>Ga0182005_1000015_pt1 | contig 387565 bp, 307 predicted proteins | sample Sormic07211103_1_FD_123021 | JGI IMG/M metagenome (GOLD analysis project Ga0182005, IMG submission 123021) | Rhizosphere microbial communities from Sorghum bicolor, Mead, Nebraska, USA - 072115-103_1 MetaG | ecosystem: Host-associated > Plants > Roots > Rhizosphere | place: USA: Nebraska...
ACAACCACGAGCGCCTGCACTCCGCGCTCGACTACCGCCCGCCAGCCGAGTTTGAGAGGATGGCGGCTTAACGCTCCTATGCGTGGTCCTCAAATACCCGGCCACTACAGGCGCGCTCCTACATGGTCACCGTGCACATGTAGGAGCGCGCCTGCGCGCGATGCTCCGACCTCAGCCCAACACCCCCCGCATCAACCCCAGATCCCGCACGAACTCCGCATACCCCGCCTCTCTCGCCTCGGCATCCGGCAAGCGCAGCAGATACGAAGGGTGCACCGTGGCCATCGCCTTCCGTCCATCGGGCAGGTCGATCCATTCGCCACGTTGCGCCATCAGCCGGAACGACGAACCGAACACCGCCTGCGCCGCCATGGCGCCAAGGCAGACCAGGGCCTCGGGCTGGACACGATCGATCTCGGCCGCGAGCCAGGGTCGGCAGGCGGCCTGCTCCTCCGCGTTGGCACGTTTGTGTAACCGCACCTTTCCGCGCGGCTCGAACTTGAAGTGCTTCACCGTGTTGGTGACATAGAGCAGGTCGCGCTCGATCCCCGCCTCTTCCAGCGCGCGATCGAACAGCTTGCCCGCCGGCCCGACGAATGGCTTTCCGGCCAGATCTTCCTGATCGCCCGGCTGTTCACCGATCACCACCACCTTCGCGTGCACCGGGCCCTCGCCGAAGACCGTCTGCGTCGCGGGCTTCCACAGGTCGCAGGCACGGCATTCGCGCGCCTGCGCGCGCAACGCCGTGATACTGCCTTCGGGCGCCGCCGCGACCGCTTTCTGCAGCGGCGTGATTTTCTTCTTCGGAATCGTCGGCTGTTTGTCGACCATCGCCTGCATCCTCGGTAACGCGTCGCGTACCAGGCCCGGAATGAGCTTCGCTTCCGGCAGGTTCTTCCAGTACTTCACCGGCATCTCGCGACGCATCGCATCCACTTTCAAGCGGGCCGGATTGAAGATGCTCGCGTAGTACGTGCGCCAGAGATCTTCGAGCGCATCGTCGGTGGGTGCATCCGCCCTGCTCGCACCCGGCCCGAACGACAGCGTCTCGCCATTCCAGTGTGCCGTGCGTGACGGCGTCAGCAGGGACCAGTGCATGCCGGTGAAGCGGCGCACGAAAAATGGCGCGACGCGTTTGACGATGTCGAACGACGGCTCGAACCAGGCGACGTAGACCGTGTCCTCCCCATGCCGGACTTCACGAAAGCGCACGAACGCCTTCATCTTGTGCATGTCGCGGCTGACCTGCTTGACGCAGGTGTGAGCCCAGGCGACATCGTCATCGGTAGCGATGCGCAGCAAGGCTTTCTCACCGTGCGCCAGCCGCCACAGCATGCGGTAGAGCGTGGCGTGGCGACGCCTGTCGGTATGCGCCAGCACGGCGCTGGCGACATTCAGAAAGTCGCGGGGGACGGCGGGAACGCTGGTACGCACAGGCGGAGGAATCGCGTCGTCGCCGGCGAACAATCCGCCGGTGCCGCCGCCCTCCCAGTCCACTTCGGACGGTTCGATGTCGGCCAGCAACAGCGCCCGCGCCTTGACGCGCCACTCGTCGAAGTCCGACGGGTCGTTCAGCGTGACGACGCGCATGATCAGCCGAAAAGATCCGGCTGCGAGGGCTCGCGCAGGTCACGGCGAAGCGCCACGCTCTCGTGATCCCCGCGCGGACGGTGATCGACCGTCTCGACGAAGGGTGCCACTTTCTTCACCGGCACACGCAGGCGAATGAGATCGTCATAGCGGATACGCCGGTGCCCTCGCATCGCGATCATCTTGTCGACCGTCTTGACGCCAAGGCCAGGCACGCGCAACAAGGTCTCGCGTGGCGCGCGGTTCACATCCACGGGGAACTGATCCCGATGGCGCAGCGCCCAGGCCAGCTTCGGATCGACGTCGAGCGACAGCATACCGTCGTCGCCCGGCGGCGCGATTTCGTCGGCGCCGAAGCCGTAGAAACGCATCAGCCAGTCCGCCTGGTAGAGGCGGTGCTCGCGTACCAGCGGCGGTGGCTTCAGCGGCAGGATCTTCGACGCGTCGGGGATCGGGCTGAAGGCCGAATAGTAGACGCGACGCAGCCGGTAATTCGTATACAGGTTGGTGCTGGCCGAGAGCACGTCGCGGTCGCTGGCATCGTCGGCACCGACGATCATCTGCGTGCTCTGACCGGCAGGCGCGAAGCGAGGCGCCTTCTTCTCCGCCTTGGCTTCGTCGATGGACAGGCGCAGGCGACCCATCGCGCTGCGGATGTCACCCAGGTGTTTCTCCGGCGCCAGCGACTTCAAGCCGCCTTCGGTCGGCATCTCGACGTTGATGCTCAGGCGATCCGCCCAGCGACCGGCGGCGTCGATGAGTTCAGGCGACGCGTCGGGAATGGTCTTGAGGTGGATGTAGCCGCCGAACTTGTGCTCGGTGCGCAGCGTACGTGCCACGCGTACCAGCTGCTCCATCGTGTAGTCGGGCGACTGGATGATGCCTGACGAGAGAAACAGGCCTTCGATGTAATTGCGCCGGTAGAACTCGAGGGTGAGATTGACCACTTCCTCGGCCGTGAAGCGCGCTCGCGGCACATTGCTGCTGCGCCGGTTGACGCAGTACACGCAGTCGTAGACGCAGAAATTGGTGAGCAGGATCTTCAGCAGCGATATACAGCGGCCGTCCGGCGCGTACGCATGACAGATGCCCATACCTTCGGTCGAGCCGATGCCCCCGCTTTTCAGCGAGTTGCGGCCTTTGCCACCGCTGGATGAGCAGGACGCGTCGTACTTCGCGGCGTCGGCGAGGATGGCGAGTTTGTCGGAAAGCTTCATGGGGGAAGTGATGGTGCCAAAACCGGGCCGGGCCTGCGTGAAGGCGGCCGATCGAGCGATTACCCCGCCAGCGACCCGCCCGTTATCATCCCTGCTTTAAACACCGGCGCCCACCATGGACCTCATCATCCGTCACGCCACGCTTCCCGACGGCCGCAAGGACGTCGACATCGGCATCGAGGGCGGGCGATTCGCGGCGATCCAGCCGGCGCTTCCGGCAAAAGGCGTCGAAGAGATCGACGCGCACGGCCGTCTGGTCAGCCCGCCGTTCGTCGACGCGCATTTCCACATGGATGCGACGTTGTCCCTGGGCCTGCCACGCCTCAACGCCTCCGGCACCCTGCTCGAAGGCATCGCACTGTGGGGCGAACTCAAGCCCGACCTCACGCAGCAGGCGCTGGTCGACCGCGCCATGGCCTACTGCGACATGGCGGTGGCCCAGGGCCTGCTCGCCATCCGCAGCCACGTCGACATCTGTGACGACCGTCTGCTGGCGACCGAGGCCCTGCTCGAAGTGAAGCGCCGCGTCGCGCCCTACCTGCATCTCGAACTCGTCGCTTTCCCACAGGACGGGCTGCTCCGTTCACCGACCGCGAAGGCCAACCTGGTCCGCGCCCTCGACATGGGCGTGGACGTGGTCGGCGGCATCCCGCACTTCGAACGCACGATGGCCGACGGCGCGGCATCCGTCCGCTGGCTGTGCGAACTCGCCGCCGAACGTGGCCTGCGGGTGGATATGCACTGCGACGAATCCGACGACCCGCTGTCACGGCATATCGAGACGCTTGCGGCGGAAACGGTGCGCACGGGCCTGCAGGAGCGCGTCACCGGTTCGCATCTCACCTCGATGCATTCGATGGACAACTACTACGTGTCCAAGCTGCTGCCGCTGATCGCCGAGGCGGGCGTGCATGCCATCGCCAATCCGCTGATCAACATCACCCTCCAGGGCCGGCACGATACCTACCCGAAGCGTCGCGGCATGACGCGCGTCCCCGAGTTGCTCGATGCGGGCGTCAATGTCGCGTTCGGCCACGACTGCGTGATGGATCCCTGGTACGGCATGGGCTCCGGCGACATGCTGGAAGTGGCACACATGGGCCTGCATGTGGCGCAGATGACCTCGACCCAGGGCGTGGCACGTTGCTTCGACGCGGTGACGGTGAACGCCGCGCGCGTCCTCGGGCTGGAAGGCTACGGGATCCAGCCGGGCCACCGTGCGGACTTCGTTTTACTGCAGGCGGGCGACGCCTTCGAGGCCATCCGGCTGAAGGCGGCCCGTCTTCTGGTCGTTCGGGGCGGAAAAATCCTTGCCCGCGCACCTGAACGGCGTTCGGTGCTCTTTCTGACGGAACGCCCGTCGAATCTGACACTTGAGTTCCCGCCCGGATCGATTTCCTGAACCGACGGGTTCAATAGCTGTCGCGACAGTGAACGCTTTCGTGAACCTTTCAAAATGTAAGACTTTGCGTTCAGCTTTCCCTTCATAGCATCCGAATCGTCGATCGGCCGTAGCGAGTCACGGCGAGACGATCGTCCAGGAGACAGGCTATGAAAATGATGCTTCGTACCGCCTTTGCCGCCCTCGCCCTGGTCGCCACGACCGCGGCGTTCGCCGACGACCACCGCGATCACGATCGCCACGGTGACTACCGTGGGCATGATCGCGGCCATGACCGTGGCGACTGGCATCATGACAACGGCTGGCACGGTCACCGTCCGCCGCCCCCGCCGCCGCGCTACTACGGCGGGTATCACCACGGGCCGGATCACTACTACCGTCCGCCCCCGCCGCGGTACTACGGCCACTGGGAGCGCGGGCACCGCTACGCCGGTCGCAACGTCGTCGTGTACGACTACGGCAGCTACCGCCTGCGCCCGCCGCCGCGCGGCTACCACTGGGTCCGCGAGAACAACGATTTTCTGCTCGTCGCTGTGGCGACCGGCATCATCCTCGACATCGCCACGCGCTAAAGCGCGCTTAACAGGGACTCGCTCATGAAGATGCTCACCAGAATAGTTTTCTGCATCGCCGCAGCTGGCGCGATCGCACCGGCTTTCGCCCTGGCACCGGCGCCGCAGGACTGGCACCACGACGATCACGACAATCGCAACGATCGTCGTGACGATCATCGCGACGACCACCGCGACGATCATCGCGACCATCGGGACGACCGCCACGACGATCGTCGTGCCGACTGGCACCCGCGCCCGGGCGGTCACTGGGAGCGCGGTCACCGCTATGACGGTCGCGTGGTCGTCGTGAACGATTATCGCGAGCGTCACCTCCGCGAACCACCACGTGGCTATCACTGGGTGCGCGCCGATAACAACGATCTGCTGCTCGTGGCGATCGCCACCGGTGTGATCGCGGACATTCTGTCGCAGTAAAAGGTGCACGAGTTGCTCACGGTTCGATAACGATCCAGGCGCGACACTGCCCCTGGGCCATGATGGCCCGGGGGTTTTCACATGGATGTCGTCAACTATCAGACAGATCCGTATGCTTGCCTGACTACACCTGTAGTCGGAGGCGTGGATACGCCGCCGGAGGGCCTTGACTGGTCCGTCTCGAGCACCGGGTCCTCGGTACTGAGGCTGCCTCTTCCTCTGTCGCGCTGGCGCGACGCCTCGCCCTCACTGGCCCTCTTTTACGGCAGCGATGCGGGCAACGGTGTGTTCGGTCTGGGCTTCCACGTCCCCGTTCCCTCCATTCGACGAGACATCACCGATGGCGTGCCCCGGTTTGACGATTCGGATGGCTACGTCGGTCCGGATGGCGAGCGCCTGGTCGCCACAGACTCGCGCACCGTCGACCAAATCGGCGGCATCGCGCTGCCGCATATCTGGAAAGCGGTCCGGTATCGACCGCGAGTCGACTCACGGTCGGACCGGATCGAACAGTGGAGTGCCGAAGGAAAGACACCCCTCTGGGTCGTACATGCCGCTGACGGCTCGATAGCCGTCTACGGCCACGACGACGCGACAACACTCCGTAAGGCCGCCAGGCCGTCCGACATCGCCGTCTGGTTCCTTTGCGAGAGCGTCACGGCCCGCGGCGAGCATGCGGTCTACAGCTATCGCGCGGAGGACGGCCACGGCGTCGCCGACACTCGCGACACATGTGCCGCCCGATACCTTTCCCACATCCGCTACGGGCATCGACGAGGCAGCCTCGCACCATTCGCGCTCGTACCCCCCGTGCAGCCGCTGTCCTTCTATTTTGAAGCGATTTTCGATTACGGCCAACGCACGCTCGACCCGGACATCGGGCCACCTTATGCCGAGGACCGTCCATGGTCCCCACGCCGCGATCCCTTTTGCGATGTCGACTATGGCTTCGAGCATCGCACTCTTCGTCTCTGCCGGCAGCTCCTGATATACCACCGACTGCCCGCCCTCGGCCCCGACCCCGTCCTGGTCCGACGCGTACTGTTCCAGTACGACGAACAGCCGTGGTTGACCCGTATGACTTCGCTGCAAACGCTGGCTTACGGCGCGCAGGGTGACGTCGAACGATCGCCCCGGGTGGATATCGCCTGGACGGATTTCGATCCTGCCGATGCGAGCGCACATCCCCTGGACAGTGCGTCCGGCGTCGACGATGGATACCGCGCAACACTGATCGACCTCTACGGCGACGGCATTCCCGGCATTCTCAACCGCGAGTGCGAGACATGGACCTACCGCGCGCCGGTTCGCGCAACAGGTGGCGAGGATGCCATCACCTACGGCACGCCGGTGGCGCTGGCAATCCAGCCATCGATAAGAGGCTTCGATGCGAGTGTTCACCCAAGCCAGGGGGCTGTCTTCGTCGGTGCGCCGCCCGCCGTGCCCGCGCGGCGGATGCTGGCGGACGTGACCGCCGACGGGGCCTTGTCATGGATCGTCGCCGATCCCGCACTGCGCGGCTATTTCACACTGCGCTCCGATCGGACCTGGTCGGCCTTTCAACCGTTCCCATCGATTCCGATGGATTTCCGGCACCACGACGTGCAGTGGGCCGATCTTACCGGTGCGGGCCAGATGGACATGCTTCTGATCTCCAGCCATGCCGTCATCTGGTGGCCGCGGAATCGACGTGGGTATGGCAGGGCAAGGAAAGTCGCACACGAAAGCGACGGGCTGCCACTCGCGGCCTCCCCGAATACCTACGTCGGCTTTGCACCGGTCCTCTGCAAAGGGACGGCTCAGCTCGTCCGCGTCAATGAAGATGGCATCGTGGAGTGCTGGCCTGGCCTGGGCTACGGCCATTTCGGGAAAGCCGTCCACGTCGGAACGATCAATCTGCCCGGCGTTGCACTGGAGCGATCACGCCTGCATTTCGCGGACATCGAGGGTAAGGGCGTAGCCGACATCCTCTACTGCGACAGCAAGGCGCTTCTTTGGTATCGCAATCTTTCGGGACACGGTTTTGCGCCCGCCATCGCGTACGCGTGGCCCGACGGCCAACGCTACGAGCGCACCTGGGCCGTGTCGTTCGCGGCTGCGCGCGGCGACGGCATCAGCGCGATCATCTCCCTGCCGCACGTCGGTAACCGGCTCAAGCCACGGCATTGGCGCATGGACTTCTTCCGCGTGCCACCCCATCGCATCTGCGGCACCGACAACCATCGGGGGGCGTCCACCGCTGTCACTTACCGGGCATCGGGGCAAACCACACTGGATGACAAGGCAGCGGGCAGGTACGTGACGTCACACCTGCCGTTCCCGTTGCTCACCACAACCATGATCGAAACGTTCGATGCCACGTTCCAAACCTCGCACCGCATCTCTTTCGAGTGGAGGGACGGCTACTACGACCCGATCGATCGCCGCATGCGCGGCTTCGGCTTTCGCCAGGAGCGCCGTGAACAGCGTACCGGGATGCCGGGCCTCACATCCGACGTCCTGACGCGTCGCTGGGCGTACGTCGGGAATGCGGACATCGACAGCCGTCGAGATGGCTTCGATGTATCGGACGCTCAAGCCATCGGTGTGGGGCCGGACCTCTTCAGCCGCTGGACGGGAAACGGCGACGTGATCATGGATCCTGCGGACCCCTTCCCCGATGGGGATCGATGGCGCTCACTGGCAGGTCTCGAACGACGTTACGAGGTGTTTACCGTAAGCGACACCTCGGTGCGGAGCACGCCCCTGAAGGTAGTGGAATGGCGCTATCTCGTCAGGCGACTACGTCAGGAAGACGATGGATCTCCCGCCACCTCGTCGTGCCTGCCGATCGAAATACTGACCTACGACTATGAGGACAGCCCTGTCGACCCCCGTCGCCTGCACAGCTTCGCCCTCGACAACGACGTACACGGCTGCCCTGGCCTCGTTATCGAAATCGCGTGTGCACGACGCAACGCATCTTCACCGTATGGCCAGCCGGAAAAACAGAGGCACTGGGAAGACTCACACGACAGGAGCCAGGAGCGCCATCACGTCACCCTTACACGGCGAACCTGGTGGCACCTCACCGATCCCGACGCGTACTGCCTTCGGGTGCCATCCGAAACGCGGGTGCATGCCTCGTTCGTCGCAAATGACAACCTGAGCGAACATGACATGCGTTACGAGACGTTCGCGCGGGACCCGACATTCGCGCCCAACGATGACGTCCGGCTGGTCACACTTACCCGGGTGGTTTACGCATCAGATCCGGCGGTGCCGCCGGCCTTTCCCCCGCTTCCACGATCGATGCTTATCGCCGGCATGGATGAGGAGGCTCTGGCCGAATGCCGCCTGGTACTGGACCCGACTGCGCTGGACGAACATCTCGCGCGCGGTGGTTGGCGCCCCCTCGTCGCATCACTGCTCGGCGACAACGAGTCATTGCAGGCGACTGAGCACGACCTGTGCGACTACGCTTCGGAGGAGGACTGCTTCGCCGTTATCCGCCATGCCGCCTGCGCGACGACAGATGCCGTCACCTTCGTACGCGATGAGGCCGGCTTATTCGTAACGGGCTGGACCTGTCCCGGCGATTTGCACATGGAGGCAAGCTACGACTACCGGGCGCTCCTCCCCCGGCGGGTCGTGGACGCGAATGACAACGTGCATGAGACGGCGTTCGATGCATCGGGTCGAGTGCTGGCCATCAGTTTTCACGGTAGCGAGCACGACAGCGGCGGGCGCAGCGTCGAGGTCGGATTTGAATCGCTCGAAGACTGGTCCGTCCCCTCGGACAGACGACCGTCTGCCGCGCTCGCCGCGGCGAAAAGCACACTGGGGAACGTCGCGGAAGTTTTCCGTTACGCATCGGAAGCGCCGGCGCATGTCGTGAGGCTTACCGCGGACCGTTATCCCGGGGATGCCGCCTCGCAGGTACAACAGACCGTCTGGCACCGGGACGGGCTGGGCCGGGTCGTCTGCACGGCGCAGCGCAGCGCGACGGACACCGAGGATGACTGGGTGAAGCACACCCGCATACCGGCGCCGGGCTCCGGAGAAGCGCTGCAGATCTGTCGTGCGCACACATCCGCGGATTGGCGCTTCACGGCCGGAAACACCGGACCGGCTACCCACATCGGATACGACGCGCTCGATCGCATCATTCACGTAACCGATGGTGTCGGGCGAATCCGGCGGGTCAGCTATCACGCGTGGTACACCGTTGACGAAGACGAAAACGCCACCGCCGAAAGCGATATGTCGGTGCATCCGGGCTCCCCGTCACTGATCGCCATCGGCACAAACGGGCAGCCGATGAGGGAGTGTCGATATCTTCGCCGCAGCGTCACCGACGCGCCCGTTCTTCAGCTGACGAGGCGTGACGCGGATGCCGCCGGCCGCACCTTGCGTCACTACGACGCCCGCTCGGTGAAGCGCGACGAACCCGTGCGCCGTGAGTCCGCACATCTCGGCGGCACGCGTTCGTGGAGCGCGGATGCCGGGGAACGGTGGCGGGTTGGCGCCGACACCGGTGATGATCTCTGGATCCGCGACGCTCTGGGCCACGAGCATGTCTTTCTTCGCGACCGGGCAGGCCGTCTCACGGACGTGCACTCGCGCAGCGGCGAAACCGGGGAGGTTCGCCGGGTGATGCGCGTCGATTACACGACGCCCTCCATCGCACGGCGCGAGGCCAATCTGGCAGGTTTTCCCGCCGCCACGTTCGATGCGGGAGGAAGCGAGGTGGTTTCGCGTGCGGCACTCACCGGTGAAGTCCAGGCGACGGAGCGCCGGATCATCGTTACCGACGAGGCCGACTGGCCCGCAAGCGGAGACGGCGGCCAACTCGAAAGCACCGCCTATCTGACCACGGCGCAGTACGATGCCCTGGGGCAGCCTCTTGCGCTGATCGACGCGCAAGGCAACGCGAGGCAATTCGCGTACGACGTCGCAGGGCGGCTGGCTGCCGCATCCTTCGTCGCCAACGCGGCAGGTGGTGGCGTTTACGACGTGGCGACGAGCCTCCGCTACGAAGCCGATGGCCTGCTCGCGTCCCGCGTCGGACCGGGAGAAATCCTGTGCACACAAGACCACGATGCCAGAGATGGTCGCCTCACGAGGACTCGCGCGGTCATGCCCGACGGCCGGATCATCGTGGACCGTTCGTTTCGTTACGATCCTGCCGGGACGGTGATCCGCATCGACGACGCGAGCGCTCCTTTCGCCGGAAGTGAAACGACTCACCGGTCGTTCCGTTACGACAGCACGGGTCAGCTTGTCGAAGCCACCGGCCGCGAGCAGGACGCTGCCGGACGCGGGCCCGATCTCCCACCTCCGCTGACACTGCCTCCCGATGCCGGCGCAACTCTTCCGCGCGCTTACTCGCGAGCCTTCGACTACGACGCCAACGGCAATATCACGAGCATCATGCATTCGGTGGAGGGAGACGAGAGTGCCAGCTATACGCAACACATGACCATCGCTCCCCTTTCCAATCGCTCGGTGCCGGCTGAGCCCGGACTACGTCCGGAGGATGTCGATGCGCGCTTCGACGGCGCGGGGCACATGCTGGCGTTCGCGCCCACCGGCCCAGCGTTGCTCTGGAACGTGCAGGGCCGTCTCCAGGAGGTCGTCGCACCGACGCCGGAACATTACACCTACGCAGCTGACGGCCGCAGGCTCCGAAAGCGGGAGGGGTCGGCGCGCGTGGTTTACCTGCCGGGTCTGGAGCTGCATTCGGGCGGCGGCGGCACGCGATCGGTGGCTACGATGTATGCGGCTGACAGCGTTGCCCACTTCGCCTACCGCATCGGCGACGCATCTTCGCTGGAGATGCGATTTCATCTGGAGGCGCATCCACTGCACGCATCGACCGTGCTCGATCAGGCCGGTGTCGTCACACTCTTCGAGGAATACTATCCCTTCGGCGGGACGTCGATCCATGCAGCACGCACGGCAAACGACGCGCAGCAGGACGACTGCCGGTATTCCGGCGAAACACGGGATTCCACCGGCCTCTACGACTACGGTGCGCGCTATTACATGCCCTGGCAGCACCGGTGGACCAGCCCTGACCCCGCCGGCGATATCGATGGCAGCAACCGCTATCGCATGGTTCGCAATGCGCCGCTCTCCCTCCGTGATGCCGACGGCCGGGTGCCGGTTCCGACGGGGCATGGTCGCGAAAACACCAGGCGGCCGGCGGAGACCCGCCCGGCGCGCGGACGAGTCGGGCGAGTCGGGCGGCCACCGAGGATGCTCAGACAGGTACCCACAGAAAGAGGCGAGCGTAACCCGGCCAGAGGCGTAGCGATCGACGGCACCTCACCCATGCAACGGGTCACCGGCGCCGCGACAATGCCATGGCCAGCAGCGCGGTCCACTTTTTCGTTCCGCAGCTGGAACGCGACTCCGCTGTCCAACATTGAGATATTGCCATCTGGCGGTCGGCCGAGGATCCTGCACGCCTCGGGCGACGCTGGTATAGACAACTTCGTCATGGTGCAATCGACCGTCACGCGCGCGCCCGTCCCCCCCGAAATCACCGACCCGTCCACGCGCGCAGGCCTGGCCGAGACGAGTGTGCTGACAATCGCTCGATCGAGCGAGGTATTCGGATCCAATCCTCAACTCCAGAGCGGCGATCACTTACGGCTGGACCCTCGGGACAGCTTCCAGGCGTATTTCGTCGCACAGGGCGGCAGCACCGTTATACCCGCTCATCCGGACGGCACCCAGCCACGCGTGCTTCTCACCCCGGATTTCAGTGGCTGCTCACTCGTGGCATGGCAAACCGATGAGAGCACGTACCGGATCTTCCATGTGTCAGGCGGTCACGAATACGAGGAATTCAACCGGCACGTCCAGCCCGACGCGACGGAGCCCCTGCCAGGGTTCGGTGTCGCCGGCATGATGAGCTACGCGCACTATGCTTTCGAAGCAAGGCCCGACTACCGCGGAGGGGGTCGCCTCGCCCAGAACAATCTGGGCACGGAATATATTTCAGGCTTTGCGTTCATGGAATATACGGATCGCTGGCGCATCCACTACCAGCAGCATATGTCCACGACGCGCGTGCCGTATCCGCATATTCGAGGACACATCGCCACCATCGGCAACACTAACCTGCGTGCAGCGAGAGAGGTCGAGCTACACGATCCCCGTGGCCGTCCGCCGACACCGACGGGGTCGGACGTCGATCCCATGTCTCCCAGCTTGATCATCGCGTCGACTCCGGTATCGAGGTATTCGCTTCGCAGCTCCCGATCGTCGCTGGGATCGATCGGCAGCGGCGGGAGCCCAATGTCGCCGCCGGACCCTGCCCGAACAACTGGACGTTCATTACGCTTGTCATCCTCCAGCTCTGTATGGATGGCACCGGGCGATTCATGAGGAGCACGACATGACCCAGGGATGGGGAGTAGTACGAGACCAGCCGCTTGGCGGCCCCATTGTCGAACCGCCTGTCGTGCTCGATTGGGCGGGCCCGGATAACAGCGGAACCGCAAGCATGACGCTGCCGCTGCCCGTCACCGATGCCCGCGGCGCGCCGGGCCTGTCCCTTGTCTATGGGGGCAGCCGGAGAAATGGCCTGTTCGGCGTGGACTGGAACCTGGCGCTTTCGTGTTTCCGTATCGACCCCTCACACGGGTTGCCTCGCTTCGACGGATCCGACATGTGTCTTGGTCCCGACAGCGAGCCGCTGTGTCCCGCCGGCATTCGCACGACCGGAACATTCAGGGGTCAGCCCCTGCCGACGACCTACACGGTGCGTCGCTACGTACCTCGTGTCGATCAAAGCCTCTGCCGGTTCGAACGCTGGTCGAGCGGCGACGACCCCGGTTTCTGGCTGCTGTTCGAGCCCGATGGCAGCGTCCATGTCTACGGCAAGCGGCCCGATGCGCGACTTTGCGACCCTGCCGCGCCCGATCACGTAGCCGAGTGGCACATTCAGGAATCACTCACGGCGCTCGGTGCGCGTACCACGTATGAATATGCGCCTGAAGACGGCTCCGGCGTACCTGAGGACGACCGGGACCGCCATGCTGCCCGCTACCTTTCCCGCGTCCGTTACGGCAACCCATCGGGAAGCGAGACGCTTCTTGCGTGGCGTGAAACCGGACCATCCGTGGAGCCGTCCTTCTTTGAACTGCTGTTCGACTATGGATCGAGATCCTTCGACGAAGCCTCGGTCCCATCGTACGAGGCGACGAAGCCGTGGCCCGTGCGCGACGACCCGATCAGCGATACGACCTATGGCTTCGAGTGCCGGACGCATCGCCTCTGTCGTCAGGTGTTGATGTTTCACCATATCCCCGAGCTGGGCCCCGACCCCGTGCTCGTGCGGCGACTGCTGCTGACGTACGACGTATCGAAGCGTTTCTCGCTGCTCGTGCGATGTGGATGGACAGCGTACGCCAGGGGAGCCGCGCCTCAGTCGATCCCACCGGTCACGTTCAGCTGGACCGACTTCGATCCTGCACAGGGCGGCGTAAGCAACGTGGTTCTGCCGCCGATGGCGAGCGCGGACGGCATGGCATACGTCGATATGGATGGTGGCGGTATTCCTGGCCTCCTCTGGCGGGCGACGACCGGATGGATTTACAGCGCTGCTCGCCGGCAGGCGGGTAGCGACGACGGCGTGGCGTACGACGCACCGAAGCCCCTCGCCGTCCCGTCGACCAACCGCCCAGGTACCTCCGGCATCCGGTTTCACGGAGCCAGCCCCTGGCAGTTCGTCGACAGGGAGGACCCGCGATATCCCACGTGGGGCCTGAACTTCGGACCGATCGTCGGCCGCTACGCGCTGACCAGCGGCGTACGTTGGTCGCCCTTTCAGCCCGCCCAGGCTTCACATACGGAGGTCCGGGGGCATCGAGGGCACTGGGTGGACATCGACCGCAGCGGATACGCTGCGCTCGTTACGCTTCAACGGCACGGCGTCCACGTGTATCCCGACGCCGCGAGTCCCCGGCCGGGACGAGCCCGGTTCGTGGCCCATGGTGAAGACGCGCTTCCGCTGGACGGCGATCCAACGACATGGCTCGGCCTGAGCAGCGTCCTCGCCGTCGGCGCGAACGATTTGCTGACCGTCTCGCCGGGGGGTGAACTCACCGTGTGGGCCGACAGGGGAGCCGGTCGATTCGCTCGCGCCCTGTCACTGGGGCAGATAGACGTAGGCGAGCGACTGGATCCGGATCGGTTGTTCGTCGTCGATATCGACGGGGACGGCCTTGTCGACATGCTGTATGCGGGTCGGTCGTCGCTACTGATCTTTCTCAACCGCTCGGGGCACGGCTTCGACGCTGCCATCGCTCGTTCGTGGCCTGACGGACAACGCCTGGATCCGCGCTGGCGCTTTCACGTCGGGGACATTCAGGGTCGTGGCAATACGACGCTCATCGTCGACCAGGGCGCTTCGCGACATACCTCCGCGCATTGGGCGATACAGCTGGGCGAGCCACATGCCTTGCGCATCCATGCGACTGACAACCATCGTGGCAGCCGAACTCGCATCGCCTGGCGTCAGGCCGCGCAGGAGTGGCTCGACGCGCCGCGTTCGCCCGATACCGCCGACGACGCCCCGCCGCCAGGACTGACCGTCGCCAAACGGATTACGCGCATCGACGACATCGCAGGAAGCGAAGCGTGGCGCGAGATGTCCTACCGGCATTGGCACTATGACGCTGGCGAAGCCCGGCAACGTGGATTCCAGCGGGTCGAAACGACGGTCGACGCAACGGTGCGCGACGGCGAACTACCCGCGCGGCGCCAGTGCGCATGGTTCGCCGTGGGCGATGCGGCCGTCGATGAAGCGGCCATCGTCAACGTCGGCACAAGGACCACCCGGTGGCTGGCCGATAGCGACCGCGATGAAATACTGGCACCCGACCATCCAGCCCGCACCACGATGCAGCGTGCACTGGCCGGTTCGCTTCTGCGGACCGACACCTACGTCATGGATGGACCGTCATTTCGACTGGATTCACGGCGGGTGTTCCGCTACCTCATACGCGTTACCGACGCCGATGCCGCCGATGGATCGGAAGGCAGCGCGAACGTCGGATCGATGGCTGTCATCCTCCTCGAACATGTCGATGAGAGCTTCGGCGATTCGCCTGCCGATCCGCGAAGGATGCAAGCGATCTTTCTGAATCACGATGCCTTCGGCTTCCCGCGTCGCTCGATAGCGATCGGCTGCGCCCGCGCCGAAGGCGTCGCGCCCGACGATCCGGACGATGCGGCCTTGTGGCACGCCTCGCGAGATGAGCAACAGGCACACCATGCGGTGGACGAATCGCTCGACATGCGATGGCACCTGACGGGAAACGACATATGGTGCCTGAACATTCCCGGCGAGCACCGGTCGCAGCATTATGTCCTCGCCCGCGACGAACTTTCCTGCCAGGACATGCACGCCGAGTGGTTCGAAGCACCGGATCATGCGGAGACGGGATCGCCGCGGCGGCTGTTGTCACTCTCGTGCGCGCATTACGACGACTACGCTCACATCACCGAACCTCGCTTTCCACCGCTGCTTGCCTCCGCGACGCGCGCCGCCATGGAGACCGCGGCACTTGATGAGTTCGGACAGGTTCTTTCCCTGGAGACACGGGATGCGATTCTGCAGGAAGGAGGATACGTACCGATGCACAGTCGGCTTCTTTCCAGGGGTGAATCCCTGCTGGCCTTTGTCACGTCCCGGACCGAATACGACAGCGTCGAGCACTTCCACCGCGTCCTCCGGACGTCGCCAGGGCTTAGCGCAGGGTGGACGCAATACGACTACGATGCGCACGATCTCTTTGCGGTGGGCGAAACGGATGCGCTCGGCTGGCACGCTTCGGTCGAGATCGATTACCGCCGCATGCGCCCCTGGAAATCCGTCGATGCCAATGGCATCACCCGGAGTGTCGTGATGGACGCCTTCGGCGCGGTACGCGCCGACAGCATTCAGGGCAAGGAACGCGATGGGGCCGATGGCATCGTCGAACGTTCATTTGCTGCCATATCGCTCGATGACGCACCGCGGACGATGGACAGCGAAGCCTGCCTTGCCGACCCGGCCGCCGCGCTGGGTGGCATGGCGAACGTGTGGGTCGTGGACGACTCCGCCTGGGACCAGCAAGAAACCGTGCGCAGCCCGGTCTCTATCGTGCACCTGATGGCTGACCGTTACCCTGCCGACCCTGACCAGCAGATTCTTCGCAAGGTGACGCATATCGACGGCCAGGGACGCATTCTGCAGGTAGCGACCGCTACCGAGGCGATCGCCGGTGCATCGTGGTGTATGACATCAACCGCTTCGTGGCATCCCGACGGCGCGTTGCTCCGCACGTGGCGTCCCTGGGCCGCGGATGACTGGCGCTTTTCCGCGCCGTCAGCGGACCGGTCATTCGACAGGTACGTATGGGATGGCCGGGGCCGACTGACGGAAACGATTACCGCTGCGAACACGTGCCACAGGACGCACTATCACAACTGGTACCTGACAGAGGACGACGCCAACCGGATAGCCTCCGCAGGGGACACTCCCGCACCGGTGCCCTCGACACCCTGGATGCTGGCCGTGGCGCCGGGCGGCGGCCTCATCCGCCGAGGGCGCTACCTCCGGGACGAAAGCACCGGAACATCCACTTTGCTGATGGATCGCGCCATCGTAGACGACAGCGGGCGGATCGCATCCGTGTGCGATGCCCGCTCCATGCCGGATGCCACGCCCGTCAGAATCTATCCGACGCGGCTGGGTGGCGGACGAAGCTGGAGCGCAGACGCGGGGGAGACCTGGCGCCTGCATGGCGACTGCGGACAGATGCTCTGGCAGCGAGATGCGCGCGCGATATCGTACCGGACGACTTACGACAGCGGGCTCCGTCCCATCACATGCGCGACAGGGGATGCCGCCCAGGGACGTGTCGTCGCCCGCCTTTTCTACACGACACCGGCGACATCGCGGGAAGGCGATAACCTCGCCATGGCGGCACAGCGCGTGTATCAGACGGCGGGACGTGAGGACACCGAGCATGTGTCCCTGCAGGGCATAGCAATCCGACAGACGTCGCGGCTTATCGCCGCCGACATCGTGGACTGGCGTGACGGTGGCAACTGGGACGCGCTGCTGGAACCGGAGGTGTCGACGGTATCGACCGAGGTCGATGCCCTGGGCTCGGTCACGGCGATTACCGATGCGTCCGGCCATTGCCGATCCTATCGGTACGGCCTCGACGGGAGGCTCACGACGGCGACCCTGCGGTGCTCGGCCGGACCCGAGCAGCCCATCATGTCGTCGATCATGCGCGATGCATGGGGCAGAATGGTAAGTGCTCGCCTCGGAGCGGACATGACGAAGTCATGGGCCTATGATGAGGCGTCCGGCGAATTGCTTTCGACGAGGACCGAGCGTGAAGCGGGGATCGTCGTCCATCAACGTCAGCGTGTCGTCGACCGGGTCGGCAATGTGCTTGCCTGCTCCAGCACACTGGGACAGACGACCTTCGCCTACGACAGCCTGTATCGGCTGAGTCGGGCCACAGGTGATGCACACCCACTCGCCGTTAATGACGGCACGCTGCCGCCGCTGGGTACCTCAGGAGACCTGACGGACGGCCGCCCTTACGAACGCACGTACACCTACGACGCCAATGACAATCTCGTCGTGGTGCGACATACCGCGCAAGGGGCCAGCAGCGACGTGCTTCGCATGACGATCGCGAGGGTTTCGAACCGTGCCGTGGTCGACACGCTGACCGTCGATCCCGATCTCGTCGACATGTACTTTGACGAGGCCGGGCACCAGCAAGTTTCCGGTAGCGGCGGCCTCACGCTGACCTGGAATGACGAAGGGCGTCTTTACACGGCCGACGCCGCGGATGCACGCAACCGACATGAAGTGCACCTCTGTGGCGGTAACGGCAGACGACGACGGACACGATGGTCACAGGGGGACGCTTCAGGGGAAATCAGACGCGACGGCGCACTCGAACGGCGACGTGGAAGCGCCGCGTCACGAGATATCGTCGATTGTTCGGTCGGTTCGATCGGTATCCACGCGATAGCGACACCGACGGGCGCGGCGATAAGCTGGGAACTGGACGACGAGCAGCTTGCCGAATCATTCGTCGTCGACACGCACGGCACGCTGATTACGGCAGAACGCTACTACCCGTATGGAACCACCGCACAACGGTGGGCCGCCAGCAAAGAAGACGACGACCTCAAGCCACGACGTTACGCGGGCAATCCACGCGACGATACGGGTCTCTATGACTATGGCGCGCGCTCCCTCCTGCCCTGGCTCGGACGCTGGGCAAGTTCCGACCCGGCCGGCGACACCGGCGGCATGAATCGCTACACGCTGGTGCGCGGAAATCCTTCGACCCATACCGATCTCGACGGCATGGCTGGCGATGACGAACCCATGGATGTGGGTCCGGCGTCGGGCGTCATTCCCCTGTTCGAACCGGTCATGAGCGATGCATCAAGAACGCTGCGGGACGACGCCGAGCAGAAAATCAACGCGCGTCCCGACGTGCGTGCCGCATATGAGGCATTTCTGACGGCGTCGACCGGCTTCGTCAGCGCATTCACCTCGAAGGGAGGGCGGAAAGCGCTCAGTGGTCACGTCGCTTTGTCCGGATACTACGTTCCCGGGGGACAGGAAGAGTTGCCAAGCAAATCGCCCATCAAAAACCAGGTGGCGCCCAGTTCGCATTCGGGCAAACCATACACTTTCACCGTTCCGGCGATGGAACAGCCGCACCCAAGAAAAGCGGGCACAACCGTAAGCTATGGAGCGGGCTTCGGCCGCACCGGATACGTCAATCTCCAGGCGCCCGTTTATTTCAGGAACACCGCCTCGGCATTTCCCGGTTTGTCGCCGCTGATCCATGGCAGCGTCGAGAACGGATATACGCGGTTCGATCCCGAACACCAGACAAACCCGAATGTGGACATTTCGCTGGCCCGCCAGTTTTACGTCTCGGATCCGGAAGCGCTGAAGCGTGGCGTAGACGCCCGGGCAGCGGAAGCGCCGTCGATAAAGCCCTACGGCGATACGCCGCGCCCCGCCACACCGCCCAGGATGCACGAGGATTTCGCTCAGCATATGGACAGACATCTTGCAGTACATGCGAGACAACAATCGGGAAACGTGACCTACGTACGGCCACTGATGAAACAGGATGGCGTGCCGGGAGCCCACGCGGAAACTCTCGCACACAGCGCTGCTCTGGCAGCGCTGGATGAAGCGGGTGGAGACGCCGACCACATCGTCCTCTTCACCAGTCAGCTCAGCAAAGTCAGCGAGCGGCTTAGCGGCCTCGACAAGCTGACTCCCGACGAACGTACGGCGCGCATCCGGTCCGCCATCGACGAGAACAAATTTGTCGCCTGCTATAACTGCGACGGGCTCCTGAGTGGCGACATGACTGCGGGTCCCGGGGCGATCATCCACACCGGGCGCATTTCGTCGGCAGCGGACGCGCCCCATACGGCGCCCCTGCGCGCACCCCAGGACGATTTCATGGCGGTTCGTACGCCGAGCAACAGCTCGCGAAGCAGCTTCAGCAGCCAGGGGAGTCTGAGCAGCGCGTCTTCGTGGCAGGGAAGTCAAGCTTCCTTGCTTGATTCCCCGGGTCCGTTCTCGGATAGCAGCCCGCGCAAGCTTTCTCATACAGGATCACGTCAGGGGCTGGATGTATTCAGCAGCGCGGATCTTCCATTAGGTCGCGGTGCCGGCGGCACACCACCCGCATCAGGGTGGGATCTGACACCGCCTCCTCCATCATCCGCACAGCAGGCGCCTGGCCGGCCGACGAAGCCGGTACGCCCGTCTTCCCCCCGATCCGCCGCGAGAAAGCTGGACTTCGGACCGACATGACGTGGCGCAGCGCACAACACCTTCCGCCGCCTCCCCTGCCTATACTCGGCCCGGGTCCTTGGCGGGCTCCTACAATTCGGGGAGGCTTCGATGCTGCAGCAGTACGGTTTATGGATCGCGCTGGCATGTGCGGTCGTTGCGATTCTGTATGGCGCATTTTCGGTCAGTTGGGTTCTGGCCAGATCGCCGGGCAACGAACGAATGCAGGAGATCGCCGCGGCGATCCAGGAAGGCGCCCGCGCCTACCTCAACCGCCAGTACGCCACCATCGGTGTCGTCGGCATCGTCCTTTTCCTGCTCATCGGCATCTTCCTCGACTGGGGAACGGCGATCGGCTTCGCGCTGGGAGCGCTCCTCTCGGGGGCGACCGGTTATATCGGCATGAACGTGTCCGTTCGGGCCAACGTTCGAACCGCCGAGGCCGCCAGAAGCGGCCTTTCTTCCGCCCTCGCAGTGGCTTTCCGGGGCGGCGCGGTCACCGGCATGCTGGTGGTGGGCCTCGGCCTGCTCGGGGTCGCTGGCTACTACGGCGTATTGCTGCACATGGGCTACGAGCGCACGCACGCGCTGCATGCCCTCGTCGGCTTCGCTTTCGGGTCGTCGCTGATCTCGATCTTCGCGCGTCTGGGCGGCGGCATCTTCACCAAGGGTGCCGACGTGGGCGCGGACCTGGTCGGCAAGGTCGAGGCCGGCATCCCCGAGGACGATCCGCGAAACCCCGCGGTCATCGCGGACAACGTCGGTGACAACGTCGGCGATTGCGCGGGCATGGCGGCCGACCTGTTCGAAACCTACGCGGTCACGCTGATCGCCACGATGCTGCTGGGCGGTGTCATGGCCACCGAGGTCGGTCCGTCGGGGGTGCTGTATCCGCTGGTGCTCGGCGGCGCATCGATCGTCGCTTCGGTGATCGGCACGTTCTTCGTCAAGACACGCGGCGGCAAGATCATGAATGCGCTGTATGCCGGCGTGTTCGTCTCGGCGCTGCTTGCGGCCATCGCATTCTGGCCGATCACGCAGTCGCTGATGGCCGACTCCTCCTACGGTGCCAACCGGATCTTCGGCTGCGCCGTCATCGGGCTGGTGCTGACGGGCGCGATGGTCGTGATCACCGAGTACTACACGGCGACCGAATATCGCCCCGTGCGTCACGTGGCACAGTCGTCGACTACCGGCCATGCGACCAACATCATTGCCGGTCTGGGTGTGTCGATGAAATCGACGGCCTTGCCCGTGCTGGCGGTATGTGCGGCGATCTGGGGAGCGCACACGCTCGCGGGTCTGTACGGCATCGCCATCGCGGCCACCGCGATGCTGAGCATGACCGGCATGATCGTGGCGCTGGATGCCTATGGCCCGATCACCGATAACGCCGGCGGCATCGCCGAGATGGCCGAACTGCCCGCCGAAGTACGCGGTGTCACCGACCCGCTGGACGCCGTGGGCAACACGACCAAGGCGGTGACCAAGGGGTACGCGATCGGCTCGGCCGGCCTCGCCGCGCTGGTGCTGTTCGCCGACTACACGCACAACCTCAACCTGCACTTCGGCGGCACGGAGGTGCGTTTCGACCTGTCCAACCACTACGTCATCATCGGTCTGCTGATCGGCGGCCTGATCCCTTACCTGTTCGCCGCGATGGCGATGGAGGCCGTGGGCCGGGCGGCGGGAGCGGTAGTCGAAGAAGTGCGGCGGCAGTTCCGCGAGATCGCCGGGATCATGGAAGGTACGACGCGCCCCGATTATTCGCGGGCGGTGGACATGCTGACCCGTTCGGCCATCCGCGAGATGCTGGTGCCGTCGTTGTTGCCGGTACTGGTGCCGGTGGTGGTGATTTTCGGCTTCAAGTGGCTGGGCGGTCCCGAAGCCGGCGCGCAGGCACTGGGTGGTGTGCTGATCGGCACCATCGTGACCGGCCTGTTCGTCGCGATCTCGATGACGACGGGCGGCGGCGCCTGGGATAACGCGAAGAAGTACATTGAGGACGGGCACTTCGGGGGTAAGGGCTCCGATGCGCACAAGGCGGCGGTCACGGGAGATACCGTGGGCGATCCGTACAAGGACACGGCCGGACCGGCGGTGAATCCGCTGATCAAGATCATCAATATCGTGGCTCTGTTGTTGATTCCCCTGTTGTAGGGCTTCCGAGCGAGGAGCATCGCCAGCAGTGCTGGCTCCTACCCGAGCAGGGATACCCAGCTCGCGTGGGGGCCAGAGCCAGGGGTACCCAGCTCCGGTGGGAGCCAGCCATGCTCGCGAAAGCCCGGCTGCCTCAGCGTCGGACTGGCACCCGCTAGCCCACAAGTCATGCCCCGGACCCCGCCTTCCGTAAGCTAATGTCAGGGAACCGCTAGCAAACGGACCCGACCCCATGCACCGACGCTGGATTGCGCTGGCCATCGCCCTTACTTTCAGTGGCATGACCCACGCCCACGACACTCCCAAGACTTCCTCCGCCCCCGCCATTCAGGCCGCCGGCGACGACGAAAACCTCTGGCTCGACGACATCGACGGCGCGAAGCCGCTCGCATGGGTCAGGCAGGAAAACGCGAAGACCGTCAGCCGCTACGCGGAAGGCGCGGACTTCAAGACGCTGGAGGCACGCATCCTCGAGGTGCTGGACTCCGATGCGAAGATCCCGATGGTCAGCAAGATCGGCGATCATTTCTACAATTTCTGGCGCGACAAGCAGCATCCCAAGGGCCTCTGGCGCCGCACCACCCTGGCGGAATACCGCAAGGACAAGCCGGCCTGGGAGACCGTGATCGATCTGGACGCCTTGTCGGCGGCCGAGAAGGAAAACTGGGTCTGGCACGGTGCGCAATGCCTGCGTCCGGCGAACCGCCGCTGCTTGGTGTCGCTGTCGCGCGGCGGTGCCGATGCCGACGTCGTCCGCGAATTCGACCTGTCGACCCGGACGTTCATCAAGGACGGCTTCACCCTTCCGGAGGCGAAGAAGCTGGTCAGCTGGGTCGACGACGACCATCTCTTCGTCGCCACGGACTTCGGCCCCGGCTCCATGACCGAATCGAGCTACCCGCGCATCGTGAAGGAATGGAAGCGCGGCACCCCGCTGTCGTCGGCGACGGTGGTTTACGAGGGCACGCCCAAGGACATGTCCATCTCGGCGTACCGCGACCAGACGCCGGGATTCCAGCGCGATTTCGTACAGCGCTCGCTCGAGTTCTACAACTCGGAAGTGTTCCTGCGCGGCAAGGACGGCAAGCTGAGCAAGATCGACGTACCGAACGACGCCGAAACCGACATCGAACGCGAATGGCTGCTGATCGAGTTGCGTACGGCGTGGACGGTGGGAGGTAAAACGTACCCGTCCGGTGCGCTCCTCGCGGCGAAGTTCGATGACTTCATGGCCGGCAAACGCGACCTCACCGTGCTGTTCACCCCCGATGAGCACAGCTCGCTGGCTGGCCACTCGTGGACGCGCCATCACCTGATCCTCAATGTGATGCGTGACGTGGTCAGCCAGATCCAGGTGCTGACGCCGGCCGACAAGGGCCCGTGGAAGAGCGAACCCCTGGGCGGAGCACCGGCGCTGAGCACGGTGCAGGCTGGCGGCATCGATGCGGATGAGAGCGACGAGTACTTCCTCACCGTGTCGGGCTATACCCAGCCCACGACGCTCTATTACGGCGTGATCGGTCAGGGCGAAGGCGAGGCGATCAAGCACAGCCCGGCCTTCTTCGACGGCTCGAAATTCACCGTGAGCCAGCACTTCGCCACCTCGAAGGACGGCACGAAGGTGCCCTACTTCGAGATCGCGCCGAACGGGATGAAGGCCGACGGGAGCAACCCGACGCTGGTCTACGGTTACGGCGGCTTCGAGATTTCGCTGCAGCCGATGTACTCGGGCGGCGTCGGCCGCGCCTGGCTGGAAAAGGGTGGCGTCTACGTCGTGGCCAATATCCGTGGCGGCGGCGAATACGGCCCACGCTGGCACCAGGCGGCCGTCAAGGCCAACCGCCCGCGCGCCTATGAGGATTTCGCGGCGGTCTCGCAGGACCTGATCGACCGCAAGATCACCAGCCCGAAGCATCTGGGCATGATGGGCGGCAGCAACGGCGGCCTGCTGGCCGGCAATATGCTGACCCGGTACCCCCAGCTGTACGGCGCGGTGGTCAGCCAGGTCGCCCTGCTCGACATGAAGCGCTACACGCATATGTCGGCCGGCGCCTCGTGGATGGCGGAATACGGCGACCCGGACAAGCCGGAGGAGTGGAAGTACATCCAGACCTTCTCGCCGTACCACAACCTGCACAAGGGCACGCATTACCCGGCGGTGCTGTTCACCACTTCCACCCGCGATGACCGCGTGGGCCCCGTGCATGCCCGCAAGATGGCGGCCCGCATGCAGGCCATGGGTTTCGACGCGGCTTTGTACGAGAACCTCGAGGGTGGACACGGCGCGGCGGCGGACAACAAGCAGTCGGCCTTCATGAACGCACTGAGCTACACGTACCTCTGGGACCACCTGAAATAGGCCGCAAAAGGCTTTATGCTACCCGGCCGTTCTTCTACCCCACTGAATCGTCAAGGAATCCCATGGGTCTGCATCTCGTTCCCGCCGGCAAGAATGTGCCGGACGAAATCAACGTCATCATCGAAATCCCCAAGGACGCCGAGCCGGTCAAGTACGAAGTGGACAAGGAAAGCGGCGCGATCTTCGTCGACCGCATCCTCTCCACGCCGATGCGCTACCCGTGCAACTACGGCTATGTGCCGGGCACCCTGGGCGGAGACGGCGATCCGCTGGACGCCCTGGTGATCCTGCCGCTGTCGCTGGTCCCGGGCTCGGTGATCCGTTGCCACCCGGTCGGTATGCTGAAGATGACCGACGAAGCCGGCGCCGACGAGAAGCTCGTCGTGGTTCCGGTGGAGAAGGTGTTCGCGGGCTACGCGCACATCAAGGACATCGAGCAGGTTTCCGGCCACTGGCTGGAGCGCATCGGCCACTTCTTCGAGCACTACAAGGATCTGGAGAAGGGCAAGTGGGTCAAGGTCGACGGCTGGGTCGGCGCCGCTGAGGCCAAGGCCGAGATTCTGGCGGGCATGGATCGTTACAAGGCCGACCACTAAGAACGACGGTCGGCAACATATGCAGGAGCGCGCCTTGCGCGCGATGTTTCAGGTTCGCGCGCATGGCGAGCTCCTACATTGTTTTGTTACCCGCGGTTCAACAGCCCGCGCAGATCGATGATCGCGGCATTCGCCCGCGAGATGTAATTCGCCATCACCAGCGAGTGGTTGGCGAAGAATCCGAACGGCGAACCATTGAGCACCACCGGGCTGCCGAGCGCCTTCTGCGATTCCTCCAGTTCACGAATCACCTGCTGCAGACTGGCATCCGCATTCTTGCTTCGCAGGATTGGCGCGAAGTCGTGGCGGATGGCCTTGAGCTGCTCCAGCAACGCCCACGTGTAGCCACGCGCTTCGTAGAAGTTGTCGTCGATCTTGTTCCAGGGCGTCTTGACGTACACCGCCCGTGCCGGGCCGGCGTTGCCGCTGACGTCGGCGTTGGGCGCCGCATCCACCTTGAGCTGTCCCGCCGCTGCGGACAGCCGCTGCGAGAGGGAGCCGAGGCGCGCCGACACTGTCTGCAGGTAGTCCGCGAGGTTATCCGCGCGTGCGTAGAAGTGCGCGTTGGCGTCTTCCGCATCGCTGAGACGCCCCAGATACTTTTCCAGATCGTCCACCGCCTTCGAATACTGCGATTCCGAACTCGGCAACAACCAGCGATCGTTGGGGCTGTTGAGCAGCGGATCGGCCTCGCCCAGATCCTTGTCCTCGGTGGACTGCGTCTGCGACCGGCTGAGGTCGTTGCGCAACGCGCGCGACAGGTCGCGCGAGGCGGTCAGCGAACCGAATTCCCAGTTCGGCATGTTGTCCATGAACACGCCCGGCGGCATCTTGTCGTTGCTGAGGTAGCCACCGCGCTTGTCCATCAGGGTGTCGACGGAGCGGATCAGCGTATACGTGGTGACGGCACCGGTGCTCAGCGGCCTGCTGATGTCTTTCATGTGCGCCGTGGTGACGGTAACCGGGTCGAACTGTTCCGGCTCCTTGTCCCACCACCACATGAAGAACAGGATGACGAGGATCAGGATCGCGATCGGCACGGCGACCAGCAGTCCGACAGGGTTGCGCCGACGTGGGGTCGGCGCGGGTGAGGCGGTCGCATTCATGATGTCTTTCCTTATCGTCGCGAACGTGAGCGCCTAGCTTACCCAATCAGTGCGCGGAGGGGTTCGAGGGTTCCCAGGTCGTCGTCGGCTCGCCCTTGGCGCCGAGGTTCTCCAGCAGCGTCGCCATGTCCTCGGCGTGCTCTTCTTCCTGCGCAAGGATGTCTTCCATGATGCGGCGCGTGGTCGGGTCGTCGTCGCCGATGTACGTGACGATCTCACGGTAGCTGTCGATGGCGATGCGCTCGGCGATCAGGTCTTCCTTGATCATGTCGACCAGCGTGGTGCCCTCGACATAATCGGCGTGGCTGCGGGAAAGCAGGCCTTCCGGATTGAAATTGGGCGTACCGTCGAGCTGGGTGATGCGCTCGGCGATGCGGTCGGCGTGGCCCTGTTCCTCGTTGGCGTGTTCTAGGAATTCCGACTTGACGCTCTGCGAATGAATACCCGGTGCCATGTAGTAATGGAACTTGTAGCGAAGCACGCAGACGATCTCCGTCGCGAGGGCTTCATTGAGCAGTTTGATCACCGTCTCGCGATCGGCGCGATAGCCCGCGGTCACCGCGCCGTCGTCGATGTGCTGACGCGCACGCTTACGGATGTTCTCAATATCGCTGATGAAAGGCTTGCTGCTGGCCATGGCCTGGTCTCCTGGGAGAGTGGGTTTAGGTATGGCCGGAGACGTTAAGGGCCCCGCCGGGAAGGCGGGGTGAAGGGTTTGCGGAGCACGCCACCGGCGTTGGGGCCTGCCGGCGCAGGCACCCGGCCACGCCGTCAGGCCTTTCGGTACACCTCGGCGCCCTGTGCCAGGAACTCCATGCTCTTTTCCGCCATGCCCTGCTCCGCGACAAAATCGCGCACGTCCTGGGTGATTTTCATGGAACAGAACTTCGGACCGCACATCGAGCAGAAATGCGCGGATTTGTGTGCGTCTTTCGGCATGGTCTCGTCGTGAAATTCGCGGGCCTTGTCCGGATCGAGCCCCAGGTTGAACTGGTCGTTCCAGCGAAATTCGAAACGTGCCTTCGACAGCGCGTTGTCGCGCACCTGCGCCCCCGGATGCCCCTTGGCGAGATCGGCCGCGTGGGCAGCGATCTTGTAGGCGATGATGCCGTCGCGTACGTCCTGACGATTGGGCAGACCGAGGTGTTCCTTGGGCGTCACATAGCAGAGCATCGCCGTGCCGAACCAGCCGATCATCGCGGCGCCGATCGCACTGGTGATGTGGTCGTACCCGGGCGCGATATCGGTGGTGAGCGGGCCCAGCGTGTAGAACGGCGCTTCGTGGCACTTCTCCAGCTGACGTTCCATGTTCTCCCTGATCAGCTGCATCGGCACGTGGCCGGGTCCTTCGATCATGGTCTGCACGTCGTGCTTCCACGCCAGCTTCGTCAGTTCGCCCAGTGTGTCCAGCTCACCGAACTGCGCCGCGTCATTGGCATCCGCCACGCAACCGGGACGCAGGCCATCGCCGAGACTGAAGGACACGTCGTACGCCTTCATGATTTCGCAGATGTCTTCGAAGTGCGTGTAGAGGAAGTTCTCGCGATGATGGGCGAGGCACCACTTGGCCATGATCGATCCGCCCCGGGAGACGATGCCGGTGACGCGCTTGGCGGTGAGGGGCACGAAGCGGAGCAGGACGCCCGCGTGGATCGTGAAATAGTCGACGCCCTGCTCCGCCTGCTCGATCAGCGTGTCGCGGAAGATGTCCCACGTGAGTTCCTCGGCCACGCCGCCGACCTTTTCCAGCGCCTGATAAATGGGCACGGTACCGATAGGCACGGGCGAGTTGCGGATGATCCATTCGCGTGTCTCGTGGATGTGCTTCCCCGTGGAAAGGTCCATGACGTTGTCGGCGCCCCAGCGGATCGCCCAGACCAGCTTTTCGACTTCTTCCGCGATGCCGGAGCTGACCGCGCTGTTGCCGATGTTGGCGTTGATCTTGGTCAGGAAATGACGGCCGATGATCATCGGCTCGGCTTCGGGGTGGTTGATGTTGGCCGGGATGATGGCGCGGCCGCGCGCGACTTCATCGCGAACGAACGCCGGCGTGATGCGCCCCGGCAACGCGGCGCCGAACGCTTCCCCACGATGCTGCGTGCGCAGGGCACTGTCGGCCAGCGCCTCGATGCGCTGGTTCTCGCGGATCGCGATGTATTCCATCTCCGGCGTGACGATTCCGCGGCGCGCGTAGTGCATCTGGGTGACATTGGCGCCAGCCTTCGCCCGAAGCGGCAGGCGCGTGCTGCCGAAGCGGAAGGCATCGAGGCGTGGGTCGTGCACGCGCGAGCGGCCGAACGCCGAGGAAAGCCCATCGAGGCGCTCGACGTCGCCCCGCTCCTCGATCCAGCCTGCCCTCAGCGCAGGCAACCCCGCGGCCAGGTCGACCGTGTGCGCCGGATCCGTATAAGGCCCCGAGGTGTCGTAGACGACGATGGGCGGGTTCGCCTCTCCGCCGAACAGCGTGGGCGTGGCCGACTGCGCGATCTCGCGCATGGCGACGCGAACGTCCGCCCGGCTGCCGCCGATGTGGATCTTGCGCGAGCCGGCGATAGGCGTGGTGACGGAGGTGGAAAGCTCGCGCGCGGCGCGGGCAAGATCGGTGGGACTGGCGTTCATCGGCTTCTCGTACCTTGCGGATAAGGGAGAAGCGGACGGCGCCGCCACGCCGTGCCCCGTGCATGGACGCACGTTGCCTGTCGTGGACGAAGCTTCCTACGCCGGTACGGACCGGATCAGGTTCGAAGGGACTCTCTCAGCCCGCGCAATTGCTTGGGCACCCCCGCTTCGAGGGCGATTCAACCACGAAGCGGGGCGGGAAGCGAGCGCTCAGCCCTTGGACGAGCGCGGCTCATAGGCGCGGAGGAACATGTCGACGGCCGCCAGGGCATTGGCCTTGACCTCCTCGCCGAACTGCACGGCGCAGTCTTCGCAGCCAAACAGGCGCCGGATGAGCAGGTCGCCCTTGAGCAGCGCGAGGAACTGCGTGGTCGCACGGGAAATGTCGACGATATCGAGCTGACCACGCGAGGTGGCGCCCTCGAGCAGGCGCATCACCAGCTTGTGCATACGTGCCGGGCCTTCCTCCCAGACCAGGCGACCGAAACGCGGATTACCGCCCGACTGGCAATCGGACAGAATCGCGCGGAACGTACCGACGGACTCGGTGTTGGTCTCCATCGCCGCATGCCGGCTGGCGATGTTGGTCAGCGTGACGCGGATGTCCGCGCCCGGGCTGAAGTCGAACAGGTCGTCCGGCAGGCGCTCCTGTACGTGCGCACGGATGACTTCACGGAAAAGGTTGTCCTTGTCGCCGAAGTGGCTGTACACGGTGAGCTTGGAAACGCCCGCGGATGCCGCGACCGCATCCATGCTGGTGCCCGCGAAGCCGCCCTGCGTGAAGAGCGCCTTGGCGGCATCCAGGATAGCCGCGCGCTTCTCCATGTCCTTGGGACGCCCCGGGCCCTGGCTCTTCATTTTCGGGCTGGCGTTCATGGCTGCACCTTCACAAACAGAAATTATGACTTTATTATACGCAGCGGTTCAGTTATTTCCACCACTCCTGCGGCATGAGCCTCAAGGTGGCGGTACGACGGAAGCGCTGCGCGGCGGATTACAATGAAGTGGGGCCACTGCCCGGGTAAACCCAAGGCGTTCAGGGGCTTGCACCATTCATCGTTCAGGCGCCAGCGAGTGAAGGCACGGTCAGGCATGACTTCCGTCAGCCCGGTCCGGTGACTTCCGGCACTTAGCTCGGGCGGTGGCGCACCCGCAGCCTTGGCAACATTGGGAAAACGGGCGCTAAGCGCTTATCCTTTCGAACCTTTTTCAGCTTTTCGTACGGGATCCAAAAACCATGGCGATGAATTTCGAGCAGGCACGTCAGAACATGGTCGAGAACCAGGTTCGTCCCTGGGAAGTCCTCGATGCCGACGTCCTGGAGACGCTGAAGGGCGTCCGTCGCGAAGATTTCGTCGCGCCGTCCCACCGTAATGTCGCCTTCGCCGACCTGACCCTGCCGCTGGGCCATGGCGAAGTGATGATGAAGCCGGTGGTCGAGGGTCGCGTGCTGCAGGCCCTGGAACTGAAGAAGACCGATGAGGTGCTGGAAATCGGTACCGGCTCGGGCTTCCTGACGGCTTGCCTCGCCCGCCTCGCCGGCAAGGTGACCAGCATCGACATGCACGCCGACTTCGTCGACGCCGCCCGCGAGCGCCTGGCCGCCGCCTCGGTGGTCAACGCCACGGTGGAAACCGCCGAAGCCGTCAACGGCTACCAGCCGACGGGCGTTTTCGATGCCGTCGTGGTCACGGGCGCCGTCCATGCGGTTCCCGAAAAATTCGTGCGCTGGCTCAAGCCGGGCGGGCGCATGTTCGTCATACGCGGCAATTCCCCCGCTCAGACGGCGGTCCTCCTCACCCACGAGGGTGAAGGCCGCTATCGCGAGGAATCGCTGTTTGAAACGGACCTTCCTTACCTGGCGCATGCCGCGCCGGTGAAGCGCTTCGTGCTTTGACCCAAAGATCTCCCATCACCCACGAGGCGAAACCATGCGCTTGAAGCTGCTCACCGTCGCGCTGGCACTGGCCGCGACGCCGTTCGCGAGCCACGCTGAAGACCTGCTCGACGCCTACCGCCAGGCCCGGGCCAACGATCCGGTGCTGTCGCAGGCCGATTCCACCCGTCTCGCCACGGGTGAAACCGTCGTACAAAGCCGTGCTCTGCTGCTCCCGCAGATCAGCGCGCAGCTGGGTATCACCCAGACGGATCAGAATGGTCCGGATCGCGACACGACCACGGGCACCGACCTCGGTCATACCCGCACGCGCAGCGAGTCAGCCACGGTCACCCAGAGCGTGCTCGACTTCAGCAGGTACGCCGATCTGAAGGCCGCCAGGTCGTCGTCGCAGGCACAGGACGCCACGTACGAAGCCGCTTTGCAGCAGCTCTCCACGCGCGTGGCCACGGCCTATTTTCAGGTCCTGACCAACGACGACGCCCTGACCTTCGCCAAGGCCAACGAGCAGGCGCTCGCTCGTCAGCTCGAGCAAGCCCAGCAGCGTTTCGACGTCGGCCTTTCCGCGATCACCGACGTGCAGGACGCCAAGGCCCAGCACGACACCTCGGTCGCCGCCGTCATCACCGCCGAGAACACCCTGGCGGATTCGCGTGAAGCACTGACCCAGATCACCGGCAAGCCGGCGGACAATCTGAAGAAACTTCGCGAAGACCTGCCCATGGACGCCCCGTCGCCCAACGATCCGAAGGCCTGGGTCGCGGAAGCGGTCAAGAGCAACCCGAGCATCCTCGCGTCGCAGTACAACGTCGACTCGGCGGAGCACAGCATTTCCTCCGCCCGCGCGAGTCATCTGCCGACCATCGACGCGAGTGCCGGTTACAGCAAGAGCACCTCCTGGACGCAGAATGCGGGCAGCCCGGCGACGGACGCCCTGAACCGTGTCTCGGGCAACGGTCGCGGCGGCACCAGCGTCGGCCTGACGCTCAGCGTGCCGATCTTCTCCGGCGGCGCCACGCAGTCACGCGTTCGTCAGTCGATCTACCAGCGCGATGCCGCCCAGGACTCCCTGGAAAGCACCCGTCGTCAGGTCGTCCGCGACACGCTGAACTACTACCGCTCGGTGGTCGCCGGTATCAGCAAGGTGGAGGCCACCAAGGCCGCCGTCGCCTCTTCGGAAAGCGCGCGCGACGCGACGCAGGCCGGCTTCGAAGTCGGCACGCGCACCATCGTCGACGTGCTGATCGCCCAGCAGAACCTGACCTCGTCGCTCAGCGACTACTCGCAGGCCCGCCATCAGTTCATTCTCGACAAGCTGCTGCTCAAGCAGACGGCCGGGACCGTGGATGTGAAGGACCTCGAGGCGATCAACGCGCTGCTGCAGTAACGACTTTCCTTTCGGGGGAAGAATAAGAAACGGGCCCTCGCGGCCCGTTTTTTTTGCTCTTTGGCGGACACGCCCTACACGATCGCACGGGCGGCGCTGACTCCGACGAACCTGCCGCCCGACGAAGATGGCCGGGCCCAACCGGGCCTCGGAACCAAGGAAGAACCATGAAGGGATTTATCATCGTCGGCCTGCTGGCGACCACTGGCTTAGCCCATGCGTCGCCGGCCTCCCCGACGAACCACCGGCTCAAGGTGGTCGAATACGCGAGCGCCACGTCGTTCGAATACGACGTCCGGGCCAAAGGTGTTCTCGGCGACGTCGTTGCGCCATATGCCACGGTATGGACCAGCGCCATGGACAACTGCGATGTGCGCGGCGGCTACGTCACCGAGTACCACGACGGATTCAAGCGCAGTTATTACGACACGCGCGAAGGCGGCGTACGGGTGAACGCCTATGCCACCTGCCGCGTTGCCGAGGATCCCTTCGCCGACCGGATCAAGGAGGGCCCGATGCCCGCGGCGGCGATCGTCACCGGTGATGGCCTGGGTCCGTCGACGGGGCTTGCCCAGGCGAGCGGCGAGCCGCACGCGGCCTATCGGGCCGTCCGCGAACTGGTATACAAGACGTGCCTGGACCAGGCTCGCCGCGTTCGCTTCATGAGCACTCATGTCGACAACCGGCCTAACGCGACGCCGCAGGTGGAAGCCCGGTTCGCCTGCAATTCCGGCCTCGACGCCGGGAACCAGAGGGACTGACCCGTCACTCCTGAAGCAGGGTATCCACCAGCGCCATCACCTTGCCCACAGACCCGCGCTCGCTGTCGAAGACGTGGCGAGCGCGGTTTCCCATGATCTCCCGGCGGTCCTTGTCCCGAAGCAGGGCCAGCACCTGCTCGCCCAGCTCGTCGCCGTCCTTCACCCGCTGACCGCCGCCTTCATCGAGCAGGGCCTGCGTGATTTCCTCGAAGTTGTACGTATAAGGCCCGACAAGCACCGGCTTGTTCAGTGCGGCGGGCTCCAGGACGTTGTGTCCACCGATGGACACCAGGCTGCCACCGACGAAGGCGACATCGGCCGACGCGAAGAAACGCAGCAGTTCGCCCATCGAATCGATGACGAAGCACTGCGTGGAATGACCGGGAATGTCATCGCCGCTGCGCGTTCCCACCTGGAAGCCCAGGCTGCGGACGGATGCCTCGACGGCCTTGAACCGCTCAGGGTGACGGGGTGCGATCAGCAGCAGCGCATCCGGCAGCCGGCGCATCACCGCGAGGTGAGCCTCGAGGACGCACATTTCCTCGCCTTCGTGCGTGCTGGCGGCGATCCAGACCGGACGCCCCGTGCCCCATGCCTCGCGCATGGCCAGCCCCGCCTGCAACGCCGTGTCCGGCACCGGCATGTCGAACTTGAGGTTGCCGCAGACCGTGAGCTGGCTGGGCTCCGCACCGAGCAGCCGATAACGCGCGGCATCGGTGCGGGACTGTGCAGCGATATGACTGACGCAGCGCAGGGCGCGGCGGACGAGGGAGCTCATGCGCGCGTAGCCGCGCAGCGATCGCTCGGACAACCGGGCATTGGCGATCAGCAGCGGGATGCCGTGCTTGCGGCAGGCGAAATACAGGTTCGGCCAGATTTCCGTTTCGACGATGATCGCCAGCCGCGGGCGCGTACTGCGCAGGAAGCGCTTCACGGCGAACGGCAGGTCGTACGGCAGGTACACGCTGTGGACGCTGCTGCCGAACAGCTGACGCACGCGTTCGGAGCCGGTCGGGGTCACCGTGGTGACCAGCATCGGCGCCTGCGGATAAGCCTCCATCAGCGCTTTCACCAGGGGTTCCGCGGCATTGACCTCACCTACCGAGACCGCGTGCACCCAGAGGCAGCCGGCGAGGCGCGGTTCGCGGAAGCGACCGAAGCGCTCGCGCCAGCGCACGTGGTAGTCGCCGTAGCGCATGCCACGCGCCATCAGACGCAGCATCACCAGCGGTGTGAACAGGTACATCGCGAAGTTGTAGAGCAGGCGCAGCAGCACGCGATTCCCTGGGTTGACCCGTGACCGGTCAGTATAGCCGCGCCCATTCGCTACAATGGGCGGACATGCCTGGTATGACCCGCCCTACCCTGACGCGCCAGCTTCTTACGCCCCGCCACTGGCCGGCGTGGCTCGGCGTCGGCTTCATCTGGCTTATCGCCCACCTGCCCTTCCGCTGGCTGATGCGTCTCGGACGCATGGCGGGCCGCCTGGCCCTGCACCTGAACCCCGAACGGCGGCGCATCGCCGCGACCAACATCGCCCTCTGCTTTCCGGAGCTGGATCCGGCGGCACAGAAGGCGCTGGTTCGGGCCAATCTGTGCGACGTCGGCATGATGCTGGCCGAATTCGCACTGGGCTGGATGGGCTCGGATCGCGCGATCGCGAAGGTCCCCGTCACGGTCGACGGGCTCGAACACCTGGAAGCCGCACGCGCCGCCGGCCGTGGCGTGCTCCTGGTCGGCGGACATTTCTCGCACCTCGAACTGAGCGCGCGCCTCGTCTCCTCACGCATCCGCATCGCGGGCATGTACCGCCGCATGGATTCGGAGGTGTTCGAATTCGCGGTGCTGCGCTCGCGCCTGCACTACGCGGATGCGATGTTCGACAAGGACGATATCCGCGGTACCGTGCGCTATCTGAAGGCCGGCGGCACGCTCTGGTACGCGCCCGACCAGGACATGCGCAGCAAGGACAACGTCTTCGTGCCGTTCTTCGGCGTGCCTGCCGCGACCATCACGGCCACGCATCACCTGGCGCGCCTCTCCAACGCGCTGGTGATTCCGTTCTATCACCGGCGCCTGCCGGGAGACGCGGGCTACGCCATGCGCCTCGGCGCGCCGCTTGAGGATTTTCCCAGCGACGATGCCGCGCGCGATACCGAGCGGGTGAATGCACAGATCGAGCAGATGGCGCGTGAGGCGCCTGAGCAATACCTGTGGGTGCATAAGCGGTTCAAGACGCGGCCGCCGGGTGAGCCGAAGATTTATTAGGTGGTAGCGATGGGTGGTGCGGCATCTTTGCTTCGTTGGCTTTTCGCGAACAGGGTTCGCTCCTGCAGGTGCGCGGTGGGGCCAGACGGATAGCTGCCCTGGATGCTTCTTTCATGGGAGTTTCTCCCACCTTTCTTGCGGTATACGCTGACGAAATGCCGAACCTTTCGTCATAAACAACGAAAGCTTCGCGAAAAAACACGCGCGTAGAACGTCCGTCGTCACTCCTCAAGACGGACCTTCCCATGCAGTCGATCTTTCGTTTCGCGCGCTCGTTGCGCGGCCGCAGCGCGTGGCACCGCAAGCGGTCGCACGTGGTCAATGCGGTACTCAACTATGTCGGCCGCAGTGTGGCGCACTGGCGGGAGCACGACACATGGCTGGCCTTCCTGGAGACACCGCCGATGGCCGGCGTCTCGTCGATCGACACCATCCTCACCGAGCGCTACCAGCACCGCTATATCAGCAAGGCCTGGAATCGCGAGCGCCGGCTGAAGGTGCTGCGCGAGCATTACGAATTCGCCCTTGCCCGGTTCCCCCGGACGCTGTTCCACGTGCTGTACCGCGAGCGCCAGGTCTTGCTTGGCAAGGTGCTCCTGCGTAACGGTGAGGCTCTCTCGCTGATGCTCAAGGCGCCGTTCCGACGCGCCCGCGAGGGCGAGATGACGCTCTCGCTGGTCGATCACCAGGGCATGCAGATCTCCTATGCGGCGTTCTCCTTCGTCGACGGCGGCAAGGCCATCGCCATCGGCTGCCTGCAGGGTGCGCCCAACCACGCCGGCCTGGAAGCCGTGCGCGAGCTCACGCGGCAGTGCCATGGCCTGCGTCCTAAAAACCTCCTGCTGTCACTGATCCGTTCGCTCGCGGAGGCTTTCGAGGTGGAACGCGTCCTCGGGATATCGAATGAGGCTCACGTCTTCGCGGGCATCGCCGACAAGGTAAAGGCCGACTACAACGGCTTCTGGCGCGAGTCCGGTGGACAGGAGACCAGCGAGGGCTTCTACGCCATGGCCCCTCACGAGCCCGTGCGTTGCGAAACCGAGGTCGAAAGCAAGCGCCGCAGTGAGTTCCGTCGGCGCGAAGCGCTGCGTCACGAAGCCTGCGATCTAGTCCTCAGGGCGTTCGGATTCGAACGCGCCGTGGTCCTGCCGCTGGCCGCCTGATACGCGGCGCTCGTACAGCTTGGCGTACTTCAGAAACGCATAGAAGGCGTGTACCCGGGCGGCGATGAAACCCGCCCAGCCGCCCCGCCAGTGACCGCGCCAGAAGTAGTACCGGGCAAAAGCGATGGCGGGATAGACCACCATACGCAGACGAAGCATCCGCGGCTCGCGCGTCTGCCGGTCGCGCACCTGCAACGTCGAGTAACGGTTGGCCTTGTCGACCCGCCCGTCGATATCGCGCTCTCCATAGTGGTCGATGATGGCATCGAGGCGCCGCACCGGCCCGCGCACCAGGACACTCTCGTGTACTTCGTGACCGCTCATGCCGGCGTGTGTGCGGTCGAACAGACGCACGTAGTGATTCAGGCGCGCGCGACCGGGCTGCCAGCGCCAGAACACCCATTCGCGACGAAGCATCTCGAAACCTGCGACGTCGGGCGTGACGAGCGCCGCCCTCACCCGCTCGGCGGCGATGGCGGGCAGCGCCTCGTCCGAGTCCAACAGCAATACCCAGCGGTGGATGGCGAGGTCGATCGCCGCCTGCTTCTGTGCGCTGTACCCGGCGAACGGCTGAATGCTGACCCGTGCCCCATGCGACGCGGCAATGTCGCGCGTCTCATCGGTCGATCCGGAATCCAGCACGACGATGTCGTCGGCAAAACGGACGGAAGCGAGACAGGCGCCGATCGTCGCCGCGCTGTTGAACGTGGTCACGACGACCGACAGCGGTTCACGCTCCACGGGACGGTTCCAGGTCCGGCAGATCGACGAGCAGCGCCGCGCACCACACGGCGAACAGCCACGCGGTGAGCAGACCCCACCATGCCGAATAGAAGGCCATGTGCGTGTTCAGCGGGAAGAAGATCGCAAACAGCGCCACGCTGGCGGGGAATGCACGCTCGCGCGCCACGGGACCCGCTTTCCACCACACGCGGACGGCCAGCACGGTAGCCGCCAGCCACGCGAGGAGGCCGAGCGTTCCGGTCTCGGTGGCGGCCTCGAGCACGACCTGATGAGGATGGCAGGCACCCTCCCCATCGCCGCATTTCTCGATGGTCAGGAAGTGGTCTCCGGGCGACGCGACCGATGGATAGGCCGCGCGGAAGCCGCGGACGCCCACGCCGTTGATGGGATGCGCCGCATAGAGGCGCAGTGACGTCGTCCAGATATCGAGACGCCCGGTCAGCGCGGCGTCCAGGCCCGCGCTGGTACCGGTGAGGGCGGGCAAGGTATGCGCCACCCGGTCGCGGAATCGCGGCGATACCTGCCATGCCAGTGCGCCGACCAGAAGCACGACCGCGCCCATGCCCAGACAGGCCACGGCGAAGCGACGGAACGTACCCGCCTCACGCCAGAGGAACGCCAGGGCCACGAGTGCGTAGCAGATCCACGAGGCGCGCGAACCGGAAAGCAGCACCGGCCCGAGCGCCAGCAGGAACGTCAGGATCAGGCCCCGGCGTCCCCAGCGCTCGCGCCCGGCCCAGAGAAGGAACGGCGCCAGCGCGGACACCGCGGGACCGAGCTTCAGGTTGGTCGCACCGAAGATGCCGGACAGGCGCGCCGGATCGGAGGCGCCCGCGAGGCCATAACCGGTCAGCGCCTGCACCCAGGCATCGGCGACCCAGAGCGCGACGACCGCTGCGGTGGCGAACCACATGGCACGCACCTTCCCTGGCCGGCGCATGGCGAAACACGTGTACACACCCAGCGGAGCGAACCGGAGGATGCCCGCCAGCGTGCCCCAGCTCTTCCCGGGCGCGACGGCGTCGACGACGGAGACGAGCGCGGCACCCGCGTAGGCGGCGAATAACCAGAGAAACAGGCGCGCACCGGGATGATGACGAATCGCCGTCGGCTCGCGCACGACGAGCAGTATCGAGCCGACCAGTGCGAGAAACACGCCGACCTCGGCACTGCGCCCCAGCGGCAGCAACGCGGGCACCAGCCAGATCGGCAGGAGCGGCGAGGCAAGCCCCGCTTTCAGCAGCGCACCGGGCCCGCGCGAGCTCACGCGGCCGGGGTGCCTTCGACCAGCTCGGCGTACAAGGCGAGCGTGGCCGACTGCATGTCGACGAGGCGGTAGCTGCGCGGCGGCGGAATCGGCGGAGCGAAACGCAGGAGTTCGGCGGCGCGCTCGACCAGGCGTTCGCGATCGCCCAGCGGCACGCGGCCCGCGGGATAGAGCTCGGCCAGAAGTTCGCCGACGCCACCGTGCGCGTAACCCATGACGGGGCGGCACAAGGCCAGCGCCTCGACCACCGTACGGCCGAACGACTCCGGCCGCACCGACAGCTGCAGGACGAGATCGGACAGGGCGTAGACGTCGCGCACGTCCGATCGCGCCGGCGAGATCACCACACGGTCGTCGAGGCCGCGCGCATGAATGAGCTGACGCAGCTCGGCGACATACGCCTCTCGCCCCGGTTCGTCCGCGCCGAGCAGCAGCAGACGCGCATCGATGGCGCGCTGTTGAAGGTCCGCGATCAGTTCGATCGCGTCGGCATGACCTTTCAGGCGGGTGCCACGGCCCGGCAGGGTCAGCAGGGGCGCGCCGGCCAGTTGCGGGTATTGCTCGAAGAACGCCCGCTGCCAGCTGTCGTCGGGACGGTAACCGTAGGGAAACGCCTCGGTGTCGATGCCACGCGGCACCACGGCGATCCGCGCGGTCTCGATATCGTCGGGGTAGTGGCGGAGCACGTAGTCACGCAGGGTCTGCGAGACCACGATGACCCGCTCCCCTCGGAGCAGGATCGCGCTGTAGCGACCCGGACTGTTCAGCCCGTGAACGGTCGTGACGAAGTGCGGACGGGGCTTGACCCCACGCATCGCCCACCAGCCGATCCATGCCGGCAGCCGCGACCGGGCGTGCACGATGTCGGGCTTCAGTTCGCGCAGGATGCGGCGCAGCTTGCCTACCGTGAACAGGGTGCCCAGGGATTTGCGACCGATGGGCAGGGCGATGTGCTCGCTGCCTTCGGCCTCCAGCTGCGCCACCAGGCGTCCGCCCGCCGACACCACTACCGACCGGTGCCCCGCAGCCACCAGCGCCCGCGCGATTTCCAGGGTCGAGCGCTCGGCCCCGCCCGAATGGAGCGAGGGGATCAGCTGTACGACGGTCATCGTCCGGTGCGGGGAGACGGTGGCCATGGGTGGTTCCGGTGAGTGTGATGACGCAGACGAAGCACGAAACGTGCCCGCAGGGGGCCGTTCAGTCTTTCAGGACGTACGTCGCGCCACAGTACATGCACTTTGAGGTGCCACCGTCGTCTTCGATGGACAGGTAGACCCGGGGGTGCGAGTTCCACAGGTACATCCCCGGCATCGGGCAGGACAGCGGCAGGTCGGCGCGCGTCACTTCGTAACGGTTTTCGGCGTTTGCCGGGATCAGCGGCGCTGCCGCGGGATTGGGTCGCATGGGGAAACTCCGGGCAAAACGGTAAACCGAGGCCTGCGATGGTAACAAAAAAGAAAACCCGCGCCGTTGCCGGCGCGGGTTTTTCACGGCCGTGAAAGCCGGGACGATTACTTCTTGTCAGCCGAGGCGTCGTGGCCTTCGGTCGTGATGCGGATCTTGATGTCGTCCGACACGTTCGGGACGTAGGCACCGACGCCGAAGTCCGAGCGCTTGATGGTGGCGGTGGCGTCGAAGCCGATCGACTGCACCTTCATCATCGGGTGCGGGCCAACCTTGTTCAGGGTGGCGTCGAGGGTGACCGGCTTGGTCACACCGTGGACGGTGAGGTCACCGGTGACCTTGAGCTTGTCCTTGCCGGCCGAGACCACCTTGGTGCTCTTGAAGGTGATGTTCGGGAACTTGGCGGCATCGAGGAAATCCGCCGACTTCAGGTGCTCGTCGAGCTTGGGCACGAAGGTGTCCAGACCGGACAGCGGCAGGGTCACCTCGACGGTGGCCTTGGTCGGGGCGGCTTCGTCGTAGACGAGGGTGCCGTCGACCTGATTGAGATTGGCGGTCGGATTCGAGAAGCCGAAGTGATTCCAGCTGAACAGGACCATGGTGTGGGTCGGGTCGAGCTTGTAGGTCACCGGGGCGGCGGCGGCGGTGCCGGCGGTGGCGAGCAGGCCGGCGAGGGCAACGTAACGGAGGGCGCGCATGGTGTTTCTCCAGCAGTGAGGTGGGTACGGCGTGTGACGGCGGGACCGGAGGGTCACCGCGGGAAAGAGGTCAGGCGATCTGGGCGGCTTCGTCGAAGTCCAGACGCGGCAGGCGGCCGAACAGGTTCTTGTCCGGATCGCCGTAACCGATGTTGATGAGAAAATTGGACTTGACCTGGCTGCCGGCGAAGAACTCGGCATCCACGCCCGCCTGATCGAATCCGGACATCGGACCGCAGTCGAGCCCCAGCGCGCGGGCCGCCATGATCAGGTAGGCGCCCTGCAGCGAACCGTTGCGCGAGCCGGAGGACTGGATCAGGTCTTCGTTGCCGACGAACCAGCTGCGTGCGTCCGCATGCGGGAACAGCTTGGGCAGGTGCTCGTAGAACGCGAAGTCGGTCGCGACGATGGCCGTAACCGGAGCCGACATGGTCTTCTCGGCGTTGTTCTCGGCCAGGTACGGCTTCAGACGCGCCTTGGCGTCCTGCGACTTGATGAAGATGACGCGCATCGGCGAGGAGTTGGCGGCGGTGGGGCCGAACTTCGCCAGCTCGTACAACCGGTGGATCTGCTCGTCGGTCACTTCCTTCGGCAGCCAGGCGTTGTAGGTGCGGGCGGTGAGGAAGAGCTGGTCAAGCGATGCATCGGACAACGGAGCGCTCATGGATATCCTTGTACAGTGATGGAACGCCGGAGGCCCGGCATCCCGACAGTGTAAGCGTCGCGACGCCCTGTGTGGACCGGTCGGACAAGGAACGAACTGTGCCGAATTCGACAACAATCACCGATCGTGACCTGTGCTGGGTCGTGACCGACGGCGCGGCCGGCAATCGCCGCCAGGCGCTGGCACTGGCCGAAGCTCTCACGCCGTCGATCCGCGAGATCACCATCGATCTGCGCGCCCCCTGGTCGTGGGCGGCCCCGCGCCTGCTGCCGGGCGCGCGTCTGGCGCTTGGGCGTGCCAACCAGAACCTGCTGCCGCCATGGCCCTCGCTGGTCATCGGCTGCGGACGCACGGCCGCCTGGGCGACGCGGCAGATCCGCCGCTGGTCGGCAGGCCGCACGCTGTCGGTGCAGTTGCTCGATCCACGGCTGGATCCGCGACACTGGGACCTGGTGATCGCGCCGAAGCACGATGAGCTGACCGGCGACAACGTGCTCCGTCCGATCGGGTCGCTGCATCCCATCGATGACGCCTGGCTCGCCGACGGGCGCGAGGCGTTTGCCGGCCTGGCCGACCTACCCGGCCCGCGTCTGGGGGTGCTGGTCGGCGGCGACCGGCGTGGCGCGCCGCTCGACGGCAAGGCGGCCGATGCCTTCGTCTCCGCCGTTCGCCGGCGACTTGCGACGGATGGCGGCTCGGTCATGGTCGCCGCCTCGCGACGCACGCCGCCGGCGCTCCTGCCGGTGCTTCGCGACGCCTTCGCCGACTGGCCGGGCGTGATCTGGACGGGCAGCGCCGACGGCCCCAATCCGTATCCCGGCATCCTGGCGTGGGCCGACCGTCTCGTGGTCACACCCGACTCGGTCAATATGTTGTGCGAGGCCTGCGCCACCGGGGCGCCGGTGCATACCGTCGTGACGGCGCCGCTGGATGCGAAGCTGGGGCGGTTTCATGCAGAGCTGCGAGCGGCGGGACGGCTGCATGACATCGATGCGGTGACACCGGAGCGGCAGGCACCGCTGCGGGAGACGGCGACGATCGCGGACGAGGTACGCAAGCACCTCGGACTGCCTGCATCCCCGGCCCGATAGTCCCCGTCCTACGGCCTGGGTTTCAGCCGCGCCCGGAACCCTGCCTTCAGCTCGTCCGACATCGGCGCGGCGGCGAGTATCGCGTCGAGCTTCGCCACCCGGTTTCGGAAAGCCGCCACTTCGTCCCTGAACCGGTCGGGATGGTAGTCGATCAGCAGGTCCGCCTGCGCCGCCGCCGAAAGCTCGTCGGGGATACCGCCGAAGTCCTCCCAGTGCCCCTTCAGCCAGGCCACCGCATCGCGCACATCGCGCATCTGTCCGACCAGACCGTCGACATCGGGTGCATCGGTGGGCCACGTCACGTCGACCACCTGCGGATGGGCGAAGTCGTGCTCCGGCAGCGTCACATGCAGCGTCAGGTCGCGTCCGTTGAGCCGCCAGGTGCCGGGCTTGTCGTCATCCGCCCGCGGAAGCGCCACGCCGTCCACCGTCACCTTCGATGGCATCGCGACGGCGACGAAGGCCACGGACCACGTCCGTGACGTCGGCATACCGGGATACGTACCGTCGCGCGCCGCGATTTTCAGGCGTACGCCCTGCTTCGTCCGCTCGGTCGCCAGAGCTGTGCGAGCGAACGCCGTGCCCCGGTAGGCTTCGTCGTCGCCCGCGTCTTCGTACAGCGTGGCCGACTGATTGCCGCCCGGGTAGACGAGCAAGGTCCGCGCACCCGTGTCGTGGGACACGCTCACCGTCGTATTCGTATTGGTCGGCACGATGGCGCCGGCACGCGCAAAGACCGGTACCTCATCGAGTCGGTAACGGCCCGCGAGCGCACGCTCACCATGCAACGAGCGACCGCGGGTCGTGTCGAACCAGTCGCCTCTCGGCAACCAGGTCTCCTGGCTGGCGAAACCGTCGCTGCCCGCGGCGGCCGTTACCGGATCCACCAGCAGGTCGTCGCCGAACATGTATTCGGCGCCGCTCGCGTAGGACCGGTCGTCTTCCGGCCACGCGTAGTACAGCGGCCTGACCAGCGACACGCCCGTGTCGAACGCCTTCCGACCCATCGTGTAGGTGTACGGCAGCAAGCGGTAACGTGTCAGCACCGTGTCGCGCAAAGCGTCGAATTCCGCAGGCGCGAACCGCCAGGGCTCCTTGCGCAGGTTCGGGTTCTTCGTGGTGTGTGTGCGCATGATCGGGCTGTACGCACCGAACTGCATCCAGCGCACGTAGAGTTCCGGATCGACCCGGCGCGTCTTCGGATCGCTTTCGTCGCGGAAGGTGTGACCGCCGAGGTCATGGCTCCAGTAGCCATAAAGCACGTTGGACGCGGTCGACGTGAAGCGCGGCTGGAACGCCAGCGAACCCCACGAGATGATCGAGTCGCCCGAGAAGCCGATCTGGTAGCGGTGGTTTCCCAGTCCGCCCCAGCGGTGATAGATCAGCGCACGCTTGTCGCTGGTCTGCTGCATGTGGGTGAAGAACACATGGTTGAGCCACCAGGTGTTGCTCAGTCCCGGCATGGCTTTCGATTCGCGCCATTGCTGCCAGTCCAGCCACCAGAAGCTCACGCCCATCGCCTGCAGGGGATCGAGCACCGTGCTGAAGAGTGCCGACATGTAGCTCGCGTCCGCGGCTTCGAAAGGCAGCGGATGGGCGCGGTCGGCCTTCATCGCATCCATGAATCGGCCGTACGCATCCTCGTGGGGAAGCATGCCCGAGGCGGGGTGCAGGTTCAGCGTGATCCTCAGGCCCTGGTCGCCAAGCCAACGGAGCAGCCGTTGCGGGTCGGGAAACAGGCTTCGGTTCCAGGAGAAGCCCGTCCAGCCCGGCGTCTGGCCCGCAATGTCCCGTTTGTCCGAACCGGAGGCGAGACCTGGCGTCGTGTGCCAGTCCATATCGATCACGAGAACATCCAGCGGAATGCCGTACCGCGCGAAGTCCGCCGCCACGTCGCGGATCTCGCTGTCACTGTAATTCCAGTAACGCGACCACCAGTAACCAAAGGCATAGCGCGGCGGCAACGGCTCGCGGCCGGCGATTTTCGTGAAATCACCCAGCGCGGCGACGTAGTCGTGGCCGTAGCCGAAGAACGTCCAGTCGGTGCATGCCTGGCAGGCGCGACGGTGCACCCACGGCAGCTTCTCATCGCCAAAGACGAAGCTTCCCGTGTCGTCGACGACGTGCCAGCCGTCGCGTGAGAGCAAGCCGTCGCCGAGATCCAGCGGCGTGTTGTCGGACGCATGACGGTCGCCATCGACCTGATCGAGCGTGCGCGCCGTACCGCCGAGATTTCGTGTTTCCTTCAGGCCGGGGTGCCAGGCGATGGCCGGCTTGAGCTGCTTCGATTCGACCGTCAGGTTGTCGGCACCGAACGGGCCGGAACCCTCTTTGTAGCGCAGCGTCAGCAAGTCGGTGCGAATGACGAGCCAGCCCTTTTCATGGGAGACCTTCGCGGGAACGTCGCCTGCGTTACCGCGTGTCGCGAAGACCAGTGAAGGCGCGTCCTCGAACTGTTTCGAGGGCGAATATTCCATGCGAATGACGCGGGGCGTGAGGACCGTGAAGCGAGCCTCGCCGCTGGTGACGGGATCGGCGTGCGCCGATGACGATGCGACGGCGACAACAAACGTCGCGAACGCGACGGCAGCCCGGATCACTCTCATGCACCCTGCCTCCCCTTAAAGGAAGCTCCGACTCTAGCATGAGTCCGTCAGGCGTCGACGTAACGCGCCGCGTCGCCGACCCAGCGTGCGATGAGCCTCTCACAACGCGCGGGATGATCTTTCATCATGGCTTCGGCGACCCGCTGCACTTCGGGCATGAGATGACCGTCACGGGTGAGGTCGGCTATGCGGAACTGCAGCTGGCCCGTCTGACGCGTGCCCAGTACTTCACCGGGGCCACGCAGTTCCAGATCCTTTTCGGCGATGCGAAACCCGTCGTTGGTCTCACGCATCACCTGTAGTCGCTCTTTCGCCAGACGCGACAGCGGTGTCTGATAGAGCAGCACGCAATTGGATGCGATGGCGCCACGACCCACGCGCCCGCGCAGCTGATGCAGCTGGGCGAGACCGAGGCGCTCACTGTTCTCGATGACCATGAGGCTGGCGTTGGGCACGTCGACGCCCACCTCGATGACGGTGGTGGCGACCAGCACGGCAAGTTCGCCGGCCTTGAACGCATCCATCACCGCCTGTTTCTCCTTCGGCTTCATGCGTCCATGAATCAGGCCCACGGCCAGATCGGGAAGGCCGGTCGTCAGCTCCGCGTGCGCCACCTCGGCGGCTTGCGCGTTCAGCTGCTCGGACTCTTCGATCAACGTGCAGACCCAGTAGACCTGCCTGCCCTGCATGCAGGCCGCGTGGATGCGCTCCATGACCTCGTAGCGACGCTCGTTCGAGATCGCGACGGTCTGCACCGGCGTGCGTCCGGGTGGCAGTTCGTCGATGGACGAGACATCGAGATCGGCGTATGCGCTCATCGCCAGCGTGCGCGGGATCGGTGTGGCGGTAAGTACGAGCTGGTGCGGAATGAGCGAGCCCTCGGCGCCCTTGTCGCGCAGAGCGAGCCGCTGATGCACACCGAAGCGGTGCTGCTCGTCGACGATCACCAGGCCGAGTTTCCTGAACGCGACGCCTTCCTGCATGAGTGCGTGCGTGCCGACCACGACATGGGCGTGGCCCTCCGCCGCGCGTGACAGCGCGCTCTTGCGCGCCTTGCCCTGCACCTTGCCGGCCATCCATTCCACTTCGAGACCGAGGGGCTCGAGCCATGCACGGAAGTTACGAAGATGCTGCTCGGCAAGCAGTTCGGTCGGCGCCATCAGGGCGACCTGGTAACCGCTCTCGACGGCGGCGACCGCGGCCAGCGCGGCAACGACCGTCTTGCCGCTGCCGACATCGCCCTGCACGAGTCGCAGCATGGGATGGGCACGCGACAGGTCGCGCGCGACTTCCTTCGACACGCGCGTCTGCGCATGGGTCAGCGCGAACGGAAGCGCGGCGAGCAGACGATCCTTCAGTGTGCCCGCGCTTTTCAGCGCGGGGGCCTTGCGTTCTTTCACCGCCGCACGCATGCGGCGCAACGTCAGGTGCTGGGTCAGCAATTCCTCGAAGGCGAGCCGCTGTTGCGCCGGATGCCGCCCTTCCTCCAGCTGCCGCAGATCGACATCGGTGGGCGGGCGATGCACGTAGGACAGCGCGTCGCGCAGCGATGTCAGCCCCGCCGGCCGGCCGATCTCCTCCGGAATCAGTTCCAGACGATCGTCGGTCGGCAGGTGCGCCAGCGCACGGGCGATGACGCTGGCGAGGCGACGCGGCCCGAGTCCTTCCGTCGTCGGATACACCGGGGTCAGCCGCTCGTCCATGAGGACGGGTTCGTCGGTCTCGATGCGCTGGTACTGCGGATGGACGATCTCGAGTCCTTGCGGGCCCTGGCGCACTTCACCGAAGCACAGCAGGCGCGCGCCTTTCGGCAGCTGATCGACCTGCGACTTGCGAAAGTGGAAGAAGCGCAGCAACAACGGACGACCGGAGTCGTCGCCGATGATCACCTTGAGTTGCGGACGAAAGCGAAAGCCGCGCTCGACATGCTCGACGACACCCTCGACCTGGGCGCGATCGCCCGGGCGCAGATCGGCGATCGGCACGACCGTGGTGCGGTCCTCGTAACGCAAAGGCAGATGGAACCAGAGGTCCTGCACTTCGCGAAGGCCGAGCTTGCGCAAGGTCTCGGCAAGCGCCGGCCCGACGCCGCCGAGCGATGTCAGCGGCGCACGCCCGGGGTCCGCCACCGGAACGGCAGCGGTGATCGGCGTTGCGCGACGGGCCACGGGAATGACGGCGCCCTTACGGCAGGACGAGGATCGCGTCGACTTCGACCGTTGCCGCCTTGGGCAGTGCCGAGACCTGGATGGTCGAGCGCGCCGGGTACGGCTGCTGGAAGTATTCGGCCATCACGGCGTTCACCGCGGCGAAGTCGCCCAGATCGGTGACGTAGATGCCCACACGGACGATGTCGGCCAGCTTGCCGCCCGCGGCTTCCGCCACCGCGACCAGGTTGTCGAAGACGCGACGCGTCTGCACGGTGATGTCGCCCTCGACGAGATTGCCGGTGGCCGGGTCGAGCGGAATCTGCCCTGAGAAATACACCGTGTTGCCGGCGCGCACGGCCTGCGAGTATGGGCCGATGGCCGACGGAGCCTTATCGGTGGCGATGGTGCTGCGGGTCATGGATACATCCTCGATGAATTCACAGCAGTCTATCTACGCCGCGCCACGCTAGCTACCTGAAGCGACGTGGACGGGCGCGCCTCGGGCGCGAAGCCTCGCCCACGGTAAACCCATCGCGCGCAGGGCGCGGTCCTACAGGGGGTGGCGGTATACGCCGCTGACTACACCCGTGCGCCTGACCCGGCGCATGACGTCGGCAAGATGCTTGCGCCCCTTGACCTCGATGGCGAAGAGCAGCGTGGCCGCCGTGCTGTCGCGCTCGATGTATTCGACGTTCTCGATGTTCGAGCTGGCGTCGGCGATGGCCGCGGCCACCGTGGCGAGGACGCCGGGGCGGTTGAGCACCTCGATGCGCAGTTCGGCACGGTAGTCGCCCGACACGTCGCGATCCCACTCGATGGCCACGATGCGCTCGGGCGTCTTGCGGAACTCCGGCACGTTCGGGCATTCCACCCGGTGCACGACGATACCCTTGCCCGAGGAAAGGAATCCGATGATTTCGTCGCCCGGCAACGGATGACAGCAATTGCCGAAGCTGAGCACGCCGCGCTCGGCGCCGCTGATGCGGATCTTCTCCGCGCTGTGCTGCTGCTCAGACGACGCCGACGGCTCGCCCTTGCCCGGCCCGAGCAGAGCGACCAGCTGCGTGGCGACCTGGTCGGCAAACCGGTTACCCAGCGCGATCTCGGACAGGAGTTCTTCCAGGCGTTTGAGCTTGGCGTCTTCGAGGAAGCGATCCAGCGTAGCGGCCGGCACCGAGTCGAGGCTCATGCCGCGCGCGTCGAGCGCGCGATCCAGCATGCGGTGACCGAAGTCCACGGCATCCTCGTGCTGCAGATGCTTGAGGTACTGACGAATGGCGGTGCGCGCCTTGCCCGTGACCACCGCTTCCAGCCATGCGGGGTTGGGCACCGCCGACGGCGCCGTGATGATCTCGACCTGCTGGCCGGAAATCAGGCGCGTGCGCAGCGGCACGAGTTTCTTGTCCACACGCGCCGCGACGGCATGATCGCCCACGTCCGTATGCACGGCGTAAGCGAAATCCAGCGCGGTCGCGTTTCGCGGCAGCGAGAAAATCTCGCCGCGCGGGGTAAACAGGTAGACCTCGTCCGGGAACAGGTCGATCTTGACGTTTTCCAGGAACTCGGACGCTGAGGGGGTGTTGGCCTGGCTGTCCGCCAGCGCGGACAGCCACTCACGTGCACGCGCCTGGGCACTGTTGGCGGGACCGGAATCGGACTTGTATGCCCAGTGGGCCGCCACGCCGCGCTCCGCGACCGATTCCATCTCCGAGGTACGGATCTGGATCTCGATCGGCGCCCCGAAGGGCCCGAGCAGCACGGTGTGCAACGACTGGTAGCCGTTGCCTTTGGGAATGGCGATGAAGTCCTTGAAGCGACCGTCGACCGGCTTGTACAGCCCATGCACGGCGCCCAGCGCCATGTAGCAGTGCATGGCGTTATCGGTGATGACGCGGAAGCCGTAGACGTCCATCAGCTGCGCAAACGACTTGTGGTCGCCGCGCATCTTGGAATAGATGCTCCATGCCGACTTGATCCGGCTGACCGCACGACCGGGAATCTTCTCGGCGGCAAGCCGACCTTCGAGGGCCATCTCGATCTTGGCCATCGCTTCGCGACGGTTACCGAGCGCAGCGCGGATGCGCTCGCCGATGATGCGGTGGCGATCCGGGTAGAGCGCCTTGAAGCCGAGGTCCTGCAGTTCGGCCTTGAACTTGTTCATGCCGAGGCGCTGGGCGATCGGCGCGTAGATCTCGAGCGTTTCGCGCGCGATACGACGGCGCGAGGTCGCGTCCTTGGCGCCCAGCGTACGCATGTTGTGCAGGCGGTCGGACAGCTTGATCAGGATGACCCGCAGGTCGCGCGCCATGGCCAGGAGCATCTTGCGGAAGCTTTCCGCATCGGCTTCCTGGCGACTGGAAAAGCGCATCTTGTCGAGCTTGGTGACGCCGTCGACCAGCTCCGCCACGGTCTCGCCGAATTCGCCGGCGAGCTCTTCGCGGGCAAGCCGGGTGTCTTCGAGGGTGTCGTGCAGGATCGCGGCGATGATGGTCTCGGCGTCGAGACCCAGCTCCGCCAGGACGTGGGCCACGGCCACGGGGTGCGTGATGTACGGCTCACCCGACTTTCGCGTCTGGCCCTCGTGCGCGGCGGCGCCGATGAGAAACGCGCGGCGGATGCGCATGACCTGGTCGTGCGGCAGGTAAGCGCCCACGCGCTCTTCCAGCGCCTGCACATAGGGAGGCACCGGGCCGTCATCGACCACGTCGGTCAGTTTTTTGGCGGGAATGACTTCCATGGGAGAACCTTACACCGTCAGCCGGTGCAGCCTCCCGCGCGCGGCGTCAGCAGCCGCGCGTCAACGTGCGCAACGTTCAGATGAGTGCTGGGCCGACAGCGACCCGGCATCATCAATCATCCCCACCCTTCGAGAGGTCGTCGTCCACTTCCGTGGCGGCCCACTCGAGGGCTTCGCGCTCGGCGCGCTCGCGGGCGGCGCGGTCGATCTCGTCGATCATTTCGTCGTTGACGCGACGATCGGCGATTTCGCGCAGGGCGAGCACGGTCGGCTTGTCGTTGCCCGGATCGAGCGTGGGTTCGGCACCCTTGGACAGCTGGCGGGCGCGCTTGGTCGCCATGAGCACGAGCTCAAAGCGGTTGTCGACTACCTCGAGGCAGTCTTCGACAGTAATACGGGCCATTTCAAATCCTTGACAATAAAGACACTTCTGACTGTGCAGTTTAGCGGTCAGCCCCGTTGGCTGGCAATGAGGTGAGGGGTATCATGTGCGGTTCTGACCAGGACGGACGGGCATTAGTGCAAATAATAAAACCAGGCGGTACACTATCCTATCGCCCCACCCCCAAAGTCACTCCGATGCGCCCCATGAACCTCCCCCGGATCGTCCGTAACGCCGTCGGCCTGGCCGCGCTGGCGCTGTTGGCCGCGTGCCACATCGCCCCGCCGCGAAACGACGATCCGAACGAAAAGTTCAACCGGAAGGTCTACGCCTTCAACGACAAGCTGGACAAGGCCATCATCCGGCCGGTGGCTGTCGGCTATCGTAAGATCACCACCCCGCCGGTGCGGACGGCCGTCAGCGACTTCTATACGAACATCCGGCTGCCGATCACCATCGGCAACCAGTTGCTCCAGGCTCGTCCGAAGCAGGCGGTCATTACGACCGGCCGCTTCGTGGTCAACCTGACCATCGGCTTCCTGGGCTTCAAGGATCCCGCCAGCATGCTCGGCCTGCCGCTGTACGACAGCGATTTCGGCGTGACCCTGGCCCGCTGGGGCGTCCCCGAGGGCGACTACCTGGTCGTGCCGTTCGTCGGTCCGAGCACGGTGCGCGACATCTGGCGTCTGCCGGTCGACAGCTACTTCTTCGATCCGCTGAGCTACCTGTCGCGTAACCACGACTTCAAGGCCGGCCAGTACTACGCCCCGTCGGTGCTCTATCTCATTACCCTGCGCGCCCGCGCCATCGACGCGGAAAGCTTCCTGGCCTCGGCCTACGATCCTTACGTGTTCCTGCGCGACGCTTACCGCCAGCAGCGCCTGAGCCAGATCTACGACGGCAACCCGCCGGCGGAAGCGATCGAACAGCTGCAGGGCCTCGACCAGGACAAGGACTTCGATCCCGAGAAGCTCCTGGACGAACAGCACAAGTGGGAAAACCAGAACGGGCAGCAGCCCAACTGATGAAAAGGGCCCCTCGGGGCCCTTTTTTTGCGCCTGGACCCTTGTGGAAGGGGCAGGCCCAGCTACGAAAAAGACCCCGAAGGGCCTGTCTCAGCTCGACATAACCACGACATCACAACAACTCGTCGACACCCGACACGCGCGCCAGCGCCTGCAGCCCCTCGGGGACACGAGCGACCTTGATGGCCCTGCGCTGGGCCCGCGCATGCGCCAGCAACGCCAGCACCGTGGCCAGCCCGGCGCTGTCGGCGTGCGACAGGCCGCCGAGATCCAGCACTGTCTGCTTGCCGCGGTCCAGCTCGGCGCGGGCCGAGTGGAGGGCGTCGGCGGCCGTGGCGAACGTAAGATCACCGGACACCGCGAGGGTGTCCGGCGCCGGGGTCGTCAGCGAGAACGACGCGTCGCTCACTTGTTCGCGCCGCCCGTGTCCTGCTTCATTTCCTCGATCGCGCCGGCACCCTTCTGCTCCAGGTCGGCGGTCAGCTTGTCGAGACCTTCCTTCTTGATCTCGGCATCCACCTGATTGCGATAGTTGGTGATGTACGAGATGCCTTCGATGACAACATCGTAGGCCTTCCAGTCGCCGGTGGTCTTGCTCTGGCGGAACACGTAGTTGACCGAGACGGTCTTGCCGTCGTCGAGCACGACCTGGGTCTGGACCAGGGTGCGCGACTTGTTCAGGTCGCCGTTGAACGGCAGCACCTTGACCCGGCCACGCGTGTAGTTGAGCAGGCCCTCGGCGTAACGGTGGGTGATCGAGTTGTAGAACGCCTTGGCGAAACGCTCGCGCTGCTGCGGCGAGGCTTCCTTGGCGTGCTGACCCAGCACCAGGATCGACGCGTAATCGATATCGAAATGCGGCAGGAAGGTGTCGTCGATGACGGCGATCAGCTTTTCCTTATCGTTCTTGAGCTCGGCCTGGTGCCCTTCGATGGCCTTGGCCAGGTCGTCGGAAATGGTCTGGACGACCTGCTGGGGACCCTGCTGCTGGCCGGCCGAGGCCGGAGCGGCATCCTGGGCGAGCACGGGGGCGGCCACGACCGTACCGATGGCAAGGGCGATGGCGAGGGAAATCTGACGCAGCATGCGATATCTCCTGAGCCGGCCTTACTTCTTGCCGGCGTTGTCGGGTTGGTTGCCGCCCGGGGCGGAACCGTTCTTGTTGTCGCTCGGCGAACCGTTCACGAGGAACTTGCCGATCAGATCTTCCAGCTGCAGCGCCGACTGCGTGAGCACCAGCTCATCGCCGTCAGCCAGGTATTCCGGCGAGCCGCCGGGCTGGATCGCAACATACTGGCTACCGATCAAACCGCTTGTGAACACCGCGGCGGCCGAGTCGTCAGGTATCTGGGAGTAACGCTTGTCGATCGCAAGGGTCACGGTCGCTTCCGACGAACCGGGCTTGACCACCACCGATTCGACGCTGCCGATCGGCACACCGGCCAGCTTGACCGCGGCACCGGGCTGCAGGCCGCCGATGTTGGTGAAGTTGCCCGTCACGTGGAAGGTGCCACCCAGACGGTCGGGGGCGCTGCCGCCGCCGAAGAACTTGCCGATCATCTCTTCCAGCTGCTGAGCCGGACGGGTGAAGGCGAGCTCACCGCCCGCCTTGACCGGCGTCTTCGACTGGCCGAACTGCAGGCCGACGTACTGGTCGCCGAGCAGGCCGCTGGTGTAGATCGTGGCCACCGAGTCATCGGGGATGTCCTTGTGGCTGTCGTCGATCGACAGGGTGACTTTCGCCTCCTCCTTGCCCGGAACCAGGTCGATCGCGTCGACCGAGCCGACACGTACGCCGGCAACCTTCACCGGGGCGCGGACCTTGAGCTGTCCGACATTGACGAAGCGCGTGGTCACCTCATAGGCGGAACCGCGATGCGAATTGGCCACCGACGTGGTCTGCGTGGCGAGGTAGGCCAGCGCTGCGAAACCGAGCACGATGAACAGGCCGGTGCCGACGGCATAGGAAGGTCTCTGGCTCACGGCACGATCCTCGAATGGGAGATAGGGGAAAGAAGGGTCATGGCGGGTCTCCGGTGCCTCAGATCAGGAACGAGGTGAGGACGAAGTCCAGCGCCAGGATGGCGATGGACGAAGCGACCACCGTGCGCGTCGTCGCGTATGCGACGCCCTCGCTGGTGGGCGGCGTGGTGTAGCCCTGGAACACCGCGATCAGCGAGACCACGATGCCGAAGGCAAACGATTTGAGCAGGACGCCGTCGATGATGTCCTTGTGGACGTCGACCGACGCGGTCATGTTCGACCAGAAGGTGCCGTTGTCGATGCCCAGCCAGGTCACGCCGACCAGATGGCCGCCGAACACACCCATGGCGCAGAACACGACGGCCAGCAGCGGCAGCGCGACCACGCCGGCGAGGAAACGCGGCGCCACCACATAGGCGACCGGATCCACCGCCATCATTTCCATGGCGTCGAGCTGATCGGTCGCGCGCATCAGGCCGATCTCGGCGGTCACCGAGGTGCCGGCGCGGCCGGCGAAGAGCAACGCGGTGACGACGGGACCGAGCTCGCGGTAGATCGCGATGGCGACGACCGTACCGGTGGCCGAGGTGCCTCCGAAGATCGACAGCACGTCGTACAGCTGCAGGCCGAGCACCATGCCGACGAACAGACCGCAGGTCATCACGATCGTCAGGCTCATCGCGCCGACGAACCAGATCTGCCGCAGCGTCTCACTGAAGTAGCGGAAGCTGCGCGGCACCGCACCGAGGATATTGATGAGGAACAGGCCACACGCGCCGATCTGCGCGAGGCTGCGGATGACGACATTGTCGTCCCGGGTGGTCATGCCTTGCCTCCGGGGAAACCGAGCGCGGTGGCGTAATCGCCCGCGGGATACTGGAAAGGAACGGGACCGTCGATCTCACCGCCGAAGAACTGCGCCGTCCACGGCGAGCCATCGGTGGCCAGACTGGCGGGATCACCCTGCGCCACGACCTTGCCGTTGGCGATCAGGTAGACGTGGTCGGCCACCTTCTGCACGGCGGCGAGCTCGTGCGCGACGAGCACGCTGGTGATACCGAGCGTCTGGTTGAGCGTGCGAATCAGCAGCAGCACCTGATTCAGCGCGATCGGATCGAGGCCGACGAAGGGCTCGTCGTAGAGGATCAGCGCCGGATCGAACACGATGGCCCGGGCCAGCGCCACGCGACGGGCCATGCCGCCGGATAGCTCCGTCGGCTCGAGCTTCGCCGCACCGCGCAGGCCCACCGCCTCGAGCTTGTTCAGCACGATGTTGCGGATGAGTTCCTCGGGCAGCTTCGTGTGCTGGCGCAGCGGAAAAGCCACGTTCTCGAAGACGTCGAAGTCCGTGAGCAGCGCGGAATTCTGGAAGAGATAACCGATGCGTTCGCGCAGCTCGAACAGCTTCTCGCGCGACAACGAGGGAACGTTGTTGCCATCGACCTCGACCGTACCGGCATCGCCACGCATCTGCCCGGTGATGTGTTTGAGCAGGGTGGTCTTGCCGGTACCGCTGGGCCCCATGATGGCGGTGACCTTGCCACGCGGAATATCGAGATCCAGGGAATCGAAAATCGTCTTGCCGTTGAGTACGGTCGTCAGTCCGCGAATGCGGACGATGGCGTCGTCGGTCATGGGGCCAGCAGCTCCTCGATCAGCGTTTCGTGGCGGCGCGCCGACATGGGCGTGCGCTGGCGGACGGCGCGGACGATCGCCTGAAGGTCCGCCAGGGCGTCCTCGAAGCGATCGTTGACGATGATGTAGTCGAACTCGTGCGCATGAGCGATCTCCTCGCGCGAGTTGAACAGGCGGCGTTCAATCACCTCGGGCGCGTCCGAACCTCGACCGCGCAGGCGGCGTTCGAGTTCCGTGCGGGACGGAGGAAGGATGAAAACTGACACGCAATCGGGCTTGCCCTTACGCACCTGACGCGCGCCCTGCCAATCGATCTCGAGCAGGACGTCAGAGCCGACCTTCAGCTTCTCCTCGACCACGGTGCGCGAGGTGCCGTAGAGGTTGCCATGGACTTCGGCGTGCTCGAGGAAGATGCCCTCGGCGATCTCGTTCTCGAAGTCCGGACGCTCCACGAAGAAATAATGGCGGCCGTACTGCTCACCCACGCGCGGCGGGCGCGTCGTGTGCGAAATCGACAGGGAGATATCCGGCTCGCGCTCGAGCAGCGCGTTGACCAGCGTGGATTTACCCGCACCCGAAGGCGCGGCCACCACGAACAGGGTGCCTTCGATCATCCGCGGGCTTCTCGTAGGGGGTTCATGGACATTCCCTGCCGGGCAAAACGCAATTGTAGCGAAATTCTGCACGGACCCGGCTTTCGCGGGCACTTCAGCCCCCGTACCGGCTCGGCGAGATACCGACCACGCGCTTGAACGCGTGGCTGAAAGCGCTTTCGGAGGCGTAGCCCAGATCGCGTGCCAGCGCCGCGACCGGCACGCCGCCACGACGTAGCGCGTGCTCAGCCAGACGCATCCGCCAGCGGGTGAGGTAAGCGAGCGGCGCCACCCCCGCGACGGCCTTGAACTGCGTCGCGAAGACGGTTCGGGACATGGCGGCGGCCCGGGCCAGCTGGTCGAGGCGCCAGGCGCGGCCCGGCTCGCCGTGCATCATCTTCAACACAGGCCCAAGGCGAGGATCCGCGGCGGCGCGCAGCCAGCCCGCGGGCAATTCGCCGCCCTTGTCCAGATGAGAACGCAACACGTGGACGAACAGCAGATAGGCCAGCTGCGTCGTTACCATCCCTGAGCCCGGGCGGTCTACGTCGCATTCCTCGACCAGACGATCGAGCACCCAGCGCATGACCTGGGCCTCATCGGATTCGCCGCGGACGTGGATCAGGGGCGGGAACGCCTCGTTGAGCATAGACGCGTAGGCGGGATTGATCCGCACATGGCCACCGAGATGCAGAGTCACGTCCTGGCCGCCCTCGCGGGGACTCCCGCCCAGCGCCCGGATCTCAGGGCGCGTCATGCCGGCGAAGAGGGATGACGCCTCGATCGGCGGCTGATCCGGATCGCTGGCCATGATGAAGCCTCGTGCCGCCGTCAGGAGGACGACATCGCCCTCCTCCATCCGCAGCGCGGCCTCTTCGCCATCCATGCGCAGCCAGCAGGCGCCGTGGACGGCGGCGAAGAACTTGATGCGGTCCGGCGGGGGAAAACGGACCGCCCACGCGCCGCTGGCGGAGAATCCGCCCGACATCACGGATTCGACGTCGGCCAACCGAAGGACCTGGGAAATGGGATCGTCGTTCATTCCCGAACGATTGAGCATGCATGAGGGATTTTCAAGCATTCATCGTTCGACTTCGTACCCCTATCTTTGCTGGGAGACCCCACAGGATCCCATCCCATGTCGACCCCGCAGAGCCCCATGGCTACTGGATTTACCGCCGCCTCCACCGCCGACGACGTGCTGGCCGGCATCGACCTCACCGGCAAGACCGCCATCGTCACCGGTGGCTACTCCGGCATAGGCACCGAGACTAGCCGGGCCCTCCGTGCCGCCGGCGCCCGCGTTATCGTCCCCGCACGGGACCTCGCCAAGGCACGAAAGGCGCTGGACGGCCTGGACATCGTCACCGAGCCCATGGACCTGGCCGATCCGGCGTCCATCGATGCTTTCGCCGCTCGCTTCGTCGCACGAGGCGAACCGCTGCATATCCTCATCGACAGCGCCGGCGTCATGTCCTGTCCACTGGAAAGGGATACGCGTGGCTACGAACGCCAGTTCGCGACCAATCACCTCGGTCATTTCCAGCTCGCCATGCGGCTATGGCCCGCACTCGCCGCGGCAGGCGGTGCGCGCGTGGTGTCACTGTCGTCTCGCGGCCATCGACTCGCGGGCGTCGATCTCGACGACCCGCACTTTGAGCGCCGCGCGTACGATCCGTGGATCGCCTACGGTCAGTCAAAGACCGCCAACGCACTATTTGCGGTTGCACTCGACGCCCGTGGTAAAGCACATGGCGTCCGCGCCTTCTCGGTGCATCCGGGGGCAATCGTCACCGATCTTGCGCGCTACATGAGCGAAGACGATCTCCGCGCCCGTGGCGCCATCGACGAGGAAGGCCGGCCGGTCGTGGACCTTGCGCGTGGCATGAAAAGTGTGGCGCAGGGCGCGGCGACCAGCGTGTGGTGCGCGACGAGTCCGCAACTCGACGGCATGGGTGGCGTCTACTGCGAGGACGTCAATGTGTCGCCCGTCATGCCGCCCGTCGATGACGAACTCGCCCTGGGCTTCCAGGCGGTTGGCGTGCGTCCCTGGGCGGTCGATGTTGAAGCCGCCGAACGACTGTGGACACTCAGCGAAACGCAGACGAACGTGAGATTTCCCGCGTACTGACAGGGCATTCAGTTGCGCCGGTGAAAGTATCCGGCGCAACTGTCAATTGCAGTTCGACACCGTGTATGTGCACGACAGGGACAACGTGCGCCGCCATAACTGGTCGCCCGGTTATTACGCACGCAACGACGAGACCCTCTCGCACTACGCGCATTACCTCGATGAGATCGCCACCGGCATTCCCGAGCGCTTGTAAACCACCCCGCCCTTCATGACGAACGCCACGTTCGCCAGCGCGCCGATATCCGTCGTCGGGTCACCCTGTACCGCGATGATGTCGGCATCCAGGCCCGGCCTGAGCTGACCGATGCGATCCTGCTGACGAAGCACGTTCGCGTCGATAGCGGTGGCGGCCAGCAATGCCTTCGCAGGTGACATACCTTCGCGCACCATCCACTCCAGTTCCTTGTAGTTCTGCCCATGGGTGAAGACACCCACGTCGCTGCCATTACCTATCGTCACACCCGCATCCATCGCCAGCTTGAATGCCCTCGCCGCCCTCTGCATCGATTCCGTCGGCGGGCGGCCCGGCTTCCAGTCACCGAAATATTCCGACGTCGCGGCGCTGGCCTCGAGCGTCGGCATGAAGGCGACACCGTGCTTCTTCATCAGCGCGAAGACTTCGGGCGTGCCTTCGTAGCCGTGCTCGATCGTGTCGACGCCCGCCATGACGGAACGACGCATGCCTTCGGCTGTGGTCGAGTGGACGGCAACGGGCAGGCCCATGGCGTGAGCGGCATCCACGGCGGCCTTCAGCTCTTCTTCGGTGAACGTCGGCATCGAGCCCTTCGCCTTGCCGCAGTGATAGTCCGCGTAGAGCTTGATCCAGTCCGCTCCGTGGGCGGCCTGGTCGCGCACGGCATCGAGCATCTGCGCCGTGCCGCTGACCGGAATCGCGCCCTGCGGCAGGTCCATGTCGTCGCGGAAGCCCAGCGGGCCCGGGCCGTAGCAGTGCGCGGCGATCGTGGCTCGCGTGGCCACATACAGATGGGGGCCCGGGATAACGCCCTTATCGATCGCGTGCTGCACGTCGACATCGGCGTAGCCGGCGCCTTCGGTGCCGAGGTCTCGTAGCGCCGTGAAGCCGGCCATCAAGGTGTCGCGCGCGTGCTGCACAGCTTCGATCGTGCGGAAGGGCAAGGTTTCCTTGAGTACCTGGTCGTTCCAGGAGGTCTCGTTGTACGGGTGCAGGAAGATGTGCGAATGCGCGTCGATGAGTCCAGGCAAGAGCGTCGTCCCGGGCAGATCGATGGTCTGTGTGTCGGCGGGAACGGTGACGTCGTTGGGCGCGCCGACCGCCAGGATGCGCTCGCCCTGCACCAGCACGACCCAACCCGAATGAGTCTTCTCGCTGCGGGCGTCAAAGACGCGGTCAGCCTTAAGCAGCCACGTTGATTGCGGAGCGGCTTGCGCTGACGCTATTTTCTGCGCCACCGCACTGGTGGCGAGCAGCAAACCGAGCACACACGCGAGCCCTGCTCGCAACCCCACAGACCGTGCCATAGATATCCTCATGTGAATCGGTTACTCGCCAGGATGATAGGTGCGCTCGATGTGGCCTTGCAGATCCTCGGGCCAGAAATACACCTTACGCAGGTTGCCCGTGGTGTAACGCTCGGCCTCGTCATTGAAGTGCTTCGACGCAGGATCACCACTCTCACCGCCCGCCGTGATCGCGCGGGCGCTCACTTTGTCACCGAACTCGACCACGGCGACAAAGCTATTGCCGCTGGTTCCGTAATAGCGTTTCGTACCCGGCCAGCGATGCGCGCCGAAGGAGGCGAGAGATCCCCAGCGCGACGAGGTGAATGGCACCGGGATGCTCGGTTTGCCGTCGTCGAAGTCCTGCTTGATCGCGCCGTCAACGCGCTGATAGCGGTTGATCTCGCCCCAGGGTACGCCCCAGCTACCGAAGTCCTTCTGCAGACGATCGACCGCTTCGGACAGCGCGGCGAGCCTCACGTCGGGCCCCGCCTTTTCCGCCATCCTGTCGTAAACGCTGAGCCCCTCTTCGGAGTCCAGTTTGCTCGCCTTGTCCCAGAGGATGTCGCCCCAGAACACCGCCAGTGACGTCGGCATCGACGTGACGCCCCAGCGATAGTCCCAGGTACGCAGGAGGCCGATCGGCCCGGCCAGGGCCTTCTTACGCGGATCGCTCGACGGCAATGCGTCGTAATCGGCGATAAGGATCGGCAGCTGCTGGGCGAACGCCGGGAGATACGGGTCGAACGCCGCGTCGATCAACGACGCCTGGGTGAAATCGTGACGTCCCGTCAGCACGCGCGTCGCATGCAGGCCACGCGGATTCTCGCCAACCGCGTCCATGTAGCGCGGAAAGTCGGCCTGCTTCGGACTGTCGGGGCCCGCTGCTGAGTACGGCCAGTCGTTGGTGTTGAAGATCCAGCCCGTCGGCGGGTCGAGCAGATGTGGCGCCTTGTCGAGCGGCAACAGGCTCTTCCAGTCCGTCGCCGGATCGCTGCCGTCGACCGGCTTCGAATAATCGAAGCGGTTGTCACGGTTCGGGATGAACTGCGGATGCAGGTACGCGATGTGGCCCTTATCGTCTGCGTAGATCGTGTTGTTCGACGAATTGGCCTTGAAGTCCGCGACTTTCGTATACGCGGCGTAATCGTTGGCCTTGGTGCGAAGCCAACTCTGCTGCAGCGCTTCGAGCGGCTTGTTCATCAGCGCAAGCGCAATCCACTTATCGCCGTCGGCACGCACGATGGGGCCGTGGTGCGTGGCGTACACCGTGAAGGTACGCGCGGCGCGCGAGCCATCCGCCATGCGATACGGCACGACGACGTCGCGCGACGTGACCGGACGAAGCTCACTACCGTAGCGGTAGAAGGGCTTGCCGTCCTTTTGCACGATGGTCTCGGCGAATTCATCCACCACGTCGGCACCGGTCGACGTATGCATCCAGCCGATGTGCTTGTTAAAGCCCTGATAGATGAAGAACTGCCCCCAGGTCACCGCGCCATAGGCGTCGAGACCCTCGTCGCTGGACATCTGCAACTCGGAGCGGAAGAAAAACGAGGTATGCGGATTGATCAGCAGCAAGGCATGCCCGTTCGCCGTCAGTTTCGGCGCGATGGCGATGCCATTGGAGCCCGTGGGCTCCCACCAGTTGGAGGGTGGGGTGAACTGTGCCATGGCGCCTTCCGGGTCGTTGTCATAGAAGGCCTGCAAGCCCTTCGTCGACGCACGCTCGATGTCGCCGCCGATGCTGCCTTCGCTGAAGCTCAGCGCCATCCAGGGTTCGAAATGCGTGATGACCCGCGGATGCACGTCCGGATGGGTGGCCAGGTAGTCGTTCAGTCCGTCCGCCCAGGCATTCATCAGCGACTTGAGCCAGTCGGGGCTGCGCGCATAGAGCGCCTTGAGATCGTTCGGGTCGACGAAGAGCTTCTGGCGCAGGTCCTGCCACAGAGCCGACTCTCCTTCCGCTTCGGCCAGTCGACCGAGCGAGACGAGATAGTTGGTCTCGACGCGGTTGAAGTCGTCCTCGGCCTGGGCATACGCCATGCCGAAAACGGCATCGGCATCTGTCTTGCCATGCACATGGGCGATGCCCCAGTCATCGCGCTGGATGGTGACCGCGCCCGCCTCGTGTTTCCAGCGAACCGCATCGTCGGCGGCCTGGACGGACGATACGGCCGTCAGCGCCAGAAGCAGGGGCAGACACAACGAGAGGCGACGTACGGACATGCATTCCCCTTGGCAACCATAAGAATATCTAATCAACATGATAACGGGATAGTCATTCCCATTATGGCGATGCGCTACTAGCTTCACACGGATATAAATCGAGGAAGCGCGCCATGTCGACCTATCCACGCAGTTTTTCCCATATCGGCCTCTCCGTCACCGATCTGGACGCCGCCGTCACCTTCTATACCGAGGTCATGGGCTGGTACCTCATCATGCCGCCGACCACGATCGAGGAAGACGACAGCGCCATCGGCGTGATGTGCACCGACGTATTCGGCGTCGGCTGGGGTTCGTTCCGCATCGCGCATATGTCCACGGGCGACCGCGTGGGCGTGGAGATCTTTCAGTTCCGTAACGCGCAGCGCCCGGACAACAACTTCGAATACTGGAAGACCAGCGTCTTTCATTTCTGCGTACAGGATCCGGACGTCGAGGGTCTGGCGGCGAAGATCGTCGCCGCGGGCGGCAAGCAGCGCATGCCCGTGCGCGAATATTTTCCCGGCGAGAAGCCCTATCGCATGGTCTACATGGAAGACCCGTTCGGCAACATCCTCGAGATCTACAGCCACAGCTATGAGCTGACCTATTCCGCGGGTGCGTACGGCAAGGCAGCGGATGCATGAGCACGACGACGCTCTTCGACGCCTATGACCTCTCGGGCGTACCGCTGAAGAACCGCGCGGTCATGGCACCCATGACGCGTGCGCGCGCCCCGGGCTATGTGCCCACGGACGATACCGTGCGTTATTACCGCCAGCGCTCGGGAGCCGGCCTGATCGTCACCGAAGGCACGCCGATCTCGAGGGAAGGCAATGGCTTCGTCGACTGCCCGGGCCTGTGGAACGACGAGCAGGTGACGGCCTGGCGCAAGGTGACCGACGCGGTGCACGATCTCGGGGGCGTCATCTTCACGCAGATCTGGCACGTCGGACGCATGTCGCACACCTCGCTCCAGGAAAACGGTGCGGCACCGGTAAGTTCCACTAACCGTCCGGCCGCCGGTTGTTCGGCGTTCGGTTATGACGCGGATGGCAACCCGGCGTTCGTTGCCGCCAGCACGCCGCGCGGGCTTGGCACCGACGAAGTGCCACGCGTGGTCGCCGATTTCGCGCGTGCGGCGACCAACGCCGTCGCCGCCGGCTTCGACGGCGTGGAAATCCACGGCGCCAACGGCTACCTCGTCGAGCAGTTCATCAACGGTGCCGTCAACGACCGCACCGATGCCTATGGCGGCGACACGGTCGAACACCGCGCACGCTTCGCACTCGATGTCGTGGATGCGTGCATCGCCGCCATCGGCGCCGCGAAGGTGGGCATTCGGCTGTCGCCGTTCGGACGCCTGCATGACCTGGGCGACTTCGAAGGTGAAGAGGAGACCTTCCTCTATCTGGCATGTGAACTGGGCAAGCGCAACATCGCGTACGTCCACATCATGGATCAGGCCAGCCGTGGCGCACCCGCCATGCCGGATGGGTTCCTCGCGAGATTCCGGGCCGCCTATGGCGGCACGCTGATCCTTGCGGGCGGCCTCGACCTCGCAAAGGCCAACGCGATGATCGCGGGCGGGCTGATCGATCTGGCCGCCTTCGGCGCGCCGTATATCGCCAATCCCGACCTCGTCGATCGTTATCGTCATGGCTGGCCGGTGGCCAAGGCGGACCAGGCGACGTACTACGGCGGCGATGCGCGGGGTTATACGGACTACCCGTTCTACGGGGCCACAAACGCGGTCTAACGCACGAAGTAACCCGTGGCGGCCGGTAGAGCCGGTGGGAGCCAACCCTGTTACCGTGAGGCGTGACTCAGTCGTTCGCGAGCGAGTGCCACGCCTTCGCGACTGAGATCACAATCGCGCATCCGTTGAATGATTCTGACGGAGGCATCGGCACTATCGAGGAAGACAAACCATTCCTGAAGCATGCTGTATAGCCCTTCGTCGACCCGAGCCAACATCGCACGCCACTCATCCCCAGGTCCAGCGCACAGCGCAAGAGTTTGGCTAAGTTGATCGAGGGAGTCCGCTAGCCCCGTTGCCATCATTCCCGGCGCTGCCTCCTCCTCAAGCTGAAAGCTCATCGAGCTTCTGTCAAAGCCCGTCACCATGAGCAGGGCGCTGTCTCGCATAGCACTACGGTCGCCTGCGCACTGGGCAAGCAATACCTGCTGGAAGAGCTCAAGAGCCTTACTCGCGAAGAGAATATCCACGCCTCTGGATCCGACAAGCGGACGACCGCCGAAGAAAATTGTCGCGGTAGCGGTCTCACTTTTTTCGTTGAGCGCCGCTTCGAGGTCCGCCTCGATCGCCTCTATCCTGCATTTGTATTGCAAGATGGCTAGCGGGTCACGATAGGCGCGAGCAGACCGAAGCATGTCGCGTGCCGCTCCAAGGTCGGCGCGTAGCCACTCTATGTTTGAGAAGTTACTCACTATTTAATCCTTTCGTTGCTAAGGCGAGCTCACCAGAATCGACAAGATCGACCTGAAGCATGCCCTTCCATCGATTGCTTTCACGACGGTGTGAGAACAGTCCGTGCCAATATGTTATCTGGCGCATGAGCCACAATGATCGTGCATCGAGGTCGATGCAATAGGCATCACATCGGAACATCAGCTTGGTCCGATGCGCCGCGAACAGGTCGCCGCGCTCATCCATCGCCGTCCACCAGGCTTCGTCTCGCCGGAGATGGCGCGGGCGACGCGCGAACGTGACGACATCGATGTCGCGCGGACAACGATTTTCGGTTCGCTCGACGTCTTCGACGAAGCTGCCGTCGAGCCACTGGAAACCGTCGACGATGCCGAAGCCTCGGAGGGCTTCGCGATAGCGCAAAAGGCCGTCGAATAGCTCTTTTCGGGCAGGAGACGTAGCCAGTCGCTCGTGAACTTCACGGAGGCTCACCGGATACGGAGAGCGCCCATCTATCGCCTGGGCACTGCCTGTATAGGGCGGAAGGACGCCCGAGAAATCGAATGCCGGAATCATGGCCCCGCCGTCCGTGAAGTGATCGGCTGAGCATGCGTGTGAGTAAAGTTCTGAACGACCAGCGTCGGCCGATGCTGTGAGTAGGCTTTGCCCAGACCGGCGGCCCAGCTTGCTGCGCGGACAGCGCTGGTTTGCCCGATTCGCAGGTGTTTGCACGCCGACGCAGCGGTAAATTGTCGCTTTGGCACGGCAGAATGTAGCACCTCCAGCAGCTTCAGCACCTCTGCTACCTCGACCTCGGCAAGTTGACGACGTGGGCGTCGGGCTCGATGCACATCACGCTCGGCGATCGACCGGGGCCATGCTGCCGCTGGAATTGGACATCCACTTCATCGCACCCGGTCGGCCCGAGGCGGATGAACTTAAGCTCAGCGGCTATCTGGATACGTCGCGGGTGGCGCGCGAAGGACAAGCGGGACGCGTGAGCGGCCGATCCGGGTTCTACGCGATCGGGTCTCAGAAGGTTTTCCACGAGCCAGGAGACACACGCCGCGGGCTGACCATGGCGGCCGAGTGGATGTGGGCCGACCGCCATAGCGCCCGGATCACCCGCTGGTATTCGCTCGATGCGATGTATCGGGGCCCCTTCCCCGGCCTGCCGGCACGAGCCGGATGCGGTGGCTATCGGCGCGCAGCTGATGGCGACCTTCTGAGCGCCGATTGCTTCATGCCTGATGCGCCAGCGCGTAGTCGAAGGCCGCACGCACCGCCGCCACCTGGGCATCGTTGCACTGCTGAGGCGTCGCGCGCGGGCTGTCCGGATAGACCTCGGTGGTCGTGACATAGCGGGCGTTGGTGATGCCTGCGCAGAGCCCGAGTTTTTTGACGTCGTATTCGATCACGCCCGGCGCGACGACCGGCGAGCCGATGATTTCGCCCTGCGCATCGGCGGGTGCGATATGGGTGACCTTGGCGACCGCCTCGATGATGGCGTTCTGGAACGCCGGCTGCGGGTTGCCTGAATCGTCGACGAGGTAGAACCCGTCGGGGATCTCACCCGGCTCGTAATCGACGCCATCGCGCGCGGCCAGTGCCGGGCGGAATTCCGACTCGTCGGAGTCGGTGGTCTCGTGCAGATCGATGTGCACCAGCACGGCATCGACGAGCGGCGCCAGCAGTTCGACCAGCGCGGCCGACTCCGCCGCCGGGCTGTCGACGACGAAGTTGCGGTTGGGGTCGATCGCTTCCGGGTTCCAGCGCAGGATGCGCTCATAGGCCCACGGGCTCACGCAAGGCACGACCAGAAGGTTGGCATGACCGGCGTAATCGTCGCCATGCTCACGCACGAACTGCAGCGCGCCTTCGACGCCACTGGTCTCGTATCCGTGTACGCCACCGGTGACGAGCAAAACGGGAAGCTGGTCGTTCCAGCCACGGCTACGGATCGCCAGCAGCGGGTATTCGCCTTCCGCATACATGAGGCGGCCGTATTCGCTCACATCGAAACGTTCGTGCAGCGGCTCAATGGCACGCAGGACGTCATCCGCGTAGGTACGCGTCTTCACCTGACGTGCGCGCCAGGCGGCAACGTCAGATGCGTTCCAGGGCTGACCGGGCGTGCCGACGGGGTATGCAGGGGTATTCATGGTGGGGTGGCTCATTCGATGTTCTGCACCTGCTCACGCATCTGCTCGATCAACACCTTGAGCTCGACGGCGGCGTTCGTCGTACGCGAATCGACCGACTTCGACCCGAGCGTATTCGCTTCGCGGTTGAATTCCTGCATGAGGAAGTCGAGACGACGGCCGACCGGCTCTTTCAGCGCCAGCACGCGACGTGCCTCGGCGATATGGGTGGTCAGGCGATCCAGCTCTTCGTCCACGTCGACACGCGTGATCTGCAGCACCAGTTCCTGCTCCAGACGGCCCGGCTCCACCGGCTGCCGGATATCGGCAAGGCGTCCCTCGAGGCGGGCGCGCAGGGCGGCCTGGATCTCCGGCAGCCAGACGCGGACGTCGGCCACGATCTTCTCGATGCCGTCCAGACGTTCTTTCAGCATCTCGCCCAGCTTCTGGCCTTCACGGGCGCGGGTGTCGTTGAGGGCGACCAGGGCGCGCTCGAGCACGTCCAGCAGGGCGACCTGGAGGGCGTCGGCGTCGGTCTCCGGCTGCTGGAGAACGCCGGGGAAGCGGAGCAACTCCGTGAATTCGATGGTCATCCGCGGGAAGCGCTGCTCGAAGTCCAGTGCCAGCTCTGACAGCCGGGCCAGTACGGCGCCGTTGACCTGCGGGCCTTCCGCCGCACCGGCTTCGGCGCGCAGGCGCACGGTGATATCGACCTTGCCACGGGACAGCCGGGCGCCGATCCGCTCGCGCAGGGCGCTCTCGAAGCCGCGCATGTCCTCGGGCAGCCGGGGGCTGATCTCGAGGTACCGGTGGTTCACGGTACGCAGCTCGCAGGTGAGCGTGCCGGACGGGCCGGCGCGCTCGGCGGAGGCGTAAGCGGTCATGCTGCGGATCATCGAAGGCTCGCTTGCGCTGGAGGAAAGGGCGCAATGGTAAACTGACCCACCGCCCGCGCCCAAATCAGGCTCTCCATGACTTTCTCCCGCCCGAGCGGACGCGCAGCCGACCAGCTGCGCCCCGTCACCATCGAACGCCACTACACCCGCCACGCCGAGGGCTCCGTCCTCGTGTCCTTTGGCGACACCAAGGTGCTGTGCACCGCGTCGATCGAAGAGCGCGTCCCACCCTGGCTGCGCGGCAAGGGCGAGGGCTGGGTCACCGCCGAATACGGCATGCTGCCCCGCGCCACCACCGACCGCACGCAGCGCGAAGCCGCGCGCGGTGGCCAGGGCGGCCGCACCATGGAAATCCAGCGCCTGATCGGCCGCTCGCTGCGTGCCTGCGTGGACCGCGCCGCCCTCGGCGAGCGCGTCATCACGCTGGACTGCGACGTGATCCAGGCCGACGGAGGCACGCGCACGGCCGCCATTACCGGTGCCTACGTGGCCCTGGTCGACGCGGTCGCGACGCTGACGAAGCGCAACGCGATCAAGCGCAACCCGATCCTTGGCGCCATTGCCGCGGTCTCGGTGGGCATCTACAACGGCGTGCCGGTGCTGGATCTCGACTACCCCGAAGACTCCAACTGCGATACCGACATGAACGTCGTCATGAACGACGGTGGCGGCTTCATCGAGGTACAGGGTACGGCCGAGGGCCACGCGTTCCGCCGTGACGAGATGAACGCGCTGCTCGACCTGGCCGCCAAGGGCATCGATGAACTGGTGGCCGCGCAGCGCGCCGCACTGGAGACGGCCCCGTGACCGAGGTCCGTGCCGCCACGGCCGCCGATCTCGACGCCATCGTCGCCATCCACCGCGCCGCCTTCGGGCGCGACGCGGAGGCGACACTGGTGCGCAAGCTGGTCGACGCCGGCCGCGCCACGGTGTCACTGGTCGCCGTCGATGACGAGGACACGGTGATCGGTCACGTGCTGCTGTCGCCGGTCTCGATCGAAGAAGGCGACGACGGGAAGTCGCTGGGCCTGGCCCCCGTCGCCGTGCACCCCGACCACCAGCGCCAGGGCATCGGCCATGCGCTGATCGAGGAAGGCATCGGCGCGTGCTTCGTGCAGGACGCGCGAGCGATATTCGTGCTGGGCTCGCCCGCGTATTACACGACGTTCGGCTTCGGCAAGGCGTCCGCGCATGGTCTGCACGATGCGTCCGAGGGCGGCAACGCGTTTCAGGTGCTGCCGCTGACGATCGAGGGACTGACCGGCTATCGCGGACGCGTGGACTACGCTCCCGAGTTCACGGCCGGAGACCTCTGACCCATGCGTTTCGTACTTGCATCCGGTAATGCCGGCAAGGTCGTGGAACTGGAACAGCTGCTCGCCGGCAGCGGTGTCGAACTGGCCGCGCAGACCAGCCTCGGTGTCAGCGACGCGGACGAGACCGGCCTGACCTTCGTCGAGAATGCGCTGATCAAGTCGCGCCACGCGGCGCGTATCACCGGACTGCCCGCGCTGGCCGACGATTCGGGCATCTGCGTCGACGCGCTGGACGGTGCCCCGGGCCTGTACGCCGCACGCTATGCCGGCACGCACGGCGACAGCGCCGCCAACAACGCGAAGCTGCTGCGCGAGCTCGACGGCGTGCCGTCCGACAAGCGCACGGCGTATTTCATCGCCGTGCTGGTGGTGCTGCGTCATGCGGACGACCCCGCGCCGCTGATCGCCGAAGGCCGCTGGTATGGGCGCATTCTCGAGGCGCCACGCGGTGAGGGCGGTTTCGGCTACGACCCGCTGTTCCTGCCCGACGGCTACGACGTCAGTGCGGCGGAACTCGATGTCGCCCTGAAGAATCGCCTCAGCCATCGCGGCCAGGCGCTGGACGTGCTGAAGGCGCGCTTCGCCGAGCTCGCATGACGCTGATCCCGCCGCCGCTGTCGCTCTACGTCCACATGCCGTGGTGCGTGCGCAAATGCCCGTACTGCGATTTCAACTCGCACGGCGTGCGCGGCACACCCGAGTACGCGACGTATGTCGACGTGCTGCTGGCCGATCTCGACGCGGATCTGCGTGACATGGGCGAGGCGCTGCACGGCCGGTCGATCGGCACGGTGTTCTTCGGCGGCGGCACCCCCAGCCTGTTCTCGCCCGAGCTGGTCGGACGGTTTCTGGACGGCGCCAAAGAACGCTTCGCGTTCGCGCACGACGCCGAGGTCACGCTGGAAACCAACCCGGGCACCGTCGAGCACGGCCGCTTCGACGGCTACCTCGCCGCGGGCGTGAACCGCATTTCCTTCGGCGTGCAGAGTTTCGACAACACCAAGCTGCACCGTCTGGGTCGCATCCACTCCGCGAGCGAGGCCGCCAACGCGGTGCGCAGCGCGCAGGACGCCGGACTGGACAATATCAACATCGACCTGATGTACGCCCTGCCCGAGCAGGACCTGGCGGGCGCGCTTGACGATGTCGACAAGGCCATCGCGCTGGCACCGACGCATATTTCGCACTATCAGCTGACGCTGGAGCCGAATACGGCGTTCGCCGCCAACCCGCCGCCGCTGCCCGATGACGATGCCGCCTGGGCGATCCAGGAAGCCTGCGAGGTTCGCCTCGCGGAGGGCGGCTACGGACAGTACGAAGTGTCGGCTTATGCGCAGGCTGGCCGCCGTTGCGCGCATAACCTGAACTACTGGCGCTTCGGCGACTACCTCGGCATCGGTGCCGGGGCACACGGCAAGATCAGCGACGCCAGCGGCGTGCGCCGTCGCTGGAAAACCCGCCTGCCTGCGGCCTATCTCGCGTCCGCAGGTCAGCCGGCGCGTATCGGTGGCGACGGCTACGTCGGTGCGGACGACCTGCCCTTCGAATACATGTTGAATGCGTTGCGCCTGATCGATGGCGTGCCCATGGCCGATTTCACGCAACGGACCGGGCTGCCGCCGGAGACGATCGCTCAGGGTCTCGCGCTCTGCCTCCGGCGCGGCTGGCTGGTGGACGACCCGTCGATCCTGCGCACCACCGCGCTCGGCCAGCGCTTTCTCAACGATGTGATCGAAGCGTTCATGGCGTAACGGTTAGCGCCCGCCTACTCCATAAGTGGTAAGCCGTAAGCCCGCCATGGTTTCGCTGGCGTCGCACCCGCCCGCACACCTAAACTTCCTGCGAAGGTCGGGGAGGACCTTAAGTCATGACACCAGGCACGCCGCCGTACGGCCGGACGGGACCGCATCCCGTCGCCCTGTCGCCGCGCGCCGAGCGCGAAGCGCAGCAGGGTCTGTCGCTTTGCCTGACGTGGCTGGACATGCCCTTGCGGGAGTCGCTGCGCGATTTCGACCGGCGCCTGTTCGCGTCCGCCGAGAGCAGCCGCAACCATCTCGAGCAACAGGCGTGCTTCGAGAGCCGCACCATCGTCGAACGCGATGGCCCGGCGTTCCGTAACCGTTTCGCGGCCTGCCTGTCGGAGCGCTTCCGCCATCTGGGCGAGAGCGCGGAGCACAAACCGTCTCTGGCCGATCAGCTGACCACGGGGCTCAGCCTCGTCGATCCCGAAGAGCAGGAAATCGAGGACGCACTGGCCAGCATGGCTGCCCGCGGTGAAGCGCGCAGCGCCAGCAGCCTGTTCGAACTGGGTTACCGCCTCGCGGTGCTGGCGGGAACCCCGCCACTGGAAGGCGAGGCGCTGCCCGCCGGGCCGCGCGCACTGGCCGCCGCACTGAACGCCGCGGTCAAGCCGATGCCGTTGACCACCGCCCATCGCCTTCTGCTGTTCCACGCGGTGGACGCACGCGTGCTGGCGCAGAGCGAATCGTTCTACGGAGCCCTCAACGAGCACTACCGTACACGCGGCATCCTGCCCGGATTCCGTGTCTACCCCAACGTGCGCGTCGCATCCACGCCGGCGACCGAGCGCCGGTCGAAACCCGGCGAGCCCGCGGCGGCAACCGCGACGACGCACGATGCATCCGCCGCGCCCACGGCGACCGCCGAGGGCCACATCGGAGTGCTCGAAAGTCTGCGCAACCTGCTGACCACGCGCGTGCAGACGGGACGTGGCGCCGGTTTCGCTCCAGGCCGTCTGGCCTCCGACGACGAACTGCAGACCGCGCTGCTCGCCCTGCAAGGTCACGTGAGTGACGTCACCGACGCGGCGCAGCGGGAAATCCGTAGCGCCCAGGCCTTGCGAGACGAACTGCTCACCCAGCTCAACCGCAGCCGGCCGGCCGGCTCCCCGCTTGCCGAGCTGTCGCAGGAACAGGGCGACACGGTGGAACTCACCGCCCTCCTCTTCCAGAACCTGGGCCAGCAGGTCGCCGCCGCCAGTCCGGCGCGCGCCGTCCTGGGCGGACTGCAGTGGCCCATGCTGCGTGCCGCCGTCAACGATCGCGGCTTCTTCGACCAGCCCGAGCACCCCGCGCGCCAGCTGCTCGATACCGTGAGCGAGGCCGCACACCAGTGGCTCGATCCGGCCGAAGGCGAGCCGGATGCGGCACTGGTCGACCGCCTCGAGCGACTGGTGGTCGAAGCCAGCCACGCGCAGGTAATCGACCCCGCGTGGCGCGCGGACATCGAACAGCAAATCGCCATGCTGGCACGCAAGGCGCATGTCGCCGAGCGCCGGCAGATCGAAGCGATGGAAGGTCGCGACCGTCTCGAGCGGGCGCGCCAGCGCGCCACCGAGATCATGGGTGAGCGCATGACCGGCGACGCGCCGCCACGCGGTGTCCTGCGCATCCTGCTGGAACGCACCTGGGCCGACGTACTCGCGCTGCACATCCTGCGTGGTGGCGAGAACGGTGAAGCCTTTCTTCACTGCCTCGGTGTCACCGATCAGTTGCTCGGACGCCGGCCGATCGCCGATGTGCAGAAGCTGCGCGTCGAAGTCGAACGGGGACTGGAACATCTGGGCATGCATCCCGCGGAAGCGCGGCAGGTCGCTGGCGGACTGTTCGAGCCGTCGGGACGCGAAGCGACCGATGCCGATCTCACGCCGACCGACGTGGCCGTACGCCTGAAGCAGCGGCCGCGCCTTGGCGAAGGCACGGCGCACGGCGAACCGGTCCCCGCCGTCGAGCCGACGCCCATGGACGGCGCCGCGCGGCGCGTCTACGACGGTTTCGCCACGCTTCGCTTCGGTACCTGGTTCGAATTCACCCAGCCGGACGGCAGCCAGACCCGGCGCAAACTGGCGTGGTTCTCGCCAGCCACCGGCCGCTGCCTGTTCGTGAACCAGCGCGGCGGCCGTGCCGACGATATCGACCTTACCCGCCTGGCCCGCCTCGTCGCCACGAACGAAGCGCGTGAGTGGAGGGAGCAACGTGTGTCGCTGATCGATCGGGCCTGGCAGGCCATCGCGCGCAACCTGCGCCGCGACAGTGACGACACCCGGCGCAAGGCGGGCCACGCATGAACCGCGATTTCGAACAACGTCGCGCACCGCGCAAGCGAGCCACTTCACCCATACCGATCGTGGACGTCATGACCGAGCGCGTGATCGGCCAGCTCGGCAATCTCTCGGCCACGGGACTGATGCTGCTGGGCCCTCATGCGCCGCGCAGCGGTGCCGTCCACCAGGTGGCTTTCATGCTGCCGGGCGCCCAGCACGGCGAGCATCGCGTCGAGATCGGCCTCCAGGAACAGTGGCACGAACCGGCGGCCGCCGCCGGCCAGTTCTGGTCCGGCTACCGCATCGTGGCCGCGAGCGACGACGACGTCCGCGCCATCGACGAGTGGATCGGACCGCCACCGGACTGAACGGAGCCATTTGTCCATGCTTTACGACGCCCCGCGCGGAGAGTCAACATCGCTCCTTATGAGCGACGCCACCACGATCCTGGTCGATACCGAACTCGAACGCGACGATGCCGCGGCCGCCGCCGTCGAGCTGTATCGCCGCCTGGTCGGCGAAGGCAGTATCGCGCCGCTGCCATCGAACCCGTCCGACCCCTGTTTCCCCGTGCTCGACGATCCGCTGTTCGCCGAGAGCGGCGTGCGTGCGATCGGCCTGCATGCCAGCGGGCATCGCTGGCGTGAGGACGGCACGGGCGGCGCCGTACTGATCGACGGTGGCCGTGAGAATGGCATTTTCTGCCCCTATGACGGCAGCTTCTGCATCCGCTGCCCCGAATGCAATCAGCCGCTCGCGCCCGGCGACGATGGCAGCGAAGCCCTCGAGGAAGCCCTGGCGGTGTGGTGCGAAGCGCCCGATTCCGCCTACGTGGCCTGCCCCTCCTGCGCCAACTGGACCCCGCTGACCCAGTGGCGCTCCCCCGGTCACGACTTCGCGGTGGGCCATTTCGCCATCACCCTCTACGGCGCCCATGTGCGGTCCCTCACCGGCGCGGGCGCCGATCACGCGGCGACGCTGCTCCGCCACCGGCTCGGCGATCTGGCCAGCGACTACGCCGTGGTCTTCGCCCGGGGCTGATAGCGCTCCCCGGGGTTGGCTAGGTGCGCACGGAGGCGCACCATTGACGTTTGCCCCACTCCCCTTCCCCGGAGATCACGATGAACGACGCGCTTGCCGCGCTTTACCCCCAGCACCTCGCGACCCTGCGCGAGCGCACCGACACCGCCCTGGCGCGCGGCGGCTTCGAGCATCTGGTGGTGCCCGCCGGCCGGCCGATCACCAAGTTCCTGGACGACCAGGACTACCCGTTCATCGTCAATCCGCACTTCAAGCACTGGCTGCCACTGGTCGACGCGCCGGGTAGCTGGCTGGTCTACACCCCGGGCGAAAAACCGAAGCTGGTCTTCCTGCAGCCGCGTGACTACTGGCACGTGGTGCCCGAAGCGCCGACCGGTTACTGGGTCGACCACTTCGACATCGTTGTCGTGCGCAAGGCGGCCGACGCCATCGCCGAACTGCCGGGACTCGCACGCAGCGCGGTGATCGGCGATCAGCATTGCGGCCTGGAGGACATCGTGGCGAACAACCCGCCCGAGGTCATCGACCACCTGCACTATCACCGTGCGTTCAAGACGCCGTATGAGCTCGAACTCATGCGCGAGGCCAGCCGTCGGGGCACGCGTGGTCACCGCGCCGCCGAGCGTGCCTTCCGGGAAGGCGCCAGCGAACTGGGCATTCATCAGGCCTACCTGGCCGCCGTCGGCCAGCTCGACGCGGAGCTTCCTTACGCCAGCATCGTCGGGCTCAACGAGCACGGCGCCGTTCTGCATTACACGAACTTCGACCGCAGCGCGCCGGCCGACAGCCGCTCGTTCCTGATCGACGCCGGTGCCAGCGCGTCCGGCTACGCCAGCGACATCACACGCACGTATGCAGGCAAGGACGCGGGTGAATTCCAGGCACTGATCGATTCCGTCGATGCGGCCGAGCAGTCGTTCGTCGCCAGGGTGCGTGCGGGCCAGAGCTATCCGGAGCTGCATGTCCATGCACACCACGTGCTCGCGGACGTCTTGCGTGAGCACGGCTTCATTCGCATGAGCGCCGAGAGCGCCGTCGAATCGGGTGTATCGTCCGCCTTCTTCCCGCACGGGCTGGGTCACGGCATCGGCATGCAGGTGCACGACGTGGGCGGCTTCCAGGCGGCTGAGACGGGTGGCACGATCGCCAAGCCCGAAGGTCATCCGTACCTTCGTCTGACGCGCAAACTCGAAGCCGGGATGGTCGTCACCATCGAGCCCGGCATCTACTTCATCGACATGCTGCTGGCCGAACTAAAGGACAAGCCGTTCTCGGGCGACATCGACTGGGCCAGGGTCGACGCCTTCCGCAAATACGGCGGCATCCGCATCGAAGACGACGTGGTCTGCACCGCGAGCGAGCCGGAAAACCTGACCCGCGACGCCTTCGCCCTCCTATAGGAGCGCGCCTGCGCGCGACCGCACGACGGTCGCGCGCTACACCTTCAGATAGATCGCACGCCGGTCCATCCAGCGCACGACACCCCACCAGATCGTCACGAACACCACACCCCACGCCGCCGAAGGAACATACGGGCCGAACAGCGGCGTCATCCACGACGCAAAAGCGATGCGGTACAGGGGCGCCGTGACACCCAGGGCGATCAGCAGGTAAACCATCAGCCCGGAACCCGCATAAGCCGCAATGGCGTTCTTGCCAAAGGCTCGGCCTGGAAGGCGCCAGCCACGCCGATCCACCAGCACGTGAGCCAGGGACAACAGTGCGAACGACACCCCGGCGGTCCACAGGACATAGCTCGGTGTCCACAGGTTCTTGTTGAACGGCCAGACCCCTTGCAGAAGCCAGCCCGCCGCAGCGAATACGACGGCGGCCACAAGCAGCTTTCGCAGCGCGCCCGTGCGCAACCACGCCCCGGCGCGCATGCCGATCAACGTGGTCGCCAGCGACGGAAGCGTCGCAAGCAAGCCCTCCGGATCGTGACCACGCCCCGTCGCGGGATCGATGACGTAAACGAACGGACCGAACACCGTACTGTCTAGCTTGCTGGCCCAGTTCGTCCACGGCGACATGCCACCGGCGCGCAACAGCGCCCCGTACAGAACGAGCAATCCAACCCAGACGATGTCCCGGGTCACTGCCCGTGCGTAGATCGCGAGCAACGAAGCGAAAGCGAAGCAGATGCCGATCCGCTGGAGAACTCCCGGAAAACGTAGGTGCGCCTCCGGAATGGCGAGCCACGCGATCAGGTTGAGCGCCAATCCCAGGCCAACGATACGCAGCGCACGACGCAAGGCGGCATCTCGCATCGGCGCTCGCACGGCGCCCGCCGCGACACGCGGCACGATCGCCAGCGCGATCGATACGCCGACAATGAAGAGAAACAGCGGGAAGACCAGATCGGTGGGTGTGCAGCCGTTCCATTCGGCGTGTTCGAGCGGCCACCAGACGTGGCCCCAGTCGCCGGGGTCGTTAACCAGAAGCATGGCCGCGACGGTGAGGCCTCGAAGGACATCGACGGAACCATAGCGCACTGTGTTCTGCGTCATTCGGGGATATGCTTGCGCCTGTAGGAAAGCGGAGGATAACCCCGATCGAGCACGAGCCGCGCTGCCAGCCGGATCGTGCCCGCCCCTCTGGATCGCGACCGAGGGCTACCCGCGTCAGCCAGGTTTCACGCACTTGAGCTGATACGTGACCGGCGGCGTCCGCACACCATCCACATCTCTTGCCTCGACCACGAATTCAATGGGCGAATTCTCGTCGCCGCGCCAGCAGAGGTGATTGAAGCGATACGCATCCGCCTGCTCCTTGCTGTGCACTATTTTCGCCTTAGTGCGGCATGTCTCCTTGCCGCAGTGAATTTGCGTCGCCTTGATGTCGACGGGATAAACCGGATTTCCGGAGATCGAAACCGGCATCCAAGCGTCTCTTCCAAGACTAGCGGTGAAGGTCGCTTGCTGTTGTATTGCGAATGGAGCACACGACGCACCTTCGCGGAACAACCGCATTCCCTTAGCGACACCCCTCATGGAAAGTCTCTGAAAGTCGGGATCCTGAAGCAGCTTCGCATCGTTCGGATTCGTGTGAAATCCAACCTCGACGATCATCGATGGCACCTTCGCATAACTATTCTCGCCTTTCTTATCGCTAGGTGATGGTTGAAGCGGCACGTTATAGTCGGCGTAACGCGCGTCGGCGTGGATCGACTCTCTCATGCTACATAGCGTGAGCTGGGCGAGCCTGAAGTCATCTGCTCGACCTGTATGCACGAAGACACGGCTGCCACTGGCGAGGGCTGAGCTGGCGTTGGTGTGAACGTGAACCACAGCAGCCGCATTGATGAAATTGGCATAGAGCGGGCGGCTCCGAATATCCTGGTCGCGCTCTTTCAGCGGACCATTGCGATCCGCATGGGTATTCCAGAGGTCTGGATTTTCCGGCCTCCAGTTTTCAATGAAGTAACGTGCTGCAAGGCTTCTCCATTGCAACCCACTTGGCTCGTGAACGAGGCTAACCGCACCGCCACGCAGCCGCACTGGCTCGGCCCCATTTCGGACGATGAAGCGTGCTAAATGCTCGGCGAAGTCTTGAGTGATCTCATCTTCAAGCACTCCGTTGACTCGCTCCCGCTGCATCGTCCAGCCGAACTTTTCATGACGATATGCCCCGTGACCAGCGGCGACCACGACAACAGGTGCTTTTGCCTCATTTGCTGACGCTACTGCTTGTGAAGCGGCGGGGTCTTCTGAGACCGACGCGCTCAGGTTGAACCAATAGTCCATACTCCGGCCGCCAATTCTCCACTCAATAAAAGCAAAACCGGGAATTTGCGCCGTCAGTTCCTCGAGACCGATATCCACCGAATCCTGCAGGTCCTCGAGTTCGAGACTGCCGACATAACGGCCGAAGCGCTCATCCAAGCCGAGCACCACAGAATTGGACGTTCGGTCCAGCCGCGCGCTTATCTCCACGGGCCGGCTGACCTCGTCGAAGAACTCGCGGCTATTAGCGAGCTCGCGAGCTCGCTCGCCGACGGCTATTTCGAGTTGCCGCCACTGCGAATCGTCAAGTGGAGCGGGAGGCGGAACATCTGCCTGAGCAAAAGTTGGAGTCGCGAAGAGCAGGCCGAGGGACGCAGTGGCCACGAACAGCGATTTGAGTCGAATGCCCGTGTGGGCTAGTAATCGAGAATGATGCATGTCGACGCTCCTGGTAAGCCGCTTAAGCGGCCCACTCATGCTCGACATTCCGCGATATTTACGGCATCGGCTCCGCCTGCGTCCTGATGAGCGCTCCGGCTACCTTTACGTAAGCCGCGCCCGTGATGGCTATCAGCGCTCCAGTTCCGTCGGCGCCTTAGGCACCATCGCCGTCATCACATCCGGCGCGCCCTTCATCACCGCCACATCGTCCTCGATGCGGACACCGATACCGCGCCAGCGCTCATCGACTCGCTTGTCGTTAGGCGGCACGTAAATACCCGGCTCGACAGTAACTACCATGCCCTCTTCGAGAATGCGCGGCTCCCCATCGATGCGATAGTCACCGACATCGTGTACATCGAGACCGAGCCAGTGACCCGTCTTGCTCGGGAAATACGGCTTATAGCTACCTTCCGCGATAGCGCGGTCGGCGCTGCCTTTGAGTATCCCAACAGCGCAGAGCCCCTCGGCAATGATGCGCACAGCAGCGTCATGTGAATCGGCAAAGGATCGCCCCGGACGTACCGCATCGATGGCCGCGAGTTGCGCTTCGTGCACGATCTCGTACAAGGCTCGCTGCTCTTTCGTAAAGCGACCGCCGACGGGAAAAGTACGCGTGATATCCGACGCGTAACAATCGACTTCAGCACCCGCATCGATCAACAGCAGATCGCCCTCGCGCAGAACCGCACGATTGGCCTGGTAATGCATGATGCAGGCGTTGGCGCCACCAGCCACCGTCGGAGGAAAGGCAGGAAACGCACCCTGGCCGCGAATGGTGCGAAGGATCTCACCTTCAATTTCGTATTCAGCGACACCGGGCCTTGCAATCGCCATGGCCGCGACGTGCGCCGCCCCTGCCACCTCCGCCGAGCGACGCATCAATGCCAGTTCGTCTTTCGACTTGAAGAGCCGCATGTCGTGCAGCAGATGGCTGAGCGCGACGAGGTCTTTCGGCACCACACCGCCGCCACGTGCGGTGCGTAAACGACGCATCCACGCGAGCAGCCGTGCGTCGAAGTCGGGCTCCTGACCGAAATGGCAGTAGACCCGTGCGCGCCCCTCGATCATCCCCGGAAGGATGTCGTCGATATCGTCGATGGGGAAGGCATCGTCCAGACGAAGTTCGCGCGCCGCACGATCGGTGCCCATGCGCTCGCCATCCCAGCGTTCGCGCTCGGCATCGCGCTCGCGGCAGAACAGCACGGTTTCGCCGTGCGCGCGCCCCGGCAGCAGGGCGAGCACGGCTTCCGGCTCATCGAAGCCGGTGAGGTAATGAAAGTCCGAGTCCTGTCGGTACGGCCACGGGGCGTCGGCATTGCGCATGCGCTCGGGAGCGGCGGCAAGGATCACCACCGCGTCCTCACCGGTCATACGCATCAGCTCCCGGCGCCGCCGGGCGTACTCGGCCGCGGCGATCAATGCAGGGTGTCGTTGGCCGGTCGGGAGGCGCGGCTGAGTTCAGCGTGCAGCAGCATGGCGCCAGCGCGAACGAATTCTTCGAGCTCGGTCAGGCTTTCGTCGTTGACGTCGTCGTCCGCGTCGAACTCGAACTCCGTGGTGGCGATGCCGGCCATGTCCTGCAGCACTTCCTTGGCGTCATCGCTCATGCCCCGGTTGACCTCGACCGAGCCGCCGAGGCCGAAACCGCCCAGGAAACCCTGGACCCAATCGGTTAGGCCCTCCGCGCGTTCCGGCACGGGTGCGTCGTCATCGGGAAGCCACGGCGAAAAGGTCAGCTCGGGGTCGGCCAGCCACTCTTCCGTCTGATGACGCAGCCGGGTCAGCATGGCCTGCTCGTCCGCATTGGGTGCGGGATCGGGCTCGAATTCGAGGGCGGACAGCACGGAGCCGTGAGGGAAACGACCGCCGGCACTTAAGTAACCCACGAGAGAGCCATGAAATTCACTGACCGACACGGACAGCTTGCAGCGGGCGATGAGTTCGGCGATCTCTTCCGGATCGACGGTCTGGTTGGCCGACATGGCGGGTACTCCTGGGGAACTGAGCGGTCAGTCTAATGCAGCCGCCTTCACGCTGCGCCTGCCGTCCGCTTCACGGATTGCCGACAGCGCGAAAACGTCCTGTTATAGTCCGCGTATGACGAACCCGGACGCCTTCAAGACTGAACTGGAAGCCCTGAGCGCCACGCTCGACCGGCTCGTCGACACCGTTCGCCGTCTTACCGAGGAAAACCGCAGTCTGCGGCACAGCCAGGAACAGCTGGCGAACGAACGTGCGGGGCTGATGGCGCGCAATGAACAGGCGCGCAGCCGCGTGGAAGCGATGATCCAGCGCCTCAAGGCGCTCGAGAACACGGGCTGATACCTCCTTATGAATGCCACCGCCAGCGAACCGGTATCCCTGCGCCTGCTCGATCGCGAGTTTCACATCGCGTGCGCGCCGGAGGAGCGTGACGGCCTGATCGACGCCGCCCGGTTTCTCGACGGCAAGATGCGTGAGCTGAAGTCGCATTCCAAGGCGCCTGGCTTCGACCGCCTGGCCGTCCTGGCCGCCGTCAGCATCGCCCACGAGCTGCTTTCGCTCAGAAAGGAGCACGGCTCGCAGGAACAGGTGCTGACCGACGGACTGGCCGCTTTGCGCAGAAAGCTTGATGGTCTGCTCGACGCACCGGTAAAATGACAGCAGGCGTTCCCTGCGGTGTTCGCCAGCGCACTTTACATTTGCCTTGTTCCTACATACGACCCCGGGTCGGCTTTTGGTGGCTGTTGTGCATGTCCGCCTTCGTGCGGAAAGCCTTGATGCCGCCTAGCTCTCCCACCTGATCCTTTGGATCAAGGTCGTTTGGTGCGCAGCGGCATCGCGGAGAACGCCTCTCCCTATTTAGCCGGTCGGTCCGCAGGGGCCGGTCAGCGCCCCCACCGCGGCTGATCGTCCCATGTCAAAGCTCCCCGAGAGACGCGAACTTCGAGCCGACCTCGTCCAGCGCCGACGCCAGCTGAAGCCGGCCGAGCGTGTCGCCGCGGCCCAGGGCCTGCGCCATTCGCTCGAACAGCTGCCGGAATTCCTCACCGACAAGCACGTTGCCGGCTACTGGGCCACGGGCGGCGAATTGCCGCTGAACCTGGCCATCGCCCCGCTCGCCGAGCGCGGGCAGACGTTCTACCTGCCCATCGTGACCAAATCGGGTGGCAAGCGCCGTCTGACCTTCGCACCGTGGACCACGGGCGAGGATGTCGAGGCCAACGAAATGGGCATCCCCGAGCCGAAAGCCTCCGGGCACGTCGTCGAGGCCGCGAAGCTGGACCTCGTGCTGGTGCCGCTGCTGGGCTTCGACCGCAAGGGCAACCGCCTCGGCTTCGGCGGCGGCTACTACGACCGCAGCTTCGAATTCCTGCGCGATCAGAAGCGCCCGGCACAGCCCCTGCTGGTCGGCGTGGCTTATGACTTCCAGGAACTCGACGGTATCGAGAGGGCCGAGTGGGATATCCCGCTCGACTACATCGCCACCGACAAGGAGCTCATCGACTGCACGGGCGCCGCCGAATGAAGTACTGGCTCATGAAGTCCGAGCCGGACACCTTCTCGATCGACGATCTGAAACGCAAGGGTGTCGAGCCCTGGGACGGGGTGCGCAACTATCAGGCGCGCAACTTCATGCGCGACGGGATGAAGGTCGGCGACAAGATCTTCTTCTATCACTCCAATACCGACGTACCCGGCATCGTGGGCATCGCATCGGTGGCTTCGTCCGCGTATCCGGACGAGAGCCAGTTCAACGCCAAGTCCAAGTATTACGACGAGAAGAGCACGCGCGAAGAACCGCGCTGGATGCTGGTCGACGTGAAGTTCGAGCGCAAGCTCGCACGCACCATCTCGCTGGACGAACTGAAAAACCGTGACGAACTGGCGGACATGCCGCTGGTCCGCAAGGGCAACCGGCTGTCGGTGATGCCGGTGGCCAAAGGCGACTGGGATTTCATTCTCAAGCTGGAAAAAGCATGAGCCAGGACAACGAGAAGCGCCTTGCCGCCGAAACCGCCGCCTTTCGCTACGTGGGTGAAGGCCGTTTCAAGGGCGGCATCATCGGCGTGGGTACCGGTTCCACCGTGAACTTCTTCATCGACGAACTGGCCCAGTACCGCGACCGGATCAAGGCCGCCGTCTCCAGCTCCGAAGCCTCCAGCGATCGCCTGCGCAAGCTCGGTATCGACGTGCTGGACCTCAACGCCGCCGGCCGCCTCGACCTCTATGTCGACGGCGCCGACGAGTGCGATCCGCAGCGACGCCTGATCAAGGGTGGCGGTGCCGCGCTCACGCGCGAAAAGATCGTCGCCGCCGCCTCCGACAAATTCGTCTGCATCATCGATGCGAGCAAGCAGGTCGATGTGCTGGGCAAGTTTCCGCTACCCATCGAAGTGATCCCGATGGCGCGTAGCCATGTGGCGCGCGAGATCGTCGCGCGTGGCGGTCAGCCGGTGTGGCGCGATGGCGTCGTGACCGACAACGGCAACTGGATCCTCGACGTGCACAACTGGCGCATCGCGAATCCCGTGGAACTGGAAGCGGATCTGAATCAGATCGTCGGCGTGGTGGCTGTGGGGTTGTTTGCGAAGCGGCCCGCCGATGTGGTGATCGTGGGCAATCGCGAGATCTGAGAAGGCCAGGCGATAGCCTGGCGCCTGCGGATCATCGCGAACACAGGTACCCTCTCGCCCCATGACCCTCGAATCCATCCTACTTATCATCCTGCTGGTCGCCGTTCTGGCGTGCCTGGCGCTGCTTTTCGTCCTGATGTCCCGCAACGGCAGACAACAGGACGACGGCAGTGCCGCGAAGCTGGACGCACTGCGCGACGACACGCGCCGCCTCGAGTCCGTGCTGCGCGACGAACAGCGCGCCGGCCGTGGCGAACTCGGCGAGAGTTTCGGCCAGTTCCGCGGTCATGTGCAGGAACAGCTGCAACTGGCCGCCGAGCGCCAGCACGAGCGCATCGAAGCCTTCGGCAAGCGACTCGACCAGCTCACCGAACGCACGGATCTCGGCCTGCAGTCGCTTCGCCAGGGCCTGGCCGACGACTCGCGCAAGACCCGCGAAGAATCCGCCGTTACCCTGAAGCACTTCGGCGAACTGATCGACCAGCGCTTCGCCGCGCTTACCGTGGATAACGAGAAGCGCCTGACCGAAGTGCGCGCCACGCTGGAAACCCGTCTGGGCGCGATCCAGCAGGACAACGCGGCCAAGCTCGAGCAGATGCGCGCCACCGTGGATGAGAAGCTGCAATCCACGCTCGAAACCCGCCTCGGCCAGTCCTTCCATCTGGTGTCGGAGCGCCTGGAAGCCGTTCAGCGCGGCCTCGGCGAAATGCAGGCCCTCGCCACGGGCGTCGGCGATCTCAAGCGCGTGCTGACCAACGTGAAAACCCGCGGCACCTTTGGCGAAGTCCAGCTGGGCGCCCTGCTCGAACAGATTCTCATCGCCGAACAGTACGCGGCCAACGTGGCCACGGTGCCCGGTTCGGCCGAGCGCGTGGAATACGCCATCCGCCTGCCCGGCGCCGACGACGACGGCGCCCAGGTATGGCTGCCGATCGACGCGAAATACCCGATCGAGGATTATCAGCGTCTGCTGGACGCCCAGGACGCGGCGGACGTCGAAGGTGCGCTCGTCGCCGGCAAGGCCCTTGAACTACGGGTGCGGGAAGAAGCCAAGCGGATTCGCACGAAGTACGTCGCTCCGCCGCATACCACGGACTTCGCTATTCTCTTCCTGCCCACCGAAGGCCTGTACGCCGAGGTCATCCGCCGGCCGGGGCTGTCCGACCAGTTGCAGCGCGACCATCGCGTTACCGTCGCCGGCCCGACCACGCTCACCGCCCTGCTCAACAGCCTGCAGATGGGCTTCCGCACCCTGGCGATCCAGAAGCGGTCGTCCGAGGTCTGGCAGGTGCTGGCGGCGGTCAAGAACGAGTTCGGCAAGTTCGCCACGGTCCTGGAACGCACCCAGAAACAGCTCGATTCGGCGACCAACAGCATCAAGAACGCGGGGGTCCGCACCCGCGCCATCGAGCGCAAGCTCCGCGGCGTCGAATCGCTGGGTGGCGAAGAGTCGCAGAAGCTGCTGGATCTGGGTGCGGCCGATGAGCCAGACGCGACCGCGGACGACACCTCGGACTGAGCCGCGGCCTTCCGGGCCATCGCGAGCAGGCCTGCTCCCACGTTACAATCGTCGTTTGCACCGTTAAGGAACCTCCCCCGATGAGCGACGACGCCAAGTCCCGTCCGGTCAGCCGCGAACAGGCGGAAGAAGCCGTACGCACCCTGCTGCTCTGGGCAGGTGAGGATCCGAACCGCGAAGGCCTGCTCGACACGCCCAAGCGCGTGGTCAAGGCCTATGGCGACTGGTTCAAGGGCTACGACGAAGATCCCGCCGAGTACCTGCGCCGGACGTTCGAGGAAGTGGCCGGTTACGACGAAATGATCGTCCTGCGCGACATCGAGTTCGAAAGCCATTGCGAGCATCACATGGCGCCGATCATCGGCCGCGCGCACGTGGGTTACGTGCCGACCGACCGCGTCGTCGGCATCAGCAAGCTGGCCCGGGTGGTCGATGGTTTCGCCCGTCGCTTCCAGGTCCAGGAAAAGCTCACCGCCCAGATCGCGCATTGCATCGAAGACACGCTGCGTCCGCGCGGCGTCGGTGTGGTCATCGACGCCAGTCACGAATGCATGACCACCCGTGGTGTGCACAAGCGTGGCGTGTCGATGATCACCAGCCAGATGCTCGGCAGCTTCCGCGAAGATCCACGCACACGGGGTGAGTTCCTTCGCTTCGTCGGCGTCGACCGTCGCTGACCTTGAGCGGCCCGCTCGATACCCACGTCCACGACGAACGCCTGCAGGATCTCTTCCGCGACGGCGTCGTCGCCGAGGACCTCCCCACCGTTTTTCCGCTCTTGCGCGGTCGCGGCTTGCTGCGCGCGTTTTCCGCGCTGTTTCATGGGAGCGAGGCACAGGTGCTGTTGCGCCTGCTCGTGCTGCGCACGATCGGCGCACGCTCTCACGCGACGGAATGGACGCCGCAGGAAATCCGCGACAACCTGGCGTTCGTCGACACGGTAAAGCTCGAAACGGTAGTTCAGCGACTCAAGGACCACGAGCTGCTCGTCTACGACGCGGAGACCCAGCGTTATCGCGTCGGCCCGCTCGGTCGTAAGGCGCTCGCCGCGCTGGCGGTGATGCTCGAGTTCGAGAACGACGATGACGACGGTCTCGGTTACCTCACCGCGCAGCTCGCTGCCGGTCAGGCGGTGGGCCGTGTGTCCGTCGACGAGCTCGGCCATCTGCTCTCGCGCCTGACGGAACTGAAGGAAGACTTCGACCGCGCGGTGCTGTCCGGCTCGGAGCACCGTATCCGCCGCGCCGCCGAACGTCTGGATTCCGTGTGGACCTGGGTCGAGAAAGGCACCGAGGTCGTCGCCGGCATCACCGAAAAGGACGAACTCGAGCCGGCGGCGCACCGGCTCGCCCAGGCCGTGGGTCGCGCCCAGAGCGCGCTGCTGCGTCAGGCGGGCACGTTCCAGCGCGAACTGAACAAGATCGACCAGCATCGTGTGCACCTGGGACGCACCGGCCTGTCCTCGTCGGACCTGGTCGGCTGGCTGCGCGCCCAGGACATCGATGCACTGGCTTCCTTCGAAGACGGGCAGCTACTGCTGCCGCTGCCTGCGCCGTTCATCCACGATCAGATCGCCCTCGACGTGGCGGAGTTCGAGCTGCTGGAGCGTGAGCGTCTTGCCGCCGAGGTCACCGCCCTGCCCGGCGCGGAAGAACCACCCGATGCCGCCGACCTGCCGATGGACGAGGAAGACCTGCGATTCCTCGAAGACTGGAGCATCGAACTGGCCGCCATCACCGAGCCGCGCGAACTGTCGGACACCCTGATCGGCGACGACTACGCCCTGTCCGCGTACCGGCTCTCGCTGCTCGGCCTGCTCGGCGATCCCGAGTCCGCCGCCCTCGAAGGGGGCACCGCCGATCTCGCGCGACTTCCGCTCGCGCTCGAGATCGAGCCCCTGCTCATCGAAACCGACCTGCCCCAGATCGCGCTGGTCAGCGCGGGACGCCTGCGTCCACGCGACGCCGCCAAGGACACCGCCGATGCATGACGATACCGCCACCCTCGTAACCCGGCTGCTGTCACAGCGCTGGTTGCCACGCGACGACGTGCAGGCCCGCAAGGCACTGCTCGACGAGGGATACCGCGAAGAACTCGACCGCCGGCTCGAAGCGGTCGGCCTCGAACTGCGCGAACACCCTTATGCCGCGTACATCGGCCTTGCCGTGGCGCGCAAGAGCGAGCGCGCCGTCTTCGGCGGCAGCGACAGCTGGATCTCCAACACCCTGCAACTCGACCGCGACGGCGTCGCGCTGCTGGTCGTGGTCTGGGCCCTCATCGTGCTGCCCAAGCGCCAGCGGCAGGTGGAGCGCCAGGAGGCCGAAGCCGCCGCCTCGCAGAGCCAGATGTTCGCGGAAGAGAAACCGATCCCGCGCGACCCCGCCGTGTCGCCGGTGATCGCCGAGCGTACCCTCCTCGCCGATTTCGGTGACAAGCTGGGCGGCAAGACGCGCGTCGGTTTCAACCTCGGCACGCTGAACCGCCTGGGCTTCATCGTCCGTCGCAAGGGCGAAGTGGCCGAGGGTCCGCTGCTGGATCTCGCCTTCGATTACGAACGCACCGCTCGCCGCATCCTCGACGGCGCACTGGGCGACCTGCTGTCCGATGCCGCGGCACGCGCGCCGGTCCGGTCGCACCATGACGACACCGACGATCCGGGCGACGACGACGTGATCGACGACACCGAGGAAAACACCGATGTTTGATTTCCGCAGCCTCGAAGTCGTCCACTGGGATTACTGGCAGCGCTTCAGCCTGCCGCTCGACACCAACATCGTCACCGTCGTGGGCCCGAATGGCTCCGGCAAGACGACCCTGCTCGACGCGCTGCGCACGTTGCTGACGATCGACTGCGCGGGCAATCGCGACTACAAGAGCTACCTCCGCCACAACGGCAAGCCGTTCGCGTGGCTGCGCGCCCGCGTCGGCAATATCCCCGGACCGAGCGGCGAGCGTCCGTTCTTCCCGCTGATGGACCGTGAGGTCACCCTCGCCTGCCGCATTCAGAAGAAGGGCGGCGAGTGGACGCGGCAGTACGCCGTGGTCGGCGGCGACGTGAGTGTCGAGGAGATCGAAGCGCGCAACGATTTTCTCGGTCTTCGCGAGTACCGCGTGCGTCTCGAAGGCGCCGGTCTTTCGCAGGCGATCCGCCGCGTGCTCACGCTCGAACAGGGCGCCACGGACAAGCTCTGCCAGATGCCGCCCAAGGCGCTGCTCGACCTGGTCTTCGACGTGTTCGGCGATAAGGCCGTTCTCGATGACTACCAGCGGGCACGCAACGAACAGATCGAAGCCGACCGCGAACAGCACGGTCTCGAACATCAGTTGTCGCTGATCGGCGTGAGCCTTCAGGAGGCCGAAGGCCGCGCCCGCTCGTTCCAGGAATGGAACGCGCTCAAGAGCGAGCGCGTCGATCTGGTGGCGAGCATCCTTCCGCGCACCGAGCTGGCCGAGCTGGGCGGTGGCGTGCGCGGTGCACGTCCGCAACTCACCGGCGTCAAACGTCGCGTCGCCGAACTGGAGCAGCGCGATGCGGACCTCGCGAAGCAGCTCGGGGATTTCGATGCCTCGGGCGAAGCGCTTCGCGGCGAACAACACGAGGCCGACCTGGCGCGCCAGCAGACGCAGAAGAGCCTCGACGCGGCGCGTGCCGAGCTCGCCCAGAATGACCTGTTGATCAAACAGGAGACGCGCCTGCGCGAGATGGTCGCCGCCCAGGGTGGCGCCGATCACGAACGTCTCGCCGATGTCGCACGCGATGCCCGCGCCCAGGCGAACCTGCTGCAGACCGAGGAAGGCAAGCTGCGCCAGGAACTGGCGACGCTGACCGGTCAGCTGTCGGCGTGGCGCAGCGGCCGACGCTACACCCCGGATTTCGAAGCCTCGTTCCGTCGCGCCCTCGATGAGGCGGGCATTCGTCACAGCATGCTCAGCGAGATCGTCGAGATCGTCGAGCCACGCTGGCAGCCGGCCGTCGAAGCGGTCCTCGCGGGCTATCGCCACGTGGTGCTGCTCGACGACCCGCGCGATCGCGAGAAAGCGTGGAAGCTGGGCGAGCAGCACCGCTACAAGCACTTCGTCGTCGCCGACCGCGCCCCCGCCGGGCGCGCCACGCGCAGCTCGCTGCTCGAGGTGGTCGAGTTCTCCGCCGCACCGCCTGACTGGCTGCTGCGTAACCTCGACCGTATCCGCCGCGTCGAGGACATCGCCGATGGCGCGACATTGGGCAAGGATCAGGACTGGATCACGCCGCAGGGCTACTTCCGCGAACGTCGCGGCGGTCGCCATCTCGGCGTGGATGACATGTACTTCGGTTCCGGCGCGCGCGAACGACAGCTGCGCGACGGTGAGGCGAAACTGCGTGACATCGAGGCACGACTGCGCGACATCGCGACCGAGCGAAAGGACGCCATGGCGCGCGCCAGCGACGCCGAAGGCATCCTGCGTGGCGCCAGCGCGAGCAGCCAGCTCGCCGACCGCGCGGACGAATTCGCCGAAGCGCACGCGCAACAGGCCGGCTTGCGCGAAGACGTGCAGCGGACGGCTGACAGCCATGTCGCTGCGGAGGCGCATTACGAAGCGGTGCGCGAAAAACGCCTCAGGACGTCGAACGCACGCGACAACGCCGCGCGCGAACAGCTTTCGACGCAGAAGCAACTCGCCGAGACCGTTCGCCAGTACCACCAGCTGCGTGGTGAGCAGATCGACCGGCTGAAGGCATTCCGCGCGAAGCGTGCGCATGTGCCCCTGGCTTTGCGCAGCCGCGCCGCCGTCGCGGCACTACGCGAGCGTTACGAGTCGCCCGCATCCGTGCGTCGCGAGATCGACCGCATCGAGCGTCGCCTCGAGGAGGGCCACTGGGAGGAGGATCCGAGCGTCGTCGCGCTGCGCGAGAAACTGCTCGCCGATCACGAAGGCCTCAGACACGATCTCGAGAAACGCCGCATCCACCTCGAGCGCGCCTCGCGCATCACGCACGAGGCGCGCGGTGCCTATATCCAGGTCTTGCGCAACACGGTGCGTCGTTACGCCCGGAACCTGAAAGTGCTTGCCGAACTCGCGGGCATCGGCGTCGACGTCGATCTTCCGGAGCTCAGCAACGACGATCTGGCACTGGCCTCGGCCGCGCTGCATGTGCGCTTCGAGTTCGACAAGAAGGGCTGGATCGGGATGGACGATGGCGAAGCCTCGGGCGGCCAGCAGGTGATGAAGTCACTGCTCCTGCTCGTGGCGCTGATGCGCGATGAAGACCGGCCCGGCGGATTCGTGTTCATCGACGAGCCTTTCGCGCATCTCGACATCTTCAACATCGACAAGGTCGGTGCATTCCTGAAGTCCACGCGCGCGCAGTACATTCTGACGACGCCGGCCACGCATAACGTCAACGTGTTCCAGCCGTCGGAACTGACGCTCGTCACCAGCAAGCGCCGGCCGGGCGCAACCTGGGCACAACCGTTGGCGGTGCTGCGGCGGCGCTCACACGCCGCATGACGTAACGGCCCCGACAAGGGGCCGTTCGATCGCTCAGTAGCGGGCGGTCTCGCCCGACATGGGGTTGTCTTCACCCGATCCGTCCAGCGCGTCGCCGCTGGCATTGGTCGGGCGCTGACGCGTCGGATTGTGCTCGTCTTCCTCGGGCCGCACGCGGGCATGGTGACGCGCGATGAGCCACGCCGCCGCGATGGCGCCGACACCCAGACCCACGCCGATGGCGAGGCCAAGCGGGCGACGGCGCGCGTGACGTCCCGCTTCCGCCAGCGCCTGCGAGGTCAGTGAGCCCGCGCGGCCGGCATACTCACGCGCCGTGCCGATGGCCTGATGTTCGCGGTTGCCGGTCATCGAACCGACGACGCGTTCGGCGCGGCCGAAAAGTTCCGCACGAAGGCTCTTGCTGCGCAGGAATGTCATGGCTGTCTCCTTGTTTCGAGACCGACACGATGACCGCCACGGCGTGATGATTTTGCGGTGGCGGCGTGGAGGCTGCTACGCCTCCACGCCCTGGTCGTGTGCGGGGCGCGATCCTACAGGGTTTCCAACCAGGCTTCGTCGGAGCCTTCTTCCACGCCCTCGAACAGGAAGGTGGAGAGATAGCGCTCGCCGGTGTCCGGGAGCATGGCGAGGATGACGCTGCCCTCCTCGGCGCTTTCGGCGTATTTCAGGGCGGCGGCAAGCGTCGCACCGGCGGAGATACCGACAAAGAGACCTTCCTCGGTGGCGAGTCGGCGGGCCGTATCGCGGGCCAGCACCTCGTCCACCGGGATATCGACGTCGAAGATCTTGCGGTTGAGTACCTCGGGCACGAAGTCCGGCGTCCAGCCCTGGATCTTGTGCGGTGCCCAGGGCTGGTCGGCGAGCAACTGGGCCGCGGCCGGCTCAGTGGTGACGATCTTCACCTCGGGGCGCGCGATCTTGAGCACCTCGCCCACACCGGTCAGTGTGCCGCCGGTGCCCCAGCCGGTCACGAAGGCATCGAGGCGGCGGCCGGCGAAGTCCTGGAGGATCTCGGCGGCGGTGGTGCTCCGGTGATAGGCCGGGTTAGCCGGATTCTGGAATTGCCTGGGCAGGAACCAGCCGTGCTTCGCCGCAAGCTCCTCGGCACGTCGGACCATGCCGCTGCCGCGCTCGGCGGCGGGGGTCAGGATCACGCGGGCACCGTAGGCGCGCATCAGCTTGCGGCGCTCGACGGAGAAGCTGTCCGCCATGGTCGCCACGAACTTGTAACCCTTGGCCGCGCAGACCATGGCCAGCGCGACGCCCGTATTGCCCGAGGTGGCCTCGACCACGGTGTCGCCGGGTTTCAGCAGACCCTTAGCTTCGGCATCGAGAATGACCGCGATGGCCAGGCGGTCCTTGACCGAGCCGCCGGGGTTGAAGAATTCGACCTTCGCGTACAGGGAAATGCCAGCCGGGGCGACGCGATGCAGGCGAACGATGGGCGTGCGGCCGATCGTGTCGAGAATGCTCTCGTGAATCATGGGGTAATCCTTGACGGGAAGTACGAGAACCCAGAAGGTACTCCCCGGACCACGGGGCGACAAACCCCACCGGATCACGCAGACTCCCGGTCCATGAATCGACGTCCATACGCCTTCGCCGCCACCCTGCTGCTGACCGCCGCCGCCCAGGCACAGGACTTTCCGCGGACGCCGGCCGAATACCTCCGACGCATGGACGCCAATGGCGACGGCAAGGTCGACGAGGCCGAGTACGTCCGCTACATGAGCCAGGGCTTCCTGCGCATGGACGTCAACGGCGACGGCGTGCTCGATGCCAACGACGGCCCGATGCGGCCCGGCGCCAGGCCCGTGAGGATGGAAGAGTTCCAGCGCAACCTGATCCTCCAGTTCCACAAGCTGGACAGGAACAGGGACGGTTTCCTCAACGCGAAGGAACTGTCCCAGCCGCCGATGTGACATCGCGCCCGCAATAGCCTGCGGTGCGCTACCCTCTGCCCCACTTTGGGAGGGCGGATGAATACGACGGAACTGTTCCTGATCGCGATGACGATCATCCTTGGCGTGCCTTATCTGATCTGGCGCGTCTTTCGGACCGACTACTGGGCACCGCTGGTGGTGGTGCAGATCCTTACCGGGATCCTGCTGGGGCCGGGCGTCCTGGGGAAGGTCTTCCCCGATTACTACACGACGGTGTTCGCGCCGCCCGTCATCGGCGCCCTCAATGGTATCGCCTGGTGGGCCGTGATGGTCTTCGTCTGGATCGCCGGCATCGAGCTCGACCTGCGCGATGCCTGGAAACAGCGCCGTGAATGCGGGACCACGGCCGCCCTCGCCCTCGGCGTGCCTCTTGCGACCGGCTGCCTCGCCGCGCTGGCGATGCTGGCCTGGCGCGGGGGATGGATGGGTGAAGCGGCGACGACGTGGCAGTTCGTGCTGGGCATCGGCATGGCCTGCGCCGTGACCGCGCTACCGATCCTCATCCTGCTGATGGAGAAGATGGGTATTCTGCGGGCACCGCTCGGACAGCGTGTGCTGCGTTATGCGAGCCTGGACGATCTCGCGATCTGGGCGGTGCTGGCGATCATCCTGCTCGACTGGAAACGTGTCGGCCATCAGGTGGCCTTCCTGGCCGTGTTCGCTGTCGCCTCCGCCGCATTCCGGCGGCTGATGGCACGTGTGCCGGAGCCGGACCGCTATTTCATCGGTCTGATCTGGCTGGCCGCGTGTGGTTACGGTGCCGACTGGTGCGGTCTGCACTTCATGGTCGGAGCCTTCCTTGCGGGCGCCGTGATGGAACGTGACTGGTTCACGCTCGAGAAGCTCGACGGCCTGCGTCACAACGTCCTGCTCGTCATCATGCCGGTGTTCTTCCTGTCCACCGGTCTACGAACGAACTGGCAGGTCGGAGGCACGGCGGTGTTCGCCGCCGCGGCTCTGCTGCTGGTCGCCTCCGTCGTGGGCAAGCTGGCCGGCGTCGGCATCGCCGGTAAGCTGCTCGGCTGGGCACGTGGCGATGCCTGGACCATCGGCTGGCTGCTGCAGACCAAGGCGCTGATCATGATCATCTTCGTCAACGTGCTGCTCGACCGTCACATCATCACCAGCGAGACATTCACCGCGCTGCTGCTGATGGCGGTGGCCAGCACCATGCTGACCACCCCGATCGTCAAACCGCGGCTGAAGCACTTCACCCCATGAGTACGACGGAACCGAAGAGCACGACGCACACACCGGTGCGCCGCGCCGCCGTGATCTTCATCTTCGTCACGGTGCTGATCGACATTCTGGCGTTCGGCATCATCATTCCGGTGTTGCCGCACCTCATCGAACAGATGACCGGCAATACCGTATCGAACGCGGCGTGGTGGGTCGGTGTGTTCGGTACGGTCTTCGCCGCGGTGCAGTTCATTTCGTCGCCGATCCAGGGGGCGTTGTCGGACCGCTTCGGGCGTCGCCCTGTCGTGTTGCTTTCGAATCTCGGGCTTGGACTCGACTTCGTATTGATGGCCGTGGCGCCTTCGTTGTGGCTGCTGTTCGTCGGGCGCGTCATCTCCGGCATGACCGCCGCCAGCTTCACCACGGCCAATGCCTACATCGCCGATGTCACGCCGCCGGAAAAACGCGCGGCGGCCTTCGGCATGCTTGGCGGCGCGTTCGGTATCGGCTTCATCATCGGACCGGCGCTCGGCGGGTTCCTTGGCGGATTCGACCTGCGCCTGCCGTTCTGGGTCGCCGCGGGTCTGGCGCTGACGAACTTCCTTTACGGGTATTTCATCCTGCCGGAGTCGCTACCGGTGGAGAAGCGCAGCGCACGCTTCGAACCGCACAGCGCCAGTCCACTGGGCTCGCTGAAGATGCTTCGCCGGCATCGCGAGATTTTCGGTCTGTCGGTCGTGATGTTCCTTTTCTACCTCGGGCACTACGTTTTACAGACGGTGTTCGTCCTCTATGCCGACTACCGTTATCACTGGGGTCCCCAGGCGGTGGGGTACGTGCTCGCGCTCGTCGGCGCCTGCGATGGATCGGTGCAGGCATTCCTCACCGGTCGACTGACTGCGCGCTTCGGGGAGCGACGGGTCATGGTCGCGGGGCTGTCGTTCGGTGTGGCGGCATTCGCCGTCATGGGTTTCGCCACGACCGGCTGGGTATTTCTGGTCGGTATTCCGCTGCTGTCACTGTGGGGGCTGTCCGGGCCGCCGATCCAGTCGATCATGACGCGCCATGTGGCGCCCGATGAGCAGGGTCGTCTGCAAGGCGCCGTCACCAGCCTGGGCAGCTTCGCCGGGATCTTCGGGCCTTATCTGTTTGCGCAGATCTTCGCCTTCGCGATCGCGCCGGAGCGGAGCGTGCATGTACCGGGTGTCCCGTTCCTGCTGGCCGCTGCGCTGGTCGGGGTTGGAGCGGTTATCGCCGCGCGGGCTACCCGGCAGGAGAGCCCCAGCGTAACGAGCCCCTGACACGCCCAGGCGGTCCATGACCACCTGGGCGTGCCCTTCGCCAGGGTCAGGTGATGGACGAGCCGCCCCTCCGGCGCTACCCGCGAAAACGTGAGCTAATTCGCAATCGCCGTCGTATCATGGGCAGAATTTCGACCTATCACGCGACGGCTGGGGCGTGCGTTTGGACAACCAGTTGTGGGAAAGCAAGTATCACGAGGCGGTCGACCGGCTGACCCGTGAGGAAACCCAGTGGAAGACCGCCGAGTCCCTGCTGCGCCAGCTGGTCGGCTGCCTTGGCCGCGCGGCGCACGGCTCGAACGACCAGCTCGATCCGCATATCGAGCAACTGTCCTCGGCCTTGCACGGCCCCGTCGACGCCATGGTGCTCGAGCCACTGGTCAACGACCTGAGCCAGGCGCTGGACAGGCTGGGCGAGCGCCCGCAGAACGCCGTCGAAGAACGCTCCATCCCGATCACCCGCCCCCAGCGCACCGAGCACGGATCCTCCGTGCAGTCGGCGCTGAGCCGGCTGGTCGATCGTATCGTCGTCCTGCCGAAGCTGGCTGACCGCGCCAACGACCTCCGTCACGATGTGGCGGACGCCGGCGACCTGGTCGCCCTGGCGGCGTGCGGTGATCGCCTCGCGGACCTGGTCAACGAGCAGCGGATCGGCCTTCAGCGGGAAATCGACGCGCTTCAGGCGGTGCTTCGCCATGTCACCAGCCGTCTCGACGAGATGAGCCAGCACATGTCGCGCGAGCTCGCCGACCAGTCCACCGGAGAGGCCAATGGCCAGGCGCTGGACGCCTCGGTAAGTCACGAGATGCGCCTGCTGGACGAAGCCGCCCTGGAACTGGACGACATTCACGACCTGCGCGAGCGCGTCGGCGAAAGCATCGAAAAGATTGCCGCCTGTTTCCGCGAGTTCCGCGATCGCGAAGGCAGCCGTCTTACGGCGTACCGTGACCGTGCCGAAAAGATGCGCCTGCGCATCGAACAGCTCGAAACCGAACGCAACGCCCTGCAGCGTTCGCTCGAACGCGAGCACGAGCTGGCCCAGACCGACACGATGATCGGCATGCCCAACCGCCTTGCTTACGAGAAGCGGATCGAGGTGGCGTTCGAGGCATGGAAAACGGCATCCCGCCCGCTGTGCGTCGCGGCGATCGACATCGACCACTTCAAGAGCATCAACGACACCTACGGCCACACCGCCGGCGACGCCGTCCTGCGCATCATCGGCCAGGCCCTGGTGAAGCATGTGCGCCCGTGCGACTTCGTCGCCCGCTACGGCGGCGAAGAGTTCATCGTGGTGTTCGATGGCGCCGACGAGCATGAAGCGCTGCAGGTCTGCGAGCGCCTGCGCGGGAAGATCCAGCATCTGGCCTTCCACGCCAGCCGGCAGCCGGTGCGGGTCACCGCCTCCATCGGTCTGACGCAGTTCCAGTCGGGCGATACACCCCAGACCGTGTTCGATCGCGCCGACCTTGCGCTCTATACCGCCAAGAACGGCGGACGGAACCGCTGCGTCATCGGCTAGCCCGCTACGTCGCCACGCCGAAGATACGCCCGACCGTCGAGGACAGCACCATCGCGGCGGTGCCCCAGAACACGATGCGCACCATGCCGCGAAGCATGCCGGCGCCTGCCAGCCGTGCCGACATCGCCCCGAGCGCCGCGAGAGCGATCAACGAGACGACGATGATCGCGGGTGTCATTGCCACGCGAGGCACCAGCGCGGCAGCCGCGATGGGCAGAATCGCGCCGACGGCAAAGCTGGCCGCCGACGCCGCGGCAGCCTGCAATGGCCGCGCAGCCGTCGCATCCGACATGCCGAGCTCGTCGCGCAGATGCGCACCCAACGCGTCGTGCGCCATCAGCTGATCGGCGACTTCACTGGCGAGCTTGCGATCCAGACCGCGATGCACGTAGATCTCGGTCAGCTCGCGATGCTCGCCCACCGGATCTTCGGCCAGTTCGATCGATTCGAGCTGACGCTCGGCGTGCTCACTGTCGGCCTGCGAACGCACGGAGACATACTCACCCGCCGCCATCGACATCGCGCCGGCGACCAGCCCAGCGACACCGGCCAGCAGGACCTGGCTGCCACCGGCCTCGGCGGATGCCACGCCGACCAGCAGGCTCGCCGTGGAAAGGATCCCGTCGTTGGCCCCGAGCACGGCGGCGCGGAGCCAGCCGATGCGGTCCAGGCGATGATGCTCATGGTGTCGTATGCGATGCATCGTCTTCTTCCTTCTTTTTGTTCTCGTCAGCGCGCTCTTCCGCGAACGCCACGAGCCAGCCGATGCCCAGGGCGCAGGCCGTACCCAGCAAGACTTCACCCAGGCGATAGAGCGCGGTTTCCCAAACGGGGCCATCGCTGGGCACGAGGAGCAGGATGGCGGCCGTGATGCCACCCACGCGTGCCGCGGCACCCGCATTGGCGGTCCAGCAGGCAATAGTGACGACGCCCAGCCCGACGGCGAAGGAAAGCAGGTCGCCACCGCCGCCGACCCAGAGGCCGAGCAGCCCGGCCACGCCACCGAAGGCGGTCCCGAGGATACGATCGCGACCGGCGCCACGCGTATCGCCGAAATGGGGCTGAATGACCGCGATGGCGCTGATCGCGGCCCAGAAGGCCTGACCCGTGTGCAGCGCATGGCCGATGCCGTAAGCCACACTGGCGGCGAGAACCGTCTTCAGCGCCATGAACACGCCGGTGCGCACCCGGCCGCCCAACGGCATGGTGCGGAACATGCGGTCCAGCATCGACTGCGCGCGATGCAGGCGGGTCGTCCGGCGCTCGGTCTCGGTTCGGGAGTCGGTCTCGCTCATGCCACCATCGTAACCGCAGGGTGTGTGGAGAAATCGCGCGCGGGGCGCGCTCCTACACGAGCAGGGGACTTCAGGACTTCAGTTTCCAGCCGGTACGGAAGATCCACCAGACCACGGCGAGGCAGACGACCAGGAACCCCACCGTCGCTCCCACGCTCACCAGCACGTTGACGTCGGCCTGGCCGTAGAAGCTCCAGCGAAAACCGTTGACCAGATAGACCACCGGATTGAACAAGGTGATCTTCTGCCACATCGGCGGCAACATCGAGATGGAATAGAAGCTGCCGCCGAGGAAGGTCAGCGGCGTGATCACCATCAACGGCACCACCTGCAGTTTCTGGAAATCATCCGCCCACAGACCGATGATGAAACCGAACAGGCTGAAAGTCACCGCGGTCAGCAGCAGAAAGCCGATCATCCACACGGGGTGCTGGATCTCGTAAGGCACGAACAAGCGTGCGGTCACAAGGATCAGCAGCCCGAGAATCACCGACTTGGTGGCCGCCGCACCGACGTAGCCGATGACGACTTCGACATAGGACACCGGCGCCGAAAGCAGTTCGTAGATCGTGCCCGCCCATTTCGGCATATAGATACCGAACGATGCATTGGAGACGCTCTCGTTGAGCAACGACAGCATGATCAGGCCGGGGATGATGAAAGCACCGTAGCTGACGCCTCCAATGGCGCCCATGCGCGAGCCGATCGCCGCGCCGAAGACGACGAAGTACAGCGACGTGGACAGCACCGGTGAGGCGATGCTCTGGGTGAGCGTGCGGAACGTGCGGGCCATTTCGAAGCGGTAGATGGCACGGATCGCGTGGATATTCATACGCCACCCCTCACCAGGCTTACGAAAATGTCTTCGAGCGAACTCTCGCTCGAATGGAGATCCTTGAAATCGATGCCCAGCTCGTTGAGCTTGCGCAGCAGCACGGCGATACCGGTATCGTCGCCCTGCGTATCGAACGTGTACGTCAGGGACTGGCCATCCGCGCTCAGCTCCAGCGGCCACTCGTTCAGGCCTTCGGGCACGGCGGTCAGCGGGCTCTGCAGGGACAGCGTCAGCTGCTTCTTGCCCAGCTTGCGCATGAGAGTGTGCTTCTCTTCCACGATGACGATTTCGCCGCGATTGATGACGCCGATGCGGTCGGCCATCTCCTGCGCTTCTTCGATGTAATGCGTGGTGAGGATGATGGTGACACCCGACTCGCGCAGGCGACGGACCATCTGCCACATGTCGTGGCGCAGTTCGACGTCGACACCGGCCGTGGGCTCGTCGAGGAACAACACGCGAGGCTCGTGCGCCAGCGCCTTCGCGATCAGCACGCGGCGCTTCATGCCGCCGGACAGCGCCATGATTTTCGAGTCGCGTTTTTCCCATAACGACAGATCGCGCAGGACGCGTTCCAGGTGCACGGGGTTGGGCGCCTTGCCGAACAGGCCGCGGCTGAATTTCACCGTGGCCCAGACGGTTTCGAAGGCATCCGTGGACAGCTCCTGCGGCACCAGCCCGATCAGGCCGCGCGCGGCGCGGAAGTCCTTGCGGATGTCATGACCGTCGACGGTCACGCTGCCGCCGGTGCCGTTGACGATGCCGCAGACGATGCTGATCAGGGTGGTCTTGCCGGCGCCGTTCGGGCCGAGCAACGCGAAGATCTCGCCCCGCTTGATGTCGAGGTCCACGCCGTTCAGTGCGCGCAGCCCGCTTTTGTATTCTTTGGTCAATCCGCGGATCGCGACGATGGCGTCGGGCGCGGCGGTGGTGGCATCCATGGGAACCCGCGATGTCGATGGGTAAGACGGCCGATGGTAGACCCATGCGGAGCATGGGGCGAGACCTTGTGGATCGGCGCGGCGGCCCCAGATCGAACGCGATTGCCCACCCAAAGGCCCTGCCATGTCCATCTCGCTCTACGACGCCACGGTTCCCGTCTTCGTCCGCGGCTTCCGCGTCCTGTCCGACCTGCTCACCAAGGCGGAGGCCCAGGCCGACGCTTCCGTCCTGATCGATGCCCGTCTAGCGCCGGACATGCTCAGCCTCGCGGGCCAGATCCAGCGCGCCAGCGATACCGCCAAGTTCGCCGTGGCCCGCGTGGGTGAGGTAGAGCCGCCGTCGTTCGAGGACAACGAAACCACCTTCGCCGAGCTGCGCAAGCGCATCGATGCGACCGTCGCCTGGATCGAATCCGTGGACCGCGCCGCCATCGACGCGGGCGAATCGCGCACGATCACGCGCAAGTTCAAGGATAAGGAATACAACTTCTCGGCGCAGGAGTACCTGCTGACCTTCGGCATCCCCAACTTCTTCTTCCACGTGACCACCGCGTACGACATCCTGCGCCATAACGGCGTCGCCATCGGCAAGCTGGATTACCTCGGCTTTGCCGGATGAGTGACGGCCGATGCCGTTGCGCCTGGGGTGAAACCGACGACCTGCTGCGCGGCTATCACGACCGCGAGTGGGGCGTGCCCGAGCGCGACGGCCGGCGGCTATGGGAGAAGCTGGTTCTGGACGGTTTCCAGGCGGGGCTGTCTTGGCGAACCATCCTGGCGCGTCGCGACGGCTTCCGGCAGGCGTTCGAAGGATTCGATCCGGACGTCGTCGCGGCCTACGGTCCACGCGAGATCGAGCGGCTGTTGGCCGATCCGGGAATCATCCGCTCGCGGTCCAAGATAGGCGCCACCATCGGCAACGCGAAGGCCTACGTGGCCATGCGGGAGGCTGGCGAGGATTTCGCCGGTTTCTGCTGGAACTTCGTAGGGGGTGACCCCATGCTTTGGGAAGGGCCGGTGCCACCGAACAGTCCGCTGTCGGAGCAGGCATCCAGAGCCCTGAAGAAACGCGGTTTTACCTTCGTCGGACCGACCATCGTGTTCGCCTGGATGGAAGCCACCGGGCTGATCAACAGCCACGCCCCGGACTGCTTCAGGCGCGCCGAGCTATCGCGTAAGCCCTTACCGGACAAGGGTTAACGCCTTTTTTAGCCGGGAGGGCGTAGGTTCGACTCAACGCCGCCACGCGGCGTTTTCCGTCTGGTCCACCCAACCATCTGTGAGGGTCCCATGGCTTCGAGTTCCGCCCAGCTGTTCATTCCGCACTGCGAATCGACACAGGGACCGTGGATCGTCCGCCGTGCCTCGTCACCGCTTGGCCGCTACGCCAGTCAGGCCATGGCCATCGCCGCCGCGGAGGCGCTCGCGCCGGGCCTCTCCGACAGCCTCGGCCTCCCCGTGGAGATCCACGTTCAGAAGCCGATGGCACGTGGGAAGAACACACCTACGTGGTCGCCGGGCTGGTGGCAGGCCTCCCTGCGTCGCCCGCCGGGATCAACCGTCACGCCTGAGCGTCATGGGGTGAGACGTCGATGAGGTAACCTTGACCGGTTGCCTCTTCCTCTTTTGCGCCCATCGATGCTCACCGACGACACCAAAGCCGCCATCCGCGCTGCCTACACGCGGCTGAAGGACGGGCTTGCGGGTTTCCGCGGCCGTTCGGCGCAGCTGAAGATGATTGCCGAGGTCGCCAAGGCGCTGGCCGAACCGGCGGGCGCCGCGGTGATCGAGGCGCCGACCGGCACGGGTAAGTCGATGGCTTACCTCATCGCTGGCCTGGAAGTCGCCCGGGCCCAGAAGAAGAAGCTGGTCATCGCGACGGCAACCGTGGCGCTGCAGGAGCAGCTGGTCCAGCGCGACATTCCCCAATACCTCAGCTTGTGCGGCGTCGAGGCCAAGATTGCGCTGGCCAAGGGCCGTGGCCGTTACCTGTGCCCGCGCAATCTGCGCATGGCCGGTGCCGAACCCGCCGCCCAGACCGGTTTCGATTTCGACGCCGATCTCGCCTTGTGGTCACGGCCACCGGCGGAGCGCGACACCAAGGCCGTCGAGAAGCTCGGCAAGGCCTTCGAGTCGCGCGAGTGGAGCGGCGACATCGACACCAGCCCGGAGCCTCTGTCCGATCTGGTCCGCGGCATGATCACGACCAGCGCCGGCGGTTGCACGGGACGCAAATGCGGCGCCTTCGCGGTGTGCCCGTTCTTCGTCGCCCGCCGCGCCATCGGCGAGGCCGACATCGTGGTCGCGAACCAGGATCTGGTGCTGGCCGACCTGACCATGCCGCGCGACGAAGACACCTTCGGCGGCGTCATCCTGCCGAAGCCGGAAGACACCCTCTACATCTTCGACGAGGCGCACCACGTGCCTGCCAAGGCCATCGACCGTGGCGCGGCCGACGTGCACCTCGCCACGGCCGTGCGTCGCATCGGTCGTCTGCAGAACCAGATTCACGGCGCCTATTCGCTCACCGACAAGGAGAGCATCGGCAACCTCACGCTGGAAGCCGGCGACGAGAAGATGGTGGCCATGTCCAACGCGCTCGAAGAAATCGAGCGCGAGATCCGCATGACGTGGACGCCGTCGTCCAACGAAACCGAGCCCGTCTTCCGCGCGTCGCTGGGCCAGCTTCCGGAAAACTGGAAGATGCACGCCGAGCATCTGCACCTGATCACGCGGGACATCCAGCGCTGGCTGCGCACCGTGCGCCGCACCGTCGTCGAGATGGAAGCGGGCGGCCCCACGCAGGAAGCGCTGTCGCGCGAGCTGGGCATCGCGCTCGAACGCCTCGAGCGCCAGGTGAAGACCTGGTATGCCTGGTCGACCGAGGATCGCGAGAACGGTCCGCCGCTGGCGCGCTGGGTCACGATGACGCCGGAGCAGCAGCTGGTCTGTCATGCATCCGCGGTATCCGCGGGTGGCCTGTTGCGTAACGTACTGTGGGACAACGCATCGGCGGTGGTCATGACCTCGGCCACGTTGAGCGCAGGCGGAAATTTCCGGGGGTTTGCGGACTCCGTCGGACTGCCCAACGAGGCCGTCACGCTGAGCCTTCCATCGCCATTCGATCTCGAGAATCAGGCGACATTGAGCGTGCCGAGCATGCGCACGTTGCCGGACGATCGGGAAGGCCACGCTCGGGAAATCTCCGAGTGGCTGGCGAAGAATCTGGACTGGAACGCGGGCAACCTGGTGCTGTTCACCTCGCGCGCCAAGCTCGACCGTGTGTTGCAGACCCTGCCGATCGAGTTCGTGCGCAAGGTGCGCGCGCAGGGTTCGTTGTCCAAGCAGCAGCTCATTACCGAGCATCGCGAAGACATCGAAGCCGGCAAGGGCAGCACGCTGTTCGGTCTGGCCTCGTTCGGCGAGGGTCTCGATCTGCCCGGCAAGCTGTGCGAGACCGTGGTGGTGACGCAGCTTCCGTTTGCCGTGCCGACCGATCCGGTAGGCGCGACCTATGCGGAGTGGCTGGAGTCGCGCGGACGCAATCCGTTTATCGAGGTGAGCGTGCCGGACGCGACGCGTATTCTCACGCAGTACTGCGGCCGGCTGATTCGTACCGAGACGGATACGGGGCGCATCGTGCTGCTCGACCGTCGCGTGATCACCAAGCGCTACGGCACCGGCATGTTGCGCGCGCTGCCGCCATTCGCACGCGATATCGAGCGCGTGGCATGAGCATCGTCCGCTTCGACGCATTGAAAGCCGTGCCGTGGAAGAACGGCCTCGGCATCACGCGTGAGATCGTGGTCGAGCCGCCGGACGCGACGATGGATGATTTTCTGTGGCGTGTGAGCATCGCCGACGTGGATACGGCCTCGCCGTTCTCGGTGTTCGCAGGCATCGATCGCACGATCGTTCTCATTGAAGGCGATGGATTCACGATGACCCTCGACGGTGAGCGTCAGCATGCGTTGACGACCGCCTGCGAGCCGTTTGCGTTTGTGGGTGAGGCACGTGTGGACGTGCGGCTTGCCGGCGGCGCGACGCGTGACTTCAATCTCATGGTGCGGCGCGGCCAAGCCTCGGGACGGATCGATGTCGTGCGCGGGCCCGTTACGATGGACGGCTCGAACATCGCGTTGCTGCATGTCGCGCGCGGCGAGGCAACCATCGACGGCGAGGCCTGCGCTCAAGGAGACACCGCTATCGCTCCGCGGTCGGTGACGCTGCGCGATAACGCGACCGCCCTTCTGATCCGGATCGCCTGACCCGACCGGTTCGATCAGGCGACGTGGTCGACCGCCGGATCTTCCGGCGCCTGGGGCTCTTCCCGCTTCCACAGGTCCACGGACGTGAGCTGAAAGGCCACCGGAGGCACGGCGGCCTGCCAGTCCCCGATGCCGGGGAACGCCTTTCCGAGGTCGCGGACCAGTTCGGTGAATCCCCGGTCCTTCTCGGACACGGCCAGGGGCGGAACGCCTTCCGCGTGGAAATACAGGAAAACCGTTTCGAACGAGCCATCGTCGCGATTGCCCGCCTCGACGCGCGTCACCTGCTCCAGTGCCAGTTCCGTGGCGTGGAAACGCGCCGGGCAATGCACGATGACCTGCGCCTCGCGGTCCAGGTGCACCGTGCCGCGCGCGCCGAACCGGTCGCGCAAGCGCCGGAGCAGGGGCCTTCGGGCAGGGGGTGATCGGTGATCCATGGCGCGACGTTACCCAGCGTCGATCGCAAATTCAAACGGGGTTCACCCCCGATACGCATCGTAGGGGGTCGCCCCAACGGAATCTCCGCCATGCGCTCTGCCCTCACGGCCCTTCTCCTGTCCATGGCCTCGACCGGTGCCCTTGCGAGCACGCCGGTCACGGCCGTCTCCGATCTCGACCTGCAGCGCTATGCCGGAACGTGGCACGAGATCGCCCGCCTGCCCATGTGGTTCCAGCGGAAGTGCGAGAAGGACGTTACCGCGCATTACACCCCGAATCCCGACGGCACGGTGGCCGTGCGCAACGCATGCGTCACGGCGGAGGGGAAGACCATCGCCAGCGACGGCGTGGCTCGTCGGCCTGAGCCGTATTCACGGGGCAAGCTGCAGGTGCGCTTCGCGCCAGCCTGGCTGTCGTGGGTGCCGCTGGTCTGGGCGGATTACTGGGTCATCGCGCTGGACGACGACTATCGCTGGGCGATGGTGGGGCAGCCGGGGCGCAAGTACCTGTGGATTCTGTCCCGGGAGCCTACGCTGGACCGGAAAACGTTCGAGGCCCTGAAGGCGCAGGCGGTGGCGATGGGCTACGATCTCGCGCCTCTGATCATGTCCGGAAAAGTCGAGTAACCCGAATGAGCAGCGCAAGCCCCGCTACCTGCCCCTGCGGGCTCGATACGCCCTACGTCGCATGCTGCGGCCGATGGCATGGCGGTGTGCCCGCGCCTACGGCCGAAGCGCTGATGCGCTCGCGCTACACCGCTTACGTCCTCGGACTCGAGGACTACCTGCTTGCCACCTGGCATGTATCGACGCGTCCTGCGGCACTTGGACTCGCGAGTCAGTCTCCCAGGCCCACGTGGCTGGGTCTGACTGTGAAGCGGCACGAGAGTCCCTCGCCCGATACGGCGATCGTCGCCTTCGTCGCACGCCTGCGCATGGGCGGCGGCAGTGCTGAGCGGATGCACGAGACGAGCCGTTTCGTACGCGACGACGGGCGCTGGTTTTACGTGGACGGCGATCTGGGCGCATGACGCCCGATTCCGGCGCGATTGTTTGTCGTGCCATTCGTGAGCGGCGCTTGCTCGTGGTCGGATACGGCGGTGCGCAGCGTGTCGTGCAGCCCCATGTGTATGGCGACGACCATTCCGGTGACCGGTTGCTCAGCGCTTATCAGGTCAGCGGCGGCAGCGCTTCCGGTGCACCGCAGGGGTGGAAGACGTTCCGGATGGATCGGGTGGAGTCGATCGCTTTATCCGACGAGCGGTTTCACGGTGCACGGTCGGATTTTCAGCGCGATGATGGGGCGTTTCTGAGGATCGTCTGTCAGCTGACCGACTGAGGCGGCGTGTTCTCACCAGTGGGCTGGCTCCGACCAGGTGCCGGTTTCGGTGGGAGCCAACCCTGTTGGCGATGGGCTGCGGCAGCAGCCCACCCGATCAGATGATGGACCGCGTCACGCCACCATCGACACGAATGGCCGCACCTGTCGTGCCCGACGCCTGCTCGGACGCGAGGTAAACCGACGCGTTGGCGACTTCCTCAACGCTCAGCAGGCGCTTGATCAGCGACGTCGGACGATGCGTCTGGATGAAGTCCTTCTCGACCGCCTCCATCGTCGTACCCTGATCCTTCGCGATCTTGCCGAAGAACTCGCTCACACCTTCGGACAAGGTCGGACCCGGGAGGATGGCGTTGACCGTGACACCGGTGCCCGAGAGCACCTCAGCGAGACCACGCGACACACCGAGCTGCGCCGTCTTGGTCACGCCGTAATGGACCATCTCAGCCGGTACCTGGACGCCCGACTCACTGGAGATGAACTGCACGCGACCCCAGCCACGCTCGGCCATCCCCCTGGCGTAGTGACGCGACAGACGCACGCCGGAGTTCACGTTCACTTCGAAGAAGCGGCTCCACTCGGCGTCGTCGATGGCGAAGAAATCCTTCGGCTCGAAGATGCCGAGGTTGTTTACCAGGATGTCGGTCTCGGGGACGGCCTTGATCAGGGCCGCGGCACCCTCGGCCGTGCCGAGATCGGCGGCGACGCCCGTGACGGTCGCATTCGGCGCGGCCTTCTTTACGGCGGCGATCGCTTCATCGACGCGACCCTGGGTGCGGCCGGTGATGACAACGCTGGCGCCGGCGACGGCGAGGCCGGTCGCGATGGCCAGGCCGATGCCCGCGGTGGAACCGGTGACGATGGCGCTGCGCTTGCTGAGGTCGATGTTCATGGGGTGGCTCCGGATGGATGAGAAGTAGACCTTCATCATCGTCGGGGCGGTGTGGGACGGGATCAATCGCTGACCGGAGGAAAGACTTTCGCGCTGGGGCCAAGAAACGGGTGTGATGGGGTGCCCCCTGGCGCGGGAATCGCCAGCAGGGCTGGCTCCTACAGGGGCATCGCAAGACTCGGCGTTTGGACCGGCGTCCGGGTTAAACGGCCGGATCGGCGGTGAGGCGGGTTTCGCCCTGGGGGACGCCGTTGGGACCGAAGCGACGTTCGGCGATGGTGGTGCGGCCCTCGTGGTCGACGAGGATGACCGTGCTGGCGCGGGTGCCGTAGGCCTCACCTACGATGAAGGCGCTGGAGAGAAAGCGCTCCCGCTCGATACCGATGCCGGTGTCGGGGAGCACGTCATCGGGCCAGCGGCCCTGATCGGAGAGCATGGCGAAGAGCGACTCCAGTGTGCCTTCCGCAGTCGCAGTGGCGCCAACGGCGCTGGCTGCGCGGCTGGTGTTGACTTCAGCGCTTGCGTTGGGCGCGAGGCCGTAGCCAGCGCCATGCTTCAGCCAATCGGATAGGCGACCTACAAGTGCACGTGTCTTCGGCCAGGGCGCATTGAAGTCCGCGTTACTCAGGCCGTGCACGCCGCCTTCGACCGGCTGCGCGCGGGCAACGGGATGATTGCCGAGGTAATACGCGTCGTCGCGATCGAAGGTCAGCAGATTGAAGGGCCGGTAGTCCCGCGCGCTCGCCATGAGTTCGATCGCGTGCGTCCGCGCCGGCAACGTGGAGCCGAGGTAGTCCGCGACCAGCAGGCCACGGGAGAGGCCGCTGTGGTCGGCGGTCATGTCCCGGACGTTGGTGATGACGCTGACCCTGCCATCGGGAGCGACGCCGGCCCAGGTTCCCCCGGCTTCGAGATCACGACCGGCGAGGATCTGCGGTGCCTCATCCCACGCGGCGAGCGGCGCGGTGGGACGGGCGTGAAATTCATCGCGGTTGGCGACGAGCACGAGGCGCCAGCGCGGATGGGCGCGCCAGGCGAAGGCGATCAGGCACATGAGGGGGTCGGAGCCTGGGGAAGCATTGCGGCTATTGTGCGCCCTCGAGCCGTCCTGTGGACACCGGCCTGGCGGGAGCCGACGCCCCGCTGGGAGCAACCGGGCTGGCTCCCGCCAGAACACGGTGGCACCGGTTCACCGGTGCCACCGGCACGCTTACGCCGCGACGGTGACCTCGGCTTTCTTCGCGGCGAGCATGCGTGCGATGGAGGCGGCGGCTTCGCGACCGTCGTAGACGGCACGCACCACAAGATCCGCACCGCGCACGTTGTCGCCGCCGGCGAAGACGCGCGGGTTGCTGGTCTGCAGCGGCAGGCGGCCTTCGCCACCGGCCACGATGCGACCGCTGCGATCACGCTCGATGCCGAACGTGTCGCACCAGTCGGGCGGACTCGCCTGAAAGCCGAAGGCCTGGATGACGACGTCGGCGCGCAGATCGGTTTCGCTGCCCGGTACGTTCTGCGGACGCGGACGGCCGTCGTCGCCTTCGACCAGCTGGGTCTCGACGACACGCACGGCTTTCACACGGCCATCTTCACCGACCAGGGCCGTCGGCTGACGCTGAAACAGGAAGCGGACGCCCTCTTCGCGGGAGTAACCGACTTCGCGACGCGAGCCCGGCATGCTGGGCTCGTCGCGACGATAGACGCAGGTGACCGACGCGGCACCGAGACGAATCGCCGTGCGGTTGCAGTCCATGCCGGTGTCACCGCCGCCGAGCACGACGACGTGCTTGCCGGCGAGATCGTATTCGGCGGCCGGCTCTTCTTCGCGCAAGAGACGGTCGGTGTTGGCGATGAGGAACGGGAGCGCGTCGTGCACACCCACCAGATCGCGACCGTCGAGCTGGCCGTCGACATAGGTGTATGCGCCGGTACCGACAAACACGGCGTCGTAATCCGCCAGCAACTCGTCGAACGCGATGTCGCGACCGATCTCGATGCCGAGGCGGAAGGTCACGCCCATGCCTTCGAGCACCATGCGGCGCGTGCGCACGACGGACTTGTCGAGCTTGAACGGCGGAATGCCGAAGGTCAGCAGACCACCGATCTCGTGATACTTGTCGAACACATCGGCGGCGATACCCGCGCGACGCAGGCGATCCGCGCAGGCCAGACCAGCGGGACCCGCGCCGACGATGGCGACGCGCGCACCGGTTTCCTTCACACGCGACAGATCGGGGCGCCAGCCCTGACGAATCGCTTCGTCCGTCGCCCAGCGTTCGACGCTGCCGATGGTGACGGCACCGAAGTCACCCTGCTCGAGGGTGCATGCACCTTCGCAGAGACGATCCTGCGGACAGACGCGACCGCAGATCTCCGGCAAGGGGTTGGTCTCGTGCATCAGCGTCGCCGCTTCGAACAGCCGGCCATCCTGGACCAGCTTCAGCCAGTTCGGGATGTAGTTGTGCACCGGGCAGGCGTGCTCGCAATACGGGTTACCGCAGTCGATACAACGCTCCGACTGCGATGCGGCTTCCGACGACGCGAAGTCGCCGGAAATCTCGCCGTAGCCGAGCACGCGCACCGCCACCGGCACCGTGCGCGGCGTCTGGCGGGGAATCTCGAGAAAGCGGAAGTCCTTCGAACTCATGCCGCACTCCGCAGTTCTTCGGCCAGCGCGTCGAGACTCGCGGCCTTGGGTTTCACCAGCCAGAAGCGCTGCAGCAGGCCACGGAAATCGCCGAGTACCTTGCGACCCCAGGCGGAGTCGGTGAGTTCGGCGTGGCGGGCGATCAGCTGGCGCAGATGCTGCATGTAATGTTCCATGCCTTCGTGAGAGATGCGCACGATGTCGACGAGTTCGTGGTTGTAGCAATCGACGAAATTGCGCTCCATGTCCAGCACGTAGGCGAAACCGCCGGTCATGCCGGCGCCGAAGTTCAGTCCGGTGCGTCCCAGCACGGCGACGACGCCACCGGTCATGTACTCGCAGCAATGGTCGCCCGCGCCTTCGACGACGGCCAATGCGCCGGAATTGCGCACCGCGAAGCGTTCGCCGGCCTGACCCGCGGCGAACAGTTCGCCACCGGTCGCGCCGTACAGACAGGTATTGCCGATGATCGAGGCGTCCTGGCTGGCGAACGGCGAATCGGCCGGCGGACGAATGACCAGACGGCCACCTGCCATACCCTTACCGACGCCGTCGTTGGCCTCGCCGATCAGATCGATGTTGACGCCGGCGGCGTTCCACGCACCGAGACTCTGCCCTGCCGCGCCGAGCAGATGCAGGTTCACCGGTTTGCCGGCCATGCCCATATCGCCCCAGCGACGGGCGACGTCACCGGACAGCCGCGCACCGATGGCGCGATCCGTGTTGGCGATCGGGTAGGTAAACGTGCCGCCCAAACCATCCTTCACCGCTTCGCGCGTTTCCGCCGCGATGCGACTGGCGAGCGCCGCGGGGTCGCGCATCGGGTTACGCGCGAAGGTGCAGGCGAAGTCGACCTTCTCACCCATGCCGTCTTCGCTGATGAGCGGCGACAGATCGAGGCGTTCCTGCACCGGCGTCACGCCGTCACGCTGCTCGAGGCGACCGCTCTGGCCGATGAGTTCGGCGATGGAGCGGACACCCAGTTGCGCGAGATGCTGGCGCACGTCCTCCGCGATGAAGCGGAAGTAGTTCATCACCATGTCCGGCAGCCCGAGGAAGTGCTTCTGCCGCAGGATCGGGTGCTGCGTGGCGACGCCCGTCGCGCAATTGTTCAGATGGCAGATACGCAGGTACTTGCAGCCGAGCGCGACCATCGGACCGGTGCCGAAGCCGAAGCTTTCCGCGCCGAGCATCGCCGCCTTGATGACATCGAGACCGGTCTTCAGACCACCGTCGGTCTGCAGGCGCACGCGACCGCGCAGGTCGTTGAGGCGAAGCGTCTGCTGCGTCTCCGCCAGACCCAGCTCCCACGGGGTACCCGCGTACTTGATCGAGGTGAGCGGACTGGCACCGGTACCGCCGTCGTGGCCGGAAACCGTGATCAGATCCGCGCCCGCCTTGACCACACCGGCGGCCACAGTGCCGACGCCCGCGTGCGAGACGAGCTTCACCGAGATCAGCGCCTGCGGATTCACTTCCTTGAGGTCGTGGATCAGCTGGGCGAGGCCTTCGATGGAATAGATGTCGTGATGGGGCGGCGGCGAGATCAGACCGATACCCGGCTTCGCGTAACGAAGACGAGCGATGGTCGCGTCGACCTTGTGACCCGGCAGCTGACCGCCCTCACCCGGCTTGGCGCCCTGGGCGATCTTGATCTGCAGCACTTCGGCGTTGACCAGATACGTCGGTGTGACGCCGAAACGACCCGAGGCCACCTGCTTGATCTTGGACGCGCGGTCGGTGCCGTAGCGCGCGGGATCTTCACCGCCCTCACCCGAGTTGCTGCGGGCGCCGAGGCGGTTCATCGCGATAGCGAGCGCCTCGTGCGCTTCGGGCGACAGCGCACCGAGCGACATGCCGGCGGAGTCGAAACGCTTGAGGATGTCCTCGACCGGTTCGACGTCGTCCAGCGGAATGGGCGTGGTCGCGCGTGGCACGAGCAGATCGCGCAGTGCGGACGGCGGACGCGTGTCGACGTAACGCGCGTATTTGGCGTAGTCGGCGTAGTCGCCCGTACGTACCGCCACCTGGAGGCTGGCGATGACGTCCGGGTTGTACATGTGGAACTCGCCACCGTGCACGTACTTGAACAGGCCACCGGCACGCAGCGCGTGCGCTTCGTCCCAGGCTTCGGCAGCGAGCAGACGCTGCTCCTGCTCGAGGTCGGCGAAGGTGGACCCGCCGATACGCGACGGCGTGCCCGGGAAACAGGCGGCGACGACTTCCGGCGCCAGACCGACGATCTCGAACAGCTGCGCACCGCGATAGCCCGCCACCGTGGAGATACCCATCTTCGACAGGATCTTCAGCAGGCCCTTGCGGATGCCGCGACGGTAGTTGCGGCCGATCTCGCGCGGAGCGCCTTCGCCGTTGCGGATGTGCCCGCTGCGGCCCATGTCGAACAGACTCTGGTAGGCCAGCCACGGGTAGATCGCGGTGGCGCCGAAACCGAGCAGACACGCGAAGTGATGCGGATCGCGCGGCGTCGCCGTCTCGACCATGATGTTGCACTGACAGCGCAGGCCCTTGTCGACCAGACGCGCATGCACGGCACCGGTGGCCAGCAGCGAATGAATCGGCAACAGGTCGCGGCGCGGATAGCGGTCGCTGAGGAACACGATACGCACGCCCGCGCGCACGGCTTTCTCGACGTCGTCGCAGATACGGAGGAGCGCCTGCTCGAGCGTTTCGTCCGCGCCGTACATGAGGTCGAAACGTGGCGTGTCCGCATAGTCCTCATTCGCCAGGATCTGACGCAGCTTGCGCTGCGAAAGGATCGGCGAGTTGAGCAGGATCTGCTTCGCGTTCTCCGGGCCGAGATCGAAGATGTTGCGTTCCTGGCCTATCTGGGTAACCAGCGACATCACCAGGCGCTCGCGCAGCGGATCGATCGGCGGATTCGTCACCTGGGCGAAGCCCTGGCGGAAGCGATCGAACAGCGGACGGATCTGTCGCGACAGCACGGCCATCGGCGTGTCGTCACCCATCGAGCCCGTGGCTTCCGCCTCGGTTTCGGCCAGCACCTTCAGCACCGACTCGCACTCTTCGCGCGACAGGCCGTAGAGCTTCTGGTAGCGGCGCAGTTCGTCGGCGGGCAGCGGTTCCGCCGCCAGGCTCGGATCGATCAGGTCGGACTCGAGATAGGTCACGCCGTCGCGCAGCCAGTCACGGAACGGTGCCCGCTGGCGGTTGATCGCGTCGATGTCGGCGTCACGCAGCAGACGGTGCTCGCGGAAGTCCACGGCGATCATCTCGCCGGGCGCAAGACGACCCTTGGCGACGATACGCGACGACGGGACGTCCCACAGACCGGCCTCGGACGCCACGATCAGATGATTGTCGTCGGACAACGCCCAGCGCGCGGGACGCAGGCCGTTACGGTCCAGGGTGCAGGCGGCGTAACGGCCGTCGCACATCACCAGACCGGCGGGGCCGTCCCACGGCTCGCTATGCAGCGCGTAATACTCGTAGAACGCGGCGAGATCTTCGTCGATGTCTTCGCGCGCGGCGTAAGCCGGCGGCACGAGCACGCGCATGGCGGTGAGCAGATCCATGCCGCCCATGAGCAGCACTTCGAGCGCGTTGTCGAGACTTTCCGAATCCGAGCCGCTCTGGCGCACCAGCGGACCGATGTCGGAGAGATCGACGAGCTCGGAACGCATGACGGCCGTGCGGGCCTGCATCCAGCGACGGTTGGCACGAATGGTGTTGATCTCGCCGTTGTGCGCGAGCAGGCGGAACGGCTGGGCGAGGCGCCACTGCGGCGACGTGTTGGTCGAGAAACGCTGGTGGAAGACCACCGCGTCGGCGACCAGCGCCGGGTGCGCGAGGTCCGGATAGACCTGACGAAGACGACCGGGGGCCGCCATCGCCTTGTAGCCCACGACCTCGCCCGAGAGCGAGACCACATAGAACTGCTTGTCGTCGGCCAGCTGCAGCTCGGTGCGGCGACGCGCACGGAACAGTGCGGCTTCGAATTTCGCCGGCGAAAGGTCGCCCGGCGCGTCGACGAAGATCTGTCGCACGCGTGGCATCGAAGACGACGCCAGCGGACCGCAGGCATCCGTGTCGACAGCGACGTCGCGCCAGCCGGCGACGGAAAGATTCACGGCGGCCAGCTCGGCCTCGAGCACACGAGCGCCGGTGTCGTCGCCGTTCGGGTCGAGGAAGACCACGCCCGCGGCGAAATGGGTGGCGAGCGTCACGCCCGATTCGCCGGCGAGCGCGCGCAGCCATTCGACAGGACGGCGAATGAGCACACCGCAGCCGTCGCCGCTGATACCGTCGGCGTTGACGCCACCACGGTGGGAAAGTTTCGCGAGCGCGTCGAATGCGGTGTCGACCAGCTTCGCGCTGGCGTGACCGTCGATCTGCGCGACGATACCGAAGCCGCAGCTGTCGTGTTCGAACGCCTCGTCATAGAGGCGCGGAATGCCTTGCTTCACCATCCGCCTCCTGGTGGCCGTTGGTTTTGCTGGGGTGACGCAGACGTGGCCCCGCGACCTGGAACGGCCGACTCTTCACGTATACGCAGGAAACTAGCGGCCCACTTTAGTCACATTTGTCGCGGCGCGTCAAAGCGTTCGGACGTCCAAACGGAAAGCCAACGGAAATCTTACGGAAGGGAACGAAAGACCAGTCGGGGAAAATGAGGCATGGGGCGGGTTGCGGGGCATACCAGGCCGTACGGCGAGGCGACCCCGAATCGCCAGCAGGGCTGACTCCTACCGGGCCCGGATAGGTAATAATCGACCCTATGCGCCCAACTTTCCGTCTGCCACTCGCCCTGACCCTCGCCATCGCCACGCTTACGCCCCTCCTGCCCGCCCACGCGGCGCAGGATGGCAAGACGCGGTCCCAGCAGGACGAGGCACGGCAAAAGCTCGAAGGTGTCCGCAAGGACATCGACAACCTGACGAAAGAGCAGCGCGAGACCGCCAACGCCCGTGACAGCGCCAACGCCGCGCTGGCGAAACAGGCCGAGCAGGTATCCGCCGCCGCCAGGGCGGTGCGCGAGACGGATGGCGACCTCCAGCAGCGCCAGCACGACCTGGAGCAGCTGAACGCGCAGCGGGCACAGATGGAAGCGGGCCTCTCGAAGCAGAAGGACGCCCTCGGCGACTTGCTCCGCGCGACCTATACGCTCGGACGCGGCTCGGATCTGCAGCTCCTGCTCGGCGACGAAGACGTCAACCGGATCTCGCGCGCCCTGGCCTACTCGAAATATTTTCAGGACAACCGGGTCGAGAAGATCCGCGGCCTGCTTGCGGATCTTTCCCGCCTGCAGGAGGTCGAAGCCGCCATCACCGCCGAACAGCAGAAGCTCGAGGCGACGCGGGCGGAGCGCGAGTCGCGCGCCGCGGAACTGGAAAAGCAGCGCGCCAGCCAGGCGAAACTGGTGGCCGAGGCGGACTCGAAATACAAGGACCAGGCCCAGCGTATGGCCGCGCTGAAACAGAACGAGCAGGACATGAACTCACTGGTCGGCCGCCTGCAGAAGGTGATCGACGACGCGGCGAAGGCCGAGGCGGCCCGGGCGGCCGTCGAGGCGGCTCCTGCGCCCAAGGGCACGCCCGCAGCGGCACCGGTGGGCAACATGCGCGGCAACCTGCCCTGGCCGGCCAACGGTCCGGTGCACGCGTTCGGCAGCGGCGTCATCATCGTCGCGCCGCGCGGCAGCGAGGTGAAAGCGGTCGCGCGCGGCCGCGTGGTCTTCGCCAACTTCCTGCGTGGCTACGGCATGATGATCATCGTGAACCACGGCAACGGATTCATGAGCATGTACGGCAATAATGAGACGCTGCTGCACGGCGTGGGCGACACGGTGGAGGCCGGCCAGGCGGTCGGCACCGCCGCCGCACCCGCCGGCGACAACGGCGCGTACTTCGAGCTGCGCCAGGGTGGCAAACCCATCGACGCGCGTGGCTGGTTGAGCAAGAAGCATTGACCCCGGAGACAGGCATGCGTCAGCACCCCCTTCGCCTCGCCCTCGCACTGGCTCTCGCCGGTGCGATCGCGGTTCCCACCGTCCAGGCGCAACAGGCGAAGCCCGCGCTGAAGCAGCCCGACGCCCCCGCCGCGTCGTCGACCACGGCGGCGAAGGTCGCCACGCAGGCCGACGACGCCGTCGATCTGGACGACATTCGCAATTTCACGCGGGTGTACCAGATCGTTCGACAGGCCTACGTCGAGAAGCTCGACAACAAGACGATCATGAAAGCCGCCATCAGCGGCATGCTCCAGAACCTCGATCCGCACAGCGAATACCTCGACAAGGAAGGCCTCGACGAACTCGATGAGGACACCACGGGCCAGTACGGCGGTCTGGGCATCGAAGTCCTGCAGGTCGAAGGCGCGCTGAAGATCGTTTCGCCCATCGACGACACCCCCGCGTCGCGTGCTGGCATCAAGCCGGGCGACACCATCCTCAAGGTCGACGGCATGGTCGTCGACAGCCAGAACATCGACGACGCGTTCAAGAAACTGCGAGGCGATCCCGGCAGCAAGGTCACGCTCACCATACTGCACGAGAAATCCGACAAGCCGATCGACATGCCGCTGGTGCGCGAGCGCATCGCGGTCACCAGCGTCAAGCTGCGTCAGCTCGACCCCGGCTACGTCTACATCCGTCTCAGCCAGTTCCAGGAAGACACGTCGACCGACCTCGACAAGAAGCTCTCGGACTGGATCGCGAAGAACGGCGCGCCCCGGGGCGCCGTGCTCGACCTGCGCTCCAATCCGGGCGGTCTGCTGACCACGGCCGTCGGCGTCGCCGACACCTTCCTGGACTCGGGCACCATCGTCACGACCAAGGGCCGGTTGCCGGACGCCAACCTGCACTTCGATGCCCACCCGGGCGATCTGCTCAAGGGCGCACCGATGGTCATCCTCACGGACAACGGCACGGCTTCCGCCGCCGAGATCGTGTCCGGTGCACTGAAGGACAACCACCGCGCACTCATCATGGGTCGTCGCACCTTCGGCAAGGGCGTGGTGCAGACCGTGTTGCCGCTGGATCAGGACCACGCGGTGAAGATCACCACCGCACGCTACTACACCCCCAACGGCACCTCGATCCAGGCCGAAGGCATCAAGCCGGACATCGCGCTGGCCGATCTCTCCGTGAACAAGAGCGACACGCCGCCCGCGCTGATCGGCTCGGAAGCGGACCTGCCCAATCATCTGGTGAACGAGAAAGCGTCGTCGGACGACAAGAACGCCAACGACGACGACGGCAAGCTAGCGATCGAAGACTATCCGCTGTCGCAGGCGCTCAACGTGCTGAAGGGTTTGTCGCTGGGCCGTAACGTATCGAAGTAAGCGCCCCGACGCTTACCAGAACTTCCACCACGGACGCGCGGCGCGGGCCTTGACCATCTCACGCCGCAGCTTCCGTGGGAGCTGCGGAGTGGCGCCCGGCGCCAGGGTTTCTTTCGCCGTCCAGCCGGTGAACACCAGCTTGCCGTAAGCGCTGGCGGGAAGGTCCACGTCGAAGGTGGTCACGCTCTGCGCCAGCTCGGGCGGCAGCGAATAAAAATGGTCGACATCGTCGCCTTCGGCATCGGAGGCATCCTGCAATGCTTCGATACGGGCGTGGATGGCATCGAACGCCGGCGGTGGTTCGCCATGCGAGACGATGTGACGGACGTCGTCGCCCTCCCCGTCGTGCTCGACATGCCAGGTGCGCAGGCCATCGACGTAGCACGTGGCGGCGCTGACCATCACGTGCTCCTCCTGTTCGCAGGTGATCACCGTGCAGCCACGCGAAAGCGGGCGCAGCGATTCCTCCGCGATCAGGGGCGAGGCGAACCGTGTGACGACGACAAACCAGCCGGACGGCAGTTCGATGGCGTAGCCTCGACGCGGATCGGTCGTGGTCTGCTCATTGCGGACCAGGTCGAGAGCGGCGAGGACGGCATCGCCATCCTTGCCTTTGACCGCCAGCCAACCGACCGAAACGCCCATCGGCTCACGCCTGCTCGGGCGGTGGTTTCAGAAGAAACTTCACGGCCAGCAAACCGAGCTCGTACAGGATGCACATCGGCACGGCCAGCATCACCATCGAGAGCAGATCCGGCGGCGTGATGAAGGCGGCGATAGCGAACGCGCCCACGACGGCGTAACCGCGCCCCTTGCTGAGCTTTTCGGCGTCGACGATGCCGATGGCGGCAAGGATCACGACCGCGACCGGGACTTCGAAGCACAGACCGAAGGCGAAGAACATCAGCATGACGAAGTCGAGGTAATGCGTGATGTCCGTCATCATCGCCACGCCGTCGGGCGTCACGGCATTGAGAAACTTGAACGCCGCCGGCAGCACGATGAAATAGGCGAAGGCGCAGCCCGAATAGAACAGCACCAGCGATGCCACCAGCAACGGGCGCGCCAGGCGCTTCTCGTGCTTGTAGAGGCCCGGGCTGACGAAGGCCCAGAGCTGGTACAGGATCATCGGCATGCTGATGAACAGCGCGCAGAAGAAAGCCAGCTTCAAGGGAGTGACGAACGGGCTGGCGACTTCCGTGGCGATCAGATGCGCGCCCTGCGGCATACGCTCGACCAGCGGTTTGGCCAGTTCCGCATACAGGTGGTTGGCGACGGGCATCAGCGCCAGCAACACCACGAGCAACACCACGATGGCGCGGAGCAGGCGGGAACGGAGTTCGATCAGGTGGGAAAACAGACCCTCTTCGACCACGTCGTCGCCGGACGGATCGGAGTCAGCTGCGCTCATGCGGTTCGTTCCTGGGCGGCGGGGTGTCGCCGTGGGCCAGCGGCAGCATGTCGCGCGCCGGGTCGGGCTCACGACCCTCGACGCGAGCTACCGGGGTATCGGAAAAGGTGTCGCGCACACGGTCACCGGTCTGGCGGGCATCGTCGGCGGCGGCACGGAAGTCTTCACGGACGCTGCTGCCAGCAGCGCGGATGTCGTCACGCACGCTGTCATGCGTGGCACGCGCGTTTTCGGCGGTCTCGCGCAGCGTGCGCTTGATCTCTTCGGCCTGGATCTCGCGCTCCACCTCGGATTTGACGCTGTCCCAGCCGTTGCGCATGCGCCGCAACAGGGCACCTGCCGTACGCGCGGCGTGCGGAAGGCGCTCGGGGCCGAGCACGATGAGCGCCACCACCGCGAGCAGCAGCAATTTACCGAAGCTGATCTCGATCATGGCGCCGCCGGGATCACGGAGCGCGGTCGCGCGGCTCGGTGGTTTCGCTGTGGACCGGCGGGACCTGGGTGCTCACGGGCGGATCGGCACGCAGCTTCTCCTCCCGTTCGCGCGCTGCACGGGCCTCTTCGTCGCCGTCCAGACCCTTCTTGAAGTCGCGCATGGCGCCGCCCAGGTCCGAGCCGATGTTGCGCAGCTTCTTCGTGCCGAAGATCAGCACGACGACGAGCAGCAGGAGGACGATATGGGTAATGCTCATGAAAAACCTCGCAGGCCCGTTCGGTCCGGGCCGTGGGACGGTCCGGCGCCCCTTGGGGCACCGGGTGGGACGACACTCAGCGGTTAGTGTACTCCTCAAGTTTATCCCTGAATTCCACTACCTCGCTTGGAACATTCGTCACACCGCCTTCAAAAATGCGGCGGGCCGTGATTCCGGGGCCGTAAATCTGCTCGTTGGAGTCGTCGTCGATGCTGAAATGGGTGCCATCGAGCGCGATGCCGGCAAACAGGCCCTTGGCGCGCGAGTAGGTGTAGATCTCGGCTTTCATCTGGCCATCGGTGGCGGCCGTGGCGGAGCGGCCGACCGGGCCGGCCGCCGCGGAGGCGTTGGCGCCCATGGTGAACTTGCCGTCGATGATGCTCTGTACGCCACGGTCGGTGCGGAACACGAGGATCACGTCGGCGGACTGGATGCCGACCTGAAAACCGACGCCCGCACCGGCCATCGAGATGAAGTTGGGGTTCGACCACGTGCCGTCACGCGTCTTGATCGAGATCAGGCCTTCGCCCTTGGAGCCGGAGAAGACGAAGCCGCCCTTGACCATGGCCGGCAGCACCGCGATGGCCTTGGCGTTCTTGAGCAGATCGGCCGGCAGCGACTTGTCGGGCGCGTCGTCGATCATCTCGGACAGCACACGGACCGCGTTCCGGGCCTGTTCTCTCGGCGGGTCGGCGGCCTGGACGGCCAGCGAGGGCAGCAGGGCGAGAAGGCCGAGGGCGAGCAGGCGAAGCGGGCGTGGGGACATCGGGTGGCTCCTATCGATACGCGGGGTGGCAGCGGCTGCGGCATTGAGAGCGAGCCTCGTCGCGCCGCCCTATGGCAGACTGCAACGATTCCCGCGAGCGCCGGACTCCGATGCCAGGTACGCCAAACTATACCGGCCTTGCCGGTCATTCCCACGACACCCTGCCCCAGGCGGGTGTGCTGCTGGTTAATCTCGGTACACCTGAGGCGCCCACCGCGGCCGCCGTACGGCCGTACCTCGCCGAGTTTCTGGGTGATCCGCGCGTCATCGAGTACCCGCGCCTGCTGTGGAAAGCCATTCTCCACGGCGTCATTCTCCGCGTCCGTCCCAAGCGCTCCGCCCACGCGTATGCCCGTATCTGGACCGCGGAAGGCTCGCCCCTGCGAACAGGCAGCGAGGCGCTGGCCGCGTCCCTGCAGGCCGAACTCGGGCGCCGTCGCAACGGACCGATCCGCGTCGCCCTGGCCATGCGCTACGGGCGGCCCAGCGTGGCAGCGACGGTTGCCCAGTTGCAGCGTGAAGGGGTGCGGCGGTTGCTCGTTCTGCCGCTCTACCCCCAATACTCGGCCACCTCGACCGGCAGCGTGTTCGACGCGGTGGCCGACACGGTGAAGGGTCTGCGCTGGCCACCGGAACTGCGCCAGATCAACGACTACCACGACGATCCCGCCTATATCGCCGCGCTCGCCGCCAGCGTGCGCGACCACTGGGAGCGCAACGGCCGGGGCGAGAAGCTGCTGATGAGTTTTCACGGCATTCCCGAGCGCTACGTGCGCAACGGCGATCCGTACTTCTGCCAGTGCCACGCCACCGCTCGCCTGCTCCGCGAAGCGCTGGGCGTCACCGCGGAGGAGGCGCCGATGAGCTTCCAGTCACGGGTGGGCCGCGAACGCTGGTTGCACCCGTACACCGACGAGATGGTCAGGCAGTTCGGCGCACAGGGCGTCAAGCGCATCGACACGATCAGTCCGGGCTTTGCCGTCGACTGCCTGGAAACCCTCGAAGAGATCGCCATGCAGAACGCGGAATTCTTCCGCGAGGCCGGCGGCGAGACGCTCAGCTACATCCCCTGTCTCAACGCCCGTCCGGACCACGTGGGCGCCATCGCGGACCTGGTGCTGCGCCACACGCAGGGATGGCCTGAGTTCGCGGCAGATTACGACCCGGCCGCGGCGGCCATGCGCCTCGCCGCCGCGCGCGAACGTGCGCGTAAGGCACACGCCGATGCGTGAGTTGCGCATCGCCATACCAGGCATGGAGCTCGCCGGACTGAGCTGGGGCGAACCCGACGCCGCGCCGCTGGTGCTGATCCATGGCTGGCTCGACAACGCCGCGAGCTTCGCTCTGCTCGCACCCCGGCTTGCCGACCGGTTCCACGTGATCGCGCTGGACCTTCCTGGCCACGGTCACTCGGACCATCTGCCCGAGAGCACGATCTACACGCATCAGGATTACACGCGGGCCGTGCTCGCCGCCGTCGACTCGCTCGCGCTGCCGCGCTTTCATCTGCTGGGTCATTCTCTGGGTGCCGGTGTGGCGACGATGGTGGCCATCGCGGCGCCGGAGCGCATTCGCGCACTGTCTCTGATCGAAGGCCTGGGGCCGCTCGGAGACGACGGATCGCGAACGCTGGACCGGTTTCGCGAAGCGATGGTGTCGACGGCTGGCGGCTCCCGGCCCCTGCGCGTCTTTCCGTCGATCGACGATGCGGCCCGTGCCCGCGCACTGGCCAGCGGCCTCGATGCGACGCTGGCACGACACATCGTGGAACGCGGCCTGCGCGAAGTCGACGGTGGATACAGCTGGCGCAGCGATGCGCGCCTGTCGCGGCCCACGGCCCTCCGTCTCGCGGAAACGCAGATCATGTCGTTGCTGCTGGGGCTCGCTGCGCCGACGTCGTTGTTGCTCGCCAACCCCTCGCCGCCTTATCTCGAGCCCGAGGCATTGCAGGTACGGATCGATTGCGTCGACGACATCCGGGTGAAGCACATGGATGGAGGGCATCATCTGCACCTGGAGCACCCGGAGGCCGTGGCTGACTGGGTGCATGGCGCGCTGTAAGCAGACAGAGAAAGACACATGCTCGCCAGAGTCACTCGCCTGTTTCCTCTCTGGGCTCTCGCCGTTTCGGTCGCTGCGTACTTCCAGCCCGCCCTCTTCCTCCCCGTCGGCCCCTGGATCGCCTGGCTGCTCATGCTCGTGATGTTCGGCATGGGCGTGACCCTCAGCCTGGACGACTTCAGACGCGTCCTCGTACGCCCCATGCCCGTCTTCGCCGGCACGTTCCTGCACTATCTGGTGATGCCACTTGCGGCGTGGGGGCTGACAAAGATATTCACGATGCCGCCCGATCTCGCGGCCGGCATGATCCTGGTCGGCAGTGTCGCCAGCGGTACGGCGTCCAACGTCATCATCTATCTGGCGAAAGGTGACGTGGCGCTGTCGGTCACGCTGTCATCGGTATCCGCCCTGGTCGGCGTAGTGGCGACACCGCTGCTCACGCGCCTCTACGTCGACACCCGCGTGGCGCCGGACACATGGGCGATGCTGCTGAGTATCGTGCAGATCGTCGCGCTGCCGATCGGCCTGGGCCTGTTGATCCATCACACGGCTCGCGGCGTGGTCAAACGCATCGAGCCCGGCTTACCCTTGTTCTCGATGGTCTGCGTACTGATCCTGATCGGTGCCGTGGTCGCGGCCAGTCAGCCGTCGATCGCCGCCGTGGGCGCGATCACCATCGTCGCGGTCATCCTGCACAACGGCATCGGGCTGATCAGCGGCTACTGGGGCGGCAGGCTGTTCCGCTTCGACGAATCCACCTGCCGCACCCTGGCGATCGAGGTGGGCATGCAGAATTCGGGGCTCGCGGCGACGCTGGGCAAGCTCTATTTCTCACCGCTGGCCGCGCTACCCGGGGCGCTGTTCTCGGTCTGGCACAACCTGTCGGGCTCGATGCTGGCCGGCTACTGGTCGGGCAAGCCGACCGGCGAAGCAACGCATGACCGCCCGGCGGCCCCACGCGGGCCGGTTTAAACCACCGGTTCCATCCGGAAGCCCGGCTGCACGACCGGGTCGACCAGCCAGTGATCCGCGAGCAGGAAGGCGAACAACACCATCAGGTACACGATGGAGTAGTTGAACATCTTCATCGCGAACATCTCGTCCGGCGGATTGAACATGCGTGCGGCGTACCAGAGGAAACCGAGGCCGAGGATCACCGCGCCGAACAGGTAGATCAGTCCGCTCATCCCCGTGAAGAACGGCAGCATGGTCACGACGAACAGCAGGATCGTGTAGAACAGGATGTGCCAGCGCGTGAACACCACGCCGTGCGTCACCGGCAACATGGGCACCTGGGCCCGCGAGTAATCGTCGACGCGGAAGATCGCCAGCGCCCAGAAATGCGGCGGCGTCCACACGAAGATGATCAGCAAAAGCTGCAGCGCGAACGGATGCAGCTCGCCGGTCACCGCGGTCCAGCCGAGCATCGGCGGCGCGGCGCCGGCGAGGCCGCCGATGACGATATTCTGCGGCGTCGCACGCTTCAGGTAGGCGGTATAGATCACCGCATAACCGATCAGCGAGAAGAACGTCAGCACCGCGGTCAGCCTGTTGACCAGGAAGACCAGCACCAGCATCGAAACGATGCCCAGCGTCATCGCGAAGACGAACACCTGCATCGGCGTCAGCTGGCCGGTCGCCAGCGGACGATGCGAGGTACGCGCCATGATCTTGTCGATGCGCTGGTCGATCAGGTGATTGAACGCCGCGGCGGAAGCCGACGCCAGCCAGATGCCGAGCGTGCCGAAGATCGCCGCATGCCACGTCGGCAGTACACGCTGACCGTCGGCGTCGACGGCGAGGAACATGCCGATGACCGCGCAGAACACCAGCATCGCAACGACACGTGGCTTGGTCAGCTCGAAATATTGACCGATGATGCTCACGGGGACTCCGTCGTGGCGGGCAGCCGCTGGGTGCTCGCCAGGGCGGCAAGCAGCGTGAACAGGAGCAGCGCGGCGACGCCATTGTGCGCCGTGGCGACGGGCAAAGGCAGGCCGAGGTGCACATTGCCGATGCCGAGCAGCACCTGCGCGATCAGCACCACCGCCACGGCGATACCGATCCTGCGCAGGCCGGCGCGCGCCAGCTTGTGCGACAACCAGCCCAGGTAGACGAAGGTCACCAGCGCACCGATGCGGTGGGCGATCTGGATCGCGCTACGTGCGGCCATGTCCAGCACGCCGCCCTCGTAGTTGACGCCGATGCCGCGCCAGAGCACGAAGGCCTGCGGGAAGTCCGTCTGCGGCCACCACTGCCCGAGGCACTGCGGAAAATCCGTGCCACAAGCGAGCGCCGCGTAATTGGAACTGGTCCAGCCGCCGAGCGCGATCTGGCAGACGAGCACGACGATGCCGATGGCGACCGGCGCGCGAAGCGCCGCGAACCGGTCGTCCGGTGTGCCGACACGCCACCAGCGCAGGGCTGCCCATGCGAGAAGGGCGAAGGTCGCCAGTCCGCCGAGCAGATGCCCCATCACGACGATGGGCTTGAGCAGCAAGGTCACCGTCCACATGCCGAGCATGGCCTGGAAGATGATCACGGCAAGCGCGGCCACGCCGACGCGCCAGGCGCCGGGTCGGTCGAGCATCGCCGCGGCGATCAGCGGCAGCGCGATGGCCAGTGCGGACAGGAACGACGACACCACGTATTCGCCGCGCATGTACATCACGACACCCACCGTCGCGAACACCGCCGCCACGAGCACCGCGGCCATCGCCATGCGTCGGCGCCAGGCCGACATCAGGGCGATGACGAGGACCATCACACCGAGGCTGCCGGCGAGGAAGCGGTGTACCTGCTCACGCCACGCCTTGTGCGTTTCGTACGGACGATCGGGGAAGGCTTCGTTCGCGCGAGCGATGTCCTGAGCGTGGCCCGGCCACGTGGCCTTGCCGTAGCAGGTCGGCCAGTCGGGGCACGACAGCCCCGCGTTGGACAGACGCACGAAGGCACCGAACATCACGATGCAGAAAGCGAACAGCGCGGCCAGCAAGGCCAGCGTGCGCAGGGTTTTGAGAGCTCGGGTCGACATCAGCGGATCACCTTCTGCAGATCCTTGCGCAGGCCGCTCGGGTCGAAACCGGCGGGGTACCAGGACAACGCGGTGGCATTGGATTCAACCAGCACGGCGGCGACCGTGTCGGGCTGCGTGGGACGAAATGCCTCGAAAGCCTTCGCCGCATCGACACCGATCTTCCAGTCGGGCATGACGGCGTCCGCGCCCTGCGCGGTCGGCGGCGTGCCGATATAAAGAAGGCGCAGGCGATCGGCGTTGCGGTTGAGCACGATGCGCGCGTTACGCATGAGCGCCAGCGTCTCGAGGCAGTGTGCGGCGCAATCCGGCCCCGGCAACGCGACCAGGGTCAGTCGCGGCTCGCTGTCACGCCATGCCCAGGCCGTGCCGGCGACGTCCACGCGGACCTCGGCCATGCTGCGCTGCGGCACGATGGGACGACCGTTGCCTTTGCCTTCCGGCTGCCAGCCACTCAGCGTCAGCAGGCCCGCCGCGATAATGGGCGCCAGGAACACCAGCATGATCAAGACGAGCTTGAGCCGGCCACTGCCGGGTTTGCGTGGGGGGACGTTCGGATCGGTCATGAATGCTCGGGCCGTTTCGGGCGTCGCTTGCGATGCAGGAGGACGAAGATCACCACAGCCGCCAGGGCGAAGGTGAACCATTGGAAGGCGTAGGCGCGATGGCGCGCCGGCGGCATGAAGCCGGGCGTCCATTCACGGATGTAGATGCTGGCCGGGTCGGGATCCAGAAGGAGTACGCGAGGATACAGGGAGCGCCCGATGTCGTTACCGATCTCCCTGAGATCGACGTAGACCATGGTCTTCTCCGCGCCGTGCTGCTCCGGGAGACGGTCGCCACCCAGGCGCACACCGACACCCGGCGCCGGTACGTAGAGCCCCCGCACGGTGGTGACGCCCACGGGAAGCGGCGGCAGCCGGGGGTTGGCGCCCGCTTCCTTCGGCAGGAAACCGAGGTCGACGAGGAGGTACGGATCGCGCCCGTGCGGCGAAAACGGCGCATAGACGTGCACGCCGACCTGACCGGAGTGGGTCTGGTCGTCGAGCAGGTAGTAATGGTCGGGCAGGTAAACGCCACGTACCGAAAGCCTCGGGTATCGATCGAGGGGAGGATTATCGGCGATGGAACCGAACTCCTCGACGCTTGCTGCGGCCGATGCGGCGTACCGCCGCAGCAATTCATCCTTCTCGTCCGCGCGATCCAGCTGCCATATGCCCAGGCGTACGAACGCCAGCACGCCCACCAGCGTGAGTGCGACAGCGAACCACGTCGGACGGCGCAGGAAAGTCATGCAAGACGCCCCATGCCCAACGCTATACTCGGATTGTCGATATGGCGCGGAGCCGTCACGTGGAAACCATCTACAAATATGCGCTGGTGATTTTGCTGCTCGTGGTGTTGTTCAACCTCGGGCAGGCGCTGTTCTTCATGATGACCGACAAGGGCCAGAGCAAGCGCACCGTCTGGGCACTCACCCGCCGTATCGGACTCTCACTGCTGCTCATCGCCATGGTGGCGCTGGGCATCTTCATGGGCTGGCTGCACCCCCACGGGGTCGGTCAATTCTAACGCTTGGGGCCGGGGGGCCAAGGCGCGGTGCGGCAATCGGTGCCGTGAAGGACTGACTGGGGCGGAAAGGACGTGGAACAAGAGAATCGGACGCCGTTACCGGCGGGGCTCTATCTGGCGCTGATCGCCGTCATCTGGCTGGCTGTCACCGTACTCTGCACGTCGTTGATCGCCGTGGTGTGGGCGCCTCCGCAGGCCGCAGCCGTGCGCACCCTTTTTGCCCAGGCGCCTCCGGCGCTCCTCGCGGTCTGGGCCTGCACTCTCATCCCGGCGGCCGGCGCACTCTGGGCGCGCGGACGACATCCCCGTGCGTGCGCCGCTCTCGCGGCGCTGTTCCTCGTAGCGTACGCATTCCTCGCGCCGAGGCTCTACCAGGCGCGGCCGCTGGGCTTCTGGGTCGCCTGTGGAGCCCTGGCGCTGACCGCCATGGGTGCGCTCCAGCTTGCGCGAGTCGCAAAGCACTGACCAGAGCCACCTCAGGCAATGACGCACCCTGAATACCTGCGGTTGACAGCGTCCGGGCGGCGGGAGAGGATCGGACCATGAACCGCCTCGCCGCCCTCATTACGCTGATTAGCATCGCCATCTCATCGATGGTGGGTTGAATCACGCGCGACAGGTGACCGACAACCCGCCCTCCGAGGCGGGTTTTTCGTATCCGCCTCCGGGAAAACGAACGCACCGGAGACGCACGCCATGTCCCTCCCCGCTTCACGTCACGCCACTCGGGACGAACCCGTACGCGATGCCGCCGACTACCTGAGGCGCATCCTCAACGCCCGCGTGTACGACGTGGCCCAGCGGACGGAACTGCAGCATGCGACGGTGCTGTCCGAGCAACTGGGGCACCACGTCCTGCTGAAGCGTGAAGACACTCAACCCGTCTCGTCGTTCAAGCTCCGTGGCGCCTACAACCGGATCCGCAACCTGTCCGCCGACGTACTGGCACGCGGCATCATCACGGCGTCAGCGGGAAACCACGCGCAAGGCGTCGCCTGGTCCGCCGCGAAGCTCGGCATCCCGGCGGTCATCGTCGTGCCTGAAACGGCACCCCTCGTTAAGGTCAATGCGACGCGGCGATTCGGTGGGCCCACGGTGGAAGTCATCAAGGCGGGCGATTCGTATAACGATGCGTTCGCCCACGCGATGGCGCTGCAGCGAGAACGCGGCATGACGTTCATCCCAGCCTTCGACGATCCCGACGTTATCGCAGGACAAGGCACCGTAGCGATGGAGATACTGAGCCAGCACCACGGGCATCTCGACGCCATATTCGTGCCCATCGGAGGGGGCAGTCTCGCCGCGGGAATCGCGACCTATGTGAAAGCACTCCGCCCGGATATCCGCGTGATCGGCGTGCAGACGCGTGACTCGTGCGCCATGGCGCAATCGATCCGGGCCGGGCGACGGGTCGAACTCACCGAGGTCGGGCTTTTTTCCGACGGCACGGCGGTGAAGCTGGTGGGGCAGGAAACGTTCCGACTGTGCAGCCAGTACCTCGACGAGGTGATGCTGGTCGACACCGACGAGGTATGCCTTGCGATCAAGGATATCTATCAGGACACGCGGCGTTTCGTTGAGCCGGCGGGAGCGCTCGCCGTCGCGGCTGCGCGTCGCTACGCGGCCCAGGCCACCGCCTCGGGAGCGGTCGACCACCCGCTCACCCTTTGTGCCATCGTCTCCGGCGCCAATCTCAATATCGACCGCATCCGCTTCATCGCCGAGCGCGCCGCGGTGGGCGAATCGCGCGAAGCCTTGTTCGCGGTGAGCATCCCCGAGGAGCGCGGCAGCTTCCTGCACTTCTGCGAGCTCGTAGGCGAGCGCAACGTGACGGAATTCAACTACCGTCTCGGCACCGATGAAAACGCACGGATCTTCGTCGGCCTTCAGGTGGACGACCCGGTAGACGAAGCGTCGCTTGCAACCGTCTTCGAGGCAGCGGGATTCGCCGTCGTCAATCTTGGCAACGATGAGCTATCGACGCAGCACATCAGGCATATGGTGGGCGGACGCTCGACAGCCGCACAGGGCGAGCGATTGTTTCGCTTCGAGTTCCCCGAACGACCGGGTGCGTTGATGCGCTTCCTTCGTTCGATGTCGCCAAGCTGGAATATCAGCCTGTTCCATTACCGCAACCAGGGCGCCGATTACAGCTCGACGCTGGTCGGCATCCAGGCGGAAGCGGCGGACGAAGACGCGCTCACGCGGTTCCTCAACCGGCTGGGATATCCGTACCGCGAAGAGACCAGCAATCCCGCCTACCGACTGTTTCTGAGATGAACGAGGGAAGCAGGAGCGCGCGAGCGCTCCTGTGAAACAACGGCCCGTGCGGATCAATGAGCCTTTGACACGACCAGGTCGATCGATCCCACCGGCGAGAGGTTCCCCGCTTCGTCCGAGCCTTTCGCACACACGCGTAACGGGCCTTTGGCCTTGGGCAGACTGATGAACGACGAAGACAGCGTGCGGTACTTCGCGTCGTCGGCGCAATCGGTGGAGTCGAGGCGCCCCACCTTCACGATCGGCGGCGCGACGTAAGGGCTACGGATCTCCACAATCCATGCAGCATCCGTTTCATCGCGAACGGCGGGTACCGGTACCGCGGTAGGCGCCGTATCGTCGATCACCCGAAGCATGACGCTCGCATGCTCCGGCGCCTGCCAGTCGTTATCGATGCCCAGCTGTCCGATGACGCACATGGCGTACACGCCTTCGGACGGTCCGACCGGCAGACGGTCCAGCGGCTGCTCGCGGGCATACATCGGAGCGCTGTAACCCTCGGGGCTGGCGCAATCGACCGTCGCGGCGTCACCGTGCTTGTAGCGGACCCAACGGGTATCGTCATTCACCAGCACGCCCCACCGCGCGGGTACGAGATCCCCCTCTTCGTCGATCTGGCTGCGCGTGTACTCACCGACGGTGCGATCGAGCTTCACACCGTTACCCGCGTCGAGGGCACTGGCGTCCCAGCCGCCATCGGCACGAAGTGCCGAGAGCAGCGGCGCCGCAATACTCTGGTAGCTCGCGCCGACGCGCGACACCGGCTGCCGCCCGGTGAGTTCGCACGGGCGGTCGAAACCGCATCCGTCAAAGCGCGGATCGACCTTCGTACCGAGCACGCCGACAATATCCGACGTGCCGTGGCGCAGCACCGGGGAGCCCGACGAACCACCCGATACACCGGCGCAATCGGTCGCCGATTCACGCAGGAAGAAGCGTTCGCCCTCGAAGAGGCGGACAGGCTCACTGGCCTGACAGGTTGCGAGGCGAAGGAATCGGTCTTCTTCCGACACGCCAGTCACAGGTACCTGAACCAGGTCCACAGGGAGCGACCCGACAATCGCCGGCGCACTCGGGACAAGCGGAGCGACACCGAGTGCCGCCAGATCGGCGTATGAAACGTCCAGCCGGAGCACGGCGATGTCCATGTTCTTGGTGGTCGCGTACAGAATTCGCTCGATGCCGACGGGCCGATGCACCGGCTGGGCATCCTGAAAATAAGCGGGCGTAAAGCGGTAACCCGCAGGCGCCGCCTCGTCGATCATGACCTGATTAGGGATGAGTTCAGGGCCGAAAACGCAATGCCCGGACGTCAGCAACAACGCGGGCCGATGACCATCCGGACTGGCGGAACCCGCGACGATCGAGCCGGTACAGGTTCTTCCCTTGAGCAGATCGAGCTGACCGACAGCGCGGAAGCGCGGGTCGCTGGACGAAGGAAGCAGGTTTGCGTCGCTTGCTAATGCACCGACGGCGTAGCCCATCGAAAGGAGCAAGAGCGATGCACGCGACAAACGAGCGGATACTCTCCGATTCATAAGCACTCTCCATGTGTTTGCGTTTTTCGAAGACCTTCACTGCGAAGGCCGATGCCGACTTTAGCAACGCGGTTGGAGAGGAAACATGTCAGAAAGCCCGGTAGATCTGTAGGCGTATGCCGAAGTCAGTCACGCTTTGACAAAGGCGACTTCTTCCAGCGTCCGTGGAGCCACTCGTACTCTTGCAGCACCGTCGGGGAAAACCGCTCGCGGAGTTTATTGACGAGCGGTTTAGCCCGCTCCCAGGACGTAACAACAGCCGAGTACCAAGTCTTCTTCAGCATCTCTTCGTCGTAAATTCCGGCCTGAATGCCGATACTCACCGCCTCGAAATGATTGAGGAAGTACCGAATGCATACAGCTTCTTCCGACTCGATATTTTCCGGCGAGGCGAGGCAAGCCACATTTCTGTCGTTCGCGTCGACGAAATACTCCAGCTTCCTGGCGCCATTCTGGAGGATGACATCGTTCCGACTCGCAAATAGAAGATCCGCGCTTTGCTTTTTCCGCGCGATGCTGCGCGCGGTGACAACCGACGCAACGGCAACACCGACGCCGCTGGCAACCAGAAGATTCCTGAAGAGGCCAGAATCGACGGTATCGAAAATCCACTGAAACACTGAGCTTTCCTTCGCATTTCTTGTCCCTGAAAACAAGCTACCCGCCAAGGGGCGGGTAGCTTGGTGTGGCTCACAGGCCGCCAGCGGTGTCATTCATGACTGTCTCCTTTGATGGCAAGACCAGTCTAGCTTGCGCTCAGATCATCCGTCCGTAGGAAAAATCTGAATTTCAAACAGAAAAAACTCAAAGCACGTAAACAAACAAGAACAGCGCCAGCCACACCACGTCGACGAAATGCCAGTACCAGGCCACCGCTTCAAACCCGAAGTGATCGTCCTTCGTGAAGTGTCCCTTCGCGCAGCGCAGCCAGATGATGGCCAGCATGATCGTGCCCAGCGTCACGTGCATGCCGTGGAATCCGGTGAGCATGAAGAACGTCGCGCCGTACACGCCGCTGCCCAGCGTCAGGTTGAAGTGCTCGTACGCCTCGGCGTACTCGTGCGCCTGGAACCACAGGAACAGGCAACCCAGCAGCACGGTGGCGCCGAGGCCGATCAGCAACGCCGTGCGATGACCCGCCTTGAGCGCGTGGTGCGCAATGGTGATGGTCACGCCGGATGACAGCAGGATCAGCGTATTGAGCAGCGGCAGGCCCCATGCGGCGATGGTCTGGAACGAGCCGCCGATCTTCTGCGGACCGCCGCCGCCGTTGGCGCCCCACGAGGCTTCATAACCCTGCCAGACGAACTGGTGGGTGAGCACACCGTGGCCTTCGCCGCCCAGCCACGGCACCGAGAAGATACGGGCGTAGAACAGCGCACCGAAGAAGGCGCCGAAGAACATCACCTCGGAGAAGATGAACCACATCATCCCCATGCGGAACGAGCGATCCACCTGGCCGTTGTAGCTGCCTGCCATGGACTCACGGATGACCGAACGGAACCAGCCGAAGAACATGCCCAGGATCATCACGATCCCGATCCAGAACAGCGGTTTGCCGAACGTGCTGCCCTCACCCGGTTGCGAGTTCAGCCAGTGCGCGGCACCGAACACCGTGACGAACATCGAGACCGCGGCCACGATCGGCCAGTAACTCTTGCTCGGGACATAGTAGACGTCGTGTTGCTGGTGACCCATGGTGGTTTCCCGTGGATATCGCGTGTTTGGCCGGTCAGACCCGGAGCATCTGAACGATCGAGAGCAGGAACACCGCGACCGCGAAACCGCCCGCGATCATGGCCGTCCTGCGGGCGCGCTTGCGACGCGCCTCCGTCCCGGTGTCCGTCATGCCCGGCATCGATCAGTGATCCGTGTTGCCGTGGGCGAGCTCGTCGTCATGGATGACCGGCGGCACGTCGAACGTATGGAACGGCGCGGGTGAAGGCACCGTCCACTCCAGACCCTTGGCGCCTTCCCAGGAACGGTCGGCGGCTTTCTTCTTCGAGAAAAACACGCAATGCACGACCACGCCGAGGAAGATCAGCTGCGAGGCGCCGAACCAGAAGCCGCCGATCGAGCTGATCATGTTGAAGTTCGCGAAGGCCACGTTGTAGTCGGGGATACGGCGCGGCATGCCGGCCAGACCGAGGAAGTGCTGCGGGAAGAACAGCACGTTGACCGAGATGACGCTGGACCAGAAATGGATCTTGCCCCAGGTCTCGCTGTACATGTTGCCCGACCACTTGGGCATCCAGTAATACGCGGCGGCCATGATCGAGAACGCGGCGCCGGTCACCAGCACGTAGTGGAAATGGGCGACCACGAAGTACGTGTCGTGGTACTGGAAGTCGGCCGGGGCCAGCGCGAGCATCAGGCCCGAAAAACCGCCGATGGTGAACAGGATGACGAAGGCGATCGAGAACAGCATCGGCGTCTCGAAGGTCATCGAGCCGCCCCACATCGTCGAGACCCAGTTGAAGACCTTCACGCCCGTGGGCACCGCGATCAGCATGGTCGCGTACATGAAGAAGATCTCCGCGCCCATCGGCAGGCCCACGGCGAACATGTGGTGCGCCCAGACGATGAACGAGAGGAAGGCGATGGAAGCGATGGCGAACACCATCGCGCGGTAACCGAAGATCGGCTTGCGGGCGAAGGTGGGGATGATCTCCGAGATGATCCCGAACGCCGGCAGGATCATGATGTAGACCTCGGGATGCCCGAAGAACCAGAAGATGTGCTGGAAGAGCACCGGGTCGCCGCCGCCGGCGGCATTGAAGAAGTTGGTATGGAAGTACTTGTCGGTCAGCAGCATGGTGACCGCGCCGGCCAGTACCGGCATCACCGCGATCAGCAGGAACGCCGTGATCAGCCAGCTCCACACGAACACCGGCATTTTCAGCAGGTCCATGCCGGGCGCGCGCATGTTGAGGATGGTGGCGATGATGTTGATCGCGCCCATGATCGAACTGATGCCCATCAGGTGGACCGCGAAGATGGTATACGCGATGGACTCGCCCTGCAGCGACAGCGGCGGGTACATGGTCCAGCCGCCGGCCGGGCCACCGCCCGGCATGAACAGCGTCGACAGCAGCAGGATGAAGGCGAACGGCATGATCCAGAACGACAGGTTGTTCATGCGCGGCAAGGCCATGTCCGGCGCGCCGACCATGAGCGGAATCATCCAGTTGGCCAGGCCGACGAACGACGGCATGATGGCGCCGAAGATCATCACCAGCGCGTGCATCGTCGTCATTTCATTGAAGAAATACGGCTGCACCAGCTGCATGCCCGGCTTGAACAGCTCCGCGCGGATGACCATCGCGAAGGCGCCGCCGATGAAGAACATCGTCAGCGAGAAGATCAGGTACAGCGTGCCGATGTCCTTGTGGTTCGTGGACATCACCCAGCGCTGGAAGAACCCCTTCGGGGCCCCGTGGTGATCGTGGTGGTCGTGGGTGGCTGCGTGGGCCATAACCTTGAACCTCTGCCGGATACTTGAGCGGGTTAACCCTGGGGGACCGGGGCGGGGGCGTTCTGGGCGGTCGCGGCGGCCTTCTGCAGCCTGGAACCGTCTTCCTGCGTCGCCAGCCACTGTTCGAATTCGGCCTTGGGCACGGCCTTGACCACGATCGGCATGAAGCCGTGATCCTGGCCGCAGAGCTCGGCGCACTGGCCGCGGTAGACGCCCGGCTCCTTGATCTTGGTCCAGGCAGCGTTGGCGATGCCCGGGATGGCGTCCATCTTCCAGCCGAGCGCGGGCACCCACCAGGAGTGGATGACGTCTCCGCCGACGATGATGAAACGGATCTTGGTACCGACAGGGACGACCAGGGGCTTGTCCACGTCGAGCAGATAGGTCTGGTAGCCGTCGACCTGGATCTTGCCCGGGTCGAGGTTGGAATGAAGCTGGCGGGTACGGTCGGAGGACTCTTCGAGCTTGGAGATGAAGCCGACCTTGTCGACCCCCTTGCCCTTGTAGTCGACGTAGTCGTAGCGCCACTTCCACTGGTAACCGGTGATCTTGATGGTCATCTCGGCATTCGTGGTGTCGGCGAACGAGGTCAGACCGCCGGTGGCCAGATGGGCCAGGAAGATCAGGATGATGACGGGGATGACCGTCCAGACGATCTCGAGTCTGGTGCTGTGCGACCACTTCTCGGCGACCGCACCCCGCGACTTACGGAAGCGGAACATCGCCACGAACATGGCACCGAAGACGATGACGCCGATGACCACGCAGACCCACAGGGCCACCATGTGCATCGCATAGGGCGACCACTCGCTGACACCCCGGGTCATGTTCAGCTGGTTGGGTTCCGGGTTGGCCCATGCCGCCCCGCCGAACAGGGCGAGGGCAACCGCCGCCCACGCCGCTTTCCATCGTCCGATGCCGCCAGATGTCATGTCTTGCACCTTTAGTGAACCTACCTGCGCGTCTGGCCTGAGACTTCGGACAGCAGCACCATGAGTTTCCTGGACGCCTCGGCCCTTTCCTCTTCCCCAAGGAACGCGCCGATTTCAAGCTGATTGCCGTGTGACCTGAGCAACAGACGCTGACGCCCGTCCCCCGATGCCAACCCTACCCGTACCCAGTACGTCTGGAAACGGACGATCCGACGACCCGGCACGGCACGCACCTCCAGCGTGTCGGGCCCCACCACGATCCGCTCGCCCCGGCCGCCGGCCCGCCAGGCCGAGCCAAGGGCGAACCCCACGACGAAAGCCTCCGCCAGGGCGAACACGGGAGCGAAAACATTCCCCTGCCACGCACCGAGCGACGCCGTCGCCAGGGCCATCGCCGCGAGACCCACGATCAGTCGACGCAGACCGCGCCTGTCCAGCGCACGGTTGGGCCGGAGCCACAACACGCGCGGCTGACCCGCGGCGGTCGGTCGAAGCACGATCATGCGAATCCCGCGTGCCTTGAACGGACCGATGATAGGGCGGCGGTCAGAATGCGGCAAGGTTGGGAAGCGGCGTGATGCCGCAGGGCGCCCCATCCCGCAAAGCAACACACATGCAGGCCCTGCGTCCCATACAATGCGCGGTCTCCCCCGTCCCGACCCACCCCAAGTGAACCCACAGATCCTCCGTCCCGAACTCCCGACCGGCGCCGAGCCGGCACGCGCGCGTATCACGTCCGCCTGGTTGCGCGACGAAACCGAGGCCGTGAACGACCTGCTCGCCCAGGCCACGTTGCCCCCGACCGAGCGTGAGCACGTCATCGACGTGGCCGCCGGCCTGGTGACCCGGGTTCGCGCCCGCGCCAAGGACCAGAGCGCCGTCGAATCCTTCATGCGCCAGTACGACCTGTCCTCGGAAGAGGGGGTCCTGCTGATGTGCGTGGCCGAAGCGCTGCTGCGCATCCCCGACAAGGCCACGGCGGACAAGCTCATCCGCGACAAGCTGGGCGATGCGGACTGGAAGAAACACCTGGGCCAGAGCGAGTCGGTGTTCGTCAACGCCTCGACCTGGGGCCTGATGCTCACCGGCCACCTGGTCAACCTGGCGGAAGAAACCCGCCACGACTTCACCTCCGCGCTGCGCCGCCTGGTCGGCCGCGCCGGTGAACCGGTAGTGCGCCTCGCCGTGCGTCAGGCCATGCGGATCATGGGCCACCAGTTCGTGATGGGTCGCACCATCAAGGAAGCGCTGGACCGTTCCGCCGAAAAAGAGCACGCGGTCTACCGCTATTCGTACGACATGCTCGGCGAGTCGGCGCTGACCCAGGCCACGGCTGAGCGTTACCAGCAGGATTACCGTGACGCGATCAACGCGCTCGGTGGCCGTGGTCCCTTCACCAGCAACCTCGAAGCGCCGTCGATCTCGGTCAAGCTGTCGGCGCTGCATCCGCGCTACGAAGTGGCCAACCGCGCCCGCGCCCGTGCCGAACTCGGCGCCAAGCTGCTCGAACTCTCGCAGCTGGCCTTCAGGAACGGCATCGCGCTGTCCGTCGACGCCGAAGAAACCGATCGCCTCGAGCTCTCGCTCGACATCATCGGCGACGTCTTCGAGCATCCGTCACTGCAGGGCTGGAACGGCCTGGGCATCGTCATCCAGGCGTACCAGAAGCGCGCGCCGTTCGTGATCGACTGGGTGACCGAGAAGGCTCGTACCACCGGTCGCCGCTGGTTCGTACGACTGGTCAAGGGCGCCTACTGGGACGCCGAGATCAAGCGGTCGCAGGAAAACGGCCTGTCGGGCTATCCGGTGTACACGCGCAAGCCCAACACCGACGTCTCGTACCTGGCCTGCGCGCATCGTCTGTTCGCCGCCGGCAGCGACGCGGTGTATCCGCAGTTCGCCACGCACAACGCGCACACCATCGCCGCGATCCATCACATCGCCAGGGGCCGTCCGTACGAAAACCAGCGCCTGCACGGCATGGGCGCGGACCTCTACGCGGAAGTGATCGGCAAGGACAAGCTCAACGTGCCCTGCCGCGTGTACGCGCCGGTGGGCAGCCACGAAGACCTGCTGCCTTACCTGGTCCGCCGCCTGCTCGAGAACGGCGCCAACACCAGCTTCGTCAACCGCGTGGTCGACGAAAGCGTGCCGGTGCGCGACCTGGTCGCCGACCCGTGCGAAACGGTGCGCGCCTTCACCTCCATTCCCCACCCCCGCATTCCCCTGCCGGTCAATCTCTACGGCGAACTTCGGAAGAACTCCATGGGCATGAACTTCGCTAACGACAACGAGCTCAACGAGCTCGCCGACGCCGTCAACCGCCACAGCGGTCCGTGGACGGCCGCGCCGCTGGTCGCCGGTGGCAGCACCGCTGGTGTGAAGACCGAAGTGACGGATCCGTCCGATCGTCGCCGCATCGTCGGCACGGTCGAGAACGCCGATCCGGCGCTGGTCGACAAGGCGCTCGCCGCCGGTGTGAAGGCGCAGCCGGGCTGGGACCGCCTGCCGGCCGCGAGCCGCGCCGCGATCCTCGAGCACGCCGCCGAGCAGCTCGAGCACAACCGCGCGGAGTTCATCGCGCTGTGCGTGCGCGAAGCCGGCAAGAGCCTGCCCGACGCCATCGCCGAAATCCGCGAAGCCGCCGACTTCCTGCGCTACTACGCCACGATGGCGCGTCGCCTGTTCGGCCAGCCCGAGCAGCTGCCGGGCCCCACCGGTGAGAGCAACCAGCTGTTCCTCAATGGCCGCGGCGTCTTCGTCTGCATCAGCCCGTGGAACTTCCCGCTGGCGATCTTCCTCGGTCAGGTGGCCGCCGCGCTCGCCGCCGGTAACGCGGTCGTCGCCAAGCCCGCCGAGCAGACCTCGCTGATCGGCTACGCCGCCGTGAAGCTGCTGCACGCCGCGGGTGTGCCGGCCGACGTGCTGCAATACCTGCCGGGCGACGGTGCCACGGTCGGTGCCGCCCTCACCCGCGACCCGCGCGTCGCCGGCGTCGCCTTCACCGGCTCGACCGACACCGCCTGGGCGATCAACCGTGCGCTGGCCGCGCGGAATGCGCCGATCGCCGCGCTGATCGCCGAGACCGGCGGCCAGAACGCGATGATCGCCGACTCGTCCGCGCTGCCCGAGCAGATCGTCAAGGACGTGATCAACTCGGCGTTCCAGTCGGCCGGCCAGCGCTGCTCCGCCGCGCGAGTACTGTTCGTGCAGGAAGACATCGCCGACAAGGTGATCGACATGCTCGCCGGTGCCATGGCCGAGCTGAAAGTCGGCAACCCCGGACTGCTCTCGACCGACGTCGGCCCGGTCATCGACGAAGACGCGCGCCAGATCCTCGTCGACCACGCCGCGCGCATGGATCGCGAAGCGAAGAAGATCGGCGAAGTCGCCCTGCCGGAAGCCACGACGCACGGCACGTTCTTCGCGCCGCGCGCCTACGAGATCCCGTCGCTGGACGTGCTCACGCGCGAAGTGTTCGGCCCGGTGCTGCACGTCATCCGCTGGAAGGGCGCCGACCTGGAGAAGGTCGTCGACCAGATCAACGCGACGGGCTTCGGCCTGACGCTGGGTATCCACAGCCGCATCGACGACACCATCGATTACATCTCCAGCCACGCGCGCGTCGGCAACTGCTACGTCAACCGTAACCAGATCGGTGCGGTGGTCGGCGTGCAGCCGTTTGGCGGCGAAGGCCTGTCCGGCACCGGCCCCAAGGCGGGTGGCCCGCACTACCTGCTGCGCTTTGCCGGCGAACGGACGCTCACGGTCAACACCACCGCCGCCGGTGGCAATGCGTCGTTGCTGACGATCGGCGAGTAATCGCCGGCCTGCGTCAGCGCTGGCCATTCGAAGCCGCGCCCCTGCGAGGGCGCGGCTTTTTTTCTGCGCGCAATTCCGGCAACTCGCCGGCAACTCTTTTGCGCGACGGTGGAAGATCAAATGCCCGGCCCGTTGCAGCCCGGACACGCCAGTCCTAGGCTGAAGCATGTCAGGACACGACGTCGCTGACCCATCGTGCCGCGAGGGAACCACCGATGAACCACAGGATGTGGGCGCGTATCGTCGCTGTGCTGATGCTGGCGTGCTCCGTTGCAAGCCACGCGGCACCCGGGCGCGCAAAGAGCGAGCTTTGTCCGGCGCCTTTCATTTCGGACGGGCAGTGGAGCGTGGGGCCTTATGGACCCATCCTGACACTGCACACGACACTCTGCGGACGTCTGGCGGATGGCTACGATCTGGCCTCCGTGTATGTCGAGGTGGTCAAGCGCTTCAGCGGCAATCCGCTCTGGTACAACCCGCAAGGACTGCGCGACCAGGTTCGCTGCCACTTCGCGCTCTTTCGTCAGGATGTCACGTTCGAGATCGAGCCCAGCCTGCCTTACGTCGGCGAAGCCCGGACCATAACGTCGCGGTGTAAACCGAAAGTCGCCGACCCCGATCCGCCGGCAAAGAGCTGAACCGACATGAAGACGAGAACGTGCCATCTCACCGCCTTCATCACGCTCGCCTGCGGTGTGGTGACCGCCTGCGCTTCCACACCGGACCCACGGGACATAACGTCATCGCGCGCCGTCAAGGCTCCGCCCTCCGACTGCCCGCCCCCTTTTGTCGAAAAGGGCGAGTGGACCATCGACGAATACGGCCCGATCCTGCATATCACGCCGACGGCATGTGGGCGCCAGGCGCGAGACCGGGATCCGACGTATGTCGACGTTTTCGACGACGAGGTCCTCAGCAAGTTTTCGGGAAACCCTCTCTGGGATATGGGGCATAACACCAGGGGCTTGCTCGACCAGCTGGAGTGCCACGTCCGGCTCTATCCCGACAAGCCGACCTACAACATCGAACCGACGCGACCCTATGTAGGGCGCAGGAAGACCGAGCAGGAGCAATGCAACCCGTCGGTGTACGATCCCGATCCCGCACCCAAAACCTGATCCGCCGCGCTACGCCTCACGGCCTATTGCGCAGTGCCACGGCGTGATGCAAGAGTTGCCATACTTCGCGTCGGCCGGTACCCGACGTCCATCCCCCAGAGGAGGACAGCGACATGACGTCGCCCGGTACCGATTGCCTGATCCAGCAAGACCGCGGCCATGCCCGCACGATCACCATGCGGGCGCCCTCACCAAAGGGACACCTGACGCCGCTGCAACACATACGCTCGCACAAGGAACTCATGCATCTGAGCTTGCCGCAGGGCAATGAACAAGCCAGTGAGCGTCAGGTGCTGTCGTTTGCCCATCTCGATGAAGGACAGTTGCCGGCCGATGTGCCATTTCGCATCCCGGGAGCGTGGATACTTCCTGTCGAAAAGGACGCCTTGATCGGCGTTCTCGAAGACGACGACGAAAGTCGCGTCGTGTTGACGGCACGACGAGGGTCGAAGAACGAGTGCCTCGTATTGTTCGATGCCAGTTACCGGAAGGTATGCGTCAGCGTCCTGCAGCCGCCGTCGACCCATGAAGCGACCATCACGTTTCTGCGTCATACGACGTTCGCGCGTCTGTACGCGGCGCACTATGAAAAGAGCGGCAATGGGTGCATCGAACGGATGGATAAGCTGGCTGCCCAGAATCTGCACGAGATCCAGGGCATCGTCTGGCGCGGCATGGCCATGGGCATCGAGCGAATCGAACTGATCCCGTGAGGCACTCAAACGAAGACGGCCTCCTTGCGGAGGCCGTCGATCAGGCATTTAAAAATGCTTATTTGAGACCGCGATCCTTCAGCATCGGCTCGATGCTCGGCTCCTTGCCGCGGAAGTCACGGTAGAGCTTGCCGAGTTCTTCCGTGTTGCCCTTCGACAGGATCTTGTCGCGGAAGATCTGGCCGTTTTCGCGGGTCAGGCCGCCGTGCTCCTTGAACCACTCGAAGGCATCCGAGTCGAGCATCTGCGTCCACAGGTACGCGTAGTAACCGGCGGCATAACCGTTACCCCAGATATGCTGGAAGTAGCTGGAGCGGTAACGCGGCGGCACCTGCGCCAGCGTGAAGCCGGCCTTTTTCAGCGCATCGGCTTCGAACTGGTCGACGTCCTGCTTCTTGTCGCTGGCCGGCAGCATGTGCCACCGCATATCGAGCAGCGCCGCCGAGATCAGCTCGCTCATCGCGTAGCCCTGATTGAAGCTCGAGGCCTTCTTGATCTTTTCGACCAGCTCGGCAGGCATGGGCGCGCCGGTCTGGTAGTGCTTGGCGTAGTTGGCGAAAACCTTCGGGTCGGACGCCCACTGCTCGTTGAACTGCGACGGGAACTCGACGAAGTCGCGCGCGGTATTCGCGCCCGAAAGCGACGGGTACTGCGAGTCGGCGAACATGCCGTGCAGCGCGTGACCGAACTCGTGGAACATGGTGGTGACGTCGTCGAACGAGATCAGCGCCGGCTGGCCCGGGGCGGGCTTGCTGAAGTTGGCGACGTTATAGACCACCGGCTTGTTGCCGAACAGCTTGGACTGGTCGACGAGATTGCTCATCCACGCGCCGCCGTTCTTGTTGTCGCGTTTGAAGTAATCGACGTAGAACAGCGCCATCGAGGTGCCGTCCTTGTCGAACACCTCGAACACGCGCATGTCGGGCTGCCAGGTCGGGATGTCCTTGCGTTCTTTGAACGTGATCCCGTAGAGCTGGTTAGCGGCGTAGAACACGCCGTTCTGCAGCACGTTGTCGAGTTCGAAATACGGCTTGACCTGCGCTTCGTCGAGATCGTACTTGGCCTTGCGGACCTTCTCGGCGTAATGGTCCCAGTCCCATGCCTGGACCTGGAAGCCACCCTTTTCCTTGTCGATCACATCCTGGATGTCCTTCGACTCGCTCTTCGCGCGGGCGACCGCCGCAGGCACCAGGCGCTCCATGAACTTCTCGGCGGCCTCGGGCGTCTTCGCCATCTGGTCGTCGAGTTTCCATGCGGCGTAATTGGGGAACCCAAGAAGCTTGGCGCGTTCGGCGCGCAACTGCGCAATGCGCGTGATGGTCTCGCGCGTGTCGTTGGCGTCGCCGTGCTCAGCGCGCTCCCACGAGGCCTTGAACAGCTTCTCACGAGTGGCGCGATCGTTCAGGCCCTGCAGGGCGGGCTGCTGCGTGGTGTTCTGCAGCGCGACCACGTACTTGCCGTCGAGCTTGCGATCTTTGGCGGCATCGGCGGCGGCGGCGATGTCGCCGTCGGACATGCCATCGAGTGCTTTCTTGTCATCGACCACCAGCGCGCCAGCCTTGGTATCGGCGAGCAGCATGTTGGTGAATTTCGTGCTGAGGGTCGACTCTTCCTTGTTGAGCTCTTTCAGCCTGGTTTTGTCGGCTTCGGAGAGCTTCGCGCCTTCATGCACGAAGTCCTTGTAAGTGACCTCGAGCAGACGTGCCGATTCCGGATCGAGCTTGAGCGAATCGCGCTTCTCGTAGAGCGCCTCGACGCGCTTGAACAGCTTGTCGTTGAGGTAGATGGCATCGCTGTGCGCGGCGAGTTTGGGCGACTCTTCTTCGTCGACCTTCTGCAGCGTGTCGTTCGTGTTCGCGCCGGTGAGCGCGCTGAAGACGCTCTGCGCGCGCTTGAGCAGCACGCCGGACTTTTCCATCGCGACGATGGTGTTGTCGAAGGTCGGCTCGTCGGCCGAATTGGCGATCGCCTCGATCTCGGCGATCTGCTGCTTCATGCCTTCTTCGATAGCCGGCTGGAAGTCGCCGTCGACGATCTTGTCGAAGGGCGGCGCCTGGAAAGGCAGCGTGCTGGCGACCAGCAGCGGGTTCTCGTGCGCGGCCGGGGCGGCGGCGGTCGTAGCCGCATGAGCGGGAGCCGTGCCGGCGGGTGCCGGGGCGGTGGCCTTATCGGCGTCGTTCGACGACGAGCAGGCGGCGGTGAGGGCGATCGAAGTGGCGATCACGAGGCTACGGACCTTCAGCATGGGTAGGTTGTCCCCTGGCGGTGAGCAAAGCGCCGACTCTAGCGGCGTAAGCCCGGCGGGGACAACCGCCATCAGTCAGGGCAAGGGTTTTCACCGGGTGTCGCGCAGCTCCCAGCTGGAGCCGATGAGAAGATTCAGACGATGCTTGACGATCCGCATGGGCAGCGATGTCGTCAGCTGAATGTCGGTGCGGTCGTTGGACAGCTCACCTTTTGCCGAAGCGGTGCCGTCGGTCACGCCCAGGCTGGGATCGACCTCATCCGGCTCGGGCTGCCTGGCGCGCCAGCGCTGGAACAAGCCATCGCCGCGCATGGCGTCGGCGATGTCCGTGGCGAGCTTGTCCGGGCCGATGCCCTCGAACGAAAGCTCCGGGTCCGGACCTTTCGCCCGGCTCATGTCTTTGATCGAAAGAAAGTACGTGGTCATGACGTCCTAGTTACGGCCGCGCGCGTGAAGCCGCCGTCAGCCCAGCGGGGAGAGATCGAGAAACATGGCCGCATCGGGCGGGGCCACGCGGTAAGGCAGCACGCCCAGACAGGGGGCGGCCAGGCTCGCCCGGAGCGTTGCGATGTTTTCTTCCAGCAGCGGCATCGTCGGCTCGATAATGTTGGCGATCCAACCGGCGAAGCGACAGCCGTCGGCCTCGATCGCCCGTGCGGTGAGACGGGCATGACTGATGCAGCCAAGACGGACACCGACCACCATCACGACCGGCAGGTCCCAGCGACGAGGAATGTCCTCGGCCGAGATGCCGTCCCCCAGTGGCACCAGCCAGCCGCCGACGCCTTCGACCACCACACGCTCGTAGTCGGCGGCCAGGGACTGAAAGGCCGCGTCCAGCGGTGGCCAGGTGACGGGTCTTCCGCTGCGCAGCGCAGCCAGATGAGGGGCCACGGCCTCCTCGTAGGCGAGCGGGTTGACCAGCGCATACGGGGGCGGGGGCGCGCTGGCGGCGATCAGATCGAGCGCGTCCTGATTACGCAGGCCCTCCTGGCTTCGCGCCGAGCCGCTGGCCACCGGCTTCATGCCGGCGACGCGCTCGCCCGCCTGACGAAAGGCATGAATCAGAGTCTGGGCTCCGTGCGTCTTGCCGATGCCGGTGTCGGTACCGGCGACGAAGAGGTGTCGCGACATGCTGTGACGGCCTTGCGGGGACAGGGTCGTGGCACCATACACGTCTTCTTCCGATCACGAATCCCCTGGATATATCGCCATGTTTGAAGCCAAGGCGCTCGCCACCGACGACAAGGCCACCCTCTACGCCGAGCTGCTGCAGCAGGCGAAGGGGCTGATGCACGGCGAGACGAATACGATCGCCAATGCCGCCAACTTCGCCGCACTGATCTACGACGCCGTACCCGATCTCAACTGGGCCGGGTTCTACCTGTTCGATGGCACCGAGCTGGTCGTCGGCCCGTTCCAGGGCAAGCCTGCCTGCATCCGCATCGCGCTGGGTCGCGGCGTGTGCGGGACGGCCGCGCAGACGCGGCAAACCCAGGTCATCCGTGATGTGCACGACTTCGACGGCCACATCGCCTGCGATGCCGCATCGAATTCGGAGATCGTGGTGCCGCTGGTCAAGGCCGACGGCAGCCTGTTCGGCGTGTGGGACGTGGATAGCCCGTCGGTGGCGCGCTTCGATGACGAGGATCGTCGCGGGATGGAGGCGCTGTGCGAGGTTTTTATGGCTACCGTCGCCTGATACCTTGATCGCGCGCAGGGCGCGCTCCTACCTGTAGGAGCGCGCCCTGCGCGATGTTTTTTATAGTTCGTGCGGTCGCGGCGTAGCCAGCAACTCCATCACCCGCGCCCGCGCTTCCTCGATACCGGTCTTGGCCAGCGACGAGAACATCTGCACGGTCCCCGGCACGTTGTTCTTGCGGAAATCCTTGCGCAGCGTTTCCAGAGCGGCTGACGCCTGGCCGCGCGACAGCTTGTCGGCCTTGGTCATCAGCACGTGGCACGGCAGGTCGGTGGCCGCGCAGAACTCGATCATGGTGCGGTCGAAGTCCTTCAGCTCATGGCGAATGTCCACGATCAGCACGATGCCGCGCAGGCTCCGGCGCATCTTCAGGTAGGCGTCGATCTCGCCACGCCAGTGCTTGCGCATGGCTTCGGGCACCTTGGCGTAGCCGTATCCGGGAAGGTCGACCAGGCGCGCGTCCACCGGCGACTCGCCCTCGATCTTCAGTGGCGCCAGGTCGAACACCACCATCAGCTGCGTGCGCCCCGGCGTCTTCGACGTGCGGGCCAGGCCGTTGTGCCCGGTCAGCGCGTTGAGGGCGCTCGATTTGCCGGCGTTGGAGCGACCGGCGAACGCCACTTCGGCGCCCTGGTCATAGGGCAGCTGGGTGATTTCATTCGCGGCCAGGACGAAGCGGGCGCTGTTGAGGGGGTTCGAAGACATGTTCGGCGGGCCGGGGAGCGTATACGACAGTCCGGCAGTGTATGCGATACCGCGCGCAGCCGCGCGCCGCACCGGTTTGACCGGGCTCTCTCCCGCCCCCCATAATCTTTTGATCGCGGCGCGCTGGGGAGTTCGCCCGACTCGGAAGCATCCCTCCTGGAGATAGCTATGAAGTTTCGGCACGCCGCCGCTGCCATTACCGCGATGCTCGTCATGAATCTCGCCACGGCTCAGACCGCGGCACCCGCCAGGGCAGGCACCGCCCCGGCAGCGGCAGGCACCGCCGCGAAACCGGGCGCGAATCCGGCGACCGACCCGGCGACACCGGGGATGCCGAAGACCGAAACCAGCGTCGCGCCCGTCGGCGGCACCACCGCCGCGATCAAGCCCGGTGACGCCACCGCCGGTCAGGGCAAGGCCGCCGCCTGCGGCGCCTGCCACGGCCTCGACGGCAACTCCACCGATCCGCAGTACCCGCGTCTGGCCGGACAAAGCGAGCAGTACATCGCCGCGCAACTGGCCGACTTCAAGTCGGGCAAGCGCTCCAATCCGATCATGGCTGGCTTTGCCGCGCCACTGAGCGAACAGGACATGCACGACATTGGCGCCTACTTCGCCACCAAGGCGTCGCTGCCGGGCGTGGCCGATCAGGCCTATGTCGATCAGGGCCAGAAGCTCTATCGCCAGGGCGATGTCGATCGCGGCATTCCCGCCTGCATGGCCTGCCATGGGCCGGACGGCGGCGGCAACCCGGGCGCGCGCTACCCGCAGCTGACCAGTCAGCACGCGAAGTACGTTGAGTCGCGGCTCAAGGCCTGGCACGAGGGCGGCACGCCCAACGACGACCCGCACACGAAGATCATGGTGACCATCGCGCAGAAGCTCGACGACAAGGATATCGCCGCCGTCGCCAGCTATATCGAGGGTCTGCACACGAACGAGGCGACGCAGGCCGCACCCGCGACGCCCTGATGGCGTTAAAGTTGGAAGATCGAACGGGCCCCTTCGGGCCCGTTCTCGTTTAAGAAGGTAAGAAAAGGAACCCTGATGCGTATGCGCCTTCCCCTCCTCTGCGCCGCCCTGATCGGCCTCGCGGCCTGCAGCTCCGGCAACAACGATGCGGCCACCACGCCGCCACCCGCCGCCGCTTCCACCGCCGCGCCGGCTCCGGCCGCCGCGCCGGCCGCACCGTCCACCGCCAGCGCGCCAGCCGCCACGGATGCCACCGCTTCGGCCGCCCCGGTCGCCGCGCCCAGCGACGCCGACGACAAGCGCCCGCCGGCCAAGCCCTTCGTCGACGACGGCAAGTGGGTCGAAGGTAAGCACTACTTCCGCATCGATCCGTCGCAGCCCACCAGCACCCCGGGCAAGATCGAAGTGACCGAGGTGTTCTCGTACGGCTGCCCGGCCTGCTTCCAGTTCCACGGCATCGTCGACCAGCTGGTCAAGGACCTGCCGCGCGGTACGGTCATGACCTTCACGCCCGCCTCGTTCCGCCCGGATGAGAACTGGCCGCTGCTGCAGCGCGCCTACCTCACCGCGCAGGCCTTCGGCGTCGACAAGCAGAGCCACGACGCCATGTTCGACGCCGTCTTCAAGAGCGGCGAGCTGGGCATCATGGATCAGCAGACCAACAAGCCGAAGCCGCAGTCGGCATGGCCGACCATCGACGACGTCGCAAAGTTTTACGCGAAGTACGGCGTCAAGCCGGAAGAGTTCGTGGCCACCGCCAACTCCTTCACGATCAACACCAAGATGAAGCGGGCGGATGAACTGATCCGTGCCTACGAGGTCGATAGCACGCCGACCATCGTAGTGAACGGCAAGTACCGCTTCACGGCGATCACGGCCGGTGGCTATCCCCAGGCGATAGAGCTCGCACAATGGCTCATCAGCAAGGAAGCCGCGGGTAAGTAACCGCGTTCTCGACCTCTCACGGAGATATCCATGTTCAAGCGTCTCTCGCTCCTTTTCGTCGGCCTCGCGCTCACCGCCGCGTGCAGCGCCAAGCCGGCCGAAGGTGCGCCCCCCTATACCGAAGGTCAGCAGTACGTGGCCACCACCACCCCGCAGCGCCTGGATCCGAAGGACGGCAAGGTGGAAGTGGTCGAGGTGTTCTCGTACGGCTGCATCCATTGCGCCCACTACGAGCCGTACGCGGAGACCCTGCAGAAGAAGTTGCCCAAGGGCGTGACGTTCCGCGTCATTCCGGCGGCATTCAACGATGCATGGCTGCCGTACGCGCAGGCTTACTACGCGGCCAAACAGCTTGGCGTGGCCGAGAAGGCCCATGCCGCACTGTTCAAGGCGATCCACACCGATCACTACCCGATCGCCACGATCGACGAGCTGGCCGACTGGTACGCGAAGAACTACGGTGTCGACAAAGCCAGGTTCCTGCAGCTGGCGACCAAGGACGATGCCATCCGTCAGCGGATCCTCGCCGACGGCAAGCTGATTCAGAACTGGGGCATCGACGGCACGCCCACGGTCGTGGTCGACGGCAAGTACCGCAGCGCGCAGATCAAGGACTTCGACGAGCTCAACGGCGTCGTCAGTTACCTGGTCGACAAGGAACTGGAGGGCGGCAAGTAAGCCCTGACGATCGCCTGCCCTCCGTTCACACGACGGAGGGCATTCTCTGGCGTTATCGCCAGACGAGACCCGACAAAGCCCCTCACATGACCCGCTTCACGCCGCCATCCATCCTCGCTCCGGAGCGCACCCTGCGCCTTCTGAGCTGCAACATCCTCGCCGGCGCGAGCGTCCAGCGGTACACGGACTACGTCACGCGCAGCGTGAACGCGGTCCTTCCGGGCCGCTCGAAGCTGGCAAACCTGGACTCACTCGCCGAGCTCCTTCACGAATTCGATGTGGTCGGTTTGCAGGAAGCCGATGCCGGCAGCCTGCGCTCCGGCTTCCTCAACCAGACCCGTTACATCGCGGAAGCCGCCGGCATGCCCTTCTGGAGCCATCAGCCGAACCGGCCGATGGCACGCGTCGCGCATTCCGCCAACGGCCTGCTCAGCCGCATCGAGCCCACCGAAGTCATCGACTATCCGCTGCCCGGCCGCATCAAGGGCCGGGGCGCGCTGTTCGTGCGTTTCGGCACGGGGGCCGATGCTCTGGTGGTGGTCATCGCCCACCTGTCTCTGGGCGCCGCGGCACGCATGGGACAGCTGGGTTTCATCGCGGAATTGCTCGCGTCCTATCCGCATGCGGTACTGATGGGCGACCTCAACACCGAGCCCACCTCACCCGAGATGCAGCGCCTGTTCGAGAAGACCGCCCTGCAGATGCCGACGATCAGCACACCGACGTTTCCCAGCTGGAAACCGCGCCGTGCGCTCGACCACATCCTCACGTCGGCCGACATCAAGCTCGAGCGCACGTGGACATTGCCGCGGGCGTTCTCCGATCATCTGCCGCTCGCCGCCGAAATTCGCCTGCCGCTCGCGCTAGCCGAAGCCGCTGGCGCCGCCACCCCCTGAGGTAAGTCGTCCATGAAATCGAGCCTGCGCGCCGCCCTGCCCTGGGCCGTCATCGTTATCGTCGCGTTCGCCGCCACCGTGCTGCGTTACGGCTTTATCGAGCCGGCCGATGCGGCGCATGCCTGCGACGGCGCGGGCGGTCCGTGGTGGTGCGGCACGCGCAACCTCATCGTGCAGGGCTTCCTGACCTACGCCTACGGATACGCGGCGGTGCTGATGGCGCTGGTGGCGCTGTTCTGGCGTAGCACCGTGTCGGCGGTGCTGGCGGCGTCGCTGGGCGTGATCGCGCTGCAGCTGTATTGCTACGAGGGCGGCGCGGTGGCGCTGCTGATCGGCTCGCTGCGACTGGTACGTGCGCAGTTCGGTGGAGCGGAGCCCGCGGCGGCCTGACTAAAGCCGCCGTGCCCGCCGCCAGGCCGTCAGCACCGGCCACGCCAGCGCCAGATTGAGCAGCAGCCAACCCCAGGAGACCGCGTTGACACCGGTTTCCTCGACGACGACCGCGATACCCAGCAGCGGAATCCACACCGCCATCAAGCGCTCCTCGACCAGCGGCATCAGGCTGTCCTCGCGCGTGCGCAGCAGCCCCAGCAGGAAGAACCCGATGCAAGGCAGCGCGAACAGGCCGATCGGGAAATCGCGATAGCGACCGTTGAAGACCTGCAGAATCCCGTACAGCGTCAGCACGAACATCCAGAAGAAACGCTGCGGCGTGAACGCGTCCGACCACGCGATACCCAGGCGACGGCGCTCGACCGGACGCGGTGCGACCGCCGCCAGATCGATCGGCGATGCCAGACGCGCGGCGATCGCACGCGCCAGCGACAGCGCCGTCGCCAGTGCGACGACTCCGATGATGATGCCGGTAGCCCATTCGACGTTGTCACGCGCGGCGAAGGACAGGAGGCGCGCGTGCGCCGCCAACGCCGTGCCCGAGGCAAAACCGGCGAGCGCCAGCGAGACCCAGCCCGACGCGCCGTGCCAGCGACGGCGAATGGCGCCCGCAAGCAGGAACAGCAGTGCACCGACGCCGCCGATACCGAGTGCCCAGGTCCAGCGCGGCTCTTCGACGATCTGGCCCTGCATGGCGAACTTCGGCTTCGCATCCACGTCGAAGATGCCCCAGTAGCCGCCGACCGTGCCTTCCAGGTCGCGCTTCCACGGCTGATCGAAGGCCTCGATCACGTTGTAGGGCATGTCGACCGTGGCGGCGTAGTTGAGGAACTCGCGCATGTAGCGCGCCTCGTTGACCAGGCTCGCACTCGCGTGCCGGCGCGTACGGCCCTGGCTGGGCCAGCCCGTCTCACCGATCATGATCTGCTTGCCCGGGAACTCGCCCTTCATCTTCTGGTAGACGTCGGCCACATGGCGCACGGCGTCTTCCGGAGCGACGGGCTCGTCTTCCCAGTAGGGGAGAATGTGAATCGTGAGGTAGTCCGTGACCTTGGCCAGTGCCGGGTGCTTCTGCCAGAACTCCCACACGTCAGCGTAGGTGACTGGCACGTCGGTCGCCTCGTTGACGCGGGCGATGTAGGCCGCGAGCGCCTTTTCCGACAACTCGCCCCGGAGAAGCACCTCGTTACCGACGACGATGCCCCGCAGACTGTCGTGATCCCGACGCGCGGCCTCGATGCCCAGCTTGATCTCGCGCTCGTTGGCGACGGGGTCGCGCCCCAGCCAGATGCCCATCAACACCTTCATGTGGTATCGGCCGGCGATGTCAGGCACGGCGCCCAGTCCCTGCCCCATGGAATACGTGCGCACGCAGTCGAAACGCGTGGACAGCGCCTTGAGGTCGGCATCGATCCGCTCGGGCGGGATAAACGCGTTGAGGTCGAACGGCGTCTCGCCCTTGAGCCGGAAGGGCGCGTAGGACACGCAGGCGATCTTCGCCGTCGGCGAATCCGGCAGGGCGATCGGGCGGCCCAGCACAAACCAGTAGCCAGCGCCGAAGACGGCGGCGGCGGCGAGCACGAGCCATGCGAGCGGTCGCGCGAATCGCGCGTAAGGAAGATGGGGCGGCATGCCGTTCCAGTTCGAGAGCGTAAAGGGGGGAGCCGGACAAGCTTAACGGGCTGGGCCCGCGAGGGCGATTGCCGCTGCATTGGCTGCGTTCATCAAGCCTGCGCACACGCTTCCCTTACAATGATGCGGTACGTACACGTGAAGGAATCCCGATGGTCTCCGCCCCGGCAACGCGACGCGCCGCCCGTTCCATTCGCCTCCTGGCCGGCCTCGCCCTTGCCGCCTGCGGCCTCGCCGGTAGCCTCCGGGCCTCGGCGGAAGGTTCCGACGCGGAGCGCACGCGCTTCCGCCAGGCCTACGCGACGGCCCAGCAGGGCGGCGATGCATGGCGCGCCCAGGCCACCGGACTCGAACACTACGTGCTTTTCCCGTACCTGGAAGCCGCGTCGCTGGAGCATGATCTGCGGACGCTCGATCGCGCCCGGGTCGATGCCTACCTCGCCGCCAACCCCGGCCTCATCCCTGCCGCCGACCTGCGCCGCGACTTCCTCAACGAGCTGGCGCGCCGCAAGGACTGGGTGACTTTCACCGCGATGTACCAGCCCGGTCTCGGGGACGGACTGAGTTGTTTCGCCCTGCAGGCCAAGCTGTCGCGCGGCCAGCCGCTCGTCTTCGAGGCCGACCTGGCCGACCTGTGGAAGAAGGCCAGCCTGCCGAACGCGTGCGATCCGGTGCTGAGCGCCGCGCATGACCAGGGCCTGCTGACGCCCGATCGCCTGTGGACACGGATCCAGACCGCCGCCGATGCGGGCAAGGGCGGCACGGTGGCCGGACTCGCCGCCTGGCTTCCGCCCGAAGATGCCGCTGCGGGCCAGCGCATTGCGCAGGCCCTCAACGACCCGACCAGTGCGCTGCGTGACGCGGCCACCTGGCCGGATACGCCGCGCCATCGTCAGGCCGTGACGCTCGCCCTGCAGCGCATGGCCCGCAAGCAGTCGACCGTGGCCGACAGCGCATGGACCTCGCTGGCGCCGCGCTTCTCACTGAGCGAGCAGCAGAAGGGCGCCGTTCTCAACGCCCTCGCCCTCTTCCACGCGACCGATTTCGACGAGTCGGCGCTCGATCGCCTGGTCGCGCTGCCGCCGGGTGCGCAGACCGACGCGACGCGCGAGTGGCGCGTGCGCGTCGCATTGGCACGACAGGACTGGCCGGCGGCACTCGCTGCCATCGACGCGCTCGCGCCTGCGCAGAAAGACGACGGCGAATGGCGTTATTTCCGTGCGCTGGTGCTCGCAAAGCTCGGACGCCAGGGCGAGGCCAAGGCCATTTACCAGAACGTTGCACAGGAGGCGACGTACTTCGGTTTCCTGGCCGCCGACCGGATCGATGCCTCGTACGCCATCTGCCCCGCGACGATGGCCACCGATGAGCGTCGTGAGGCCGCGCTGCTGACGGAGCCCGGCGTCGACCGCGCTTTCGAGCTCTATGCGGTCGGCCTGCAGAAGTACGCACGTCGTGAATGGACGGCCGCGCTGGCAGGGCGGGACGCCGACACCCAACGGCTCGCCGCCGACCTCGCCTTCCGCAAAGGCTGGTACGACCGTGGCGTCTTCGGCCTGTCGTCGGGCGAGGCCCTGCGCTTGTACGAACAGCGCTTCCCGCTGGCACGCCAGGATGGTGTGGTCGAGCAGGCCAGCCAGGCTGGCATCGAAGCACCCTGGGCCTACGCCATCATCCGCGCCGAGAGCGCATGGATGACGGACGCCCGTTCCGGCGCCGACGCGCGAGGGCTGATGCAGCTGTTGCCGGGCACCGCGTCTCTCGTTGCCAAGCGTAACGGGCTTGCGTGGAGCGGCGGCGACAGCCTCTACGAACCGACGACCAACATCATTCTCGGCACGCGTTATCTCTCGCAGATGGCCGCCCGCTACAACGGGGCGCCCTGGCTGGCGAGCGCCGCCTATAACGCCGGCCCGAACAAGGTCGACCAGTGGGTGAGCGCCCGTGGCTCGCTGGACCCCGACCTCTTCGTCGCGAGCATCCCCTACAAGGAGACGCGCGAATATGTCGCACGCGTGATGGCCTTCGCCGTGATCTACGATTGGCGGCTGACGGGTAATGCGCTGCCGATCGGGTCGCGCATGACACGGATCGGCAGCACGTATGCCCTGCCTGCCCCTGGCGCCGTACGTAAACCGGTCTCCTGTCCGGCGCCTTCGGTCGCCAGACCCGCACCCCCCACGGCGCCGGCTGTCACCCAGCCGGCGCCCGCCGAGGCGACTTCCGCTCCGGCCCCACAGGAACCCCAGAGCTGACTCGCTTGGCGTCGGGCGCCAAGCGGCCTAGGCTGAACTCATGAACGCTCAACGCATTGTCATCCTCGGCGGCACCGGCTTTGTCGGCGGCACGCTCGTACCCCGGCTTGCCGCCGACGGACACTCGCTTCTGTTGCTGTCACGCAACCGGGAAAACCGCCGGCATAGCGCGGTGGGTCGGCAGGTCACCACGGTCAGCGCCGACGTCTACGACCCCGCCGTCCTGCGCAGGCACATCGCGGGAGCGGATGCCGTCATCAACCTGGTGGGCATCCTCAGCGAGAGCGGTCGTCAGACCTTCCAGCGAGCGCACGTCGAACTGACCCGCCTGATCATCGAGGCCTGTCAGGCCACGGGCGTCCATCGTCTGCATCAGATGAGTTCACTCAAGGCCGGCCAGGGGCTGTCCAGATACCTGCGTTCGCGCGGTGAGGCGGAGGCCCTGGTCAAGGCGTCGACGCTCGACTGGACCATCTACCAGCCCAGCACGATTTTCGGCCCGGGCGACGGACTCGTCACGCGCTTCGACAAGCTGCTGCGCGTCGCGCCCGTGATGCCGTTGCCGCGCCCGCAGGCGAAGATGGCGCCCGTCTACGTAGGCGATGTGGCGGAAGCCATCGCCCGCTCGGTCGCCAACCCGGCGATCGGCGCCTTGCGCACGTTCGAACTGTACGGGCCCGAGACCTTGACCCTGATCGACATCGTGCGTGCCATTCGCGATGCGCGCGGCCGCCGTCGTGTCGTCATCCCCATGCCCGACAGCCTCGGCCGCCTGCAGGCGGAGTTCGCGCAGTTCGTGCCGGGCAAGCCGTTCACGCCGGATAATTTTCTCTCGCTGCGTACGGATTCCGTCGGCAAGGTCGATGGCCTCGCGCAGCTGGGCATCGCGCCCCAGTCCTTTTCCGCCTGGTTGCCGCGTCTGCTCGGCCAGCCCGTTCGTCAGCGCCGCCTGGATGAAGCGCGCACCAAACGTCGGCCCTGAACGATCTTATGGATATCTACCTCGTCGGCGGCGCCGTCCGCGATCAGCTGCTGGGCCGTCCGGTCGTGGATCGCGACTGGGTGGTCGTCGGTGCCACGCCCGAAGCCATGCTCGCCGCTGGCTATAAGGCCGTCGGCAAGGACTTCCCCGTTTTCCTGCACGGAGAAACGAAAGAGGAATACGCCCTCGCTCGTACCGAGCGAAAGACGGGTCGCGGATATCACGGGTTCGCGTTTCACGCCGATCCGTCCGTCACGGTGGAGCAGGACCTCGAGCGCCGCGACCTGACCATCAACGCCATCGCCCAGCACGAGGACGGCACGCTGGTGGACCCGTTCGGTGGCGTAGGCGACATCGAGACACGCACGTTGCGTCATGTGTCGGATGCCTTCGCCGAAGATCCGGTCCGCCTGCTGCGCGTTGCGCGCTTTGCCGCACGTTACGCTCCGCTGGGCTTCACCGTAGCGGAGGACACCATGGCGCTGATGCGACGCATGGTCGACGACGGTGAAATCGACCATCTCGTTCCCGAGCGCGTATGGGCCGAGACCCGCAAGGCACTCGCCGAACCGGCGCCGTCGGTCTTCGTGCGCGTGCTTCGGGATAGCGGCGCGTTGCGCGTGCTGTTCCCGGAAGTGGACGCGCTGTACGGCGTACCGCAACGTCCCGAATACCACCCGGAAGTCGACACGGGCATCCACATCGAAATGGTGCTGGATGCCGCGGCCGCGCTCGCGCCCGGCGACGCCCTGGTCGGCTTCTGCGCCCTTACCCACGACCTCGGCAAGGCGCTGACACCGGCGGACGTCCTGCCTCGCCACATCATGCATGAGCAGCGCGGTATCGAGCCCGTGCGCGAGATCTCCGCGCGACTCAAAGTGCCCGCGGAATACGCCTTCATGGCGGAGATGGTCTGCAAACACCACCTCAACGCACACATGGCGCTTGAGCTGAAGCCGACCACGATTCTGCGCCTGCTCGAAGCACTCGGCGCGCTACGCCGACCGGAACGTCTCGAGACCTTCCTCCTTGCCTGCATGGCCGACAAGCGCGGCCGCGGCGGCAACACTGATGCTCCCTACCCGCAAGCCGATTTCCTGCGCGCCTGTCGCCAGGCCGCCGCGGCCGTTACCTCACAACCCTTCGTCGAAAAAGGCCTGCAAGGCCCGGCGATCGGCGAGGCCATGAAAAAAGCCCAGGCATCGGCCATCGCGTCGGTGCTTAAGCCTTAAAGCCGAGCCCCCTGATCCGCCGCCAACACCGCTTCCGGCAATGCCGCCGGATCCACGCCCTTGGCGAACATCATCACCTGAAACCGCTCCCCCATCTGATCGGGCAGGGTCAGCTTCTTCACTTCCTGCGACAGACGAAAGCGCGCCGCCTCATCGCTGAGCCGCAGGTAATCGTCCTCGAAGAACTCCTGCATCCCCGCCGCGATCAGAAACTGCGCCTGGGGAAGATACGCGGCGACACCGAACCCGGCGTTATTTCCCGCTTCCGCAAGCGCCGTGAAGTCGACCGACGCCGTCAGATCCTGCAGTCCCGGAAGAAAGAACGCGTCGCCATGCGCACGATGCCGATAAAACGCACGCAGCGTCCCGTCGGTGCGCTCAGGCAGGTAGTACTCACTGCGGGTGTAGCCGTAGTCGGCGAACACCATCGCGCCACGGCGCAACGTGCCCGCCACCGCCTGCATCCAGTACGGCAGCTGCGGAAGAATTTCCGTCCGGTAACCCGCGTCGAATTCGCGTCCGAGGTCACGCTCCACGTGACGGACGGCGCCGCCGACAAGCGCATCCGCCGGACGATCACTGCGCATGAAGCGGCCATCGCCGTCGAGGATCACGTATTCCTCGTAGATTTCTCCGTCGCGCGCGGTAAACCGCGTCGTCGGCAGCGCATCGATCACCTCGTTGGCGAAGATCACGCCGTCCCACTCCTCCTCGAGCGGACCGTCGAGCCATACGGCACGTGCCGCAAGCCCCGCGGGAAGGTTCGCATGCAGTCGTTCGCGCTGACGCTCACGCAGGTCGGCGCTGGGTTCCAGGATCATGAAGCGGCGAGGCACGGCACCCGCTGCCTCGAGCGCCAGCAGGGCCGCCTCGGCGAACGCGCCGCTGCCGCCGCCGATCTCGAGAAAATCCGCGTCCGGGCCGAGCGACGCCAGCACCGGCTCGAACGCGCGCACGACGCAACGGGCGAACAAGGTCCCCAGTTCCGGTGCGGTGACGAAGTCGCCGTCCGCGCCGAACTTGGTCTTGCCGGCGCTGTAATAACCGAGGCCAGGGGCGTACAGGCAGCGCTCCATGAAACGAGAGAACGGCATCGGCCCGTGAGCCGCGATCTCCTCACGAAGGAGGCTGGTCAGGTGCTCGGAATGAGCGCGCTCGTCGGCGCTGGGTTCGGGAAGCCGGGTATTCATGCCTTCAGGATAAACGAAGGCATGGTCCCGTTGCAGCGGAGCGCTCCCCGGGGATGCGAAGCCCCCCGGGAAGCGCCCGGACTCAGAAGTCCTGCTGTAGCGACAGGAACACGCCGCGGCGCGGACCGAACTGGGGCGCACCGACGCCGATGCCGGAACCGTCACGGAGTTCGTACGTGCGATCCAGCGCATTGACCAGAGCCAGCTGCGTGTGGGTAGCACCGAGGCTGGTGAGGTTGAAGTCGTGCGCCACGCTCAGGTTGAGCTGAAAGTACGACGGCATGGTGTCGCCGTTGGGCACGAGGCCGTCGCGGCGCAGGCCGGAACCGAACAGGTAGTCGGCACCGATGCGCGTGCTGTCGGCGAAGGCGTAGCTGATGCCACCCGACGAGGTGTACTTCTGATCGTGATCCAGGTGGATGAAGTGGTCCTGGATGTAGGCGAGATCGTCCGGATCGAAGTTGTACTGACCCGTGATGATGCGCTTGCCGACGGAACGGTTGTACGCGAAGTTGAAGTACGCGGTCAGTGCGCCGCCATTGTAGTTCAGGGTGAACTCGTCCCCCTTGACCTTGCCCTGGTCGTAGTTGAAGGTCGAGTAGACCACGGCGGCGCCGAACTGACCTTCGTCCTGGATGCGCGCAACGTGACGCAGATAGCTGTCGATGCCGACGGTCCACTGGTCACCCAGCTTCTGCGAGATGCCCACGTCGTAATAGCTGCTGCGCTCGGCCAGCGGCGTGTCGTTACCGTTGTCCGGCAGCGCGTTGGTCGTGCCGTTGAACTTGGCGATGGAGGTCGGGCTGATCGACTCGCTGGCCGGCGGCGTGAAGTAACGCGAGTAACCGGCGTGGATCGTCGTGCTGTCGGTCGGCTGATAGACGACACCGAGGCGCGGGCTCAGCTGGCTTTCCGGCTTGAACGCATCGTAGCGATCCGCGCGCGCACCGTAGTTGACCGTCCACTTGTCGCCGATGCTCCACTCGTCCTGCAGGTACAGGGCATAGGTGCGGGCCAGGATGCGGCTGCTGTCGAGGATGTTCATCGGCGTGGTCGACGTCTGAATGCCGTCGGCGTCGGCCGGGAACACCAGCGCATTATTGCTCGACGTCGCGCGCTCGAACTCACCGTAGACGCCGTAGCGCAGCGTGTGGGTGTCGCCCAGCGGCGTGGAGAAGTCCGCCTGCAGGGTGGTCGCGCGGTTGGCGCGGTGGACGTCCGATGCGACGCCGTTGAACATCAGGTCGCCGATGTCGTCCGGCGTGAAGTTCAGACCGCTGTAACGTTCGCCGGCCGAGACCTGGTAGGCGGTGCTGCCCATCTTGCCCTGCAGGCTGAGGATGCCGAAGCGCGTCTTCTCCGACTGACGCTCGTTGAGCTGTGCCGAGTCGAAGTCGGTCACGTCGAGGTAACCGAACTGCGGCGACTGGCCGGGATTGTTCGGGATCTCGAAGCGGTTGTTGGTCGCGCCGAACATGAAGCTGAGGCGCGTGTCGTTATTGATCAGGTACGAGATGTCGCCGAATGCCTTCACCTGGTTGGTGTGGTCGTGGATGGCCTTGCGGCTCGAGGTCGGGTTTTCGATACCGACATCGTTCTCGAGGTAGTTGGCGGTCAGGAAGAAGCTCCAGTCGTCCTTCTTGCCGAACAGCGTGGCATTCGGGTTGAGCGTGCCGAACTGGCCGCCGGTGATACCGACACTGCCGCCGATGCCGTCCTTCGCCGTGCGGGTGGTGATGTCGACGATGGCCGCGGTGCGCTCGCCGTACTGCGCGGGCAGCGCGCCGGTGAGCAGCTTCACGCTGTCGATCATGCGGGCATCCAGCGTCTGGCCAAAGCCGCCGATGCTCTCGGGGATCAGCACGCCGTTGATGCGGTACTGCAGGTTGGCATGGTCGCCACGCACATGCAGCTGGCCGTAGGAATCCTGCACCACGCCCGGCGCCTGAAGGACGACCTGGTTCAGCGGCGTCGAATCACCCAGCGGCAGCGCCTGGATCGTCTGGCGATCCATGACGTACTGGCTGCTGCCAGTGTCGGGCGAAAGGCTGTTACGCGCCGCGTCGAGCTGCGCGCTGACGTCCACTTCGCCCAGATTCGTGGTTTTTTGCGGCGGAGCCGGGTCGTCGGTCGCGAAGGCCGGAGCGGCGGACAAGGCAAGGGCGATGCAGAGTGCAAGGCGAACGGGTGTCATCAGGGACTCTTCTTGGCAATGTTATAACGTAACTACCTGCGGCCGCAGGAAGGGGGAATTGGGCGAGACGACTATGAGGTCTGGACCTTTCGAGCCGCTTTCATCCTTGAGATTTACCTCAAAGCATACACCCGCCCGTTGCGCCGCAACATGCGACCCGCCGCCCCGCCCCGATCAAACCCGGCTCCTTGTAGGAGCCAGCCCTGCTGGCGACCCACCCCGCCTCAAGGCTTCATGACCGACTCACGCTCCCACCCCCACCATTACCTCCATCGAACCCCAGGGAGCACACATGGCGAAGAACGACGCCACCTCCACCTCGAAAGAAATCATCGCCGTCGTCGCCGATCGCGCCGAAAGCCCCGTCGCGAAAGCCATTCTCGAGTTCGTCAGCCGCATCCCGGACAGCGACGTCCCCCGTGCCGCAAAGGGCACCGTCGAGGACGAATGCCGCCGCCTCTCCAGCGCGGCAGCGAACAAGGCGGGTCTCACCGCTGGTTCCCTCGCCCTGCCGCCGGGCCCGCTCGGCTGGCTGACCGTTCTCCCCGAACTCGTCGCCATTTGGCGCATCCAGGGCCAGCTGGTCAGCGACATCGCCGCCGCTTATGGCAAAACGGCGAAGCTCGGCCAGGAACAGATGCTCTGGTGCCTGTTCCGCCACACTGCCGCGCAGGCCTTCCGTGACATCGCCATCCGCGTCGGCGACCGCCTCGTCTTCCGTACGGCCGCCACCAGCGTCCTCCAGCGTCTCGCCGGTCGCATCGGCGTCAGCGTTTCGAAGCGCGCCGTAGGCAAAGGCATCTCCCGCTGGCTGCCCATCGTCGGTGCACTAGGCGTCGGCGCCTACGCCTACTACGACACCGGCCAGGTCGCCAAAACCGCCATGGAACTCTTCAGCGGCGAAATCCACATCGAAGGCGACGACACCCCGGACGGCAGCGGCAGCAAGAAGTCCTCGCGCAACGAGCCGAAAGGCGAGCCAGCGCCACACACCTCGGGCGCCGCCGGCTCAGTGGCAGCCAGCTCCGCTGGCGAAACCCCGCCTGGCCCCACCGCCAGGCGAGCCGCAGCCTCTGCAGGAGCCAGCCTTGCTGGCGATGCGCCCAAAGGGCGCTCCCGCAAGGCAGCAACAAAAAAACCGGCCACCCCCAAACGCGCCACCGCCAAAAAGTCCGCCGCCCGCAAAGCCACCCCCACCAGGGTCGCCAAGGCATCCACCAGGAAAGCGACAAAGAAAACCGCCGCCCGCCGCACGCCCGCAAAGAAACCAGCTGCCCGCAAAATCAAACCCGCGACGTGACGACAGCGCCCGTTTACGGCAAGCTCCCCACCGATAGAACAGGGAGTCGCACGTGAACAAGCAACCGGTCGTCCTCGTCACCGGAGGCGCACGCCGCGTCGGCGCCGCCATCGTGCGTCACCTGCACGCGTCAGGCTGCGACGTCGCTATTCACTATCGTCAATCGGCAGACGAAGCCAAAGCTCTGTCGCGGGAGCTCAACGCTGCGCGCCCTGAAAGCGCCGCCATCTTCGCCGGCGCTTTGGAAGACGACGCCACACCCGACATACTCATCGCCACCGTCACCGACCGCTTCGGCCGCCTCGACGGACTGGTCAACAACGCGTCCGCGTTCTACCCGACGCCGATCGGCGACACCACGGCAGCCCACTGGAACGACCTGTTCGCCGCCAACGCGCGCGCACCGTTTTTCCTCGCACAGGCAGCGACTCCCGCCCTTCGTAAAGCGCGCGGATCGATCGTCAACATCGTCGACATTTACGCCGAACGTCCGCTTGCCGGACACGCGGTGTACTCGATGGCGAAGGCCGCTCTGAACATGCTCACGCAGGCGCTGGCCAAAGACCTCGCACCCGACGTCCGCGTCAACGCCGTCGCACCCGGCGCCATTCTCTGGCCCGAGTCCGGCAAGCCCGAAGAAGCCGCCGATGCGCTCATCGCCAAAACACCGCTCGGCCGCAAAGGCGAGCCCACCGACGTCGCCGAAGCCGTGCGCTGGCTGCTGATGGACGCGCACTACACCACCGGCCAGGTCATCCGCGTCGACGGCGGCCGCGCACTCAACATCTGATTCGCGGTAACGCAAGGGCTACGTGATAGTACCGGCAGGGTTCGCTCCCACCGGCATGGGTTGGCTTCCAGCATCTACAAATGAAGAAGGCCCCGAACGTGGTCGGGGCCTTCCTCGTCATCACAGCGGTGCCTTAGTTCTTCTGACGAAACGCCGATTCCAGCAGAGCGCGGTCGAAGCCCTGACCCGGGTCGCCTTCCGTCGCGAAGCGATACAACGCAGCGGAGTAAACACCGTGCATCGCCGCCTGGAACAGGCTCAGCACGACGAGACTGACAACCGCCGCGACGCCGACCGTGATCATCAACGCCACCGAATGCGTCGCGACGGCACCGAAGAACAACACGGCGCTGGCGAAGATCAGGCAGAAGGTGAGGATGCCACCGGCGAGGCCGATGCCGGCGTTGCCGATCAGGTTTTCGCCCCAGGTTTCCTTCAGCAGCGAGGTGCTGCGCTTCACCGCATCCACCGGGCCGATGTCCTGCGCGGCGAGCACCGGCACGACGAGGAAGGTGGCGACCGTCCAGCCGAAGCCGAGGATGCCGGCGACGATGCGGCCGACGAAGCCGAGACGTTCCTGCAGCGCACGCAGGATCATGCCGACCGTGGCGGCGATCAGGGCATATCCGATGATGTTCGGCAGCTTGCCCATCGCGGCGCGGAGGCCGTCACCGAGCGTCGGGTTGCCACCGTTGAGACGGATCATGGCGGCGGAGGCGAGCGCGACGTTGAAGAAGATCACCACGCCATACTGCACGAAGTAAAACGCGAAGCTGACCAGCATAAAGAGCGGCGATACGTGATGGCGCTGGCTTTCGAGATCGACCTGATTCGATCCGACCATGGCGATCACCGGCCAGGCGAAGGTCGCGATGACCAGAAGCGAGGCGAGACCGGCCAGGAGTGGAAAGAGCATCAGCTCCTTGTCCTGGCGGAGGATCGTGGCGCTGGACTTCATCAGTGCCCAGCTGCGTGCGAACTTACCCATATCCTTTCCTTAGAACCCCTTGGTGGAACGCGTTGTATCACCTTGGCTGGCCAGCCGCCACCGTAGGCTGTCTGTCACGGGACAGGACGTCCAGACCGACGGCTTTCTCAGGCAACGGCGACCGTGCAGGCCTCGTCGACCACCAGCGGCTCACTCTCCGCCGGAAAGGCAGCCCAGAGTTCGCCCAGCGTCCGTCCATCCACAGGGTGGCGCACGTCCGGCGCGATATCCGCCAGCGGTTTAAGCACAAACGCATGCCGAAGCTCGCCCCGTGGCAGCTCCAGGTGCCCCTTCCCGCTCAGGACCAGATCGTCATAAAGGACGATATCGACATCCAGCGTCCGGTCGGCGTAACGCTCGCCACCCCGAACCCGTCCATGCCGATCTTCAAGTGCATGCAGCCAGTCATTGAGCGCTTCCGGCCCCAGGTCGCTGTCCAGAGCCACCGCGAGGTTGAGGAAGTCCGGCCCATCGAAACCGACAGCCGCACTGCGATACACCGGCGACACATTCAGCGCGCCGAAGCGCGCCCGCAACTCGGCGACCGCCGCACCCAGCCAGCGCGCAGCGTCGATGTTGGAACCGAGACTCAGATACGCGCGACCCATGTCAGTCCTCCGCCGCGACCGGCGTCACCACGGCGGCCGAGCGCATGGACGCGAAGCCCTCGCGCAGATCCCCACCCGACGGCTGCTGGAACGGCCGCAGCCCGAACTCGGGAAGGATCGCAATCAGATGATCGAAGATATCCGCCTGGATGCGCTCGTAGTCGAGCCACACCACCGTATTGGTGAACGCGTAAATCTCCAGCGGAATGCCCAGGGCACCCGGGTCGCGCATACGCACCATGCGGGTCATCTTGTCGTGCACATCGGGATGCGCCTTGAGGTACGCATCCGCGTAAGCACGGAACGCCCCGATGTTGGTCTGGCGACGGCGATTGACCGGCAGCTTGCCGGCGTCACCCAGCGCTTCGTTCCAGCGACGGATGTCTTCGCGCTTTCGCTCGAGATAGGCGGTCAGCAGATGCATCCTGCCGAAACGCTCGAGCTCCTCGTCCTCGAGAAACCGCACGCCCGCCGCATCGATGAACAGCTCGCGCTTGATCCGCCGGCCACCGGAATCCTGCATGCCGCGCCAGTTCTGAAACGACTCGGCGATCAGCCGCCAGGTCGGCACCGTCACGATGGTGCGATCGAAATTGCGCACCTTGACCGTATGCAGCGTGATGTCGATAACATCGCCGTCGACACCGGCGGACGTCATCGTGATCCAGTCGCCGACGCGCAGCATGTCGTTGGTGCTTAGCTGGATTCCGGCGACGAAGCCGAGAATCGTATCCTTGAAAACCAGTAGCAACACCGCCGACATCGCGCCGATGCCGGACAGCAGCAAGCCGATGCTCTGATGGGTGAGTTTGGTGATCACCAAAACGAGGGCAACGATCCACAGCGCCAGCTGCAGCAGCTGCACCACGCCCTTGATCGAACGCTTACCTGCGGGCGTAGCGCTGTACAGCGATTCGAATGCGATCAGTGCGCGACCCAGCGACGCGATGACGCAGACGATCATCCAGCAGACCGCGAGGTTGCGGATGAAGGCACCCATGTCGTCGTCGGCGATCGAGAGGAACATCCCGATGCCGTAATAGACGACGATGGCCGGCAGCATGCGCGCCAGCCAGCGGAACGCGCCGTACTCATAGAGCGCGTCGTCCCAGCGCCAGGCGGTATGACGGGTGGCGACACGTACGACGCGATGCAGGAACACGCGGCCAAGCAGACCAACCAGCCAGGCCACGACGAACAGGCCTGCGACGAAAGCCACCCGCTTCAGCTCGGGGGACGCGACAAAGTCTTCCATGACGGTCAGTGTTTTCTCGAAGTGGATCATTCCGGTCGGGTGCCACGCTCGATGCGGACACCCACGGCCTTCGCCCCGCGTACGGCACCGGGCTTGGACAGCTTCAGGCGAACCCACGACACGCCGAACTCCTCACGGACGATCTCGGCGCAGCGCTCGGCCAGTGTCTCGACCAGGCCGAAGCTGGACGACTCCACATACGTCTGCAGGCGTTTGGAAATCGACTTGTAGTTCAGCGTCTCGTTGATGTCGTCACTGGCGGCCGGCTTGCGGTTGTCGAAAGCCATTTCGAGGTCGAACGACAGCGTCTGCCGGATCCGGCGCTCCCAGTCGTAGATGCCGATGACCGCGTCGATGCGCAGGTCTTCGATGAAGACGATATCCATGAGGGGTTCTGGTGGTGCGAAGGGGCGTACAGGGTCGGCGACCGGGGCGTTTTGTGCAACATACGCCCCGCTTGATCGCGCGCGGGGCGCGCTCCTACAGGGACGTCAGGCGGCCGGAAGGGTTTCGAGACTCCACCGCGGGTGCACCTGAATCGTGCGGTCCTGCTGCTGACCCGCCGCGAGGCGAATCGCTCCTGCCAGCGCGATCATCGCGCCGTTGTCGGTGCAGAACGCCAGCCTTGGGAAATACACCCGGAAACCGTCTTTCGCACCCGCTTCGGCCAGCTGCTCCCGCAGACGCTTGTTGGCACCGACGCCACCCGCGATTACCAGCCGTCTGGCACCGCTGGCCTCGAGCGCCCGGCGGCACTTGATCGCAAGGGTGTCGACGATGGCTTCTTCAAAGGCCCGCGCGATATCGGCACGGGACTGATCCGTCTTGTCCGAGGCCTGCCAGGCCAGCAGGACCTGGGTCTTCAGGCCGGAGAAACTGAAATCGAGCCCCGGGCGGTCGGTCATCGGCCGGGAGAAGCGGAAACGCCCCGGCGTGCCCTGCTCCGCCAGCCTGGCCAGCGCGGGACCGCCGGGGTACGGCAGACCCATCATCTTGGCGGTCTTGTCGAAGGCCTCACCCGCCGCGTCATCCAGCGTGTCGCCAAGAATCCGGTACTCGCCGATGGCCTTCACCTCGACCAGCATCGAGTGGCCGCCGGAGACCAGGAGCGCCACAAAGGGCGGTTCCGGCGGGTCATCCTCCAGCAAAGGCGCCAGCAGGTGACCTTCCATATGGTGGACACCGATGGCCGGCACGCCGAGCGCCCAGGCCATGGCGCGGGCCGCCGACGCCCCCACCAGCAGGGCACCCACAAGGCCGGGGCCTGCCGTGTAGGCCACGCCACCGAGATCCGATGGTGTCAGACCCGCGTCCTTAAGTGCTTCTCGCACAAGGGGAAGTAGCTTACGGACATGGTCGCGACTGGCCAGCTCGGGCACCACGCCGCCGTACTCGGCGTGCAGGGCGATCTGGCTGAACAAGGCATGGGAAAGCAGGCCGCGACCCGGCTTCTCCGGGTCCCAGCGCAGAAGGGCGACCCCCGTTTCGTCACAGGACGTTTCCACACCTAACACGGGCTTTGAATTTTTCGAATCGATCACGTTATAATCCACGGCTCACCCGGGTAGACGGGTCAGTTTAAACAAGTGGAGTTTCCATGCCGAGCGTTAAAGTCCGCGAGAACGAGCCGTTTGAGCTTGCCCTTCGCCGCTTCAAGCGTACGTGCGAGAAGGCTGGCGTCCTGGCCGAAACGCGCAAGCGCGAATTTTACGAAAAGCCCACCCAGGAGCGTAAGCGTAAGCGCGCTGCTGCCGTGAAGCGTCACCTCCGCCGTCTGTCTCGCGACACGACGCGCCGGACCCGCATGTACTGATTGCCTCCCCGGCCTCACGGTCGGGTGTTGGATCCGCGGCTGGCGCGTTCGCCCGCTGCCGCCGCAATCAGGCGGAAAACCGAGCCGGCTTCGCCGAAAGGCGGAGCCGGCTTTTCGTCGTCCCGGAGAAATGCCATGAGTCTGAAAGCCAAGATCACCGAAGACATGAAGGCCGCCATGAAGGGCGGCGAGAAAGACCGTCTGGCAGTTATCCGCCTGATGCAGTCCGAGATCAAGCGACGCGAAGTCGATGAGCGGATCGAGCTGGACGATAACCAGGTCCTGGCCGTGCTCGAAAAGATGCAGAAGCAGCGCCGCGACTCGATCGAGCAGTTCGACAAGGCGGGTCGTACGGACCTGTCGACCATCGAGCGCTATGAGATGAGCGTCATCGAGACCTACCTCCCTGCCAAGCTCAGCGACGCCGAGCTGGACGACGTGATCACCGCGGCGATCGCCGAGACGGGTGCGACGACCGCCCGGGATATGGGCAAGGTCGTGGCGCTGGTGAAGGAAAAGGCCGCCGGGCGTGCCGATATGGGCGCGGTGGCCGGTAAGGTTAAGGCCAGACTCGCCTGACCCAGTACTTGTAGGAGCGCGCCCCGCGCGCGACCCGAGCCCGACGCAAAGTTGGCTTCGCGCGCAGGGCGCGCTCCTACAGGCCTCGCCGTTTCACGGCGAGCCTACACATTTGTGAGCATGCTCCGCACCGCGGCTGGCAGGACGTTCCTCCGGCGCTCGACGGAGAGATCCCATGCTCAAGTACGCCATTATTTTCGGCCTCATCGCCCTGGTCACCGGCGCCCTCGGCTTCAGCCGGATTTCGGGCATCGCCGGCACGATCGCCAAGGTCTGCTTCGCCATCTTCCTGATCCTGTTCGTGATCGCGATCCTGGCAGTCATCGGCGTCTTCCACCTGGCGTTCTGATCGCCCGATAAGGGAATGCGGACTCCATACGGAAGCGGATGCGTGGCATCCTAGGCGACTGATGCGTGGCCGTATTCCCGACAGCTTTATCGATGAACTGCTGACCCGCGTCGACATCGTCGACGTGATCGAGCGGCGCGTCCCGCTGAAGAAGGCGGGGCGCGAATGGACGGCGTGCTGCCCGTTTCACAACGAGCGCTCGCCGTCGTTCTACGTCAGCCCGCAGAAGCAGTTTTTCCATTGCTTCGGCTGCGGCGCCCACGGCAGCGCGATCAAGTTCATCATGGACTACGACCGGCTCGAGTTCCCCGACGCGATCGAGGAACTCGCCCAGTCCGCCGGCCTGAAAGTGCCCTACGAGGGCGGCCGCGACGATAAGCCACGGGAAGACCGCAGCGACCTCTACACCCTCCTCGACGAAGCGGCCAGCTTCTACCAGCGCGAGCTGGGCAGCAGCCCCGAGGCGAAGGCCTACGTCGACGGCCGTGGGCTGGACGAGGAGATCGTCAAACGCTTTCGCATCGGCTGGGCCCCCGCCGGCTTCGACGGCGTGATGAAGGCGCTGGGCACCAATGACCGTCGGCGCCAGCTGCTCAACGAAGCAGGCATGGTCGCCAGCAACGAGCGCGGCAACAGATACGACCGGTTCCGCGAACGGGTCATGTTCCCCATTCTGGATCGCCGCGGCCGGGTCATCGCCTTCGGCGGCCGCGTGCTGTCGTCCGAGCAGAGCCCCAAGTACCTCAATTCGCCGGAGACCGCCCTGTTTCACAAGGGCAAGGAACTGTTCGCGCTGTGGCAGGTGAAGCAGGCGCACCAGCAGGTCACCCGGATCATGGTGGTCGAGGGCTACATGGACGTCATCGCCCTGCATCAGGCCGGGCTGCCCATCGCCGTGGCCACGCTGGGCACCGCGACCACGCCGGACCACGCGGAAGTCCTCTTCCGTGCCGCCCCCGACGTCTATTTCTGCTTCGACGGTGACCGTGCCGGTAAGGCCGCCGCGTGGCGAGCACTCGAATCGGTGCTGCCGCGCATGCGCGACGGGCGCCAGGCCCACTTCCTGTTCCTGCCCGACGGGGAGGACCCGGACACCCTGGTCCGCAAGGAAGGCAAGGAAGGCTTCGAGAAGCGCATGAAGGACTCCATGCCGATGTCGGAGTACTTCTTCGAGGAACTGGCCCGGGACGTGGACGTGACCCGCCTCGACGGCCGCGCCCGCCTGGCCGAGCGGGCCCGCCCGCTGATCGCGAAGCTGCCCGATGGCGCCTTCCGCGATCTCATGGGCCAGGAGCTGGAGCGCCGCACCGGCGCCCGTGCCGTACTGGAGCCTGAGCCGCCGGCCCCGCGCCAGGACGCCAACCGCCCCACCAACGTCCAGCGCAGCCTGGTCCGCAGCGCGATCACCCTGCTGCTCGCCCAGCCCGATCTGGCGGCCGAAGTGGAGCCACCCTACCCCTTTCTCCGCCTCGACCGGCCTGGCGTGGCGCTGCTGGCCGAGCTGCTCGATGTGGCCCGCGCGCGTCCCGGCATCCGCCCGGCCGTGCTGGTCGAGTACTTCATGGAGCGTCCGGAGTACGCCTCGCTGCAGAAGCTGATGTCGGCCGAGGTCATCGGCGAGCCGGAGATGCAGCGCGTGGAGTTCCACGACGCGCTGATTCAGATGGAGCGACAGGCGACGACACAACGCCGCGAGTACCTGATCTCCCGGGTTCGCGAAGGCGTGCTGGACGACACCGAGAAGGCGGAACTGCGCGTTCTCCTGGCGGCCCGCGCCGCGCCGGCCCGCACGGCGGGCGAATGATGCGGCGCACCGCTCTCATAACACGATCCATGGGATCATCCCCGCCTCGTTCCTCGAAGGGACCGGCCCCAGCCGGCTTTACGCGCCACTGATGGATCTACTCAACGACCTCGTCGATTTTTTCGGAAGGAACGGCTACGCCGCCGTTTTCTTCGCGCTGATGCTTTGTGGCGCGGGTATCCCGCTGCCCGAGGACATCACTCTCGTGGCCGGCGGCATCATCACCGGGCTCGGCTATGGCGACGTCCACACCATGGTGGGCGTCGGCATGGCGGGCGTGCTGTTCGGCGACTCCACGATGTTCCTGCTCGGCCGGCATTTCGGGGGACGGATCATGAGCTGGCGTGTCGTTGCCCGCCTGCTCACCCCCGAGCGCTATGCGAAAGTGCAGGAGAAGTTCGAGAAGTACGGCAACCGCATGATGTTCGTGGCCCGCTTCCTGCCGGGTATGCGTACCGCGGTGTTCATCACCGCCGGTGCCACTCATCGCGTGGGCTTCTTCCGCTTCCTGCTGCTCGATGGACTTGCCGCCGCCATCAGCGTGCCGATCTGGGTGTATCTGGGTTACTTCGGCGCGCACAATCACGAGTGGCTGTCGATGTGGATCCATCGCGGGCAGACGGGGATTTACCTGGCCATCGCCGGGGCGTTAATCGGCTTGGGCGTCATCTGGTGGCGAAAGCACAAATCGGCCGACGAGCGCTAAGCCTCCGTAGTGAATCGCGGCGGGTCACCTACAACGAACGGTCTATATCACTGCCTGAATCCAACTGCTAGCGTCCTGATACGCGACGTTCCGTCGCCTTAACTAAGGGAAGGATCCCTGATGAGCAGCGACAGCGACGTCACGAATGCTCCATCCGCCGCCACCATCGACGCGGCTACGTACAGCGCACTCTTCGCCGAGGATGCGAATCTGCTGACGGTGGCAGGAGCCGTCGACGACGAGACGGGCCCGGTGGCTTATCTCAGCGACTTGTTCACGTTGAGCAGCCGGCTCGAAGAGGGCGCCGCCCCCGAAAAAGCCTGCCTGCTCGCGATGCGACGACCAGACCTCCCCGACCTCGCTCTCGATAGCGCGGCGCTCCGTCGGGAATATTCCACGCTCGATCTCGTTAACGAGCTGCTGGAGAAGCGCATTGTCCTGTGCACCGGCAGCTCCACTAGCGTCCAGGAGCGCATGGTCAGCGCCACGACACCCATCGGGCTCCCCTATGACGCGCCATGGAATCGCGTACTCAGCATCCTCCACCTGCGCGGCATCCCGCTATGGCGGGCAGTACGCCATTCGGACCCGGAATTCCCGGCATTCGTCGCCACGGAGAAACCCAGTAAAGGCTTGCGCGACGCAGTGACGATGGGCTGCGGCTTCTCTCCCGCCGTGCGCAAGATGTTGATCGGGCCAGCCGTGACGACGGATGCGTCCGCGGCAGCGTTGTTCAGCAAAAAAGCTGGCGCCACCCTTGGCGAACTGAGCGCGGTGAAGACGCTCATGGAAGCCACGGGACTGAAACGTCGTGATGTACGCCATCTTCTGGCCGTCGACGGCGTTGCCAAGGAAGCCGATGCAGCCACCGCTGTGTCCCTCGCCCGATACGCTCCCGACGGCACGGGCAAGCCGTCCAGCAAAGCGTATGGCGCTGCGTTTATCAATGCAGGCGCCGGCCCGCTGTGGATAAAACAGCGTGCCGGATCCGCCGACGCCATGGATACGGAAATCGCCGGACTAACAGCGAAGCACATGGATCGCATGCAGCGCCTGCTGCAAGTCCGCACGCGCCTCGACGTTTCGTATGCCGAAGCCGACCTGCTGCTTCGCAGCGCGCTCGCTGCAGAGAAGGCAGCGGCGGATACCTTACCGACCGAGCAGACGCTACGCGCGCTAGGCCTCTACGGCCATCTGAAAGCCAGCACAAAGATCACTCCGGACGGGTTCGCCGCGCTTATCGGGAACCTTCCCGTCTATGCGATCGGTCGTACGCCTGCGCTGCTCGACAGCCTGATCAAGGTAACCAACAAGCCGTTCACGGCAGACGACACCGCCACGTTCGCCACCGCACTGCGCATCGATACCACGTTGCTTGAACAACTGTTGCAACGTGTCGAAGCGGTGCAGAAAACAAGGGCGTGCACGCTGCCAGTGATCTCCGCCTGCTACCGCCTGACCTCGCTACCGCGTCTGCTCGGCCTTAGCATCGAAGAAGGGCTCGCCATGTTGGACCTGCTCGAGCAGCAGACCAACGGTTACAACGCCCAGATCGCGGGTAACCCGTCTATAACCAGCTCGCTGGATGCTTTCGACATCCTCGATGTCATACCGGCCCTCTGGAACGCGACCGACTGGGCCCGGCAGCACCATCTTTCGTTTATTAAGCTCAAGCCGCTCTGTGACGACACGGCGCCGACCACCGCCACAAACGCCTGGTTGGCGGCTCTTGCCGATGCTGCCCAATCGCTGTCGACCAGTCGGCTGGATACGCTGACGATCAAGAAGCTCATGCGAGACACCGAGGTCGACTACGACCTCGGTGTAAAAGCGTGGAGCGAGGTCCTGAACGAGTTCGTGGACAACAACGGACTGATCCTTCCCGCCGCACAGGCCATGCAGAGTCCAGCCCTGCGTATCAAGCTGTCCGGGCTTCTGACGAAGCTGAAAAAGCCTGACACCGTATCGCCCGTCCAGGACTACGTGTCAAAACTCGGCAATGCGATCGCCGATACCGCCGCGTCTCAGAACGAGGTCGCGAGTCAATTGCTGCGCACGGCATTCGCACTTGACGTCGCCCAGGCCCCGGCCGTCCTGACCTGGGCCGGCGTCAGCGGTTACCAGTTGCTCGGCGACGCCATGATGGCTCTGAACAACCGCGTCGATGGTGACGCGGACGCGCGCACATTCTCCAGCGACATGACGCAGCGCTGGCATCGGGTTCACCGTATCGCTTCAGTGGTCCGCATGTTCGGTCTCAGCGGCACTTGTCTCGATGGCCTCGTCGCTCATCCGGAATGGTTCAACCTGCAGAGCTCTGACGGCAAGCCGACACATTCGATCAGGCTTGACATGCTCTATCGTTTAAGCCGCTACCGCGACTGGGTGGGAACGCTTGCAACTGGCTTCGACGAGCCAGATGCATTGGCGTACCTGAAACGCACCCATGAAAAGGAGCCGCCTGCCATTGACGAAGCGGCAGCGAACCTGGCCAGACTGCTTGGCGCCACCCCCACGGAGATCCGCGAGCTCTCCAGGAGCATCGGAAAAAAAGCCGTTGCCGGCATCGCGGGAGACGTGGCGGACATCGACTATGTCATGCGTTTGCTGGCCTTGCAGCGGGAGCTGGGAATTTCAGTCGCTACGCTGAAGGATCTCAATGACATGAAGGAGACGCCGGACGCGCCGCAGATCGAGCGCGTGGCTGCGGGCCTGAGTACCACCCTGGACGCCTCCCAGCGTACCGCCCTGGATGGCACGCTCGCGGAAGCCTGGCGCGACGCACTGTGCACGTGGCTTTTGCATTTCGGAAGCTCGCAGCCCGTACCACTGCCGGAGATGGTGCGCCGTGTCGACCTGTCCGCCTACTTGCTCACCGACGTCGAAGTGGGAAGCGAGCCTCGTACGACGCGTGTCGCCGCCGCCATCGCCAGCCTGCAGCAGTACATCCATCGCGTGTATGCGCGCCTGGAGGATGGCTATGCATGGCAGGAACACTTCGTCAGCGAACGCAAGGCGTGGCGAGCCTGGCGCAGCCAGTTCGGCTCGTGGCAGACCTACAACACGATGAAGCGCCAGCCATCGGGCTTTCTCGATCCATCCCGCCGGAGCAGCAAATCAAGCCTGTTCGAGGCTTTTGAGAAACTCGTGGGGCAGGGTAAGTTCGCTGCCGACGAGATTCAGACCGCTATGCTGACTTACCTGGCCGGCTTCGAGCGCGTCAGCAATATCCAGCCGCTATCCGCGTATCACGACGGGGTGGATCCTCAGAACGACACGTTTCACTTCATCGGCCGCTCAAACGTGGAGCCGGCGGAGTATTACTGGCGCACACTGGACATGTCGATACGGGACACCCGCGGGGCACCCAGCATGCTGGCCTGGGGAGAATGGCAGAAGATCACGCTGCCCGCCACGGGCGTCATCGTGCAGACACCTCTCAACAAGGAAACGAGCGCCAACTTCGGCAACGACCCGCGAACCTCGATCGATGCGGTTCGCCCGGTCGTCATTGCAGGGCGCCGATACATCGTGTGGCTGGAGCGTGACGGCACCGCCGCGAACTTCGACAACAAGACAAGCGACGTCTATGTCTTCCGGCTGTGTTACGCCTACCTGCAGACCGATGGTCAATGGAGCACGGCCAACGAGCTTATTCGGCTCGACGGCACCGATCCGGCGGGTCGGCCTGAACGGTGCGGTGGCCAACCTGACAAGACCCTGATGAAAACGCTGAGTTACCAACCCCGCATTGTCGTGATGGTGGACGAAAGCGGCCCACGTACGGACGATCCCTGGCTGGTCGCTCTACTGGTCACACGCGATACCGACGTGTCCTGGAAGAAGAAAAAGGCTACCTACGCGCGCAACAGCGACTACTACATCGCCGCAAAGGATCTTCTTCTCGTCGAAACGCGGGAGATCGATACAGACGACCCTGTCGGACGCCCACGCGAGGCAAAGCTCGTCGACCGGTGGAGCAGGATGTTCGACGACCCCAGGGTCATTCAGCATCGATATGTGGGAGCTGCCACCATCATACGCGACGAGTTAGCTGGCGAAAGCCAGAACGTCATTGCGGATGAAAAGTTGAATCGGACGTTGACCAAACTTAAAGATGAATGGAAGGCAGAAGCCGAAGCGATTGCGAGCGCGGATGAAAAGGATAAAGAGGCTCTGCGTGACAGATATTTCAAAGCTCCTGTCTCAGAACCTCTTCACATTCCTTTTATCAAATTAGATTCCGCGGCGAACGGGGATCGGATACGTGTCTTGTACGGGATAGAAGGGAACATGGCGTTACCGTCTTTACCTAGCGATATGCCGTCTACCGACAGCTACGATACGAACCTCTGGCTCTCACCGTCGAAGCCTGGCTACCTCCAGCTGAGAAGATATAGCAGAGCACCCGGAAAAACGGCCGAATTGACTTTCTCGGACGGATCGAGCCGCTCACTTTCCTTCGCAAAGTGGTCCGGTAACTTTGGTTACTATTCTTACCAGGAAGCAAAAAGCTTGCTGGGCTCGGTAAGTGTCTATAACCGGGACTTCCGGTATTCGATGGGGCGGTGGGAGTGGAACTTTCCAACCTCCGGGATTGCTTTGGCTGACACGCTCGTTCGCGTTACCGATAGTAAGGGTGCGGAACTTGCCCAATTCGTATGTAAGGCTGGTGATGGTCCCGCCGCTTTGACGAGTGAATTCTTCGTGGAGCGAAGCAAGCTCAACGATCCATTCGAAATCACGGTGACGCTCAGCCGCCTGAAGCCCAGGTCGGAACCATATGCCACGCGAACTGCGCTCCTGGCGATTGTCGACCTGCTGGCGGACGAGCTTCAACCCGACGATGGTGTGCCGTCGGTCGTCATGCGCTGCAATGCGTCGCGCATACATAGCCTGGACTTCACTGAGGCGAATCGTAAGGCGCAAGGAGGGAGCACGCTGCCACCGACAGCGATTCCCCTCAGCACCCTTTTCGGCAAGCGCCTCGTTGCCTTGGCCACACACTCCGTTCAGCGCGTGCTCGCCTGGCGCACGCAAACGATGGAAGAGCCTGGCGCTACCAGCGATGCCTCGCCGTCGCCCATCGACTTCGGTGGTTGCAACGGTGTGTATTTCTGGGAGCTCTTCTTCCACGTCCCGTGGCTGGTCGCGTGGCGTCTTCGCGAAACAAGGCAATTCCGCCTTGCTGAGGAATGGTGTACGAGGCACCTGTTCGATCCGCAGCGCGGTTTGCCTGATGGCGGTAATGGTATGTCGAGGTACTGGAATGCCGTGCCGCTCACCCTCAAGGGCGGTGCGCTCGCCAGCCAGACCTATGTGCAGGATCCGGATGCATTGGCCGACTTTAACTTCGACCACTATCGCCGCGCGACGTTCCTTTTCCTCGTCGAGCTATGGCTCGCCGAAGGCGACAGTTTCTACCGGCAAATGACGCGCGACGCACTGGTGGAAGCGTGGCTGTGTTACGAGAAGGCAATGCGTCTTATCGGTCGGCTACCGGAACCGTTAGCCCCGGAGCGGTGGCAGGTAACCGAACTGAAGTCGCTGTCGATGGAAGCCCTGCATGCCTCGCCAGACCGCCGGATCACGCAGGCTCACCGGAATCTCGTACGTCGCATGGACAACCTACGCCACGGCTTGACCCTCGACGGCAAACCCGGGTTACTTCCCCTGTACGCGGGCGAGACCTCACTCAATTACCTGCTCAATCCGCGCACGGGCTCATCGAGCCAGGGCAGGCCATCCCGGACGCTGACCGCGCCGGGCTACCGATATGGCGAGATCATGCCCAAGGCCCGGGAGGCGGCGGCTTGGTTGACGGAGATGGGCCAGCAACTGTTCCACGTGTATGAGGCGGAGTTCGACGCCGAACTGGCGGTCATGCAGCAGAAGAACCTTATCGATCTTCACCGCTTCACCATCAATCTTCAGAGCAACGGGCTCACCTCCGCACGAGCCGAGCGACTAAAGCTTGAGCGCGGTCGTGACCTTCTCCTCGAGCGCAAGAAGCATTTCGAACGGTTGGTGGACAATGGCCTTTACCACGCCGAGGCCGCTGGCTTCGTGCTCGGCACGACGGCCGGTTTCTTGCGCACCCAGGCTGGGGTGTTCGGCAGCGTCGAGAAAGGGAGCGAAGTCTATCCGACCATCTTCGGGGTGGCCTCAGGGGGTGCTAAACCAGGAGCCATCGCCGGTGCAGTGAGCCAGGCCGTGAAATACGCGGCCGACATGATGGACGTGGCGGCTCAGGCGGCTTTCAAAGAGGCCGAGTTCGCTCGCCGCACGGCGGAATGGAAATTTGAGATTGCGACCGCCAAGGCCGAGTTGTCGGTCTGCGACAGCGAGATAGCGGTGCAGGACCTTGCGGTGGCGGCGGCGGGTCTTGCGCTGGACGAAGCCCAGACCAAGCTGCGCCTCATGGATGACGAATACGTATTCATGACGACTGGCTTCGCCATCGGGCCGACCTATCACTGGATGATTTCCCAACTGACATCGATTTATTCGATGGCATATGACGCGGTCTTCGCACTGTGCCTGGATGCGGAGGCTGCTTACCAACGCGACACAGGCGATTTCGCCAGCGAGTTTGTCAGTTCCGCAGCGTGGTCCGACAAGTGGAAAGGCATGCTGGCCGGCGAATCGTTTCAACGCGATCTGTTGATGATCGACTCCGCTTACCTTCGCAAAAACGAGCGGCGGATACTGGTGGAGCGAGACATATCGCTTGCGGGGCTGAAGGGTGGCGATGACGTCACGGCGCTGCGCCATGGGCTGTCCGGCAGGGGCTTCGTGTTCTCGCTGCCGTCGCTGTTGTTCGATCAGGATTATCCGGGACATTACCTGCGCCAGATCCAGCATGTTTCGGTCACGCTTGTCCTGAACGGCGTGGAGGCCGTCGATTCCACGTGCCACGTGCCCGCTTTACTCACACAGATCAGCAGCACCATTCTTACTGAGGCGGACACGAAGGCACTCGAACGCCTCTACAAACCCGAGACCGGCACACACGAGGCGCTACGCACCTCTGTGCGGGCCAATCAGCAGACCGCGGTGTCGACACGGACCGCCGACGCGCTGACGGCGGAAGGTGAGAGCGTGCTGGCCTCGCTGCTTTTTGACGATTGCCAGCTACTGCCCTTCGAAGGCACGGGCGCCATCTCAACATGGCGACTGGAGCTGCCCGGCATCAAGACCGGGTGGGAGACGGTGCTGGGCAAAGGCGCCTCGCGACTCACCGACGTCATTTTCCGCGTCAAGTACACGGCTCGTGATGGGGGAGCCGCATTCGCGGCCGCAGCCAGCGCCCTTGCGAACACACTCGGCAGCAAGGTCCTGGGCCGATCTCCGCTGGCCAGCCCGGTGGCGACATATCAGGAGAATCCAGCCGAGATCGACCCAGCGACAGCAGCGGCTTTCTTTAAGAACTTCTATGAGATCATCGTTGGCACCGCGAAGTTCGGCCCCCAGGCGAAGGCTGCCAGTGTTGCCCCTTACTACCGAAAATCCATGCCGGATGCCATTGCGAACGATACGACGCTGGCCATCCTCGGCTCGTTAACGTCGCGCGTTACAGGGCAATACGCCATCTTCGATATCGTCCTGGCCATGGTAAGCGAGGACGGGACGTTACTGGACGAAGCTTCGACCGATACCAGGGGAGGGGTATACGACCGCGTTGTCGTGGACATCTCGGATGCGGCGTGGAAAATCACCGAGCACGCTCGTTCGAATCATCCCTTTGACGAATGACCCGAAGCCGATCGTGAACACTGGCGGTACCACGTCAGGGCGTGGATACCGCTCACGCCCCGACCGATACTTCGGCGAACAACCAGTCGCGAAAGACCATCGTCTCCTCGCGCGACGCCGCATCGCGCGACACTGCCAGGTAATACGTGTGCTGCAACGGCAGCTCGAGCCGGAACGGCTCGACCAGTCGCCCGGCGGCGAGGTCATATGCGACCAGCAGTTCCTGCGCCAGCGCCACGCCCTGCCCCTCGATCGCCGCCTGCAGCATCATCGTGCCGTCACCAAAGCCCATGTCGCGCGCGATGGCTCCGGGCTCGATCCCCGCGCGCTCGAACCACTGATCCCAGCTCGCCGCGGCCGCCGAGCGGCGATTGGACCGCTCATGCAACAGCATCTGGTCGAGCAGCGAGACAGGCTCCCCGACACGAGCCGCCACAGCGGGCGAACACACCGGCGTGTAGCCGCTGCTCGCCAGGATGACCTGCTCGAGACCCTCGCCCAGCCGATCGTCGATCGCGAGGTCCCAGCCACCCTCCTCGGCACCGTCCGTCACGACCTCGACAGCGATCCCGGGATACCTTCCGAAAAAGCGGAACAACCTCGGCACCAGCCATTTCGTACCGAACGTGGGCGGCACCGACACCCTCAAAGAGGCCGGGCGCTCGCCCATCACCTGGTCCGTAGCATGTTGCAGCGCACGAAACGCGTCGCGAACGCGGGGAAAATAATTCTCACCGGCCGCCGTCAGCGACAGTCGATTGTTGCTCCGCACAAATAACGGCGTACCGAGATAGGACTCCAGCAATTTGACCTGAGCGCTTACCGCGGCCGCCGTCAGGGAGAGTTCTTCACCAGCCTTCGTAAAGCTCAAATGCTGCGCTGCAAGTTCGAAGACGCGCACGGCATTCAGGGGTAGGGAGCGCTTCATTGCGAAGTCATCAAATTTTTTTTGGGGAAGACCCCGACAAATTCTAGTTTGCCTGCCTCGTTCGCGAACGCCAAGAATCCGTCGCGCTCTTCCCACGGACACTCGATGAACATCCTCACCATCGACACAGGCACGACCAACACGCGAGTCACCGTCTGGCAGGACGGCAAGGTCGTTGGACACGGTGCCCGACAGGTCGGCGTACGCGACACCGCCATTACCGGCAATACGCGCAAGCTGGAAGAAGGCGTCCGCGAGACCATCGCCGAAGCTCTCGCCAACGCGAGGCTGGAAGCCGGCGACATCGGCCGCGTACTCGCCTCTGGCATGATCACCTCCAATGTGGGGCTCTGCGAGATTCCGCACGTCCCGGCACCGGCGAGCATCGACGACCTGGCAAAGGCCATGCGCGAGTCGCTGGTCGAAAACGTATGGCACGCGCCGATCTGGTTCGTGCCGGGTGTGCGTAACGCCGTCGACCACATCGGCCTGCACAACTGCGAGGCGATGGACATGATGCGCGGCGAGGAGACCGAATCCTTCGCGCTGGTCGAACGCCTGGGCCTCGACGAACCCACCGTCATCGTGCTGCCAGGCTCGCACTCGAAGTTCGTCAGCATCGACAAGAGCGGGCGCATCGACGGCTGCGTCACGACGCTGGCCGGTGAGCTGCTGCACGTGATCTCGCACGACACCATCCTGGCTGGCTCGCTGAAGGAAGGCTTCGCCAAACGCATCGATCCGGAAATGCTGCTGGCGGGTGCCGCTTCGGCGAACAAGATAGGCCTGGGCCGTGCGTGCTTCAGCGTGCGTATCCTCGATCAGTTCGCGGTGTACGACGCCAATGCGCGCGCCAACTTCCTGCTCGGCGCGGTGCTGGGTTCCGACCTGCTCACCCTCAAGAATTCCAGCGCGATCCGGATGAGTCCGGGCACGCGCTTTGTCGTCAGCGGCAAGCCGATCCTGCGCGAAGCGATCGCGCGGCTGGTCGAAGGCGACGACTTTTTCTCCGGCACCGTGACGGTGCTGGGCGACGACGACCAACGCGATCTAGCGGGAGCCGGCGCGATCGCCGTGGCCCGTCGCCGTGGGCTGGTCGACCATGAGTAATCCGAGGAGGGAACGCATGAAAACGAAAATCGCACTGGGCCTACGTGTCCTGGCTGTCGCACTCGCTATCGGCTCGGCACCGGCTTTCGCCGCCGACGAGCCGGTCAAGATCGGTTTCGTGGTGAAACAGCCCGAGGAGCCCTGGTTCCAGGACGAGTGGAAGTACGCCGAACAGGCCGCCAAGGAAAAAGGCTTCACCCTGGTCAAGATTGCCGCGCCCGATGGCGGGCAGGTGCTCACCGCCATCGACAACCTGAAGTCCCAGCATGCGCAGGGCTTCGTCATCTGCACGCCGGACGTCAAACTCGGTCCGTCGATCGTCGCCAAGGCCAGGATCGACAAGCTTAAGCTGATGACCGTGGACGATCGCCTCGTCGACGGTTCGGGCAAGCCGATCGAATCCGTGCCGCACATGGGCATCTCGGCGACCAAGATCGGTGAGCAGGTCGGTCAGGCGATCTCCGACGAGATGAAGAAGCGTGGCTGGAAGCCGGAAGAAACCGGCGCGCTGCGTATTTCGTACGACCAGCTGCCGACCGCCAAGGACCGTACGGATGGTGCGATCGCCGCGCTCACCGCCGCGGGTTTCCCGAAGGCCAACGTGATCAACGCGCCGCAAGCCAAGACCGATACGGAGAACGCGTTCAACGCGGCCAACATCGCCATCACGCAGAACCCGAAGTTCAAGCACTGGGTCGCGTTCGGCCTGAACGATGAAGCCGTGCTCGGTGCCGTGCGCGCTGCGGAAGGTCGTAACTTCCGCGCCGACAACATGATCGGCGTGGGTATCGGCGGCAGCAAGTCGGCACTCAACGAGTTCGCCAAAGCCCAGCCGACCGGCTTCTTCGGCAGCGTACTGATCAGCCCGAAGCGTCATGGCTATGAGACCTCGGTGAACATGTACGAATGGATCAAGAACGACAAGGCCCCGCCGCCGCTCACACTGACCACCGGCAAGCTGGTGACACGCGCCAACGTGACGGAAGTCCGCAAGGAAATGGGTCTCTGATGATGAGTGACACGCCACGCCTGGAATTTCGCCACATCGGGAAGACGTTCCCGGGCGTGCGCGCGCTCGGCGACGTGGGTTTCGCCGTGCGTGCCGGCACCGTTCACGGCCTGCTCGGCGAGAACGGTGCCGGCAAGTCGACGATGATGAAAATTCTCGGCGGCGAATACATCCCCGACGAGGGTGAGGTGGCGATCGACGGTCGGGTCATGCATTTCCGCAAGGCCGCCGACGCCATCGACGCCGGTGTCGCCGTGATCCACCAGGAGCTCCAGTACGTACCGGAGCTCTCGGTCATGGAGAACCTCCTGCTCGGTCGCCTGCCAACGCGTTTCGGCCTGGTCGACCGGCGCAAGGCGCTGGCCTGGACGCGTGAGCGCCTCGACGCCCTCGGCGTCGACCTCGACCCGCGTGCGAAGCTCAGGCAGCTGTCGATCGGTCAGCGGCAGATGGTCGAGATCGTCAAGGCGATCCTTCGCGACGCGAAGATCCTCGCCCTCGACGAGCCGACCAGCTCGCTGTCGCACCGTGAGACCGAGGTGCTGTTCCGCCTGGTCAACGACCTGCGTGCGCAGGGCAAGGCCATGATCTACATCTCGCATCGCCTCGATGAGATTTTCGAGCTTTGCGATGCCGCCACGATCTTCCGCGACGGACGTAAGGTGGCCGACTTCGACACGCTCGAAGGCGTCACCCGCGACCAGCTCGTCCAGCGCATGGTCGGTCGCGAGATCAGCGATATCTTCGGTTATCGCCCCCGTGCGCACGGCAAGGTGCGTCTCGACGTCAAGGCCGTCACCGGCCGCGCCGTGCAGCTGCCCGTGAGCTTCGAGGTGAAGGCCGGCGAGATCGTCGGTTTCTTCGGTCTGGTCGGCGCGGGTCGCAGTGAGGTGATGCGAGTGATTTACGGTGCGGATCGCCGCACTGCCGGGGAAGTCACGGTGGACGGGCGTGCGGTGAAGCCATCGCACGTGCGCGACGCCATTCGTCACGGTCTGGTGTTCTGCCCCGAGGACCGCAAGGAAGACGGCATCATCGGCGTGCGCTCGGTGTCGGAAAACATCAACATCAGCGCGCGACGCAACCATCTCACGGCGGGCCTGTTCGTCAACGACCGCAATGAGGCGCGCACCGCCGACACCTTCATCGATCGCCTGCGCATCCGTACGCCGCATCGTCGGCAGGAGATTCGTCTGCTCTCGGGCGGCAATCAGCAGAAAGCCGTACTGTCGCGCTGGCTGGCCGAGAAAGATCTCCGCGTGCTCATCGTCGACGAGCCCACCCGCGGCATCGACGTCGGCGCCAAGAACGAAATCTACAACGTGCTTTACGAACTGGCCGACCGTGGCGTCGCCGTGGTGATGATCTCGAGCGAACTTCCCGAAGTGCTCGGCGTCTCCGACCGCGTCGTCACCATGTGCCGCGGTCGCATCACCGCACAGTTCGACCGCGCCCAGGCGAATGAGGAGAACGTCCTCGCCGCCGCTCTCAATGAAGGCGCCAGCGCCATCCCGACGAGGAACGTTTCACCATGACCGAACCCAACGCCGCCGCCATCGGCGCGACGCGCGAAACACGCGACGACCGCCGCCGTGCCCTGCTCTGGCAGGCTATCGACGACTACAGCCTGATCGGCATCTTCATCGTGCTGTTCGGGGTGCTGAGCGTCACCGTGCAGTACTTCTTCTCGTGGGACAACATCGTCGGCCTGGCCTTGTCCGTCTCACAGATCGGCATGGTCGCCTGCACCATGATGTTCTGTCTGGCTTCGCGGGACTTCGATCTTTCGGTCGGTTCCACCGTGGCTTTTGCCGGCGTGTTCTGCGCCATCGTCTCCAACGCCACCGGCAGCGTCACGCTAGGTATCGGCGCGAGCCTGCTGGCCGGTGCGTTCATCGGCTTCATCAACGGCGCGGTCATCGCCAAGCTGAAGATCAACGCGCTGATCACGACGCTGGCGACGATGGAGATCGTCCGCGGTCTGGCCTTCATCTCGTCTTCGGGCCAGGCGGTCGGCGTCACCAGCGAGGCGTTCTTCACCCTGGGCAGCGCGGAGCTGTTCGGTCTGCCGGTGCCGGTGTGGGTCACGCTGGGCTGCTTCGTCCTCTTCGGTGTACTGCTCAACAAGACGATCTACGGCCGCAATACGCTGGCCATCGGTGGCAATCCCGATGCCGCGCGTCTTGCCGGTGTGCCGGTGGACCGCGTGCGGATCCTGATCTTCCTGATTCAGGGCCTGGTCGCCGCACTGGCCGGCATCATCCTCGCTTCGCGCATGACCAGCGGTCAGCCCAATGCGGGTGAGGGCTTCGAGCTCAACGTGATCTCGGCCTGCGTCCTGGGCGGCGTCTCGCTGATGGGCGGCCGGGCGAGCATCAGCGGCGTGCTCGTTGGCGTTCTCATCATGGGAACTGTGCAGAATGCCATGAGTCTGATGAACATCGACGCCTTCTACCAGTATCTGGTCCGCGGCACGATCCTCCTGATCGCCGTCCTCGTGGACCAGCTCAAGAACCGCAGGCAAGCCCGCTGATGACCGATTCGTTCAAACCCTTGTCCCCGCAGCGCCAGGCCCATGGCGAGGGCGTGATCTGGGACGACCTGATGGGACTGGTCCGCTGGACCGACATCTCCGCGTCAACGATCTACGACTACGACCCCGGCACGGGCGTGGTGCGCGAACACGCGCTGCCCGCCCGCGTCTGTTGCTTCGCCCTGACCCATGAGCCCGGCGTACTGCTGCTGGCACTGGAGAAGCAGCTGGCCCGTTTCGATACACGCGACGGCAAGCTGCACGTGCTCGGGGACATCGAGGCGGATGTCGCCGGCACCCGCGCCAACGACGGTCGCTGCGACCGGGGTGGCAACTTCATCTTCGGCACCCTCAACGAGCGCGGCCCGGAGCAGATCGCTTCGTTCTGGCGTTACACGCCGGCAGGCGGGCTCAGCCGCCTGTCACTGCCCAAGGCAGCGATCACCAACAGCATCTGTTTCAGCCCTGACGGGAAAACGATGTATTTCACCGATTCGCCGACGGCACGGATCATGGCCTGCGACTACGACGACAGCACGGGTGAGGTCGACCGCATCCGCGGTTTCGCCGAGCTGAGCGCCGGTCATGAGCCCGACGGCTCGACGATCGATGCGGAAGGCTACCTGTGGAATGCGCAGTGGGCGGCGTCCCGCGTGGTGCGCTACGCACCCGACGGTCGCGTCGATGCCACCATCGAGCTGCCCGCGCGCCAGCCCAGCTGCGTGAGCTTTGCCGGCGCCGAGCTGGACCGGATGGTGATCACTTCCGCGTACAAGGGTCTCGACGAGGCCGTGCTGAAGGACGAGCCGCTCAACGGTGCGATCTTCATCGGCACGCCGCCGCGCGGTCGCGGTCTTCCCGAAGCCCGCTACGGGCACAAGGTCGTCACGTGAGCGCTGTCATGACCGCGGACCCGCGCACGACACCGCTTCCCCGCCTGGCTGGGAAGGTCGCCATCGTGACGGGTGCGACGCAGGGCATCGGTGCGGCGACGGCGCGGTTGTTCGCGGCGCATGGGGCGAAGGTCGTGCTCAATGTGCTCGAGGACAACGCGCAGGCACGTGAGACGCTGGCATCGCTGAACACCGACGACGCGATGCTGTTTCAGGCCGATATCACCGACGGGGAGGCCATCACGCGCATGGTGGCCGCCGCGACGGAGCGCTTCGGCGCGCCGGACGTACTGATCAACAACGCGGGTATCAACGTCTTCAACGAGCCGCTGTCGCTCACCGATGACGAGTGGGCGCGTTGCTTCGAGGTGGACCTGAAAGGCGCGTGGAACTGCGCCAGAGCCGTCCTGCCGGGCATGCTCTCGCTCGGTCGCGGCAGCATCGTCAATATCGCCTCGGTGCATGGGCACAAGATCATTCCGCACTGCTTCCCCTACCCCGTCGCCAAGCACGGCCTGATCGGCCTGACCAAGGCACTCGGTATCGAGTACGCGCCGCACAACATCCGGGTGAACTCGATCTCGCCGGGCCTGGTCCTCACCGCGATCGCGGAAGCCGGCTTTGCCGCCGCCGCGGATCCGGTGGCCGAGCGCCGCAAGCAGACCGATATCCTGCCCAACAAGCGCATCGGCGAACCACTGGAGATCGCCTATACGGCGCTGTTCCTCGCTTCCGATGAGGCCCGCTACATCAATGCCGCCGACATCCGCATCGACGGCGGTCGTTCGCAGCTTTACCACGAGTAATCGTCATGGCCTGGCCTACCGCTCTTCCCCTTATCGCGATCCTGCGCGGCATCACTCCCGACGAGGTCGTCGACCACGTCGAGGTACTGATCGAAGCCGGTTTCGATGCGATCGAGATTCCGCTCAATTCCCCGGACTGGCGACGCAGCATCCCGCTGGCCGTCCAGGCGGCCGGCAAGCGTGCACTGGTGGGCGCGGGGACCGTGCTGTCGCCCGAACTGGCATCCGAAGTCGCCGATCTGGGCGGCCATCTGATGGTCACGCCCAACACGGATCCGGCAACCATCCGCAAGGCGCGCGAGCGCAATCTCTACACGGCGATCGGTTTCATGACGCCGAGCGAGGCATTCGCCGCCCTCGCCGCCGGAGCGCAGTCGCTGAAGCTGTTCCCGGCGACCAACCTCGGACCGGCGTACATCAAGGCGATTCGTGCCGTGTTGCCACCCGATGTGCCGCTGCTGGCGGTGGGTGGGGTCACACCCGATAATCTCGGACAGTTCCTCGACGCCGGTTGCATCGGCGCGGGTCTGGGCGGCGACCTGTATAAACCAGGACAGCCCGTCTCCCGCACGCGCGACCAGGCCGCCGCCTTCGTCAAAGCCTATCGTTCGGTCTGAGCATGAAAGTCACCAAGATCACCACCTATCGCGTTCCGCCTCGCTGGATGTTCCTCAAGATGGAGACCGACGAAGGCGTCGTCGGCTGGGGCGAGCCCGTGGTGGAAGGCCGCGCGCGCACCGTCGAGGCCGCCGTGCAGGAGCTGTCCGAATTCGTCATCGGACAGGATCCCGCGCGCATCAACGACATCTGGCAGGCGATGTATCGCGGCGGCTTCTACCGCGGCGGCGCCGTCTTCATGAGCGCCATCGCCGGCATCGACCAGGCGCTCTGGGACATCAAGGGCAAGGTGCTCGATGCCCCGGTATACGAACTGCTCGGTGGGCGCGTGCGCGACCGCATGAAGACCTATTGCTGGGTCGGTGGCGATCGTCCGGCGGACGTCATCGCGCAGATTCGTGAACGCCTGACCCATGGCTTCGACACGTTCAAGATGAACGGTTGCGAAGAAATGGCGATCATCGACTCGAGCAAGGCGGTCGATGCCGCGGTCGCCCGTGTCGCCGAGATCCGCGAGGCCTTCGGTAACACCATCGAGTTCGGTCTCGATTTCCACGGTCGCGTCTCCGCGCCGATGGCCAAGGTGCTGGTGAAGGAACTGGAGCCGTTCCGCCCCCTCTTCATCGAAGAGCCGGTGCTGGCAGAACTTGCCGAGTACTACCCTCGCATCGCCGAACAGACGTCCATTCCGCTCGCGGCGGGTGAGCGCATGTACTCGCGTTACGAGTTCAAGCATGTGCTCGAGCGCGGCGGCATTTCTATCCTGCAGCCCGATCTGTCACACGCGGGCGGGATCACCGAGTGCGTGAAGATCGCCGCCATGGCCGAGGCCTATGACGTGGCGCTCGCCCCGCATTGCCCGCTGGGCCCGATCGCCCTGGCCGCGTGCCTGCACGTGGACTTCGTCAGCTGGAACGCCACGCTGCAGGAACAGAGTATGGGCATCCACTACAACAAGGGTGGCGAGGTGCTCGACTACGTCCGCAACAAGGACGCGCTGAAGCTGGACGACGGCGGTTATGCGCAGCCGTTCACCGGTCCGGGTCTGGGTATCGACGTGGACGAGGAGCGGATCATCGAACGCAGCCGCGAGGCCGCGGAGTGGCGGAATCCGCTGTGGCGGCATAAGGATGGGTCGGTCGCGGAATGGTAAGCCATTGCGCGAATTGACGTTTCCGAGATTATCCATAATTATTCAACTTTGAATAATTATGGATAACTGGTATGGGCCTGTCGTTCGAACTGCCATACTTCCCCCGGAAAGGACTCGTTGAGGACGTCCTTCGGATCCTTACCAGCGGACTGAAGCAAGGGGTGACGCTGTTTGCCCCTCGACGGCAGGGTAAGACTTCCTTCGTCCGGCACGAGCTCATCCCGGCTGCTCATGAGCTCGGCTGGAAGACGCTGTATATCGATCTCTGGAGGCGAAGAGGCGAGCCGGAACTTGCGCTCGTCGAGGGCTTGGAGGCTTTCCTCGAGGCAAGACGCAGCGGCTGGAAGCGACGTCTACGTTTCAGGCAGCTTCGCGCCAAGGCGAGCGCCGGCGCCGCCGAAGTCGAATCGACTCTCGAGCCCGTGAGTTTCACGCCCGATGCCGTTCTGGAGAACAGGCTCGACTTCGCCCTGTCCGCGCTCGCGGAGAAAGACGTCACCCTCCTTGTGCTCGACGAGGTCCAGGCGCTGGCCGGAGCAAAGCGCGAAGACTTCGTCGCGGCACTACGGACGGTCATCCAGAAGCTGCAAGGGCGACTACTGGTGTTTTACACGGGATCCTCCCGCGAGGGTTTGAACCATATGTTCCGCCAGCAAAGAGCGCCGCTGTTCGCGTCTGCGATGCCCGTACAGCTGCCCGACCTTGGCGACGACTTCATCGAAGACCGAGTGGTTTTTCTCGCGGAACGTACCCGAGCCCGGATCGACGAGGCGTCGCTCAGAAACGCGTTCGAACGACTCGGCCGGACGCCCGAGTTCCTCAACGAAGTGATCCTGCACCTGTTGATCGCGGGCAACGGCAATATCGATGCCGCGATGGCGAAGTGGATGCAGTCGCACACGGAGGCGGGTGCGGGCGCGCTGCTCGAAGAATTGCGACCACTCGAACTCGCCTTGATGAACATGCTGGCGCAACCCGGTCATCCATCGGTATACAGCACCGAATCCGTCGCCTGGCTGAGCCGCTGGCCTGACATCGACGCGAGCCTGACGACTGCGAAGATCCAGGCTGCGCTGAAGCGACTGACCAGAATGGAACTCGTCGCACCCACGGGCAGGCAAGGTGACTATGAAATCGAAGATCGTGCCGTGCTGCTACACCTCCGCGCAGGCACGTGAACGTGAGGCCGAAGATGTCGCCCGCGAGTCGCGCTCCTACCTGAAAAAACGCGACTCGATGACACGGACCTCGCCCAGGCCCAGCCCGTCCAGGCGATAGTCGCCGATCGCTTCGCGGATAAGCCGCAAGGTGGGGAGGCCTACCGCCGCCGTCATCCGCCGCACCTGGCGATTACGCCCTTCGCGCAGCACGATCCGCAACCATCCGTCCGGCACGGTCTTGCGAAAACGCACCGGCGGATCGCGCGGCCACAGCCACTCCGGCTCGTCTATCGCCTCGACCCCCGCCGGTAGCGTCGGCCCGTCGTTGAGCGTCACGCCGCGACGCAGGCGCCCGAGGGCTTCCTCGGAGGGCACACCCTCGACCTGCACGACATACGTCTTCGGCTGCTTGTGCTTAGGGTCGGCCAGGCGATGCTGCAACTTACCGTCATCGGTCAAAAGCAGCAGACCTTCGCTGTCGTGGTCCAGTCGCCCCGCCGCGTAGACTCCCTTCTGCGGCACGAAGTCGGCCAGCGTGCGCCGGCCGGCTTCGTCGGTGAACTGACAGAGCACCCCGTAGGGCTTGTTGAGCGCGACCAGCACCTTACTTCGCGGAAGCGGGCTTCACGAAGCGCAGCGTCATGCGATCGGACTCGCCGATCGCCGCCCACTTCGCCTTGTCCGTCTCGCCCATGTCGTAGGTCGGCGGCAGCGTCCACACGCCCTTGGGATGGTTGTGGTCATCCTTCGGATTGGCGTTGATCTCGCTCTGCGCGTCCAGCTTGAAGCCGGCATCGGTGGCGAGCTTGATCACGTAGTCGGTCGGCAGGTAGCCGGAGTTGACCACGTCGTCGAGCTTCTTGCCCGCGTCGGCGCGATGGTCTTCGACGCCGAGCACGCCGCCGGGCTTGAGCACCGTGAAGAACGACTTGAACATCGCTTCGGCACTGCCATCGGCGGCCCAGTTATGCACGTTGCGGAAGGTCAGCACCATGTCGGCCGATCCCGGTGCGCCCAGCACAGGGGCCTTGTGGTTGAACTCCACGATCTTTGCCGTGCCGTACTGTGCCGGGGCGAACGAGAACTTCTTCTGCATCGAGGCCACGCCCTTGGAGCCGGTCTCGATCGCGCCGATGTAGTGGCCGTTGTCGTGCAGGTAAGGCGCCAGTATCTCGGTGAACCAGCCGCCCGACGGCCAGATCTCGATCACGGTCATATCCGGGCGAATACCGAAGAAGGTCAGCATCTGCTTGGGGTGACGGTAGACGTCGCGCGCCTTGTTCTCCGGCGAACGCCAGCTGCCGGCGATCGCCTTGTCGAGCTGGGCCGAGCTGAGCTGACCGGCGCTGGCGGGTGGCGTGGTCTGCGCGGGCTGGTCGACGTCGGCCGCCAGCGCGGTGTGCGAGAGGGCCAGACCGAGCAGTCCAGCGCAGGCGAATGCGAGCTTCTTCATGGCGACACCGGGTGTTTGTGGGAATGTGGCCGGAAAGGCTAGCACGGCGATCCGGCCCTGCCACCTGCCTTTCCGTTCGTCTGCGGCGGACCGGTGAAAGCGCGAAAACATCCGTGCCGTTACACTGGTGCCTTCTGCATTGCAGCATTTGTTCCGCAGGGATCCTCACACATGCGCTCTTTCCCCCTTCGCCCGCTCGCCGCTGGCGTACTCCTCGCGCTGGCCGGCAACGCCGCCGCACAGGAAGCCACGCTGGCACCGGTCGTGGTCACGGCCACCCGTACCGCCCAGTCTCCCTACGATATTCCGGCGGCGATCGACGTGGTGACGACGCCTCCCGATGGCTCGCTGGACGTGAATCTCTCGGAGCGCGTGCAATCCATTCCCGGCATTATCGCCCGTGACCGCCAGAACTATGCGCAGGACGCCCAGGTGTCGATTCGCGGCTTCGGCGCGCGTTCCACCTTCGGCATCCGCGGCATCCGCCTGTACACCGACGGCATTCCGGCGACCATGCCGGACGGTCAGGGCCAGGTATCGCACTTCAACCTCGATTCCTCCGACCGTATCGAAGTGCTGCGCGGGCCGTTCTCGGCCCTCTACGGCAATGCGTCAGGCGGCGTCGTGCAGATCTTCACCGCCGACGGTACCGAGACCCCGGAGCTGCGCTTCGGTGTGGCCGGCGGCAGCAACGGCAACTTCCGCAGCTCGGTCAACGCGCGCGGCACCGAAGGCCCGGTGGACTACAACATCGACTTCAGCCATTTCCGCACCAGCGGCTATCGCGATCACAGCGCCGCGCGCCGCGAGTCCGGCAACGCGAAGATCGGCTGGAAGATCGACGACGACAGCAAGCTGACGCTGGTCGTGAACACTGTCGACGTGCCGGATGCGCAGGATCCGCTCGGTCTGACCCGGGCCCAGGTGAAAGCCGACCCGCAGCAGGTCGCCTCGGTCGCGGAGACGTACAACACGCGCAAGTCGACCGATCAGCAGCAGGCCGGTCTGATCTGGGACCAGCGCATCGACAGCGCGAACAGCCTGCGCGTCATGGGCTATTACGGCCAGCGCAGCGTCACCCAGTACCTGTCGATTCCCAAGGCGACGCAGGCGGCTCAGCCGGGCAACTCCGGCGGCGTCGTCGACCTGGATAACGAATACGGCGGCGGCGACGCGCGCTGGACCTGGAGCGACACGCTGGCCGGCCGGCCCTTCGAGGTCGCCGGTGGCATCAGCTACGACAACCAGGAACAGCATCGCCAGGGTTACGACAACTACATCGGCAATACCCTCGGCGTACAGGGCGCGAAACGTCGCGACGAGATCGACCGCGTGTTCGACTTCGACCAGTATGCACAGGCCACGTGGCGTGTCGCCGAGGACTGGAGTCTGATGGGCGGCCTGCGTCACAGCGAGGTGCGCTTCCGCTCGACGGATCGATACATCGCCGCAGGCAACCCGGACGACAGCGGCACCACGAAGTACAGCGCGACCACGCCGGCCTTCGGTGTGATGTGGCGTGCGGCCCCATGGGCACATGTGTACGCGAACTGGGGTCGCGGCTTCGAGACGCCGACCTTCTCCGAGCTCGGATATCGCGCCGATGGCGGTGCGGGTCTCGCCTTCGACCTGAAACCCTCGCGCTCGCACAACGGCGAAGTCGGCATCAAGCTTCAGCCGTCCGACCACACCGAAGCCGGCCTCGCCGTGTTCCGTGCGGACAGCGACGACGAGCTGGCCGTGGCGACCAACCTGGGGGGTCGCACGACCTACCAGAACATCGCGCGCTCGCGCCGTCAGGGGCTGGAAGCATCCTTCCGCACCGAGCTCGCCCCGAACCTCGACTTCGTCGCGTCGTACACGCGCCTGCAGGCGACCTTCCGTACGCCGTTTCTCACCTGCGTATCGACCGGCTGCTCCACGCCGGATACGCCGGTGGCCGCGGGGACGCGCATTCCCGGCGTGCCACGCTCGAACGGTTATGCCGCGCTGAAGTATGGTGCCGAGCGTGGCTGGCAGGTCGGGCTGGATATGAATGCCATGGGCTCGACCTCGGTGAACGACCTGGGGACCGAGTCGGCCGCGGGATACGCGCTGTTCGGTCTGTCCGGCGGGTACATCGTCGATGACGGCCCGTGGCGGATCAACACGTTCGCGAGGGTGGACAACCTCGCCGACCGGCACGTGGTGGGCTCGGTGATCGTCAATGACGGCAACGGGCGATATTACGAGCCGGCGCCGGGACGGACGTTCATGGTGGGTGTGGATTTGCGCTGGCGGTAAGGCAGGAGCGAGTCAGCCCGAAATCGCCAGCCGCTCCGACCGGTACAACATCGCCGCGGCCCACACGGCCACGAGCGCCGCGGCAAACCCACCGGCAAGGCAGGTACCGATCTGCCACGCCGGCATGCCGTCGCCACGCAGCAACTGCACGATCCCCAGGTTCTGCCCCAGCAAAGGCACCGCATACATCCACGGTTCCGCGCGCACCGGAATCACCGACAAAAGCACGCTGGGCAGAATCGGGATCATCATCAGGATCGACAGGTACGTCTGCGCTTCGCGGTAGCTTTTGGCCATCGCCGACACGAGCGACTGCAGCGCGGCCATCAGCACGATCAGCGGCAGCATGATCAGCGCCACCTGCGCACCGAAGCGAGGCCCCAGATCGAGCGCGATACCCAGCTTCTCCGTCGGAATGAAGAACGGCGCGGTCATGAACGCGGCGATCGTGAGGAACAGGCTGACCAGCGAGAACGTGCTGATCGCGGCCAGCTTGCCGGCGAGGATCTTCCAGCGCGCGACGGGGTTCACGAACAACGGTTCCAGCGACTGCCGCTCACGCTCGCCGGCCGTCAGGTCGATGGCGAGGTACATGCCACCGAGAAACACCGTGAGCGTAAAGAAGTAAGGCAGGAACGAAAACATCAGCGCCGAACGCGACTGTGAAGTCGCCTGGTCACGCTCCGCGACCTGCACCGGCCACGCCGTGGTCGGTGAAAGCCCGCGCGCGATCAGACGCATCGCGCCCTCACGACGTCCGTAGCTCTCGACCACGCTGCGCACACGCATCACGGGCGTCGATGCATCGCGTCGCGAGGAGTCGTAGATCAGCTCGACCTGGACGCTCTGGCCTTTGTTCCATGCCCTGGCGTAATCCGGCCCGATACGAATGACGACATCGGCACGCTGTTCACGGACGGCGTTCTCCGGATCGCTCATGCCGGGATCGGCGTTGATGCCCGCACCTTTCAATGCCGCCATGAGGTTGGGTGCCAGCTCGGCGCCGATCACCGGCACTTCGATGTTGCGGTCCGCTTTGGCCAGCTCCCGGTTCACCATGACGTTCATCAGCATGATGAAGATCACCGGCCCCAGCAGCGGGCCGGTGATCAGCGCACTGACCAGCGTCCGGCGATCGCGAAGGTTCTCGCGAACTTCCTTCCAGTAAACGGCGGGGAAGGCGCTCATGCGGCAAGCCCCTCGTCGGTACCGATGATTTTCACGAAGGCATCCTCGAGGCTGGTCTCGCCCGTCTGCTCCAGCAGCGCGGCCGGTGTTTCGTCGGCGACCACGCGACCGTGCGCGATCACCACGATGCGATCGCACAGCGCGGCCACCTCCTGCATGATGTGGCTGGAAAAAAGTACGCAGCGGCCCTCGTCGCGCAACTGCCGCATGAAACGCCGCATGGCTCGGGTCGCCATGACGTCGAGGCCGTTGGTGGGCTCGTCGAGCAGTACGTTACGCGGATCGTGAACCAGTGCCCGGGCGATGGCGGTCTTCACGCGCTGGCCCTGCGAAAAACCTTCGGTGCGACGATGGGCGATGTCACGCATCTCCAGCGCATCGATCAGCGCCTCGCGGCGACATGCCAGAAGCTCCGGCGCCATGCCTTGCAGACGACCGAAGTAATCGATGTTCTCCGAAGCGGTCAGTCGCTTGTAGAGACCCCGGGCGTCCGGCAGCACACCGAGCCGGCGACGCACCGCCAGCGCGTCGTCGTAGGCATTCACGCCATCGACCAGCACCTCGCCGGCGTCGGGTTTCATCAGGGTGTACAGCATGCGCAGCGTGGTCGTCTTGCCCGCCCCGTTCGGACCGAGCAGGCCCGTGATCTCGCCGTCGCGCGCGGTGAAGCTCACACCGTTGACGGCATGCACCTCGCCAAACGACTTCAGCAGGTTCTTCACCTCGATCATGGCGTCGCTCCGTTGAATCCGACAAAGACCGGCAGCGGCTGCAGCCGATCGAGGCAACCGACGTCAAGCGTCTTCGCGTTGGCGTCGTCGACGAAGTGGTCGAGCACGCGTGGCATGCAACCGCGCGCGATCACGTTATGGCCCTGCCCTTTCAGCACGACGTGCCGACCGTTGGGAAGTCCCTTGAGCACCTCGTCACCGTAGCGCGGCGGCGTCACGGGATCGAACTCGCCCGACATCAACAGCGTGGGAACGTTGCTCCTGAGCGGTTCGTGGAAGTCGGCCGGGCGCTGCCCATGTGGCCACACCGAACACGCCGCACGGAATGCCTCGATCATCGTGTCACCGAGAATCGTGTCCTTGTCCTGCGGGCGTGACGTCAGCAGATCGCCGTCCTCGCTGCAGATCACGGAGTACTGCATGCCACCGTCCATCGTGTCACCGAGATCGCCGGTCAGCAGCTTGGCCTGACCGAGCAGCGGTCCGACATCGCCGCGCGCGGCGGCGTCGATGGATAGCGGCAGCAACGCCGCCGTCTCCGGCGAGTAGGCGAACATACGGACCACCGTAGCCAGGGCGTGCTCGCTGAGTACGCGTTTTACCGACGCGTAGTTCTGCGGGTCGCGAAAGCTCACGGTATGCGGGTTGGCGCGCAGCGCATCGCGCAGCTGGAACAGCGTCTGATAAGGGTCGCTGAAGCGCGCACGGCAGGCATCGTCCGCTTCGCAGCGGGCGAACTGCGCCTTCAGCGCCGCGTCGAGATTCACCGCGAAGTCTTCGCCGAGCACCAGCGCGTTAGGGGCCACGCCATCGAGTACCAGGGTGCGCAGACCGTCGGGGTGCCGCATGGCGTACTGCTGGGCCACACGCGTGCCATACGACACGCCGATCAGGTCGAACTTCGGCGTCCCCAGCGCATGCCTCACGTCCTCGAGATCGGCGACGGCGTCGGTCGTCGTGTAGAAACGTACGTCCGCATCCTGCGACAGCTGGTCGAGGCAGTGCTGGGTTTCCTTGCGCACCGCGGCTGCGTCGAATCCGTGAGGTTCGTCGTCACTGGAGGGCGCACCCGGTTCGTCGTCGCGACAGCTCAGCGGGTGCGAGCCGCCGGTACCGCGCTGATCGAGCAGGAGCAGGTTGCGATGCGCGAGCAGGGGCGCCATGGCCGGCGCGATCGCCGGGTAGCTCTCGGCGGCCGACTGGCCCGGGCCACCCGCGATAAAGGCGAGCATGTCGTCGGCGGGCACCTGGGCGCTGCTGCGAACGACGGCCAGGCGCAGCGTGATTTTGCGCCCCTGAGGCCGCGAGCGGTCCTCGGGAACCTGATAAGGCGCGCACCAGGCGGCGGTCGAGAGGCCCGAATGCGGTTGCGCCAGTTCGCAGGGCGTGAGCTCGACCGAGCCCAGATGCCAGACGCGCGGCGGCGCGGGACGGGTCGCCGCCGGCGTCGACGCGCGAGCCCCGTCCTCAACCGGGGACGCCTTCACGAAATGTCGGCCGGAGAGCACGGCGGCAAGGATCGCGACGATGATGGCGATGCGTGGCGGTCGTTTCATGCCGTCATTCCTCGGGAACGAAGATGGATTCGATGGACAGGTCGAACAGGCGGGCGATCTTGAACGCCAGCGGCAGGCTCGGGTCGTACTTGCCCGTCTCGACGGCATTAACGGTCTGACGCGAGACGTCGAGGCGGTCGCCGAGGTCGGCCTGCGACCAGCCCAGCGCGGTGCGGAGTTCACGGACGCGGTTATTCATCGTGCGCGGTGGTAGTACAGCCTGAAGACACACTTGGCCATGCCGAAGACGAACATCATCACCGGCATCACCCAGATGGCGACAGCCTCGGCGGGCGGTGCGGCCAGCACTTTGGCGTTGAGCAACATGCCGAAGGTAAAGAAGCCGAAGCTACCGATGCCGCCCGCCACCGCGAGGGCCTCGAGGTCGATCCGGCGCTCGAACTCGTCCTGATCGCGGATCACCCGGACCATGGCCCGGATAACGAAGGCGACGGGGATGGTGGGGAGCAAGGTCACGAAGGTGCGCGCGACAGTGCCTTCCAGCGTTTTCAGCCAGCTGACCGACAGGAGGATCAGCAGCACGTAGGCGAACATCGCCGGAAAGAACTCACGCAGATAACGCTTGTGCACGGCACGCATGGCCATTCCCCGATCTCCCTGGTCGTGTCAGGTCGAAACGTGACGTGCAACGCCATCACGAATCGTTCGTCAGCAAAAAGATGTAAAGCACCCTTGACACGCATCGTGACCCTCTCCGCGCGCCATGTCAAGCAGCCTTGACATAAGGGTGAACACATTCGGCATCGCTACGTCGTTCCGGCATGGCGCGAGGTCATCCACTCCCGTGACGTCCTACCTTCCCCGATCCTTGCTTCCGACGGAGACACAGCTCAGCGACGCGCCGGGAATACGACGCATCGAACCTCACAGGAGAACATCATGTCCTTCCGCTCGATCGCCGCCACCGCCACCCTGCTCGCCGCCTCCGTCGCCGCCACCTCCACGCAGGCCGCCACCGCGACCACGACCTTCAACGTCCGTATCACCATCACCGCCGCTTGCGACATCAGCACGACGGCACCGACGGACGTCAACTTCGGCACCGCGCCGTCGACCGCCACCAACGTCGACAATCAGGGCGCGCTCAACGTGAACTGCACGCCCAGCGCGCCGTACACCATCGCGCTCGACAACGGGCAGAACGGTACCGACGCCAACACGCGCAAGATGAGCAGCGGCACCGCACAGGTGCCGTATCAGCTCTATCGCGCCGCGACGCGCACCGCCGCCGACGTCTGGGGAAGCACCACCGGCACCGGCGGCAACGTGTATGCGGCCACCGGCAGCGGTACCGTGCAGACCGTCCCGGTCTACGGCCGTGTGCCTAACACCAATTTCCCGGCGGGCAGCTACGCCGACGTCATCACCGCCACGATCACGTATTGACGGTGTGCCCGTGGCCGCTCCGCTGGGCGCTGGCCGTCGCGCTGGCCGCCGCGGCCCTCGCCACGCACGCGAGCGGCCTGCAGGTCTCGCCTATCGGCCTGCGGCTGGCCGCCTCGGCGTCGGCCGAAGCCATGTGGTTGACCAATACGGGCACCGATCCGGTCCATGCCCAGGTACGCGTCTTTCGCTGGACGCAGGTGGATGGCAAGGATGTGCTCGAGCCATCGCGCGATCTCGTGGTGAGCCCGCCGATGGTGACGATCGCACCGGGCGACCGACAGCTGGTGCGCGTCATCCGTCGGGTGGCGCCGCCCACCGATGGAACCGAGACCGCGTACCGGGTGCTCGTCGACGAATTACCGGTGGATGCGGGCGATACGCCCGGGCTGAAGTTCGTCCTGCGCTATTCGGTGCCGGTCTTCCTCGCGCCCACGGGCGATCCCTCGATGAAGGCGACATTGCAGGCCACCTGGGAGCACACACCGGGAGGTCCCCGACTGCGCGTGCGCAACACGGGAAACGGCCATGCACAGATCGCCGACGTGACATGGCAAGGCGCCAGAGGCCAGCGAACGACACTCCTGCCGGGGCTGGTCGGATACGCCCTCCCCGGCGCGACGATGAGCTGGAAACTGCCGGACAACGCACGGCACGCGGATGGTGCCGTGCGCGCAAGGATCAACGGTGAGCCGGCCGAATCGACCTTGGTGGTGGACGCGGACGGCCGCTAGCATGCTGGCCCTCGACGCCGCTGCCGCGCATGCCGTGGAGCGCGAAACGGAGCCCGCACCGCCACCGGCGACGGTCACGCCGCGCGTACGCGTCGCGGGCGAAGACCTCTATCTCGAAGTGGTGCTCAACGGCACGCGAACCGAAAAGCTGGTGCACTTCACCCGTCACGGCGAAGCGCTGTGCGCACTGGCGCCGGATCTTCGGGGCCTCGGCTTCGTTCTGTCGCCGGGCGAAGACGAGCGCTGCCTGCCCGACCTTCCCGGCGTGCGCTACACCTACGACGTCGCACAGCAACGCGTGAACATCGATGTGCCGACCGGTCAGCTCAATTTGCCGACGCAGATCCTCAACGCCCCGGAGCATACCGGCACCCGGGCATCGAGCGGCACGGGCATCCTGATCAACTACGACATCTACGCGGCTCACGGCGGTGGTCTCAGCAATGTCAGCGGCCTGGCGGAACTCCGTGCTTTCAGCGACGGGCTGGGCGTACTCAGCAACACGTCGCTGACGCGTCGCTATCAGACCCCTGCCGACGGCTGGCAAGGCGACACGGTGCGACTCGACACGCAATGGCGACTGTCATTCCCCGACCGCGCACAGACGTTGACTGTCGGCGACACGTTCACCGGGTATCTTTCGTGGTCACGCGCCACGCGCATCGGAGGCATCGCCTATGGCACCGACTTCGCGCTGCAGCCTTACCGCGTCACCACGCCGCTGCCGCAGTTCTTCGGGCAGGCCGCCGCGCCCTCGTCCGTCGAGCTCTATATCGACGGCATCCGCCAGTACTCGGGCAAAGTCCCCGCCGGTCCTTTCCAGCTCACGGCCGTGCCCGGTGTGGACCAGGCGGGTCAGGCCCAGGTCGTTCTGACCGACGCGCTCGGTCGCAGCAGTACGGTGACCTTCCCGTTTTATGCCGCGCGCCAGCTGCTTCGTGCCGGCCTCGACGACTGGTCGGTCGAACTCGGCACCGTCCGCGAGGCATACGGTATCGACTCCTTCTCGTACGGCGACGCGCCCGTGGGTAGTGCGACGTGGCGGCGAGGCATCACCGACCGGCTCACACTCGAAGCGCATACCGAGGGCGGCGATGGACGAGGTACCGCAGGCGCAGGCATGGTGTGGAACCCCGTCGGGGCCTTCGTCGTTAACGGGTCGTACGCGAGATCGCGCGACGCCGGCGCCCAGTACGGCGGGGGCTTTTCGTGGAACGGGCGCTACATCAACGCATCCGTGGACACCCTGCGCAGCAACCCGCGTTATAACGACATCGCCAGCGGCTACGGCTCGCCGCCGCCCCGCACCAGCGACCGCGCGCTGATCGGTTTCAACGTGCGCGAGTCGAGCTTCGGCGCCAACTACGTGCGCCTGCGCTATGGCGGACAGCCGGCAACGCGCTACGCGGGGCTGTTCGCGCTGCGTAACTTCGGTCGCGGGATCTCGGTCAACGTCAGTTACAACCAGAACCTGGATCTGGCATCGGACCGTAGCTTCTTTCTCGGCATGACGATGTCGCTCGACGCGCGCACGACATGGAGCGCGTCCGCGCAGCGCGACCGCGAACAGACGTTCGGCATCGTCGATGCGAGCCGTCCGATCGACGGCGACGGTGGCTTCGGCTGGCATGTCCAGGGACGGACCGGCGATACCGGCGGCGGACTGGGCGAGGTCGGCTGGCTCGGCAACAGCGGACAACTCACGGTCGGTGCGAGCGACTTCGGCAGCTCGTCGTATGCGTATGCCGACGCGAACGGAGCGGTCGTGCTCATGGGTGGCCATGCCTTCGCCGCGCGACGTATCGACGACGCGTTCGCACTGGTCACCACGGAAGGAACGCCGGACATTCCCGTACTCCTCGAAAACCGGCGCACCGGCGTCACCGACAGCAGCGGACTGTTACTCGTGTCACGACTGAACGCATACCAGGACAACCGGCTGGCGATCGACCCGATCGACCTGCCTGCGGATGAGCGTGTACAGCGGGTCGAGACCATCGTCGCACCGTCCGATCGCGCCGGCGTCGTGGTGCGTTTTCCCGTGAAGCGCGTACGTGCGGCGTCGGCGATCCTCGTCGATGCCGGCGGCCAGCCGCTGCCCGTCGGCGCTACCGTCGCGACGGGTGATGCGGCTCCCGCCATGGTCGGCTATGACGGCCTGGTGTACCTCGACAACCTGCAGGGTGGCGATACGCCTCTGAATGTGACGCTGCCCGGAGGGACACACTGCAAGACGACGCTGACGTACCCGGCACATGCGCGCGACCTGCCGGAACTCGGCCCGCTGATCTGCCGCACGGTGACGCCATGAAGTGGTTCGTCCTCATACTCCTGGCCATCGCGGCGATGGCAGCCACGCCGCGCGTCGAGGCCGCGACCACCTGCAGCATCACCAGCATTACCAACCTGGCCTTCGGCACGGTGGATCCGACCGGTACCGTCGTCAACACGCAGGCGACCGTGAACTACAGTTGCAGCTACTCGGGCGTGCTCGGTGGCCTGTACGGCAGCTACATCTCGGCATGTGTCAGCCTCGCGCCGGACGACCTGGGAAATTTCGCTCCACGAACCCTGCTCAACACCGCGAATACCGACCGCATGCAGTACCAGGCGTTCAAGGACGGGAGTTACAGCACGATCTGGGGGCGTGTGAACAATGCGACGTACACGCCGCAAACGTTCACCCGAAACTTCGGTTTGCTATCCAATAACGTGACCATCACCGGCAGCCTCACGATCTACGGTCAGGTACCGGCGCTGCAGAGCGGCCTTTCGCCTGGCAACTACAGCGGCACGCTTGCCGGGTCGCTCACAGGCACGTCGATTACCTGGAGCTACAACGAAGTTCTTCTGACGCTCGGCACCTTCCCTGCGTCGTGCACCAGCGGCGGAACCGTAGCGGCGCAGACGGTGGCCGGTCCCGCACTGACCGCCACCGCCAACGTCGCCGCAAAATGCACCGTCGGCACGGCGACCGAACTCAACTTCGGCAGCGTCTCCGGCCTGCTCCGTGTCAATACCGACCAGACCTCACTGGTACGCGCGACCTGCACCCAACGGGCGGCGTACCAGATCGGTCTGGACAACGGAAAGAATGCGTCGGGAACGACGAGACGCATGACCGATGGGACGCATTTCGTTACGTACCAGCTGTTCACCGACCCCGGACGGACGACGCGGTGGGGCAACACGCTCAACACCGATACCGCCGCGGGAACCGGTTCCGGGTCCGAGCAGACGCTCACTGTCTACGGTCGCGTACCCATACAGCCCGCACAACCGGCAGGTTCGTACAGCGACATCGTGACGGTGACCGTGACGTATTGAGATCGCGTGGCATCAGAACGCTATCGCGGCACCCAGGCGTACACCGAAGGAGGAGTCGCCCCGGCCGCCGATCCTGACTTGCCGGTTGATGTCGCCGGAAAGCGTGATGGCCCGGCGAAATGCCAACGTGGTACCCGCTGCCACCTGCAGCGCCCGGCCGCCATGTCCCGTTGCGAAGCGGACGCCCGACAAGGCCAGCGCCGCACCGGTATCCCGTGTCGCTTCGATACGACCGTCAAGAAACGCGGACCATGCACTCACCCGCTGCCCCTGCAACGGAAAGAGACGCGTAGCTCGCGCTCCGACACGCGCCGTCATGCGTTCCGGACGCCCAGGCTGCAGGATGATGCCGTCGCGGTCGGTGGCCTTGCCGAAGCGAAGACGCTGCCAGAGCAACGATATTCCCGGCTCGATGACGACGTTCCGCGGGGCCGTCCAGCGGAAACCCGCGGACAACGACGCATCGCTGCTGTTCACCCGCAACCGGGCGAGCGTCTCACCGCGTCGCGGCGTTCGCACGGCGACCCGGTAGTGCGTAAAAGCATAGGCCGCGCCGATACGCCATCCGTCATCGCCGCTGAACGTGTGGGTGATCGCCAGGCCGCGACCCTGCGCCCGGGCGTCGCTCGCGCCGTCTACGGCACGAGGAGTGACCTGCGTGCTTCCGAGACTCGCGGACACACCCGAACGCATATGCCACGTCCCGGCATCGAAAGACGCGAGATCGCCACCTACCTGCAGGCCGCGGTCGCGACGGATGCTGTCGAAGCCAAAGCGCGTGAAACCGAGCGAATTGCGATAGCTGGCGTTCCCGCCGAAGCTGCGTGCGCGGAAAGTCGGCCCGCCGTCGTTGGCGGAGGCGTCGGGTCCCGCGGCATCGATGGCAGTCCGGCCGTAGCCGAACAAGGCCCCGGCGAGCACCAGGTAGGAAGGCACCTGCGGCGCCAGCGCATCGCGGGCAGGCATGGCCGGCGAGGTCGGATCCGCCGTGCGGCCGAGCGCGTCACGCCAACGCCCCTGCGAATCGATCTTCGTGCTCTGCAGGCGGTAGTCCCAGAAGCCGGATCCGTTCTCCGCGACGAGTCGCTGCGATGCGTCCGACTCGCCGGGACCGTATGCGTTCAGACCGTAACGCCATGGTCCCGCAACCACGTAGTCGCCGGCGAGACGGAACGATGTGTCGCTGGCCGAACCGTTGACCTGCACGAGACTGATACCGCCAGAACTACCGGGTGCGGTGCCGGCACCGCCGCCCTCCGCCGCCGCGACCTCGAGTCGTGTCGTTCCGTCGACGTCGCCGTCGACCAGTAGCCGGTCCGTACCCTGCCGCGAGAGGGTGCCGCCGGCATCCAGGCGCGTACGCAGACGGATGGCGGCGTCGCCGCCCTGGCTGTCGAGGTGGCTCACGCGTAGCGTCGAAAAAGCGCCCGTGCCCTCCGGGAAAGACACGCGGGCGGCACCTGCGAGCGTCAGCCGTCCGAGGACGCTGCCCCCTGTCAGGGACCAATGGCCGTCATCGATGGTCAGAGCGCTGACACCCTGTGCACGCCCCAGCCACCGGGATCGCGCAAGAGTGACATCCAGCGATCCCGTGCCTGCCCGATGCAGATCGCCGCGCAGTTCGCTGTCCTCGGCGTTGAGCACGAGCGAAGCGTCGCCGCTGACGATGTCGCCCACCGAGCGTGAGCCCGCCAGCAGATCGACCTGCAACGTGCCTGCGCCGGGAACGCGCGTGGTGATCGCACCTCCGTTGCCATTCAACTCCGCCGCGGTGAGGATCGCGCGCCCCGAGGTACCGGAGAGCGCCCAGGCGTGTTCACCCTCGGCAACGATATGGCTGCGCGATGTGCTGAACCCCGAGGCCTCACCGTCGATTACGACGGCACCGACATTCGCATGTCGGGCAATGACCGAGCTGTCGCTCAGGCTGATCCGCGCGCCGTCGCGAACGGCGATGGCTTGCGCGCGACCCGGCGCGGATGCCGCACCCCGGTGTTCTATGTCGGCAAGTCCGACGACGGCGGCGTCCGTGCCCTGTGCGACCAGCGCCGCGCTATCCGGCCCGTCGATACTCAGGTTTGCGCGGTTCATCAGGATCGCCGCCCCTGACCGCGCGGTGATGCCGATGCTGTTCGCGCCGAGCGTAGTGAGCTGGACCCCGGCGAACACGGCACGCGAGGCGCCCTGCACCTGCACGCCCACCGACCGGTCACCGCGGGTGATGAGCGATCCGGCGGACATCGACGCCTGGCTGCCGTCGAACGCCAGCACGCCGTAGGCATAGCCTGCCGGATTGCCGCTCGTGCGGTTCTCGATCGAAACGTCCGTGGCGTCGAACGAGCCGCGCGACTCCACGGTGATGACACGCCCGGTCGCCAGGCCGCTTACCGAGATGCGGTCCCCGGGCTCGAGCGTGAGTGCCGTGCCTTTCTCGACGAGGATGCCGTAAGGAAACTCGGTAGCCGACGCGGACGCGGCAAAAACACCGCACAAGGCAGCCGCTACTGCGCGGCGCCGGTAACAATGGACGACCATGAAGACTTCCTCGCTCTCGTAGGGAGGAAGTCAACTTATTCAGCAGGTGGATGCCTGTATGTCGGGAGCGCGCGCGACGAAAGTAAGTGTTAGTCGTCTCCGCGTCGCCACTCGCCGCGTTTCGGTTTACCGGCGGGGCGCGGACCCGCCTTGCGCTTCAGGCGTGCTTCGAGGGTCGCCGCCTGCTCTTCGCGCTCGTCGTGCAGCTTGAGAAAATTGCGCCAGCGTTGCGGCGACAGCTCGCCGGAAGCGAGCGCGGCCTGGATCGCGCAACCCGGTTCGTTGCTGTGTCCGCAGTCGGCAAAGCGGCACTGCGCGGAAAGCGCTTCGATGTCGGCGAACAGGTCGAGGTTTTCCTCGCCGGTCAGCTTCAGTTCGCGCATGCCGGGCGTATCGATCAGGCAACCGCCGCTGGGCAGGCTGAGCAGCGCACGGTGCGTCGTGGTGTGCCGGCCGCGGCTGTCGTGCGAGCGTACCGCGCCTGTGGCCATACGTTCTTCGCCCAGCAAGGTGTTGGTGAGCGTCGACTTGCCCGCTCCCGACGAGCCGACGAGGACCGCGCTGGAGCCCGGCCCGAGATAGGACGCAAGTAAGGCCACCGTCGCGGGATCCTTCGCGTTGATCGCATGCACCGCCGCTTCGGCGGGCAGGCGCGCGGCGAGAGCGGCGACCGCTCCCTCGACGTCCACGTCGGTATCCGCCTTGCTGAGCAGGACGACCGGACGCGCCCCGGAACCCTCGACCAGGGTCAGGTAGCGCTCGATGCGCGACGGGTTGAAGTCGCCGTCGAGGCCGGTGATGACGAGAACGTAGTCGATGTTGGTCGCGATGATCTGCCGCTCGTATCGCTCGCCCGCGGCGGCACGGGTCAGGACGGAACGGCGCGGCAGCACCTCCTCGATCACCGGGTGGCTGGCGTGGTCGAGGAAGACGAAGTCGCCGACCGCCGGGCGAAGCGACGGGTCCAGCCCCCTTTTCAGAAACTGGCCGGCAGGCTGCGCGTTGAAGGCCGAGGAGCCGTCATGCAGCTCGTAACCGGCGCGATGCTGGGCCACGACGCGGGCAAGGCGGCGGGAATCGTCGGGCAAGGCGGGGTCGCGCCAGCCGATATGGCGCAGGCGCGCCAGGTCCGGGGTGTCGGTCATGGGCGGGATTATGCCCGCTTATCGCCCGAAATCCGCCTCGCGACGCCGCCGCGACGCTGTTAGGATCGGGTGACGACGGCGGGAAACGGCCCGCCGTACTTACCGGAAGTCGTCAGAAGTGTCCTCGATCAAGCCCAGCGCGCACCTGGCGGAAGTGCGCTACGAAATCCGCGGCGCCCTCACCCGGCGAGCCCGCGACATGGAAGCGGCCGGCCAGCCGATCATCAAACTGAACATCGGTAACCCGGGCCGCTATGGTTTTTCCACGCCCCCGCACCTGCGCGAAGCCATCGGCGCCCATCTGACCGACAGCGAGGCCTACGGGCACGAGCAGGGTCTGGAGGAAGCCCGCGAGGCCATCGTGGCCCAGCAGAAAGCGCGTGGTTCGTTCGGCGTGGACGTGGAGCGCGTGTTCATCGGCAACGGCGTCAGCGAACTCATCGACATCTCCCTGCGCGCACTCCTGCAGCCGGGCGACGAGGTGCTCCTGCCCAGCCCGGATTACCCGCTGTGGAGCGCCGCCACGATCCTCAACGACGGCAGCCCCCGCTACTACCGCTGCCTGGCCGAGAACGCGCACCTGCCCGATCCGGAAGAGATCGAGGCCCTGATCGGACCGCGCACGCGCGCCCTGGTCCTGATCAATCCGAACAATCCCACCGGCGCCGTGTATCCCGGGGCCTTGCTCGAGCGCATCGTCGACGTCGCCCGCCGCCATGGCCTGCTGTTGCTGTGCGACGAGATCTACGACGAAATCCTCTACGACGACACGCCCTTCCGGCCACTGGCGGCCGTGGCCGGCGATCACCCCTGCGTCAGCTTCGGCGGTCTGTCGAAAGTGCACCGTGCCTGCGGCTACCGGGTCGGCTGGATGAGCCTGTCCGGCGACCCGAAGCGCACCGCGGAATACCGCGACGCATTGCAGCTGCTAGCCGCGCTACGCCTTTGTGCGAACGTCACCGCGCAGTGGGCCGTGCGTCCCGCGCTGCTCGACAAGCCGACCATCGGTGAACTCACCGCGCCGGGCGGCCGCCTGCACCGCGCGCGTCAGGTGGTGCTCGACAGCGTCGCCGCCAGCCCGTTCCTGGATGTCGTGGCACCGGGCGGAGCGATCTACGCGTTTCCGCAGATCCGCGCCGACGCCATCGCGCATTTCGACGACACGGCGTTCGCGCTGCGCCTTCTCGAACAGGAAAGCGTGCTGGTCGTGCCCGGCACCAGCTTCAATCTTTCCGCCAGCCGGCACCTGCGTCTCACGCTGCTGCCCGAGCCGACGCAGTTGCAGGAGGTGTTCGTGCGGATGAACCGCGTGCTGGAGCGGATGGCCGAGGAAGCCGCACCGGTCGCGACCGCGGTCGCCTGAGCCGTGGCGGAAGCGAGCTTCCTCGCCCTCGGCGATTCGTACACGATCGGCGAGGGCGTGCCCGAAGACGGTCGCTGGCCGGTGCAGCTGGTTGCCCGGCTGCGCGAGCATGGTGTGGCCGTGGCTGCGCCAAAAATCGTCGCCACTACCGGCTGGACGACGGACGAGCTGTCGTCGGCGATGGATGTCGCCGGACTGCACGGCAAGTACGGGCTGGTGACCCTGCTGATCGGGGTCAACAACCAGTACCGCGGGCGCTCATCGGTCGAATATCGCGAGCAGTTTCTTGCTCTGCTCGAACGCGCGGGCAAGCTCGCCGGCGACTCGCGCCGCGTGGTGGTCGTGTCGATTCCCGACTGGGGCGTGACGGCGTTTGCCGAAGGGCGGGATCGCGCGGCGATCGGGCGTGAGATCGATGCGTTCAATGCCATTGCGCGTGACGAAACGCATCGTGCGCATGCGCGCTGGGTGGATGTGACGGCCGCTTCGCGCGAGGCCGGCGCGAAGCCGGACATGCTCGTGGATGATGGCCTTCATCCTTCCGCCAGGCAGTACGGGATGTGGGTGGAGCGGATTTTTCCGCAGGCGCTCGCGGCCGTCCGCGAACTGCCAGGCTGATCGTCGGCAGGCCGCCTCCCGCCAGGCCACTCCCAACCGGCCACCGCAACCCGGAGGGAACCTGCCCGCCGCGATGCATGCCCCGGATGCCCACCCGCAACACTCCTGCAACACCCACGCCATGCCCCGGTTACCTCCCGGCCCGAGACTGATCTCCCGGGACAACCCCGGAAATTGCCGCCATGGCCAAGTTCACGTGTCGCGCCGCCTTCATTTCCGACGTGCATCTGGGTACGCCGGACTGCAAGGCCGCTTATCTCCTCGATTTCCTGAAGAGCCTCGATTGCGAGCGCCTTTACCTCGTCGGGGACATCGTCGACCTGGAAGCGCTGACCAGGCGCCACTGGTGGCACCCCGACCATAGCGCGGTGATCGCCGAACTGATCGCCATGGCCGCCCGCGGCATCCAGGTGACCTACCTCCCGGGCAACCACGACTACCAGATGCGCGGTCTCGCCGGCTCGACCATCGCCGGGATCCGGGTCGAGCTGGACGCCGTCCATGACGGTGCGGATGGCCGCCGCTACCGCGTCAGCCACGGCGACGAATACGATCCCGAACACATCGGCCGCAAGTGGATCAACTGGCTGGGCGACACCCTGCACCGCTTCATCTGCTGGGCCAACCGCCGCGTGCATGCGGTGCGCAAGCGTCTCGAACTGCCGTACATGCCGCTGTCGATCATCCTCAAGTCACACGTCGGTGCCGCACTGGCCTATATCCGCGACTACGAACAACGCGTCGCCACCGATGCCCGCGAGCGCGGATTCGACGGGCATATCTGCGGGCACATCCACTTCGGCCACATCCGTCCGCTGGAAGGCGTGCTCTACATGAACGACGGCGACTGGGTCGAGCACTGCACCGCCCTGGTTGAGGACTTCAGCGGCGCGATGGAGCTGATTCACTGGACCGAGCGCCGCACGCCGCTGGGTCGCGCCAGCCGTGAGACGGTACTGCCCTCGCCCGAGGCCGTTCTGGGGTTCGCTCCGCTCGCCGATTGCCGGGCCAATCTGGCGGAGTTGCGGGCGGAAACGTCACTAGCAGGTTGAAAGTCACGAGAACGGGCCCATGTGCGAGGGATGCCGGTAAAATGGCCCCTTTCCTATCCGCGGTGACCCCATGGCCCTCGATACACCCACTCGCGAGCGCATCGAATCCCTCCTTTCCGAGCACGAGGTCGTGCTGTTCATGAAGGGAACGCGCCAGCAGCCGATGTGCGGTTTCTCCGCCGCGGCGACCAACACGCTCAACGACATCATCCCGACCTACCACACCGTCAACGTGCTGGAAGACCCGGAAATCCGCGAGGGCATCAAGGAGTACGGCCAGTGGCCGACGATCCCGCAGCTCTACGTCAAGGGTGAGCTGGTCGGCGGTTCGGACATCATCCGTCAGATGTACACCAGCGGCGAGCTGTACACGCTGTTCGGCGCCAGCGCGCCGGACCGTACCCCGCCGGACATCACCATTACCGACAAGGCCGCCGAAGCCATTCGTGGCGGCATGGCCAATGCCCAGGGCCAGGCCCTGCATCTGGAAATCGGCCCGGACCACAGCGCCGGCTTCCAGCTGGCTCCGGCCGGCGACCACGACATCGTCGTCGTCGCCAGCGGTATCGAAGTGCACTTCGATCCGGGCAGCGCCCAGCGGGCCAAGGGCATCGTGATCGACTGGGTCAGCACCGTCCAGGGCGAAGGCCTCAGCCTCAAGTTCCCGGGTGCGGTCGAGATCACGTCGATCACCGTGCATCAGCTGAAGGACAAGCTCGCCGCGGGCGAGGTCATCCTCGTCGACGTGCGCCCGGCGCACGGTCGCGCCATGGCGGCCCCGCTGGCCGGCGCGCGCATTCTGGAAGACGAGGGCTACGAAGCCTTCGCCGCTCTGCCCAAGGACACGGCCATCGCCTTCATCTGCCACCACGGCATTTCCAGCCAGGCGGCGGCCGAGCGTCTGGCGGCGCACGGCTTCACCCACCTGTTCAATGTGGAAGGCGGCATGGATGCATGGGCTCGCGAGATCGACCCGACGGTTCCGCGTTACTGATCGCGTTCGACAGCGAAGAAAAAGGCGCCCCTCTCGCGAGGGGCGCCTTTTTCTTTAGGTACCCGCCGCAGCGAGCTTTTTACACGCGCTGCGAGCGGGCTTTTTCCCCGGATGCGTCGCCTCAGAAGGCGACGCGCACACCGGCAGTCACACCGTATGCCGTCCGGCCCGAACCCTGTTCGGCGGTGAGGCCGCCGTAGAGGTAGGTGTTGCGGGCAAGGCGCATCGTACCGTTCGCGTTGAACTGCACGAAACCGCGGCCCGCATCCGGCGCCTTGGTTTCGAACTGTTCGCCGGCGAGCTGGGCACGTACCGTCGGATCGAGCAGCTTGCCCGAATCCACGCCGCCGGCGACACCGACGCGCCAGGTCAGCTCGGAGGCGAGCGGATCGTTCGCGTTCGAGCCGGCGGTCACGCCCACGAGGGCACGGGTGCCGGTCACGGACAGCTTGTCCAGCGACAGCGCCGCCGGCGACGTGCCCGTCTCGTTCACCGCATCACGTTCCACCTTCTGCCAGATCACACCGGCATACGGCTCGATGCGCAGGCCACCGGCATTCATCGGAAGGCGCGCCGTGAGGCTGGCCATCGTGTCATGACCATCCGTGCGCGTCTCGAGCGAACCATTGCCGAACGGATCCATGCGACGGCTCGACCAGTCGTCCGAACCGTAGGACACGACACCGTCGACGATGACGGCGCCGGCCTTCTGCTGGGCGTAGATCAGGCCGGCGTTGCCGCGGATGGTGCCCTGGCCGCCGGTGGCGATGATGTTGCTCTCGCCATGCGACGCGCCCACACCGATGACCGTGGTGTCGTTCGTGAAGACGTCTACGCCCGCGGTGACGTGGCTGGTGCTGGCGTTGTAGCCGGAACCCTGGTTGTCGGCGACAAAGCGCTGGCCGTCCTGGGTCACGTTTGCCCAGACCTTGTTGGCCGGATTGGTCGTGTCGGTGCCCAGGTGATCGAAGGCATCGCGGTTGAGCGCCAGACCCATGCCGCGTGCGGCGGCCGCCTGGTCGGCGTGCACTTCACCGGCCATCGCCTTGACGGTGTCGGCGATGCGACCGGTATCGAGCGCACCGATGGCGTTGACGACAGCGGTATAGGCCGCGCCGTTGCCGGCGATCTGCGCATCCACCGCGCGGTCCAGCGCACCGGCCAGCGCCAGCGTATTGCGCGTGGTACCCGTGCCGAGGAACTCGCTGTACGCCTTCGGCACGACGCGCAGGTCGATGCTGTTGCTGTTGGCGAGGTTGTAGAAGGCCAGGAAGCGCGTGTTCGCGGGCAGGCCGACGCTCGGCTGGTCGAGGCTGCTGAAGCGTCCGACGATACCGCCTTCGGCGGTGACGATACGGTAGGTATCGCCCAGCGTCGGCGTGAAGGTATTGCTCGCGTCACCGGTGATGCCGCGGAGCAGCGGTGCCAGCGTGCCATTGGCGATGAACTGATGACCCGCGCCTACCACGAGCAAACGGGAGTAGTTGCCTGCGCCCGTGCCGGTTCCCTTGCCATCGATGTCAGCTTCGAAGGTGCTGCCCGCATTCATCGTCACCGTACCGTTGACGGTCAGCGTACCCGGCGAGTTACCCGGTGCCAGGCGCCCTGTCACGTTGACGGGACCGTTGATGATACCGACGCCACGCAGCGTGCCGATCGCGTCGACATTGACGAAGCTGCTGTTGAGCGTGCCGTTCGCGCGGAGGGTACCGTTCTGCACGCAGGTACCCTGGTCGAGCGACGCCTTGCCGGTGAGGCTCAGTGCACCGGCGCCGCTCTTGATGAAGCAACCCGAGGCGCCACTGGTATTGATGTCGCCCGACAGCACGGTGGTGGTGCCGGCGGAGACATTCACGCCTGAGTTGCCGCTGACCAGGACCGTCTGACCCGTACCGAGGGTCGCATAGGTCTGCAGCGTGCCACCTTGCAGGATGATGTCGCCGGTGCCGAGCGACGAACCGCTGTCGATGCGGATGGTGCCGCCGTTGACCAGTGTGCCGCCCGTGAAGCTGTTGTTGCCGCTGACGATCAGCGTGCCGCCACCGAGCTTGGTCAGCGTGCCGTTGCCCGAGATGCTGCCCGTCTGGCTGAGCGTGGCCCCGGTGTCCGTGGTGATCGAGCCGCCGCCGTTGTCGATGACGATGTTGCGCGCGGTGGTGATGCTCGAGGTCACCGTCAGGTTGCCGCCGTTGAGCGTGACGGCATTGGCGGCATCACCCAGGTTGGCATCGCTGGCGATGCTCAGCGTGCCGCCGTTGATCACGGTCCCGCCGGTGTAGGTGTTGTTGCCCGAGAGCACCAGCGTGCCTTCGTTGACGGTCGTGCCGCCGGTATGCGAGGCGACGCCGGTGATCGAGAGCGTACCTTCGCCGTTCTTGACCAGTCCGCCGTTGCCGACAACTGCGCCCGCGGCGGTGAACGAGGTGCCGGCGTCGCTGACGACGGTGGCATTGCCGGCGAGGTTGAGCGTGCGCTGGGTGACGATGTTACCGGTGGTGTGCAGCGAGCCGCCGTCGAAGGTCAGGCCGGATGTCGATGCGCCGAGGTTGGTGTCGGACGCGATCTGCAGCGTGCCGGCGTCGATCGTGGTCGCACCCGTATACGTGTTGTCGCCGCTGAGAATCAGGGTGCCGTCGCCCTTCTTCGTGACGCCACCGTTGCCGGAAACCGTACCCGATGTCGCGAAGCTCGCACCGGCATCCGTCGCGATGACCGCGTCGGCGTTCACCGTGACGGCGCGCGCACCGCTTACGTCGCCGGTGGCGTGCAGCGTGCCGCCGTTGAAGACCAGGGCGTCCGACGTATTGCCGAGGTTCGCGTCGCTACCGACCTGCAGCGTGCCGCCGTTGAGCGTGGTGCCGCCGGTGTAGCTGTTGTTGCCCGTCAGAACCAGCGTACCGTCGTTGATCGTGGTACCGCCGGTGTGCGACGCCGTGCCATCGATCTCGAGCGTGCCGCTGCCGTTCTTCACCAGACCGCCGTTGCCGCCGACGTTGCCCGTCGTGGCAAACGTGGCGCCCTGGTCGATGGCGAACGCACCGCCGTTCACCGTGACGTTGCGGGCCGAAGCGACATCGCCCGTCGCCTGCAGCGTGCCGCCGGCGAGCGTGATGGCGCCGGTTGCGGCACCGAGCGCCGCGTCGTTACCGATCTGCACCGTGCCGCCGTTCACAGAGGTACCGCCGGTGTACGTGTTGGCGCCCCCGAGGACCAGGGTACCCGTGCCGGATGCCACCAGACCGCCCTGGCCCTGCACCGTGCCGTTGAGCGCTACCGTCTTCCCGCCGTCGACGACGAGGTCGGCATCGGAACCGGCGGTCGTGTCGACCGTGCGCGCCGTCGTGGTATCACCGGTCACGTGCAACTGGCCGCCCTGGAAGACGACATGGTTGGCGGCGTCACCGAGGTTGGCGTCGCTGGCGATCTGAAGCGTGCCGTCGTTGAGGGTGTTGGCACCCTCGTAGGTGTTGTTGCCCGACAGGACCAGCGTGCCGTCGTTGACCGTCACGCCACCGCCCTGGCTGAGCGTGCCGGACATCGCGAGCGTGCCTTCGCCATTCTTGATCAAGGCGCCGGCACCGTTGACGGTACCCGAGGTGCTGAAGGTGGTTCCTGCGTCGACATCGACGCCGCCCGCACCGCCCGTTGTGACGTCGCGCGTGCTGGTGATGTCGGCGGTCGAGTGCAGGGTGCCGCCGAACAGGCCGATGGCGCCGCCCGCTGCGCCGAGATTGGCGTCGGAAGAGATCTGCAGGACGCCACCGTTGATCGCGGTGCCGCCGGTGTAGGTATTCGTTCCGGCAAGCACGATCGTGCCCGCGCCCTGCGTGTTCAACGTACCGCTGCCGGACACGACGCCCGTCGATGTGAGCGTGGTGCCCGTGCTGGCACCGAGGCTGCTACCCGCGCTGCCGACCGTCACGTCGCGCGCCGTGGCGAAGCTTCCGGTCGCGATCAGCGCGCCGCCGTCGAGATCGACCTGGTTCGCGGACGCGCCGAGGTTGTTATCGCGAGACACGAGGACGGTCGCACCGGTGTTGATGGTCGTGTCGCCGGTATAGGTATTGGTGCCGCCCAGGGAAAGCACGCCACCGTTCGCGGTCACGCCACCGGCCTGCGAGGCGACGCCGTCGACGATCAGGGTGCCGCCGCCGTTCTTGATCAGGCCACCGGTACCGCTGACGCTTCCGGTCGAGGTCAGCTGCTGACCGCCGTCCACCGCGATGGCGCCACCGGCCACGTGGATGTCGCGTGCCGTGCTACCCGTGCCGGTCGCTTCGAGCGTACCGCCGTTGAGGGTCAGGCTGCCCGCCGCGTCGCCGAGGTTGGCGTCGCTGGCGAAAGCGAGCGTGCCGTCGTTGACCGTGGTACCGCCACTGTAGGTGTTGCTGCCAGTCAGGACCTGCGTGTTGCTGCCATTCTTGATCAGGCCGCCGGTACCGGAAAGCACGCCGCCGTACGTGGTGGACGCGCCGTTGCCGCTGAGGGTCAGGGTCGTGCCTTCGAGATCGATACCGCCGTCGCCAGCAAGGCCTGCGACCGTCTGCGTGGCGTTGTTCATCGTTACGGCGGAGCCGGTGTCGACGTTCAGTATGCCGGTGCCGAGGTTCCCGCTGCTGGCGACGATCAGGTCGCCCCCGGCGACATGGGTGCCGCCGGTGTAGGTATTCGTGCCGGACAGCGTGAGCGTGCCCGTGCCCGTTTTGGTCAGCGAACCGGTGCCCGAGATGCTGTTGGAGACATCGGTATCGTAGGTCTGCAGGTCGAACGTGCCGCCATTGGCGCCAAGCGCGACGTTGCGCCCGCTGTTCAGGTCGAAATCCGCACCCCACTGCAGGCTGCCGCCATTGAACTTGAGGTCGTTGCTCGTATCGCCCAGGGCCGCATCGGACAGCACGTTGATCGCGCCACCGTTGAGGTCGATCTCGCCGACGGACGTGTTGTCGCCGCGCAGATTGAGCGTACCTTCACCCTGCTTGATGAGCGCGCCGCGGCCATCCATCTCGCCGGTGAGCGTGAGGTTGTGGCCGTTGGTGTCGAACGTGCCGTTGTTGTTCGTGATGCTGACGATCTGGCTCATGGTGCCGTCGGCGGTGTTCTTCACCGTGCCGCCGTCCATGATCAACGGATCGATCGCATAGGTCTGGTCGACGACCTGGCCGGCCACCACGTGCGGTGCCGTGCTGAGGTCGGCATTGATGATCGTGATCGTGCTCGACAGGATCACGTTGTCGATCGGTGCCCAGACCTGGGTCGGGTTGGCGATGGGGATATAGGTGAAGGTGTAGGTACCGTGCACCAGGTTATTGAAGGTCACGCCCTGCCAGTTCGCGATGACCTGATTTGGCGTACCGATGAGCTTGGTGCCGTCCGAGAAGAAGTTCGTGTCGCCGTCGACCAGGCCGGCCGGCTTGGTGCCGGTCAGGATGTTGAACGAGACGGTCTGGTCGAAGCCGGCGGTGGAGGTGAGGTGGAGCGAACCTTCCGTGTACGTCGCTTCGTCGGACTGATGGTACGTGCCGTAATAGAACGACAGCGAGTTGTTGCCCGAATTCGTGTAGCCGATGGACGTCGTATGCGCGAAAGCGCCGGTCGTCCCGGCCAGGGCGAGCAGCACACCAGCCGCCAGACGGCCCGTGGTGATGGCGATCGCGGAGCCGCCGCCGGTGGAGCGTGCGCCCTTGGCGCGCGAGCGACAAAGTTCAGAGGCGACCACGAACTGATTAAGTGCGCGATTCCATACGATGCGAAAAACTCTGTTCAAAACGGCGATCTCCTGAATTTTGGGTGCGACAGGCCGTCGCGGTTCCTTGGAACGGCGCTGGATAAAGACGGTTGGATGCCAATGCGGCGGCTTCCCCTGTACGGGCAAGGGTCAGAGCAAAGTCTGTGCCAACGCCGACGAGATGCAATTTCGGCAAGACGTGAAGAAAATGTGGCGACACATAACAGAAATGTGAATCCGTGCACAGATTCCATGTGTGACGACGTGTAGTGCCTCATCGCGGCACGATCTGTCGCGCTGCGTCACCCGTCCGGCCGGCCACGCGACATGCGCAAGCTCGCCCCGCCAGAACGAGCGGACCTGATCGATGCAGACTCGATAATTACCGGAGCGATCTGCCTTTAGTGGACGCCGGGTGTCGTCGACAGTGGCGTCAACGCGTCGCCATGAGCGCGAGTACGGTCGCCGCTTCCACCATCTCCACCATCGCGCCGGCGGTATCGCCGGTGAAGCCGCCAAGGCGAACCACGCACGCGCGCCGCCAGCACGCACCGACGACGAGGCCAAGGCCGATTGCGATGGCGCCCCGCGCGCCGAAGCAGGCGGCGACGGCCACCGCGATGAAGAATGACGCCCGGCAGCCGGTGGCCGAAGCGCCGCGCAAGGCATCGCCCATCCCGCCCTTGCGAACATACGGCGTGGTGAGAAACAGGCCGACCAGCGCCGCGCGCCCCAGCAGGGGCGGCAGCACCAGTAACAAGGGATCGGCCAGCGAGGCCAGCGCCGAGAATTTGAGCAACAGGACGAGCGCCAGAGCGACGATGGCCGCCGGCCCGCTGCGCGGATCCTTCATGATCGTCAGGGTGCGTTCGCGATCGCCCATCCCGCCGATCCACGCGTCGGCGCTGTCGGCAAGGCCGTCCAGATGCAGGGCACCGGTGAGCGCGACCCAGAGCAGAAGCACGAGGGCGGCTCCCGGTAGCGTCGCCCATCGCTGCGCCACGAGGGCCAGCGCACTGAGCGCCAGACCGATCACCAGTCCGACAAAGGGGTACCACTTCAGCGAAGCGGCCTGTTCGCGCTCGTCCATCGCCACGCGGGGCATCGGGATGCGCGTGAGGAAGGCGAACGCGGTCACGAGTCCGCGCACTACGGTGTCCAGGCGATGCGGTGCAGCGACGCGTGTGGAACGTCGATGCCCGCCATGTCACCGAAGCAGCGATGTTCAGCCACGCAACGCAGCAGGCGAATCGCACCGCCGTGGGTCACGACGAGCACGCGCGCATCGCTCGCCTCTACCGCGATGTCGTCGAGCGCCGCCGACAGTCGCTCGCGAAAGGCGTCGAATGTTTCCGCGCCCGGGGGCGGATGCATCACGGGGTCGGCCCAGAAGCGGCCGAGCGCATCGCCGTCCGTCTCCGCGATCGTCTCGACAGGCACGCCCTGCCAGTCGCCGAAGTGATATTCCACAAGCCGCGTATCGATGCGCAGCGGCAGACCGCGCCTTTCGGCCAGTTCGGTCGCGAAACGCGAGCAGCGCGCCATCGACGAGCAGACGATGCGGTCCCACTCATGGCCCAGCACCGCGTCGCGGAGTTGTTGCCAGCCCAGTTCGGTCAGGGGATCGTCAAGCTGCCCGCGATAGCTTCGCTGACCGGTGTCGCCATGGCGCAGCAGATCGATGCTCATGCCTCGGACACTCCGGCCTCGGCGAAGGTCGCCATCGAACCGTGCAGGGTGCAGGCCAGACGCAGCAGCGGGACGGCCAACGCGGCGCCACTGGCTTCGCCCAGCCGCAGCTGCAGGTCGAGCAACGGCTCGCCACCCAGCGCGGCGAGCACGCGCGCGTGGCCGCGCTCCTGTGAGCGATGCGCAAACATCAGCCATGGGCGTACATCGGGGCGCAACGCGACGGCGGCCAGCGCGGCCACGGAGGTGATGAAGCCATCGACGAGCACCGGCATGCCATGCTGAGCCGCGGCGACGAAGGCGCCGGTCAAGGCGGCGATTTCGAAACCGCCCAGACAGCGCAGGCATTCGAGCGGCGTGATGGCTGCCGCGTTGGCACGCAGCGCGCGCTCGATCGTCGCGGCCTTGCGCGCGATGCCCGCCTGGTCGAGTCCGGTGCCGGCGCCCACGAGCACATCGGGCGATTCACCCAGCAAGGCGCAGGCAAGCGCGCTGGCGACCGCCGTATTGCCGATACCCATGTCACCACCGATGAAGACCTGCGCATCGGCGGCGACCGCGCGCTCGACACTACGTACGCCAGTGATCAGCGCCGCGTCGAGCTGGGCATCCGTCATGGCCGGCCCCTCGGCGATATTGGCGGTCGACGGCGCGATGATTTCACGGCGTACGCCGGCGACGTCGCCCGGATCGTTGACTGTGCCGAGGCTGACGACATCGAGGGTGGCGTTGAGCGCCCTCGCCAGCACGGATATCGCGGCGCCGCCGAGCGCGAAGTTACGCAGCATCTCGCCGGTGACCACCTGCGGGAACGCGGAGACACCTTCGACCGCCACGCCATGGTCACCGGCGAACACCGCGATCCAGACCACGTCGACGCGAGGACGCTCACGCCCCTGTAGCGCGGCGAGTTGTACGGCGAGCGATTCCAGTCTCCCCAACGAGCCGGGCGGCTTGGTCAGCGTCGCCTGGCGCAAGGTCGCCGCCTCGGCGGCGGCGGCATCGGGGACCCGTGCGGGTGTGGCGAGCCAGTGCTTCATGGCAGGGTTCCTTTCAAAGCGAGGGGCAGGCCCGCGGCGGTGAACAACACCCGCTCGCAGCGCTGGGCCAGTGACTGGTGAAGCCGACCGGCTTCGTCGACAAACCGGCGGCTCAGCGCGCCCATGGGAGTGACACCCAGACCGACTTCATTGCTCACGAACAGAATGTCGCCCGGCAACGTCGCCACCGTGGCCAGCAGCGCCTCGTGCTCACTGCCGAAATGACGACCGTCGTCGATGCCCAGCAGATTGGACAGCCACAAGGTGAGGCAATCGACGAGTACGCAGCGATGCTCCGCCGCGTGCTCCCGAAGGACGCGGGCGAGCATCAGCGGCTCTTCCACGGAGGTCCACGACGCGGGCCGCCGTGCGCGGTGATGCGCGATGCGTTCGGCCATCTCCAGGTCGAGCGCCTGCGCGGTGGCCACGTACACCACCTCGCGGCCGGACGCGCTGGCCAATCTCTCCGCCAGCGCACTCTTGCCGGAGCGGGCTCCGCCCAGAATCAGGGTCTGCATGCATCGAGTCCAAAAAGTCGGGTGAGTACCGCCGTATCCATGTGCGCGTCTATCGTGTCGGCCAGACGGTCGATCGTCGCGTCGCGTAACGCGCCGAGGTCGAAGGGCGCCGACTGATCGAGGCCCGCGTGTCCCAGCCATGCGCGCAACGCATCCGGGTGATCGAACAGCCCGTGCAGGTAGGTACCGATGACGCGTCCATCGTCGGAGCGCGCGCCGTCGTCGCGCCCGTCGTCCAGCACGACGGCGGGATGCTTCATCCCCGCGCCGGTGCTTACACCGCAGTGAATCTCGTAACCGATGACGGTGGCATCGCTGCCACTCACCTGGCCGCTGACGATGCGCAACTGTTTGGCGGGCGCCAGTGTCGTTTCGAGGTCGAGCAGGCCGAGCCCGCTGCTGGAACCCGCGGCCCCTTCGACGCCAAGCGGGTCGTGCACCGCGTGGCCGAGCATCTGCATACCGCCGCAGATGCCGATGACGTGGCCGCCGTAACGGACGTGCCGGAGGATGGCCTGGTCCCAGCCCTGAGACCGCAGCCATGCCAGATCCGCGCGGGTGGACTTCGATCCGGGCAGGACGATCAGGTCGCATGCCGGAAAGCTCTCGCCCGGACCGACAAAGACACATGCCAGATCGGGATGCAGGCGCAGCGCGTCCAGATCGGTGTGATTGCTGATCCGTGGAAGCGCGGGCACGGCCACACGCAGGCGCGCGTGCTCGCGACGCACCCGGTCCCGCGGCAAGGCGTCTTCGGCTTCCAGCACCATGCCGTGAAGATAGGGCAGGACGCCCAGTACCGGCTTGCCTGTTTCACGCTCCAGCCAGTCGAGACCGGGCTGGAGCAGCGCGATATCGCCGCGAAAACGATTGATGACGAAGCCCGCCACCCGGTTACGTTCGCTCTCCGACAGCAAAGCCAGCGTACCGACGAGATGGGCGAAGACGCCGCCACGGTCGATGTCGGCCACCAGAATGACAGGACAGTCGACCGCCTCGGCGTACCCCATATTGGCGATATCGCGATCGCGCAGGTTGATCTCGGCGGGGCTCCCGGCACCTTCGACGACGATCGCCGCATAGGCGTCGGCGAGTCGCGCATGCGATGCGAGCACCGCGTCCATCGCGACACGTTTGTACGCGTGGTAGCCGACGGCGTCCATGTTGCCGACGGGGTGTCCGTGGACGATCACCTGCGCACCGGTGTCGCTGTTCGGCTTGAGCAGGACGGGGTTGAAATCGGTATGCGGCATGACGCCCGCCGCCTGCGCCTGCACCGCCTGTGCGCGACCGATCTCGCCCCCATCGACCGTGACGGCGGAGTTCAAAGCCATGTTCTGCGGCTTGAACGGCGCGACCGCGACACCGCGGCGGCGCAGCCAGCGGCACAGCGCGGCGACGACGGTGCTCTTGCCCGCGTCGGACGTGCAACCCTGCACCATGAGTACGCGCGCGCTCAAGCCAGCACCTCGGCCAGTGCCACATCCAGGCGCTCGAAACCGACCTCGTCGCCTGGCAGACCGAAACGCAGCGCCGGCGGATCGTCGAAGCGGCGGGTGAGGATGGCACGCGTCGCGAGGGCGTCGTGAAGACGAGCGGCGTCGGGATGGCGACAATACTGAAAGAGATCGCAGCCACCATCGGGACGCAGTCCGTGCTCCGTCAGCAACGCAACCAGCCGCGCACTGTCTTCGCGCACCCGCGCGCGCATCGTGATCTGCCAGTCGACGTCGGTCAGCGCCGCCTTCACGACGTGGCGCGTCGGCCCGCTCAGCGTCCACGGCCCCAGACATTCACGCAGTGCCTCCAGCAGGCCCGGCGACGACGCGACAAACCCCGCGCGCACGCCGGCGAGGCCGAAGAACTTACCCACCGAGCGCAAGACGATCAGACCGTCGCATGCCGCTGCGCACAGCGTGCCGTCCGGTCGCGTGTCGATGAACGCCTCGTCGACGATCAACCAGCCACCGCGCGACGCGAGCGATGCGTGCAACGCGAGCAGCGCCTCGCGACGGAACCGGTCGCCGCCAGGGTTGTTGGGATGAATGAGCACGATCACGTCGAAGTCGGCGGCGCGTTCGAACAATGCATCCGCCGGACACTCGCGGACGTCGTGACCGTGTTGCCGCCACGCATGCGCATGCTCGTTGTAGCCCGGCGAGATCACGCCCACACGCGAGCGTGACCGCATGCGCGGCAACGCCATGATCGCCGCCTGCGAGCCGGGAACGGCCAGAAGATGCGGCGCCGCGTAGTAGGCGCGGGCCGCGCGCATGAGCCCGTCGTCGTCCTCGGGCAACCGGTGCCATGCCTCGGCCGGTACGGCAGGCACGGGATAGGCATACGGGCTGATACCCGTCGACAGATCGAGCCAGTGCTCGCGCGGGATGCCGTGCTGTGTCACCGCACGAGCCAGACGTCCGCCGTGCTCAAGCATGAGCGGCTACTCCAGCCACGAGTGCGAGACCGATCCAGATCGCTACGCCCCGATCGACGAGACGCAGGGCGCGTCGTATCGAGGTGGCGTCGGGCGCATCCCCGGTACCGAGGACAGGACGGTCTTCCCACTGACCGTGGTACGGCGCGGGCCCACCCAGTCGCACGTTCAGCGCGCCCGCACCGGCGGCCATCACCGGGCCGGCATTGGGGCTGTCCCACAACGGTGCCTGCGTCGCCCAGCAACGACGTGCCGTCGTGAATTCGCCCGCCAGTGCATATGTCAGCGCGGTGAGCCTTGCGGGGATGAACCCGAGCACGTCGTCGATACGCGCCGCCGCCCAGCCGAAGCGCAGGTAGCGCGGCGTCCGGTAGCCCCACATCGCATCCAGCGTATTCGCCAGACGGAACAACAGCACGCCCGGCGCGCCCAGCAACAGAAACCAGAACAGCGCACCGAAGACGGCGTCGTGGCCGTTCTCGAGGACGGATTCCGTCGCGGCGGCGGCCACACGCGAGGCATCCAGGGCCTCCGTATCGCGGCTGACCATGCGACCGACCGCCTGCCGCGCCGCACCGATATCGGCCGCGCTCAGCGCATCGGCGACGGGCAACGCGTGCTCCGCGAGGCTGCGCCGACCCACGGCGAGATACAGCACCACCGTATCGATGACAAATCCGGGCGCGGCGGGCATCCCGTATCGGATCAGGGCGAGCAGTCCGACCAGCGGAAGCACCGCTAGGCACCAGGCCAGGACGCCCCGGGGGCGGCGATCGGCATAAAGCTGTCGCTCGATCCATTGAGCGAGATGGCCGAAGCCGACCAGCGGATGCGCGCGTCGTGGCTCGCCCCACCATGCATCGAGCAGCAGCGCCGCGAGCATCGCGAAGGCGGTGGTCACAGCAGGAAAAGACGCAGCGCGGCGTCGATATTCGATGGGAAATAAAAGTGCACGAAGCTGGCGGTCATGCGCCCACGGCGGTAGACCGCCTCGGCGGTGGGCCCGCCATTCGGGTTGCTCGCCACCGCCAGAGCCGTGGCGGCGATCGTCGCCTTCGCATAGTGAAACGAATGACCGCGCAGGATCCCTTCGGGCAGGTCCACCGACTGCATGCCGAGCGCCGCCATGCGCGGCTGCATCGTCGCATCTCCGGCGATCAGCCCCGCCATGCCGGCTGCATGGCCATGCGTGTCGGTAAGCCGGTCGAGGGCATAGAGCAGACCGCCGCACTCCGCCAGCAGGGGGCGTCCGGCATCGACATGCGCGTGCAGATCGCGGCGCAGATCGTCACGGCTCGCCAGCGTGTCGAGGTGCAATTCGGGGTAGCCTCCCGGAAGCCAGATCGCATCGCATGGGGGCAAGGCGTCGCCCGCCAGCGGACTGAAGAAGATCAGCTCCGCGCCGGCGTCACGCAGCACGTCGAGATTGGCCGGGTACACGAACGCGAATGCTTCGTCGCAGGCGATGGCGATGCGGCGGCCGTCCAGCCGCCGCGTGGAATGTCGGTCGACCGGTGGCTGGAAAACGACCGGGGGTGGCAGCTGGCCCACCGCCTCGGCGGGCAACGCGTCGGCCAGCGCATCCAGCCGCGCGTCGAGATCCGCCAGCTCCGCGGCGGACACGAGGCCGAGATGCCGCTCCGGCAGACCCATGGCCGCATCGCGCGGGAGCGCGCCGTACCAGGTAAGCGCAGGCGGCAGGCTCTCGCGCAGCAAGGTGGCGTGGTACGCGCTGCCGACACGGTTGGCGATCACGCCGTGCACGATGAGCCCGTCGCGATAACTGGCCAGTCCATGCGCCAGCGCACCGAAGGTCTGCGCCATGGCACTGCCATCGATCACGGCAAGGACGGGCAAACCGAACCGCTGGGCCAGATCCGCGCTCGACGGGCGCCCGTCGAACAGCCCCATCACGCCCTCGATGAGGATCAGGTCCGCCTCTTCCGCCGCGGCATGGAGTCGCGCGCGAACGTCGTCTTCGCCACCCATCCAGGTGTCGAGCTGGTAAACCGGAGCGCCGGATGCGCGCTGGAGGATCATCGGGTCGAGAAAATCGGGTCCGGTCTTGAAGACGCGGACCCGGCGGCCGGCACGCGCATGCGCACGCGCCAGCGCCGCCGTCACACTGGTCTTGCCCTGCCCCGACGCAGGTGCCGAGACCAGCAGCGCGGGACACGAACGGCTCACAGTTCCACGCCCTTCTGCGCGCGGATACCCGCCTGGTAAGCGTGTTTCACCACGCGCATCTCGGTCACGGTATCCGCCAGTTCGACGAGCGCATCCGGCGCGCCACGGCCCGTGATCACCACATGCTGTCGTTCGGGCCGCGCCCGGCAGGCGTCGAGCACGCGATCGAGCGGGATGTATTGCTTCACCAGCGCGATGTTCAGCTCGTCGAGCAGGATGAAATCGTATGCCGGGTCGGCGAGCATGCGCTCGGCGACATCCCACGCGGCCATGGCCGCCGCGATGTCGCGCGCCTTGTCCTGTGTCTCCCACGTATAGCCTTCGCCCATCACGTGGTAATCGAGCGGACCGTCTTCGAACATGCGGAAGAATGCCTCCTCGCCGGTGGAAAAACTGCCCTTGATGAACTGGACGACGCCACAACGAAAGCCATGGCCGAGCGACCGCGCCAGCATACCGAATCCGGACGAGCTCTTTCCCTTGCCGTTGCCGGTGTTGACCACGAGCACGCCGCGATCGATGGTCGCTTTCGCGATACGCCGGTCGATCAGCTCCTTCTTCCGGCGCATGCGGTCGCGATGACGAGCCTCCTCGTCCATTTCACTCCATGGCGTGGTGTCGCCGCTCATGCGTGAGTGGTACGGGCGTCCCGTGCCCGCGGTGCGAAGCGCCAGACCGCCGCCTGGACCACCTGAGCCACCAGCACATACGCCGCGGCGGCACGCACGAAAAGCGGCGCCCATTGCATGAAGCGCTGCACGTACTGGGTCATGTTGGTATCGGTGTAACGGCCGCCCAGCCAGTAGAACGCACCATTGGATATGGCGTACGAGACCGTGGCGCAGACCAGCAATGCCGCGAACACCATCGCATGCGATGCCAGTGAACCGTCGAAACGCGGTGCCACCAGGCGGCCGCCGTACCAGAGCACGGCGTACGCCAGCGGCATGAACGAATAGGCCACCGTGATGCAGAAGTCGCTCACGCCCGCGTAGCTGATCGAAACCCAGTCGATCAGCACGGCCAGGACGACGAAGGCCACGAAGGCCAGGTGCTTTCGCAGGTAGATACCCCCGAGGAAGAACAACGCCATCGACGCGTCGGGAAGATGCAGTACATCGCCGAAGTGATGAAAACGCGTGGCGATCATGATCAGCGCGAACCATGCCGACATGGCGACAAACAACGGACGTGACAGGGGTTTCATCGGGGCGTACCTCGAACGGGGGGACGGATTACGAGCGGGGCTGGTAACGGAACGTGAGCATGTAGTTGCGACCCAGCTGATTGAAGTAACGCGCCGTCTCGTAGTGGCGATCAAAGACATTCTTGCCGGCCAGTTCCACCGACCACGCCGGCGCGAAGGCGTACGCGATGCGCAGATCGGTCAGCGCGTAGCCACCCAGCCGGTGCAGGTTGGTCGAGTCGTCATAGCGATAGCCCGAGGCGAACACACTGGCACCGACGCTCAGCGCGCCGAACGAGCGGTCGACGTCGATATTCGCGGTGCGGCGGGCACGTCGTGGCAACAGGTTGCCCTTGCTGTCGTCGTCGCTATCGTCTTCCGGCTGCAGCCACGTCGCGTTACCCGAGAGGTGCCAGTCGGCGACGGTGGTGTCGGCTGCCAGCTCCACGCCACGGATCCGTGCGCGGTCAATATTGTTCGCGCCACCAAACGGGAACAGCGGACCGGTCAGGCTCGAGTCGAAGACGATCAGGTTGTCGATGTGATTCTGGAAGGCATTGATCGACCAGTTACCCCACGTGGGCGTACCGCGCAGCCCCAGCTCCCAGTTGCGGGAAGTTTCCGGGCGGAGGTCCGGATTGCCGTAGTCGGGGTAGTACAGGTCGTTGAACGTCGGTGCCTTGAACGCGGTGCCGTAGCTGCCGGTGACACGCAGGTCCTTCGTCAGCATGTAGCCGTACTGCAGGCTGCCGGTGGTCTTGCCGCCGAACTGGCTGTTCTCGTCACGGCGCAGACTGGCCTGGATCGAGCTGTCGCCGAATGCCTGCAACCACTGGCCGAAAATCGCGTGATTGCGACGCGCATCGACGAAATAGTCGGTGCTGCCGACGACGCGATCGCGCTGCCAGTCGTAACCGAGCGTGGTCTGGCCTGCGTCCCCACCGACGTGACCGAGGTCCGCCTGCACCGAGGCGACGTCGCGATGCGTGTTGAACGTATCGGCGTAGACGCCGTTCTCGTAGTCGGTCGAGAAGTCACCGCTGCGACCGAGGTTGAGGGTGAACTTCACGTCCTTCGACGGTGTATAGCGCAGACGGCCGCCAACGACCTGCGTCGACGAGTCGGCGAAGTTGCTGCTGGTGCCGTCGTAATGGTTGGCGCCTTCGGTGCGCATGGCATTGACGTCGGCGTCCCACTGCTCGTCGAAGCGCCATCCGCCCTTCAGCGACAGCGCATTGTTGCGGTAACCGTCCTTGTCCGGCTCGTAGGTGTAGCAACCGCCGCCGCCCGGGCTGGGGCGGCCGCGGCATGCGTTGATGCCGTCGGTCTGGTCGTGGTTCGCTTCCACCGCGTACCAGCCGTTCGAGCCGCGTCCGCTGAAGCCGGCCGAGCCGCGCAAGGTGTCGTAGCTGCCGCCACCGATAGAGAAGTTCGGCACGAAGCTGCCTTCCGGGCGACGGGTGAAGATCTGGATGACGCCACCCAGCGCGTCCGAGCCATAGAGGCTGGAAAACGGGCCACGGACGATTTCGATGCGCTCGATCTGGTCGACCGGAATATCCTGGAAGGCCGCCGTACCGGAGGTCGCTGAACCCACCTTCACGCCATCGATCAGCACGAGGACGTGGTCGGACTCGGTGCCGCGCATGAAGACGGAGGTCGACTTGCCCGGGCCGCCGTTATTGGCGATGGACACACCGGGCGTCGCACGCAGCAGGTCGGCCAGCGAGCGCGGCTGCAGCCGCTCGATCCCGGCACGGTCGATCACCGTGGAGGCGGACAGCACCTGCGCCTGGGTCTGCTCGGTCCGGCTCGCGGTGACCACCACCTTGTCGAGGTCGGTGGAGGTGTCATCGGCGAAGGCCGCGGCGGGAACGAGGCATGCCATCGCGATGGCGACCGCGAGGGTGGAAATACGAAGCGACACGTGGTGACTCCTGCACTACCGCGCCCATCCGCGCGGCATGAATGGCGAGAGACAGGGAGACGGTAGCGGGGAGCGCCGATGGCGGAAGGCCGGCCGGCCACCCACGACATGGCCCTCCGCCTGTCCGGTGTTACCTCGAAGGCCGGTCTCCGGGCTTGCGAGCGCAGGGAGAATCCCTGCCGGTCGGCGCCTTCCCATGCCTTTCGGGGCACAGTGGCTTCATGCAGACCTTTGGCTCGCCTACCGTTGCGGGGGCAGCTCCGGAATGACGCGGACCTCGTGGATCGCGCGGGTCACCGGATTCCCGTTTCAATCCCCGGCTGCGACGCCGGGAATCACCTTGGGCGGCGGTAGTGTATCCGAAGCATGAACGCGGCGGTCGCGCCAGCGCAGGAACGGGCGCTCGACACCATAGTGAAGCAGCGCACCGCCAGCCAGGGTCGCGGACGCATAGATGGCGAAACGGACGAAGCGATGACCGGCCAGACCGTCACCGAGCAGCCCCTCCGTCAGATGAAAAACGCCTTTGTGGCAGAGATAGAGGCTGTACGAAGCGGCGGCCAGCCATCCGGCACCGGGCACCCGCAGCCTTGCGAAGACGGTCGGGCCGCTGAAGGCGGCGACGAAGCCACCCATCGCCAGCGACAGCAGGGGGTAGCCGATGACGCAGGGCCAGAACAGGGGGCGTGCACCGTCGAAAAGGACCAGACAGACGCCAAGGAGAACGGTGGCGGCGCCGAGCACCCAGCCCGCGCGCGCATGGATCCATGCCATCCACTGCGGGCGATACACCCCGCACGCCGCCAGGGCGACACCGGCGACGAGCCCATCCAGGCGCGACCACGTGGGGTAATAGAGGTAACGGAGATAGACCAGGCCCGCACTGATGTCCGTATCACGAGCCGGTCCCAGCAAATCGGACCACAGCCACGCCCGCAACAGGAGGCCGCCGGCGACCACCGCGACGCATACGGTGATGAACTTCCACAGAGCGGGTTTGCGCGTCAGCGCGAAGGCCAGCAAGGGAAAGACGAGATAGAAGTGTTCTTCCACGCATAGCGACCACACGTGGGAGAACGCATAGTTGTCGCCGTTGTCGAACAACAGGTTGAAGGTAAACGTCGGAAATTGCCACAACGGCTGCATACCCGGCGTTTCTCGCCATGCCGGCCATAACGCATACATCGCCAGCACGACGATGAACGCAGGAAATATCCGTACGAAACGGCGCCGGTAGAAGCCAGGGAAATCGAGTCTTCCGGTGGTCTTCAGGGACTTCAGCACCTGCGTGCCGATGAGGTAGCCGCTCAGCACGAAGAACAGGTCGACGCCCATCCACCCCGACCATTCCAGCTTGCTGAAGCCCTCGCCGAGGCCGCCGACCAGATAACTGTGAAACAACATCACCCAGGCGATGGCGATCGCGCGCAGCGTGTCGAGGCCGGGAGTGCGGTTCATGCGTGGGATCCCCTGGGTGTCACGTCAATGTGCGGGCGCGTCCGGGCGGATGCACGGCGCGTTTATGGCGATTCGCGGGCGCGCTCATTGCCCGCGGTGCAACGCGGCGAGCAGGGCATCGATATAGGTACGACTTGCGCGCAGCGTCGCACCATCTTTCAATCGAACCACCGCGTCGCGGTTGGACCGTGGCAGGAGTTCGGCGACCTGATCCACCCGAACGATGGCCGAGCGGTGCACCCGGAGAAAGCGCAGCGGGTCAAGTCGCCTGGACAGCGTATGCAGGGTTTCGCGGAGCAGATACCGTTCGCCGCGTACATGCAGCGCCGCGTAATCGCCGTCGGCCTCGATCCACTCGACCTCGTCCGCAGCGACGTAGTGAATGCGGGCGCCGATGCGAATGGCGAAGCGTTCGGCCTGCCTCGTTGTCGTGGTCACCGCCCTGCCGAGTTGTCGACGAGCCCGTTCAATCGCTTCGGCGAAGCGTTCATCATCGATGGGCTTCAGCAGGTAATCCACCGCGCCCAGTTCAAAGGCACGGAGAGCGAAGCTGTCGTGCGCGGTCAACAGGATCGCCAACGGTCGGTCGGGAGGCGGTATGGCCGCCAGGGCATCGATACCGGTCAGGCCAGGCATCTGGACATCGACGATCGCGAGATCCACATCGGTTCGACGCATGGCGGCCAGCGCCTGACCATCCACCGCCTCGGCGACGACGATAACGTCGGGCTCCGCATTAAGGCGGACCTGCACGCCCCTGCGAGCGAGGGGCTCGTCATCGACGACGGCGATGCGAATCATGCGGTTGTCCGCATGACGGCAGAGCGCACGGGCAAGGTGACCGCCGTGCGCCACCGATCGCCGCGAGGGCCAGCTTCCAGCAGGTGATTGCCGGGATAGAGCACATCGAGGCGGGCACGTACATTCGTCAGACCCACGCCCTGCCCTCCTGCTGAAGGCCCGTCGAAGCGATCGTTATCGACCCACACGCGAAGTGTTCCTCCGTCACGCTCGACACGAATGTCGATCCGGCCGCCCTCACGGCGGGGTGCGATGCCATGCCGGATGGCGTTCTCGACCAGCGGCTGCAGCAGGAGGTAGGGCACCTGCGCATCGAGCGTGTCCGGACCGGTGTGAATGTTCACGCGCAGCCGGTCGCCCAGCCGCGCCTTCTCGATATCCAGGTAGGTAGAGGTAAAGGCGATCTCGTCCGCGACCGTCACTTCGTGCCCGGGCGACTGCTCCAGCGTCGCGCGAAGAAAATCGCCCAGGCGGGCGATCATGCGCGTGGCATCGCGCTTACGATCGTCGCGTACCAGGGCCGAGATCGCATTCAGCGTGTTGAAAAGGAAGTGTGGCTGCAGCTGGTAGCGCAAGGCACGCAACTCCGCATCACGGGCCGCTTGCGATGCCTCGCGCAACCGAAGGCCTTCGGCGCGAAGTTCCGCCCGGTGCAGCACCATTGCCTGCATGCCACAAAAAGCGATCAGCGCCAGCCAGCAGCCGTCGAGCCCGCCGAACACCCAGGCCCAGCCGACCCGCGCTCGCATGGCCGGACTCGCGAGAAATTCGAGGGCGAAGAGTGCATTGGCGACGGACATCGCGTAGCTGATCGGCAGCAACCAGGCTGCCATCGTCCATGCGCTCGCCGCCCGTCGCCATAGCACGCGCTGGAGCCAGCCCAGCGGGACGATCCATGCCAGGTACGCAGCGGTGTAGAAGAGGCGAAACGCGAGGACCTTCGGATCGGCAAGCGACGGCAAACCCATCACCAGCATGCAGCCGAGGATAGGCAGGCCTGCGATCCAGGCCATGCCCGGCGATACTGTTACGTTCCTGTCTTCCCGCATGCGCCGCCCTCGTTCGCCCGGATCCGATTCTATCGGTCAGAAGTTCGACGAGTAGAGCATGGCCGCGATTTTCCAGCCGTCCGGCGTATGGATCATCTGCCAGGTTTCGGCGCCATGGTTGGCTATCTTGCCGTCGGCGAGGAAGTCGAAATCGAAGTAGACGGAGGCGACCGTTCCGTCGGTATCGATGCGGACGTTGTGGAAGCGCTCCTCGACCTGGACCTTGCCGGAGCCGATGAAGTCGGTGAACTGTTTGAGGGTGCCGGCTTTGTAAGCCGTGGTTACCTCGGAGTGTCTGGCCTTGACGCTCGTGAAGGACGCATCACCCAGTGAGGTGTACCAGGAGATGTTGTCGTTGAGAAACAGGGAGGAGACGCTTTTGGCGTCGTGAGCTTTCAATGCGGTCTGGAAGGTGTCGACGACGTGCTGGATTTCGGCTTTGGGTGCGTCGGCGGCGAAGCAGGGGAGCGTGAGCAGGAGAGCGAATGCGCTGAATGCGGGGTGCAAGGACATGGTCAAGGCCTCGTACGTGGTGAGACGTACGAGGAGATCAGGTGTGGGGATGGGTCGCCAAGAGTGTGTGCGGTGGGGCGGGCGTGGAGTGCGATGAAACGGTTGGGAAGCGTTACTGGCACAACGGAAGTTCGCCGCGTCACCGCCTTGTTGGCTTTTCGCCGGCAGGGCTGGCTCCGACGACAGCGGGAAGCCGCCGGCGCCGCTTTCGCGGAGCCGGCGGCCCGGGTCGTATCAAACCTTACCGGTATAGCCCGATGGGCTCAGAGACAGCCGACGAGGCTGTCGTAGACGGAATTGCGGGACCCGGGGAGCTTGGCGTTGAGGGCGTCATCCGCCTTCATGGCCTCGTAGAACTGTTCCACCAGCATGTCCTTCGGCAGACGGATCTTGCACTTGTACAGCTTGCCGGCGGCCTGCACGGCACCGGACTTGGTGACCACCGAAGCGGTGGTCCCGGCAAAGGTCCACACGCACTGCTTCATGCTGCTTTTGGTCGCGTCGACCGAACAGGTCAGCTGCATAGCGCGGAGGTTGTGAAACTCGCCTTCGCAGAAGGTGTCGCCGCAGATCTTGTCGAAGCCACCGTTGAGCGTGGCTTCGACACCGGCGAAACGGTCGAGGCTGGCTTCCGCGGTCGGCCAGTTGACGATGTCGACGTACCGATCGGCGGCGGGCGGCGTCTGGGCGAAAGCCGCCAGCGGCAGGACGAGAAGAGCGGCAGCGAGGGTGTTTCGAAGCATCGTTGTGACTCCGTGGTTGAGGAGCACACATGACACCGTGTTCGGCGCGGCGGGTCTGTCCCGCCGCGCCCGGGGCACATCGTAGCGTTCGGGCGACGCTTCCTGTGGGACGCGATCCCTACAGCCAGTGGCCGTAGCGCTTGATGTAGATCGTCTTCATCACCTGGGTCAGCACACAGTAGGACGCCAGGGTGAGCGCCAGCCAGGCGAAGTAGATGCCCGGCAGCGGCTGCATGCCGATGCGCGCACCGATCGCCGTGTACGGAATGAACATGCCGATGATTATGATCGCGACGGTCAGCGCCAGTACCGGCGCCGATGCGACGCTCTGCAGGAACGGGATGCGTCGCGTGCGGATCATGTGCACGACCAGCGTCTGCGAAAGCAGACCCTCGATGAACCAGCCGGACTGGAACAGCGACTGGTGAGCGACATCGTTCGCCCCGAAGTAATGCCACATCAGCCAGAACGTCGTGATGTCGAACACCGAGCTGACCGGACCGATCCACACCATGAAACGACCGATATCGCCCGCGTCCCACTTACGCGGCACACGCAGGTATTCCTCGTCCATGCGGTCGAACGGGATGGACAGCTGCGACAGGTCGTACAGCAGGTTCTGCACCAGGATCTGCAGCGGCAGCATCGGCAGGAACGGCAGGAACGCGCTCGCCACCAGCACGCTGAACACGTTGCCGAAGTTGGAGCTGGCGGTCATCTTGATGTATTTCATGATGTTGCCGAAGGTGATACGCCCTTCGATCACACCCTCTTCCAGCACCATCAGGTTCTTTTCGAGCAGGATGATGTCCGCCGACTCCTTGGCGATATCGGTCGCCGTATCGACCGAGATGCCCACGTCAGCGTCGCGCAGTGCCGGCGCGTCGTTGATGCCGTCGCCGAGGAAGCCCACCGTGTGACCACGGCGCTGCAGCGCCTTGACCACGCGCGCCTTCTGCACGGGCGACATCTTGGCGAAGACCGTGGTGCGCTCGACCATCGCGTCGAGAGCATCGTCGTCGAGTTGCTCGATGTCGCGGCCCAGGACGGACTCCTGCACATCGAGACCGACCTCGGTGCAGATCTTGCGCGTCACCGCCTCGTTGTCGCCGGTGATGACCTTCACCGCCACGCCGTGGTGGTTCAGCGCGCGAATGGCGGTCGCTGCGGAGTCCTTCGGCGGATCGAGGAACGCGAGGCAGCCGACAGCCGTGAGGCCCGCTTCGTCCGCCACGCCATAAGCGCGGTCGCCGGTGGGATCGCGACGCACGGCGACGATCAGCACGCGCAGCCCGTCCTCGTTGAGGCGATTTGTCATGGCGCGGATCTCGGCGCGCTTCTCCGAGGTCATCGGCTCCGTGACGTCACCGATGCGGGCCTCGCTGCAGATCGCCAGCATCTCTTCCACGGCGCCCTTGCAGACCAGCAACTGCTCGCCCTGCCCGTCCGCCACCACCACCGACATGCGGCGGCGCTGGAAGTCGAACGGAATCTCGTCGACAACGTGGAAGCGACGTGCCACCGGCTCGAGGTCGCGGTGGGCCAGCACGGCCTTGTCCATCAGGTTGCGCAGGCCGGTCTGGAAGCGGCTGTTGAGGTAGCCGTATTCCAGCGCGTCGTCGGAGTCGTCGCCGTTGAGGTCGACGTGACGCTCGAGCACGATCTTGTCGAGCGTCAGGGTGCCGGTCTTGTCCGTGCACAGCACGTCCATGGCACCGAAGTTCTGGATCGCGTTGAGGCGCTTCACCACCACCTTGCGCTTCGACATGGCGATGGCGCCCTTGCCGAGGTTGGCGGTGACGATCAGCGGCAGCATTTCAGGGGTCAGGCCCACGGCGACCGACAGGCCGAACATGAAGGCGCCCAGCCAGTCGTGCTTGTCGAAGCCGTTGATCAGGAAAACGACCGGCACCATGACCGCCATGAAGCGAATCAGCAGCCAGCTCACCGAGGAGATACCGCGGTCGAAGCTGGTCTGAACGCGCTCGCCCGAGAGCGTGTGCGCCAGCGAGCCCAGGTAAGTGCGCGCACCCGTGGCCATCACCACGGCGGTCGCGGTGCCGGACACCACGTTGGTGCCCATGTAGCAGACGGTGGGCAGGTCGAGCGGACCGTTGGCGTCGCTGGCGAGAGTGGCGCTGGCCGCGGGGGCGACTTTCTCGACGGGGATGGACTCACCGGTCAGGATCGCCTGGCTGATGAACAGGTCCTTGGCCGCCAACAGGCGGAGATCGGCGGGCACCATGTCGCCCGCCCCGAGATGAACGATGTCACCGACGACGAGTTCCTCGACCGGCACCTCGATACGCTCGGCGTGACCGTCCTCGGCGCGGCGGGTCACCGTGGAGGTATTGCGGACCATCGCCTTGAGCCGCTCGGCGGCCTGCGACGAGCGAAACTCCTGGGTGAACGACAGCAGCACGCTGATGCCGACCATCACGCCGATGATGATCGGCCCGGTGTAGTCGTCCTCGGTGAACAGCTGCACGACCGCGAGCACGAGCAGCACGATGATGAACGGGTTGCGGAAGGCATGCAGCAGCTGGATCGACCAGTGCGGCGGCTTCTCGTGGCCCACCTCGTTGATCCCGTCACGGTCGAGCCGCTCGGCGATGGCCTCTTCATCCAGGCCGTCCGGCCGGGAATGCAGCGCGCGCAGCAACTCGTCCGCCGGACGGTAGGCGTCCGCGGCGACGGTGGTGAAGGTCTTGGCGGCGACGGCCGCCTGCGAGGTGTGCTTCTTCATGACTCGCTGCCTTTCCGGACGCGGTGTCCGGTAGGGCGCGGGCGGCTCTCAGCGCTTAGCTGAAGGCGTGCGCGCCGGCGCGGAGCCGACGTTCGGTGTTCCGGGTAAACGTGAGGAACGGCGTAAGCCGCGCCGTAGTGTCTATGTCGCTGTTCATCGTTACGGGAGTTTGACGTCAGCCGGTTTCGCCTGGCTTTCCGCAAGTTCCAGCGGACGCGGCACGGTGATCGTGCGCTTGGCCGGGGCGGAGGCAGCGCCACGACGGCGGGCGAGAGCAAAAGCGAGACGGCGACCGAACATGCGCGGGCCGGTCTTTTCGATCTGGAGGTTCATGGCTCAATCCTCGGATAGCGGAAGCTCACGGCTTCCGACCGGGGAGAGCCGGACTTTCCCTAGCGGAGGAAAGCGCCGGCCGACCGGGTACGGTCGCCGTAGGCGTTGTTGTTTGCCAGCGCCGGGACCCGATGCGTGCGGGAGCCGGCGCGTCGACTAGGGTAGACGTCCATATGCCTGGGTAAGCTAAGAAGGGTGCCAGCCGAACCTGAGACGGCTCGGTAGCCGGGCAATTGTCGCGCCGCAGCGAAGATCGGTCAAGGGGTGGCGACGTTCCTACGCCGGTAGCGGGGCGGCGTCGGTGATTCGGGCCTCATACTCACGCGCCTCGCCCAACAACCATTCGCGGAAGCGCCCTACGCCACTGTGTGACTCGGACCGCTTCGGATACACGAGGTAATACGCTTCCGCCACGCGCAGCCGCTCCTTGCACAACACGGTCAGCGCGCCGCACTCGATCAGCGACCGCGCCATGACCAGACGGCCAAGCGCGACGCCCATGCCTTCGAGCACCGCGCGCTGCAGGTGCTCGGTATTGTCGAAGCGGGCGACATATCGGGAAGGCAGTGGCATGCCGAACGCCTCGGCCCAGTCGTTCCATCGACCCGACGGATCGCCCAGCAGCGGCCAGCCTGCCAGCGACACGTCCGGCAGGCCGCCCATCTTGCGCACCAGCGACGGACTGGCGATCGGAACGATGTACTCGCCGAACAGACGATCCGACTTCGTACGCGGCCATGACCCGAGCCCGTAGCGGAACGCGACGTCGATCGTGGGCTCGCGGTCGAAGTCGACCACCGAGACGGATGATGAGAGGCTGAGCTCCAGTTCGGGATGCGCGCCCACCAGTTTCGGCAGTCGCGGTACGAGCCAGCTCGAGGCCACGGAAGGCATCACGCTGAGCGTCACGGCGTCCTCGTGGCGACTCTCGTAACGATTGAGGGCGTGCTCGATTCCCTCGAAGTGATGGCCGATCGCATCGAGCAGATGGGTGCCATCCGCCGTGAGGGTCACGCCACGCGGACCCCGATCGAACAGCGACCGCCCGAGACGCTCCTCCAGATTGCGGATCTGATGGCTCAACGCACTGACCGTGAGGTTCAGCTGTTCCGCGGCGCGCGACAGCTTGCCCGTGCGGGCGACCAGGACGAACCCCTGAAGCAGACCGAGCGGGAGGCGGGACATGTGAATTTTCCTCAAGGCCGGGTTGCAAACATATCGCTTTTTGGCGTCTTGCGGAACGGGCACCCTTTAGCGCACTGATAGTCGCAAGGGGTTGCGACTCCACCGCACGGGAGCACTCTCATGGCATCGATCTTCACCGGCCTCGCCTTCATGCACGGTCACATCGTGGACCGCGATCTGGTCATGCGCCTGGGTCGCGATGAGCCGACGCCGCAGGCAGGTGCAGGGGCCCCGGCGCCGGTCGCCCGTCCGCGAAAGGAATGGCCCCGAACCGTCGACGCAACCGCGGTGCACGCCGCGTGCCCCACCTGCTGCTGACCGACACATCACGTGAACCTTGCGTGCTTCACCATGGGGGTTTCCGCCCACATCGGAGAGACGCATGAAGCATCGTCAACTGGGACGCTCGTCCCTGCAGGTCGCGCCACTGGCGTTCGGTGGCAACGTGTTCGGCTGGAGTGCGGACGAAGCGCGCTCGTTCGAACTGCTGGACGCTTTCGTCGATCACGGGCTCAACCTGATCGACACGGCGGACGTCTATTCGCGCTGGGTCGAGGGTAACGAAGGGGGCGAGTCGGAAACCATCATCGGCCGCTGGCTGAAACAGTCGGGCAAGCGTGACAAGGTGCTGATAGCGACCAAGGTGGCTAAATGGGACCGCTATCCTGGCCTGTCCCCGGTCAACATCAAAGAGGCGGTGGAGGATTCGCTGCGTCGGCTTCAGACCGATCACATCGATCTGTATCAGGCGCATGAAGACGATCCGAAGGTGCCGCTGGAGGAAACCCTGCGCGCGTTCGACGACCTCGTGCAGGCGGGCAAGGTACGCGTCATCGGCGCATCCAATTTCGAAGCGACGCGTCTGGACGATGCATTGAAGACGAGCGAGGAAAAAGGCCTTTCACGCTACGAATCGCTGCAGCCCGAATACAACCTGATGGATCGCGCGGGGTTCGAAAGCGCTCTGCAACCGCTCTGCGTCAGGGAGCGCGTCGGAGTGATCAGCTACTACTCGCTGGCCAGCGGGTTCCTCAGCGGCAAGTACCGCAGCGAAGCGGATCTGAGCAAGAGCAAGGCACGCGGCGGCAAGGTCAAGGCTTACCTCAACGACCGGGGCTATCGCGTCCTTGCCGCGCTGGATCAGGTTGCCGAAGCCCACAGCGCAAAGCCCGCGCAGGTGGCGCTCGCCTGGGTGATGGCGCAGCCTTCCATTGCTGCCGCCATTGCCAGCGCAACGACGGTGGAGCAGTTGGCGGAACTGGCGAAGGCCGCGGAGCTCACGCTGTCCAGCGAGCAGCTGGACGCACTGAAGCAGGCGTCGGATAGCTGAGGTCTGGCGATCAGTGACTGCCGCGTCGTCAGACGTCGGCCGTGTATAAAAAACGGGCCCCGTTCGTCATGACGACCGGGGCCCGTGCGTTTCGCGGCCAGGGGCCGCTCCTACATGATCAGCGTGCGGCGTTCAGCGCATCCAGTGCCGCGTTGAGCGTAGCGCTCGGGCGCATCGCCGCGCTGACCTTCGCCATGTCCGGATGATAATAACCACCGATTTCGACGGCCTTGCCCTGCGCACCGTTGAGCTCCCCGATGATCTTGTCCTCGTTTTCAGCCAGCGTCTTCGCCACCGCCGTGAACTTCGCCTTGAGGTCGGCATCGTCGCTCTGTGCCGCCAGCGCCTCGGCCCAGTACATCGCCAGGTAGAAGTGGCTGCCGCGATTGTCGATCTCGCCGACCTTGCGAGCGGGCGACTTGTTGCTGTCGAGGAAACGGCCGTTGGCGATATCGAGCGTCTTCGCCAGCACGCGGGCATGCTTGTTGTCGTAGCGCTCGCCGAGGTGCTCGAGCGACGCTGCCAGGGCGAGGAATTCACCGAGCGAATCCCAGCGCAGGTAACCCTCTTCGACAAACTGCTGGACGTGCTTCGGCGCCGAACCACCCGCGCCGGTCTCGAACAGGCCGCCACCCGCCATCAGCGGCACGATGGAAAGCATCTTCGCCGACGTACCCAGCTCCATGATCGGAAACAGGTCGGTGAGGTAGTCGCGCAGCACGTTGCCGGTGACCGAGATCGTATCTTTCCCCTGGCGGATGCGCTCCAGCGAGAACGTCGTCGCGGCGACGGGATCGAGCACGCGGAGATCGAGGCCACTGGTGTCGTGATCCTTCAGGTAACGCTCGACCTTGGCGATCACCTGCGCGTCGTGCGCGCGGTTCCTGTCCAGCCAGAAGACCGCCGGGGTTTCGGAAAGACGGGCGCGCTGCACGGCGAGCTTCACCCAGTCCTGGATCGGCGCATCCTTGGTCTGACACATGCGCCAGATGTCGCCCTGCTCCACGGCATGTTCGAACACGACCGTGCCGTCGTCGGCGACGACGCGAACCGAGCCATCGGCGGGCACCTGGAACGTCTTGTCGTGCGAACCGTATTCCTCGGCCTTCTGCGCCATCAGGCCGACGTTGGGCACACTGCCCATCGTGGCCGGATCGAACGCCCCGTGGGCGATGCAATCCTCGATCACCGCCTGGTAGACGCCAGCGTACGAACGATCGGGAATCACCGCCTTCGTATCCTGCAACTTGCCTTCGGCATTCCACATGCCGCCGGAGTCGCGGATCATCGCCGGCATCGACGCGTCGACGATCACGTCGCTGGGCACGTGCAGATTGGTGATGCCCTTATCCGAGTTGACCATGGCCAGCGACGGACGGTTGGCGTATTCGGCCGTCAGGTCGGCTTCGATAGCGGCGCGGGTGGCGTCATCGAGGTTGCCGAGCCGGGCGTAGAGGTCACCGATGCCGTTATTGGCGTCGAAGCCGACCTGCTTCAGCGCGTCGGCGTGCTTTGCCAGCACGTCCTTATAGAACTCGCGCACCACGATACCGAACATGATCGGGTCGGAGACCTTCATCATCGTGGCTTTCAGGTGCAACGAGAACAGCACGCCCTTAGCCTTCGCGTCGGCAATCTGCGCATCGATGAACGACGCCAGCGCCTTCCGGCTCATGACCGCGGCGTCGACGATTTCGCCGGCTTTCACCGCGACCTTTTCTCTCAGAACCTTGCTGCTGCCATCCTTGCCGGCAAATTCGATGCGCAGGCTGCCGGCCTTGTCGATGGTCGCCGACTTTTCGCTGCCATAGAAATCGCCGCCCTCCATGTGCGAGACATGCGACTTCGACTCGGGCGACCACTTACCCATGCGATGCGGATGCTTGCGCGCGTAGTTCTTGACCGAAAGCGGTGCGCGGCGATCGGAGTTGCCTTCGCGCAGCACGGGATTGACAGCGCTGCCCATGGCCTTGCCATAGCGCGCGTTGATCTCTTTCTCTTCGTCGGTCGACGGCGCGTCGACGTAATCGGGCAGCGTGTAGCCCTGCGACTGAAGCTCCCGGATGGCCGCCTTCATCTGCGGCACGGAGGCGCTGATGTTGGGGAGCTTGATGATGTTGGCTTCGGGCGTCGTCGCCAGCTCGCCGAGTTCGGCAAGGTGGTCGCCGATCTTCTGCTCAGCCGTGAGGCGGTCGGGGAACTGCGCGAGGATACGAGCGGCGAGCGAGATGTCGCGCGTTTCGACGGCCACACCCGCCGTGCCGGCGAAGGCTTCGACGATGGGCAGGAAGGAGGCGGTGGCCAGGAACGGCGCTTCGTCGGTGAGCGTGTAGATGATCTTGGGCGAGCTGGACATGATTCGGCGAGCCTTATGCTTGAGTGGGCCAGGTCATGGGGGCTGGCCGGCGCAAGCCTCAAGGGGCGCGCCGGCGAGCGGGAAACCGGACCATTGTGGCCCGATTGGGCGACTATCGCCAACAGGCCCGGGCGCCACCGCAGGCTGTCCGACTGATACCGGCCCCTGTCGCCAGCAGGCCTGCCTGCCACCCGTCTGCGGCGAGCCGGTGGAGACGCGTCCGTGCTCCCGTGGGAGCGAACCCGCTGGCGATGCCTTAGGCGCCGGTATCGAGCGCGAGCCGCCGGGCTTTCCGACGTGCCTTACGCGCTTTCCAACGCTCCGACAGGCAGGCGAAGATCACGTACAACGCCGGCGTCGACAACAGGGTCAGGCTCTGCGAAATCAGCAAGCCGCCGATCATCGCGATACCCAGCGGGCGACGCAGTTCCGAACCCTCGCCCAGGCCGATCGCCAAGGGCAGTGCCGCCAGAATGGCGACCATCGTCGTCATCATGATCGGACGGAAGCGCACCAGGCAGGCCTCACGGATCGCCTCCTTCGAGGTGAGGTGATGCTCGCGCTCGGCCACCAGGGCGAAGTCGATCATCATGATCGCGTTTTTCTTCACGATACCGATCAGCAGCACCAGGGCGATCATCGCCACCACGGACAGTTCGGTATCGGTGATCACGAGCGCGGCCAGTGCACCCACACCCGCGGCCGGCAGCGTAGAGATGATCGTCACCGGATGGATCAGGCTCTCGTAAAGCATGCCCATCAGCAGATACACCACGACGATCGCGGCAAGAATCAGCAGCGGCATATCGCTCTGCGACTGCTGAAAACGCCGGAAGTCGCTGCCGGTATCCAGACGGATGTCGCCCGGCATGCGCATGCCGTCGATCGTCTTCTGGATGATCTCCATCGCCTCACCCATGCTGACGTTGGGCGCGAGATTGAAGCTGACGCCCATGCTCGTGTACTGATCCTCGTGCACGATCTGGCTGGGAGCGAGGCCCGCCTCCTGCTTCGTCACGGCCGACATCGGCACCATCGCGCCGTTGTCGGAGCGCACGTAGATCTGGTTGAGCGCTTCCGGGGTGGCCGCGAACTGCGGCAGCGAGTTGACGATCACCCGGTACTGGTTGATATCCGAATAGATCGTGGACACCGCGCGCTGGCCGAAGGCGTTGTACAGCGCCCCATCGATGTTGCCGATCGACACGCCGAGGCGGGACGCCGTGTCGCGGTCGATCACCATGTTCTGACGCAGGCCCTGCGCGTCGATGTCGCTGCCCACGTCGGTCAGCATCTTGTTCTTCTTCAGTGCATCGACCAGCTTCGGCAGCCAGGTCTGCAGTTCGACGATGTCGTTGCCCTTCAGCGACACCGAATACTGACCGCCCTGCGTCGAACCGCCACCGCCACCGGTCGGCAGGTCCTGGATCGGACGCAGGCGCAGGTTGAGATCGGGGTATTTGTTCGCCGCCGCGGAGAGACGGTCGAGCACGTCGAACGTCGTACCCTTGCGGCCCTCGGCCACCGTCTTCAGCTCGATATTGAACTGACCGGTGGAACCCGTGCGGCTCGTACCCAGGCGCGAGCCCACGGCCTTCACGTCCGGATCGTCGAGCAGCATGGTCGTCAGTCTGGCCTGGCGCGTCTGCATCTCACCGAACGACACGGTGGAGCTGGATGTCGCACGCGCACCGATGAGCCCGGTGTCCTGGGGCGGGAAAAAGCCGCCCTTCACCATGCCGAAGAGGACGATCGTGATGCCGATCAGCACCAACGGCGTGAGAGCCATCAGCAAGGCGTGACGCAAGGTCCAGTCGAGCGCACGGCGGTAGACGCCGACCATGCGCTCGTGCATGCGCTCGAGAGCCAGCCCGAACTTCGACTCCGGCTCGTCGTTTTTATGCGCGGTGAGAAAACGCGCGCACAACGAGGGTGTCAGCGTCAGCGAGATCACGGCGGAGACGAGAATCGCCGCCACCAGCGTGACCGTGAACTCCTTGAAGAACATGCCGATGATGCCCGGCGCGAGCAGCAGCGGAATGAATACCGCGACCAGCGAGCCGGTAATCGAAACGATGGTGAAACCGATTTCGCGCGCACCGAGCAACGCGGCCTCGAATCGGGGAATCCCTTCGTCCATATGACGGATGACGTTTTCGATCACGACGATGGCGTCATCGACGACGAAGCCGATCGCGATGACCAGCGCCAGCAGCGTCAGGTTGTTCAGCGTGTATCCGAACGCATACATCACGACGAACGCGCCGGCCAGCGACAGCGGCACGGCAAGCCCGGCGATCACCGTCGGTGCCAGTCGGCGCAGGAACAGCGCCATGGTCATGATCACCATGGCGAGACTGATCAGCAGCGTCGCCTGTACTTCGTGCAGCGACGCGCGGATCGTGGGCGTGCCATCGAAGAACGAATGCAGCTGGACGCCGGCGGGAAGCCAGGTCTGCATCGTCGGGATCTGCGCCTTGATGCGGTCCACGGTGTCGATGACGTTCGCGTCCGACTTGCGGAACACGTACATCAGGATGCCGGGGCGTCCGTTGAACCACGCCGCCTGATACGCGTCCTGCTGGCCGTCGTACACCTTGGCCACGTCGGACAGGCGGATCGGTACGCTATTGTTCACGCCGATGATCAGCTTGCCGAACTCCTCCGCCGTATGCAGCGAGTCGGTGGCGGTCACCGCCATCGTCGTCTTGCCGTCGGACAGGAAGCCCTGCGGCGAGGTGACGTTGGCCGCGGTGAGCGCGTTACGCAGCTGATCCGGCGACAAGCCCATGGCGTTGAGCGCGCGCAGGTTGACGTCGACACGGATCGCGGGCGTCGCGCTGCCCGCGATGTCCACCGAGGCGATGCCCTCCTGCTGGCGAAGGCGCTGGGCGAGGATGGAGTCGGCGACGTTGTAGAGAGCGGTGGGCGCGACGGTGTCCGAGGTCAGCGCCAGCACGATCACCGGATCGTCGTTGGGGTTGGCCTTCTGGTAGGACGGCGCATTCAGCAAACCGCTGGGCAGGTCCGGCTGGGCGGCATTGATCGCGGACTGAACGTCGCGTGCCGCGGCATCGATATTGGTGCCGTTCTGGAAGAACAGCAGTACGAAGCTGCTGCCTTCGGAGCTGTTCGACCGCATCGACTCCACACCGGGCACCTGGCCCAGGTGGCGTTCCAGCGGCGCGGCCACCGTCGATGCCATCGTGCTGGCGTCCGCACCCGACTGCTGCGCCTGGACGAAGATCGCCGGGAACTGGATGTTCGGCAGCGCGGCTACGCCGAGCAGCGAATAACAGATGACGCCGATCACGAAGATACCGATCGCCAGGAGCGATGTACCGATGGGACGACGGATGAACGGACCGGAGATATTCATGGATGGGAACGGGACATCGTGCTCGGGATGGCGCGGAGTGATCCGTTCCTAACGCGCCATCCGGAAAAAGGTTTCGCCGGGCGGCGAACCGTCCGGCGAAAAAGGGGGTTTCCAGGGGCTTCGAAGCCTGGCGTCATCGGCTAGCCGGCCGGGCCTGCGAGGCTTCCAGTGCCAGGGCGCGTTGTCGCTTGCGCTCCGCCAGCCAGTCGGAGAACCGCTCCATGTAGAGGTAGATCACCGGCGTGGTGTACAACGTGACCAGCTGCGAAAGCAGCAGGCCGCCGACGATCGACACACCCAGCGGTTTGCGCAGTTCCGAGCCGATACCGTTGCCCAGTGCCAGCGGCAGCGCGCCGAGCAGCGCCGCCGCCGTGGTCATCATGATCGGACGGAAGCGAAGCAGGCAGGCGCGGCGGATGGCGTCGTGCGCGTTCAGGCCGGTCCGCTTCGCCTCGATGGCGAAGTCGATCATCATGATCGCGTTTTTCTTCACGATACCGATCAGCAGCACGATACCGACGATGCCGTCGACCGAGAGGCTCATGCCGCAGAGGATCAGTGCGAGCAGCGCGCCGACACCCGCGGGCGGCAGCGTCGAAATGATCGTCAGCGGGTGGATGTAGCTCTCATAGAGCACGCCCAGCACGATGTAGATCACGATGATCGATGCCAGCAGCAGCAACACTTCATCGCCGACGGACGAGGAGAACTCCGCGGCCTTGCCGATGAACTGACCGCGCACCTGCGGCGGGAAGTTGAGCTGCTGCTCGACCTCGTGGATCGCGTCCACCGCGCTGGAAAGCGATTCGCCCGGCGCCAGGTTGAAGGAGATCGTCACCGCGGGCAGCTGCTGCAGGTGGCTGACCACCAGCGGTGCCGTGGTGACGACCGCGCTGGCCAGCGAGGCAATGGGAATGTTTCCGCCCGCACCGACCTGGAAGCCGACGTTACCCGTGTTGCCGATGCCCGACGGGGTCGCCGAGTTGCTCGAGGCCAGCTGACCGAAACTCGTCGCGTTGGAACCGGTCAGGGCGCCGTTGCCGTTGCCGCGGACCGTCAGCTTGTTCAGCAGATCGTTGCTGTTGCGGAACTCCGGCGCGACTTCGAGCACGACGCGGTACTGGTTGAGCTGGGTGAAGATGGTCGAGATCTGGCGCTGGCCGTACGCGTCGTACAGCGTGTCGTCGATCGTCTGCACCGGCACGCCGAGGCGGCTGGCGCTGTCACGATCGATGGTCAGCTTGAGCGCAGTGCCCTGATCGGCCAGGTTGTTGTCGACGTCGGCCAGTTCCTTGCGTTTACGCAGCGCGGAAGTCATCTGCTGCGCGTAGCCGGCAAGTTCGGTCGAGCTCACGTCCGACAGCGAGTACTGGTACTCCGTGGCGGACACCTGCGTGTCCAGCGTCACGTCCTGCACGGGCTTCAGGTAGAGCGCGACGCCGGCGATACCCGACGCCGCCCGCTGCAGACGTGGCAGGACGGTGTCGAGCGCTTCGCGGTCGCCGCGGTCCTTCAGCACCAGCGACAGCTGACCCTGATTGAGTGTCGGATTGATCGAACCCGCACCGATGAAGGCGGCCACGCCGGCCACGGCGGGGTCCTTGGCCAGGGCATCGGCCACGGCCTTGGTGCGGACTTCCATCTGCGGGAAGGCGACGTTCTGGTCGGCCTGCACGACAGCCGTGATCATGCCGGTGTCCTGCTCGGGCAACAGGCCTTTCGGAATGACGATGTAGAGCACGACCGTGAGGGCGACGGTGAGCGCGGCGACGATCATCGTCAGCGGGCGATGATCGAGCACCCAGTCGAGGCTGCTGCCGTAACCTTCGACGATGCGCGACCACGCGTTGTGCTTGCCCGAGGCGGCCGCGTGCTCGTGCGCGTCTTCCGCGTCCGGCAGTTCGTCGGCCTTGAGCAGGTAGGCGCACATCATCGGCGTGAGCGTCAGCGAGACGAGCATCGAGATGATGACCGCGATCGTCAGCACCCAGGCGAACTCGTGGAACAGGCGACCCGTGACACCCGGCATCAGCAGGAGCGGCAGGAACACGGCCACCAGCGAGACGGTCAGCGACAGCACCGTGAAGCCGATTTCCTTCGCGCCGACTTCCGCGGCGGTCTTCGCGTCCTGACCCTGCTCGATATAGCGGACGATGTTTTCGATCATCACGATCGCATCGTCGACCACGAAGCCCGTCGCGACCGCCAGCGCCATCAGCGACAGGTTGTCCAGCGACATGCCGGCGAAGGACATCACACCGAACGTGCCCATCAGCGACAGCGGCACCGCCACGGACGGAATCACCGTGGCCCACAGACGGCGCAGGAAGACGAAGATCACCGCGACGACGAGGCAGATGGTGAGGATCAGCGTGAACTGCACGTCCTCCACCGAAGCGCGGATGGTAATCGTGCGATCCGAGAAGACCTTCAGGTGAACGTCGGCCGGCAGCACCTTCTGCAGATCGGGAATGGTCTGACGGATGGACTGCACCGTCTGCACGATGTTGGCACCGGGCTGGCGACGGATGTCGAGCAGCACGGCCGGTTTGCCGTTGGCCCAGGCCGCCAGCTGATCGTTCTCGACACCATCGATGACATTGGCCACGTCGGACAGGCGCACGGGCGCACCGTTCTTGTAGCTGATGATCGTGCCCTTGTAATCGGCGGCGTCGGCCAGCTGGTCGTTCGTGCCGATGCTGTAGGACTGCGTCTTGCCGTTGAGCGTGCCCTTGGGCGCGTTGACGTTGGCTTCCGTGAGCGAGCTGCGCACGTCTTCCATGGTCAGGCCGAGGTTGGCCAGCTGCGCCGGGTTGACCTGGATGCGCACGGCGGGGCGCACGTTGCCGGCGATCGACACCAGGCCCACGCCCTGAACCTGGGCGAGCTTCTGCGCGATGATCGAGTCCGCGTAATTGTTGACGTCGCGCAGCGGCAGACTGTCGGACGTGAGCATCAGCGTCATGATCGGCGCATCGGCCGGATTCACGCGGTTGTAGACGGGCGGATACGGCAGGTTGTTGGGCAGCGTACCGCGTGCCTGGTTGATCGCCGCCTGTACGTCCTGCGCGGCGATGTCGATATCCCGGTCCATGTTGAACTGCAGGATGATCGTCGACAGGCCCGCCGACGAATCCGAGCTCATCGAGGCCAGACCGGAGATCTGTCCGAAGTTACGTTCCAGCGGCGTGGTGATCAGCGCCGCCATCGTGGACGCGCTGGCGCCGGGATACTGCGTGGTGACGACCAGGCTCGGGGCATCGATTTCCGGCAGCGCCGAAACCGGCAGCTGGCGGTAGCCAAGGATGCCGAGCAACAGCACCGCCACCATCAGCAGCGAGGTCGCGATCGGCCGGCGAATGAAGAGTGTCGAGAAACCCACGAGTAAGTCCTGGTGTCGGGACCTTGCGGTCCGTTGGCGGCGCGTCCGTCATGGACGCGCCACGCGCGCTATCAGCCGCGGCGACCGCCGCCCTGGCGACCCTGCTGACCCGTCTTGGCCTTCTGCAGTTCTTCCGCCGTCGGCGCCGCTGGCACCTGGCCCGGCGCCAGCGGGTTCACCTTCGAACCCGGCTTCAGGCGGAACTGGCCTTCGGTGACGATCTTGTCGCCCAGCTTCACGCCCTTGGTCAGCATCACGTGGCTGTCGCCCACTTCCGTGGCGGTTTCCACCGTCTGCATCCTGACCGTGTTGTCGCCCTGCACGACGTAGACGTAGTCGCCATCCGGACCACGCTGTACGGCCTGCGAAGGCACCACGAGGCCGTTCTTGACGGTGCGCACCTTCAGCTGCACGTTGACGAACTGGCCCGGCCACAGCTGGGTCTTTTCGTTGTCGAACAGCGAGCGCAGACGGAAGGTGCCGGTCGTGGTGTCGATGGTGTTGTCGAGCACGTCGAGGTGGCCCGTGGCGATCGGATGCGCATCGACACGGTCGAGCGCCGCCACCTCGAGCTGGGACAGACCGTCGCCACTCACCGAGCTGCGGACCAGGTCCAGGTTTTTCTCAGGGAGGTAGAACATCACGTAGATCGGATGCAGCTCGGTCAGCGTGACGATGGCATCGCCCGACGCGACGATGTTGCCGGCGTCGACCGAGCGGATGCCGGCCAGGCCGTCGATCGGCGCGATGACCTTGGTAAAGCCCAGTTGCACCTGTGCGGCGCGGATGGCCGCCTGATCGGCCGTCACGGTCGAAGCGGACTGGTCGAGGGTGTTCTTCAGGTTGTCCAGGTCCTGCTTGGACACATACTGCTGGCCGCCCTTGCTGACCAGATTCTGGGAACGGTCCAGGTTGTTCTTCGCCGTCGCCACCAGAGCCTGGTCCTGCCTGAGCTTCGCGACGGCCTGGTCGTAGTTGGACTGGATGGTGCGCGGATCGATTTCCGCGATCACGTCACCCTTCTTCACTTCCTGGCCTTCCTGGAAGTTCAGCTTCATCAGCTGACCGCCGACCTGCGGGCGGACCGTGACGGTGTTGCGCGCCTGGACGGTGCCCAGCGCGGTCAGGTAGACGGGCACATCCTGGCTGGCCACGGGCACGACCGTGACCGGAACCGGCGGCTGATCCTTGCCCTGCCCCTCGCCGTTGGCCTGCGCACTGGCCGCGTGGGCGGGATCGCCCTCTTTGGCACGGTGGCTGCGAACGACAAAGAAGCCCGCGATCAGCACGACGACAATGACGGCCAGCGCGATTTTCCAGAAACGCGACATGAAACACTCCCAGGTGGATAACCGGACGAAACAGCGTTCTCGTCCGTGCGCGCCGTGCGCCAGGGGGTTTATAGCCCCTGAAGGTTAAGATTCGACGCCGACAATATAGGGTTAGGGGAACGGCATTGAACAATGCCGGTTGACAGGGGTACAGCATGACTGACGGCACGGGTTGGCGCGTGAGCAGGCCGTTTCGGCAGACCGCCGACTCCCGGGGAGGTTCCGTTATACTCGCCCGGTTCGACGCCGCATCGCGGCTTGCAGGCACGCCGAATCCCGGGGAGGGGGCCGGCACACCCAAATCCAGTGGAGTGAATGCGTGAGCGGTTCTCCAAGCAAGTCCGACCAGAACTTCATGCGTCAGTTTTCCCTGCTGACCGCCGGCCTCAGCGTCCTCGCCATCGTCCTGATGGTCGTGGCGTACCTTATATACAGTCGCATCCCCAAGGATGAGGACCCGGCCGTCGCCAAGCGGACCGAAGCCCGTATCGCGCCCGTCGGCGCGGTCTACGCCGGCGACACGGGCCGTGCGGCCATGCAGGCCGCGCAGGAGGCCGCCGCCAAGGCCGCCGCCGCGCAGGTCGCCTACGGCGGCAGCACCGACGGCAAGACGATTTACGACAACCTCTGCCACAGCTGCCATACGGCCGGCGTGGCCGGTGCGCCCAAGCTGGGTGACAAGGGTGCCTGGTCGGCACGTCTCGCCGAGGGCATCGCGACCCTGACCAAGCACGCCATCGAGGGCTACACGGGCCCGGACGGCAACCACATGCCGGCCAAGGGCGGTAATCCGTCGCTGACGGACGAGCAGGTCACCAACACCGTCAAGTGGATGGCCGACCAGGCCAAGTGATCGAGGCCGGGGGCTTCCCCGGTCCGGTCCGCTTGCCGGACGATCAGCTCCGCCCGAGCACCCAGTTCGCCGCGAAGGCCCTGAGTTCCGGGAAGAAACGCTCGAACGTCCCCTTCAGCGCGTCGTCTTCCGAGAGCAGAAGCGGCATGGCATCGGCCACCGGGTTCGCCCGGGAGAGTCGCTGGGAAATCCCGCGCAGCGCCTTGCCGATCGCCTCGGCGTTCCGATAGCCCGCCGGCAGGTCATTGGCGTCCATGTAGCCGAGGAACCGCTTCAGGTGGTCCGGCAGCAGCGCATCGGCCTCGTGCAGCTCCTGGCGTAGCCGGGTCGAGTAGGTCTCCAGCGGCACATCGGACCAGCGGGCGAAGTCGCGCGCCAGACAATGGTCGAACCACATGTCCAGAAGGATTCCCGCGTAGCGGCGGAACGGCGCGGGCATACGCTCGCGGGCGGCACGAACTTCCTCATGCCGGTCGGTGAAGCTGTCGATGGCCCGGTGCAGATGGATCCCGTCGCGGACGCGCGGCGGCAGGTGATCGCCGGGGGTGCCGTGCACGAAGTCCCCCATCGTTCCGCCCAGCCGCAACGCCGCGTCGTCACCCGCCAGCAGGGCGTGGGCGAGGACGTTCATGGCGTGTCACCGCCGCGTCGCGAACGGCCACCGGTTATCATGGAGGGCATGAGCGCACTTCAACCTACAGCGCCGGAGCATTTTCCGGACGAGATCGTGAGCTTCGCGCTGGCGGGTCCCGCAGGCAAGCTCGAATGCGAAGCCAAGCCCAGCGACGCCGAACTCCGCCGCGATGCCATCGCCGTCATCTGCCACCCGTTGTCCACCGACGGCGGCAGCATGCATAACAAGGTGGTCACGATGGTCGAGCGCGCGCTACGCGAGTCCGGCCTGGACACCGTCATCTTCAACTTCCGCAGCGTCGGTCAGTCCGAAGGCGAGTTCGACGGCGGTGAGGGTGAGAGCGACGACCTCGCCGCGGTGGTCGACTGGGCGCGTAAGGCGCGACCGGGCGCCGCGCTCTGGCTCGCCGGCTTCTCCTTCGGCAGCTACGTGACCCTCCGCAACGCCGTGCGCCTCGACGCCCGTGCACTGATCAGCATCGCGCCTCCCGCCGCCGGTCGCGGCTGGGATTTCTCACAGGTCGAGCTGCCCGCGTGCCCGTGGCTGGTGGTCATGGGCGACGCCGACGAAATCGTCGAGCCGCAGGCCGTCTACGACTGGATCGAGAGCATCCCCGACGCGCAGCGGCCGCATCTGGTGAAGATGGAGGAGACCAGCCACTTCTTCCACCGCCGTCTCATGGATCTGCGGGGCGCCATCAAGAACGCGGTCAAGGAATGGCCGCCGGCGCCGCACGCCGCATGAACGGCACGGCAGCGACACCCGGCGAGCGTTACCGGGACGGCATCGCCGGCCACCGGTGGGAATCCGACCCCGCCCAACTGCCGGTGATCACCGAGTTCGACCGGCTGCACGCCGGCCTGTGCGCGCCGGTAACGGCGCCGGCCGGGGGCTTGTTCGGCCGCCTGCGCAACATGCTCGGCAGCGAGCCGCGTCAGGCGGTTCCCGGGCTGTACCTGTGGGGAAGCGTCGGTCGCGGCAAGACCTTCCTGATGGATCTGTTCGTCTCGAGCCTCGCCCCCGGGCTGGCGCTGCGCCGGCACTTCCACCGTTTCATGCTGGAGGTTCACGGCATGCTGCGCGAGCTGGGCGAACGACAGAACCCGCTCGACGAAGTGGCCGGGCAGCTCGCCGCGAAGTGCCGGGTGCTCTGTCTCGACGAGTTTCTCGTGTCGGACATCGGCGACGCCATGATCCTCGCCGGGCTGCTCGACGGCCTGTTCGCCCGTGGCGTCACGCTCGTCACCACTTCGAATACACCGCCATCCGGGCTCTACAAGGACGGCTTGCAGCGTGCGCGTTTCCTGCCCGCCATCGCGGCGATCGAGAAGCACTGCGTCGTCCACGAGATGGTCTCGCCGCGCGACTGGCGACTGCGCGCACTCAGCCAGGCGTCCGTCTATCTGGTGCCGCCCGGCCTGGAAGCCGAGCATTCGCTGACGCGGATCTTCTCGGGTCAGGCGCAGGGCGACACGATCGACGGTGGCGAACTCGCCATCAACGGACGCGAGGTGCCGGTGCGCAAGCGTGCCGGGAACATCGTATGGTTCGACTTCGCCGCGCTCTGCGAGGGGCCCCGTGCCGTCGCGGACTACATCGAACTGGCCAGGGCCTACCCCGCCGTCATCGTGTCCAACGTGCCTCAGTTCACCGTCTTCACCGAGAATGAAGCCAAGCGCTTCGTGCTGCTGGTCGACGAATTCTACGACCGCCACGTCAAGCTGGTGATATCCGCCGCGGCGCCGATCACCGAGCTCTATGACGGAACGAAGCTGCGCGCGGAGTTCGGTCGTACCGAGTCACGGCTGATCGAGATGCAGAGCGAGGACTACCTCGGGCGTGACCATAAGCCTTGATCCAGCGTGGACAGCGACGGCTGGAAGGCCGCATGCTTGGGGCTTCATGCTTTACGGGCGGGGTCACCCGCGCCACCTGACGAGGAACGCCATGGAACATTGCGAGCTGATTCCGGGTCGCGGCATTCGCCGCGGCGACACCGACATTTTCTTTGGCATGACGCGCAAGAAGCTCCGCGACGCGCTCGGCTGGAAGTCCGGTGGTGACAACATCTGGGACGATGAAGACGAATACAGCGACGCCGAAGGCAACGACTGGGTCCGGCTGCGCTTCCTCGACGACAAGCTTTGCGACATCGAGGTCATGGGCGGCCAGCTCACCCACGAAGGCATCGATCTGCTTCCCACCAGCATGCCCGCGTTGCGCGCGGCCCTGAAGAAAGGCGGCATGGCGCTGGAGAAGACGGAATGGCTGTCCGAAGGGCACGACTGTGTCGACCTGCAGATCGTCGTCGCGTCCAGAGACGATATCGGCGACGCGGGCGACGAGATCGAATGGGTCATCACCAGCAGCGACTTCCGGGTCGAATGATCGGCCATGGCGCCATGATGGCAGGGCGCCTGCGCGCCGCTTCAGGCGTCCTGCTCGCCTTGTTGCTCACGGCCTGCGCCTCCGCGCCGGCCATCGCGCCGCAGCACAGTCCGCTGGCTCATTGGACGCCGTCGCCGAACTTCAATGCGCGCAAGCCCCAGCTCATCGTGCTTCACCACACGTCCATCGGCGATGCGAGCGCCGCGCTCCGCGTCCTGCGCACGCGTAACAGCGAAGGCCCCGTCAGCGCGCATTACCTGGTGGAAATGGATGGCCGCATCGACCAGCTGGTCGACGATGGCAACCGCGCCTGGCATGCGGGTGCGGCGCGCTGGGGCGACATGACCGACCTCAATTCATCGTCGATCGGCATCGAGATCGACAACGACGGGGTGTCGCCCTTCACCGAACCGCAGATCCAGGCACTGATCAACCTGCTCGCCGATCTGACCTCACGCCTCGGCATCCCGAGACAGGCCGTGGTCGGCCATGGAGATATCGCGCCGGGCCGGAAGAACGACCCCAGCGCACGCTTCCCATGGGCCACGCTGTCACGCTACGGCTTCGGTCTGTGGCCCGATGCCACGCTGCTACCCGCACCGGCCGGCTTCGACAGCCTCGCGGCCATGCGCCTTGTCGGCTACGACGTATCCAATCCTCGCAGCGCCATCATCGCGTTCCATCGGCACTACCGCGCCATGGAGACCGATGCGCTGGACGTGACCGACGCGGCGATCCTGTATTCGCTTCAGCGCAAGCTGATGGCGCCGCGTCAGTAAGCGAACGACGCGAACGCGGCGATGATCCGGTCCACGCCTTCATCGTCGATGTCCAGATGGGTCACGAGGCGGACCGACGGCAGATAACCGATGCTCAGTCGCACGCCGGCGTTCGCCATGTGCGTGGCCAGATCCTTCAGCCGCGGGGACGGAACGTCGACGAAAACCATGTTCGTATGGCAACCGGTGACATCGAGGCCATCGATTGCGCGCAGTCCGTCAGCGAGTCGCGCGGCACGGGCATGGTCGTCGGCGAGGCGCTCCACGTGGTGATCGAGCGCGTACATCGCGGCGGCGGCAAGCATGCCGGCCTGACGCCAGCCGCCACCGGCGACCTTGCGCCAGCGGCGGGCGCGTTCGATCAGGGCCGTGTCGCCCAGCAGCACCGAGCCCACGGGCGCGCCCAGACCCTTCGAGAGACAGACGGAGACGCTGTCGAAACCTGCGACGACATCGCGTGCCGGGCGACCGTAGGCGGTGGCCGCGTTGTAGAGGCGCGCGCCATCCAGATGCAGGCCGAGACCGCGACGGGTCGCGACTTCGCGCGCCTGCGCCAGATAGTCGAAAGGCAATGCCCGACCGTGCCAGGTGTTTTCCAGCGCCAGCAGGCGCGAGCGGGCGAAGTGCGGGTCCACCGGCTTGATCGACGCCTCGACCTTATCCAGCGGCAGCGTGCCGTCGGCGGCCTGCGGAATCGGCTGCGGCTGGATCGAACCGAGCACCGCCGCGCCGCCGCCTTCAAAACGATAGGTGTGGGCATCCGCACCCACGATGTACTCATCGCCGCGCTCGCAGTGAGCCATCAGCGCCAGCAGATTGCTCTGCGTGCCGGTCGGCACGAACAGCGCGGCGGCAAAGCCGAGCTCACCGGCGAGGCGCTCCTGCAACGCGTTGACCGTGGGGTCCTCGCCATAGACATCGTCACCGACCGGCGCACGCAGCATGGCCTCGCGCATGGCGTCGGTGGGACGGGTAACGGTGTCGCTGCGCAGATCGATGAGGTTCATGAGCGTTGTCGGCAAGGAAGACGTATCGCCGATGGTACGCGAAGCCGTTCACGAATCAGTGGCCGACGCCACGGCATGCTTGTCCGATGATCACTATCGTCATGGGCGTCTCCGGCAGTGGCAAAAGTACGATCGGCGAGGGCCTGGCCGCGCGCCTTGGCCAGCCTTTCGTGGATGCCGACCCTCTTCATCCCCAGACCAATCGCGACAAGATGGCCCGTGGCATTCCACTCGACGATACGGACCGCCAGCCCTGGCTGGAGGCCATCGTCGCCGAGATGGATCGCCATCGCGCGCTCGGCGAATCGATGGTGCTGGCGTGTTCGTCGCTGAAGAAACGCTATCGCGATTTCCTGCGGCATGGACATGACGATGTGCGCTTCGTCTACCTGCATGCTTCGCGCGAGTTGCTGGCGGAACGGCTCGGTCATCGTAGCGGGCACTTCTTCGATCCGACCTTGCTGGACAGTCAGCTGGCGACGCTGGAGGAACCGTCAGCGGATGAGGCGCTGCGGATCAATGTGGGAATGCCTCCGGCCGAGGCGATCGAGAAAATCGTCCGGGCGGGGTGTCACGATGAGCAGGACGTGTGACGGTTCTAGCCGCGGTAGTGACTCGGTGGCTTGCCCAGCGCCCGCCGGAACATCGTCGAGAAGCTCGCCGGACTCTCGTAGCCCAGATCCAGCGCGACCGTCGTCACCGTCGCTCCCGCGCCGAGCCGCGGCAATGCCGCAAGCAGGCATGCCTGCTGCCGCCATTGCGCGAAACTCATGCCGGTTTCCCGCCGGAACAGCCGCGTAAAGCTTCGCCGGTGCGTACCCAGCTCATCCGCCCAGTCGTCGATGCCCTCGGTCATCCTCGGGTGCTCCAGAAAGCGCGCGCAGCGCGCGGCAAGCCGCGTGTCGGTAGGGAGCGGTAACGCCAGCGGTATCGTCCGCGCCCTGCCCACTTCGGCCACGAGCAGCGACATCAGCATGCCGTCGCGGCCGACCAGATCGTATTCGCGAGGCACCTCGACCGCCGCGACCAGCAGCGCGCGCAGCAGGGGCGAGACGGCGAGTACCCGGCAGACATCGCCCAGCGGGCTCGCGGCATCGTGTTCGATGTAGACGCTGCGCGTGCTGACCGTGCCGATCATGCGCACGGAATGGGGCGTGGTGGCCGGAATCCACACCGCGCGTTCGGACGGCGCCAGCCAGGCCCCGTCGGGCGTGGTCACCGCGACCGTGCCGGCGGACGCGTAGAGCAGCTGGCCGCGACGGTGCCGGTGCGTCGCCAGCTCGAACGACGAGGGGTATTCGTTGCCGCTCGATACGACCGACCGCGGCGTATCGTCGAAGACGTCGCGAAACGGGATGTCTGTAGTGTCCCGATCTCCAATACTCATGACCCATATCCTAGCGCGGGACAGGGTGGCCTCGTGTTCTCATAAGCCTCCCCCGCCCCAGGACACCCGCATGCAAGCGCCCGTGAGCGCCGCGGCAGACACGCCGCGCGCCGACCCGACCGTTTACGGCGTCATCTTCGCTATCAGCTTCTGCCATCTGCTCAACGACATGATGCAGTCGCTGCTGCCCGCCATCTATCCGGGTCTCAAGGCCGGCTTTCATCTGGACTTCGGCCAGATCGGCCTGATCACGCTGACCTACCAGATCACCGCGTCCATCCTGCAGCCGCTGGTGGGCCTTTACGCGGACCGCCGTCCCACGCCGCTGGCGCTGCCGGGCGGCACGCTGTTCTCGCTGGCCGGTCTGCTGGTGTTGTCGGCGGCACATACCTACCCGATGCTGCTGATCGGCGCGGCGTTGCTCGGCATGGGCTCGTCCGTGTTCCACCCCGAATCCTCGCGCGTGGCGCGGATGGCCTCGGGTGGTCGTCATGGTCTGGCCCAGTCACTGTTCCAGGTCGGCGGCAACGCCGGGCAGGCACTGGGTCCGCTTGCCGCGGCGATCGTCGTGGTCCGCTGGGGCCAGTCGAGCCTGGCCTTCTTCGCCATGCTGGCCCTTCTCTCCGGCGCGGTGCTGTGGAACGTCGGCCAGTGGTATCGCCATCACGGCCTGCCACGCCTCAAGGCGAGCGCCGGCAAGCACGCGTCCATCGCGCCGAGCAGCAAGGATGCGAAGCGCGGCATCGCCTTCCTGCTCGCGCTGATTTTCTCCAAGTATGTGTACCTCGCCAGCCTGACGAGTTACTTCACGTTCTATCTGATTCACCGTTTCAACGTGTCCGTGCAGAACGCGCAGCTGCACCTGTTCGTCTTCCTCGGCGCGGTCGCGGTCGGGACGGTGCTGGGTGGTCCGCTGGGCGACCGTTTCGGGCGCAAGCGGGTGATCTGGTTCTCGATCCTGGGCACCCTGCCGTTCACCCTGTTGCTGCCGCACGCCAGCCTGTTCTGGACGGCGCCGCTGACGGTGGCGATCGGGCTGATTCTGGCCTCGGCGTTTCCGGCGATCGTGGTGTTCGCGCAGGAGCTGGTGCCGGGTAAGGTCGGAATGATCTCGGGATTGTTCTTCGGCTTTTCGTTCGGGATGGGCGGGCTGGGTGCTGCGGGGCTGGGCGAGCTGGCCGACCACCTCGGGATCGAGGCGGTGTATCAGGTTTGTGCGTTCCTGCCGTTGATCGGGTTGCTGGCGGCGTTTTTGCCGGAGCCCAGAAAGGCCTGATCCTGCAGGAGCGCGCCTTGCGCGCGACATCGGCATGGCAGACCGGTCGCGCGCGGGGCGCGCTCCTACAGGAGCGCGCCCCGCGACGTTTTTTTACTTCGGCAACGCGTAAGCGATCACCCAGTCGCCCTGCTTCGTGCCCAGGGAACCATGTCCGCCGGCGACCACCAGCAGGTACTGCCGGCCGCTGCTGTCGGCATAGGTCATCGGCGTTGCCTGGCCGCCGGCCGGCAGACGCGATTCCCAGAGCTTTTTGCCCGTACGGACGTCGTACCCACGCACGTAATAGTCGAGCGTGCCGCTGAGGAAGGTGACACCGCCAGCCGTGGTCACCATACCGCCGAGGCTGGGCACGCCAAGCGGCATCGGGATCGGCAGCGGCGCGCTGTCGACGATGGTGCCGTTCTTGTGCCGCCACATCATCTTGCCGCTGCGCAGGTCCACGCCCGCGACATAGCCCCACGGCGGTGCCTGGCACGGAATGCCCAGCGGCGACAGGAAGGCCGACAGCTCGATGCCGTAGGGAATGCCTTCGGCTTTCTTGACGCCCTCGGTCTCGCTCTTCGCCGGGCCGACTTCCATCTTCGCCAGCTCTTCCTTTGGAATCAGCTTCGACTGGAAGGCCATGTAACTCGGATTGATCAGCATCAGCTGGCGCGTCGGATCGACCGACACGCCACCCCAGTCGAACACGCCGAAGTTACCCGGAAACACCAGCGATCCCTGCAGCGAGGGCGGAGTGAACATACCGTCGTAACGCAGCGAGCGGAAACGTACGCGGCACCAGAGCTGATCCAGCGGCGTGGTGCCCCACATGTCCCTCTCGCGTACCTGCGGCGGCGCGAAGTTCAGGTCGGACAACGGCTGCGTGGGTGCCGTATGGTCGCCCGCCACGGCACCCTGCGGGCGCGGTACTTCCTGAATCGGCACGATCGGTGTCCCGTCGCGGCGGTCCAGCACGTACACGCTGCCCTGCTTGGTCGAGGCGATCACCGCGGGCTTTACGCCGTCCGCGGTCTGCAGGTCGATCAGGGTCGGCTGGCCACCCACATCCATGTCCCACAAATCGTGGTGGGTGAACTGGTAGTTCCACTTCACCTTGCCCGTGGCGACGTCGAGGGCGACGAGACCTGCACTGTACTTTTCCGACGTCGGCGTACGACCGCCGCCGAACTGATCCGGCGTCTGGTTGCCCATCGGCAGATAGACGATGCCGAGGCCTTCGTCGACGCTGAAGAGCGACCAGACGTTGGGCGAGTTGCGCGTGTAGATGCCGTCGGGCCCGATCGGCGCGGTCGCGTCCGGATTGCCCGGATCCCAGTTCCAGACGAGGTGACCGTCATGCACGTCGAAGGCACGGATCACGCCGGACGGCTCGTTGGTCGACTCGTTGTCGGTCACGTGACCGCCAATGATCACGAGGTCTTTCGTCACGGCGGGTGGCGACGTCGAGTAATAGCCTCCCGGGGTGAACGGGCCGACATTCGTCCGCAGGTTCACCGTCCCCTGCTGGCCGAAGTCCGTGCACGGCTGGCCAGTGTCCGCATCGAGCGCGATCAGGCGCGCATCCGCCGTCGGCAGGAACAGACGGCGCGGGCAGCTTGCCGTGGCGATGGCCGACGGCGGCAGCGGTGCGGTCGACGCGACCGCCGGCACTCCGGCCGCCGTGGTCGCCGGAGCGGGAATCACCGCCGCCGCATACTTCGCATCGTCGTGATAGGACACGCCGCGGCAGGTCATGTGCTCCCAGTGTTTGAAGCCGATGGGGCTCTGGATCTTCGGGTCGAACTCCCAGCGCTTCTCACCGGTGGCCGCATTCACCGCGATCACCTTGCTGTGCGGCGTGCACAGATACACGGTGTCGCCGATCTTCAGCGGCGTGTTCTCGGCCGTGGTCTCGGCGGGATCATCCGGGCCCGGCACATCGCCGGTCTGAATCTTCCACGCCACCTGAAGCTGGCCGACGTTATCGGGGGTGATCTGCTTCAACGGCGAGTACCGCTGACCGTAGGGCGAACCGCCGTAGTCGGTCCAGTCGCTGTCCGGGCGCGCGGCACGGTCGCCTTGCGGTCCCGAGACATCGGCCATCGGAAGCTCGCCCGGCAGGTCGTGGTCGATATGCAGCGCACCGACGATGCCGACGGCGGCGACGATCAGCAGCGATAGAAAGAGAAAACCGCCGCCGGTGCCGCGTGCCGTTTCGCCAAAGCGATCGTGGCCGAGCCCGCGTCGCGGCCAGGGCAACAAGAGCCATAGGCCGAGCACGAACCAGACATCCAGGCGCGGCAGAAGCTGCCACCAGTCCCACCGTACTTCCCACACGGCCCAGGCCGCGGTGGCGATCAGCAGCAGGGCGTAGATCGGTACGGCGAGCCGCACGCGGAACAGCAGCAGCGCGGCGACCAGCAACGTGATCGCGCCCGCGGCCAGGTAATACACGGAGCCGCCGGATCCGAAGAGGCGGATGCCGCCCAGCAGCATCACGGCACCCCAGAGGGCGAAGACCAGCGCGCTGAACAGCGTCGCCGGGTGGAATCTCCTGACTCGGTTCATACGGACTCACTCATGGCGTCGGCCCTCCCCTGGCGGACAGATTCGTGCGGAAGACGTGAATCCGAGGTGGAGGCGCGGATGATCCGGATCGTGCCCAGAAACATCCTTTCGCGGGGCTTACATCGCCTCGCCTCCGGCAAGCTCCGCGATCATCGTGTCCCGCATCAGATACTTCTGCACCTTGCCAGTGACCGTCATCGGAAACGCGTCGACGAAGCGCACGTAATGCGGCACCTTGAAGTACGCGAGATGCTTGCGGCAATAGTCCTGAATCGAAGCGACCGTGGCCGGCGAGCCTTCACGCAGACGAATCCAGGCGCATACCTGCTCACCCAGCCGCGGGTCGGGCACGCCGAACACCTGCACGTCCTGGATGTCCGGGTGGCCGTAGAGGAACTCCTCGATCTCACGCGGATAGATGTTCTCGCCACCGCGGATGATCATGTCCTTCAGCCGGCCGACGATGGTGCAGTAACCGGCATCGTCCAGCGTCGCCAGGTCGCCCGTGTGCATCCAGCGCGCCTCGTCGAGCGCCATGCGCGTGTTCGCATCGTCGTTCCAGTAGCCGCGCATGACCGAGTAGCCGCGGGTCAGCAGTTCGCCCGTCATGCCTCGCGGTACCACGCGGCCCTGCTCGTCGACGATCTTCACCTCGACATGCGGGTGTACGCGGCCCACCGTCGACACACGCAGGTCGAGCGGGTCTTCCGGAATGGTCTGGAAACTGACCGGGCTGGTCTCGGTCATGCCGTAGGCGATGGTCACCTCGCTCATGTGCATCTCACGAACCACGCGTCGCATCACCTCGATGGGACAGGGCGAGCCCGCCATGACGCCGGTACGCAGCGTGCTGAGATCGAACTCGTGAAAGCGTGGATGCTCGAGCTCCGCGATGAACATGGTGGGCACGCCGTGCAAGCCGGTACATCGTTCCTCGGCCACGGTCTCCAGCGTCGTCAGCGCGTCGAACCCTTCGCCCGGGATGACCATGCAGGCGCCGTGCGTCACGCAGGCCAGATTACCCAGCACCATGCCGAAGCAGTGATAGAACGGCACCGGAATGCACAGACGATCTTCCTCAGTCAGACGCATCGCCTCACCGATGAAGAATCCATTGTTGACGATGTTGTGGTGGGTCAGCGTGGCGCCTTTGGGCGCACCCGTGGTGCCGGAGGTGAACTGGATATTTACCGCGTCGTCGAAACCCAGCTCCGGTTCGATCGCCCGCAGTCGGGCGCGTGCGGCGTCATCCGCGCGCAGGTCCTGCCAACGCAGCGTGCCGGGGGCGGCTTCATCGTCCAGCAGGATGACGTGGCGCAGATCGGGCAACGCAGCCGCACGCAGACCGCCCGGCGGGGCGGAGGCCATCTCGGGCGCGAGACCGGTAAGGATCTCCAGGTAATGCGAACTCTTGAAGACGCGGGGCAGGATCAGCGCGCGACAACCGACCTTGTTCAACGAATAAGCCAGTTCGTGAGAACGATAGGCCGGGTTGATGTTGACCAGGATCAGTCCGGCTTTGGGCGCCGCGAACTGGGCCACCACCCACTCCGCGCGATTGGGCGCCCAGATGCCGACGCGATCGCCCGGATCCAGACCGAGGGCGAGCAGCCCGGCCGCCACGCGGGCGACTTCGGCCTGGAACTCCGCATACGTCCAGCGCACACCCTGCTGACGCACGACCAGCGCGGGCCGGTCGGGCCAGCGCCCGGCGATACGGTCGAGCAGTGCGCCGACCGTCTCCCCGAGGAGGGGCGTGGCGCTTGCGCCGTGGACGTAGCTGGGAGCGTGGTGCATGCGGGGTCTCGTGCCGGTGCGATGACACCAGCATAAAACACCCTCAGGCGAACTCCACCCAGGCATCGCTGCCGGTCGCGGCCGGCGCGGTCGCCTTGCCGACCTGACCGAAACGGGCATCGTGCGCGGCGCGTTCGGCGGGCGAGGCTTTCAGCGCCGGCCGCTCGACCGCGTCCACGGTGAAGAACGCCACCTGATCGCGCAGCGACTGGGCCTGGTCCTGCATCGACTTGGCGGCGGCCGCGGCCTCCTCGACCAGTGCCGCGTTTTCCTGGGTGACCTGATCGATCTGTGCGATCGCGGTATTGACCTGATCCACGCCTGCCGACTGCTCGGCACTCGCGGCGGCGATCTCCGCGACGATATCGGTGACCTTCTTGACGCTGGCGACGATGCTCGTCAGGGCGGTCGACGACTGCTCGACCAGTGAGGCACCCGCTTCGACACGCTCGCCGCTCTCGACGATCAGGCGTTTGATCTCCCTGGACGCGGACGCGCTGGACTGAGCCAGGCGGCGCACCTCGGCGGCGACTACCGCGAAGCCACGCCCCTGCTCGCCGGCACGTGCCGCTTCCACCGCCGCATTCAATGCCAGCAGATTGGTCTGGAAAGCGATCTCGTCGATCAGGCCGACGATGTCGGCGATGCGACGACTGGAATCACCGATCTGGATCATCGCGTCCATCGCCTGGGCGACGACGTCGCCGCCCTTCTCCGCTTCGCCACGCGCATGCCGGGAGAGGCGATCCGCGGCGACGGCGTTCTCCGCGTTCTGTTTCACCGTCGCGGTCATCTCTTCCATCGACGCGGCGGTTTCTTCGAGGCTGGACGCCTGCTCCTGCGTGCGCTGCGACAGATCGTCGTTGCCACGGGCAATCTCGCCCGAGGTGGTCGACACGACATGTGCGCCTTCCTGTACCTCGGTCACGATGGACGACAGCGTGGCGCGCATGCGCTCGAGCGCGCCGAGCAGGCTGGCGGGCGCGAACGTGGTGCCATCGGTGCGCAGATCGCCCCCGGCGATACGCCCGGCGATCTCAACCGCGTCACGCGGCTCGCCGCCCACCGTGGTACGGATGCTGCTCATGGACAGCCAGACGATGAACATCGCGAGCACCGCGATGATGCCCGACTTCATCAGGTCGCGTTTCAGCTGCGCGGCAAAGGCGGCGTCGATATCATCGAAGTAGGCACCGGAAATCAGATGCAGATCCCACGGCTTGTACCACGACGAGTAGCTGATCTTGTCGCGCAGCTCCTTCGTCTTGGGCATGATCTGCGTGTAACGCGTGACGCCGTGGCCGGCGGCGATATCCGCCTTGAGCATGGCCTCGTAATGGTGGAAGCCCTTGCCATCCGCATCGTCGCGGATGTTCTGGCCGACCTCGTCGTGGCGCAGCGGATGCATACGCATGGCCAGCGTCGAATCGAAAGCGAACACGTAGCCCTTGCCGTCGTCCCAGCGCATCGACTCGACCGCCTCCAGAGCGGCGACACGTGCTTCGACGTCGCTCATCTCACCCCTGGCGGCTCGCGCGTGGTAGCCGTCGACGATGGCGATCGCCGCGTCCACGTGCTGGGTCAGCGTGTCCTGCAGGTCGCCCATCTGCACCGCGCGACTTTCGATGCCCGACATCACGGTCTGCGCCACCAGGCCGAGTACCACCACCGTCATCACCATCCACACGCGCGTATTCAGCCGCGTGCGGCCAAACCAGTTTTTTATCGACGACATGCCTCACCCCCGTGATTCCCCGTATAGGCGTTATCGGCAAGCCATGCGTCGAACTTTATTGCAGAGATGTGAAGGGGAATGCGGCAGCGCATCATCCAGCGAAGAGCAGGCGCGCGTCCCGCGAGCGAGCGACCTACGGCGCGGCAAAGCGATGCCGCCCCGAGGAAACCACCACCTCGGGCCGCCCCGGCAACCGCACCACCGCCTCCGCCCCCACCGGCACAAGCACCTCGGCCACCACCTTCTCACCCTCCTTGCGCCAGGCCACCGAAGCCTCGCCATAAGGCGTCATCACCGATGCCGATGCGTGGTCCAGCCATGCTGTCAGCGCAGGACGCACCTCGAACCGACGCCAGCCCGCCTCCAGCGGCCGCAGGCCCGCGACATCGCCAAAGAGCCAGTCGTCCACGGTGCCCAGGAAATAATGGCCCCTGGAGCGCGACGCGAGCTTCCAGTGCTCCCACAAGCTGGTCGCCCCGTGGTCGCGCCAGAACCCCCAGCTCGGAAACGTCGTCTGCGTCGCGATACGCCAGGCTTCATCGGCGTGACCGGTCGCGGTGAGCACCGGCAGAATCACCTTCGTCGCGAGCGCACCCGTGTCGAGGTGATCGCCCCGCGTTTTCGCATCCGCCGCCACGCCGGCGGCGACCCGCTCGCGCAACGCGTCTGGCACGAGACCGAACGACAGCGCCAGCAGGTTGTGCGCCTGGCGGTAGCCGCTGTCCCCTTCCCCACGGTATCGGGCGGCGTCGCGGTCGAGGAAGCGCGCATTGAACGCGTCGCGCACGATCTCAGCCTTCGCGTCGAAACCATCCGCGCGCTTCGTGTCGCCGAGGAGGCGATACATGCTCGCCACCGTACGCTCCATGCCGTAGAGGTACGCTGTCGCTGCGACATGCTTGTCCTCGGGCGCGTTCTCGCCACCCGGGTCGGTCTCGGGACTGACCCAGTCACCCAGTTCGGTGTCCGCGATGCCTCCCGGCGACCGGGCATCCTCCATCGCGACATAGCGCGAGATGCCATCGAGGTGTTCCTCCATGGGTCGACGGTCTCCCGTCTGCATCCACAGCGACCAGGGGATGAACACGTACGCCGAGTGCCATGTGGGCGCGCGCACCTTGCCCCAGCCGGGGTTAGGTGCGATCAGCAACGGGGCACCATCGGGCCCGCGCGTGTCGGCGATATCGCGGACCCATTTCGCCAGCAGGCGTCCCGTGTCGAGGTTCCGCAGGAACATGTCCGCACCGACCATGCCGTCACCGGTCCAGCCATTCTTCTCGTACATCGGCGTATCGGTCGGAATGCCGTAGAGATTGTTGAGCATGGTGTCGACGGCCGCGCGGTGGATCCAGTCGAGCAACGCATTCGCGCTGTCGAAGTGCCCGGTCTCGGCGACGTCGGTGTGTATGACCTGTGCGGTCACCGCGCCGGGGAGCGGCTTGCCGCCAGGCCATCCATCGACCTGTACATAGCGGAAGCCCTTGTACGAGAAATGCGGATGCCAGTGCTCACGCACGCCAGCCAGGGTAAGCCGGTCGGTCTGGAAACCCTGCCTGAAATAATGATGCTCATCGCGCGCGTCGACCGTGCCGTCGGGCATCAGCTTCTCACCGTAGTGCGCCGTGACCGTCGCTCCCGACGGTCCCGACACGTCGAACGTCGCCCAGCCGGCGATAACGCGCGGAAAAGCGAAAACATACGTACCGGGTTTCGGCTCCGTCACCTCGACGGCGTTCAACGTATCCACGACCCGTATGGGCTGCTCGGTCTGCGCGACGAGCGTTCCGCGCGGGGCGGGCAGCTCACTTGCGGCGGCCCATGTCGACGGGGATGCGAGACGCGCATCGTAGTTTTCGCCGCCGTACAGATCGTCGAGCCGTGTCGGGCCATCGGCGAGCTTCCACCCCGCGTCGCTGACGATGTCCTGCCGGTGACCGTCGGCATAGCGGATGCGCAGCAGTGCTCGCAAGCGCGGCTGCCCGTGCCACGGGGCTTTCTCCCAATGCCAGACGTTGGGGTTGGTCATGCCATAGAAGCCGCGGCCGAGCTCGGCACTCAGCGTATGCTGCCCGGCATCGAGCCGCACGTCGGTGGCGACGACTTCCACGCGCTTGTCGTAGTCGGTGAAGCCGGGCGACAGCACCGCGTCGCTCACGGGCTGCCCGTCGATCGACATATCCGCGTATCCGCCAGCCGCCACGTAGAGCGTGGCGCGATCGACCTTGCCGTTTACCCGAAACGTCTTGCGCAACAGCGGCGCGGGCAAGCTCGTGGCGTCCGCCTTGCCGATCCAGCGCGCGCCCTGCCAGCCTGAGTCATCGAGCGCGGTGTCGAAGTGCGAGCTCACCACACCCTGGCCGTCCGACGTACGCACCTGCGCACGCCAGTCGTAACGTTCGCCTGGTGCCAGCGCGGGTCCCGCGTAGTCGATGTCGAAGGATCGGGTCGAACGTACGTCGCCGCTGTCCCACACGGTTCTTCCGGCTTGCGTGACGACGATGCGATAGCCCGTCTGCACCGTGCCGTTGCGATCGCTCCGGACGATCCACGAAAAACGTGGCTTGGCCAAGTCGACATACGTGGGAGTATCGCTGCGCTCGACACGTGGCGCATGGACGCTGACGGTGGCATGGGCCAGCGGAGCGAAGGGCAGAAGAACGAAAGCGAACCGGCGGAGTGCGTGCAAGCGGATGGCCTCGGGCGCGATGACTTCCGAGCATATCGCGAAGGCGCAGTGAGGAGACCGCATACATCCATCTAACGTGAAAAGGTTTATCCCTTTCCCACCTTCGCCACCGGAGCCACGTCATGAAGACCGCCATTGCCGGCATCGTCCTCGCCGCTACGCTTGCCTCGGGCGGCGCCGCCGCAGCCCAGCTCGACAGCCTCAAGGGCATGATGGGAGGATCCGGATCGCTCACCTCGGGCAGCGCCAGCAACGCCGCAGGCATTCTCCAGTACTGCATGACCAACAACTACCTCGGTGGCGACAGCGGCGCCAGCGGGGTCAAGGACAAGCTGCTCGGCAGCCTGAGCGGCGACCACCAGGCTGCGGACAACGACGCCGGCAGCTCCTCGACCCGCTCGATGCTCGGCAAATTTACGGGCGGATCGAACACGAAAACCGACACCGCGCCCACCCAGGACAAAGGGTACCTGGATGGCGCACGGGGCATCTTGACGTCGGGCGACGGCAAGTCGCTGAATCTGGGTGGCGCCAGCGGCGCGTCATCGGGCAACGGTGACCTGAAGGCGCAGCTCACCCGCAAGGTGTGCGACGCCGTACTGAAGCAAGGCAGGAAGATGGCCGGCATGTAACGAACACTGACAGTGCGTGGACGGCGCATGGACGCGCCGCCCCGTACACCTGACGTCCTCCCCACCCAAGAGGACTTCCCCATGACCGATGTCATGAACGACCCGTATGCGATGCGCGACCCACGCACGCAGTATCCGCAACCCGACTTCTCCAAACAGCCGCAGCCTGCGCCGGGTCTCGCAAAGGAGATGTCACCGAAACCCGATCACGGCGAAACCAGCTATCGCGGTAACGGTCGCCTGAAAGGCCGTAAGGCACTGGTGACCGGCGGTGATTCCGGCATCGGCCGCGCGGCGGCGATCGCGTTCGCGCGGGAAGGTGCCAGTGTGGTGATCAACTATCTTCCGTCCGAACAGAAGGATGCCGACGAGGTCGTCGCGCTGCTCAGCGGCGAAGGTCACACCATCGTCGCCGTGCCGGGTGACCTGAGCGACGAGGCGTTCTGCAAGGATCTGGTCAAGCGCACCGTGAAGGAACTCGGTGGCCTCGACATCCTCGCCAACGTGGCAGGCCGTCAGCAGTTCAGCAAGTCGATCGACGAACTGGACACCGCGTCGTTCGAAGCGACGTTCCGCACCAACGTCTTCGCGCTGTTCTGGCTGAGCAAGGCTGCGCTGGAACACATGCCGCCGGGCGCGACGATTGTCAACACGGCCTCGATTCAGGCTTATGAGCCGTCGGACATCCTGCTGGACTATGCGCCGACGAAAGCGGCGATCGTCGCCTTCACCAAGGCATTGTCGAAGCAGGTGATCGAGAAGGGCATCCGCGTGAATGCCGTGGCGCCGGGTCCGGTCTGGACACCGCTGCAGCCGAGCGGTGGTCAGCCGCAGGAGAAGGTGGTGGAGTTCGGCAAGAACGTACCGCTGGGACGTCCGGGCCAGCCGGTGGAATGTGCGCCACTGTACGTGTTGCTCGCCAGCCAGGAGTCGAGCTTCATTACCGGTGAGACGTACGGGGTGACGGGGGGCAATACCCTGCCCTGACTTCCGGTGTCGTCCTCGTGGCGGCCGGTGCACTGGCCGCCGTCAGCCCCGGGTAATCCGTCCCAGTGCTTCCATCAGATCGGCGACGCCGTAGGGCTTGATGATGACCGCCGTATGCGAATCGCGCTGAACGCCATTCGCCAGGTGATCGCCTGTAGCGAATATCACCGGTAGCTCCGGCTGGTTTTCGCGCAGGCGCTCCGCCACCTCGACACCGCTCATGCCGGGCAGGCCCACATCGGCGAGCAGCACGTCAATACCCTCGACACCGTGCAGGCGGATCGCCTCGTTGCCGTCGCCCGCCTCGAACGCCGTGTGCCCGCGGCTTTCCAGCATCTCCGCGATGGACATGCGGATCAGCGCATCGTCCTCCAGGACGAGGACACGCAAAGGACGCAGCGCGGCAGAAGACGACGCTGAGGAACCGGCAGCGGGTGCCGATACCGTTTCGGCGATCGTGCGCGGGACGCGCGAGCTCAACAACTGACGCACACGCCGTGCCAGCTGCTCGCGCGTGTACGGCTTGCTGAGCAGTTCAACGCCTTCGTCGAGACGGCCACCGTGGACGATGGCGTTCTCCGTGTAGCCCGAGGTGAACAACACAGCGATCCCCGGCTGGCGCTCGACGGCTTTGCGCGCCAGCTGCGGACTGCGCAGCGGACCGGGCATGACCACGTCGGTAAACAGCAGGTCGATGGCGATGCCACTTTCGATGATCGACAGGGCGCTCTCCGCGTCACGCGCCTTGAGCACGCGATAGCCGAGTTCACCCAGCATGCCGACCACGGTCTCGCGCACGGCTTCGTCGTCCTCGGCGACGAGGATCGTTTCGTCGCCGCCGCGCACCGCTTCTTCCTCGATGGCTACCACGCGATCTTCGCTCTGCGTCGAACGCGGCAGGTAGATCTTGACCGTCGTGCCTTCACCGGCCTCGCTATACATCTTGACGTGGCCGCCGGACTGTTTGACGAAGCCGTAGACCATCGAAAGGCCAAGGCCCGTTCCACGCCCTTCCGGCTTGGTCGTGAAGAAGGGATCGAACACCTTGTCGAGGATGTCGTGCGGAATACCGGTACCGGTATCGGTCACGGCGAGCATGACGTACTGGCCCGGACGCAGGTCGCCGTGTGCCGTGGCATAGGCCTCGTCGAGCAAGGCGTTACCGGCTTCGATGGTGAGCTTGCCCTGCCCGTGCATCGCGTCGCGTGCATTGATCGCGAGATTCAGCAGCGCGTTCTCGACATTGGACGGATCGACCAGCGTGTTCCACAAGCCACCGGCGATGACGGTCTCGACCTCGATGGCCTCACCGAGCGCGCGGCGCAACAGTTCGTCCATGTCGCGGATGAAGCGACCGATGTTGACGACCTTGGGCGCGAGCGGCTGACGCCGGCCGAAGGCGAGCAACTGGGCGGCCAGCTTGGAGCCACGGGTGACGCCGGCCATCGCATTGGCGACGCGCCGCTCGGCCCGTTCGTTGCCCGACACATCCGCGCCAAGCAGCTGCAGATTGCCGCTGATGACTTGCAGGAGGTTATTGAAATCGTGCGCGACGCCACCGGTCAGGTTGCCTATCGCATCCATCTTCTGCGCCTGGCGCAGCTGTTCCTGGGCGGCGCCGAGTTCAGCGTCGCGTGCGCGCTCGCTGGTGACGTCACGCGCCACGGCGAAGATCATGCCCTCACTCGGGACCGCCCGCCAGGACAGGTGCCGGAAGCCACCGTCCGCGGTGCGGTAGCGGTTCTCGAAACGGAGCGTAGCCACACCGTCGGCCAGCTGCTCGGTTTCCTCACCGGTGCGCCCGGTGTCGTCCGGATGCACGAAGTCCAGATAGGAGCGGCCGATGGTGTCGCGCTCGCTCCAGCCGAGAATCGCGGTCCACGCCGGGTTGACCGAGAGCAGGCGGGTGTCGGTGTCGGCGACGACGAGGATGTCGCTCGACAGGCGCCAGATGCGGTCGCGTTCCAGCGTACGTTCGGCGACCTGACGCTCCAGACTGTGCGCGAACTCGAGCAGCTCGGCCTCGGCGCGACGGCGCTCCACCGCGACGCGCGTGCGATGGGCGACCTCGCGGACGAAGTCGATCTCTTCTTCCGGCCACTCCCGCGGGCTTTCGTGGTTCAGATAGAGCAGCGCCACCGTGCCGCCACGCTCGGTCACCGGCATGTTGATGAACGAGGTGGCGCTGATCGACGCCAGCGCATCCGCCGTATGGATCGTGCGCGGGTCCTTGTACGCGTCGGACACGACCGCGGTACGGCCGGCCTTGATATCGTCGATGTAGGAGCCGTATTCACGGAAGTTGAGGACACCGGCGATCGTGAAGATGCCCGGCGCGTTCCAGTCGCGCTCGATCGTGATGGTCTCCGCGATCGTGTCCACCGAGCCATAGCCCGCACGGCTGACATGAAGCGCGCGGCCGAGTACCTCGGCCACGCGGTAGGCGATCTCGGCGGGATCTTCGACTTCGCGGAGGATGTCGCTGACCTCGATCAGCGCCACACGACGCTCTTCGATGGTGCGCGCGGCCTCGGTCTGGCCGGACAGCGGGCGGATGCTCACCACGAAGGACGCCTGGCCCAGCGCCGAAGCGCGCCACGGCTCGATCGAGACCCGCCAGGTGGCGCCCTCCACGGAGCCCAGGGCCAGCTCTCGGACGCCCCCGGCGTCAGCAAGCGACAAGGCGGTCTCGAGGCGAGACCGGCTTTCCTCATTCCACCAGGTCAGAAAGCCGCACGCACCCGCGTCGCGGAGGCGTGCCGTCATCCAGGCATTGGCATACAGGAGCTCGCCATCCGCCGTGACGGCGGTGAAGCCGAAGGGCAGCGCGTCGAACGCATCGGTGACCAGGGCATGTTCCTGCAGCGCGAACGTCAAGGTCATCTAGCGAGCGATCCTATGAGGGATCGCAGATGTTATCGGTTAGAGGTCATGCGCTTTGTGTAGACGATCTTCACAAAACCCTCATGGTCCTCTTCGTCGCGGGGCGGGAAAGGGGTTGCAAAAAATCACTTGCGGCGGATCAAGCACATAGCGGCGACACCCTACATCTTGTGTTGACGCTGCCAACCCCCGCCTATATGGTGTGTCCCGTTGGTGTCCGGAGAGGCGCGACTGCCCGTCGGACTTAATAGGGAATCCGGTGCGAATCCGGAACTGCCCCGCAGCGGTAAATGGAAACGACCCCGTTCAATGCACTGGTCCTTCAGGGGCTGGGAAGCGACGGGTAGGCGGACCGAAAGGTCCATGTCCATGAGTCCGAAGACCTGCCAGCAATCGGTGCCCGGGCGGCCTCGATAGTGGTGACGGCTTCCGCGGGGAAGCACGTCGCGGACCGGAGCCCCTTCGCGGCGCGCTCCGTCCACGGCCGTTTCCCGCATCAGCCCCATCCCTCACGAGCCAGCCGACCGGGAACGGGTGATAGAACCTGGGGCGAGCCAAGACAATGACCACGATGGATTCTTCCGCGCGCGAGCGTACCGAGACGGCCGATGCCGCCGTCTCCGCCAATAACACCACGGACAAGGCGCCTGCCGCCGGCTACCGCAACGACCCGCCGCCGGCGTTCGCGCTGACGCCCCCGCACAACCCTGGCCAGATGCGCGTCACCAAGCGCAACGGCGGCCAGGAAGTCGTCGACGTGAACAAGATCGTGCGCGCGGTGACCCGCAGCGCCGACGGCCTGTTCGCGGTCGACCCCATGCGCGTCGCCCTGAAGACCATCGGCGGCCTCTACGATGGCGCCACCACGCAGGAACTCGACCAGCTGTCGATCCGTACCGCCGCGGCGCTCACCGCCGAGGAACCGGAGTACGGCCAGCTGGCCGCACGCCTGCTCGCCGCCTTCGTCGACAAGGAAGTATCCGGTCAGGACATCCAGTCGTTCTCGCAGTCGATCTCCACCGGTTTCGACCTGGGTATTCTCAACGAGCGTCTGCGTGACTTCGTCCAGGTCAATGCGCGCAAGCTCAACGACGCCATCGACACGACCGGTTCGCGCCGCTTCGAGTACTTCGGCCTGCGCACGGTTTATGACCGCTACCTGCTGCGTCACCCGACGAAGCGCTTCGTCATCGAAACGCCGCAGTACTTCTTCATGCGCATCGCCTGCGCGCTCGGCGGAAACGACGTGGCCGAGACGCTCGAGCTGTATCGCATGCTGTCGTCGCTGGAATACCTGGCCAGCTCGCCGACCCTGTTCAATGCCGGTACGGCGCACGAGCAGCTGTCGTCGTGCTTCCTGCTGGACTCGCCGCAGGATGCCCTGGAGTCGATCTACGCCAAGTACGGCGACGTGGCCCAACTGTCCAAGTTCGCTGGCGGTATCGGCCTGGCTTACTCGCGCATCCGTTCGCGCGGTTCGCTGATCAAGGGCACCAACGGTCATTCCAACGGCCTCGTGCCCTGGCTGAAGACGCTGGACGCCTCGGTCGCGGCGGTGAATCAGGGTGGCAAGCGCAAGGGCGCCGCCTGCGTGTACCTCGAGTCCTGGCACGCCGACATCGAGGAATTCCTCGAGCTGCGTGAGAACACCGGCGACGACGCGCGCCGTACGCACAACCTCAACCTGGCCAACTGGGTGCCCGACCTCTTCATGCGCCGCGTGGAGACCGACGGCGACTGGTCGCTGTTCGATCCGAAGATCGTGCCGCACTTCGTCGACACCTGGGGCGCGACGTTCGAGGCCGCCTATGAGAAGGCCGAGGCCGAGGGCCTGGCCGCCAAGTCGATCAAGGCGCGCGAGCTGTACGCCCGCATGCTGCGCTCGCTGGCACAGACCGGCAACGGCTGGATGACCTTCAAGGACCGCTCGAACGCCACGAGCAACCAGACCGCGCGTCCGGAAAACGTCATTCACCTGTCCAACCTGTGCACCGAGATCCTTGAAGTCACCTCCGAGGGCGAGACCGCCGTGTGCAACCTCGGCTCGGTCAACCTGGCCCGGCACGTGGTGGACGGTCAGTTCGACTACGAGAAGCTCGGTACCACGGTGCGCACCGCCGTGCGTCAGCTCAACCGCGTCATCGACCTCAACTTCTACCCGATCGCCACGGCGAAGACGGCCAACATGAAGTGGCGTCCGGTGGGTCTGGGCGTGATGGGCCTGCAGGACGTGTTCTTCAAGCTGCGCCTGCCCTTCGACTCCGAAGAAGCGCGCAAGCTGTCCACGCGCATCCAGGAAGAGATCTATTTCCACGCGCTGTCGATGTCCAACGAGATCGCCGAGCGCGACGGTGCCCACCCGGGCTTCGACGAAACCCGCGCCGCCAACGGCGAGCTTCAGTTCGACTACTGGCCGGCGGCCACGCCGACCGGCGTAGAGGGCCGCTGGGCCGAGCTGCGCGAGAAGATCAAGGCCAAGGGCCTGCGCAATTCGCTGGTCATCGCCATCGCTCCGACCGCCACGATCGCTTCGATCGCCGGCTGCTACGAGTGCATCGAGCCGCAGGTGTCCAACCTGTTCAAGCGCGAGACGCTCTCGGGCGACTTCCTCGTCGTCAACCGTTATCTGGTCGATGAGCTGAAGACGCTGGGCCTGTGGACCGCCGATGTGCGCGATCAGATCAAGCTCGCCGAAGGTTCGGTGCAGGGCATCGCCGCGATTCCGGCCGCGCTGCGCGAGGTCTACCGCACGACGTGGGAGCTGCCGCAGAAGGCACTGATCGATCTCGCCGCCGCGCGTGGTGCGTACATCGACCAGAGCCAGTCGCTGAACCTGTTCATGGAAAACCCGAACATCGGTCAGCTGTCCTCGATGTACATGTACGCGTGGAAGTCGGGCATCAAGACGACGTATTACCTGCGTTCGCGTCCCGCCACCCGCATCGCCAAGACCACGGTGAGCTCGTCGTCGGCCTCGCTGCCCACGCCGGCCGCTCCGGTCGCCGATGCGCAGGAACAGGCCGAAGCCGCGGTGTTCTGCTCGCTCGAGAACCCCGAGTACTGCGAAGCCTGCCAATAAAAGCAACGCGCCCCTACAGGGGCGCAGCACCCCTGTAGGAGCGCGCGCCGCGCGCGAAGCCGCTGCCCTGCGCCAAAGGTTCCAGCATCGCCGCTTCGTTGGTTTTCCGCGTGCAGGGCGCGCTCCTACACGTATTTAATTCGAGGTAGCCCGATGTCCGCTTCTCCCGTCACCCGCGACACCCACATTCTCGATCCCGGCTTCGAGCTGACCCTGCGGCCGATGAAATACCCGCAGTTCTACGAGATGTATCGCGCGGCGATCCGCAACACCTGGACCGTGGAAGAAGTGGATTTCTCGCTCGACACCACCGACCTGAAGTCGAAGATGTCGGATGCGGACCGTCACCTGATCCATCGTCTGGTCGCGTTCTTCGCCACCGGCGACACCATCGTGTCGAACAACCTGGTACTCAATCTGTACCAGCACGTGAACTCGCCCGAAGCGCGCATGTACCTCTCGCGCCAGCTGTACGAAGAAGCGCTGCACGTGCAGTTCTACCTCACGCTGCTGGACACCTACATTCCGGAACCGGCCGAGCGCAACAAGGCCTTCGCCGCGATCGAGAGCATCCCGTCGATCCGTCAGAAGGGTGAGTTCTGCTTCAAGTGGATCGACTCGATCCAGAACCTCAACCGTCTCGAGACGCGCGAGCACCGTCGCCAGTTCCTGCTCAACCTGATCTGCTTCGCCGCGTGCATCGAAGGTCTGTTCTTCTTCGCCGCCTTCGCCTACGTGTACTACCTGCGTTCGCGTGGTCTGCTGCACGGCCTGGCCTCGGGCACCAACTGGGTATTCCGCGACGAGTCCGGCCACATGGCGTTCGCCTTCGAGGTCGTGCGCACCGTGCGCGAGCAGGAGCCGGACCTCTTTGACGACCAGATGCGTCAGGAAGTCGAAGCGATGCTCGAGGACGCCATCGCCTGCGAGACCCAGTTCGCCGCCGACGTGCTCTCGGGCGGCGTGGCCGGCCTGTCGGTCAACGACATGCGCCAGTACCTCGAATACTGTGCCGACCAGCGTCTGGTCCAGCTGGACATGCCCAAGAAGTATGGCTCGAAGAATCCGTTCGACTTCATGGACCTGCAGGACGTCCAGGAACTGACCAACTTCTTCGAGCGGCGCGTGTCGTCGTACCAGGTCGGCGTGCAGGGCGAGGTCGCGTTCGACCAGTCGTTCTGAGGAAACGGGGGACCCTGTATGATGCATGCTGCACTGCAACAGGCATCGTCCCCCATGACCGCAATCGACCGTCCCACCGAGGCTCGCGTCCTCGAAATCGTCTTCCCCGACCACACCAACCACCTCGGCACGCTGTTCGGCGGCCAGGCGCTGGCGTGGATGGATAAGGCCGCCTTTCTGGCGGCCTCGCGTTACTCCAGACAGATCGTCGTCACCGCCCGTTCGGAGCAGGTCGACTTTCACGTGCCCGTCCGCAAAGGCCAGATGGTCGAGCTGATCGCCACGGTGATCTCGGTGGGCCGTACGTCGATGAAGATCGACGTGGCGATGTACACCGAGGATCTGATCACCGGCGCGCGCGAGCTGTGCACGCGGGGCACGTTCACGATGATCGCGCTGGACAGCGAGTACAAGCCGACACCCGTGCAGCCGCTGCCCGCGGCCGCATGAAAAGAGGCGCTTGACCTAGAGCGCACTCGAAGGCGTAGGCTTTCGGCATGACCACCTACCTGACCATTGCCGAGGCCGCCCTGGCGACCGGCCTGACCGTGCATACCCTGCGTTATTACGAGCAGATCGGCCTGATCGACCCGGTGCCACGCCGCAGCGGCCAGCGGGTATACGGCGAGCACGAGCTCGCCCTGCTCCGCTTCGTCGTCCACATGCGCGCCACCGGCATGTCGATGCGTACGCTGCAGGAGTATTCCGAGCTGCGCCGCCAGGGCGAGACACCCGACAGCATCCGGCTGCGCGGCGACCTGCTGGCACGCCACGCCGCCTTTCTGCGCGACGAACTCGTCACGCTGACCGAGACGATCGCGCGGCTGGACAAGAAGATCGCCATGTACCGCTCCGCGTATGGCGAGGAAGGTGTGTCATTCCCCGAACCGGCGCCCCCCGCCGTGACGGCGCCCCCGCCGCCCACGGCGCGGCCCCGCGAAAAGACCCCCACCTCCCCGCGCAGGAAACAGGCATGAAGACACGCAAACTCGGTAAGAACGGCCCGGACGTATCGGCTCAGGGCCTCGGCTGCATGGGCATGAGCGAGTTCTACGGCCCCGGCGACGAGAAAGAGTCCATCGCGACACTGGAAACCGCGCTGGATCTGGGCATCACCTTCTGGGACACCTCCGACGCCTACGGTCCGCACACCAACGAGGAGCTCATCGGGCGCGTCCTCAGCGGTCGTCGCGACAGGGTCTTCCTCGCGACCAAGTTCGGCATCGTTCGTGACCCCAACGATCCATCGAAGCGCGGCATCAGCGGCCGCCCGGAATATGTGCGCGAGTCGGTCGAAGGCAGCCTGCGCCGCCTGAAGACCGATCACATCGACCTGTATTACCAGCACCGCGTGGACGCCAGCGTGCCCATCGAGGAAACCGTCGGCGCGATGGCGCGGCTGGTCGAGGAAGGCAAGGTGCGTTACCTCGGTCTTTCCGAAGCCTCGGCCGAGTCGATCCGCAAGGCGGCGGGCGTACACCGGATCACCGCCCTGCAGAGCGAGTACTCCCTGTGGACGCGCGATCCGGAAACCACCGGCACGCTGGCCGCCTGCCGCGAGCACGACATCGGGCTGGTCGCGTATAGCCCACTGGGCCGTGGCTTCCTCACCGGTGCGATCACCTCGCCGGACGACTTCGCCGAGGACGACTATCGCCGCAGCAATCCGCGTTTCGAGGGCGAGAACTTCACGAAGAACCTCGAGATCGTCGAAAAGGTCCGCCGCTTCGCCGCCGACAAGGGTTGCACGCCGGGTCAGCTGGCACTGGCGTGGGTGCTGGCCAAGGGCGAGGACATCGTGCCGATCCCGGGCACCAAGCGTGTGAAGTACCTGAAGGAAAACGCCGGGGCCGATGACGTCAGCCTTACCGCCACCGAGATCGCCGAGATCGACGCGGTGTTCCCGCCGGATGCGGCGCTGGGCGACCGTTATCAGAGCAGCATGATGGGCTTCGTCAACGCCTGAACGCCCGGACAGCCGCCCCGATACCGGTACCCGGTCGCGGGGCGGTCGTCCCTTATAATGGCGGCCTTTACCGCCGCCGTTGCCGCCATGTCGTCCCCCGAACATTCGCCCCTGGGCAAGTCCACCGTCTACGCGGATCGCTATGACGCCGGCCTGCTGTTTCCCATTCCCCGCCAGGGCAAGCGCGATGAGATCGGCGTGGCGGAAGCCGCGTTGCCCTTCCACGGGGTGGACGTGTGGAACGGCTACGAGCTTTCGTGGCTGGATAAACGCGGCAAGCCGCACGTGGCGGTGGCTGAATTCCGCTTTCCGGCGACGACGCCCAACATCGTCGAATCGAAGTCGTTCAAGCTGTATCTGAATAGCTTTGCCCAGGAACGCGTGGCCAATGCGGCGACACTGCGCCAGACACTGGTCCGCGATCTTTCAGCCGCCGCGGGTGGTCCGGTCGGCATCGTCCTGCACGCGCCCGGCGAGCTGGACGGCACTCCGATCTCGGAGCCGGAAGGCCTGCTGCTGGACACGCAGGAGCTGGACTTCGACAGCTACGGCCCGCCCAGGGCGGATTTTCTCGTCACGAACGACGGGGACGCCCGCGAAGTGCTGGTGTCGCACCTGCTCCGCTCCAACTGCCCGGTCACCGGCCAGCCGGACTGGGGCAGCGTGCAGATCGCCTATACCGGCGCGCCGATCGACCGCGCGGGCCTGCTTCGCTACCTCGTCTCTTTCCGTAACCACACGGAATTCCACGAGCAGTGCGTCGAGCGCATCTTCATGGACGTCACGGCCCGCTGCGCGCCCCGCGAGTTGTCCGTGTACGCCCGATACACCCGTCGTGGCGGCCTGGACATCAATCCGTTCCGCAGCACGGACCCGGCCGCCGTGCCGGCCAACCCGCGCGGCGCCCGCCAATAATGAATGACACATTCATGCGTTCTTCATTGGTCTTGCCTTTAGTTGTGTAGCCTGTACTCTGCGGCGGCCAAGGGGATCGGCCCCGATACCGCCCCGTTCGAACCTGACTCGTCATTCCGGAATCCAGACATGAAGCTTTCCTTCCGCTCGTACGCCCTCTGCACGGCCACCGTCGCCGGCCTGCTGGTCCTCACCGCCTGCGGCAAGAAGGAAGAGCAGCAGAACACCGCGCCGGCCGCTGCCGCGACCGCCCCGGCTCCGGCTGCCGCCCCTGCGGCGGCGACCACGGCGCCGGCCGCGCCTGCCACCTCGCCCACCGCCGCTGCCGCTCCGGCTGCTCCGGCCGCCGCCCCGGCTGCGCCCGCCGCCGCCAGCGAGTCGCTGAAGGTCGGGTCGGTCACCCTCGGCAGCGCCGTAGGCGCCGACAAGAAGGTCGCCAAGGCGAAGAACGCCTTCGCCCCGGGCGACAAGACCATCTACGCTTCGGTCGCCACCGAAGGCACCACTGCCGGCGCTACGCTGAACGCGAAGTGGACCTTCCAGGACGGCGAGACCACTACCACGGTCAGCGACATCAGCCAGTCGATCAGCACCGACGGCCCGGCCGTCACCACGTTCAAGATTCAGAATCCGAACGAGTGGCCGGAAGGCAAGTACAAGGTCACTGTGTCGCTCAACGGCCAGGCCGTGGGCAACGAAGCCTTCGAGGTCAAGAAGAAGTAATTCATCGACCCCGATGCGATGGAAAAGGGCAGCGAAAGCTGCCCTTTTTTTTGGGTCCGGCGTGCATTGCCGATGAGGCAACAGGGTCGCGCGCCCGCCCGGATGCGTGTAGACCGTGTCAGCGAGCGGTGAGAACACGCCTCACCGCGTGAAGACGCTCCTTTCAGACCGGCGATGGTCGAATGGCACCCGACTCGACGCGGCGATGGACGCCCGGCGGGGCGCCATCAACCAACCCGCATCCCTAGGAGAAACATCATGCTTCAGTGGGCCGTTATCTTCTTCGTCATTGCGCTGATCGCAGCGATCTTCGGTTTCACCGGCATCGCCGCCGGCGCAGCCAGCATTGCGAAGATCCTGTTCGTGGTCTTCCTGATCCTGTTCATTCTGTCGCTGCTGTTCGGCGGTCTACGTCGCGGGCCGAGGATATAAGCCTCGACACACCCAGGTAAGAAAGAAGAGCGCCCCGGCCCCAGACCGGGGCGTTGTTCTGTCTGCGGTACGGATTTCCCACACTGAGGGCCCAGGCCATGAATCGCATCCTCGTGACGCTGCTTGCGTTGTCCATGAGCGGCACCGCCATCGCCCAGCAGGCGAAGACGACTGCCACCGATACCGACTTTATCCGGCGCGCCAGCAGTGCCAGCCTGACCGAGATCGCACTGGGCAAACTCGCCGCCGATCAGGCGTCGTCCAGCGACGTGAAAAAATACGCCGAACGCATGGTCGTCGATCACACGAAGGCAAACGAGTCGCTGGGCAAGCTTGCGGGTAGCAAGGGCGTGCAGATCGCGGTGGCACCGGAGCCGGCGCAGCAACAGGACATCGACCGGATGAAGGGCCTGGACGGTGCGAAGTTCGACCGCGCCTACTCCGATGCGATGGTTCGGGACCACAAGCTGGCCACAGGCCTCTACGAACTCGAAGCGAAAAAAGGCGAAGACGTGGACATCCGCGATTACGCGCGCGGCCAGCTGCCCATGCTGAAGGAACACGAGAAGCTGGCGCAGAGCCTGCCGCCGTTCTGACGTCGTCGCGACGCGCCGTCGATCAGGCGAGGTGCCGCTTCAGAAACTCACACGCTCCGGATGTCAGCACCGAAGCAGTTGAGCTGTCGGGTCCCGGCCTGCGCCTTGGCGAGAACGACAGCTCGCTGCCCTAAGTGGCGTGATTGGGCATACCCAGCAGTTCCGACAGTCCACCCCAGAGCAACTGGATGCCAATGCAAAAAATCACGAAGGCCAGCAGCTGCAGAATGACCTTGGTGCGCTCCTTGCCCAGCCGGTGCCCTATACGGTCGGCGTAACGCATGCTCAGATAAATGCTGACACTGATCGCAGCGAGTGCGATCGCCGCGGCCACGAAGTGCACCCAGTCGACGCCATGGCGCGGTGAGCCGGTGCCCACGGCAATGGCCACCGCGATGGACCCCGGCCCCACGGTGAACGGCAGTGTCAGTGGGTAGAACGAGGGGTCGCCATGGTGCCGGTGCACTTTGGCGTCGTCCTCATCATCGTCGTCCGAGCCGTTGAGCATGCGCCAGCCAGCGGCGGCGATGACCAGACCACCGCCGACCCGCAGCACCGGAATCGAGATGCCGAAGAAGGCGAGCACATAAGCCCCGATGAACAGCGATCCGGTCAGCAGGAGCAGGCTGTTGAGGGCGACTTGTCGCGCAAGGCGCTCGCGCTCTTCCGCCGTGGCTACAGGCACGATGCCCAGCGACATCAGCGCCGAGCCGGGCGGGTTCACGATGGGCAGCAAGGCTGCCACGATGACGAAGATGGCCTTACCGATGTCCATCCACATGCGCGCATCGCTCCGGGTCGCCACTATGCAGCGTTGTATACCTCAGTGACGGCCTGCCCGATAGCAGGTAACAGCTGCGCCACGAAGCCGGCCATCGTTACCTCGCCCATGTCGACGGGCTTCGCCCCGCCACCCGCGACGAGCAGCACATCCAGCTGGTGCTGTCCGATCCGGTCGACCCGGGCACGGAAAGTTAGGGACTGGCGATCCACGCCGCACGCGCCGTATCGGCGCAACCCGGGGCGAGCGATACCTTCCGCTAACTTCGACGGGTGTACGCTCGACGGGCTTCCAACCACAGAGAGATGACCCATGGAATACCGTTCGCTTGGCGGCTCCGGCTTGCAGATTCCCGCCCTGATCCTGGGCACCGCGACCTTCGGTGGCGGCAACGAGTTCTTCAAGAAATGGGGCGAGACCGACGTCAAGGAGGCAACCTCCATGATCGACGCCTCGCTCGAACTCGGTTGCAACATGTTCGATACCGCGGACGCCTATTCGGGCGGTTTGTCGGAAGAGATTCTCGGCAAGGCCATCGCCGGCCGTCGCGATCAGGTGCTGCTGTCGACCAAGACCGGCATGGGCATGGGTGCCGGCCCGAACGACATCGGCACGTCCCGTGACAAGATCATCCGCAGCTGCGAAGCGAGCCTGAAGCGTCTGGGCACCGACTACATCGACCTGTACCACCTGCATGCCTTCGACGCGCTCACGCCCATCGAAGAAATGCTGCATGCCCTCGATACGCTCACGCGCGCCGGCAAGATCCGTTACTTCGGCGTGTCCAACTACTCGGGCTGGCACCTCATGAAGATGCTGGCACTGGCCGACCGCCACGGCTTCACCAGGCCGGTCATCAACCAGGTCTATTACGCCCTGACTGACCGCGAATACGAGTGGGAGCTGATGCCGCTCGGCCTCGACCAGAACGTAGGTGCACTTGTCTGGAGCCCGCTTGCCGGCGCCAAGCTGACCGGCAAGGTCGGTCGCCACAAAAAGCCCGCCGAAGGCAGCCGTGCCGCGACGGACGCGACTTGGGCCGTGCCGGACGAGCACCTGTTCGCGATCACCGACGTGCTTGAAGCCCTCGAGAAAGAGACCGGCCACAGCGTGCCGCAGATCGCCCTCGCCTGGGTGCTCTCGCGTCCCACCGTGTCAGGCATCGTCATCGGCGCACGTAACGTGACTCAGCTGCGCGATAACCTGGGCGCCACGTCGTTCAAGCTGGACGCCGACCAGATCAAGCGTCTCGACGACGCCAGCGCCACGCGTCCGATCTATCCGTACTGGCATCAGCAGGCGACTCTGGCGTCGCGCAATCCGAGTCCGGTGACATTGGGCAAGTAAGCGATTGCGGTGCGGGTCGCAGATTCCTGCGATCCGCCCCATGTACGAACGTGCGACGGCGTCGCTGGATTTAGCCCCGCCGGGCGGGCAATCTCGGTGAGGGCAGCCCATGGGCCCTGGTGGCTACGAGGTCTTTGCGTGACGACATTCAACCCGGTGCCGAATGCGCGTGCGCATGCGCTGCGGCTGATAATGCTGGAAGACGACGACCTGCTGCGCGAACGCGTACTGACGCCGAAACTCGCGCAGTTTGGGTTCGAGGTCACGGCTTGCGCCAGCGCGGCAGCGCTGGATGAGGCGATACGGCGAAACGTACCGGATATCTTCCTGCTCGATATCGGCCTGCCGGACGGCGACGGGTTCGAGGTCGCACGACGGTTGCGCGCGGCGATACCGGCTGCGGGCATCGTCATCCTCACCGGCCGGGGCGATAACGTGGATCGCGTGCGAGGCCTGTTCGAAGGGGCCGACGCCTACCTGTCCAAACCCGTAGAGATCGACGTGCTTGTGGCCACGTTGTACAGCGTCGCTCGACGTCTGCATCCCTCGCCACGAACCCACGAACGATGGGCGCTCAGTCCGGACGAATGGTTTCTGCTCTCGCCCTCCGGTGCGCGAGTGATGCTCAGCAAAAACGAGCGCAAGCTGCTGGAAGCGATGCTTCAACACGCCGATGAGGTGGTGCCGCGTGAGGCGCTGATCGCCGCCCTGACCGATGACGTCCACGCGTTCGACCCGCACCGGCTGGACTCGATGGTCCATCGTTTGCGCCGCAAGGTGCTGGCCGCCATCGGCGAGCCGTTACCCCTCAACGCGGTACATGGAACCGGATACATTCTGCAAGTCTGATTCCACGGCCGAGACGCCCGCCCGCGGTAAGGACAGCCGGATCGTCGTGCCCTGCCCCGGCGTGCTCTCGACCGCGGTCCATCCACCGGCCTGTACTACGAGCCCCTGCACCACGCTGAGTCCGAGACCCGTACCGCGCCCCGCCGGCTTGGTCGTGAAGAAGGGTTCGAACATCTGCGCGCGTATCGACTCCGCCATGCCCATCCCGGTGTCGCTCACCGACAGCACCGTGTGCTCCGCGCCATCCTCGATGGCGATCGTGCAACACCCCCCATCCGGCATGGCGTCTCGCGCGTTCGTCACCAGATTGATGATGGCGAGCTCGAACTGGCTGCGATCGAAGCGGATCAGTCGGGGCGCATCGGGCAACCACAGCCTTAACTCGTTGTGCGAGGAGAGCGACTGCCGCAGCAGCGGATGCAGCTCGCGCAACGCCGCGACCACGTCGAACTCTTCCGTGAATGCCACATCGCGGCGGCTGAAGTTGAGCAGCTTGCGACACACCGCGGTGCCACGGCGGGCGGCCAGTTCGATCCCTTCGAGGGCATCCGCGATGGTCCGCATGTCGCCCGGGGGCAGATCGTCGCTTTCCGGCAGGCGGTCCCGCTCCGTGGAAAACCCCAGGATGATGTCGAAGACGTTGTTGACGTCGTGCGCCACGCCGCTGGCAAGCTTGCCCACCGCGTCCATCTTCTGCGCGTGCAGCAGTTGCTCCTGCGTACGTTCACGCTCGGCGATCTCGCGGACCAGTTGCAGGCGCCGGTGTTCCGATTCGATCAGGCTGTCGCGCAAGGCATGGATACTGCGATCCACGATCAGGGCGATAAGCAGGTAGCTGGTCAGAGCGCGCAGGGGCAGGACGTCGTAGACGGCCACTATCATCCCGGGAAGATAGCTGGCCGCCGATGCCTTCAGAGGGTCCACGCTCATCACGAGAATGAGCGCTTCGACGCCGTAAGTGATCCACAGCGCCCGTCGGCCCAGCATCAGACCGCTCAGCGCCAGAATCATCATCAGCGTCAGGTTGCCGTCGGTCGCGCGATAACCGAAGGCGGCATAGGCCACCGCGCCGCACGCAAGCATCGTCGCCACGAATTGTGCGACGGCCTGCGAAAAACGACCGCGACGGATGAGGCAGAGACCCAGCCACGCCGACACGGTCATCGCCAGGTCGGTACCGATATCTATCGCCATGGCGGCAGGCGCGCCGATGCGTGCCTTGCCGTAGAAACGATCCTGCAGATACGACCAGTGAAGGCCGAACAGATAGAGCTTGGTCGCCGGTATCCGGACACCTTCGAAGATCAGCAACAGCTGCATGAAGGTGGCATTGCGCCGGTCGACCGGATCACGGATCGGCGTGTCGGCGAGCCACTGACGGATACGGGACATCATCGTGCGGCTCCCAGGCAACCGACGGTGAGAATTCGGTGAGAAACGTGCCAGTCGAGCGTGTGTGACTTTGCCGGGAATGTAAAGCTATGGTGGGACAGCGTGCCGAGGGGCAGTCCTCCGGGCTGGGCACGAGCGACGTCACGGCGTTACGGGCTCTTTCCTTCGGGGGTACTATGTCAGCAATTCTTTCCAGGCCTTGGCTGGCCGGCGCGGCGATGCTCATCGCCACCGGCGGCGCGTGCGAGGCACACGCTTCCGTCGACACCGCGGGCAGCACCACGGCGACACCGCTGATCACCAGAACGGTCGACAGCCACCAGATGACCACGCTGCCGGGAAGCATCCCGGCGAGAGTCCATACCAGTGTCGACGCGGGGCCGATGGGCACCGCCGAGGTCATCCCTTCGATGACCCTGGTACTGAAGCGCAGCGCGGAACAGCAGAAGCAGTTCGATGCCTACCTCGCGTCGCTGGATAACCCCTCGTCGCCCAACTTCCACCAGTGGCTGACCGCGCGCCAGGTGGGCGAACGGTTCGGTCCGAGCAGGCAGGACATTGCCGCGGTAAAGACGTGGCTGGGCAGCCAGGGTCTCGGCGTGAAGACCATCTCCGCCGACGGCATGCTGATTCGTTTCACCGGCTCGGTCGGCGCCGTGCAGCAGGCCTTCGGTACCTCGCTGCACCGTTTCAGTGCGAACGGAAAAACGCACTTCGCCAACGCCGCCGAGCAGAAGCTGCCGACCGCACTGATACCGGTGGTCCGTGGCGTCGCATCCCTGACCGACTTCTTCCCGGAGCCGCAGGTGAAGAACGTACGGCCGGTGAAACGCGACAAGCAAGGGGCATGGATCGCCGCCGGCGCGCCCTCCGGCGACTTCAACTTCGTTTATCAGGGAGAGACGTTCTTCGATCTGGTACCCGCGGATTTCGCGACGATCTACAACGTCAATCCGTTGTGGAATCAGGCGAGCCCCGTGCGCGGCGCCGGACAGACTGTGGCCGTGCTGGAAAGAACCAACGTTCTCGACGCCGACATCAAGACCTTCCGCCAGGTATTCCTCCCGACGGATGCCAAAGGTGTCTTCACCCAGGTTCATCCCGCGGCTTTCACCGGCGACACCAGCTGCGTGAATCCCGGTACCAACGGCGATGAAGGTGAGGCCGCGCTCGACGCGGAATGGGCCGGCGCCGCCGCACCCGATGCCGACATCACGCTCGCCTCGTGCCAGGACACCGGCGCGGACTTCGGTGCGTTTCTCGCCGCGCAGAACCTGCTTGAGCAAGCCGCCCCACCACCGATCCTCAGCCTCAGCTACGGCGAGTGCGAACTCGTCAGCGCAGCGGTGGGTGACATCGACGAGGCCAGCGCGCTGTGGGCGACCGCCGCGGCCGAAGGCGTTTCGGTGTTCGTCTCGACCGGTGACTCCGGATCCGCGGGTTGCGACCAGGGACAGTCGGCTTCCAGCTTCGGCCTAGCCGTCAACGGCCTGGGCAGCACGCCGTATAACGTGGCCGTCGGCGGTACCGACTTCAACGACTACAAGCAGACCAGCAAGTACTGGCTGCCCGGTAACGGCGAACTTGGCGCCAGCGCCATCGGCTATATCCCGGAGCAAACCTGGAACGACTCCTGCGCCAGCGCGCAGCTGGATACGATCCTGGGATACAGCGACCCCAACACGGCCTGCAACTCATCCGCCGGGCTCGACTTCCTCAACACGGCGGGCGGAAGCGGCGGACCAAGCTACTACTGGAGTCAGCCCACCTGGCAGCAGGGTCTGGCCGGCATGGATCAGAACGTCACCCGTGCCACACCGGACGTCTCGCTGTTCGCGGCCAACGGCATTTACGGTCACGCGCTGATCTTCTGCATGTCGGACGCCGACGAAGGCGGTACGCCCTGTAATTACCTCAGCCCCACGGACTCGATCTACAACAGCGCGGGCGGCACATCGTTCGCGGCGCCCGCGATGGCCGGCGTGCAGGCCCTGGTGAACCAGTCCAGCGCGGCTCGCCTGGGTAACGTCGCGCCAACGCTGTACAGCCTGGCCCGCAGCCAGTACGGCACCGTCGCTTCGCCCGGCACCGGGTGCGCCGCCACGGACGCCACGTGTGTGTTCCACGACGTCGCCACGGGGGATATCGACGTGCCTTGCTTCGCCGGCACCGGCGACTGCTACGTGAAGAGCGGACAGTCGTACGGCATCGTCAGCGATGGCGGTCGTGCATCCCTCGTCACCGCATGGAAGGCCGGCAAGGGCTACGACTATGCGACAGGCCTGGGCTCGATCGACGTGACTCATCTCGCCAACGCCGTGGCCGCCCGGTCGGCACGCGGCAAGACGATCTCGCGCACATGGGATCTGGCCGGCCGCGACGACAGCGGCAACCCCGGCGTCGGTCTCAACGCGATCCTCGACGGCAAGAGCACCTTGCTGCTGGTCGGTCCGAAGACCGGCAACGCCACGTTTGTCCGTATGAACGGCAGCACGGTGCTCAGCACCGACACATGGTTCCCGGGCAGCCGCGATGGCGGCGACACGATCGTCGACGGTTTCCAGGCCGGCGACCAGATCAAGGCCATTCCGTACGACATCTTCGGCGGCACGCTCGCCGGACAGACGGTGATGGAAAGCGATAACCCGACCACGCACACCATGAACCTCGCGATCTACAGCTATGGCTGGGAGGCGTTCCGCTTTCCGTACCCAGCCGGCTGGACGCTGGTCGGCGCGGGCGATGTGGATGACGCGGGCACGCCGCAGCAGATCTGGTTCAACGCCAGCACCAGCCAGCTGTCGTTCTGGACGATCAAGTGCAGCGGTGGCCTCCTGTTTGGCCGTCTGAACGATCTGGACTGCACGCAGGCCGTCGACCGCACGGTACCCGCTCCGGCCGGCTTCACCCCGCATCTGGCCGATCTCAATGGCGACGGCGTGATCGATATCGTCTGGACCAGCGCCAGCCGCGCGGTGAAGTACTGGGTCAACACCGGCAAGGACCGCTTCACCAAGACCGATGCACCGGACGCGTCACCGAACGGCTTCGACCTGATCGGCGCGGGCGAGATCGCCGGCACCGGCAGGACCGACCTGATCTGGTTCAACGCCGCGACCGGCAACATCGGCTGGTGGCTGATGGACGGCACGACGGTGATGGGCCGCAAGACCACGGCGGGCCCGGCGGGTTACAGCGTCGCCACCATCGAGGACTTCGACGGTGACGGTCTGGCGGACGTGTTCTGGACCAACGCCAAGGGAACGGCGTATGTCTGGCAGGGCACCGGCGGCGGCTTCATCTCACAGCAGGTCGCCGACGGGGCGGGCACGCCTTACGTGGTGCCAACCGGCTACAAGGTGCAGATGAACCGTTTGCAGGGCGTGGCCAACCCCATCGCCGCGCACGCCGCCAGGGCGCAGATCGCCGCGGTTTCGCACTGACTCGGGAGAGGTTCCGCGGAGAGGCGGACGGGAAACCGTCCGTCTTTTCTGAATGGTGCGCCTGGAGGGATTCGAACCCCCGACCAATGGCTTCGGAAGCCACTACTCTATCCGGCTGAGCTACAGGCGCTGATGCTGCGGTCGGGCATTGTAGCGGGAATCCCCGGGGCGGCCTAGCCTCAGTGTCAGGCCCTGGCCGCCAGGGGCTCAGCGCCGGCCGCCGTGGCGCGAAGGCTTTCCCTGTAACGTCGGCTGCACGGCAGAACCGTGCCGTCGGCCATGTGCAGGCGGGCTTCGCCCGCGTCCAGCGGCTCGATCGAGGTGACCTGAGCCAGTTGCACCACGTAGCTCCGATGCGCGCGGACGAAGACGGCGGGGTCGAGCTTGGCCTCCAGCGCGGCCAGGGTCGTCCGCAGCGGGTAGTCGCGACCGCGCACCCGCAGATTCACGTAGTTCCCCGACGCCTGCGCCCACTCGATATCGGCGGTGGCCACCAGGAAGTCGCGTCCGAGCTTGCGGACGAGAAAGCGCTCCGGGCGGTCGACCGGCTCCACGGGCGGACCTTCATCCGGAATGTCGAGCAGACTGGCCTCGCCTTTGACGTGTCGGCCGAACCACTCGACCATGTGGCCGACGGCGACGATCGTAAAGAACGTGCGGATGTCCTTCAGATATTCGTAGACGAACTGCAGGCCCAGCGACCCGGGATCGTAGTGGGCGCCGCCGAGCGTGAAGCCGAGCAGCCGGAGCAGGTCCATGCCGACAACGTGACCCACGCACCAGGCGAGGCTGCCCACAAAGTAAAGCGGCAGATAGCGTCGCCACGTATCCGCATGCAGCGGCCAGCGGTCGCACGCACGCAGCAGGAAGGGCAGCATGAGCAGCGAGACGAGGACGCTGCTGAATTCGTTGACGGCGATCTGCCAGGTGGCGACGTGGATGTCGTAACGGTCCGCATCGATCCGCGCGGTCATCGTGTTGCCGATCGCGGCCGCACCGAAGACCGTGCCCCAGAAGACGATCATGAAGAGGCGACGACGGCGGTGAGCCTGGTCGAGTTCTTTGCCGGGAGGTGTGGGGGTGGCTTCCATCCGCCGGATGATAGCCGTGTCGCGGGTTGGAATCGCCCGCGGGGCGCGCTCCTACGTAAAGAAGAAGGGCCCCTTGCGGGGCCCTTCGGTGCATCACTTGGTCTTGTAAAGCTCGCCCAGCCAGTCGGGCTTGCTCTTGTCGCGTTCCAGGTGCGGGTACATCAGGCCGCCGTGGTAGTCGATCTTGATGGTCTTGTAGTCATCGAAGTTCTTGACCAGCAGCTCGATCGGCGCCTTGTCGGTCTTCGCGGTGGTGACGGCTTCCTTCAGCGCGTCGCCATCGAATTCCTTGTTGTTGACCGCGACGATGTGCATGCCCGGCGAGAGCCCGGCATTGAAGGCCGGGCCGTCCCAGCGCACGTCGGAGATATCGCCCTTGGACGACACGGCGAAGCCGGCCGAATAGGTGAGATCGACGTAGTGACGACGGCCTTCGAACGCCTTGACCGCTTCCGACGGCTTGTCGTTGTAGACGAGCTTCCAGCCGCCGCGCTCGATGCCTTCCAGGTCGCCCTTGTGACCGTCGATGCGGTCGTGCAGGTAAGTCGCCCAGTCGTACGGCGAAATGCCGTTGAGCGTCGAGACCACGTCTTCGAAGGTATACGGATTGACCTTCCAGTCACCGTCCTTCATGCCGAAGAAGGCCTTGGCGAAATCGTCGAGGCTACGCTTGTTTCTGGTCAGTTCGCGCAGCTTGGTGTCGACGTCGAGCCAGACCATCTGGCCGCCCGAATAATAGTCTTCACTCATCTGGTAATTGCGATACGACAGCGGACGACGCTGCGCGATCGTCGGATCGTTGGTCGTGTCACCGATGGTGCGCCAGGACAGACCCGGGCGACCCTTGTCGTACGTAGCGGCGACGAGTGCGAGCACGTCACGCGCCTGATCCTGCGAAACGAGGCCCGAGCGTGCGGCGACGACGTTGCCCCAGAACTGCGTCTGGCCTTCATACACCCAGAGCAGGCTGTCGCCCATCGGCACGTTGAAGCTCGGCGTGGCGAGGTCGGCGCCGCGACGGTATTTGCCGTCCCATGAGTGGTTGTACTCATGCGAGAGCAGGTCGCGTCCCAGCCAGCTCTTGTCCCACTCCGTGAAGTAGTTGGGCTGTGCGCTGTTTTCGGACGAACGGTGGTGCTCCAGACCGATGCCGCCGAGCTTGTCGGTCAGCGCCAGCAGGAAGTCGTAATGGTTGTAGTGACGCGCACCGTAGAGCTTGTCCATCTGCTGGACGAGCTTGCGGTGGATCTCGAGCGCTTCGGGCTTGATCTCGAGCGCCTTCGCGTTGTCGGCCACGATATTCAGGTGCACCGGCGACTTACCGTTCGGGTCGAGGTCGACTCGCTTGAAATAGCGACCGGCGAAGATCGGCGAATCGACGAGGTCGTCGTAGTTGATCTCCTTGAAGGTCACCGTGTCGCCGCTCTTGCTGGCCTGCTCGAGCGCGGTGCCGAACTGGAAACCGGCCGGCAGCTTCACGGACGCTTCGACGTTGACGCGATCGGCACGGTAGCCGGCCGGATACAGGGAGACCTGGTTCCACTGCACGTTGACGATGTCGGGGGTCATGACGATCCGACCCTGACGCGTGTCCTGCGGGGTCAGCGTCTGAAACTCGACGTCGACCGACGAGGCGCCGGCCGGCACGTCGACGTGGAAGGCGTAGACGTTGTACTCGTCACGCTTCCACTCGAGGCGCTTGCCGCCGGCGGTCACGATGAGACCGGCGAACTGGTCGATCGGGCCGGTCGGCGAATGGTGGCCCGGGATCCACTCGGGGAACAGCAGGGTCAGCGGACCGGCCTGCGCGGGAATGGATTCCTTGACGCGGAAAATGCGGTGATCGGTATCGGTAGCGTCGACGGCGAGCTTGACGGTACCGGCGAACGCGACGTCCTTCGGCGGCGGAACATCGTCCGCGCGGACGGCGGTGGCGCCTGCGCTGGCCAGGGCGGCCAGAAGCGCGGAGGCAAGGATGGTGGATTTCACTGGAATTCTCCCGTGGAGCGTGTGGATCGCCCGGCCATCCCTGCGAGCGGGTCGGCGCGGTCCCCTGCGGTCCGCGCAAGCCTTCGATGCTAAACGTCATGGTCCGGAGCGCCCTATGCCAGAGGTCACGGTCACGGCACTCAGAATTCTCGTAAAATGCCGCGCCCGCCCATGCGGGACCGTACGGCGCCGGAGCCGACGGACATCATCAGGAACAGGGAACACCATGCATAAGGTCATGCGCACGGCGGTCGTTACCGCTCTTCTCGCGATCGCTCCGATCGCCGCCCAGGCCGACGGCCAGGCCTTTATCACTGCCTCGGCTGGCAAGTCGCACTACAACGGGGATACCGGGGAAAGCGGCACGTATTCCTATTACGGCATCGACGCGACCGAGCGTGTCGACAAAAAAGACACCGCTTTCGGCGTCACCGGGGGCTACCGCTGGATGATCGACGACGTGTTCTCGATCGGACCCGAAGCCGGCTTCGTCGACCTGGGCAAGTTGTCGGACCGGGTGGATGCGACCTCGCCAGGCCGATGGACGGAGACCGACCGCTCCGAGATCAAGAACAAGGCCGCGCTACTGGGCATCAATGCCAAGTGGATGCTCGGCCACTCATGGTCGCTGGGCCTGCGCACAGGCTTCCTTCACATGTGGTCGCGCCTGCGCAGCGATGTCGACGGCGTCGATCTCTACAATTCGCCGGGCAGCCGCGACCACTATTCCTACAAGGACTCGTCGCACGACAACGGCTTCTACGGTGCGTTGAACGTAGGCTACGACTTCACCCGCAACTTCGGCGTCACGCTGGGTTACGAGCACTACCACGGCGACTACAAGAGCGATGCGGGCAGCATCAGCCAGAAGATCGGCGTGTGGGCGGCGGGGGCTGAGTTCCGGTTCTGAGAAGTAGGTAGTCTCAGGTGCAAAAAAACGGCCGCATAATGCGGCCGTTTTTTTGGCTAGAAATAAATAGCACCCAGTGCTACCCTAAGCCATGGACGAATGGACGCAAGGCCAGCGGGTGTTCAAGACCGCGTGGTTCGCCAAGATGGCGAAAAAACACCTGATCAGCGACTCGGAGCTACGAAACGCGGCGCTCGAAGTCATGCGCGGCCAAGCCGATGACCTGGGCGGCGGGGTTTTCAAGAAACGCCTCAACCGCAACATGCACAGGTCTATCGTGGTCGCGAAAGGACGGCGGTACTGGATCTTTGCCTATCTGTTCGCGAAAAAGGATCGGGCAAATATCGACGACTCGGAACTCGCCGCGTTCAGGAAGCTTGCGGCACTTTACAGTCGAAAGGTAGAGCAAGACATCGACAAGGAAGTGGCGATCTCGGAACTCATTGAGGTACGTAATGAACGCTAATCGTAAGCATAAGAGCGACGCATTCGAGGCGATTCACAGCGCCGTGTCCGGAATGCGCAGAGCTGGGACCATCGACAAGGCAACCATGCGGGACTTCGATGATCTCTGCATCGCTACACCCCCAATGATCGACTCGTTGCAGATCAAGCAGCTTCGCGAGCGGAATCATGTGAGCCAGCCGGTATTCGCGCGCTACCTGAATACGAGTGAGAGCACGGTTGAGAAGTGGGAATCCGGGGCCAAGAAGCCTAGCGGCATGGCGCTGAAGCTTCTTGCGGTTGTCGCCAAGCATGGACTCCAGGTGCTGGCCTGATACCTCAGGTCCGCGCCGGAATCTTCAATCCGCGCTCCACGCCAGGCCGCGACGTGCCACGTTCCAGCCACCCGATGACGTTCTGGAAGTCATCGAAGCCCACCAAGTCACGGGCACCATAGAACGTCACCAGATTATTGACCCAGCCCAGCGTGGCGATATCCGCGATGGTGTACTCATCGCCGACGATCCAGTCCTTACCGTCGAGCTGCCGGTCGAGCACTGCGAGCAGTCGTTTGCTTTCCGCGACGTAGCGCTCCAGCGGACGTTTATCTTCGTATTCGCGGCCGGCGAACTTATGGAAGAAGCCGACCTGGCCGAACATCGGGCCGATGGCCGCCATCTGGAAAAAGACCCACTGGATCGTTTCCCAGCGCTTCGCTTCGTCCTTCGGCAGGAAGCGGCCGGTCTTCTCCGCGAGATAAAGGAGGATGGCGCCTGATTCGAACAAGCCAAGTGGCTTTCCACCCGGACCGTCCGGGTCGATCATCGCAGGGATCTTGCCATTCGGATTCAGCGACTCGAACTCCGGCAGCTTGCTCTCGTTCTTGCCGATATCCACGAGGTGGACCTCGTAAGGAATGCCCAGTTCTTCGAACATGATCGATACCTTGACGCCGTTAGGCGTGGGCAGCGAGTAGAGCTGGATACGATCGGGGTGTGCGGCAGGCCAGCGCGACGTGATCGGAAAGGCGGAGAGGTCGGACATGAGGCATACCTTCGGGCCATAAAGCACCGAAGGTAGGCCGTCGGCGCGTTCGATTCAATGGCCGCAGAGTTGCGCTGACCGAGCCACCGAGACACACTCGAAACCAATGCTTCATCCATGGAACGTGATGGAACTGATCGAGCTGTCTATCGTACTCGGACGGGTCGTACTGGCCTCGCTACGCTCGCCCTTCGGCATCATGGCGGTGATGCTCATGACGCGGCTCGTCCTCATCGGCGTGCTGGCCTTTGACGACTCGATCGTGCACGGCTGGCCCGGCGTGATCGGACGCACCTTCGCATGGTTGGGTACGGACGACGGACTCTTGCTATTCGGCGGCGTGACGATTGCCACCCTGCTTGTCATTGGAGTAAGCCTGCTTATCTGGCCTCATGAACACCTCGGCATCTGAAGCAGCTTCGCCGAGGCCCATGGCGAGGGTCGGCCATGACTGCCGCACGTTGTAGCCATACCTCGACACGTAAACCCGCACCAAGCCGAGCGCTGCGTAAGTCCCTGGCGCGAAGCGGCGCCACGACGGGCATTGGCAATGCATGCCCTGTAGGCAAGTCCCAAGGCGCGGCGCCGCTGGGATCGGCACAACGGCGGCGCCCTTCCTAGAATGCCGCCCCACGTCCGCAACGGGACGTACCGTCACCACCCACCAGAAGGGAATCTCCCATGCAAAAGATCTTGCATGCGACGCTCGCTGCCGTCGCACTCGCTTCGCTGTCCTTACCGGCTGCCGCATCCACCGGCACCTTCCTGAAGTTAGGCGCAGGCGAAGCGCGCTATGGCACGGGCGAGAAGCGCTTCGACGGAAAGAAGCACATGTCATACGACGTCGTCGGCGGTTATCGCTGGCAGATCGCCAATACGTTCGCGCTGGGCGTCGAGACGGGCTATGTCGACCTCGGCGGCAGCACCCACCGCGTGGCGGATCCGGCGGCGAAACAGGACACCCGCAACAGCCGCCGTCCGATCCCCGGTAAACCGCAGAACAAGCCGAAGCGCCCCGTTCCCACCTACTGGGAGAAATCGACCCTCAGTGCGCGCGCCTTCGTTCTCGGCGTCAACGCCCGCTGGCAGGTCGGCGAACAATGGTCGCTGACCACGCGTAGCGGCATCGCTCGTACGCACACGGCGCTGGAGGTGCACACGCGTCGGAGAAGCGCCGCCGTCTCCACCTCGGGGATCACCCCTTATCTCGGCGCGGGCATCGGCTTTGCCGTCACGCCGAATACCGATCTCTCACTCGACGTTTCGCGCTATGCGCTCGCAGGAACCCGCGTGCGGGCGGGCGACACCCGCATGCACGTTCATACGATTCACGCCGGTCTGGAAATGCGTTTCTGAGACCTTGGCTGCGCCGGACCGCCCCCTGGCGCCGACGCGACCGACCGGACGTTCTTTCGAAAAGGCCGTCTAAACCCCTATACATCCCCGTAACTTTTCTATATAACCGATAGCAAGTGCTGCGACGCAGCACGTGAAGTCTTCTGAAGGGAAGCGACGCGCGGATGCGCGTTTACGCGGCTCGTCCCGCTCTGACAACGCGCGTTGTCAGCGTCGGAGACGTGCGCCAGGGTTTGCCTTTATCAGCCATTACGGGTGCCGCGCCGCGGCCACCCGTGCATGTCCGTGCGTCCAAACAGATCCAGGGAGACGTTTCTTCATGCTTAGCCGTAACAAGCCCTTGAACAAGTCCGCGCTGGCCATCGCCCTCGCAATCGTCGCGAGTCCCGCCGCCTTCGCCCAGTCCACCACCGGTGGCATCTTCGGCCAGGCGCCTGTCGCTGCCGGCGAGACGGTCGTCATCACCAGTGACACCGGTATCACCCGCGAAATCGCCGTGGATGAGCGCGGCCGTTATTCGGCCGGCCAGCTGCCGCTGGGCACGTATACGGTATCCCTGCGCGCCAATGGTCAGACCGTCGACACGCGCCAGAACGTCGTTCTGAAGGTCGGCGCAGGTACCGAAGTGTCGTTCGCTCCGGCCGAGGCACAGACCACCGACATGTCCGGCGTCTCGGTCTCCGCTTCCGCGCTGCCCAAGATCGACGTATCGACGATCGATTCGCGCACCGTCGTCACCTCGGAACAGCTGGCACGCCTGCCGCTGGGCCGTAACTCGGAAGCCATCGCGCTGCTCGCGCCCGGCGTGGTGCAGAACGGTGGCAGCTTCAAGGGTCCGACCGGCAATTCACTGGTGAGCTTCGGTGGTTCGGCCGCGAGTGAGAATGCCTATTACGTCAACGGCTTTTCGACCACCGACCCCCTGCGTGGCTTCGGCGGCCTGTCGTTGCCGTATGGCGCGATCGAGCAGCAGGAGGTTTACACCGGCGGATACAGCGCCCAGTACGGCCGATCCGACGGCGGCGTCATCAATGTGGTCGGCAAGCGCGGCACCAATGAATGGCACTTCGGCACGCAGGTGCTGTGGGAGCCGAGCTTCGCGCGCGCCAACCAGCGCAACCGCTACTACGAAAGCGGCCTGCCCGCCTCGCCCCGAGCCGGCAATCTGTACTCGCCCGATAGCGAGAACGGCGGTGACAGCACCACGGTCAGCGCCTATGCCGGCGGCCCACTGATCAAGGACAAGCTGTTTATCTTCGTTGCCGGCGAGTATCAGCGCCAGGAAGGCAATACCGTCAACCCGGTGAGCGGTTACACGAGTACCAAGCCCTACGTCGATTACCGATACAACTCGCCGCGCTGGTACAGCAAGATCGACTGGAACATCACGGACAACAACATCCTCGAGTTGACCGGCGCGTCGGACAAGTATCAGACCTCGGGCAGCATCTACAACTACGACTACGTCAACCGCGTGCGGCAGGATCGCATCGGCCAGGACGACGATATCAAGACCGGCGGCAACCTGTGGACGGCCAAATACACCGGCTACATTACCGATGACCTGACCGTCAGCGCGCTGTACGGCAAGCTGCATACCACCGACTACGATGCGCCCGGCGGCTACAACTCGAGCCTCACGTACGTCGATGGCCTGGTCAACCAGAACCCGGCGCTCAACGGCGGATCGTCGCGCGGCAACAGCCAGACCGTATCCAGCCTCAGTCCGTCGGGCCGCGGTAACCGCACCACCAATACGCGCATCGACATCACCTACAAGATCGGCGATCACACGATCACCGCCGGTATCGACAACCAGACCGCGGTGGCCATCGACCAGGGCTCGGTGACGTCGGGTCCCGGCGGATACTCGTGGACGTATGGCCAGTCCGATCCGAACACGCCGATTTCCACGGGCCTCGGTGTGCCGGCGACGGCCGGCTTCCCCAACGGTGCCGGCGGTTACTACGTCATCCAGAACATCAACAGCAGTCTCGCCACCGTTCGCTCGACGCAGCGCGCGCAGTACATCGAGGACAAGTGGCAGGTGAACGATCGCTGGCTGCTCTCGTTCGGTATCCGTAACGATCAGTTCGAGAACTTCAACGCGGATGGCGACGCCTTCATCACCCAGCACAAACCGCAGTGGGCGCCCCGCCTGGGAGCCAGCTGGGACGTCTTCGGTGACGCGACCTTCAAGGTGTATGCCAACGCGGGGCGTTACTACCTCGGCCTGCCGCTGAATCCGGCGCTCAATGCCGCCGGCGGTGCGCTGACGACGTCGCAGTACTTCACCTATGGCGGCATCGCGGCCGACGGGACGCCGACCGGCCTTACGGCGATCTCGCCGCCGGTCGCCGCCAACAACACGTTCGGTCAGCTGCCCGATCCGAAGACGGTGACGACACAGGGCCTCAAGTCCGAGTACCAGGACGAGTTCATCCTCGGCTTCACGAAGACGCTGGGAACCGACTGGGTCTACGGCGCCAAGGCCACGCAGCGCATCCTGCGTAACGCCATCGACGACTACTGCGACATCGACCTGGTGCTGGCCAAGGCTCAGTCGCTGGGTTACGACGTGACCGACCAGAGCAATCCGGTGAGCTGCTGGCTGTTCAATCCCGGCAAGTCCAACACCTTCAACCTGGTGGATACCTCGGGCAATTACGTGAAGGTGCCACTGTCCAACGAGGAGTTCGGTTTCGATCGCCTGAAGCGTCGCTACTACTCGCTGGAAACCTTCCTCGAGCATCCGTTCGCCGACGGCTGGTATGGCAAGGTCAGCTATACGTATTCGCGCAGCTACGGCAACACGGAAGGCCAGCTTCGCTCGGACCTGTACCGCGAATCGCGCGGCACCGGCCAGACCGCGGTGTCGACCACGCAGGACTGGGACAACTCGTACATCATGGTCAACACCAACGGTGTGCAGAACAACGATCACAAGCACCAGCTGAAGTTCTTCGGCTACTACCAGTTCAGCCCCGAATGGCTGGTCAGCGGCAACCTCAGCATGATCTCCGGTGCGCCCAAGCCCTGCCTCGGCTACTTCGGCGCGGATCGTACCGACCCGGCGGGCTACGGCAACAGCTACCACTTCTGCAACGGCGAGCCCTCCCCGCCCGGCAGCCACGGCCGCCTGCCGTGGGTGCGCCAGGTGGATCTCGGCGTGACCTATCGTCCCGCCTTCGCCGATGCGAAGCTTGCCTTCAACGCCAATGTGTTCAACGTGCTCAACGAGCAGCGGACGATCGGTATCTACCCGAACGGCGAGCAAAGCCCGAACCTGGCGAACCCGCTGTACGGGACGCCGACGGCGGTGCAGCAGCCGCGTTATTTCCGCCTGAGCGTGAATTACGACTACTGAGCCCTGACCCGAAGGACCTGTCTCCGGGGTAGTGCCGCGAGGCACAACACGGGGTTGCCGTTGACGAGAAAGCCGACCAGGCGCAGCCCGGTCGGCTTTCTTGCGTTTAGGCCGCCCGCGCCATAAAGGTCGACTGCGTCACATTCGTGAATGTGACCTTCATCACACTTAGGGCCGCTTTCGGCTAGTCTTGCCGAAAACGTGCCTCGCCTGGATTGCCCGCAAAGCGCATCCGCAAGTTGTGAGTAGCCCACGAAGCGAACGTTTCAGTGCGTTTTACCAGCCAACCGGTCAAAACAAGGAAGCCTCTGAGATGTCCGGAAATTCGATGAAACGCGCCCTCATCGGGCACCTGCCTGCCATCGCGCCGGTCGACCACCTCGTTCACCTGTTCGGCTTCGTGATGCAGCACCGGCGCCTGCCGCGTCGACGACACCCCTTGTTCAACGACGTCATCCATCGCATCAAGGCCTCCACCGAGATCGTGGACCCGTTGCGCGTCTACGTGACCGACAAGGAATTCGTGAAGACCTTCGTCCGCGACCGCGTCGGCGACGAGCACAACGTGCCGACGCATACCGTGTTCCGCCGGGTGGACGACGTCGACATCGATCTCATCCCCGACCGCTGCGTGATCAAACCCACGCATGCGAGCGGGCAGATCGTCACGCGCAAGCATGGTGAGCCGGTCGATATGGCGCGCATCCGCGGCTGGTTCGCGCTGAATTATTACCGGACCTCACGGGAGCGGAACTACAAGAACCTGCAACCGAAGGTGATCGTCGAGCCGTTGATATTCAACGACGCGGAAATCACCGACTACAAGGTGTTCTGCTTCCATGGGCGACCGCGGCTGATTCAGGTCGACTACGGAAGGCACTCGCGGCATGTGCGCAAGTTCTACGACCTGGACTGGCGCGAGCAGAGTTTCGGGCTGGTGTACGAGCGTGGGTCGATCGACTTCGAGCGGCCGGCGAATCTCGACAGGATGCTGCAGGTGGCGACGCGGCTGAGCCAGGGATTCTCGCTGGTGCGCGTGGATATGTATTCGGACGGCGAGTCGGTGTTGATTGGCGAGATGACCAATTGCCCGAGCGGCGCCATGGGCGTGTTCAGTCCGCCGGATGGCGAGCGCCTGGCGTCGGCGATGATCTTTGGCGATCTCACCGACGAGATGCTGCACACGCAGGTGGCTTGAGTTCCGTTGGGCGCACGCTCTTTGTGATCTTGGTGCACGACCGTGCGTAGTCCTTCTCCCAGTCCCACGTAAGCGCTTGCTGAGAAGCACGGACGGATGCGCGTAACCACTTGCGCTGGCGATTGAATTCTCGCCCTGAGGCTGTCCGATGGCCCCGCTGTCGATGCCGTTATCGCCCATCCTCGTCACGGCGCACTCCGCCTAGACTGCCGTCGCCTCCACGGCCCGTCGGCGCACCGCCCGACGGAATGCTGCACGCTTCCCAAGGATGCCTCATGCAAAAGGTCTTGCTCGTCACCACAGCCGCCCTGGCTCTGACAGCCGTTTCCTTCACCGCCGCCGCCAACCCGGCCGGTGCTTTCCTCCGTGCCGACATCGGCAAAGCTCGCTACGCCGTACCGAGCAAGCTCTATGACGGCAAGTCCGCACGCGCCTATGAACTCGGTGGCGGTTATCGCTGGTGCATGGGTGAACACGTCGCCCTCGGTGCCGAGCTTGGCTACGCGGACCTGGGCAAGGTGAAGTACCGCGCCACGGGCACGCACCGGTACGGCAGCCGGACGTATCCGCTGAGCACGCGAAGCGAGATCGGATCGCGTGCCGTACTCATCGGCGCCAACCTGAAATGGGAGCTGCCGCAGAGCTTCTCCGTCACCGGCCGCGCCGGTATCGCCCGCATGCGAACGCAGCACTGGAGCCACACGCAGGCTGGCCCGGGTTCCGACTATTACCGTGGGACGCTCAAAGGCGGTAGCCGCTACCTCGGGCTTGGCGTGGGTTATGCGGTGACGTCGCATCTCGACGTTGGCATCGATGTGACGCGTTACACCTCACAGATCTCCGGGATTGCTTCCAGGCATCGGACGCTGTCGACGCGCGTGCTCGGCATGGCGATCGAAGCGCACCTGTAATGGCATGGCCACCGTGCGGAGCCTCGCTCGCGCACGGTGGCTCGCTACCGGATCAACCCGGATGCGGGGCGCTCGTGAAGGCAGCCAGCTGGGCAGCGAACGCGCGTTGATAGGCGGGTCGCGCCTCGGCGCGCGCTACGTACGCGGCCAGCCGGGGAAACTCGCCGAGCACGCCGGACGGCCGTGACCGCAGAAGCACCGACGCCATCATCAGGTCACCCGCGCTGAATGCGCCGTCGAGCCAGTCGGCATCGCCGAGGCGGGCGGACAGCTGGACGAAACGATCGCGGATAGCGACGACCGGTGAGCGAGGTAATCTGGTCGAGCACCATGCGCTGCTCGTAGAAACCGTCGCCCAGGCGCTTCATCGTGCTCTGGCCATTGAATCCGAGGCGGTCCATCAGGTAGTCACTACCGAGGAAACCGGCCTGGCTGGCGAAGCGCGGATCGGTCTCGATCACGTGCCCTCAGACTGATCGCTCATTCCAGCGCCAATAGGTCCGACTTATTGCTGGAGATAACTAGCGTCGCCCTCCACGCATACGAATACGTATCAACTCGATTGATATCTAATTAGCGCATGAGCGGGAATTCCCACATTAACAATCGTACGGCCGGCCTCGTCGCAGAATTCCACCTCGCATCCTTCGGTTGGATTATGGTATACATCCAATACTGTACCTTTCATACCCTTTTTCAAACCATACTCGTCCATATCTTGGGTAAGGACCACGACGTCAAACGGAGAAATATTCATAGTTTTTCACTTTACATAGATCGTAGTCATGCGGGGCCGCGTAGAGCCAGAGTCATAGATCCAGCCGGTTCTCACGACCGCAGTACGACCACTCGGCCCAGTGATTTGCATGTCTACAGTAAACCTCTGCCCATATTGATCCTCAATCCCCTTCGATGCTGTAGAAGTAGGTAAATTTGCCCGTACCTGCGCCAAGAGATCGGCAGCATTCTCCTGCGTGTACCCGAGCACAGATTCAAACACTTTTGCCTTGTTGCCTCCAACTGGATGATCTGGATTCAATGCATAGGCAGAAACTTTAGCCGGATCAATGGTAGCTTCCGAAAGATTTGCCAATCGGCTATTCAGCTCGGTCTCCGCAATTGCGTCGCTATATGTGTATCTCGGCGTGCTTACCGGAGCCTGGGGGGTCGGGCCCCGGACCACGGGCTCGGCTACGTTTGAGGGAGCCTCATATAGAGGCTGAGGTTCAGGCGTGCCAAGCCGCGCCTCCCCAGCCTGCCAACTTCCGGCGGTTGCAAGAAAGAATGCATCCAAGCCGAAACCGTTAGCGGCAGAGATTTGCGCGGGTGAACCGCCAAATGCCGCCGTGGCTGCGCCCGGACCACCAAAGATTGGACCGAGCAAACCGATCTCCAGTCGGGCGCGCGCCGCCGCGCTCAAACCGCCATATGCTGCCTGCATGGCTGGATTGCCGTCACTTTCCGTGACCATCTTGTAGACGCCGGTTGCCCCGACATTTCTCTGCCCGAAGCCTGAAACCGACGCAACACCCGCAGCAAGGGGCTGGTCGTACGCCGGAGAATAAGGATTCGTATCGAGTAAGCGCTGGTAGATCTCGGGGTCCATGGCGCTCCCATAACCTTGCGCGAGATCCAGACTCTGTTCAACGCTCTTCTGAGCCCAATATGTCGCCCGTTCTCCCCGACATACGGCGTTGTCTCCACACGCAGCGATTTCAGAGTCACGCTGCACTCGCTGATCGTGGCGAAGATAGTTATACGTCGTAGCGTTCAATGCCGCCGAAGCGCCACCGTCCCCGCCAACCGCCGCCCCCATGGCGATACTTCCCAGCTTCAGTATGGCGTCAAACTCCGGAGTGCCCCTCTTATATCCAGCCGCATCGATAGCATCGGCCATAGCATTAATCGCGAGCTGATTTGCGACCACACCCCTGACGGCCTCTCCAACGCTCCCACTACCCAAGCTCGCCATACCCACAGCGACCGCTGCATGAAGCGCAATCTTCTCCGCGCTCCCCTCCTTGAATCCAAACTTCTCACCGAAGTCACCCGCGGCACGGAATCCCACCTGCCCCGCGATCTGCCCCATTTCCTGCCGGTCAGCGACTCTATCGGCATCGAACACGTTCTTCAGCGCCTCACTTTTGAGTGTCGGATTTCTATCCAACCCACTCAGATTGACCGACGGATTGTCGCGCACGATGATGGTTCCGGAAGCGATGCCGGACTTCGTGTCGCTGCTTTCGCTCTCGTGTTGCGGTGTCGCTAATCCGATGCCAGCGCCAATCCCGCCAGCGATGTTGCTGCTCATCGAACTGCCTCCGCTTACGCTGACCTGGCTCGCCTTGTACTTCGACTCGTTATGCAGATCCTCGTAAATCAGATCGCCCGTGCTGAGAATGTTTTGCGACGCATCGGCACTGCTGGCAATCTGCCCACCGATCAGATGCGTGATTCCGCCCACGTCCAGCTGGAAGCCGCCGTCCCCCGCCTTGACTCCGCTGACCTCATTGACACTGTGATAGTGGCTATCGATCTTGCCCTGGCTGTAATAGCCACTCGCACTGACAAAGCCGCTCTGAGTCAGGCCAAACATCACCTTCGCCCCCGCCTGCATCGTCTTGCTGGAGAAGTCGTCGGTATCCTGCTCGCTGCGGATCGTCAGGTTGTTGCCGATGTTGGCGATAACCTGATTGCCCTTAAGCTGGGCGCCCTGAATCGTCGTGTCGTTGCCACTGATCAGCGTCAGCACATTGTCGGCGTTGATCTTCGTCTCGGCATGCGTGATGCCGTTGCCGCGCGCCTTGCCGCTGCCAATGCTTGCCTCGGCATAGATACCGAAACCGTCCGTGCCGAAGCTGACCCCCACGCCACCGCTGCCGTTCTTCGAATCGTTCTTGAGTGAATGATTCTCCGCCTGGCTTAGCAGATTGATGTCATGGGCGGCCGCGAGGGCGACGTTGTCGCCGGTGACTTCGCTGCCGATGATATTGAGGTCGCCACCGGTCGCGGCGATGGTGACGTCGCCGTTGCTACGGATGTGACTGCCGAACGCCGTCTCGTCGTGGCTGGTCGTCTTGCTGCTCGCACTCTTACCGCCGATGCCGACCTGGACGTTGATGCCTTCCTGGCCAGCACCGCCCTTGCCTGCGCCGATGCCCTGCGTCTTATACGTATCGAGGATGTCCTTGCCGTCGTAGTAGGCCTTGGCGGCGTAGAGCGCTTTCAGCCGGTCATCGTCGACCTCGCTGCCCCGCTTCACTGAATTCCGCGCGTCCATCGCCAGCTCGACCATGGAACCACCGAGACCCACCGTTATGCCGCCTTCGTTATGCCGCTGAAACTGCGTCGTATCCGACGTATCCACCGCCGCATCGATCGTCACGTTCTTGCCGACGATCGTAGTCGCCTTGTCGCTGATGACGTCGGTGCCGGTCAGGTGCAGGTTATTGCCCGCCGTGAGCGTGACCTGCCCATCCGTCGAGCCGACCAGGCTGCCGGTGTGGGTGATCTCCGTATCGCTCTGGCCCTGGCTGTCCTTGACCTTGCCGTAATGATCGTTGAGACCCTGACGCGAGAAGCCGGTATATGTGACGGACTTGTCCTGGCCCGTGCTGTACGTGTTCTCGGCCGTGGTCAGGGTGAGGTCGTTACCGGCAGCGAGCAGGACGTCGTTGGCCGCGGCAATCTGCACGCCTTCACCGACGATGTTACGACCCGCCGCCGCAGTCACGCTATCGCCGCTGAGTGTGGTGCCGTGGGCGATGGTTTGCGTCGTCGCGGAGTCGCGGTCGGTTGTCTTGCCCTGCTGCATCGGCGCCAGGCCGTGATTCAGGACGAAGCCGGACTTCTTGACCGTCGACTCGTGCGATTCGCTGTAGCTGTCGTACGTGGCTTCGAGGTTGATGTCACGCCCCGCAGCCAGCGCAATCGCGCCGTCCGAGCTGACCTGCGCACCCTGAAGCGTGATATCGCGCGATGCGGCGATGGTGACGCCATCGGCACTCTTGATGCTGCTGGCGATGGCATAGGTATCGTCGGTGGAATCGCTCGTACGCGTCGTCTTGCTCGAGAACGTGCTCGAGGTCTTCTTCTGCGTCGTCTGATCCCAGGTGTGCCGCTCACTACCCGCGTTGAGAATGACGTCATTTTTGGCCGCCAGCGCCACGCCGCCGTTGTCGCTACTCATCGTGACGGCGGTCGCGTTGATGTCATGCCCCGCACTGATGATCACGCCATTCGTCCCGGCAAGGCTGCTGCCGGTCAGGGTCTGATCCATCGTCGAGGTCTGGATCAGCTTCTTGCCGTCCTTGCTGCGGTCGTCGTGACGCTCGGTATCGGTGACCGCGTTGAGGATGACGTCGCGAGCCGCGCTGACGACGATCTGATCCCCCGCCTTAACCTTAGCCCCCTCACTCACCACATCCCGACCCGCCGCGAGCACCGCATTCCCGCCCGCGTCGATCGTCGTCACCGTATGCACGGTGCTCTCGCTGCTCTGCTTTCCACCCTGCGCGGCCGTCGTCTGGCCGATGGCATTGAGGCTCAGGTCACGCCCAGCGACCAGCTGTGCATCGCCGCCCGCCTTGACCGACGTCGCCGTGAGCGAGAGATCGCGCTTGGCCGACAACGACAGATCGCCACCGGCGGACACCGGCACCGCACCCAGCGTCAGGTCGCGACCCGCGCTTGCTGACAAGTTGCCCGTCGCGCTGATCAAACCGCCCGAGGCGAGACCCAGGCGCGCGGCATCCACTGGTGCGATCGTGTCGCCCAGTTTCAGGCCGCCCAGATCGACGCGGCCGATGTCCGCCCCGCTGAGGATGTCATTGCCCGCAGTCAGGCTGACATTGCCGCCCTTGATACTGCCCGCGTTGAGGATGTCCTGCGCGGCGGTGACGCTGAGGTTCCCGCCCGCGCTGAGGTTGCCACCGTTGAGCAGCGTGCCGGCCTTGAGGCTGGCGTTTTCACTCGCGGCGATCGTGCCCGTGTTGGTCAGCGTGCCGGAGGCGTCGAGGATCACCGTCTTGCCAGAGAGGATCGCGCCGTTCTGCGCGACTTCCTGCGCGTGCGCGGCGGACAGGTAGACCACCGGAACCAGCACCTTCTCGCCGTTGACCTCCTGGCTCACCATCCAGACGATGTCCTGCGTGAGGCTGGCCATCTGGCTGGCGGTGAGTGCGATACCGACCGAGAGCTGGAACTCGCCCGACGCCGAGACGCCCGCGTCCATCAGCGCGCGGTATTGCGCCACGGCGTCGGTATTGTCGGTGAGGTAGCGACGACCGGTGAGCGAGGTGATCTGGTCGAGCACCATGCGCTGCTCGTAGAAGCCGTCACCCAGACGCTTCACCGTGCTTTCGCCGTTGAAGCCGAGGCGGTCCATCAGGTAGTCGCTACCGAGGAAACCGGCCTGGCTGGCGAAGCGCGGATCGGTCTCGATCAGGTACGGGCTGGCGCTGCCCGGGTGGGTGGTATACACGCCGTCGGCAGTGCCGACGGCACCGTCGTTGTTTGTGGAGGAGGCATTCCCGGGAGGCCGGCACCGCCCGGATTGCACTAAGAGATCAGAGGATCATACCTCTTAGCCGAAGGCTCAGCCTAGCTCGCCACACCGACCGCAACGCAGGCGTAGGCGTAGGCGTAGGCCTATCGGCAACGAGAAAAACCCAAAATAAGAGCGTCGCCGATCTCTTTCAGACTCGAACTCAATGCCACTGCCACCTTATCCTCTTGATCAATGCCTTCTCCCGTCCAAGCGTCAAGTCTCTCGTGAACAGTAGGTGACACGACTATAATGCCATCTGCCTCGTATATCGAACAGCACTTCATATCACGGTAGAGCTGCTTTCTCGTTTTGTAGCCGAAGGCTTCAATCAGATGAGCATCCCTTGCGGCTTCATCCTTCTTCCGCTCCTTCCAATCGAAGAAGGTTGGGTACTCATCCAAGCTAAGCCAACGGCTCTTCTCTAGCGCGCCTTTAACCGCGTTACCGAGTATTTCTGGCTCAGCATCGGCGTTGAGGCAAGCGCTTAAACCCATAGGATCTCGCCCCATGAGACCAAGACCCGAGAAGGTGTCCACAAGAATGAATTCAGGCTTGAGGTAAGCAGAGGCCCCACGCCGAGGTTTTAATGACATGTCAATTTCCCGCTGCCTTTGTCACATTCAGTCGGACATCCTTAGATGCTGCGTAGTCTACAGCGCGCTGAATCTGTTGCTCGGCCAGCAGCTTCTTCAGTCGGCCGTTCTCAGTCTCCAGGTCCTTAAGCCGCTTGGCCCCCGGCACGCTCATGCCACCGAACTTGCTGCGCCACAGATAGTACGAGGCCTCGCTGAAACCGTGCTTGCGGCACAGGTCCTTGACCGGCGTGCCGGCCTCGACCTCACGCAGGAACCCAATGATCTGCTCTTCGGAAAAACGCTTCTTCACGTCCAATCTCCTTCTCGTGGGGGATTGGACTCGAAACCGGGCCGCTACTCAAATCTGGGGGGACGTCGCTGGAGATGCGCTTTTACATGAGCTATTAGACACGCGCCCGTTTCGCTATGCACCATCGGCCTCGATATCAAATCCCAGTCAACTATCCGGTCACCCTCTGAATGCGCCTCCTGATCAAAAGCCCAAATAGCTTTCCAATTCGGAGAACTGAAACGTATATCTGTCACATGGCACTTCAGCCATCCAGGCAATGGGCACCAAATCATCTTGAATGTTAATTGTTCTTCCCATTGCCCAACAAAGCCTGAGATAGATAGTCGCTGGCGATGAAATGAGGTCTTCGGTAAAGCCGTCTTCGACACGCCTCCTGGGAGAAGACAAGCTAGCCTCACACAGTTTTTTCAGAGCCAGCTCAAGATCGAGATCGGATCCTTCATGCATCGCCTTGAGAACTGCAATATCGGGCAGAAAAATCGATTTCGATGCAGTATCTTCAATATAAAGAAGATTCCGCGCTGCGGCAGCCGCCGCCGAATCGAATGCTCCTTGAAGCATCAACCCTATCTGTTCGGAAATAAACGATAGCGGCTCGCTCTCAGGTCGGGCGTGCATCGCGGCAATAATCGACCCGAGTTCATACTTGAGACTCGCATCATCGGTACAGGAGACGTCCAATGACCTGAAAGTCGACGTCGCACCGCTCCATCCTGATCGTTCAACCAAGGACATGCGCTTCACCTGAAGTCGCGATGCTGTCCAGAACCACGACTTGCACAAGAGCAGATCACGATCCGAAAACCATGAATACAGCGCCATCGCATGCGCGTGCGTCTCGAGAACACGAAGGCATCCCTTTTCGTCCCCTTTTCCGGTAGCTAGATAGCTTACCGCGAGACGCATTGCCCTCTCCCCGGATTCGCCATGCACACGACTCGAGATGTGCGCGATCCGCGCACTCACAGCATCGTTTCGTCGATTTCCATTCATCGCTTAGTTGACCCGAATCAAAACTGGTCGGCCCGTATTTCGGTCGACGCCCGCAACACCCTTGACCAAGGTACCGTGAAGCTGCGCGTCAACTATAGCCTGATGAACCGCCGAGGATTGGTCAATTCGACTAAGCACAGCTTCGACCCATTCATCCGACATCTGCACGTTCCCATTCTGGTCTTTGGCCAGCTTAGCGGCACCGCCCACTATTTGCTTCGAATCTACGATGATTGTGACGCTTCCATCCGCTCCTTGAAGAACGTGATCAAAGCCGTTGTTACTCCCGTATTTGCCTCCATCAAGAACCGTCAGCCCTTGGCGCTCCGCCATGACGTTGATCAAATTTTCTGTATTAACACCCGTCTTGTCGCCGTTGTTCTTGACATGCTGCGCAATAATCTGCTCATCCGGTGTGAGATCGATCAGCGAGACGCCCGACGTATTGAACTTCCCGGCACTCAGATTCCCGGAAGCGGACGGGAAAACGGCCGTCATATCCGCCAATCCTCCGATACCCCCAACGACAAGACTGGTGTTTCGCGCGCCGCCTAAGGCAAGGGCCAACGCAAGGTTACTCGAGCCCCCGCTTGCAGCGAGCCCACCATCACTCAAGATCATACCGAGCTGTGACGTGTACGCGGCCGATCCAGGCGTTGCCAGCGCATTCCAACCGGAGGTACCTACCGGCCAGCCCGCAGCGGACTCAAATGAACCAGCCGCCGCGCCGCCCGCTGCCAGCCCGGTCTTGATCAGCGCTCCGTAAAGAAAAGCCCCGGTATTCGCGGCGGTCGGCCGACCATATGCGTCGGCGACCTGGTTCGAAAGCGTCCAGGCGGGTACGTCACTTGAGAGGTACGTGACCGTCCCTGTGATGATGCTCTTTCCGTTCTCATAGACGCCGTTTACGACTGCGGCAGGAATCTCCGTTGGATTCGCCTGATAGTGCGCAAGAGTCGTCGAGAGGGAATCGCGTGCGCCGCTAAAGCCAGCGACAACCTGGCGAAACTGGTATCCCAGCTCGTAAGCCGGGGCATAGTCTGCAGCGATCGACTCGCCAGGCTTGAGCCCATATTGCGCATAGTACGCGTTTGCGACGTAATCACGGTCCGAGTAGGTCAAGCCACCCTGTGCCTTCGCAATTTGAGCGAAGGCGTTATTTGAGAAGACCTCCCGCTCGTGATCGCGCGAAAGACTGAGCATCTCCATTTCTGCGGTAATCTTGTCCTTGCACGCCTGATTGGCGCACGCCGCCCTGCGCTTGTCCGCATCCTCGACCTCGGAGTGAAGTAGCCAGTTGTACTGCGTCGCCGCCTCGGCGACGCTCGATCCTGTGTCTCCGCCCACCGCCAGGCCGAGGGCGGCACTCCCCATTTTCAGCAACGTTGCAAACTCTGGGGAGCCGGGCTGATAGCCGGCGTCCTGCAAGGACTTAGCCATCGAATTGATCGCGAGCTGATTCGCCGTCGTTCCTGCCAAAGCGGAGCCGATATCGCCTCCGCCGAGGCTAGCAACCGCCGCCGCGACAGCGCCGTGCAGTGCGATCTTCTCCGGACTTCCGTCTTTAAGCCCAAAGGTCTCACCGATAGCGCCAGCAGTACGAAATCCCACCTGTCCCGCGACCTGAGCCATCTCCTGCTGCTCGGCCAGCTTCTTCTCGTCAAAGATCGGCTTCAGGGTCAGGCTATCGAGGGTGCCATCGCGCTTCAGACCCGAAAGATCGACCGGGCCGTCGCGTACGATGATCGTGCCGCCGGCAATCGAGCTTTCCGTCGTACTACTGCTATTGCTCTTCTGGGCAAGGCCAAGGCTCGGGGAACCGGATACTCCCTCGGGTCCATAAGGATTTCTGGCGCCGTCGTCGCCCGACTTACCCGTGCTGAAACCACCACCGACACCGATGCTGCTGCTCTTGTAGCTAGCTTCATTCTGGATGTCTTCCCACGTCAGTGAACCGGTCGAAAGATAGTTCTTCGACGGGTCTGCGGTGCTGGCAATGACCCCGCCCGCAAGGTGAGTATTACCGCCGACGACGAGCTGGAAGCCACCGTCGCCAGCACCGATACCACTGACCTCGTTGACGCTCTCGTAGTGGGACTTTGTCTTGCTCTGACTGAAGCTTCCGCTGCCGCCGTAGCCGAACGTCACCGTCACACTGGCCTGTTGTTGCTTACTCGCGTAGTCATCGGTGTCCTGCTCGCTCTGGATGAGCAGGTTTCCGCCGATGTTGCCGACGACGGAGTTCCCCTTGAGCTGTGCGCCCTTGATCGTCGTATCGTTGCCAGAGACGATCGTGAGTCCGTCCGTTGCGTTTACGACGGTTTCGGCATGAGTCACGCCATTACCGACGGCCTTTCCACTACCTGCCGATACCGACAGGTAAATGCCCGTCTGCGAGCCAATCGAGAAGCCGATCTCGCCACTTCCGTTGCGGTTGGTGCTCTTGCTTGAATGCGCCTCTTCCTGGCTAAGCAGGTTCAGGTTGTTAGCAGCGGCAAGCGCAACGTTCTTGCCATCGATATTGCTGCCAATGATGTTCAGGTCGCCGCCCGTTGCGGCAATGGTCACATTGCCGTCGCTACGGACGTTGCTCCCGTAGGCACGTTCCTCGTGAGTCTTTGTTTCGCTACTGGCACTGCTTGCACCAATGCCCACGCGAAGCGAGATGCCGCCATCGGCGCTTCCCGTACTTCCGACCGCGTCCTGGTACGCGGATACACCATCCTTGATCGCGTAGGCCGTCTTCGCCGCGTACAGCGCTTTGAGGCGGCCATCCTCGACCTCGGCACCTCGGTGCGCCGTGCCGTAAGCGGCCGTAGCAGCATCGACGACGCCACCGGTCAGACCCAGAGTAATACCCGCCGTCTGCTTCTTATACGTCTGACGCGTGTCCGCGGTGGCGACGGCGGCATCAATCGTCACATCCTTACCGACGATCGTGGTCCCTTCCTTGCTGAGCACATCGCTACCGGTGATGTGTACCGTGTTACCGGCCGTCAGCGTGACCTTGCCATCCGTGCTGCCGATGACACTACCCGTCGGCGTACTGTCGTTCTCTTCGTAACCGGTCTGCTCCTTCGACCCGCCAATCATCACACTGAAGCCACCGCCGGACATCAGACCCGATTTGCTGACGGTCTTGTCGTGGGTTTCGCTATGCGTGGTCTCGGCCGTGCCGATGGTCAGGTTGTTTCCCGCGGCCATCACCAGATCGTTGGTTGCACCGATCTGCGCACCCTGCGTAGTGATGTCGTTCCCCGCCGCCACGGTCACACTGTCCCCGCTGATCAGCGTACCGACCGCAAGGCTATCGACCGTCGCGTCGTAAGCCTTTTTCGTCGTGCTCGACATCGTGCCGGACTTGACGCTCTTGGTCTGCTGCTCCCAGTTGTGCAGCTCCTGACCGGCATTGAGGTTGACGTCATTCTTTGCCGCCAGGGCGACGCCGCCCGTCTCGCTGGTGATCGTTGCGGCCGTTGCGTTGATGTCATGCCCGGCGCTGACGATCACGCCGTTGCTGCCGTCCAGGCTGGTGCCCGTCAGCGTCTGGTCCATCGTGTGGGTCTGGACAGCCTTCTTGCCGTCCTTGGTGTAGCTTTCGCTGCGCTGCGTGTCGGTGATCGCATTCAGCACAACGTCGCGGCCGGCACTGATGGCCACCTGATCCCCGGCCTTAACCTTAGCCCCCTCACTCACCACATCCCGACCCGCCGCGAGCACCGCATTCCCGCCCGCGTCAATCGTCGTCACCGTGTGCACGGTGCTCTCGCTGTTCTGCTTTCCACCCCGCACGGTCGTCGTCTGACCGATCGCATTGAGGCTAAGATCACGCCCGGCGACCAGCTGCGCATCGCCGCCCGCCTTGACCGACGTTGCCGTGAGCGAGAGATCGCGTTTCGCTGACAACGACAAGTCGCCACCGGCGGACACCGGCACCGCGCCCTGCGTCAGGTCGCGACCCGCGCTTGCGGACAAGTTGCCCGTCGCGCCGATCGAACCGCCCGAGGCGAGACCCAGGCGCGCGGCGTCCACTGGCGCGATCGCGTCGCCCAGCTTCAGGCCACCCAGATCGACGCGGCCGATATCCGCACCGCTGAGGATGTCATTGCCTGCGGTCAGGCTGACGTTGCCGCCCTTGATGCTGCCCGCGTTGAGGATGTCCTGTGCGGCGGTGACGCTGAGGTTGCCGCCCGCGCTGAGGTTGCCGCCGTTGAGCAGCGTGCCCGCTTTGAGGCTGGCGTTCTCGCTCGCGGCGATCGTGCCCGTGTTGGTCAGCGTGCCGGAGGCGTCGAGGATCACCGTCTTGCCGGAGAGGATCGCGCCGTTCTGTGCGACTTCCTGCGCGTGCGCGGCGGACAGGTAGACCACCGGCACGAGCACCTTCTCGCCGTTGACCTCCTGGTTCACCATCCAGACGATGTCCTGCGTGAGGCTGGCCATCTGGCTGGCGGTGAGTGCGATACCGACCGAGAGCTGGAACTCGCCCGACGCCGAGACGCCCGCGTCCATCAGGGCGCGGTACTGCGCCATGGCGTCGGTGTTGTCCGTGAGGTAGCGACGGCCCGTGAGCGAGGTGATCTGGTCGAGCACCATGCGCTGCTCGTAGAAGCCGTCGCCCAGGCGCTTCATCGTGCTTTCGCCGTTGAAGCCGAGGCGGTCCATCAGGTAGTCGCTGCCGAGGAAGCCGGCCTGACTGGCGAAGCGCGGATCGGTCTCGATCAGGTACGGGCTCGCGCTGCCCGGGTGCGTCGTATACAGGCCGCTGGTCGGCAGGCGGATCTGGCCGGCCGGGGCGTCGGGCGAGCCGACGCTCTGCGAGCCAGGACGCGGCCCTGCGTTACGCGTGTCGCCGCTGGTGGTGCCGACGGCACCGACGCTGTTTGCGTCCGGAGCGTTGCCCAGGCCACCGACGCCGCCGAGATCGACGTTGCCGCCTGCCGCGCCGACATGGCCCGCGGCTGCGCCGGATACGTTGCTGCCGCCGCTATTCGCACCGAGCTGCACGCCGCTGATCGGATTACCGTCGGCGCCGACCGTGGTGTTCTCGATGGTCTGGCCGTGAAATTCCAGCGTGCCGCCCGCAGTCATCCGCGAGACGAGGCCCTGACCCGGATCGATGCCGATCCATGCGGGACGCTGTCCGTCGCCAAGGGCGATGGTCGCGGTGCTGCTGCCGTTGCCATAGATCTTGAAGCCATTCGGCTCCCAGCGGCGCGGATCGTGGACGAGCGACTCCCAGCCCACGCCATACTCCGAGACGGTACGCACGGTACCGGTCGGATTCCAGGCGATGTTGCGGATGATCTCGCCGCCGATGTTCGTGTCGCCCGCGCCGAGCGCGCTCTGCCCCGCGCCGTTGATGACGAGGTTGCTACCGGCGGCCACGGTCGACTTGTCGTTGGTGACCGAGCCGGACAGCGTGATGTTTCCGCCGGCGACCATGCGGCCTTCCGCGCTGGCACGCGACAGTCGCTCATACGACAGCAAAGTGTCGGTGTACGTTGCCTGGAAACGGGTCGGAATACCGTCGCCGCTCTGGAAGCCCGTGCAGCGGTTGTCCGTATATCCCGCGCCCTGGCAATACGTCCGCGCCCGCTGAATTTCTTCCGCACTGACGACCTGGCTCGGATCGATGTTCGGCGGCTGGTGGTTCGGATCCGGATCGTTATACGCATAGCGCACGATCGGGCCGCCCACCTGCTGCATCGCGCCGTCCGCCAGGTTGACCGTCTGCGTTTCGAAGATACGGCGCTGATTGGTGATCTGGTTGGCGGCGAGCGTGATCGAGCCGTCGGCTTCGATATCACCGGACAGGTTGGTGATCGCCCCGGCACGGCTGCCACCGTCGTTGGCGGCGATGAAGATGTCGCCCAGCGCGAACACCATCGCATCGCGGTTGAGGAACGTACCACCGATCAGCAGGCGGACGTTGTTCGTCGCGGCGATCAGGGCCGACTGATACGCCGTGTTGTCCGCGACACCGCCCAGGTCCACGCCGTTGGTGAAGTTGTTCGCGCGAACGGTGATGTTGTCCCCGATCAGCGAACCGGTATTGTCGACATCCGTACCGTTGACGTTGAGCGTGTCACCTTCGAGGCGACCGCGGTTGACCACGGCCCCGCGTGAGTTGAGCGCGGTCGTCGCGCTGCTGATACGCGCGCCGTTGCCGTTGGTGATGCTGGCGGCATCGACGGTCAATGCGCCGACGCTTTCAAGTGCCGCGCCGTCGCTGTTGTATAGAGAGCCACCCAGGTGCAGACCGAAGTTGCGGTTGGCCTTGAACTGACCGCCCGCGCCGTTGGTGAAATCGCCCGGCAGCGTGACATCGAGATCACGACCCGCGATGACGCGGCCGTTACCCTGGATACCGCCGAGCAAGTTGAGCGCTACGTCGCCGTTGGACGACGTGTTGCCGCCCGCGTTGTTGAGCCACGCCAGCGTCAGGGCAAGACGCGTACCGGCACCAAACTGGCCGTCGGTATTGGTCAGCGTCGCACCGCCGTTGTTCCAGTCCAGGGTACCCGCCGCGTAGACGTTACCGCTGGTGTTCTCGAAACCACCGATACCGAGTGACAGATCGCCGCCGGAAACCACCCGGCCGCCGGTGTCGTTCAGCGAGGTCGCATTGATTGCCACGCCACCCTGACCGCCAAGCGTGCCGCTGGTGTTGTTGATGGCTCCGCCCGAGGCAAGGCGGGTCGTGCCCGTGCCCGTATTGGCGATGCGGCCAATGATGTTGGAGAAGCCACCGCCCATGACGGTCAGCGTGGCCGCCGTATCGCCGCTGCCGCTCTCGATACGACCGTTGTCGTTGATCAGCGAGCCGTTGGCGACCACCGTCGATGAACCCATCGACTGGACGGCGCCACGATTCACGAGGCTACCCGTGGCGGCGATATCCGCCGTCGTATTGGCGTACAACTGCCCCGCGTTATCGACTGAGCCGGCATGCAGCCACAGACCCCCGTTGCCGCCGATGAAGCCGCCGACACCGTTGCTCAGCGCCTGCGCGATGCTCAGGCGCATCAGCTCACCGGACAACCCCTTGATCTGACCGCTGCCGTTGGCCAGCGAGCCTGCCGTGACCGACGTCGCGCCACCCGACTGAAGCGTGCCTGCGTTGTTACCCAGCGCACCCGCCGTCGTGATCGTGAGCGCGCTGGCGACCAGCGTGCCGTTGTCGTTGGCGATGCTGGCCGCGTCGATCGTCGCGCCGTCAGTCAGGCTGATCGTGCCGCCGGTGGAATCCAGCGCACCGCGCGTGTCCAGATCGAGCGCCCCGTTACCGACAATGCGCCCACCGCGATTGGCGATGCCGTTATAGCCGTTGATCGTCAGCGTGCCTGTACCCGCGTGCTCGATCGCACCGTTGTTGTTAGTGATCGAGGACGCGCGCACGGTGAGGTTGCCGCCGTTGCCGGCGATACGACCGTTGGTGTTATCCAGGGCACCGGCAAAGTCCAGCGCCTGATCGGTCGTACCCGTCTGGACAAGCGTGCCACCGGTGTTGTCGAGGCCGACGGCCGTGACGTCGAGCGTGCCACCCTGCAACGTGCCGGCACGGTTCTTCAGCGCGCCGCTCGCCTGAAGCGCCAGCATGCCGTCCGTCGCGATGTTCGCGTTACTGGTATCCATGTCACCTGCGGTGGCAGTGAGCGCGATGTCACCGCCGGTACGCAGGCGCGAGGCGGCCAGGTCGAGGGACGCGGCACGCAACGCCAGGCGGCTGGCCGCCAGCGTGTTGCCATGCACCGCCAGCGCGCCGGCCACCGTGGCGTCGAGCACGCCCGACGCGCCGAGACTGCCGTCAGCCTGCACGCCCGCGCCGAGGACGCCGGTGGAGACGAGAGTGCCGGCGACCACGGTCAGATCGCCCTGAGCGACGAGGGTGCCGGTATTGCTCAATTGCTGGGCCAGGGTCCAGCTGGCTTTGCCACCCGTATAAACACTGCCGTCGTTGCTGGCCGTGGTCGCGTTGACGGTCAGGTCGCCGCCCGTGCGCAGGCTGCCGCTATTCGTCAGCGAGCGCGTCGCCAGCGTGGCATCGCTGCCGGCGTAGACCGAACCGGCGTTGTCGATAGCGTCAGTCGCCGCCACGTCGACATGCGCGGTCGCGTAGAGGCTGCCGGTCGCCGCGTTGTCGAGACGCGTCAGGGCCTTTGCGTAGAGATCCGTTCCGGCCTGCACCGTACCCGCGTTGGTGAGCGTGCCGGTGTTGTCGATGCGGAGCACGCCGTCGGCGACGATCATCGCGTCCGCGGCGTTGTCGACATCACGACCGCGGAGGGTCGCATCGCGTTTCGCGTAGATCACGCCCTGCTGCGTCAGCGTGCCCGTGTCGATGGCCACGTCGCGGCCCGCTTGCAGGTGGCCGCTGTTGGTTACCGCAACCGCTGCGACGGACAGATCGCGATCCGCCACCGTCGTGCCCGTGTGGGTCAGGTTTTGCGAGGCCGTCAGGCTGATGTCGCCCACAGCGCTGACCGTGCCGCGCTGGGCGATGTCCGACGCGATCAGCGTCGCATTGCCGGTGTCGGCAAGCAGCTTGCCGCTGTTGTCGACCGTGGTGTTCGCCGCTACAGCGACCGAACCCACCGCTTCCGCTGTACCCGCATTGCTTACCGAGCCGCCACGAAGCGAGACATCGGTCTGCGCGTAGATATCGCCCGAAGCCGCGTTGTTGAGAGCCTGACCGGCCGTCGCTTCCAGTGCACCGCCGATCGCGTACAGCTTGCCGCTGTTGGTCAGCGCACCCGACGCGTCCAGCGCCAGCTTCTGCGCCGCCTGCATGGCGCCGGTATTGACGATGTCGCCGGCCACCTCGACGACAAGGTTGCCGTCGGCACGCACGAGTTTGCCGTTGTCCAGCGAGCCTGCATGCACGGATGCATCGGTCGTCGCGTAGATCTGACCGGCATTGCTCACCTTGCCGTCGACATCGATCGTCAACGCGCGACCGGCATACAGCACCCCTTGCGCACCCAGCGTCAGCGCAGCCGTCGATACGACCAGGTCACCGCCCGACTGAATCTGGCTGTTGTTGGTGATGTTGGCGGAATGGATCGCCGTGTCGCCGCCGGCGACGATGTTGCCGCTATTGGTCAGCGCGCGCGACGCATGCAGCGACGCCTGTCCGGCAAGGCTGATGCGGCCGCTGTTGTCGAGGGTGGCGGCATCGAGACCGGCCGCCCCGCCAGCAATGATGGTTCCGGTATTGCCGAGACGATCGTTCGCCTGCAGGCTCAGTTCGGTACCCGACTCGACCGAGGCGGCGTTGTCGATACTCCCCGCGCGCAGCGTGACGCGCTTGCCCGCGTAGACGTCACCCGCACCGCTGTTGGTGATGGCGGAGGCGTTGACGTCGAGCGATCCGCCGACGGCATACAGCTTGCCGCTGTTGGTCAGCGCGCCAGCGGCGTCGATCGATGTGTCGCTGGTTCCGTAGATGGTGCCGCTGTTATCGAGCGCTCCCGTGGTCGTTACCGCCACGTTGCTGCCTGCCGCCAGCGTGCCGCTGTTCGACAGCGCCGCACCCTGTATCGCCAACTGCCCCGTCGACGTCGTCCTGCCGGTCAGCTCGAGACGGCCCGCCTGCGTGATCGTGAAGTCACCGCCCTGCGTCGCGAGTTCGCCCGCATTGCGCACGCCGACACCGGCTTCGGTACCGACGAGGCGGATCTTATTCGCATACATGCCGCCCAGTGCGGCCACGTCCAGGCTCACGCCATCCGTGGCGCCCTCGCCTGCGATCGCCTGCGCCGACAGGTCGCCGTAGTTCACCTGGTTCGCACCGGTGACCACGTTCAGCTCATTGGCCCAGACCTTCGCGTTGGCCGCGACGGTACGCGCGATCAGGTCGAGCCGGTCCGTGCCGGTGCCATTAAGACCCGCGCCGTTGATGGCCAGCGTACCGCGCGTCACACGGAAGGCCGCGAGGCTCCCATCGCCACCGAATACCGGCGTACCCGTGACCAGCGTGCCGCGCGAGGTGTTGATGAAGCCGCAGCCGTCGCAGCTGATCCCGTTCGGGTTGGCGATGATCACTTCGGCGCGGTTGCCCGCCACCTCGGTAAAGCCGCGCAGGCTCGATGCATTCTGTGAGGTCACCTCGTTGACGATGATCCGCGCCGACTGACCGCTGGCGAGATTCGCGTTGCCGACGATCTAGCCCGCCTGTTGCGTCTGACTGACCGCGGCGCCGTTATTGAGAATCAGGCCCTTCGGGTCGACGTTGAAGTGCTCGTACTGGTTATGCGACACGCCGCCCTGCGTGGGCGCGACGATGTTGACGACCGGCGTGCCGTTGGCCGCCGTATCCACGGTCGGCCGGTGGGCCGGGTTCGCGGCGCCGGCCACCTGGGCCTGCGAGGCGACAGGCGCGCCAACGAAGGCGACGAGCAGCGCGAGGGCCAGCGTATGCGTCACGCGGCGGGCAAAGTGAGGGCGCAGTGTCATCGTGCAGTCCTTGTCAGTACTGGTAAACGAGCTGGAAGCCCGTCGCCGGTCGCATCGTGTTGAGGGCGCGACCGCCCTTGTCCGCCCAGCCGGCGAACGCGTCGAAGCTGAAACGCCCGAAGCTGCCGCGCAGGCCGACGAATTCGCCACGCAGGGTTTTCTCGGGCAGCGTGCGAATGCTCGGCCCGCCGACGTGGCCGCCGTCGATACCGGCGTAGGCCGCGATGGGCAGGTTGCCCAGCGGCACGCTGAAGGTGTTGCGCCAGTACCAGCCACGCTCGCCCGCCAGCGTCTCTTCACCATCGAACCCACGGACGGAATAGCGTCCGCCCAGCGTGATGAATTCCGAGGCGTAGAGCGTGTCGCTGCTGCGCTGGGCACGCAGTTCCGTCGTCCACTGCACCGGCACACGGCCGAGCTTGAACGGCACGTTGAGTGAGGCATCGAGCAGGTTCAGGCCGTACTGGAAGGTCGGCGCGTCTTTCAACAGGCCCGCCGCATCCTGCTGGCCGCCGAACCAGGTGACACCGCGGCGATGGGCAAGGCGCAGATCCAGCTGGGCGTTACCCAGGTACTGGCGCTGCACCAGCGCGAGCTCGGCCGTGGTGACGTCACGCTTCTGCGTCAGCAGCTCGGAGTCCTCGATAAAGCTGTGCGCCCAGCGTTTGCCGATGCGCAGTTCCAGCGAGGTCTTGCCGTACTTCGTGCGATGGAGCATGCGCTGCACGGTGATGTCCGTCGTGCGCGACTTGCCGCTGGAGGTGAAGGTCTGCTGCGAGCCTTCCACCGTCTGGTGGTACTTGTAGTCATACAGCGAAGCGGTGAACAGCCAGTCGCCATAAGGCACCGCATAGTTCGCCGTGTTGCCGCGCGTGCCGTGCCCGTCGCTGTGATAGACGTCGTGGTTGTAACCCAGCGACAGCACGTCGTTGATGCGCAGAGGATTGTCGAGTCCGAGGTTGATACCGCCCTGCAGGCGGCCGGTTGCGCGCGACCCGCTGTCGTCGAGCGACGCGACCACATGCCAGGGTCGCGAGCGCTTCGCGGTGATGACCAGATCCGACTCGCCCGGTTGTTCGCCCGGGGCGATGTCGATAGTGACGTCCTGCGAAGGCACGCGCTTGAACTGCTCCAGCCCCTGCTCGATGTCGCGCAGGTTGAGCAGGTCGCCCGGCCGGGCGGCGAGCGCGGTCTGCCAGGCACCCACGGCCGTATTATCGGCGAAGCGCACCGCACGAATCGTCCCCGGCACCAGCGTGAGCCTCAGCGTGCCGCTCGACAAGTCCTGCGGCGCGAGCCCCACACGAGTAGTCACGAATCCGCGATCGATGATCATGTCCGATACACGGCGGACAATGGCGTTGACGCCCTCGTGGCCGACGCATTTACCGGCGTAGCGGTCGAGATAGCGCTGCGCGAAGACGAAGTCCTCCACGCGCTGGCCTTCGAGCACGACATGGGCGAGTCGGAAGCATTCCGCTTCAACCGGCACATCCGTGCGACGGAAATCTGTCACGGGGACGGAATTCAGTCGCACATCCGGCTGTTGTTGCTGCTCCAGACGAGCCTGTGCCTCGCGCTGGGCGCGATCGCGTTGCTCTTGCTGGTCAAGCGTCTGGACTTGTTGCGCCTGTGCGACGCCCGTCACAGTTAGCAGAATGCCGGCCACACGCATGGCCGTCGAGACGCCCTGCCCGCGCCTTCCTGAGATGATGCTCACGTTTTCCCCTGTTTCTGGCCGGTCCGGGCCGTGCTGCTCCGAGGTGGGGAATTTTAGAGCCTGCGCATCTCAGGGGCTGAGCTTTAGTCGTAGGATATTGCCGACTCGTCGTGTAGGGGAATTCCTACAAGACGCGTAAGGCGTTCACCCATGCCGTCGCGCCAGCGCTTCAGCGATACCCACGATTGAGCTTGCTGTTCCGCACGCCATACGTGAAATACACGATCAGGCCCAACACCATCCAGATCGCAAACCGCTCGAAGGTGATCGCCGGCAGCCCCCAGATCAGCGCCAGCGAGAACAAAATACCCAGCGGCGCCACGAACCACACGGCCGGCGTCTTGAACTTCCGTTCGAGATGCGGCTTGCGCACACGAAGCACCAGCACCGAGGCGCAGATCAGGATGAACGCGCTCAGCGTGCCGATGTTGACCAGCTCCGCCACTTCACCGATCGGCAGCAGGCCGGCCACCACGGCGGTAAAGATGCCAAGGATCATCGTCGGACGTGCAGGCGTGCCGAAGCGCGGATGCACCTGCGCGAACCATGCCGGCAACAGCCCATCACGCGACAGCGCGAACCAGATGCGCGCCGCGCCGAGCATGAAGGCGAACAGCACGCTGATCACACCGATCACCGCCGCGACGGCGATCACGTTGCTAAGCCACGGCAGGCCGATGGCGTTGAAGGCGTCGGATACCGAGGCTTCGCCGCTTAGCGTCCCGTAAGGAACGATGCCGGTAAGCACCAGCGACACGGCGATATAAAGCACCATCGCGACCGCCAGCGAGAGCAGCACCGCGCGTGGCAGGTCGCGCTGCGGGTTCTTCGCTTCCTCGGCCGCCGTGGTCAGCGTGTCGTAGCCGAACACCGCGAAGAAGACGACGCTCGCGCCCGTCAGCACGCCCTGCCAGCCGAAGTGGCCCATGCCCTTGGCGTCGAATACACGCGCCGGGATGAACGGGTGCCAGTTGGCGGTGTTGATGAAAAACGCGCCAACGCCGATCACCAGCGCTACGCCGATCACCTTGATACCGACGATCACGGTGTTGAGGCGCGCACCCCACTCCGTCTTGATCGACAAAAGAATGGCGACGAACAGCGAGATACCGGCGGCGATGACATTGAAGCGGTGAGCGTCGGTCGGGCCCGGCAGCGGATTCGCGACGCTGAAGCCGACGCCCAGCTTCGCCTGCTGCCAGTAATAGTTCATGGTGTCGGCGCTCATGCTCTTCTGCGCCCACTCCGGCAGATGCACGCCTGCCGTGGCCAGCAACACCTGCACGTAGCCGGACCAGCCGATGGCGACCACCGCCACCACCAGGGCGTATTCCAGCAGCAGATCCCAGCCGATGATCCAGGCCGCGCCCTCGCCGAGCACGGCGTAGCCGTAGGTATAGGCACTGCCGGTGACCGGGATCAGACCCGCGAACTCCGCGTAGCAGAGTGCGGCACAGGCACTGCCGAAGCCGGCGATGATGAAGCTGAGGGCGACGGCCGGGCCGGCGTTCAGGGCCGCCTGCTGGCCGGCGAGCACGAAGATGCCCACGCCGATGATGCCGCCGATACCGATGGCCGTGAGCTGCCAGAGGCCGAGGACCCGGCGGAAGTCCGTACGCAAGCCGACCTCCGCCTGCAACTGCTCGACGGACTTGTGGCGGAGAAACTTGGCTAACGACATCGGGGCGACCCCTGGAGCTGGCAGAGCCCGGGATCATAGCGGGGCAAGGGCCAGGGTGTCGTCAGAAAAGCCCGACGCCCCGCAGGATCAGGGGCGATCCAGCGCCTTGCGCCCCAGCGCCGGGTCGTCGGTAAAGAACGCATCGATCCCGGTCGCCAGATACGCCCGGATCTCAGCCACCGAACCGGCGTCGTTCCGCGCCGCATCCCCCGCGCCGTCGCGGAAATCCGCCGCCAGGAAGTGATTCTCCGGCCGGAACGTATACGGATGCACCTCCAGCCCGGCGGCGTGCGCGTCGTGCACCAGCGGCGCGACCGGCGCCAGCTTTCCGTCTCCGGTCAGCGGAATGATGCTGCGCGTGGACGGCCCGATGGCGTCGGCGTAGGTGGCGATGGCCTTGAGACCTTTCGGGGTCATCATCGCGCCGTAGGTGGTCGACGGCTGGTCGGCCGGGTGCTGGTCGGCCAGATCCATCAGCTGGAGCAGACGGATGTTCGGGTGATCCTTGCCCAGCTTGCCGCGCAGGTAATTCAGATTGCCGATCTCGAACGACTGGATCTCCACGGGTGCGGTGCGCGTATAGGCGTGCGCCGCCAGCGTCGCCAGCACCTTGTCTTCCATCGGCAGGCCGACGTCATGGAAATACGTCGAGTGCTTGATCTCCGGAATGATGCCGATGACCCGATGCCTGGCCGACGCTTCCGCGGCGACAAACTCGATCATCTCGTCGAAGGTCGGCACGGTGAACTGGCCGTCGTAGGCCGTGTTGGCTTTGCGGATATCCGCAAGGCGCTCTCGGGCGCGCAGCGTCTTCAGCTCGGCGAGGGTGAAGTCTTCGGTAAACCACCCCGTGATCGACTCGCCATCGACGGTCTTGGTCACCCGGCGGCTGGCGAACTCCGGATGCGAGGCCACATCGGTCGTCCCGCCGATCTCGTTTTCGTGACGCACGACCAGCACACCGTCCCTGGTGGAGACCAGATCCGGCTCGACGAAGTCGGCACCGTCCTCGATGGCCACGGCGTACGAGGCCAGCGTGTGCTCCGGACGCAGCGCGCTGGCACCGCGGTGACCGATGACGAGGACCTTCGCGGCAATCGGCTTACCGGGAGCCGGGGCGGCGGACGTGGGCATCGAGAGCACTCCAAGGGCCAGGGCCAGAGCGCATGAGGATAGAGCAATCGCCTTCATCAGAAATCCGCCGACAGGGTAACGAAGCTCTGGCGTGGCGCGCTGGCATGAAACGCCAGTGCGCGGCCGTTCGGATCGGTCGCGCCGAACGCGGTCAGATTGGTCGCGTAACGATGGTCGGTGAGGTTGGTGACGTTCAGCGCCAGCGTCAGCGACTTGAGGTAGCCGATCGTACCGAAATCGTAGCCCGCGCCGAAGTCGAACGAGGTGGCGCCGGCCACGCTCTGATCGTTGGTATAGGTGTAGTAGCGCTTGCCGGTGTACTTGCCACGCAGGCTGGCCGACCAGGGGCCGTAGGTGTAGCTGATCTCGCTCGAGTACATGCGCTTGGGCGTATCCACCGTGGTCTTGCCCTTCACCGGGACGACCACACCGCTGGCGACGTAGTTGTCGTCGTAGCGCGAGCGGTTGAACGAGGCGGAGTTGTACCACTCGAAGCCACGGACCGGCTTCCAGATGAAGGTGAATTCCGCGCCGCGACTGGACACCGAGCCGACGTTGACGAAGGCGGTGTTGCACTCCGGACGCGTGCCCTGCTCGATGCTCGGGCAGGGGTTGAGGGAGAGCAGACGATTGTCGAACTTCACGTCATACAACGCCACCGACGCTTCGTACGACTGACCGACGCTGCGGAAGCCACCATCGATGGAGCGCGACTGTTCGGGCTTGAGGTTGGCCTTGGTACCGTCGAACGCGCTCTGCGACACGGAGAGCGGGCCACCGGCACCGCCGCCCTGGAACGCCGCGATGTTCTTTGCATACGACAGGAACACCTCCTGACCGGGCGCCAGCTGGAAGGCAAGACCGGCCTGCGGCAACAGCGACTTGCCCGCCTTGAGCGTGCCGTTGGCATACGGGCTTTCCACGCCCGGCGCTTCGACCGCCTTCATGGTCGTGTGCGGGCTCTTCACACCGACGTCGATGGTCAGACGATCGTCCATCGCCTTGAAGCTGTCCTGCAGGTACGCCTGTTTGGTGGTGATCGTATAGTCCTGCGAGAACAGACGACGATCCGGGTCGGACAGATAGAAATCGTCGTTGAACGGACCGTCCACGTAGTAGAAGTTGCGCTCCACGTGATGGTTGTTCTTCTCGTACCACACGCCGCCCTCGACATGATGATTGCCGAGGTCCCACGACAGCGACGCGATCGCGCCATTGCGGTTGATCGTGTAATTGGTGCTGCGCAGGGAGATCGGCAGCTCCCCGGCGGTGCCGGGGTTGGACTTCTGACCCGGCGCCCACCAGTGGCCCTGGCCCGCGTTCTCATGGTGATAAACCTGGGTATGCAGCGTCGCGCCATCGGCCACGGCGAAGTCGCCCGCCACGTAGTACAGATCGTCGCGACGCAACGCGCGGCTCAGGTAGTAGGCATCGTCGGTGTTGTCGACGCCGCCGGAGTAGCCGCAACGCGAGTCGCGCACCCCACCGACCGTGTAAGCCGGCGTGCAATAGGCCGCCGCCAGGGCGCGGTTCCAGTCCGGTGCGTAGAGATTCCAGTCCCAGCCGAGGCCGCGCCTCATGCCGCTCCTGGACAGATAGGCGTAGTCGGCCTGCGCGGTCCGCGAAGTGTCCGCGAAGCCGGTGATCCGGTTGCCGTCACCGAACTCATAGACGGCCTTGCCGTTGAACTGCCTGGTCGTGGTCTTCGAGCCCGGCTGGGCCCACATGTCCGCGTCGGCCTTGATGCCGGACAGGTACATCGAAAAACCCTTGTAGTCACCCGTGTCGATGCGCGCATAGGTGCGACGGTTGTGGTCGCTGCCGAAGGTCTGCGCCGCCTTGCCACCGAAGGTCTTCGCCGGATCCGACGAGAAATACTGAATGGCGCCTCCGAGGTTGCTGGTCGACGCCGTCCCGAGCGCGCCGATGCCCTCGGACAGCTCGACCGTCGCCATGTTCTCGGCGATCAGGGCGCGCGAGATATTGAGGCCGTTGTAGTTGCCGTAGGCGTTGTCGCCCAGCGGCAGACCGTCGAGGGTGTAGCCCAGGCGCGTGGTATTGAAACCGCGCAGCGTGATCGACTGGGACTCCTCGTTGGCGCCGAAGGCGTCATTGGACTGCACCGAGACGCCCGGCAGGCGATTCAGGATCTTCTGAGGGCTGGTACCCGGCGGGAGCACCTTCTGATCCTGGGGCACGATGCGCTGCACCTGGCGGGTCTCGCCCTGGCCGATCACCGAGACCGCGTCCAGATCCTGCGTCTTCGGGGGCGGCGCGTCTTCGGCGTGAGCCTGCAGGGCGATGGCGGCGGCGAGGGCGAGGAACAGGGCGCTGCGGTTGTGCTTCATCGACAGGAAACTCGTAAAACGTAAGAAGCCGTCGAGCGTGGCCGCCCAGTGTTTAGGTTTTCTTACGAAGAGAAGAACATGCGACGCGGAGTGACGCAGGTCGCATTTCGGCCGCGTCCCCGTACTGCAACACGCACGCCTCACCATGGCGCCCTTTAACCTCACGCGGAAACGATCCATGCGCCGACTCGCCCGCTTTGCCGCCCTGCTTCTGGTGATCCTGGCCGTGGACGCGCACGCCTCCCGCCGCGTCATCGTCTTCGTCTGGGACGGCATGCGACCGGATGCCATCGGCGAAGACGACACGCCGAATCTGGCGGCGCTGGCCAGGCAGGGCACGTATTTCGCGGACAACCACTCGACCTACCCGACCTTCACCATGGTCAATGCGTCGAGTTTCGCCACGGGCTCGTTCCCGGGGACCATCGGTTTTTACGGCAACCGCTTCTGGGCGCCGGGCGCCAGCGGTTTCGATGCGAAGGGCGCACCCAGCGACTTCGCCTCGCCGGTCTACACCGAGGACTATGCGGTACTGCGCGCGCTGGACGATCACTGGCACCACGATCTGCTGGAAGCGCCCACGTTGCTGGAGCGCGCACGCAAAGCGGGGCTGAAGACCGCTGTGGTGGGCAAATCGGGCCCGGCCTTCCTCCAGGACATCCACGAAGGCGGCGTGATCCTCGATGAGAACGTGGCGCTGCCGCTGGCGTTTGCGCAGCGGCTCACGAAGGCCGGCTATCCGCTGCCGGCCAATACCGTACACGCCTACGACCCGGACCATTTCCACCTGGAACCGGACAACGGCACGCCCACCGCGCCGTTGCCGCTGGTCACGATGAAGGACGGCGCGACCACGGACGCCTCCGATGGCGCCGGTGCGCCGGCCACACCGTCCAATGCGTTTCTGATGAAGGCCTTCCTCGACTACGTTCTGCCGGTCGAGAAGCCCGATATCAGCTTCGTCTGGCTGCGCAATCCCGACGGCACCGAGCACAGTTACGGTGTGGGTTCACCGAATTTCCATCTCGCCCTGCGCGCACAGGACGAACTCCTGGGCCAGCTCCAGGCGAAGCTGAAGTCGCTGGGCATGGACGCGGATACCGATCTGGTGATCGTCTCCGACCACGCGCACAGCAACGTCGCCGGTCCTGCCGACCTGTTTCCCTTGCGTCAGATCGCCGATGGCCGTGTCGGTCGCGTCGATGCGGAATGGGGCTTCTCCACGTCGGGCGCGATTCGTCTCGCCGATGAGATGACCCACGCCGGCTTCAAGGCGTTCGACGGTTTCGGCTGCATCTACGCGCCGGTGATGTCCGGCGTCGAAGCGGATGGCGCGCAGCTGCATCCGACCCGCTTCGACGACGACGGCCGCGTCTGTGGCAAGCCCGGCCCGTATACGACGCCGTCGTATAAGCTGCCGGCCGACCTGCCGACGGACGCCTTCGTCATCGCGCCGAATGGCGGCAGCGAATACCTCTACCTGCCCTCGCACGATCGCGCACGCGTCGTGGAAGCCGTACGCTTCCTGCAGAGCCGCGAGATGTTCGGCGCGATTTTCGTCGACGCCCGCTACGGCAAGATCCCCGGCACACTCCCGCTGGCGGCCGTGCATCTGGAGAACACGCGCTCACCCGACATCATCGTCAGCTACGACTTCAACGCCGACGCGACCGTGCAGGGTTTCAAGGGTACGGTCTATACCAGCATGTCCAACGAGCGCGGCATGCACGGCAGCTTCAGCCCGATCGACGTGCACAACATGCTGCTGGCCAGCGGCCCGGATTTCCGCAGGAACCTGCGCAGCGAGCTGCCCAGCGGCAACGTGGACGTCGCGCCGACCATCGCGGCCGTGCTGAAAATCGACCTCGGCAAGCCGGACGGGCGCGTGCTGCGCGAGGCGCTCGAAGGGCACTCGCCCGAAGGTCTGAGCGTGAAGCCCGCCGATATCGCGACCGACACCGCGACGGGCCTGGATGTGCGCCGCGTGGACGGTACGCCGATGAATCGTTCGACGTACCGCTTCGTCCTCAAGACCAGACAACTGAGCGATAACGGCAAGACCTACACCTACTTCGACCAGGCCAAGGCGGAACGCCTCCCGTAAAAGCGCGCCCCACCCCCGCGTGTAGGAGCGCGCCCCGCGCGCGAAAAGCCAACGAAGCGGCGACGCGGCAAACCAGCGGCACCCCAGAGGCACACCCGCAACACACCCATCGCGCGCAAGGCGCGCTCCTACATGACCTTTTTCTGCTAGTTTTCCGCCCCGAATCTCCTTGTTCCCACCCGGATACCCTTCGATGTTCAGATCTCTCGCGATGGCCACGCTTTCGGCCGCCCTTCTCGCTGCGTGTGCCAGCGCGCCGACCGCGGACAAGTCCGGCAAAACCGGCAGCGTGAAAGATGGCGCCACGCTCGACCTCGCCATCCTCGAGACCACCGACGTCCATTCGAACATCCTGTCGTACGACTACTACAAGCAGAAGGACGACCCGAGCTTCGGGTACGAGCGTCTCGCCACGCTGATCCGTCAGGCGCGCAAGGAGTTCCCGAACACGGTGCTGTTCGATAGTGGCGACACCATCCAGGGCTCGGTACTCGCCGATTATCAGGCACTGGTCAAACCGGTCGGTTGCGATACCGAGCTCGGCATCTACGCCGCGATGGACGCGATCGGTTACGACGGCGGCACCGCCGGCAATCACGAGTTCAACTACGGCCTGCCGTTCCTTGCCCAGGTCACCAACACCGCGATGAACGTCGACGGCGTGAAGCCGCGGCAGTGTGCCGGTCCGAAGTTTCCGCTGGTTTTGTCCAACGTCTACAGCGTTCGTGACAAGCAGCCGATCTTCAAGCCGTGGACGATCGTGACCAAAACCGTCGAGGTGAAGAACGCCGACGGCAGCACCACGCCGACCGCGCTTCGCATCGGCATCATCGGCTTCACGCCGCCGCCTATCCTCGACTGGGACAAGCGCAACCTGCAGGGCAAGGTCACCGTCGACGGCGTCGTCGAAGCGGCCAACCGTTACATGCCGGAAGTGCTCGCGCAGAAACCGGACCTCGTGGTCGCCATCCTGCACGGTGGCCTCAACACCGCGCCGTACACGCCGCAGATGGAGAACGGCGGGTGGTACCTCGCCGGTGTGCCGGGCATCGATGCGCTGCTGCTCGGCCATTCGCATACCGAGTTTCCGGGGCCGCGCTACATGGACATGAAAGACGTCGACGCGAAGCGCGGCATCGTCCGCGGCGTGCCTGCGGTCATGGGCGGCTTCTTCGGCAAGGATCTCGGTGTCATCAACATGACCATGACCCGCGAGAATGGTCGCTGGGTGGTGCAGAAGGACAAGAGCCACAGCCAGGTCCGTCCGATCTGTCCGAAGAAGAACGAGTGCGTGCCTGCGGATCCGGCCATCGCGCCGATCGTGAAGGAAGCGCACGACGCCGCGGTCGCGTACGTCAACACGCCGATCGGCGCGACCGATCACGACCTCACCAGCTACTTCGCCGACGAAGGCAACATGAGCGCGCTGGCGGTGGTCAACGCGGCTCAGGCCGACTACGCACGCGACGAGATCGCACGTGAGCATCCGGAGTGGAAGGACATTCCGGTGATTTCCGCGGCCTCCGCCTTTCGTACGGGCTTCGGCGGTCCGGACGACTACACCGATGTCGCCAGGGGACCGATGACGATCCGTAACGCCGCGGATCTTTACTTCTATCCGAACACGCTGGCGGCGGTGAAGATCGACACGGCAGGGGTGAAGGCCTGGCTCGAGAAGTCGGCGACGCGCTTCAACCAGATCGATCCGTCGAAGGAAGGCGAACAGCCGCTCACCGGCAAGCTGGTGCCGTATAACTTCGACCAGATGCAGGGCGGCATCACGTACACCATCGACATCACGAAGCCGGAAGGCCAGCGTATCGGCAATCTTCGGTACAAGGGCAAGGCGATCAGGGATGGTCAGACCTTCATCGTCGTGACCAACAGCTATCGTGCGAACGGTGGTGGTGAGTTCCCGGGCATGAACGGTGAGTCCGTCGTGCTCAACGCGCCGGACGGCAACCGCGAAGTCGTGATCAAGTGGGTCGAGGCGAAGAAGACCGTGACCGCGAAGGACGTGGACAAGCGTTCGTGGAGCTTCGTGCCGGTGAAGACCAGGGGACCCGTGACGTTTACGGCGGCGTCCGGGAAGGAAGGCGTAGCCAAGGCGCAGGGACTGGCGATCAGGCAGCTGCGCGACAACGGCGACGGTACGGCGGTTTACGCGCTGGATCTTTCGAAGCGTTGAGGTAGTCCGCGTCGCACGCGGGGCGGGCTCCTACAGAGGCTGCGATGGACGGGGTCGCCCGCGGGGCGGGCTCCTACAAAATTACGCAGACTTGTAGGAGCCCGCCCTGCGGGCGATTCAACCTTGCCCCGCCCCCCGGCAGCAAAGCCAGATCCTCCATAGGCCATCCGGCCACGTCCGACACGCTTGACAGCCCCCATCACCCGGGCATAACGTCGGGCACATGTATCCCATCACGCCAGCGCTGCGTTTCACCACGGTCTCCCCGACCGGCACGCTTGCGTCCGTGACCACCACCGCGACCACATCCACTACGACCATTACCATGGTCGGAGGATCGGAGTTCGCGCGCGCCTAGTTCCTTGTCGCTGCCGGCCCCGACCTCCCGCAGGACGGGATCGGCGCCGGAACTCCCAGCCAAGATCCCCACCTGACGTGACCACGGGCCTCTCACCGGAGGCTTTGATCGTGTCCATCGCTGTCGCATTACCCCGCTCACCCTTACGTGCCGCGCCCGTGCGCGCCGCCGTCCAGCCGCTCGTCGTGCAAGTCGGTGTCGTCGGACCCGGCAAGGTCGGCAGCGCGCTGCTGAACCAGTTGCGCCTCGCGGCTCCGCGTCTGCTGCGTGACTGCAACCTCGAACTCAGCCTGCGCGCCGTAAGCGACAGCCGGCACATGTGGCTCGACTGCGACGACGACGCCCTCAACGGCCGCCAGCACGGCGCGCAGACCTGGCGTCCGGCCGAACTCGATGAGTTTGCCGCCTATGTCGCCGGGGACGGCCACCATGTCGCCGTCATCGCCGACTGCAGTGCCAGCGACCTGGTCGCCGACCACTATGCCGGCTGGCTCGGCGCCGGTATCCACGTCGTCACCCCGAACAAGCGCGCGGCCAGCGGCCCGCTCGATCGCTGGCGCAAGATCGCCGCCGCGGCCGATGCGAGCGGTGCGCACCTGTACTACGAAGGCACGGTCGGTGCCGGCCTGCCCGTCGTGCAGACCCTGCGCGACATGATCGACACGGGCGATGAGCTGACGGCCGTGGAAGGCATGCTTTCCGGCACGCTGGCCTGGCTGTTCAACCGCTTCGATGGCTCGGTACCGTTCTCGGCGCTGGTCCGCGAGGCCCATGCCATGGGTTACACGGAGCCGGATCCGCGCGACGACCTCTCCGGCATGGACGTGGCCCGCAAGGTGGTGATCCTCGCCCGCGAGGCCGGCGTTGCCCTGTCTCTGGACGATGTGGCTGTCCGCAGCCTGATCCCCGCCGAGCTCGCCGGCTCCTCGCGCGACGAATTCATGGACAACCTCGAAGCGATGGATGCGCCCATGGCCGCCCTGCTCGCCGATGCCCGTATCGCGGGAGGTGCACTGCGCCACGTCGCGCGGCTCGATGGCCACCGTGCCTCGGTCGGCGTGCAGGTGGTCGACGCCGACCATGCCTTCGCCCATTCGAAGCTCACGGACAACGTGCTGCGTTTCGCCACGCGCCGATACTGCGACAATGCCCTGGTCGTCCAGGGGCCGGGTGCCGGTCCCGAGGTCACGGCCGCGGCGGTATTTACGGATCTGCTGCGCGTGGCCGGCGCCATGGGAGTAAAACGGTGCGCATGCTGAAAGAAGAATCCTCACCCCTGATCCGCGCGGATGTCGCTGTCGCCGAGGCGTATGCGAGTGTCGGCAACGTCGGCGTCGGTTTCGACATCCTGGGCCACTGCGTCGCCGGCGCGGGCGATCGCGCCGAAGTGCGCCGCATCCCCGAACGGGAGGTGCGCATCGCCGCCATCCATGGCGTGATCACCGACCTGCCGCTGGCCGCCGTGGACAACACCGCCGGCGCCGCACTGCTGTCGATGATGCGTGCGCTCGACCTGCCCTTCGGCTTCGAACTCACCCTGCACAAGGGCATCGCGCTGGGCTCCGGGATGGGCGGCTCCGCCGCGTCCTGCGTGGCCGCCGTCGTCGCCGCCAACGCGTTGCTCGACGAGCCGCTGCCGCGCGAGGCGCTCTATCCGTTCGCGCTGGATGGCGAAGCCGTCGCCAGCGGCAGCCGTCACGGTGACAACCTCGGCCCCATGCTGCTCGGCGGACTGGTGCTGGCCACCGACAAGCGCCTCGTGCGCATCCCGGTACCGGCGGCATGGCATTGCGCCCTGGTCCATCCGCATGTGGTGCTGGAGACCCGCCGGGCGCGCGCCGCACTCGCGGGCCATTACGCGCTGGGTGAATTCGTGGCGCAGAGCGCCAACCTCGCCCTCGTGCTCGCGGGTTGCTACCGCGGCGAAGCGGCGCTGGTACGCGAGGGTCTTTCGGACGTACTGGTCGAACCGCGACGTGCGCCGCTCATTCCAGGCTTTGCCGACGTCAAGCAGGCCGCGCTGGATCACGGTGCCTTCGGCGCCAGCATTTCCGGCGCGGGGCCCAGTGTGTTCGGCTGGTTCGAAGACCGCGCCTCGGCTGACGCCGCGTCGCACGACATGCGCGCCGCGTTCGCCGCGGCCGGCCACGACAGCGACATACTGGTCGCTCCCATCGACGGCCCTGCCGCCAGGATTCTCTGAGCATGCGCTACGTCAGTACGCGCGGCGGTGCCGCGCCCACGCGCCTTTCCGACGCCATCGCCGCAGGCATCGCACCGGACGGCGGGCTCTACGTTCCCGAACGGATGCCGACGGTCTCGCTGCCTTTTCGCCAGGGTGACCTCGCCGGCACCGCGCTGCGGATGCTGGAACCGTTCTTCGCAGGCGATCCGCTCGAGGATGAACTGCCTGCCATCTGTGCGGAAGCCTTCGCCCATCCGACGCCCCGTCGTCAGCTACCCGTCCACGGCGCACATGTGCTCGAGCTGTTCCATGGCCCCACGGCGGCGTTCAAGGATTTCGGGGCGCGCTTTCTCGCCGCGTGCCTCAGCCGGCTGCGTCGCGACAACGACCGGCCGCTGACCATTCTCGTGGCGACCTCCGGCGATACCGGCGCGGCGGTGGGAGCCGCTTTCCACCATCTGCCGGGCGTGCGCGTCGCCATTCTCTACCCGGACAACCGGGTATCGCCGCGACAGGCGCATCAGCTCGGCAGCTTCGGCGGCAATGTGCGTGCGCTGCGCGTGGAGGGCAGCTTCGACGACTGCCAGCGTCTCGTGAAGGCGGCGCTCGGCGACCCAGCCCTGCAATCCGACGTACCGATGTCCTCGGCGAACAGCATCAGCCTTGGCCGCCTGCTGCCGCAGATGGCCTACTTCGGCCATGCCTCGCTGGAGGCCGACGAAGCGATGCACACGATCGTGCCGACGGGGAATCTCGGTAACGCGGTAGCCGCCTTGTGGGCGCGCGAGATCGGGTTACCGATCGGGGATGTGATGTTTGCCTGCAATGCCAACGATACGCTGCCGGAATTCTTCGGCGGACAGCCTTATCGCGCGCGCGATGCGGTGGCCACGATCGCCAACGCGATGGATGTCGGCGCGCCAAGCAACTTCGAGCGGCTCTGCCATTTGTTCGGCGGTGAGGAAGCGGCGCGACGCGGCGGGCACGCCGAAAGTGTCGACGACGCCGAGATCCGCGATGTCATTCGTCGACATGCGAGTAACGACGGCGAGGTCTTCTGTCCGCATACCGCGACGGCTGTCCGCGTGTTCGAGCGGCATCGGCACGCCGGCGATCGACGCGCATGGACGATCGCGGCGACGGCACATCCCGCGAAGTTCGATACGGTGGTGGAGCCGTTGATCGGGCGTACGGTCGCGGTGCCCGAGGCGCTGGGTGCCATGCTGTCGCGCAGGGCGACCGCGGAGCCGATGGCGGCGGACGGACGGATGTTCGCGGAGTGGTTGCGGGGCTGGTAACCAGCCCCTGCCGGCGATGCGTCCGATCAGAACTGGTAAGCGATCATCAGGCGGTTGCTCGTCCACGGCAGGTTGCCGGGATTGAGATTGTTGGTCCCGCCCACCGGGTGCTCCCAGCGATCACGGATCTGCAGACCCTTCAGCACGTCGTCGAGCTTGTAGACGATGTCGACGTACAGATTGTGGCTGGTACCACGCAGATTGGTGTCGTAGTGCGCATACGCCGCCGTGAGGCTCAGCGCGTCGTGCAGCATCAGGTACGTCGCCTTCGCCTTCCAGGCATGTCCCGGCCCCTGCTCGACCAGGCCACGCAGCATTGACGTGGTGTACAGCGGATCGGCCGAATAGCTGTTGCTGTACGGCGAGATGATCGCGCCACCGCCCACCGCGTCGTGCTGACGCTCGAGCTTGTTGTACGCCACGTCGAACCTGGCCTTGCCGACCGACGCACCCGCATCCACGCCCCATGCCTGCGCATCGACGCGGTCGCCGGCGGCACCGGTGAGCCTGGTGTGCGTCTCGACGAGCACATTATCCGAGCCACTGGTCTGGCGAACGATCTGCGCGCCGACGAACGGCGTGATACCGCTGTCGTTCCTGAACGTGTACATGCCGTCCACGTAGCCCATCCGGCCGAAGTGCTCGAAGTCGTAGAACCACGCCTGCGCCTTCAGGCCGCCGGTCGCGTAAGTCGTACCGATCGCCGTGGTGCCGTCCATTTCCTGCGCGGTGCGCGGCAATGCGCCGTTGTTGCCGTACATCGAGTCGTGATGGTACGTCGACGGGTAATACAGGTTGTCGTCGTTGTAACCGCTGGAGGTTCGGCTTTTCCAGCGGAGCGTGCGGATGGCGAAAATGTCCCAGCCTCTGGCCGGTTTGAAGTCGAACATGGCCGCCTGATAGGAAGCGGGTATTGCCCGCGAGTCGAACTGCCCCATCCACGGCGTGTTGAGATACTGGTCGCCGGCCCGTGCCACGAGCCAGTCGTTCGCATACTCAGCATAGGCCTGGGTAAACCCGCTGACCGCGTGGTTCGGTCCCATCAGCGAGGTATCGACCCGGCCCGGGTTTTCGGCACGCGTGCCGAGCGACTGCGCCGAGAACGCGGTGGCGGCGAGACTGAAGCCACCCACCTTGCCGCTCTTCACGGTGAACAGCCCCGCCAGTGACGTGGCTCGCGTGTTGTACTGCGTGTCGGCATCGTAATGACGAGCGAAGCTATACAGGCGCAGTTCGCCGTTGAACGAGCCGTCGCGGAAGAAATCATCGGCCTGGACGCCGGCGGCCGTGCATGCGAGTGCGGCGGCGATCAGATAACGGGCGCGCATCAGTGCACCGCACCGGCGTAAAACGAGCTGACCACGGTTGTATCCCCTGCTTTGCGTTTCAAGCGCAATTTCAATTCAAGACCGGGGACGTCGCGGAAGAGGTACTTCGCTCGTCACCCACGCTTTTCGCAACTTCATGCGATTCGACTTGCAACAGCGCGGATGACGCGACGGGTTGCCCGCCCATTATCGGCAACCCTGTAACTAACTTGAAACAAAAATGACATTTCCGAGTTGAGGAAAATGCATAGCGGGACCCGGTTCGTGGGAGCGGCGGATGCCACTCCCACGAGCTCCAGCCTCGACGTCAGGGCTCGTCCCGCCTCTCGGAGCGGGCCAGCAGTGCGCGAATCGCATCGCCCGTCTTAGCCACCACCCCCAGCGGCCCGGGCGAACCGACCTCAGGCAACTGGGCCGTGATCGACGCAAGCAGTAGGCCAAGCCTTGCTTCGGGGTCGTATTTCCCTTGCGCATCGATCGACGTGCCGTCGCTTCCCTGCACCCGTCGCAGCGAACCGTCGGCGGCGTAGATCAGGGTGACCCGATCACCGATGGTGACCACGCGATCGTCATTGATGAGAAATTCGGACACCGACTCACGGGAGACGCCGCGCACCCGGATGCCGGCATCCTCCTCATTCACGGTCCAGCGCACGCTCCGCCCGCCCTCGGTCACCTCGCGCAAGGTGAGCTTCCCGTCCTGGTAGGCATCCGAGACATCACGCTTCCCGGCAACCGCCGAAGCGCGCCCGGCCGCCTGACAGAACACGGGGAACATGTTGTCCACATCGAGCTCCCGGTTCGCGAAGGGCCCCATCGGCATGCCTAAGGCCATCATGTAGACCGAAAAGCCCGGCGCGCAGGACATGTAGCCGTAGCCGCCATCGCCGCTGCTCCGCCATTCGCTGTCGCCGCCCGGCCGGTCATAGCGGAACTGGTAGGTGTACGCGTAGCCGATGTCGCTGGTTCTTGCCGAGATGAGCTGGCAGTCGGGTTCGTTGAAGTGTTCGCAGCGCGCCTGCATGGCCCGGAGGCTTACCTGCATCAGGTCGGTGAAATACTCACCGGCGGCTTCGTACTCGATAAAGGGAGGGGGCGCGTCAGCCGCATGGGCGAGAGGGGTGAACGCGAGGAAGGTGCATGCCGTGAGCCGCGCAAACATGCGCGCTCCGGCCGTCCGTTGCTTGGCCATGAATCGTCCTTTGGGATACGTCGATTGGAACGTGACCAGTTTAGGTGGCGCAAAAAAACACGGTCAACGTGACCAAGTGCGACCTCCGTCACACTCCCACTAACTGTCCATTTTTCTCATTCCACGAGGGCCATACCACTTGGCTGCAGGCCGCATTCCAGCGCGGCCTGCGGAGGAGAACCACGACATCGGGCGTCTAGCCGTCCAAACGTCCTAGGAAAAAAGTTTCGCGCGAAAGTGTTGACACGCGCCGACGAAGTGACATACGTTCGATGACATGACGCAGCGCACCACCCATGGCCGCTTTGACCTGAACCGCCTTTCGGCGGTCGGCAAGCTGCGTCTCGGTGGCGGCCTCCTTCTTCTTAGCCTTGTACTTATTACCTGCGGAGGTGCGGGCTGAGGGCAAGTGTCCAGGTGAATAAGCAACAAACCTGAAGACTCCTGAAGAACCCCGCACCCGGCAACGGATGCGGGGTTTTTTATTGCCCCGGGCCCGCCTCATTCACGAGCGGAGCCAGACATGAATCCAGCAAACCAGGGCAGCACCGAATCCGTCGAGAGCGACGTAGGCGGCCGCGTGCGTATCTTCGACACCACCTTGCGCGACGGCGAACAGGCCCCTGGATTCTCCATGGACCGACGAGCCAAGCTGCGCATGGCGCATGCCCTGGAAGAACTGGGTGTCGACATCATCGAGGCCGGGTTCCCGCAGGCCTCACCCGACGATTTCGCCGCCGTGGCCGAGATCGCAAGATCGCTGAAGACGCCCACGGTCGCCGCGCTGGCCCGATGCCAGCCAGGCGATATCGACAGCGCGGGCAGAGCATTGCAAGGCGCGCATCACTCACGGATCCACCTGTTCCTGTCCACCAGCCCGCTGCATCGCGAACACAAGCTGGGCAAGAGCAAGCAGCAAGTCATCGACATCGCCGCCGAATCCATCCACCGGGCGAAGGCCCTGGCCCACGAAGTCGAATTCTCCGCCGAAGATGCCCTGCGCACCGAGCCGGACTACCTCGCCGAGATCTTCTCGGTCGCCGTTGAAGCCGGCGCCAGCGTCCTGAACGCTCCCGACACCGTCGGCTACGTCACCCCCGACGAAATCACCCGGATGTTCACCTACCTGCGCACCCACGTGAGAAACGCGGACAAAGTCGTGTTTTCGGCCCACTGTCACGACGATCTGGGCCTGGCCGTCGCCAACTCGCTGGCCGCCGTCGCCGCCGGTGCACGCCAGGTGGAATGCACCATCAACGGCATCGGCGAACGCGCCGGCAACGCCGCCATGGAGGAGATCGTCATGGCGCTGCACACGCGCCGCCCGCTGTTCAAGGTCGATACCGGCATCGTCACCCGGCACTTCTATCCGACCTCTCGCCTGCTGGCCGAAGTGACCGGGCAGGCCGTGCCGCGCAACAAGGCGATCGTCGGCGACAACGCCTTCGCGCACGAATCCGGCATTCATCAGCACGGGATGATCAAGCATCGGGGCACGTACGAAATCATGCGGCCACAGGACGTCGGGGCGAAGACCTCGCTGGTCCTGGGCAAGCACTCCGGTCGCCACGCGCTGCGGCAGCGCCTGGAAGAACTGGAGTACGACATCGACGAAACGACGCTGGACGCCGTCTTCGATCGCTTCAAGGTGCTGGCCGACAGGCAGCGCTCGGTAACCAACGACGATCTCACCGCTCTGATGAGCGCTTACGAATTCGATACCCAGGCCGCGCCCGTCGCGGTCCAGTCCTGAGGAGGATCCATGGAAGCCCCGAAACATCTCTGGCACAACGGCCGCATCACGTCCTGGCAGGACGCCACCGTCCATGTCGGCGCACACGCGCTGCATTACGGCTCCTCCGTCTTCGAAGGCATTCGCGTGTACTCCACGCCGGATGGCCCGCGCTACTTCCGACTGGAAGAACATACCGAGCGCCTGTTCCATTCCGCGCGTGTGTACGACCTGGTGATGCCGTACGACGCCAGGGCGATCAATCAGGCCTGTCGCGATGTCATCACCGCGAACGGGCTGCAGTCCGCTTACGTGCGTCCCATCGTGTTCCGTAGCGGATTCACCTTCAGCCTGGCGCCGTCGCTCGACACCAGGGTCGACGTGTCGATCATCGCCTTGCCCTGGGGCGCCTACCATGGCGCCGACGCGATCGAGAAGGGTGTCGACGTCTGCGTCTCCTCGTGGAACCGCGCCGCGCCCAATACCTATCCCAGCGGGGCCAAGGCCGGCGGCAACTACCTCAACAGCCAGCTGATCGCGCGCGAAGCGATCAATGGCGGCTTCGCCGAAGGCATCGCGCTGGGCACCGACGGACTGCTGAGCGAAGGCGCGGGAGAGAACCTGTTCATCGTGCGCAAGGGCGTGATCTACACGCCGCCCGCCGCATCGTCGATCCTGTGCGGCATCACGCGGGACTCCGTGCTGACGCTGGCACGCGCGCGCGGTTTCCAGGTCATCGAACAGCCGCTGCCGCGTGAAATGCTCTACTTCGCCGACGAAGTGTTCATGACCGGCACGGCCGCCGAAGTCACCGCCGTGCGTTCGGTCGACCGCAAGCCGGTCGGCAGCGGTCGTCCGGGGCCGATCACCCGTCAGTTGCAGGACGACTTCTTCGGGCTGTTCGACGGCCGCACCGAAGATCAGTGGGGCTGGCTGTCGCCCATCGAGGAAACCGCGGACGGGAGGGTCGCTGCATGAGCGCGCGTACCCTGTTCGACAAGCTGTGGGACAGCCACCAGGTAAAAGCCGAAACGGAAAGCACGCCCGGCGTGCTCTACATCGACCTGCACCTGGTGCATGAAGTCACGTCGCCGCAGGCCTTCGACGAGTTGCGCGCACGCGGGCTGAAGGTGCGCCGCCCCGATCGCACACTCGCCACGCTGGACCATTCCACGCCGACGCTGCCCGCCGATGCGGACGGCAGGCGCCCGTATTACACGAGGGAGGCGGAAGCCCAGGTCGCGAAGCTGGAGTCCAATGTCGCCGAGTTCGGCATCGACCTGATGGGCTGGGACAGCCCGCAACGCGGCATCGTGCATGTGGCCGGACCCGAAGTGGGCGCCACGCAGCCGGGTATGACCATCGTCTGCGGCGACAGCCACACCGCCACGCACGGCGCCTTCGGCGCCCTGGCCTTCGGGATCGGCACCACGGAAGTCGGCCATGTGCTGGCCACGCAGTGCCTGCTGCAGCGGAAGCCGAAGTCCTTCGCGATCCATGTCGACGGCGCGTTGCAGCGAGGCGTCACCGCGAAAGACCTGATCCTGCACATCATCGGCCAGATCGGCATCGGTGGCGGCACCGGTTACGTGCTCGAGTACACCGGCGAAGCCATCCGCGCGCTGTCGATGGAGGAGCGCATGACGGTGTGCAACATGTCGATCGAGGCTGGCGCACGCGCAGGCCTGATCGCGCCGGACGAGACCACCTTCGACTGGCTGAAGGGCCGCGAGCGCGCGCCGCGCGGCGAAGCCTGGGACCGTGCCGTTACCGCGTGGCGTGCGCTGCCCACCGACGCAGGCGCCACCTACGACCGCGAAGTCCGCATCGACGCGTCGGCGATCCAGCCGTCGGTCACTTACGGCACCCATCCCGGCATGGTCGTGCCGATCCACGGCAACGTGCCCGCCGCCGCCGACGCGCAGGAACAGCGTGCGCTCGACTACATGAAGGTCACCGCGGGCAAGCCGATCACGGGCGAGACGGTCGACGTCGTCTTCGTCGGCAGCTGCACCAACGGTCGCCTGTCCGACCTGCGCGCCGCCGCGGAAATCCTGCGCGGCCGCACCGTCGCCGCCGGCGTGCGCATGCTGGTGGTGCCGGGCTCCGAGCAGGTACGGCGCGATGCCGAGCGCGAAGGGCTGCACGAGGTGTTCCGCGCCGCCGGTGCCGAGTGGCGCGAGCCGGGCTGCTCCATGTGCATCGCCATGAACGGCGATCTCGCCCGGCCGGGCCAGCTGGTCGTCGCCACCAGCAACCGCAATTTCGAAGGTCGTCAGGGCAAGGGCGCACGCACGGTACTGGCCAGCCCGCTGGTCGCCGCCGCGTCGGCGATCGCCGGCCGCGTCGCCGACCCCCGCGATTACATGAACCAGGAAGTCGCCGCATGAGCCAGACCAGCCGCCCGCTCGCCTACGTGCATTCCCGCACGGCGGTGCTGCGTAACGAAAACATCGACACCGACCGGATCATCCCGGCGCGCTTTCTGACCACCACCGAACGTACCGGCCTGGGCAAGCATTGCTTCGAAGACTGGCGCTACGCCGCCGACGGCAGTGACGACCCCGCGTTCCCGCTGAATCAGCCCGCGGCGCGCGGTTGCTCGATCCTCGTCGCCGGCCACAACTTCGGTTGCGGCTCCTCGCGCGAACACGCGCCCTGGGCGCTGCTGGACTACGGCATCCAGGCGGTGATCTCCAGCGAGATCGCGGATATCTTCCGCGGCAATTCGCTGAAGAACGGCCTGCTGGCGATCGTGGTCAGCGAGGCCGAGCACCGCTGGCTGCTCGACAATCCCGGCGTCGAACTGCGCATCGATATCGCCGAAGGCAGCATCCGCCTGCCGGACGGCGGCACCATTCGTTTCAATCTGGACGCGTTCTCGCGTCATTGCCTGCTCAACGGCGTCGACCAGATGGGTTTCCTGCTGCAGCAGGAAGCCGACATTGCGGCGTTCGAAGCACGCATGGAGGAAGCCGCATGAAGGCCTCGATCGTCGTATTGCCGGGTGACGGTATCGGCCCGGAAGTCGCTGAGGCCGGCGTCGCCGTGCTGAGCGCCATCGCCGAACGTTTCGGCCACGAGTTCACGTTCGCCGAGCACGCCATCGGCGGGGATGCGATCGATCGCTTCGGCGATCCGCTGCCGCCGCCGACGCGTGACGCCTTGCTGGCTTCCGACGCGATCCTGCTCGGTGCCGTCGGTGGCCCGAAGTGGTCCGATCCGGCTGCGAAGGTCCGTCCCGAGCAGGGCCTGCTGGCCATGCGCAAGCTGCTGGGTGTGTTCGCCAACGTGCGCCCGCTGAAGCTGCATCCGCGGACCGCGGCGCTGTCACCGCTGAAAGCGGAGCGGACGAAGGGTGTCGACCTGGTCTTCATCCGCGAACTCACCGGTGGCATCTACTTCGGTGCGAAAACGCGCAGCGAGAACGATGCGACGGATGAATGCCGCTACAGCGTCGAAGAAGTGGAACGCGTGGTCCGCCATGCCTTCGAGCTGGCACGTACACGCCGCGGGAAGGTGACCTCGGTCGACAAGGCCAATGTGCTCGAGACATCGCGCCTGTGGCGCTCGGTGGCAACGCGCGTCGCCGCCGATTACCCCGATGTCGAGCTGGAACATCAGCTGGTCGACTCCATGGCGATGCATCTGCTGACGCGTCCCGCCGACTACGACGTCATCGTGACCGAGAACATGTTTGGCGACATCCTGACCGACGAAGCCTCGGTGCTCGCCGGCTCGCTGGGTCTGTCCCCTTCCGCGTCCATCGGCGGTCCTGGAGCGGGCGTCTACGAGCCGATCCACGGTTCCGCACCGGATATCGCCGGCCAGTCGCTGGCGAACCCGCTCGGCACGATTCTCTCCGCCGCGATGTTGCTGCGTCACTCGCTCGGTCTGGCCGACGAGGCCGCCGTGATCGAAGCCGCGGTGGATCACGTCCTGGAGCACGCCAACCTCACCCGCGACCTGGGCGGCAGCGCGAGCACGCATGACGTGACCCGCGCCGTCCTGGAAGCCTGTCACGCCAACGCGGAGGCCGCATGAACGACAAGAAGATCCCCATCCGCACGCTGCGCAGCGATGCGATCAAGACCGGTCCCGACCGCGCGCCGGCACGTGCCATGCTGCGCGCCACCGGTCTCGACGACGACGCCATCGCGCGGCCGATGGTCGCCATCGTGCACAGCTGGTCCAACGTGTCGCCGTGCAACCTCAACCTGCGTGAACTGGCGGAAGCCGCTGCCGAAGGCGTCCGTGCGGCAGGCGGCACGCCGGTCGAGTTCAACACCATCGCCGTCACCGACGGCATCGCGATGGGCACCACCGGCATGCGTTCGTCGCTGGTCAGCCGTGAGGTGATCACCGACTCGATCGAGCTGGCCGTCGATGGTCACTGTCTGGATGCCATGGTGGTGCTGTGTGGCTGCGACAAGACCATTCCCGCCGCCGCCATGGCCCTGGCCCGCCTGAACATCCCCGGCGTCGCGCTGTACGGCGGCAGCATCGATCACGGCACGCGCAACGGCTGCGCCATCACGGTACAGCAGGTGTTCGAAGCGGTGGGCGCTCATGGCGCGGGCAAGATCGACGATGCCGAACTGGAAGACGTCGAGCGTCACGCCTGCCCCGGCGCGGGTGCCTGCGGCGGGCAGTACACCGCCAACACCATGGCGATGGTGCTGACCACGCTGGGTCTGTCGCCGGTCGGTCTCAACGATATCCCGGCGACACATCCGTCGAAGCGCGACGCCGCCTTCCGCTGTGGCGAGCTGGCGATGGAATGCCTCAACGCCGATCGCAAGCCGCGCGACATCATGACCCGCAGCGCGTTCGACAATGCCGCGCGCATGGTCGCCGGCACGGCCGGCTCCACGAACGCGGTACTGCACCTGCTCGCCATCGCCAACGAAGCGCGCGTTCCGCTGTCGATCGAAGACTTCGAGCCGGCCTCCGCGCATACGCCGGTCATCGCCGACCTCATGCCCGGCGGCCGTTACAGCGCCGTCGAACTGACCGCCGCCGGCGGCACGACCATCGTCGCCCGCGAACTGCGCAAGGGCGGCATGCTCAATGACACGCAGACCGTCACCGGCCGCAACCTGTTCGCCGAACTCGACGCCGCACCCGCGGCCACCGAGGGCCAGGAGGTCGTTCGCTCCGTCGACAGCCCCTTCAAGCCGCGTGGCGGCTACAGCATCCTCTACGGCAACCTGTCGCCCGAGGGCTGCATCCTGAAACTCGCGGGCCACGGCCGCAGCAGTCACGCCGGACCGGCCCGTGTCTTCGAGAGCGAAGAGGAAGCGTTCGCCGCCGTGAAGGCCGGACGTATCCGTGCCGGTGACGTGATGGTCATCCGCAACGAAGGACCCGCCGGCGGTCCGGGCATGCGCGAGATGCTGGCGGTGACGGCCGCCCTGATCGGTCGCGGGCTCGGCAACGATGTGGCGCTGATCACCGATGGTCGCTTCAGCGGCGCGACACACGGATTCATGGTCGGGCACATCGCACCGGAGGCCGCGCGCGGCGGCCCGATCGGCCTGATCCGCGAGGGCGATGCGATCTTCATCGATGCCTCGACGCGGGAGCTCCGCACCGACGCGGACCTGGCATCGCGCCGCGCGGCATGGCGACCGGAGCCGCCGAAGGTCACCCGTGGCGTGCTTGCCAAGTACGCACGCCTGGTCGGCTCCGCCGCCGAGGGTGCCGTGACGCAGGCCTTCGACGATGCGCCCGCTACCGCTACCGCCATCGCTAACCCGCCACGCCGCGAATACGCCGAAGACGACTGCACGCAGGAGCTCATCGGCAACTGATCGTTCCGACGACTCATCAACGGGAATCGCCAGCCGACCTGGCTCCCACTCAGACAACGACGCATCAAGGAGAACACCGTGACCGACAAGCAAGCCACCACCGCCCCCCTGCAGAACGCCCGTATCGCCGTCCTCGGCTACGGCAGCCAGGGCCGTGCGCATGCCCTCAACCTGAAGGACTCCGGGCTCGACGTCGTCGTCGGCCTGCGCGCCGGCGGCCCGTCCTGGAGCCGCGCCTATAACGACGGCTTCGCGGTCGCCGAGCCCGCCGACGCCGTGCGCGGTGCCGATCTGGTCGCCGTGCTGACTCCGGACATGACCCAGCCTGGCATCTACAAGGACGCTATCGAAGCCAACATCAAGGCGGGTGCCACGTTGCTGTTCGCGCACGGCTTCAATATCCACTTCGGCCAGATCGAACCGCGCAAGGACATCGATGTGGTGCTGGTCGCGCCGAAGGGTCCCGGCGCACTCGTCCGTCGCGAGTACGAGATCGGTCGCGGCGTCCCGTGCCTGTACGCCGTGCACCAGGATGCGACCGGTCACGCGACCGAGCGTGCCACCGCCTATGCGGCCGGCATCGGCGGCGCTCGCGCCATGCTGATCGAGACCGACTTCAAGGAAGAAACCGAGACCGATCTGTTCGGCGAGCAGGCCGTCCTTTGCGGTGGTGCGACCGAGCTGGTGATCAAGGGTTTCGAGACCCTGACCGAAGCCGGCTACCGCCCGGAGATCGCCTATTACGAAGTGATGCATGAGCTGAAGCTGATCGTCGACCTGTTCTACGAGGGCGGCATCGCACGCATGCTCGAGTTCATCTCGGAGACCGCCCAGTACGGCGATTACACCCGTGGTCCGCGCGTCATCGACGCCAGCACCAAGGAACGCATGAAGGCCGTGCTCAAGGACATCCAGGACGGCACCTTCGCGCGTGAGTGGACGGCCGAATACAAGGCGGGCCTGCCGAACTACAAGAAGTTCAAACAGGCGGATCTGGATCACCCGATCGAGAAGGTCGGCGCCCAGTTGCGTGCCCGTATGCCGTGGCTGCAGGCGAATCAGCCGAAGGCCCCCGCCGAAGCGGCCAAAGCCGCGGAATAACCGAGAAACCCTGTAGGAGCGCGCCCTACGCGCGATGTCTCTCATTCGCGCGCAGGGCGCGCTCCTACACGCCGCCAAAGGAATCGATATCAACGTGAACGCGCAACTGGATACCGTCGGCGAAACCCGCCGCATCGCATCGAATCACCCGCTCGCCGGTCAGGCCATGACCGGTGCCGACATCGTCGTGCAAGTGCTTGCCGACGAGGGCCTCGACGTACTCTTCGGTTACTCCGGCGGCGCGATCCTTCCCGTATACGATGCGGTGTTCCGTTACAACGCGGAGCACACGAAAGACGACGGCAACGAACCGATGCCGCTCATCGTCCCCGCCAACGAACAAGGGGCCTGCTTCATGGCCGCCGGCTATGCCCGTGCCTCCGGGCGGGTGGGTGTGGCCCTGGTCACCTCCGGCCCCGGCGCGACCAACGCCGTGACACCGGTGCGCGACTGCATGGCCGACTCCATTCCCGTCGTCGTGATCTGCGGCCAGGTGCCAACGGGCGCCATCGGCACCGATGCCTTTCAGGAGGCGCCGATCAGCACGATCATGGGCGCTTGCGCCAAGCACGTCTTTCTGGTCACGGACGCCTACACGCTCGAAGCCACGTTGCGTACCGCGTTCCATATCGCGCGCAGCGGCCGTCCCGGCCCCGTGGTGATCGATATCCCCAAGGACGTGCAGAACGCACCCCTCATTTTCGAAGGCCGCCGCGAATTACCCGTGCGCGGCTATCGCTCGCGGCTGCGCGCCGTGGAGTCGGCGACTATCGCCGACGCCCATTGCGCGAGCTTCTTCGACGCCCTGGCCAGGGCCGAACGCCCCCTGATTTACGCGGGCGGCGGCATCATCGCGGCGGGCGCGTCATCCATCCTCCGTGAGTTCGCACACGCCTTCGGCATTCCGGTGGTCACCACACTCATGGGCATCGGCGGCTTCGACACCACCGACCCGCTCGCGCTGCACATGCTGGGCATGCACGGCGCGGCGTATGCCAACTATGCGATGGACGACAGCGACTTCGTCTTCGCCCTCGGCGCGCGCTTCGACGACCGCGTCGTGGGCGTGCCGACGAAGTTCGCACCGAGCGCACGCGCCATCGCGCAGATCGACATCGATCCCGCCGAAATCGGCAAGGTCAAGTCGGTGGACTGGCACCACGTCGGCTCGCTCGACGTGTCGCTCCAGCGACTGCTGGATTACGGCAGGCGCATCGGATTCAAACCCGACTACGCGGCATGGCACGACCATGTCGGCGCATTGAAGACCACACACGCGATGAATTTTTGCCGGGACGGCGAGACCATCCAGCCTTGCGCGGTCATCCAGGCGATCAATCGCATCACGGACGGCCGCGCCATCATCACTACGGGCGTGGGCCAGCACCAGATGTGGGCCGCGCAGTACTTCGATTTTCGCGAGCCCAGACACTGGCTCACCTCGGGCTCGATGGGCACCATGGGCTTTGGTTTGCCCGCCGCCATCGGCGCCCAGTTCGCGCGGCGCGACCTGACCGTCATCGACGTCGATGGCGACGCCAGCATCCGCATGAACATCGGCGAGATGGAGACGGTCACCACCTATGGCCTGCCGGTAAAGGTCGTCGTGCTCAACAACAGCGGCGACGGCATGGTTCGTCAGTGGCAGAAGCTGTTCTTCAAGGGCCGCTTCTCCGCGTCGGACAAGAGCCTGCACAAGAAGGATTTCGTGCGCGCCGCGCAAGCGGATGGCTTCGAATGGGCGCGGCGCCTCGACGACCCCGCCGCCATCGACGCGACGATCGCCGATTTCCTTGCCTTCGACGGCCCCGCCTTCCTGGAAGTCGTGATCGATGCCGACGCCAGCGTCTATCCGATGGTCGGCCCGGGCGCCACCTACGCCGAGATGATCACCGGCGACTGGATCGCCAGCCGCAACCCGCCGATCGCCTCCACCGCCGAACCTACAGGGATGTTCTGACCATGCGCCACTTGATCTCCATGCTGTTGCAGAACGAAGCCGGCGCCCTGGCGCGTGTGGCGGGCCTGTTCGCATCGCGTGGCTACAACATCGAATCGCTGACGGTAGCCGCCACGCACGACGTGGACGCCTCGCGACTCACGCTGGTGATCTTCGGCGACGACGACGTGGTCGAGCAGATCATCAAGCAGTCGGCCAAACTGATCGACGTGATCGAGATCGCCGAACTCACGCGCCGCGAACACGTGGAACGCGAGCTGCTGGTGGCGCGCATCGAGGCCAGCCATGCCGCGGTCGATCTCTGTCTCGCGCAGTTCGGCGGGCGCATGCTGCAACGCGCGGCGGGTCAGTCGGTCGTCGAGTACACGGGGCGCGCCGACGAAGTGGATGCGTTTCTTGTCGCACTGCGTGTCGCGGGCGAGATCGTCGATCATGCGCGGAGCGGGATCGCCGCGATCGAAAGACCGCTGGCGATCGCCTGACGTTGGGGCGGGATGGTCTACCAGACCTTGTAGATCTTCCCCGTCTCCCGCCCCTCGACCGATCGCGAAAACGCCAGCGCCGCCCGCGCCGCGCTGACGGGTTCGAAGCCCCGGAAATACGGTCCGTACGATGCCATGGCCTCCGACAGGACACTGGGGCTGACGACGTTGATGCGTATCCCGCGCGGCAGCTCGATGGCGGCGCCACGCACATAACCCTCGACCGCGCCGTTGACCATGCTCGCGCACGCGCCGGCCAGGATCGGCTGCTCGGTGAGAATGCCGGTGATCAGCGTGAACGAGCCGCCGTCGTGAAGGGAGTCGACGCCGAGCTGGACGAGGCGGACCTGCCCCAGCAGTTTGTCCTGCAGGCCCTCGACGTATTTTGCCTCGGTCAACTCGGCCAGGGGCGCGAACGGTACCTTGCCCGCCGCGCAAACCACGGCGTCGAGCTTGCCCAGTTCACGGTACATGGCCTCGATGCTTTCGCTGTCACGAAGATCCACGCGGAGATCGCCACCCGAGCGCCCCGCCGTGACGATCTCGTGGCGCTCGCCGAGTTCGGCCGCCACGGCGCGGCCCAGCGTGCCACTGGCACCGACGATGAGAACCTTCATTGCACTGCTCCTTGGAGATTGCCAGCGGGAGAGGGTACTCTCGGCCGCATGAATCGTCGCGCCGCCCTTTCGCTGCCGCCACCCATGGCCGATACGTCGGCACTCGGTCGTGAGCAGGATCTGCTGGGTCTGTCCGACGAACCGTCGATTCATTACCTCGAGCACGGCTCGCGCAGCCGGCTGATCCGCTGGCATTACCACCCCGCGTACGAGCTGCACCTGATCGTAGCGACCGAGGGCACGGCTTATGTCGGCGACTACGAAGGCCGCTTCGCGCCTTATACCTTGATGCTCACCGGGCCCAACGTTCCGCACAACTGGGTCACCGATGCAGGATGCGAGCCCTCGCCGCTGCGTGACAGGGTGATCCTTTTCTCAGAAGCCTTCGTCCGTCGGTGTACTGAATTTTTCCCATCCGCCCGCCACGTGAAGTCCCTGCTGCTCGAGGAAGCCCGCTACGGTATCCAGTTTTCTTCGGAGCTGGGCAGGCAGCTCGAACCGCTGTTCCGCCGCGTCTCCGATCATCCGGGACTTCGCCGGGTAGCCAGCTTCTTCGAGATGGTGGAGGCCCTGGCCGAAGATACCGCGCGCCGGCCACTCAGCAGCCGGCCCTTTCAGGCCTCGGCCGACCCCAGCCAGTCGATGAAGCTCCACCGCGCCGTGGCCTTCATCGACCGGCATTACACCGGGGACGTATCGCTCAGGGCGGTGGCGGACCGCCTTGGCATGTCGGAATCGGCGTTCTCGCGCTTTTTCCATCAGCACACGGGCTACCGCTTCATCGACTACGTCAACCAGACGCGCGTGCAGCACGCCTGCGAGAAGCTGGTCAGCTCACCGGCCTCGATTACCGACATCTGCTACGAGGTCGGTTTCAGCAATCTCTCCAACTTCAATCGTCGGTTCCTGAGCCTCACCGGGATGACCCCGCGCGAATATCGGATGCGTCATCGGCTGCCCGTCGCCGACCTTTGATGTCGCGACGCGTCACGCGTCCGTTACTGCCGAATCCTCATCCTCGCGTCTTTACGTACTTTATTGTCGTGCAACGGGAATGCTGCATCGCAGCATAAAGCTCGTTGTATCGCCGTTTTCCCGCGCCCCTGCGAGGGCCTTTCCGCAAAAAAGTATGTATTTTCACCGGAAAACCACGTTGCGCGTATTGGTGAGCCGTCCGCGATAAAACCTATAAACGCACATCCATTTCGACGCGACGGCAGATACGTCACCGCGCGAAAGCCCGCCGCCCAGGGAGGCACGATGAGCGATTACCGGAACCGGCTCGGCGCCCTAGCCGCCTCCGCGCTGTTCGCAGCGCTGGGGATTTCCGCCGCCCACGCCGACACGACACTGACGATCGGTACCGTGAACAACGCGGACATGGTGCGCATGCAGGCACTGTCCCCCGAGTACGAGCGCACGCATCCCGGCGTGCATCTGAACTGGGTGGTGCTCGAAGAAAACACGCTGCGTCAGCGCCTGACCACGGACATCGCCACCCATGGCGGGCAGTTCGATGTCATCACCATCGGTGCGTACGAGGCGCCGCTATGGGGCAAGCAGCAGTGGCTGAAACCACTGGATAACCTGCCGGCCGACTACGACGTCAACGACGTCATGAAGAACGTGCGCGAGCAGCTGACGGTGGATAACCACCTGTATGCCGTGCCTTTCTACGCCGAGGCCAGCGTTACGTACTTCCGCACGGATCTGTTCGCCAGGGCCAACCTGACCATGCCGGCCGAGCCGACCTGGGACCAGATCAAAGGCTTTGCGCAGAAGCTGCATGACCCGGCCAACGGCGTGTACGGCATCTGCCTGCGCGGCAAGGCCGGCTGGGGCGAGAACATGGCCCTGCTCGGCACCATCGTCAACAGTTACGGCGGACGCTGGTTCGACGAGCAGTGGCATCCGCAGATCGACACGCCCGAGTGGCACAAGGCGGTCAATTTCTACGTCGATCTGCTCAAGAACTACGGACCGCCCGGCCCGTCGGATAACGGGTTCAACGAAAACCTCGCCCTGTTCGCCGCGGGCAAATGCGCCATGTGGGTCGACGCAAGCGTTGGCGGCGGCACGGTCACCGATCCGAAGGAAAGCAAGGTGGTCGGCAACGTCGGCTTTACGCGCTCGCCGCACCAGATCACCGATCGCGGTTCGTCGTGGCTGTGGGTCTGGTCGCTGGCGATCCCGGCCAGTACGCGCCAGCCCGATGCGGCGCGTGACTTCATCCTCTGGGCGACGTCCAAACCGTATCTGAAGCTGGTCGCGGACAAGTACGGCGCGCAGGCGACGCCACCGGGTACCCGTGAGTCGACGTATGCGAACGCGGGCTACATCGAGGCGGCGCCCTTCGCAAAGGTCACCTACGACTCGCTGAAAGCCGTCGATCCCTCGCACCCCACGCTCAAGCCCGTGCCGTACAAGGGTATTCAGATCGTTTCCATTCCCGAGTTCCAGGCGGTGGCGACGCTGGTCGGACGCCAGATCGCCGGTGCGCTCGCCGGCCGCGGCAACATCGATGAATTGCTGCATACGGCCCAGGGCGCGGTCAGCCGCACCATGAAACGTGCCGGCTACTACGACAACAAGCCGGTCATCCAGAAGGAGTCGCCGTAATGAGCGCGCGCATCCGTAAACGTCCGGAACGGCTGCTCGCCCAGCCCGCGATCATCATGCTGCTGGTATGGATGATCGTGCCCCTGGCGATGACGCTGTATTTCTCGACCCAGTATTACAACCTGCTTTACCCGGGTAAGTCGGCCTTCGTCGGGCTGGAAAACTTCGCTTACTTCTTCACCTACCCGAGCTTCTGGACCTCGATCCTCAACACGATCCTGCTCGTGGGCAGTGTGCTGGTGATCACCGTGGTCGGCGGTGTGCTGATATCGGTTTTGGTGGACGAGACGTTTCCGGGCCAGGGCATCGTCCGCATGCTGCTGATCTCGCCGTTCTTCATCATGCCCACCGTGGCGGCGCTGGTCTGGAAAAACCTGCTGATGAATCCGGTATCGGGCTTTCTCGCGTGGGTCTGGAAGGCCTTCGGGGCCACACCCGTGAACTGGTTCGCCGACTGGCCGCTACTGTCCGTGATCACCGTGGTGTCGTGGGAATGGCTTCCGTTCGCCATCCTGATCTTCGTCACCGCGCTGCAGTCGCTGGATCGCGAGCAGATGGAAGCCGCACGCATGGACGGTGCGCGGGGCTTCGCGATCTTCCGTTATCTGACCCTGCCTCACCTGGCGCGCCCCATCGCCGTGGTGGTGATGGTCGAGGCGATCTTCCTGCTCAACATCTTCGCCGAGATCTTCGTCACCACCAACGGCGGACCGGGCGATGCGACGACCAACATTCCGTACCTGGTGTACACGCAGGCGCTGCTCGAATTCGACGTGGGTGCCGCGTCGGCCGGCGGTCTGGTCGCCGTGGTACTGGCCAACATCATGGCGGTGTTCCTCATCCGCCTGATCGGCAAGTCGTTGACCGAGAAGGCGTGAGGAGACAGCCATGGCCAAGAAGACCCGCAACCCCCTCGCCCGCACGCTACGCATCGTCGCTTCATGGATCGTCGCGTTCGTCATGTTCTTTCCGATCCTCTGGATGGTGCTGACCAGCTTCAAGTCCGAGCTGGATGCCTTCAGCATGCCGCCGCACTTCCTGTTCGCGCCGACCCTGGAGAACTACGAGCAGATCCTGGCCCGTGCGAATTACCTGCACTACGCGTGGAATTCCATCGTGACGGCGGGCGGCGCCACCATCCTCGGCATGATCGTGGCGGTGCCGGCGGCGTACGCCTTCGCGTACCACCCGACGATGAAGACCAAGAGCGTGCTGCTGTGGATGCTCTCGACCAAGATGCTGCCGAGCGTGGGCGTGCTCGTGCCGATCTACCTGATCTGCCGCGATCTGAACATGCTCGATTCGAAGACCGCGCTGGTGATCATCTTCGCGCTGATCAACCTGCCGATCATGGTCTGGATGATCTACACGTACTTCCGCGACATTCCGTACGACATCCTCGAAGCGGCCCGCATGGATGGCGCCAGCACCACGCAGACGATGTTCCGGGTACTGATCCCGGTGAGCCGCGGCGGCCTCGCCTCGACCGCGCTGCTCTGCCTGATCCTCTCGTGGAACGAAGCGTTCTGGTCGCTCAACCTCACCACCGCCAGCGCCGCGCCACTGACCGCGCTGGTGGCCTCGTTCTCCAGTCCCGAGGGGCTGTTCTGGGCGAAGTTGTCCGCCGTGTCGACCCTGGCCTGCGCACCCATCCTGGTGCTCGGCTGGCTGTCGCAGCGACAGCTCGTCCGCGGTCTCACCTTCGGCGCAGTCAAATAAGGAGCCACCCATGTCCCGTCTGGAAATCCGTCAGCTGCGCAAGTCTTTCGAGGGCGTCGACGTCATCAAGGGCATCGACCTCGTCGTGGAGGATCGCGAGTTCTGCGTCTTCCTCGGGCCTTCGGGCTGCGGCAAGTCCACCACGCTGCGTCTGATCGCCGGCCTCGAAGAGGCCGACGACGGGCAGATCCTGCTCGACAAGGACGACATCACCGATAAGCCGGTGGATAAGCGCGACCTTGCCATGGTGTTCCAGAGCTACGCGCTCTATCCGCACATGACCGTGCGCGAGAACATGTCGTTCGCGCTGAAGCTGGCGAAGATGGACCAGCGCGCGATCGACGAGAAGGTGGCCAGGGCGACGAAGATCCTCGCCCTGGAACCGTACCTCGACCGCAAGCCGTCCGCACTCTCCGGCGGTCAGCGCCAGCGTGTCGCGATCGGTCGCGCCATCACCCGCGAACCGCGCGTATTCCTGTTCGACGAGCCGCTGTCCAACCTCGATGCCGCGCTGCGTGCGGCGACGCGCCTCGAGATCGCCCGGCTGCACACCGAACTCAACGCGACGATGATCTACGTCACCCACGATCAGGTCGAAGCCATGACGCTGGCGGATCGCATCGCGATCTTCAGCCACGGGCGTATCGAGCAGATCGGCAAACCGATGGCGCTGTATCACAAGCCGGTGAACAAGTTCGTCGCCGGGTTCCTCGGCATGCCGCAGATGAACTTCCTCGAAGCGACAGCCGAAGGCGGTACGTTCCGCCTCGCCAATGGCAATACCGTCAGCGTGGCCGGCGTCGAAGCCACCGGCAAGGTCACCATCGGCATTCGCCCGGAACACCTTCGCGTGTGTGACGGCGACGGTAGCGGCGAGACGATCAACGGCAAGCTCAGCGTCGTCGAGCGGCTTGGCAGCGAAACCTATGCGTACGTCGACGTGCCGCAGGTCGGCTCGATCACGGTGCGCGCTGAGGGCGACTTCGAGCGCCGCGCCGGTCGCGACATCTGCATCCGCCTCGACCTGACGCACGCTCACGTCTTCGATGCCAACGACGTCGCCATTCATCATCCTCCACGAGTCTGACCATGGCCTTCCCCCTCCGTAACGACTCGCTCGACCGCCTTCCCCAGGGCGTCGACGCACCGCCCTTCGACCGCACGAAGGTCACCGCCGGCATCGCGCATATCGGCGTCGGCGCGTTTCATCGTGCGCACCTGGCGATCTATACCCATCACACGCTGTCCGATCCCGCGATGCATACGTGGGGCATTCTGGGCATCAACCTGCTCGAGCACGACCGTCCGCTGGCGGAGGCGTTCAAGGCCCAGCAGGGCCTGTATTCAGTCAGCGAATACGATCCACGCGGCGAGCGGAAGACGCACGTCGTCGGCGCCATGGTCGACTACCTGTATGCGCCCGATGACGGCACCAGGGTGCTCGACCGCCTCGCCGACCCGGCCATCCGTATCGTATCGCTGACGATCACGGAAGGTGGCTACCTGATCGATGAGCACGGGACGTTCCGTCTCGACGATGAGACGGTGGCCTATGACCTGAAGCATCCGGACACGCCGAAGGGCGTATTCGGCTTCATCGTCGGCGCGCTGGAAAAGCGCCGCGCCGCCGGCGTGGATGCGTTCACCGTGATGTCGTGCGACAACCTTCGTCACAACGGTGCGCAGGCGAAGCGCGCCGTGCTCGCGTTCGCGAAGGCACGGTCGGACGAACTGGCGGACTGGATCGACCGGGAGGTCGACTTCCCCAACGCCATGGTCGATCGCATCACGCCGGCGACCACGGCGAAGGTGCGCGACGAACTCAATGCCGCAACCGGCCTCGACGATCAGGCGCCCGTGGTCTGCGAAGACTTCATCCAGTGGGTACTCGAAGACAAGTTCCGACACGGTCGGCCATCGTGGGAGAAGCACGGCGTGCAGATCGTCGACGACGTCTCGCCGTACGAGGATGCCAAGATCCGGCTGCTCAACGGCTCCCACCAGATGCTGGCGTATCCGGCCTTCCTGGCCGGCCACCGTCGGGTCGACATCGCTGTGAAGGATCCGCTGTTCAACGCGTACCTCACCGCCTTTCTCGACGACGACGCGGGCGTCTGGCTGAAGTCGCTGCCAGGCATGGATCTCGGGCCCTACAAGAAGAAGCTGCTCGACCGGTTCAGCAACGCGTCGATCGCGGACCAGCTGGACCGGCTGTGCCTCGATGGCGGCTCGAAGATCCCCGGGTTCTTGGGGCCGACGATTACCGCGTGTCTGGAAGACGGCAGAGATGCCCGCCGCGTTGCTTTTCTGCTGGCGACCTTCGACCGCTATGTACGTGTCGGCAAGGACGACAACGGCGAGACGTATCCGTTGCGCGAACCGAATGCGATGCGTCTCGTCCAGCCGCTGATCGACAGCGGTTCGAAAGACGCGCTGATCAAAAGCGTCGAACTGGTGGGTCCGTTGCCCGCCAGCGACAAGCGATTCCGCAGGCATTACGACATTTACGTGGAATCACTGGAAAAGCAGGGCGTACGCAAAACGTTGGAGAACCTCGACTCCCTCGTCGACTGAGGTTTCATGGGGCGATCTCAGGGACTTCACTTACCCGATCCTACGGTGGTCCCCCGACCTCGTAGCAAGTGGAGTCCCCACCATGCCCTACAATCCGACCAACCCGCAGCCGCCCTTTGCCGAACCGGGCAAGAACCGCCCGGAAGATGAGATCCGCCAGCCCGGCAGCTATAAGCCGGAGCGCGACGCGGACCCTGAGCCGCCAGTCAACGATGATCCCATCGAGCCGCTGGAACCTTGATCGACCCCGGGCGCCGAGAGGCGCCCTTTTTTTTGACTCGCTTCTGTGTGACGCAGTCCCGCCGGCGAATCCCCGCGAAGCGATGACGCGGTCACCGCTTCAGCGGCTAGACTTCACGGCATGAGTCCGACACCGAAGAAGCCCGCCCCGCGACGCAAGGCGCCGACCACCGCGCGCAAAGCAGTAGCGCCCGCGCCCGACGTAGCCGCACGCCCCGCCGACGCGTCCACCAGCGCCGAACGCGTGCTTGCCTTCCTGCTCAAGGGCTTGCCCGCGGCCCGTCGCGAGAAGATCCACGCCTATCTCGTCCTCACCCGCATGGACCGCCCCATCGGTGCGCTGCTGCTTCTGTGGCCAACCTGGTGGGCACTCTGGCTCGCCGCGAAAGACTTCCCGCCGGTCGGCCCGTTGATCATTTTCACCCTCGGCGTGTTCGCCATGCGCTCCGCCGGCTGCGCGATCAACGACTACGCCGACCGCAAGCTCGACCCTCAGGTCGCGCGGACGGCCGGACGGCCGATCGCCAGCGGGCGAGTGACGCCGCGCGAAGCGCTCTGTGTGTTCGCCGGGCTTCTCGTTTTTTCTTTCGTGCTGGTCCTGTTTACCAACACGCTGACCATCCTGCTGTCATTCGCCGGCGCGGCGCTCGCGGCGGTGTACCCGTTCTCCAAGCGCTACACCAACCTGCCCCAGGTGGTGCTCGGCGCGGCCTTCGGCTGGTCGATCCCGATGGCGTTCGCCGCCGTGACCGACACGGTGCCGCCGGTCGCGTGGCTGCTCTTCATCGCCAACATCATCTGGTCGGTGATTTACGACACCGAGTACGCCATGGTCGACCGCGAGGACGACATCAAGGCCGGCGCGAAATCCACGGCCATCCTGTTCGCCGATGCGGACCTCGTCATCATCGGCATCCTGATGGGCACGTTCCTGCTCGCCATGCTGCTGGTGGGCACACGTTCGGGGCTGGGCTGGCCGTACTGGCTCGCGCTCGCCGCCACGACGGGGCTCTTCGCCTGGCAGCAATGGATCATGCGCGACCGCGATCGCCAGGCCTGCCTTACGGCGTTCCGCCAGAACAACTGGGTGGGCCTGGCGTTGTGGGTGGGGATCGTGGTGGCGCTGGCCCTGTAAGCGGCATGCCCGGCGCTGGCGTGCGCGCCAGGGCCCACACATCTACCCGAGGAATGCCGGCTTCGATCAGCAACTGCGCGCACTCGCCCAGCGTCGCGCCCGTGGTCATGACGTCATCGAGCAACGCCACGTGGCGTTGCGGGGGCATGCGCCGTACGTCGAAGGCGCCGCGAACGTTACGCGCGCGCGTGAGCGCGTCGAGTTCGGTCTGCGCCGCAGTCCGCTTCACCCGGCTGAGCACGTCGTGCCTGACAGGAATACCCAGATGCCTGCCCAGCGGACGGGCGAGTTCGAGCGCCTGATTGTAGCCACGGGAGCGCAGGCGGGACGTGTGCAACGGCACGGGCAGGATGAGCTCGGGCATGGTCGGCGGTTGGCCGGCGGCTAGCCACGCGTCGGCGAGCACCCGCCCGGCGACAAGGCTTCCCGCGAACTTGAAACGGGCCTCCAGCACGTCGATCGGCCAGGTGTAGACGAACGGCACCCAGAGATCGGCCCACGGCCTCTCGCGCTGGCGGCACGCATCGCATTCGGCCACGGCTACCGGAAGCGGAACGGCACACCGGCCACAGCAGACGTCGTTACGGGCGAGGCCGGAACGGCACGCTCCGCAAAGCGCCCGGCCATCCATCCCGTCGGCCTCGCAGACCAGACAACGCGGCGACAGGAGGAATCGAGTCGCCGCGTTCAGCCACGGACGGTACCGGGACGCATCCATGCGTCGCAGGCCGCGTCAGTCGCGCCGCCGGAACATCGCGGCGTCGACGATCGACCACAGGTGGATGATCCAGCCGAGCCAGATGATCCAGAGGAGGGCCGCCAGCACGAACATGATGAGTGCCTTGAAGACGCGGCCCTGGACCAGCTGACCCAGGCCCGGGATAAAGAAACTGCACACGGCGGCGATGACGTTGCCGCTGCTGCCTTGTCCAGCGCTCATAGATGGTCTCCGGGAAGGTCGTTGTCCCCATCGTACGGCGGCACGCGTCGTTCGACCGTAAACCCGCAAATAGCCGTTAAGGTTGACAGTGTGAGCCGACCTTTCCACACTGCGCGCCTTCGTCCCCGGGATCCCACCATGACCGCAGCCCTACGCCACGACTGGTCCCGCGAAGAGGTCGAGCACCTTTTCGCCCTGCCGTTCAACGACCTGCTCTTCCAGGCGCAGAGCGTGCACCGTGCGTATCACGACCCCAATGCCGTGCAGGTTTCGACCCTGCTCTCCATCAAGACGGGCGGCTGCCCCGAGGACTGCGCCTACTGTCCGCAGGCGGCGCGTTACGCCACCGGCGTCAAGGCCGAGAAGCTGATGAGCGTCGAGGCCGTCGTCGCCAGGGCGCAGGCCGCCAAGGATGCGGGGGCCAGCCGCTTCTGCATGGGCGCCGCGTGGCGCTCGCCGAAGGATCGGGATGTGGCCAAAGTCGCCGAAATCGTCGGCGCGGTGAAGGCCCTGGGCCTGCAGACCTGCGCCACGCTGGGCATGCTGACCCAGCCGCAGGCCGATACGCTGAAGTCCGCCGGCCTCGATTTCTACAACCACAACCTGGACACGTCGCCGGACTTTTACGGCGAAATCATCCACACCCGCGAGTACCAGGACCGCCTGGACACGCTGGAGCATGTGCGCCACGCCGGCATGAAGACCTGCTGCGGCGGTATCGTCGGCATGGGTGAATCGCGCGCCCAGCGCGCCGGCCTGCTGATGACCCTGGCGAACCTGCCCGAACATCCGGAGTCCGTGCCGATCAATCGCCTGGTGCAGGTCGCCGGTACGCCGCTGGCGGGCACCGAGGCACTGGATCCGTTCGAGTTCGTGCGCAGCATCGCTGTCGCCCGCATCCTCATGCCGGCCTCGGTCGTCCGCCTTTCGGCCGGCCGTGAGTCGATGGACGACGCTCTGCAGGCGCTGTGCTTCGCCGCGGGCGCCAATTCGATCTTCTATGGCGAGAAATTGCTGACGACCGGCAATCCCGATGTGGAGCACGACCGTCGCCTGTTCGAGCGCCTCGGTCTGAAACCGATGGAAGTCGAGATCGAGCCGGGCACCGTTCACGCGGACATCGTCGAACGCGCCGACGCGGCGTGAACCGACCGGGCCTCCTCGTCCGACTGGAGGCCGCGCGCGCGGCCCGCGAGCAGACCGGCCTGCTGCGACGCGCGCGAACCTGCGAAAGCCTGGGCGGCGCCCGCCGCATGATCGACGGGCGCGTGCTCATCGATTTCTGTGGCAACGACTATCTCGGGCTGGCCGGACATCGCGACCTGATCGCCGCGATGTCCCGCAGCGCCTTCGCTGAAGGCGTCGGCACCGGAGCCGCGCACCTCGTCTCGGGGCATCGCGGCGAACATGCGGCGCTGGAAGAGGAACTGGCCGACTGGACGGGCCGCGAACGCGCCGTGCTCTTCTCGACCGGCGTCATGGCCAACCTCGGCGCCCTGCAGGCCCTGCTCGGTGCCGGCGCGATGCCCTCGCCGGGCAAACCGGCGGCCCTATGCGTCCAGGACCGCCTCAACCACGCCAGCCTGCTGGACGGCGCCCATCTCGCCGGCGCCGAGCTGCGCCGCTATCGCCATGGCGACGCGCAGGCCGCCGCACGCCAACTCGATACACGCCCGGACCTGCCCGCCCTCGTGGCGACCGATGGCGTGTTCAGCATGGACGGCGATATCGCCCCGCTGGCCGAACTGGCCCGGGTCTGCCACGCGCGCCAGGCCACGCTTTATGTGGATGACGCGCACGGCCTGGGCGTGCTCGGCCCGGAGGGCGCGGGCTCGGTGGCGGCGGCGGGGCTCGATGCGAGCGCGGTGCCCGTCCTGATGGGCACGCTGGGAAAGGCCCTCGGCAGCGCCGGGGCTTTCGTCGCCGGCGACGCCGCGGTCATCGAGGCGATCGTTCAGTTCGCCCGGTCTTACATCTACACGACGGCGATGCCCGCGGCGCTCGCGGCCAGCACGCGAGCCGCGCTCCGACTGGTCCGCAGGGATCCGGAAGGCCGGCGCGAGCGTCTCCGGGAGAACATCGCCCGTTTCCGGGCGGGAGCGGCCCAGATCGGGCTGTCGCTCATGCCCTCCCCCACGGCGATCCAGCCCCTGCTGATCGGCGGGGCCGACGACGCGATGGCCGCCGCGCGCGCGCTCGAGGCCGCCGGCTTCCTCGTGGTGGCGATTCGCCCGCCGACGGTGCCTCGCGGAGCGGCGCGCCTGCGCATCACGCTGTCCGCGACACATACGCCCGACCGCATCGACGGCTTGCTGGATGCCCTGGCGGCGCTGCCCCGCCCCCGGCAGGACGTGGCCGTATAATGGACGACCGCACGCCCCACGCCATGCCCATGTCGATCCTCAATATTTCCGCCTACAAGTTCGTCGCCCTGGACGACCTGGAAGACCTGCGCGCGCACTTTGTCGCGCGCTGCGACGCCCTGGCGCTGAAGGGCACGATCCTGCTGGCGCCGGAAGGGATCAACCTGTTTCTGGCCGCGCCGCGTGAGGCCATCGCGTCGTTCATGGCCTGGCTGCACGAGGACGCCCGCTTCGCGGATATCGCACCGAAGGAGAGCCTTTCGGACGACGTGCCGTTCAGCCGCATGCGCGTACGCCTGAAGAAGGAAATCATCACCATGCGCGCGCCTGCGATCCGCCCCGGGGCGGGCCGCGCGCCGCATGTCCTGCCGACCGATCTGCGCCGCTGGCTCGATCAGGGCCATGACGATGACGGCCGTGAAGTGGTGCTGGTCGATACGCGCAACGATTACGAAGTGGCGGCCGGCACGTTCGAGAACACGGTGGAGTACGGCATCGCCAGCTTCACGGCGTTTCCCGACGCCGTCGCCGCCGACCGCGCGCGCTTCGATGGCAAGACGGTGGTGTCGTTCTGCACGGGCGGCATCCGCTGCGAGAAGGCGGCCATCCACATGGCGGGGATCGGTATCGATCGCGTCTTCCAGCTCGAAGGCGGCATCCTCAAATACTTCGAGGAAGTCGGAGGCGCGCACTGGCGCGGCGACTGCTTCGTCTTCGACGATCGTGGCGCGGTCGACCCGGGCCTGGCGCCGAGCCCCGCCGCATGACCGGCCTGCATATCGAGACGCATGGTGCCGGCCCGACGCCGCTGGTGATGATCCATGGCTGGGCCATGCACGGCGGCATCCTCGCGCCACTGATCGAAGCGCTTGCCGACCGTTTCACGATGTATGTCGTGGATCTGCCGGGCCACGGTTATTCCCGCGACTCCGACATCCCGCTCGAGCCGCTGGCATGCGCGCGCGCCATCGCCGAAGTCACCCCGCCCGCCGTGTGGCTGGGCTGGTCGATGGGCGGACTGGTCGCGCTCGTGGCGGCACTCGACCTGCCTGAGCACGTCCGCGCCGTGGTGCCGGTGTGCTCCACGCCGTGCTTCGTGAAAGACGAGAACTGGCCGCATGGCAACGATGCAGCGATGGTGCGGAAGCTGGCGGCGGACCTCGATGCGGACTACCGCGCGACGGTCGAACGCTTCATCGCACTCGAAGCCATGGGTAGCGCCGACCCGCGCGCGGAGGCGCGACGCCTGAAGGACGAGGCGTTCTCGCGCGGCGAGCCCGATCCGCGCGTGCTGATGGAAGGCCTGCGACTCCTCGAGGCCACCGACCTGCGACCGCGCCTGCACGAGATCGCTCGCCCGAGCCTCTGGATAGCCGGTCGTCGCGACCGCATCGTCCATCCCGACACGATGCGCTGGTCCGCGGAAGCGGCCGGCGGACGGTTCGAAGAAATCGCCCATGCCGGGCACGCCCCCTTTATCGGACACGCCGCCGCCGTGGCGGAAGTCCTCACGCAGTTCACCGACGCGAATCCATGAGCGACTTCCATTTCGATCGACGCCAGGTCCGACGTAACTTCGGCCGTGCCGCAGGCACCTACGAAAAACACGACGCGCTACAGCGCGAAGTGCAGTCGACGCTGGTCGAGCGCCTGGAGATCTTCGAGCAGGTGCCCGAGGTCGTACTCGACGTGGGCGCCGGAACGGGACGCGGCAGCGCCGCCCTGAAGAAGCGTTACCCGAAGGCCCAGGTGATCGCGGTCGACCTCGCGCTGCCGATGCTGAAGCAGGCGAAGCAGCATGCCAGCTGGCTGAAGCCGTTCGGCCGCGTCGTCGCCGATGCGTACACGCTGCCGGTGCCGGATCGAAGCGTCGATATCCTCTTCTCCAATCTCTGTTTTCAGTGGTGCGAGGACCTGTCGCGACTTTTCGCCGAATGCGCGCGCGTGCTCAAGCCCGGTGGCCTGCTCACCTTCTCGACGTTTGGCCCGGACACGCTGACCGAATTGCGTGCCGCCTGGGCCGAAGCCGATCAGCGCGCCCATGTGGCACGCTTTCTCGACATGCACGATGTCGGCGACGCGATGCTCGCGCAGGGACTGAAGGACCCGGTGCTGTTCGCCGAGCGCTACGCCCTGACATACCCGACGCCGCGCGCCGTACTCGACGAGCTGAAGGGCCTGGGTGCCAACAACGCCGATGCCGACCGTGCGCGCGGCCTCACCGGCAAACAGCACTACAAGCGCATGATCGACGCGTACGAAGCCATGCGAAGCGACGGCGTCATTCCGTCGACCTGGGAAGTCGTTACCGCGCACGCATGGGGTCCGCCCGCGGGTCAGTCGCGCCGCGAAGGCGGCGGTGAGATCGCAAGCTTTCCCATCGAAAACCTGCGTGGCTCACGGCGGAAGACTCCGTTCTGATCGCGAGCACTCGCACCGCGCCAGGTGGTCGTTGACCATGCCGGCGGATTGCATCAGCGCGTAGCAGAGCGCGGTACCCGCGAAGCGAAACCCACGCTGGTGCAACGCGGCGCTCATCCGGTCTGACGCTTCACTGCGACAGGGGACGTCGCACGCCCGCTGCCATGCATGGATCACCGGCGCGCCGCCGACAAACTCCCACAGATAAGCCGACAGCGAGCCGGTGTCGTCGAGAATACGCTGGCATCCGCGCGCGTTGCCGCGCACGGATGCGAGTTTCAGGCGATGTCGTATCAGTCCGCGGTCGAGAGCGAGTGCCGCAAGCTCGGCGTCGCTCATCGCGGCCACCCGCCCGATGTCGAAACCATGGAAAGCGCGGCGGTAATTCTCACGCTTATCCAGCACCAGACGCAGGGCGAGACCCGCACGCGCGCCGTGAAGCGTCAGATGCTCGAAGAGGCGCGTATCGTCATACAGCGGCACGCCCCACTCGGTGTCGTGGAACCGACGCTCCACCTCGCTTCGCTCCGCCCAGTCGCAGCGCATGTCCCCACCTCACGGTTCGTCCGAAGGGGGACAAGCATATGAAGCCGGACGCACACGACGATGTCCGCGAACACAGGCTGGGAACGTGCGAATGCGGGGAACACCATCGAAGTGCATCCGCCCGCACCGACACTGGGCGTCTCCGTCAGTCTGTGGGCGGGACGGCGGTAGCTACCAGGGCAGTGCGTCGAGATCGACATTGCCACCGCTAAGCACGACGCCCACACGACGTCCGGCGAAACGGTCGGGATAACGCAGTATGGCGGCGAGCACCGTGGCGCTCGATACTTCGACGACGATGCGCAGCTCCGTCCACAGCAGCTTCATGGCGTCGATCGCTTCACCGTCGCTCACGCGCAGCACGCTGACGCCATGTTCGCGAAGAACGTGAAAGTTCGGTTCGCCGATCAGCGTGCGCAAGCCGTCGCATACCGTCTCCGGAGTGAACGGCCCGACCCGCCGTCCGCTCTCGAGCGAACGCGCCGCGTCGTCGGCACCTTCCGGTTCGGCACCGAACAAGGCGATGCCTGGATCGATGCCGTGCGCGGCGATCGAACATCCGGAAGCCAGACCGCCACCGCCGACGGGAAACAGGATGGTGTCGAGGCCAGGTGCCTGACGGAGCAGTTCGGGCAGCAGCGTTCCCTGGCCCGCCATCACGCGCGGATCGGCATACGGGTGCACCAGTTCGGCGCCGGTCCGCGCCTGTATCTCGGCGGCCGCCGCTTCGCGCGCCGCGGTCGTCGGCGCACAACGGTGAATGATCGCGCCCGCTGCGGCGATCGCATCCACCTTGGCTTTCACCGCGCCCTCAGGCACGACGACGTGGGCGGCAATGCCCCGGGTGCGTGCCGCCATCGCCAGCGCATTGCCGTGGTTACCGGACGAATGCGTCACCACGCCGCGCGCGGCTTCCTCGTCACCGAGTGACCAGACGGCGTTCGTGGCGCCACGAAACTTAAATGCACCGCCGCGCTGCAGGTTTTCGCACTTGAACACGATCGATGCACCGACCAGCGCGTCGATGCGGTCGCTGCGCAGCACCGGTGTCACGAGGGCATACGGCGCGATACGCGCGGCGGCATCACGCACATCCGCGAAGGTCGGCCCTGTCACGCGTCGAACTCCACACCGCAGATGAAGCGACGTTCCTCGCCCGGCGCCAGCGTGATCAACGGCGCGCAGTCATCGCGATTGAAGGCATCGGGCATGCACTCCATCGGTTCGAGGGCGACGGACTTACGCGCGTCGCGCTCCGCCGTATCCGAGGTGAAGACGAGCATGACGCCCTTCTCCTGCCAGACCGCGATCGCCGCGCCCGTCGCCGGATCGCGCAGGCGCGTACGCGCCTTGCCGTCGGTGCCGAGCTGAAGGTCGGCATAGGTATGATTCAGCGCCGTCGCGCCGATGGCCCGCGGCTTGCGGAAGTCGAACTGACGATCCGCCTTGTCCACGGACTGCCACGCACGCGTACCCGGCAACGGAATGAAGCCTTCGTCCGTCGCGATGATCTTGTCGGCGGGCACTTCGAGCTCCCAGCCTTCGATCGGGTTGTCCGACAGGCGGAAGTACGGGTGCCAGCCGAAAAAGGTCGGCGCCGCGTTGTCACCGACGTTGCGCGTACGTGCATCGACCGTCAGGCCGTGCTCGTCGAGCGTAAAGGTCACGCTGAAGTCGAGCGAGAACGGATAGCCAGGCTGCAGGTCCGGACGGATCACCGGGGTGGCGAACGTGACCGACGCTTTATCGTCGTCACCCTGCTCGTTCTGCACGTCGAAAAGAACGCCGCGCAGAAAGCCGTGACGAGCCGCACGGTCGGCACCGACGGCACCGGGCTGCAAATCGTAAGATTTTCCTTCAAAGGTGTAGCGCGAGTCGTTCACGCGATTCGCGAAGGGCGTCATGATCGCGAAGCGCGAGCCCTTGTGGCCCACCAGCTCGTTCTCGTCCCGAAAGCCATCGGCGATGTTGCGCTGCACGCCGCCTGCGCGCGTGGTGATCGACAGCACGGTGGCGCCACGGCGCGCGATGCGGACTTCGCGATCCGCGTCGGCATCGACCAGCACAACCAGTTCGTTGGCGCCCAGGGTGGAGCGCGTCACGGTGAAACGGGACATGGGTAGGCTTCCTTTTGACGGATCTGGCCGCATGTTAGCCTGCCTGTCAGACAAGAAGATGTGTTGTGCCAGCCATGAGCGATCATTCGGACGCCCCCACCACTGTCATCCGCCTGGCCGACTACCGGGCACCCGCCTGGACGGTCGAGCACACCGCGCTGACCTTCGATCTCGGTATCGACCGGAGTGAGGTCACCGCGACGCTCGAGCTCCGGCGCCGCGCCGACGAACCGGTCCGCCTCAATGGCGAAGGCCTCGAACTGCTCGAACTGACGGTCGACGGACGCCGTCTGGTCGAGGGTGAGTACATCCTCGCCAACGGCCTGCTGGAGATCGCAATCGAAGGCGATCGCTGCACGATCGGCACACGGGTCGCCGTGCGGCCGGCCGAGAACACGGCCTTCGAGGGTCTCTACCTTTCCGGTAGCCGCGAGAAGGGTTTTCTTCTCACTCAGTGCGAAGCCGAGGGGTTCCGGCATATCACCTTCTTCCCGGACCGCCCCGACGTCCATTCGAAGTACACGGTGGAACTGCGCGCGGACAAGGCCCGTTTCCCCGTACTGCTCGCCGGCGGCAATCCCGATGGTGCCGGTGATCTGCCCGACGGGCGGCACTGGGCACGCTTCGTCGATCCGCATCCGAAGCCGAGCTATCTGTTCGCGCTCGTGGCCGGGCATCTGGAGCGGATCAGCCACGACTACACCACCGCGGACGGCCGTGCCGTCGCGCTGCACATCTGGGCCGAGGCCGATGTCATCGACCGCTGCGACTACGCGATGGATTCGCTGATTCGCTGCATGAAATGGGATGAGCAGACGTACGGTCGCAATTACGATCTGGACGTGTTCCACGTCGTCGCCACGCATGACTTCAACATGGGCGCGATGGAGAACAAGGGCCTCAACATCTTCAACGCGAAATACCTGCTGGCCGATCCGGATTCGAGCACCGACGACGAGTACCGTCACGTCGAGGCCGTGGTCGCCCACGAGTATTTCCATAACTGGAGCGGCAATCGCGTCACCTGCCGCGACTGGTTCCAGCTCAGCCTGAAAGAGGGCCTGACGGTTTTCCGCGAGCAGAACTTCTCCGCCGACATGAACTCGGCGCCGCTCAAGCGCATCGAAGACGTCGCCCTGTTACGCCGCGCGCAGTTCCCGGAAGACGCCGGCCCCTTGTCGCATCCGGTACGCCCCTCGCAGTACAGCGAGATCAACAACTTTTACACCGCGACGGTGTACGAGAAGGGCTCGGAACTCGTGCGCATGCTCGCCGGGCATCTCGGCGCGGCCGGCTTCCGCCGGGGTATGGATCTGTACTTCGACCGGCATGACGGTCACGCCGCGACCATCGAGGATTTCCTCGCCGCGCTGGGCGAGGCGAACGACACGGATCTCTCGCCCTATCTTGCATGGTACGGCCAGGCCGGCACGCCGCGCCTGACCGCCGAGGGCCGCTACGACGCGGCACAGCGACGCTACCGCCTGACGCTTCGTCAGCGTACGCCGGCGAGCGCGGGTCAGCCGACCAAGCAGCCGCTTCCCGTGCCTGTCCGCCTGTCGCTGTTCGATCGCTCGGGCAAGGCCTTGCCGCTCCGCCTGGAGGGGGAAGATGCCACCGGCGAGACCGAGCGCACGCTGGTGCTGCGGGACGCGGAGCATGCCTTCGTCTTCGAAGACCTCGACGCCGTTCCGGTGCCCTCCCTGCTGCGCGGCTTTTCCGCCCCGGTCATCCTGGAATTCGATTACGCGCCGGATGAACTGGCCGTGCTGCTTCGTCACGATGTGGACGGCTTCAATCGCTGGGAGGCGGGCCAGCAACTGGCCGGCCTGGCCTATGACGATGTCCGTGACGGTCGAACCACGGGCGCCGCCATCGGGGCGTGGACAGCGGCGCTGGCCGACCTGTTCGCCGACCCGGCGATGGACGATGCGCTGCTCGCCGAACTGCTTACCCCGCCCGGTGAGATCGAGCTGGTGGAGCGTCAGGCCGAACGTGACCCCGACCGGATTCGCGAGGCCCGTCAGGGCATGCTGCGCGCACTGGCGACGCGCATCGGCGCATCGACGCTGCGGACGCGCTACGACACCCTGCGCGCGGCGACCAGCGCCAGTCTCGATTCAGTCAGTCAGGCCCGACGCCAGCTCAAACGGCGCGTACTCGACCTGCTCGGCCTGGTCGACAAGGACACCGCCGCAAAGCTGGCACGCGCTCAGTACGACGAGGCGCCGGGCATGACCGACCGTCTTGCCGCCCTGAGCACGCTGGCGACCCTGGACCCGGCGGCAGCCGCGTCCGCCATCGCCCACTTCCGTCAGCGCTATGAGGGCAATGCCCTTGCACTGGATAAGTGGTTTGCCGTGCAGGCGCAGTTGCCCGGCGATGGCGCGTTCGCCCGCGTTCAGGCCATCGAGCACGATGTCGCCTTTACGCTGAAGAACCCCAACCGGGTGCAGTCGCTGATCGGAACGTTTGCCCGAGCCAATCCCAGCGGCTTCCATCGCGCCGATGGTGCCGCGTACCGCTGGCTGGGCGATCGCCTGGTCGCCATCGACGCGCTCAATCCGCAGGTGGCAGCTCGCGTGGCGACGGCATTCAATGGCTGGAAGCGGCTGGAGCCCGTACGACGGGAGGCTGCCCATGCGGTCGTGGCCGAACTCGCGGCGCGCAAGGATTTGTCGCGGGATCTCACCGACATCCTGGCTCGGGTGGCCATGGGCTGACGCGGCGCCACGTAAAAAACTGACGCACCGCGTCACCAATTGCCGAAACAGAGCACTTGGTTGACGAAAAAGTCACACACAGTTCATTCGAACGGTGTAGATTCTCACCCAACGAAGAAAGCCGCAGCTGATGCCGCGGCTCTTTGTGCCAGTCATACGGTTTCTGGCGCCCGGCAGCACGGTCATCCTGGATTCCCCCTGTTCCTGAGACCGCCGGGCGCCAGATCTCATTCGATAAGTCGAATGGGGCATCCTTGCCCACATCCCGCTTCCTCCCTCCGGCACACGACCAAACCCCTGTCGTTCGGTCTCGGCGCGCGTGTTATCGCGCAGCGTCTGCCCAGGTGAAGTGCCTGACTTAGAAAGCATAACGCGTGCCAACCTACACGGTCTTGCTGGCGTAAAATGCGGGCAGGCCTCGCGCGAACCATTCCCATGCTGCATACAGAAACCTACGACGTCATCGTGGTCGGTGGCGGACACGCCGGCACCGAGGCGGCGCTTGCGTCCGCACGCGCCGGCGCACGAACCCTGCTGCTCAGCCACAACATCGAAACGATCGGGCAGATGAGCTGCAATCCCGCCATCGGCGGCATCGGCAAAGGGCATCTGGTCAAGGAAATCGATGCTCTTGGCGGCGCTATGGGGCATGCGGCGGATCGGGCCGGTATCCAGTGGCGGACGCTGAACGCGTCCAAGGGGCCGGCCGTCCGCGCGACGCGCTGCCAGGCCGACCGTGCGCTTTACCGCGCCGCCATTCGCTCCATCGTCGAGACGCAGCCCAATCTGGTGCTGTTCCAGCAGGCGGTCGACGACCTGATCCTGGTAGATGGCCGGGTGGCCGGCGTACGTACGCAGATGGGCCTGGACTTCCACGCGCCCGCCGTCGTGCTTACCGCGGGCACGTTCCTCGCCGGCAAGATTCACATCGGCAGCGCGCAGTACGCCGGTGGCCGTGCGGGCGATCCGCCAGCCTCGACGCTGGCCGCGAAGCTTCGCGAGTTGCCGGTCGCCGCCGACCGCCTGAAGACCGGTACCCCGCCGCGCATCGACAGCCGCAGCATCGACTTCTCGCTGCTGGCCGAGCAGCCGGGCGACGATCCGATGCCGCACTTCTCGTACATGGGTTCGGCGGCGGAACATCCGCGCCAGGTCAGCTGCTGGATCACGCACACGACCGAGGCGACGCACGACCTGATCCGTGGTTCGCTGGACCGGTCGCCGCTGTACAGCGGACAGATCGAGGGCGTAGGCCCGCGGTACTGCCCGTCGATCGAGGACAAGGTCGTTCGCTTCGCGGACAAGACCTCCCACCAGATCTTCGTCGAGCCCGAGGGCCTCGACACGTTCGAGATCTATCCGAACGGCATTTCCACGTCACTGCCCTTCGATGTGCAGTACGCACTGGTCCGTTCGATTCCCGGTTTCGCGAATGCCCACATCACGCGCCCGGGCTATGCGATCGAATACGACTACTTCGACCCGCGCGGCCTGCATCCGTGGCTGGAAACCCGGGCCATTCCCGGCCTCTGGTTCGCCGGCCAGATCAACGGCACCACGGGTTACGAGGAAGCGGGGGCTCAGGGCCTGATCGCCGGCATGAATGCCGCGCTGAGCGTACGCGGCGACGCGCCGTGGTATCCGCGCCGCGACGAGGCTTACATGGGCGTGCTGATCGACGACCTGACGACCAACGGCACGATCGAGCCGTACCGCATGTTCACCTCGCGGGCCGAATATCGCCTGCATCTGCGCGAAGACAACGCCGACCTGCGTCTGACCGCGCAAGGCTACGCGAAGGGCGTCGTGTCGGAAGACCGCTTCCGCCGGCTGGAAGCCAAGCGTGACGCCGCCGAGCGCGAAACCGCCCGCCTCCGTGGACTCTGGGCCGCACCCGCCAACGCGCTTGGCGCGGCCGTGCAGCGCTCGCTGGGCATCGCCGTGAGTCGCGAGACACACGCACTGGACCTGCTTCGTCGGCCGGAGATGGACTACGCGGCGCTGACCGCCGTTCCCGAACTGGGTCCGGCGGTAGACGACGCCGAAGTGGCGACCCAGGTGGAGGTCCAGGCCAAATACTCGGGTTACCTCGAGCGCCAGCGTGAGGAGATCGAGCGCCAGCGCCGTCATGAGTCGACCAGCATCCCCGAGAGCTTCGACTACGACCGCGTGCGTGGCCTGTCGGCTGAGGTACTGCTCAAGCTGAAGCGCTCGCTGCCGGCGACCATCGGCCAGGCGTCCCGTATCAGCGGCGTCACTCCCGCGGCGATTTCGCTGCTGCTGGTGCACCTGAAACGGCGAGCCGCCTGAGCCCGGGCGAGACGACCGTGGCTTTCAGCAGGCGGCGGATGACGCACCCATCTGGCATCATCGCCTCATCGGCTAAGGCGGGAAGACAGCAGCATGCAAGTGTGGATCGGACGGAACGGCGAGCGGTTCGGGCCTTACGCGGACGACGAGATCCGTCAGTGGCTGCGGGACGGCACCTGCCGTCCTGAGGAACTCGGCTGGTACGAGGGCATGAGCGACTGGCGCCCCCTGGGCGAGCTCTTTCCCGACGACCGCCCCGCGCCCGGCGTCGTGCCGCCCCCGCCGCCGCCCTTCATGGGAATCAACGAGGCCGCCGTGGAGCCGGAGTACGCCGGTTTCTGGCTGCGCTTCGGCGCCTGGGTGATCGACTACATCATCCTCATGGTCCCCTTCACCGTCATCAGCCTGATGATGGGGCTGGGCAGCCTGATGGCGTCGATGATGGCGCAGTTCGAACACGATCAGGCCGGCGCGATCAAGGCGTACGCCGAGGCCGTGCAACCCATCTCCTATGTGCTGCTGGTGATCGGTTTCGCTTACTACGCCTTCTTCGAAAGCTCGAAGTGGCAGGCCACGCCCGGCAAGCTCGCGTGCGGCATCCGCGTGACCGACGCCAGCGGTCAGCGCCTGACGATCGGTCGCGCCGCCGCCCGCAACGTGGTTCGCCTGTTCAATGCCGTGACATTGCTGGTACCCATGGTGTTCTACGTGGTCGCCGCCTTCACCGAGCGCAAGCAGGGGGTCCATGACCTCCTAGCCAGCACCTACGTCGTACTGGGTCGCGCGGACAAGGCCGCCGTGCAAGCCCCACGCGCCGGGACGAACGGCAGCTTCGACGCCTGATTGCCCGACCTGCCCCGGCCCGGAGGCCGGGTTACCACCTGTGCTTGCTATCATCGGCGGCCCGGCCCGACATGCCGGCCGGCTGAGTCAAAGCACAGGAAAGTCATGCAGAGCATCGAACAACGTATTGCCCAGGACATCGCCGCGAAGCCCGAACAGGTGCGCGCGGCGGTGGAACTGCTCGACGGTGGCGCCACGGTGCCGTTCATCGCCCGCTACCGCAAGGAAGTCACCGGCGGTCTCGACGACATCCAGCTTCGCCTGCTCGAAGAGCGCCTGCGCTACCTGCGCGAGCTGGAAGACCGTCGCGCCGCGATCCTCGACAGCGTCGCCGAACAGGGCAAGATGACCGACGCCCTCAAGGCCGACATCCTCAGCGCCGACACCAAGGCCCGCCTGGAGGATCTCTACCTTCCGTACAAGCCCAAACGCCGTACCAAGGCACAGATCGCTCGCGAAGCCGGCCTCGAGCCCCTCGCGCTCGGCCTGCGCGACGATCCCACGCAGGACCCGGAAACCGTCGCCGCGGCCTTCGTGGACGCCGATAAGGGCGTGGCCGACGTAAAGGCCGCACTGGACGGCGCGCGCGCCATCCTCATGGAAGCCATCGCTGAAGACGCCACCCTCGTGGGCGAGCTGCGCGACTGGCTCTGGGAGAACGGCCAGATCCGCGCCACCGTCGTGCCCGGCAAGGAAAACGAAGGCGCGAAGTTCCGCGACTATTTCGATCATGCCGAGTCGGTTTCGAAGATTCCGTCGCACCGCCTGCTCGCGCTGATGCGCGCCCGCAACGAAGGCGTGCTCGAGATCGACCTCAACCCCGCCGTCGATGCCGATCAGGGCCATGCCGAGGGCGAGGGCCGCGTGGCCGCACGCGCCGGCATCGTCAACCAGGGCCGCGCGGCCGACGCCTGGCTGCGCGAGACCGTGCGCCTGACCTGGCGCGTCAAGCTGCATCTGCACCTGACGCTCGACCTGTTCGGTCGCGTACGTGAAGGCGCCGAGGACGAGGCTATCCGCGTCTTCGGTGAAAACCTCAAGGACCTGTTGCTGGCCGCTCCGGCCGGCGGCAAGACCGTGATGGGCCTCGACCCGGGCATCCGGACCGGCTGCAAGCTCGCCATCGTCGACGCCACGGGCAAGCTGCTCGCGTACGACACCATTTATCCGCACGAGCCGCGCAACCAGTGGGATCAGTCGGTCGCGCGCATCGCGCAGCTCAGCAAGCAGCACGGCGTCAACCTGATCGCCATCGGTAACGGAACCGCCTCGCGCGAGACCGACAAGCTGACCGGTGAAGTGATGCGCAAGCACGCCGACCTCAATCTGTCGAAGGTCGTCGTCAGCGAAGCCGGCGCGTCGGTGTACTCCGCGTCGGAGCTCGCATCGAAGGAATTCCCCGAACTCGACGTGTCGATCCGCGGCGCCGTGTCGATCGCACGCCGCCTGCAGGATCCTCTGGCGGAACTGGTCAAGATCGAGCCGAAGGCGATCGGTGTCGGCCAGTATCAGCACGACGTCAACCAGGTGAAGCTGGCGCGCGCACTCGACGCACGCGTCGAAGACTGCGTCAACGCCGTAGGCGTCGACGTCAACACCGCGTCCGCCCCGCTGCTCGCGCGTGTCGCCGGCTTGTCCAGCAGCGTCGCCGAGAACGTCGTCAAGCATCGCGATGCGAACGGCCCCTTCCCCAGCCGCAAGGACCTGCTCAAGGTACCGCGCCTTGGCGACAAGGCCTTCGAGCAGTGCGCCGGCTTCCTCCGCATCAGCGCGGGCAGCAACCCGCTCGACGCCAGCTCCGTGCATCCCGAGGCGTACCCCGTCGTCGAGCGCATCCTCAAGCAGTGCGGTCGCGAGGTGAAGCAGGTGATCGGCGATACGTCGTTCCTGCGCAGCCTGAAGGCGGAAGACTTCACCGATGAGAAGTTCGGTGTACCGACCGTGCGCGACATCCTCAGGGAACTGGAAAAGCCCGGCCGCGATCCGCGTCCCGAGTTCGTCGCGCCGAGCTTTGCCGAGGGTGTGGAAGACCTGAAGGATCTCACCGTGGGCATGGTGCTCGAAGGACGCGTGACCAATGTCGCCGCCTTTGGCGCGTTCGTCGACATCGGCGTGCATCAGGACGGTCTGGTCCACGTGTCGGCGCTGTCGCATACCTTCGTCAAGGATCCGCGCGATGCGGTGAAAGCGGGCGACATCGTCAAGGTGAAGGTCATGGAGATCGACCTGCCGCGCAAGCGCATCGCACTCAGCATGCGCCTAGATGATGTGCCGGGCGAAGCGCGCGGTGGTCGCCCCGGTCAGCGCGACGACGCCCCTGCGGGTGGCGGCAATCGTCGCGGCGGGCAGGGTGGCGGTGCCCGTGCGCCCCAGCCACCGAAGCAGGCTGCCGCCCCGTCCAACAGCGCGTTCGCCGACGCTTTCTCGCGCGCGCTTAAGAAATAACGCAACACCGCTCCGCGCCTCGTCCGAGGCGCGGAGTCAGGGGACCACCCATCCGCAAGATCCTAGTGCGCCGCAGCATGCGCTGGCGTATGGCTTCGATTACCGTAACGTTTCTCTAACGCCCCACACACGGAGTGATTCCACATGCGTATTCGTCATCTTGCCGGTGCCATCGGCGCCGCCCTTCTCTTCAGTGCCGGGGCGCACGCCGACGGTTTCACGCAGGTGGTGTCCTTCGGTGACAGCCTGAGCGACAACGGCAACGTCTCCACGCTGATCCGCTCGCCTGTCGCGCTCCGCTTCACCACGAACCCGGGCACGGTCGCGGTCGAGAACATCGCGTCGTACTACGGGCTCTCGCTCACCCCGTCACTCAAGGGCGGAACCGACTACGCGTACGGCAACGCGCGTGCCGCCACGGTCAACCCGGTCACCGGCACGCCGCTGACCGTCCCGCCGACCTCGACACAGATTCAGACGTATCTCGCGTCCACCGGCGGCAAGGCCGACCCGAACGCGCTGTACACCATGTGGATCGGCGCCAACGACCTGCTGGCGGCACTGAACAACCCGGCCACGGCCCAGGTGACCGTCGCCACGGCCGCCACGAACGAAGTCGGCCAGATCAAGGCACTGCAGGCGGCTGGCGCGAAGACCATCGTCGTCTTCAACCTGCCCGACGTCGGCAAGACCCCCGCAGCGCTGGCTCAGGGCGCAACGGCCGCCGGCCAGATCAGCCAGCTGTCGCAGGTCTACAACGGCATCTTATCCGGCGGTCTGGCCCAGGCCAACCGCGGCATCGTGCCGATCGACACCTACGCGCTGCTCAACGAAGTCATCGCAAGCCCGAGCACCTACGGCTTCACCAACGTCACCGTGCCGGCCTGCACCACGGCCAGCTCGCTGACCTGCACGCCGGCCACCCTGCGCGACCCGAATGCGGCATCGACCTACCTGTTCGCCGACGGCATTCACCCGACCACGGCGGCTCACGCGATCCTCGGCCAGTATGCGATTTCGGTGATTACCGCCCCGCAGAAGATCTCGCTGCTCGGCGAAGCCGGTCTTGCCTCCGACGCCGCGCATGTCCGTGTGCTGCGTAACCAGATGCTCGCCGATAACTTCGGCGCCGACTCCCGCGTGTTCGCGGCCGTCGACTACGGCCAGCAGAAGTTCAAGACGACCGACACTTCGCCGAAGACCGACAGCGACAACGTCAACCTGACGGTCGGTGCGGATGCCAAGGTCAACGAGAACGTCTCCGTCGGTGTCGCTCTTGGCCTGTCCCAGAACAACGCCGACTTCCAGGGCGGTGGCGGCTATAAGATGCAGGACGTCGCCGGTTCGGGTTACGCCTTCTATCACCAGGGCGGCGGTTACGGCGGCGCGTTCGTCACCTTCGGCCAGCTCAGCTTCACCGACATCGATCGTCGCATCGACCTCGGCGCCGCACGTCGCACCGAGACGGGCAAAACCGATGGCTCGCACGTGGGCGCAGGCCTGCAGGGCGGTTGGTGGTTCGGTAGCGACACGCTCAAGACCGGCCCGTTCGTCAGCGTGGAATTCGAGCAGCTGCGTGTGTTCGGTTACACCGAGCGCAGCGACACCAGCACCGCGATGACCTTCGGCAAGCAGACGCGTAACGCTCGTATCGAAACGGCCGGCTGGCGCCTGCAGGGTTCGATGCTGGCCGGCAGCACCATGCTGCACCCGTTCGCCGAGGTGTCCTACAACCACGACGGCCGCGCCGACGATCGTTACGTCACCGCGGGTCTCAACAGCATGGCCGGCAAGTTCGAAGTGCAGGGTTTCACTCCGGACAAGACCTGGGCCACGGCCGACCTCGGCGTCACCGCCGACTTCAGCCAGACCTGGAGCGGCTGGGCGAGCTACAGCGGTCGCTTCGCAGACGACACGCAGCGTTACAACAGCCTCAACCTCGGGCTGAAGATGTCGTTCTGATCGAGCGACAGCCATGCGGGAACGAAAACGCCGGCCTCGTGCCGGCGTTTTCTTTTTCGTGGCGGCTCGCGCGTCGGACAAAAAAACGCCGGCGCGAGGCCGGCGTTTCCGATATCCGTCGGGACGTCTTACTTCTTGCCGCCAGCCTTCGCGTACATCGCTTCGGCCTGGCTCTTCAGCGCGGCCGCCGCGTCGTCGCCGAGCACGTCGACCTTGCCGCCAGCCTCGTTCTGCTTGAGGACGAGTTCGCCGGCATCGTTCCAGCCAGCACGCTGGGTGGAGGTCGGCTTGCCGTCCTTGCTCGGCTTCTTCTCCTGGACGATCACCCACGGCTTACCGTTCTTGTACGCGTAGTTCGTCGAGGTGAAGCCCTTATCGCCGTAATCGACCAGCTCGATAACGAACTGCACGTCGTTACCCTTCTTGAAGATCTGCCAGCCGCGCGACTCGCCTTCTTTCAACGCGGTGCCCTGCGTCATCTTCAGGCCGCCGATGTTCTTCTTCAGCGAGTTGTAGCCGCTGAGCTCCTTCTCGCCCGGCGTCGCTTCACCGACCAGCTGAATGTTGGCGACGTTCTTCGCGCCCTTGGTCAACACGGGGGTCTTCAGCGGAGCCGAATAGTGACGCTCGCCGTCCTGCAGGGACGCTTCGACGATGTACATGTCGTTGGGATTGAGGTCGGCGGCATTGAAGTCCAGCTGGAACTGCTGCGGCAGGGTCACCGGCTGCACCGTCTTGGTGGCCAGCGGCTGCGAACCCTGGGCGCTGACGTCGACCAGCTTGAGGTCGAGCTTGGCGTCCGGCGACAGCTGGGCGCTGGCGTCACGCAGGGTGACGGTGCCGGTCACGGCGTTGGCGGGAGCGGCACTGTCGCTGCCACCGGCGGCGGCCTGCTGGCCGTTGTTGTCGGAGCCGCCACCGCAACCGGCGAGCGCCAGGGCGGAGACAGAAGCGAGCGACAAGAGGATCCTGCGCATGGTCAAACCTCGTATGGAACGGAATGGTTTTGGGGTCACGGACAATACGCGCGCGCATGGCGCTGCAACATGTCCGGGGGGACCTTGGAGCATACCGAGAAATGCGCCGATGTAAAAGTCAAGGGTGAAACTACCCGACTTAGCGGAAACGGGAGCGGGTTGGCAAGCTGACGGTCAGGTTTGCCGGAAACGGTCAGGGCAAAAAAAACGCCACCCGAAGGTGGCGTCTTCCTTATCGGCTTACGAAGTCGATGGATCAGAAGTCGTAGGTGATGCCGAAGCGAGCGTAACGCGGGGTGGTCTGGAACAGCGCCGTGCGGTAGTTCGGATCTTCCTGACCGATCTGACCGGCCTGCGGATACGTCGCAAGACGCTCGCGGGTGTTGAGCACGTTGAACACGGTGATGTTGAAGGCAAGCTTCTTGTCAGCCCACGTCGGACGGTACTCGGCGCTCAGGTCCGCCAGGACGGTCCACGGGTTGTGACCCGCAGCGCCCGGAGCCGACGGCTGACCGTAGCAGTAGTGGTAGTACGAGCCGTAGTTCACCGGATCCGACTCGTCGGAACCGAAGAAGCCCAGGCAGGACTTCGGTGCGCCCGACGCAACGGTCAGGTTACCCGACAGCATCCACTCTTCGGCCAGCTGGTACGAACCATACGCCTTGATGACGTGCTTGCGGCTGTTCGACAGTTCGCCGTTCGAGTACTGCATGAGCGCAGGGAAATCCCAGTCGACCGTTGCCGAGACGTCGGTCTGGCCGATGTCCGAACGAACCTGGCCTTCCGAGTTGCCATAGCTCTTGGAGTACAGGTAATCCAGCTTGCCGTACCACTTACCGTCGAACGGATGCTCGAGGTACATCTCAAGACCGTAGTAGTTGCGCTTGAGGTGCGGGAAGCCGAAGTCGGCGTTGGTCACATGTGCAGTGTAGTAGCCGCCCGTGGTGTTCGGAACGACGAAGTCCGAAGCACGACCCGGGTTGAACAGGTAGCTGCCCTGGATCGGACCGATCGTCGCCGGGTCTACGCCCTGACGAACAAGCGTGGCTTCGATCGTGTCGGAATCGCCGACGTCATCAATGGCATTCTTCAGCTTGCGCACGGTTGCCTTCGCACCGTAGACCCACTTGTCACCCAGCGTCTTGTCGAAGCCGAGGATGAACTCATCCTGGTACTCGGACTTGATGTTGGTCGAGGCGGCGGTCTTCGGATCGCGCGGGACGCCGTATTCGCGGTTACCCGAGATCGGGCCACCCGTGGCGGTCTCGATCGGGGTCAGGCCCTGCGGAACGCCATTGGCGTCGATACCGGTGTAGTTGAAATACTCGCGGGTGTACAGCGACTGACCTGCCGAACGCAGCGCCACGCTCGCCGGCATGGCGAGGTAGTAACGGCCGGCGTTGGCGTAGATCTTCAGGCTCGAGTCACCGTTGACGTCCCAGGTAGCGCCCAGACGCGGGGCCCACTGCGGCGAGGTCAGGCGGAGGTACGGCTGGCTGACACCGTTGTAGTTGGTGAACTGGTCGTTACGAATACCGACCTTGACCAACCAGCGATCGCTCACCTGCCACGAGTCTTCGATGTACTGAGCACGCTGCTTCACGCGAACCGACGCGCGGGCGTCGTACACATAACGGTCGACGTAGTAGCCGTCGCCGCCGGGAGCAGCGACGTAGGTCGAGCCACCCGGAGCGCCGGCGATCGGCGTCAGCGGATCGTGGTTGTTGTATTCCCACGCATAGCCCGGACCCGACGTACCCTGGCCGTCATTGCTGTCGCGGACGTCCTGGTTATCGATACCGGCGGTGATCGTGTGATCGCCAGCGTGGTACGACAGGTCGATGCGCAGATTGGTGTTGGTCGACTTGTGCTGCGGGTCGTACACACGGGTCGACGGGTTGTCGCTCGTGATCGGATTGCCGCCATTGATCGCCGGATCCTGCAGCGTCGGGTTGATGACGTGCGCATTTTCCGACTGCGGAACCTGGGTGTAGTACGTGCCCTTCATCTTGCCGTACTGAGCCGTCAGGGTCAGGTCGTCAGTGATGTAGCTCGTGAACTTGGCGGTGTAGAGATCCGCACCGGTCTTGTTCAGCGGATTACCCGACGTGTCCTTACCGACCAGATCACCCTTGGTCAAGGTGGTGTAGTCGAAACCGTAAACATTCGCGTTGTAGTTCTGCTTGTTCGACGCGCCCGTGACTTCAAGGATGTTGCTGTCGTTGATGTTCCAGTCCAGCTTGCCGTAGAACTTCGGGTTCCGGTAGGAACGGTCGTAGTAGTTCGGCGAGTCCTGCGACGTGTAACGATCCTGGTTCACCTTCTCCTGCTCGGCGGCGAGGAAGATGTACAGCTTGTCCTTGATCAGCGGACCACCCACGTAGGCCGACTCGACCGTACGCATCTGGGTGTCTTTCTTGTTGTAGTTGTAGATCTCACCGGCGGACGTGGTGCCGGTGTTGATGATGTAGTGATCGTTGCCCGGGGTCGAGCGGGTGCCACGCGGCTCCCACAGGATCTGCGCACCGAAATGCCATTCATTGGTACCGCGCTTGCCGACCTGGCTGATCACGCCGCCGGCCGAACGGCCGTAGGCTGCGCCGTAGCCACCGGCCAGCACTTCCTGCTGATCGATCGCGCCGTACGGCAGGGTGATACCACCGAAGCCGCTGAGCGGATCGGTCGTGTTGAAACCGTTGATGTAGTACGCGTTCTCGGTAACCGAGCCGCCGCCGATCGAGACCAGAGCGTTGCCGGTCGGACCGGAGAAGTAGCCGCTACCCGACACCGCACCCGGGGCAAGCAGCGCGATGGCTTCAGCCGTACGTGCGAGCGGGAGCTTGGCGAGCTGCTCGGAGGTGATGACCGTGCGCGAGTCGACCGTCGAGACGTCGACGGGCGGCAGGCTGTTGGCCGTGACCGTGACCGAATCGAGCGACTGGGCACTGGCAGCGGAGGTGGCGGCCGTGAAAGACACGTCCGAACCCTTGCCGACCGTCAGGTTGACGTTCTTGCGCGAATCGACGACGGCGCCGTTGCGCTTGAGGTCGACCTGGTAGCTGCCAACCGGCAGGTTGTTGAACTGGTAACGGCCCGACGCGTCGACCGGGACCTCACGGGTGATACCCGTGGAGCCGCTGATCTGCACGGTGTCGCCCGGCTGGGCGCCTGTACCGAAAATGTTACCCGTGGTGGACTGCGCGAGGACGACACCAGTGCCGCCCAGGCTGATCGCCAGCGCGAGCGCCAGCGACGAACGACGCAGGACGGAAGCCTGCCGGATGCTGCGAGAACTCATTGCAAATCTCCCCAGATCGACCCCAACAGGGCCAAAAAAAACGAGCAAAACCGACCAAAGGCCGGAAAAAATGGCCTTGCCGTTGCTCGGATCCGAGGGGTGGTGTTCTGGCGCCAACTCCTCCCAGAGTCGACTGCCTCCCCCGACCTGCTCCCGACAAGCCCTGACTAGTACCAAACCGAGACGCCTTCGCAGTTCACGAAAGGCTCAGTCGGGTGTCGCCGATGCCGAACATAGGCGTGACCTTACTGCCGTGTCAACAAATTATTTACACGGTGTAGGCGTTTTTCCTAGTGCGGTGCTTGTTCAGGATTCCCGGCCAACTCCCGGAAATCAGGGGATTTTTGCTTGAGAAATAAATGCTTCCGAAAAAAAAGCCCTCGTCCGCGGGACGGAAGAAGGCGATCTGGGGAGCACATTTCGTGACCGTCGGGGGGCAGATCCCTGCCCCCCTCGGCTTTTTCTTGTTGTGCGATACGCGACGCGCTATCAGAAGTCGTACGTGATACCGAAGCGGGCGTAGCGCGGCTGGGTCTGGTAGAGCGGCACGTCGTAACGCGGGTTGAGGCTCGCCGCGCTGCCGTGGATCGGATAAACCTGCGTTTCCTTGCGCTGGTTCAGCAGGTTGAACACGGTGACGTTGAAGGCCAGCTTCTTGTCGGCCCACTCCGGACGGTACTCGACGCTACCCGTGACGATGTAGGTCCACGGATTGTGGCCTGCCTCACCCGGGGGCGACGGCTGACCATCGCACCAGTGGTAGTACGAGCCGTAGCCGAGGTTCGGGTTGGTCTCGTTCGGGCCGTAGAAGCCCAGGCAGCTCCTCGGCGCACCCGAAGCGATGTTGATGTTGCCCGAGACCAGCCACTCCGAAGCCAGCTGATAGGAGCCGTAGATCTTGAAGTTGTGCTTGCGGCTGTTGGCGAGTTCGCCGTTCGAGTACTGCATGACTTCCGCGTAATCCCAGTCCACCGTCGCCGAGACGTTGTCCTGACGGATGTCCGAACGGACCTGACCTTCCGAGTTGCCGTAGCTCTTCGAGTAGACGTAATCGAAGCGGACCTGGTACTTGCCGTCCCATGCGTGATCCAGGTACAGCTCGAGGCCGTAGTAGTTACGCTTGGAGTGCGGGAACCCGAAGTCCTCATTGTTCATGTCGACGCTGTAGTAGCCGCCGTTGGTGTTCGGGATCAGGAAGGTGTTGGCACGACCCGGGTTGAACAGGTAGCTGCCCTGGATGTCGCCGATGGTGTCCGGATCGATACCCGAGCGTTCCATCTTGCGCAGGATCGCACCGCTGTCGCCGACGTCGTCGATCGCGTTACGCAGCTTGCGCACCGTGGCCTTCGCACCGTAGGTCCACTTGTCGGTCAGCGCCGCATCGAAACCGAGGATGAACTCATCCTGGTATTCCGACTTGATGTTGGTGGCGGCGGCGGTCTTCGGATCACGCGGGATGCCGTACTCGCTGTTCGCCGAGATCGGACCGCCGGTGCTGCTGAAGATCGGGGTCAGGCCCTGCGGAATACCGTTGGCGTCGATACCGGTGTAGTTGAAGTACTCGCGGGTGTAGAGCGAAGCACCAGCGGAACGCAGCGCGACGGTCGCCGGCAGCGCGAGGTAGTAACGACCCGCGTTGGCGTAGATCTTCAGGCTGGAGTCGCCGTTGACGTCCCAGGTGGCGCCCAGACGCGGGGCCCACTGCGGCGTGGTCAGCCTCAGGTACGGCTCGCCGTCCTGGTTGTAGTTGGTGAACTGGTCGTTGCGCAGACCCACCTTCACCATCCAGCGGTCATTCACCTGCCAGGTGTCTTCGATGTACTGAGCGCGCTGCGTGGTGCGGACCGACGCGGCGGTGCCGTACACGTAGCGGGCGACGTAGTAGCCACGGCCACCCGGCGGGGCGACATAGGACGCGTCCGTCGGCGCTTCGCCGATGATCGGCGTGCCGGCGTCGGTCTTGTTGTACTCCCACGCGTAACCCGGACCGGTCGTGCTGTCGCCGTCGTTCTTGTCGAGCACCTTCTGGTTATCGATACCGGCCACGATCGTGTGGTCGCCGATGTGATAGCTCAGGTCGACACGGAAGTTGGTGTTGGTCGAGGTGTGCTTCGGATCCGCGGTGGTGGCCGACGGGTTGGCGTTGGTGATCGGATTGCCGCCATTGAGCAGCGGATCCTGATTCGTCGCGGTGAGGATGGACGGCAGCGACTGGTCACCGCCGGTGGCGGTGTAGTACGTGCCCTTCATCTTGCCGTAGAGGGCCGTCAGGGTCAGGTCGTCGGTGATGTAGCTGGTGAACTTGGCGCTGTAGAGATCCGCGCCCGACTTGTTGTTGACCGAGTTGTCCTTGCCGACGTAGTCGCCACGGGTCTTGGTCGGATAGTCATACTCGTAGATCGAAGCGTCGTAATCCTGCTTGTTCGACGCGCCGGTGATTTCGAGGATGTTGCTGTCGGTGATGTTCCAGTCGACCTTGCCGTAGAACTTCGGGTTGCGGTACGACTGCTTGTAGACGAACGGCGTCGCGACGCTGGTCGTCTGCTCGCCCGAGCGACGCTCCTGCTCAGCGGCGACGAACACGTACAGGGTGTCCTTGATCAGCGGACCACCGGCGTACACGGAGTACGTGGTGCGGTCGAGCTTGTCCTTCTTGTTGTCGTCGTACAGCTGACCGGCCTGTGCGCCGACCTGACGGTAGTAATTGATCTGGTTGGCCTTGGTGCCGTTCGGCTCCCACAGGACCTGCGCACCGAAGTGCCATTCGTTCGTACCGCGCTTACCGACCTGGCTGATCACGCCGCCCGAGGAACGGCCGTAAGCAGCGCCGTAACCGCCGGCGAGGATTTCCTGCTGGTCGATGGCGCCGTACGGCAGGGTGATACCGCCGAAGCCGCTGAGCGGATCGGTCGTGTTGAAACCGTTGATGTAGTAAGCGTTCTCGGTGACGGCGCTGCCGGCGATCGAGACCAGCGGGTTACCGGTCGGGCCGGTGAAGAACGAGCTACCGGCCACGGCGCCCGGCGCCAGCAGTGCGATGGCTTCAGCGGTGCGCGCCAGCGGCAGCTTGGACAGCTGCTCGGAGGTGATGACGGTGCGCGAGTCGACCGCGCTGACGTCGATCGAGGGCAGCGCATTGGCCGAGACGGTCACGCCTTCGAGGCTGGAGGCGGCCGTGGCCGACGCGGCGGCGTCAAAGGCCACTTCCGTACCGGCGCCGACGCGCAGGCTCACGTTGGAACGCGAATCGACGGCGGCACCGTCCTTGTTCAGCGTGACCTTGTAGCTGCCGAGCGGCAGCGACGTGATGGAGTAGCGACCGGCGGCATCGACGTTGACGGTGCGGCTGACGCCCGTCTCGTTGGTCGCGGTCACGGTCTGGCCCGCACCTGCCGGCACCTGGCCGAAGATGGAACCGGTGGTGGACTGTGCGAAGGCGGCACCGGACACAGTACCCAGGCCAATGGCCAGGGCCAGTGCGGTGCGACGGCCCAGCATGGCGGCGCGGTTGTGGCGCGAATTCATCTTGCATCTCCCCGATTAAAATTCCGCCGACGCAAAAACCTGCGCCGAGCGGCAAGCCGACCCCGGCCCGGCTAGCGCCAGGCTTCTTAGAGATCGGAGTTTAAAAATCCCCTTTAAACAGCAGGATCCGTGAAAGGATCCCGCGCCCCGAAACGCCACTGCGTGTGACGTGGAACACATATATCCGCAGCGGTCACCGGACTGCAATACGAAATTCTCACGGTAATTTTACAAATCTAGGCAATTACTTCCGAAGCAACTGCCGGGCCGCAGAAAAATAGCCGGCTGCACAAGAAGTTACAGATGTGACTTTTGGCATTTGCCGGCGTCCTATGACTCGCTCCTAGGAATCATTCCTAGAAAAAAATGCCCCCGTCCGGGGGGACGAGGGCGATCTGGGGAGACACTTTTTGTCGCCCCGTGGCGAATCCTTTCACCCGGGACTCTTGTTGTTGGAAAGTTTTTGCCGGTACGGCGGATCAGAAGTCGTAGCGGGCGGTGAAACGGACCGTACGCGGATCGGTGAAGTTGAGTTCGCGGTCGTAAAGCGGGCTGACGGTGGAGCGCGACGACGCATAACGGGGGTTGTACGAGGTCGGTGTCTGCTTGTTGAACGCGTTGAGCACGTCGACCTGCAGCGTCAGGTTCTTGTCCAGCCAGCTCGGGGTGTATGCCGCATTGAGGTTGACGATATAGGTCCACGGCGTGTTGCCGTGCGAGCCACGCGGTGAGCGCTCGTAACCCGCCGTGCCCGGCAGACCGCACCAGTAGTAGAACGCACCGTTGTACAGGCCCGCGTCGGCGGTCGGGTAGAAGCTCGTGCAGTTCTTCGGACGACCCGATGCGATGTTCAGGTTGGCACCGAAGCGCAGATCGTCGGTGGCCTGGAAGTAACCGAAGGCCTTGATCTGATGCGTACGGTTGTTCGGCAGCTTGCCGTTCGCGCCCACCATCAGCTGCGGCAGATCCCAGTCCTGGGTCACCGAGACGTCAGCCTGACCGCCGTTGCCCGTGTCCAGGTCGGATGCCAGCTGACCTTCCGTGTTGCCGTAGCTGCGCGACCACGTGTAGTCGATGCGGCCGTACCACTTGTCGGCGAACGGATGCTCCAGGTACAGATCGACGGCGTAGTACTTACGCTTCAGGTCGGGAAGCTGCAGGGCGTCCTTCGAGTAATGCACGGCGACGAACGAGCCGTCGTCCTGCTCCTGCAGGAAGGTGTTGCCGGTACCCGGGTTGAACAGGAAGCACGCGCCGCCCAGTGCGGGGGTGCAGGTGTCGTCGATCGCGCTGCGCAGCTGACGCCAGGTCAGCTTGGCACCCCAGTTCAGGGTGGGCGTGATCGCCTGATCGAGACCGGCGATGTATTCGTCCTGATAGTGGGACTTCAGGCCCTTCGCGGCGACGGTACGCGGATCCGGCGCCACGCCGCACTCGAGGTTGGCCGAGACCGCGTTGGTGCCGCCGCACGTGTAACCGGCGGCCTGGTTGACCGGCACCGGTACGAGACCCGTCGGCGCGCCAGTGACCGGATCGGTTCCCGTGTACGTGAAGTATTCGGAGGTGCCCAGCGAGCCGGACGCCGCACGCACGGCGACGTTGTTCGGCATGGCCAGATGGTAACGACCGGCGTTGGCGTAGACCTTGAGGGTCGAATCACCCATCACGTCCCACGACACGCCCAGACGCGGCGCCAGCTGGTGACGCTGCTTCGCATACACCTCGTTATTGCCGTTGAAGTTCTTGAACTGCTCGTTGCGCAGACCCGCGTAGACCAGCCAGCGATCGGTGACCTGCCAGTGATCTTCGAGGTACTGCGATTCCTGCACCGTTTTCACGGTCGCGGAGGTGGTCGTGTAAGCGCGGGTCACGTAATAGCCCTGCGTACCGAGACCACCCGCCGAGGCGGGCGAGCCGACACCGTGACCGGCGTCGATCGCCTGGGCCGCGTTGTTCTGCTGGTTGTATGTCCAGCTGTAGCCACCCGGCAGGGACGTGCCCGTGAACGACTTGGCCTGCTGACGATCGGCACCGAACTTGATGTCGTGATCGCCGAGGCGATACTCGAGATCGAGGCGCCAGCCGTCGGTCGCATCGTTCGCGCCCGGTACGCGTACCGACGTCGCGGTGGTCTGGCAGCTGCCGTAATTGATGCCCGGCGCCCGGGAAGCGGCACTGGCGATCGAGATCAGGGGGCAGTTCGCGTTGTAGCCGAACGGCGTCTGCACGTGATCGACGCGTTGCTGGCCGTACAACGCCGAGACCGTGAAGTTATCGGTGATGTAACCGGTGTACTTACCGACGTAGAGGTCGCCGCCGTCCTTCGTGTACGAGCCGCCGTTCTGCACGGCGCCGTGGGTCTTGCTGGCGTAGTTGAAGCCGTAGGTGGCGGACGTGTATTCCGTCTTGTCGGACACACCGGTCAGCTCGATGTGGTGATCGTCGGTGATGTTCCAGTCGAGCTTGGCCAGCCAGCGCGGGATCTTGTACTGGTAGTCGTTCCAGCCGTTACGGCCGACGGTGGCGGAGGTGACGGCGCCCGCTGTCGTGCTGGACTGCACGCCGGCACCTTCGCGGCGGTTCATTTCGGCGTCGACGTAGAAGAACAGCTTGTCCTTGATCAGCGGGCCGCTGGCGTAGGCGCCGACGGTCGAGCGCCAGTATTCGTTCTTCTTGAAGTACTGATAGACCGTGCCGTCGGTCGTCGGATAAAACCCGGTATCCGGATAGTTCGAGTTACGCGGCGAGGCGCGCGTCCCCGAGGGCTCCCAGATCGTGTACACGCCGGCGTGCCATTCGTTGGTACCGCGCTTGGTCACGATATTGATGACACCGCCGGTCGAGCGGCCGAATTCCGCGCCATAGCCGCCGGTGAGCACCTGCTGCTGGTCGATGGCGTCGAAAGGAAGCTGAGTCAGCCCGATCGACGTCAGCGGATTGGTCACCGCGTAGCCGTTGATGAAGTAGGCGTTCTCGGACGACGCGGAGCCACCGAAGCTGGGCACCGGATTGCCGAGCGCGTCCTTGTAGCTGGAGTTCCCGATCACGCCAGGCGCAAGCAATGCCGCGGCGAGCACGTCCCGGGTAATCGGAAGCCTGTTGAGCTGCTCGGCGGTGAGCACCGTGCGGGTATCGACCGACGACACGTCGATCGACGGCATCGCCGATGCGGAGACCGAGACGCCCTCGAGCGTGGCGGCTTCGGTGGCCGATGCCGACGAGCCGAACGAGACGTCGGAACCGCCCGAGATGGTCACGGTCACGTTGTCGCGCGTGCTGACCACCGCACCGTTGTTTTCCAGCGAAACCTTGTAGTTGCCGGGCGGCAGCGCGCTGAAGCGATAGCGGCCGTTCGCGTCGACGTTGATCGTGCGCGAGAAGCCGGTGTCGGCGCTGGACACGGTCACCGAGGTGCCCTGCTGATTTACCGAACCGAAAATGGAACCGGTGACGTTGGACTGTGCCAATGCGGCGCCGGAGACGGTGCCCAGACCGATAGCCAGGGCAAGCGCGGTGCGGCGACCCAGCGACACGGCGTGATGATGACGCAAATTCATGTACTGCCTCTCCCCTAGAAAGCCCGAACCGTACGTTGTTGCGATTCGGAGCAAGCCGATCCCGCCCCGGCTGTGGCCAGGTTGACTTGGGTCATCGACGACGTTGTTATCCCTTATGCCACGCCGCTTGATGCCAGCGGCGCGCCCCCGGAGTCGCCCTGCTGAGCGACCCGCGACCAGATATAGCGAAACTAATTGCGAATTCGCAACATGATTTTTTCACCTGAGCTTTACATGTCGCGGCGTCTGAGGATCCGTTTCGTCATGACCTGTGCAAAAAATCACGTCGACACAAACCGTTACGATTTCGAGACACGTGACTTATGGCCTATATAGGACTTGAGCCTAGGAAACATTCTTAGGCAGAACATCGATTTAGATGCGCCCGTCGCACGTTCTGGATCGCTTTTGGACGACTCTTTTACGAAACTTCTCAACGGAAAGGCTTTCGAAGGGAAGTTGCTGTACACCGAATGCAGGCTCCGCGCGTTGGATCGCGGGATGGCCGGGGGGCGATCTACTTAGAAACGAGGTTCCAAGCGCATGAATTACAACTCAAGGGGCTCCGTTATGGCCGATGCATCTGGCGATAGCCTGGAGTCCGCACGAATCGACTCGACGCCTATCGCGTCATCCTTCGCCACTCGCGTACGGGCAGTCATTAAGATGTCGGGGAGCGTGAGCGAAATCGCTCGCCGGTGCGGCTTCTCTGAAGGCGTGGTGCGCAGCTGGCGCGATGGCAACACCGATCCTTCGCGGGGCCGTTGCGTCACGATGGCCAAGACGCTGGGCCTCTCGCTGGTCTGGCTCGCCGCTGGCGAAGGCCCGATGATGCTGGACGGATCGGGCGACGATGCCGTGGCCCGTACCGAAACCACCGAGACCGCGCGCGGTCGCGACGGGCGCGAGGGTACGGTGTCGTCCGCACTCGACGCATCCCGCCTCGCGGCGGCGATGAAGCTGCTGCAGTCGGATATCGAGTTGACCGGTAGCCGGTTTTCGCCGGTGCGTCACGCCGATCTGGTGGCCGAGATGTATTCGATCCTCGGACGCTCAGGCGAGTCGGATTATGCGGACCGGATGATCGCGTTCCGTCACACGCTCATGTCGCGCGTCGCAGACGATCAGTCCAGCGCCGCGGCCTGACCGGACCGAACGCCTCGCCAACCGGCCTGGCGTCCTCCCATCAGCTCGGCCGCCAGTGGCCCTGGCTGATGGGAGTCCATCCGTTCGGCGATCGATCGCGCGGGCAAGCCGCGCGATATCGGTTAAAGCCGCGAGATGTCCGCGATGGCGCCAAACGCCGCCTTGAGCTGCGCAAGCAGCGCGAGACGATTGGCGCGCACCGCCGGATTTTCCGCGTTGACCAGCACGTCGTCGAAGAACGTGTCGACCGGCCCCTGCAGAGCCGAGAGGCGCGCCAGCGTTCCGGTGTAGTCACCGGAGGCCAGTAGCCCCTGCGTGTCCGCGCGGGCGGAAGCGAGCGCCTGATGCAGGGCACGTTCGGCGTCGGACTCGAAGTGCGCCGGATCGACCGTCGACGGAATGGGTGCCGCACCCGCTTCCTCGGCCTGCTTGCGCAGGATGTTCGCGACACGCTTGTTCGCGGCGGCAAGACTGGCCGCCTCACTGCGACGGGCGAACTCGCCCACCGCACGAAGCCGGCGGTCGAAATCGGGCAACGTCGCCGGGCTCACCGCGATCACGGACTCGAACTGGTCGGCCGAGAAGCCCTGGTCCGCGTAATACCCACGCAGGCGTTCGAGCACGAAGCCGTGCACTTCGTCGCCCAGCTCGCGGCGACGGGCACCGATGTCCACGACCGGCGCCTTGCCATCCTTGCCCGGCTTCACGCCGGCCACGAATGCCGCCTCGGGAACCAGTTCGAAGGCCTCGGCTAGCGCGGCGCGCAGATCGATGTCGAGCCCCCCCTCGATAAGGGTGCGTGCGAGGCCAAGTGCGGCGCGACGCAACGCGAACGGGTCCTTGTTGCCGCTCGGCTTGAGCCCGACGGCGAAAATGCCCGCGAGGGTATCGAGGCGTTCGGCCACCGCCAGTACCTGGCCGACCTTGCCCGCCGCGATGGCATCGCCACCGAAGCGCGGCTGGTAGAAGCTGTCGAGGGCATCGGCCACGTCGGCCGGAAGACCCTGGCGCGTCGCGTAGTAGCGACCCATCACGCCCTGCAGTTCGGGGAATTCACCCACCATGCGGGTCAGCAGATCGCACTTGGCCAACGCCGCGGCATGCGTCGCCTGGCCGGCGTCGACGCCGACGCGGTTGGCGATGACACGGGCCAGCTCGGCCACACGGACCGTCTTGTCCCAGAGGCTGCCCAGCGACTGCTGGTAGGTGACGTTCTTCAGGCCTTCCTGATGATCGGCCAGCGGCGTCTTGAGGTCGGCGTCCCAGAAGAACTTGGCGTCGGCGAAGCGTGGGCGGATCACGCGCTCGTAGCCCTTGCGGATCTCCGCCGGATCGAGACTCTCGATATTGGCGACGCCGATGAAGTGCTCGGTCAGGCGACCGTCTTCATCGAACACCGGCACGAACTTCTGATTGGTCTCCATCGTGGTGACCAGCGCTTCGGGCGGCACATCGAGGAACTCACGTTCGAACGTGCAGGCGATGGCGACCGGCCACTCCGTGAGGTTGGCGATCTCGGCGAGCAGGCCCTCGGACAGGCGGGGCACGCCGCCGGTGGCCACACGCGCCACGTCATCGACCACGCGCTGGCGGCGCTCGGCCGGATCGGCGAGCACATGCGCGCCGCGCAACGCGTCGAGCCAGCTGTCGGCGTCGGCGACATGCACCGGCTTCGGGTGATGAAAGCGGTGGCCGTTGCTGAGGCGGCCGCTGGTCAGGCCCAGGATCTGGCCATCGACGATGTCGGCACCGTGCAGCATGAGCAGGGTGTGCACCGGGCGGACGAAACTGTCCTCGCGGTTGCCCCAGCGCATGGCCTTGGGAATCGGCAGCGCCTTGAGCGACTCGGCGACCACCTCGGCCAGCAGGGCGGCGGTGGGCTGGCCGGCCTTCACGGCACGGAAGACGAACCACGCGCCCTTGTCGGTCTCGAGCTTCTCCAGCGCGGCGACGTCGACGCCGCACGACTGCGCGAAGCCGATCAGCGCCTTGCTGGGCTCACCGTCGGCGCCGATGCTCGCCGCGATGGCGGGCCCGCGGCGTTCCACGGTCTGCTCCGGCTGGGCGACGGCCACGTCGGGGATGTAGACGGCGAGGCGGCGAGGCGACGCGTAGGTCTTCGCGGCTTCGTAGCCGCCGGCGACGCCGCGCTTCTCCAGGCCTTCGACGACGCCGCGCGCGAACGCGCCAGCGAGGTCGTCCAGGGCCTTGGGCGGCAGTTCTTCGGTGCCCAGCTCGATCAGGAGGGGCAGGCGCTTATCAGCCATTGACGGCCTCCTTGACGTTCTTCAGGCCGGGAAAACCGAGTTTTTCGCGCTGCGCGACATAGGCCTCGGCCACGCTGCGAGCCAGGGTGCGAACGCGCAGGATGTAGCGCTGACGCTCGGTCACGCTGATGGCCCGGCGCGCGTCGAGCAGGTTGAACGCGTGGCTGGCCTTGCAGACCTGCTCGTACGCGGGCAGCGGCAGGCCGGCTTCGATCAGTTTGGCCGCTTCGCCCTCGCACACGTCGAACCAGTGGAACAGCTCGGGCACGTTGGCGTATTCGAAGTTGTACGTGCTCTGCTCCACCTCGTTCTGGTGGAAGACGTCGCCGTAGGTGACCACGCCATGCGGCGCGTTGGTCCACACGATGTCGTAGATGCTGTCGACATTCTGCAGGTACATCACCAGGCGCTCGAGGCCGTAGGTGATCTCACCCGTGACGGGACGGCATTCCAGGCCACCGGCCTGCTGGAAGTAGGTGAACTGGGTGACCTCCATGCCATTGAGCCAGACCTCCCAGCCAAGACCCCAGGCGCCCAGCGTCGGCGACTCCCAGTTGTCCTCGACGAAACGCAGGTCGTGCACCAGGGGGTCGATGCCCAGCGCCTTCAGCGATCCGATGTACAGGTCGAGGATGTTGTCCGGGTTCGGCTTCAGCATCACCTGGTATTGGTAGTAATGCTGGAGACGGTTCGGGTTGTCGCCGTAGCGACCGTCCGTCGGCCGGCGGCAGGGCTGCACGTAAGCGGCGGCCCAGGGCTCCGGTCCGAGCGACCGGAGAAAGGTCATCGGGTGAAAGGTGCCCGCGCCGACTTCGGTATCGAGCGGCTGGACCAGCACGCAGCCCTGCTCCGCCCAGTAGCGGTTCAGGGTCTGGATCACGTCTTGGAATGTGGGCGCGGACATGGTTCCCGAGTCCTTGAGAAAGCGGGCTAGTATAGCGGCGTAGCATTGAACACGGGGTTGGACCTGATGGCAGTGAATCCGCAGCACGCCGCCCTCCTGGGCCGTCGTGGCCGGCTGGAGCTCGACGAGGTGCTCGCCTCGCTCATGGTGGACGGATACCTCGGCGCCGAGGACGCCAAGCGCGTCCGGATGGGCTCGCGCAGCGGAAAGTCGGCCATTGAATTGCACCCCCTCGTGGTGGTCTCGAGCGCCAAGGTCGACAACGCCCGCGAGCCGGGTCGCCCGCTCAGCCTGGAAGTCCTCGTGGAATGGCTCGCCGGCAAGGCCGACCTCGACTACATGAAGGTCGACCCGATGAAGGTGAACGTGGCGCAGGTCACCCAGGTGGTCAGCAGCGCGTACGCGCAACGTCACCGGATCCTGCCCGTGGCCGCCACCGCGAGCGAGGTGGTGTTCGCGACGGCGGAGCCGTTCGACACCAGCTGGGCGACGGACCTCGGCCATATGCTCCGCCGCGACATCCGTCGCGTCGTCGCCAACCCGATCGATATCAACCGCTATCTGCTGGAGTTCTACGGCGTACAGCGCTCGATCCAGCTGGCCGTCGATGCCAAGGGTCAGGACTCCGCCAACAAGATCATCAACTTCGAGCAACTTGTCGAGCTGGGCAAGGGCGGCGAGCTCGGCGCCGACGACCGCCACGTCGTCCACATCGTCGACTGGCTGCTGCAATACGCGTTCGAGCAACGCGCGTCCGACATCCACCTCGAGCCCCGTCGCGATGCCGGACAGATGCGTTTTCGCATCGACGGCGTCATGCAGAAAGTCTTCGAGCTGCCGCCGCCGGTCATGACCGCGGTCACCGCACGCGTAAAGATCCTCTCGCGCATGGACGTCGCCGAAAAGCGCCGTCCGCAGGATGGCCGTATCAAGACGCGCTCCGCCGGCGGACGCGAGGTGGAACTGCGTATCTCGACCATGCCGACGGCGTTCGGCGAAAAGGTCGTCATGCGTATCTTCGATCCCGATCTGGTGATGAAGGATTTCTCACAACTCGGCTTTTCGGAGGAGGAGGGGCGTATCTGGCGGGGCATGGTGGAACGCCCTCACGGCATCGTCCTGGTAACGGGACCGACAGGCTCGGGCAAAACCACCACGCTGTATTCGACACTCAAGCATCTGGCCAAGCCCGAGCTCAACGTTTGCACCGTCGAAGACCCGATAGAAATGGTCTCGCCCGATCTCAACCAGATGCAGGTGCAGGCGTCGATCGACCTGGATTTCGCCGCCGGCGTGCGCACGCTGCTCCGTCAGGATCCCGACATCATCATGGTCGGCGAAATCCGCGATCTCGAAACCGCGCAGATGGCGGTGCAGGCATCACTTACGGGCCATCTCGTCCTGTCGACGCTGCATACCAACGACTCGCCCAGTGCCGTGACCCGCCTGCTCGACCTGGGCGTACCGCATTACCTCATCCAGTCCACGCTGACGGGTGTCGTCGCGCAGCGACTGGTGCGTACGTTGTGCCCGCATTGCAAACGCGCGACCGCGCAGGATCCCGACGAGTGGAGCGTCGTGACGCATGGGTGGGATGTCCCGCTGCCCGAGCGCGTCTTCGAACCGGTCGGTTGCCTGGAGTGCCGCAAGACCGGCTTCCTCGGGCGTACCGGCGTTTACGAAATGATGCCGATGTCGGGGCGCCTGCGAAGCCTGATTTCGGCCGAGCTCGATCTCGGCAAGTTCGGCGCGGCGGCGCTACGCGAAGGCATGAAGCCCTTGCGCATCTCGGCGGCGGCGCAGGTGGCGGCAGGCCTGACGACCGTGCGCGAGGTACTCAACGTGCTTCCCCCCAGCGATATCGAAGATACTTCCGCGTCATGAAACCCTTGCTCATCGTTCGCACCGGCCGCGCGCCCGACGTAATCAACGCGCGCCACGGAGACTTTCCACGCTGGTTCCAGCTGGGCCTTCGTCTGCGTTCGCCTCATCTCGCCGTCATCGATGTCGAGAAAGGCGACACCCTTCCGCCGCCGGAATCCGTTGCCGGCGCGGTGATTACCGGTTCGGCTTCCATGGTGACGGAGCGGCATGCCTGGAGCGAACGCACGGCGGGATGGATCCGCGACGCGATGGATCGTGAACTTCCGATGCTTGGCGTGTGCTACGGACATCAGCTGATGTCGCATGCGCTCGGTGGGCGCGTGGACTACCTGCCCGGTGGCCGTGAAATGGGTACCGTGCCGCTAACGGTGCACGACGGTGCGGGGCATGACGCGCTCGCCGCATCGTTGCCGCCGACCTTCGATGCGCACACGACGCATGAGCAGGGGGTGCTCGAGCTACCGCGCGGCGCGGTGTCGCTGGCAAGCTCGCGGCAAGATCCCCATCATCTGGTCCGCTACGGCAGGCACGCGGTGAGCACGCAGTTTCATCCGGAGTTCTCGACCGAGGTGATGCGTGCCTATATCCGGCGCCGGCATGACGTGCTTGACCGGGAAGGACTCGCCCCTGCGGCCATGCTGGACGCCGTGGTGCCGACGCCGCATGCGACACGGCTGCTGCGCGGTTTCGTCCGCGAGCACCTGCGGGCCGCGCCCGCCGGAATGTCAGTTGCGTAGACGGCGAACGATCGCACCGCGCGAGAAGAACGCGAAGACGATGCCGAAGAGAAACCCGCCGATGTGTGTCCACCAGACCACCGCGCCGTAGCTCGCACCGGCGTAGCTGAAAAGCAGCTGCACCAGGGCCCAGATACCGATCAGCACGAAGGCCGGTACGCGTACGAACTCGAGGAAAAGCCCCAGCGGAAGCACGAGCCCGAGCCTGGCGCGTGGGAAGAGCGTGACATATGCACCCACGACCGCCGATACCGCGCCGCTGCAGCCGATGATCGCCACCCGCGCACCGGTGAGCGAGATCGCGCCGATCAGATTGGCGACGACACCACCCAGCAGGAACAGCAGAAGAAAACGCGGCGAACCGAGACTCCGCTCCGCTGGCAGACTGAAGATCACGAGGAAGAGGAGGTTGCTGACCAGATGCAGCCAGCCGCCATGAATGAATGTCGCGGTGAACAGGCGGAGCAGCGCCGGATCGCTCACCTGCTCCCACAAGGGCAAGCCGGTCCCGAACAGGTGGGCCGGCACCGTACCCCAATGCCTCATGATGTCGGCACGCTCGTTGTGACCGGCCAGTGCCAGACCGACGAAAATCACCACGCAAGCGATGACGATCAACATCGTCGCCCAACACAGCCGCGACCGGCGTCGCGTGTCCACCTGCACGAACATCATCAGGGGATGCCGCGGGCGAGGTGTGGACCATCGGCCTCGAGCGACGAAAGGGCGAACATGGTTTCCGGCCCGACGACGCCATCGGCCGCGATGCCGAAGCGCTGCTGGACGGCGACGACACGTGAGAGCACAGCGCGATCAAACGTCGTCGAGGGCGGCCCCCCCGCCGGGTCCGCCGGCAGATGGCCGATCAGCCAGGACATCCCCTGGCCGGTATCCCCGCGGGCCAGTCTGGGAGGCATCGACGGGTCGACACGGAACACCGCGTAGAAGCGGCCGTTCCATACACGTTCGAAGACGTCACGTGTGAGTTCGACGTATTTACCACCAAGGTAGAGGCGGACGTCCTGATCGCCGGCGCCTACCAGCAAGACCTCCTGCTTCGCGTGCGCATCGTCCAGCTCGAGAATGAGTGGCCGATCGAAACGACGCAACTGGTCAAGCGATCCGCGACCGCTGACGCAGGCGAAACCCGGAAAAATAACCGCATCGCAACTGATCGCGTTGGCGACCGATGTCTCTTTCGACGTGACCTGCCAACGTGCGAGCAGTTCGCTCCACACGCGTAGCTTGCCCGTGTCCGGCGGGGGAAGCGCGTCCTGAAATTTGGCCAGGGCCTGCTCTGGCGTCGCGGTGGCGAGATTTTTGGGACGCGATGGGCTACGCCCGGAAAGAAACCACGTGGCCGCACCACCCACGAACAGGATCGCCAGCATGGCACCGATCGCCAGAATCGGTTTGCGATAACGGCGCAGCCAGTACCGGGCGTGTTGCGGCAGGACCTCGCGCGCCACGAAACCCAGCGCGCGCTCACCGATCGAGCGCTCGCCTCGCTCCGCCGCACGCTCGAGCGCCCGATGGGCAAGCGTATTGAGTCGGCGTGGATTCCCTTTGCCGTCGTCGCGCAGGCTTCGAAGCCCCAACCGGCTGAAAGGCATCTGCGTCGTGCCGGCGACATGCAAGCGATGTCTCACGTAGCGCTCGCTTTCCTCCGGGGTGAGCTGGGCCAGCGGCAAGCGACTACGGACATGCGCGGCCAACGACGGCGCCCCGGAGCCCTCGAGGCGCTCGCGCAGCGCAGGCGATCCGACCAGCACGATGTGGAAAGGCGCATTGGCATTCTCGCACGCGAGTAGAAGGCGCTCGACGATGGCGAGATCATGATCGTGGAGCGTGTCCACATCATCCAGGATCAGCAGAAAGCGATGGTTGACGTGATGTGCCAGGCGCCCGAGCCCTGCGGCCAGGCCATCGACCAGATGATCTTCGGTGTTGGCTTCCGCACTCAGCGGAAGCGGCAAGCCGAATCCCGCGTACATCGAGCGTAGCCAAGCCGTCGTGCCCAGCGCGTAGTCATCCGCACCGCGGCGAACGGGCCGCACGCCATGGTGGGATGCATCGGCTTCCATCAACAGGCACAGAAGGCTCTTGCCCGACCCGGCCTCACCAGTAATCAGGGTCACACTGGAATCGTCCGAACCGGACTGGTATTCGACGTGCGCGAGAATCTCGCGTTCGCGCGCAAACAGACACGCGAAGCGCGTATCCGGTGCATCGCCAAACGGCGGTTCGCGCAGCCCGAAGGTTTGTAGATACATAGGCCTAATGTATCCGATTCCGGCTGGATCCAGCCTTTCGGCGGACGGCATTCGGCGGCAATCATTGCGGGCGTGGATCGCGGACGTGGCGATCAGCCGAATATCGGCGGGAATCCGGTGGTAACGGCCCCGGTGTGGTCGCGCTGCGCGCAAAAGAAAAACCCGCCACGATAGCTCGTAGCGGGTTTTTGGGATAAAGCCCCTGGCGGTGACCTACTCTTGCATGGCTTGAGCCACACTACCATCGGCGCATGCGCGT